>Ga0207695_10000142_pt1 | contig 214715 bp, 195 predicted proteins | sample KBSC54metaG_FD_184354 | JGI IMG/M metagenome (GOLD analysis project Ga0207695, IMG submission 184354) | Corn rhizosphere microbial communities from Kellogg Biological Station, Michigan, USA - KBS C5-4 metaG (SPAdes) (version 2) | ecosystem: Host-associated > Plants > Roots > Rhizosphere >...
AAATGTCTGTGATTAATGCTGTTAGAAACAAATTGATCGCCTTGATCTTAGCAGTGATCAAAAGAAACAGTCCTTTTGAAAAAAATTACTCTTTCTCTTGATTTTGCCATAGAAATCCCTAACGCAAAAACGGTTAAAGTTTTTAATTTTTGAGTCTATTATGACGGTAAATCAGATATACAGCCAATATGATCATTATGAAGCAAATGGAAGAATATAATTCAGTATGATCGATGGTCATAAAGCTATCACTATATAATACGGTAATGCCTAACAACCAAAATACTGCTACCAAAATCAAAATTACAGCAACAGATATTTTCATGATCAGAGTATAGGTCAAAACGAATATAAATAAGAAACCAATATCAATCGCTACCCATAATTTAGAATCATGTCTTAATTAAGAATTTCCCAACCCTTTTCCGCCGCAGGCGAAGAGAGGGTTGACGATCCCGATGGCTATCGGGAAAAGTCGGGGTGAGTTAACGGCGCGCATTCAATCTACCCAAGGAATAATTTTTTTTCACCCACCCCTGTAACCTCATTAAAAAGCATGTAGTCATAGCTTACAAATACACCAATAAGGATGTATGAAACACGAAAATATTATCAACTTTTAAAAAATTAAATATTATGGACTCAGAAACATTAGACGTTTTAATACCGATCATAGTTCCTGTTGCAATGTTTGCAATGATCTTCGGTATAGTTTACTTATATAAACGCGAACGCATGGCAATGATTGAACGCGGCATGGACCCCCGAAGCTATAAGCCACGTGCAGCGCCTTATCAAACATTAAAATGGGGCTTATTACTAATGGGTGCGGGTATCGGCTTGTTTTTAGCCTATGTGCTTGATCACAGCCTTTTCGCCAGCATGAACCCTGACGAAGAAAACCCCGCTATATATTTTTCATTAATAGCCGTATTCGGCGGCCTGGGTTTACTTGTATCTTTTCTTATAGAGAAAAAGCAGGTATTGGACAAAGAATAAGGCCCCTAACCCCCTGAAGGGGGACATAAAGCAAAAGGCGCATTGTATAACCATCATTGCGCCTTCTATTTTATATCAAATATGCACATAAACTCCCCCTTCAGGGGGTCGGGGGGCTATATGTATTTCTCCTTTATCAGGTCCAAATGATACAACTCATGTCCGGCAGTCATGTATACTAGGGCGCGGACGGACACCGGGTTCTTATTGGCGATCCCTCTTAATAAGCTTTGTTCCCCGGTAAGCGACTCATACAAAAATATATTCGCTTCGCGCACAGCCTTAAATTCCATCGCCAGGCTTTGTATGCTGCGGTTTTCGTAGGTCGAGTATTTAACATAATCATCCTGGTCAAACCCCGGCATTTCCTGTTGCTCCCTGCGCGAAAAGCACAGCGCCCTGAACGAAAATAATCGTTCCGTATCTATCATATGCCCTAAAACCTGCTTCACGGTCCATTTGCCATCGGCATAAGCATAGTCGGCCTGTTCATCCGTCATCCGTGAGAAAAAGTTGTAGGTGCTTTCCTTCAAATATTCCAGTATTTCCATTACGGGCCCTTCCGGCACCTTGGCTACATAGGCGGCCGCGTATGAAGGGTATTCGTCAGGCTGCGGTTTTTTTATCATTTTGTATATTTTTTAATGTTATCCTGAAGGTTGTGCCTTTGCCCAGTTCCGAATCGCGCACAAAAACATTCCCGTTGTGGTAGTTACGCACTATGCGCCGTGTTAGTGAAAGGCCCAATCCCCAGCCCCGCTTGCGTGTAGTGTATCCCGGCTGAAACACTGTATCGAATTTGGAGCGCGGTATGCCCTTGCCGGTATCACTAATGTCAATCAGTATCTGGTTCTTTTTTGTTTTGTTGGCGCTTATTTCAACCTTTATTTTGCCTTTGCCCTCAATAGCGTTTACAGCGTTTTTCAGCAGGTTTTCCAGCACCCAGTCAAACAAAGGCACGTTCAGCCCCGCTTTTAAATACGGGTTGCCGGTTATCTCAAAGCTAATGTTACTGCTTACCCGCACACTAAAATAATCAACAAAATCCTTAATTACGTAATACACCGAATGTTCCTCCAGCTTCGGTTTCGAACCTATTTTTGAGAAACGATCGGCTATTATTTCCAGGCGTTTGATGTCATTTTCCATTTCCGCCATTAGCGGGTCCTTTTCTGCATGAAATTTATCTTTTATCAGCTCTACCCATGCCATTAACGACGAGATAGGCGTACCCAACTGGTGCGCCGTTTCCTTTGCCAAACCTACCCACACCTGGTTTTGCTCTGATTTGCGCGATGAGTTGAACGCCGTGTAGGCCACCACTAAAAATATGGCGATAACGCTCAATTGTATATACGGAAATATTCTTAGCTGCTGCAGTAAAGGCGAATCCTTATAATAAACCAGGTATTTAGTATTCAGCATAGTAAGCTCAATAGGCTCATGCTGCTTCTTCATGTAGGCCAGTTCCGACGCGAAATAAGCCGGATCGTATTTTGGCGAACCTTTAATTTTGTCGGCCCCGGGCATGTTGATATTAGTTTTGGTAGGGTCCAGGCCACGGTAATATTTTATGTCGCCTTTTTCATCAACCATTATAGCCGGTACCAATAAACTATCGCGCACCGCGAAAACGTATTGTAAAAAGTCGTTATCATCGGCAATAGTGATCTGCCTCATGCTCAGCGCCCACACCTGTGCCCGCGTACGCTCCGACCGGGCGATGTTCTTAACTAAATAATTGGTATAAAACAACGATCCGCTTGCAATTATTACTGCAAAAACTATCAGTATATATTTCCAGCGCTTTTTTTGTTGGTATGGGTTCATAAATGCGGCGGTAAATTACGATTTATGTTTTAATATCGGATTTCGGATGTTCGATTTCGGATTTTGTTGAATCTTTATAAAATTTTTATTGTAACGAATCAAGAAGGGAATAATTTGAATTTTGCATACAAAATCCTAAATAAAATCTCGCGCCATTGTAAATAAATCCGAAATTGAACATTCGAAATCCGAAATCAACCTATCTTTGCCCCCGCAATGGCAGATAAAAAAGTTAGAGTACGTTTTGCGCCGAGCCCTACCGGCGGTTTACATTTAGGCGGTGTACGCACCGCATTGTTCAATTACCTGTTCGCCAAAAAACATGGCGGCGATTTTATTTTACGTATTGAAGATACCGACCAAACCCGCTATGTTGAGGGCGCGGAACAATATATCATGGAATGCCTCGACTGGTGCGGCATTACCCCCGATGAAAGCCCGGCAATGGGTGGCCCATACGCCCCATACCGCCAAAGCGAACGCAAATCGCTGTACCGCGAATACGCCGAAAAGCTGGTGCGCGAAGGTCATGCTTACTATGCGTTCGATACCCCCGATGAACTCGATCGCAACCGCAAGGAGATACCCAACTTTCAATATGGCCATGCTTACCGCGATACTTTGCGTAACTCACTATCATTATCGCAGCATGATACCGACAAATTATTGGATGCCGGCGAACCGCATGTGATACGCATAAAAGTGCCTGTTGGTGAAACCGTAAGCTTTAACGATATGATACGCGGCCATGTGACTTTTGATACCAACCAGGTTGATGATAAAGTATTATTGAAAGCCGATGGTATGCCAACGTATCATTTGGCTGTTGTGGTTGACGATCACCTGATGCAGATCTCCCATGCCTTCAGGGGCGAGGAATGGCTGCCATCAGCGCCTGTGCATTTATTATTGTGGGATTATTTAGGCTGGAAAGCCAATATGCCGCAATGGGCGCATTTACCATTAATATTAAAACCTGACGGCCACGGCAAGCTAAGCAAACGCGACGGCGCGCGCCTCGGCTTCCCGGTATATGCCATGAACTGGTTCGATGGCAAAACCGGCGAGCTGACCCCCGGATTCCGCGAATTGGGTTTTTTACCCGAAGCATTCGATAATCTGTTGGCCATGCTCGGCTGGAACGATGGCACCGACAATGAAATATTTTCGCTGGATGAACTGAAGGAAAAATTCTCGATAGATCGCGTTAGCAAAGCCGGCGCCAAGTTTGATTTCGAGAAAGCCAAATGGTATAATGCTGAGTGGATCAAGAAGTCTGGAGCCGAAAGTCTTAAGTCGGAAGTCAAGAGAGTCTTGTCAGAAAATGGAATTAAAGTTACTGATGAAACTTATCTGTTAAAAGTGATTGATGCTGTTAAGGAACGCTGCATATTACTTGGCGATTTTTACCATCAATCGGCTTATTTTTTTGAAGCACCAAAAGCCTACGACGAAAACGCAGTAAAACCCAAATGGAACGAAACCAAAAACGAATTCTTCAAAACCTTGCTTGTCATGCTGAATAATGGTGATGTATCCATTGACGCGCACCTATTAGAAGAACAATTCAAAGCCCTGATGGAAGAAAAATCCCTCAAAGCGGGCGATGTAATGCTGCCGTTCCGTATTATGCTGGTAGGCGGCAAATTTGGCCCCCATGTGTTTGATATTGCCGCGCTATTGGGTAAGGATGAAACGATAAGCAGGATTGAAAAGGCACTGGTGGTATTTAATTAACACGAATTTCACTAATTGATACGAATTTCACGAAAGACTAACCAAGCCAAATTCGTGAAATTCGAATAAATTCGACTAATTGGTGCTTATTCTCCTTTCCACCTAAAGCTCTTTATCATCACATCCATATCCTTCTTTACAAAATCAAGTACCGGTTGTATCGAATCAAGCTTAGGTTCACTGTTAAAATACAATGCGCCCCGGATATAATTATGCGTGCTGTCGGTCAGGAAGAATTGTGCCGATGAAGCCGCATTACCGTTAATGGTATAATAAATACCGAATATCTTATTCTGCGGATAATAGATCAACGCCTGGTTTATCCCTGTCGATTTCACCGTATGCTTGAACGCGAAAGAGTGCGAATCCTCTATCAGTTCATCAAACACCTTTTTTGAGGTGATGGTTTCATAGCTCAAATGCAACGTACCATTAAACTGCGGGAATTTCATATTCATCAGGTACTTCATGTTGATGAGCTTTTTATCGCGCGTAAAACTGGTATCGGGCGTAATAACAGCGTATTTAGGGTATAAAAACGTGAAAGGATAGAGCCCTTTATATTCCTGGTATTCCTTTTTGGGGAAAACGATGCGGTAGTAACCCCTCGGCTTGGGCGAATAATCAGGCGTACCGCTGCACCCCGCAAATAATAAACCCACAATTAATAAACCAATTATCCTCATACGTTCATTGCTGTCGAGTTCCATATCTCCCATGATTTCTCGGCCTGCAAAGTAAGCATTTCATAGCCATTTTTAATTTGGGCGCCCTGTTCTTCGCCTTTTTTTAGAAACAGGGTCTTTTCAGGATTATAAACCAGGTCGTATAATAAATGTTCGGGAGTTAGCGCCTCGTAAGGTATAGGCGGGCATTCGTTCAAATTGGGTGCGGTGCCAAGCGGTGTGGTATTTATGATGAGTTTATGCCGTTTAATATGGTAAGGCTTAAGGTCCTTAAACAACAGGCCCTTTGGTGTAGGTTTGCGCGTTACTACCGTCATGCCGATGCCCAAATTATCAAGTGCACATTTTACGGCCTTTGCCGCGCCACCATCCCCTAAAACCAGTGCTGTTTCATGCTCATCGGTTATCAGTGGTTTTAATGATCTTTCAAAACCATAAATATCCGTATTAAAGCCCTCCAGCCTAAAATCGTGGCCCACTTCGCCAACCTCGCCTAAAAACGAGGCCAGCACAGGGCTTTCGGCTATTACCCTAATGCAGTTTACCGCGCCTGCCGTTCTCGCGTCATGCTCTATCCAATCCAGGTACTTTAAAACACTTACCTTATGCGGTATGGTTACGTTCAGGCCACAAATATCAGGGTGCAGGTCTAACATATCCTGCAGGTCCTTTATATGTTCAAGCGGGTAAAGGTCGTATTCAGCACCGGTTATTTTTTCCTTTGCGAACTTTTCAGTAAAGTATTTTTTCGAGAAAGAGTGGGTGAGAGGAAAGCCGATAAGCCCGTATTTTTTCATCGGTATAATTGTTTTTTAGGTTATGAAGCTATCAAGATCTTTATTATATTCCTGCGGAAACTCCAGATCATGATAGTTTCATGGGGTAACGTTTAATAGATCACAAATCTATTCTTTATAATAATTTAACGTGCTAAAGGTTTAAAAAACTTTCGAGTTGCCCGCTTTCATTTGCCTGCGAAAGTTCTTTCAGGTCATTAGTTTTTTTTACGTTGTTGGCAGGGTCGTTAATATAGGCCAGCAGACTTTTTATAGCGTTTATGGTAATGAGCTTGCTGTTGCGTTGCTTATTTTGTATGGCATATTTAGCCATCGACGCTATATAAACCATCATCAATTGGTTATTTTGTAAGAAAGATCGCGTCGAGTTTTCATCAAGTGTAAAAGTATATTCGGGGGTGCCATCCATCCATTTCATTAAAAACTGGGCGGCAATTGTTTTGGCATCGGTATTTTTATCAATGGGGGTTGATGTTATAAATTCGGCCGTTTGAAGCACCGTTGGTTCGGCCAATTTAAAATCCTTGTTTTTTTGCAGCCTTACCTGGTCAAATTGCGGCAGGCTTTGGGCCAGTAAATGGCAGCCAACAAAAGCAAGTACGCAAACAAGTAATATCCTTTTCATTTCGATATGAATATTTGAGCATATAAATATAGGGGAAAATTAGAATCAAGAGTCAAGAATCAAGGAGCCAAGAATTAAATTTAACTAACTTTTTATCTTGCTTCTTGCCTCCTCCCATCTATAAAAAATGATCGAACGTATCGCTGCGTATCCCCAGGCGCAATGTTTCCAGCGGGATAACATCAACCGGCGCAATATTACCTAAACTAACATTGGCGCCAATAAGTTTTATAAACCACACCTGTTGTGCTTTTTGCGGGGCTTCCCATATGATTTTTTCTTCAGGTATCTGGGTCAGTATCTCATCAACAAGCCCCTGCCTTACTTCGCCCGAGTCGCGGTAAATACCTACGTTCCCGCTTTCGCGTGCTTCGGCTATCACTTTCCACGATCCCGCTTCAATTTCGGCGGTCATCAGTTGTATCCACTTGTAAGGGGCGAATATCTTCTGCACGTCCTTCGATCCAACTTCGGATATTACCGTATAGTTTTCGCTCAGTTTGCGTATGTATTCGCATTTAACATCATGTTCAATAGTTATCGAACCATCCGAAACTTCCACATACTCCATGTTGTATTTGTCGAGCGTGCGGCGGTAATCATCAAACTGGTTACGGATAATAAATGCTTCAAATAATGTTCCACCAAAATAAACCGGCAAACCGGCATCGCGGTACAGGTTTAGTTTATCCTGAAGTTTAGGAGTAACAAATGATGTTGCCCAGCCCAGCTTTATAATATCGCTGTGTACACCGGCAACTTCAATAAAATCTTCAGCCTGCCTTACGCTAAGGCCTTTGTCCATTACCATTGTAATGCCGCTGTTGCGCGGTTTTACAGTACGTTCGGGCAGGTTATTAATGTGATAGTTCATATAGAATAATAAGGTTGATATACAAAATCAATGGGTTTAACGCTAAACACCGCTGTAAAGTTCAAAAAAAAAACCAAAACACAAATATGCTTTGGTTTTAATTAAGTAACAAATGTGAGGAAGTTAACCCCACCTAAATCCTCCCTGTAGGGAGGACTTAAAAAAAACTTTATATTTTGATACAAAAGTCTCCCCCTTCCGGGGGAGATTTAGGGGGGGCTATTTCATATACCTGTTAATAATATCCACTATCACTTTATTTTTTTGCAATTGCGGCAGGTAATCAAACAAAATATAATGCTTTTCCGGGTCTGATGCCAGCGCAAGTTCCAAATAGTTCAATGCCTCGTTATAATCGCCTTTGGCAAACAGGTAAGCTACCATGCGGTAATACAATTCAGCCGCCTCGGGGTTATTCTTTATGGCATCGGATATTACCTCAATGGCATCTATCAACCTGTCCTGCTCATACAATATCGATGAATAATCCAGCCAGGCATCCACATCAAGCGGGTTAAGCTCAACCACCTTTTCGTAAGCCTGTTCGGCTTCAACCATATGTTTCAGCTTATATTCAGCATCAGCAATGGCAAACCAGTAATCAGCGTTGGCAATATCAAGGTCGAGCGCTTTCTTATAAAAATGCAGCGCTTCAAAATAGCGTTCCTCAAAATCAAGTGTCACCCCAATTCCAAACCACGCGTCGGCCAGTTTAGGGTCCATCTTAACCGATTTTTTATAAAAGGCCCGCGCGTCATCCATCTGCTCTAATTTCTCATAGCATTCTCCTATGGCGCAATAAGTATCGGCATTCGGCTGCTCATACTCAAAGGTATGGCGGTAAACCTCAATGGCTTCGGCATATTTTTCCAAATTCACCAAAGCATTACCCTTATTAAAGTAGGCCGATGCAAAGCTGTCTTTTATCAGTATAGCGTAGTCGTAGGCATCAATAGCCTTTTCAAACAGCCCCATTTTGGTAAAGGCGTTGCCTAAATTATACCAGGCTGCATAGCTATACGGTTCGGTATCAATATACTGCTGATAGAACTGTACGCTTTCTTCCTGGTTGTCCAGCACATCATAGCAAAACGCCAGTTCGTACAAGGCATCCTGATTTTCCATGTTCTGTTTCAGGCATTGCTTCAAGTAGTTTATGGCAGCGTTGTAGTCTCCCATGTTTTGATGCACGTAGGCAATATGCAGCAGCACTTCATCCGTTTCTTCGGCAAGGCCCAAAGCTTTTTCATAGTTTTCCAAGGCCTCATCAAAGCGTTCCATGCTCTCGTACAGGTTGCCACGGATAATGTATATATCCGCGTCTGATGCTTCGAGCATAGCAGCCTTCTCCAAGGCGGCAAACGCTTCAGTGGCACGGTTGGTTACTACTAACAACTGGGCTTGTTTTATTAAAAATACAGCGGCAAAGGGATGTTGATTGCGCGCGTATTCCGATACTTGCAGGGCTTTGGCCGGATCATTTTTTTCGATATAATAGTCGATAATGTTCTCAAACGCCTGGGCATCAAAAAAGTACTGGTCATGATTGCGTATCATTTCCTCGTACCGTTCTACCGAGAATTTTGGGTCCTCGGTAAAACCAAATTCATAATCTTCTTCCATTCAATTAGGTTTGGGAACAATACTCAACTAAGCAGGGTCAACGTCGTGTTTTATTGCTTAACCGAGTTTAAATTACAATTATAAAAAGCCCGAAAGACAATTAAGTTTTCCACATTCAAACATTATTAACACGGATTTTTACAAGTGCCTGATAATAAATGTAAACCATTTTGTGGCAAACGGCGGGTAGATAACAAATTGCCTTAAAGATTTTTACCTTTGACAAAAGTAACCATTATGAGCATAGATATAACTAAAATTCTGGATCATTTACATATAAACGACACAAACCATGCGTTTAGTACAGGCAATAATTGGAGCAGTAGCAGTAATGCTGCTGTAAAAAATATCTTTTCGCCGGTAGATGGTAAAAAAATAGCAGCAGTAAAGTTCGCTACCGACCGCGATTATAATAAAGTAGTTGAAACCGCCGCCAAAGCCTTCACCACCTGGCGCACCGTACCGGGCCCAAAGCGCGGCGAAATAGTTCGGCAGATAGGTGAGGCGCTCCGTGCCAGCAAACAGCAATTAGGCGCGCTGGTATCGTACGAAATGGGCAAAAGCCTGCAGGAAGGCTACGGTGAAGTACAGGAAATGATAGACATTGCCGATTTTGCCGTTGGCCTTAGCCGGCAAATGTACGGCCTCACCATGCACTCCGAGCGCCCCGAGCACCGCATGTATGAGCAATATCACCCGCTTGGGATTGTGGGTATTATATCCGCTTTTAACTTCCCGGTAGCGGTTTGGAGTTGGAACGCCATGCTGGCATGGGTATGTGGCGATGTTTGCATCTGGAAACCATCGGAAAAAACACCGCTAACCGCCATTGCCTGCCAGCACATAGCACAGGAAGTATTTAAAAAACACAATATAGAGGAGGGCGTATCATGTCTCGTTATCGGCGACCGTAACATAGGCGAACTGATGGCTAATGATACACGCTTGCCATTAATATCGGCTACCGGCTCAACCCGCATGGGCAAAGCGGTTGGCGCGGCAGTAGGGGCAAGACTTGGCAAAAGTTTACTGGAACTTGGCGGTAATAACGCCATCATCATCAGCGAACATGCTGATCTGGATACCTCATTAGTTGGCGCGGTGTTCGGCGCGGTAGGTACCGCCGGGCAGCGTTGCACCTCAACCCGCAGGCTCATTATCCACGAGAGTGTTTATGATGCCTTTAAGCAAAAACTGGTTAACGCCTATAAACAGGTACGCATCGGCGACCCGCTTGATGAAAATAACCACATGGGCCCGCTGATAGATAAGGATGCCGTGGCACTTTACCTTGATTCCATTGAAAAATGCAAAGCCGAAGGCGGCAATTTTGTGGTTGAAGGCGGTAAACTGGATGGCGATAAATATGCATCGGGCTGCTATGTAAAGCCCTGTATAGCCGAAGTAGAAAATAGCTATCATATAGTTCAGCACGAAACATTCGCACCTATACTATATTTAATAAAGTATAAAACACTTGATGAAGCCATCGCCCTGCAAAACGGTGTACCACAGGGATTGTCATCATCCATCATGACGCTTAATTTGCGCGAAGCCGAGCAATTTCTGTCGTATGCGGGTTCTGATTGCGGTATAGCCAACGTAAATATCGGTACATCAGGTGCCGAGATAGGCGGCGCATTCGGCGGTGAGAAAGAAACCGGCGGCGGTCGCGAATCGGGCTCTGATGCATGGAAAGTGTACATGCGCCGTCAAACCAATACCATTAATTATTCAACCAAAGCCCCTTTGGCACAGGGCATAAAATTTGATTTGTAAACGGTTTACAGGTATTCAAACTATTGCTACCAATGAACTAATGAACCAGTAAACCAATGAACATCATCCACCGGCGTTATATTTTAGGGTTTATATTTTTACTACCAGCTATCTTCGCTGTCGCACAAACACCTGTACGCCCCGATCCACCCAAAAACTGGCATACGCTCGACCTAAAAACCGACGGCTATTACGGTATCAGCCTGAATACTGCTTACCATTTTTTAAAAGGGAAGAAAAGTAAAACCGTGCTGGTATCAATTATTGATAGCGGCGTTGATACCCTGCAGCAAGACCTGCAAGGCATACTATGGGTAAACCCAAATGAAAAGCAGGCCAATGGTAAAGACGACGACCATGATGGTTATATTGACGATGTGCATGGCTGGAATTTTTTAGGTGGCAAAAATGGCCGGGCCGACATTGATGAAACCAGCGAAGAAACGCGCAGTTATTATAAATTAATGGGTAAATATGGTAGCGCTACCGCACCAATAAAAGGTAATGATAAAGAATATGCCTATTGGCTAAAGGTAAAAGCGATGCACGACTCAACCGTAGCGCGTTCAACCAGTTACCTGCAGTACCTGCGCCCCGAATTGAGCGCCCTGATGATAAGCAACGGTTTTATAAAAAAGGCGCTTAACCTGCCTGCTGGCGCTACCTTCTCCATCGCCGACCTGGAAAAGCTGGATGGTAAAAATGACACTACCATAAAGTATAGCAAACTGGTATGGACAGAGGTGTTTCAACAGGCAGGCACAGGCAATAACAACGTAGCCGTTTTAAAAGATATAAGCGATTATATAAAAAAGCTGAACAACGACCTGAACCCCGATCTAAAAGCGCGTGGCGATATAGTTGGCGACGACCCGGACATTAACGATGGCAAACCCTATGGCAACAACATCCTTCAATACGCCGATGCTGACCACGGCACGGGCGTAGCCGGCTTAATAGGCGCTAAACGAGATAATGGATATGGCATTGATGGTGTTGCCGATAATGTAAAAATAATGGTAGCAAAGGCAACCGATAACGGCGATGAATACGATAAGGACGTTGCCAATGCCATACGCTATTCTGTTAACAGTGGTGCTAAGATCATTAACATGAGTTTTGGCAAAAGGCTGTCGCCGCATAAGGAGTGGGTTGATGCCGCTTTTAAATATGCCGCCTCGAAAGACGTTCTGCTGGTGATAGCTTCGGGCAACGATAACCTTAATAACGACTCGGTAACCGATTATCCGAATGCTACCTATTTGGATGGAACAATACACGATGAAAATGTAATAGTTGTGGGTGCTTCAGCCCCCCGCGCCGATACATCACTGGCTGCAAGCTTCAGTAACTATGGCAAAAAAACCGTGGATGTATTTGCCCCCGGCGAAAAAGTGACCAGCATTAATTCCGGTGCCGAATTTAATACCGCAGATGGCACCAGTTTTTCTGCTCCGATCGTAACCGGCATAGCGGCGCTTATACTCGAATATTATCCCAAACTAAGCGCGGCGCAAATCAAACAAGCTATTATGCAATCGGCTACACCGCTAACAGGTTTTATGGTAAATAAACCCGGCACTCATCAAAAGGTTGATTTCACCACCCTTTGCAAAAGCGGCGGAATAGTCAACGCTCGAAAAGCGTTGGAAATCGCCTCAGAAATGAAAGGGGAACGATAATTATTTAATTTGAAAATTTGCCGGAGTTCATATAACAAAGCACTATCATTGGCGCGTCTTGTGCGGCGAGAAAAAAGCGAAGGCTGCTTGTGCCATTAAAGATCATAGTTAACAAGCTGGTCAAACAAATACCCCGCCACTGTCCCATCCAAGCCCTCCGGTATGTTCTCCTTCCAGCTCAATTTATAAACAGGCGATGCTTTAGCATCGATATGTGCTTTTAATTCTTCATTCAAAGGGCTATAAATACCCGCAAATAATAAAGTATGCGGTATATCAGCACTAAGTTTAGGGGTGGCATCCCACATCGCTTTAAAGTTTTCATCGTGCAGGTATATCTGCTCAAACAAAAAATGGAACCAGAAATAAGGATATACTTTCAATATTTTCGTGGTTAATTTGCTGAACCAAATCTGCCTGTTCATCTTTTCCAGCCGTCGTTTAAACTTGTGCCATTTCGCATCGTCAATAAACCGTATATCAGGGTTCTCGGCCCAATATAAATTTACCTTGTTACGATAGGTGCTGCATATATAATTGTATTTTTCGGCGGCAATAAACCAGCTCGATATCATCCTGTCGGGCCCCGGACTATCAAAAGCGAAAAAGCCGTAAGGCATATTGTCATATAGCCATTCATCCAACGGCTGCACACAAAAACAAGTAGCATCAACCCAAACCCCGCCGTGTGCTGCCAATAGGTTTATCCGTAACACATCCGATAGCGCTTGTTTGGTTATCCCGCTAAATTGTTGAGGTAAATACCTGCCGATATTATTTTCATCCAAAACAACCACTTCCCAGCCGGGGTTCCTCTTAACCCACGATGCGTAACATTTACGCACCAGCAAGGGGGCATTCTCTATGCCCTGCAGCCACAGGAACCATATTTTTTTCGGGAGGGTGTTATCCAATTTATGCTGAATTGACAGGAAGCTAATATATTCTTTTTTCTGCTATCAGGCATATTGCACGTCATCGCCTATTATATTGTTCGTTATCACGCAAAAGCCATAATATCAAAATAAAAAAGTTACACTCCGCCCCGGGTTGTTTTTAACACATCATTCCCTATATTTGCGCGATAAAATTTTTTCGGTTTACAAATGAGAGAAATACAATTCAGGGAAGCGCTTCGTGAGGCTATGGTTGAAGAAATGCGCAACGACGATAAAATATACCTTATGGGCGAAGAAGTTGCCGAATATAACGGCGCTTATAAAGTTAGCCAGGGTATGCTTGATGAATTTGGCGCGAAACGTGTTATTGATACACCTATTTCTGAATTGGGCTTTGCCGGTATAGGCATTGGTTCGGCTATGAACGGACTGCGCCCGATAATTGAATTCATGACGTTCAACTTTTCGTTGGTAGCTATCGACCAGGTAATAAATGGCGCTGCCAAGATCATGTCCATGAGTGGTGGCCAGTTCTCGGTGCCTATTGTATTCCGCGGCCCAACCGGTAACGCTGGTATGTTAAGCTCACAGCACAGTCAGTGTTTCGAAAACTGGTATGCCAACTGCCCCGGTTTAAAAGTGGTTGTACCATCAAATCCCTATGATGCGAAAGGCTTGCTAAAATCATCAATATTAGATCCCGACCCGGTTATTTTCATGGAGTCGGAATTAATGTATGGCGATAAAGGGGAAGTACCCGAAGAAACTTATTATATCGAGATAGGAAAAGCCAATGTAACCAAACAAGGTACCGATGTTACTTTAGTAGGTTTTGGCAAGATAATGAAGGTTGTAAATGCCGCCGCTGCCGAATTAGAAAAAGAAGGCATCCACGCCGAAGTGATCGACCTGCGCACAGTGCGCCCTATAGATTACGATACCGTTATTAATTCGGTTAAAAAAACCAACCGTTTGGTTTTGGTTGAAGAAAGCTGGCCATTAGGTTCAATAGCTACCGAAGTAGCCTTTAAGGTACAAAAGGACGCGTTTGATTACTTGGATTCACCAATCCTGCGCATCATGGGCGGCGACGTACCACTACCATACGCACCAACCTTAATACAGGAATACTTACCAAACCCTGAGCGCGTTATTAAAGCTGTTAAGGAAGTGATGTATTTGGTTAAATAGAGATTAGTTTTAAAAATATACCGGCCCTGCTAATAAAAATTAGCGGGGCTTTTTATTACTAACCAAGCGCGTGTAGTTGTCATGCGGAGCCTGTCAAAGGGTTGGGGCAAAGGTTTGTCCGAGCGTTATCTATCCCTTCAAAAACTTTTATTATCTAACTCTCACCTTTTTATTTATTTTTAGCCATCAAAAAATTAACAGATCGATGAAATCATTAAGCCTGAAGCACTTTTTAATAGTCCTGTTTGTATTATGCAGTACATTTGCAGCAAAAGCCCAAACTACCGCAACAGCTACCCCAAAACCTGCAACCACCGCAAAAACATCGGCACCTGCGCAAAAAGGCGTTGTAAGTTATATAGAAACCTTTTTTAAAAAGTACAAAACAAGCTGCGACTCCGCCGTTGATTATATTTTCAGCACCAATAAACTCTTCACCAACCAAAGCCAGATAAACCTGTTGAAATCAAAGCTTGATTCATTACAGCTATCTTTAGGGCCATTCATCGGCAGGGAACTGATCGCTGAAAAAAGCGCCAGCAACAGTTTGGTGATATACAGTTATATTGTAAAGCATGAGAACCAGCCTGTAAGATTTATCTTCATGTTCTACAAACCGCACAATGATTGGGAGTTATACCGCTTTAATTATGACGATGGAATGGATGTAGAAATGCTGGAATCGGTTAAGATCAACAATAAGAAATAGTAGCGCCACCCAAACCCTCCCGGTAAGGAGGGCTTAAAATGCTTCTTTAAGTCTCCCGACCGGGGGAAATTATTCGCAAATTAGATTATTTTAAGCGATGCTCATGAGGCCTACGCCGTTTAGAGTAGGCTGACTTACTCCAATATTCTCATCAACTCATTCACCTCCTCCACCTTCTCGGCGGCGCCCAAATGCTCATAGGCGCTCACCAAATTACGTAAAACGCGTTTAATAATGTCGGTATTTGAACAGGGTTCGTAAAACTGCTTGTCGTATTTCAGGTTCAGCTGTTTAAGGAACATATCCACATCTCGCCTGCCGAAAATAAACCCCTTATTAAAGGCATTGATATAAAACAATACGCCGCCTTCAAATTCGCTTTGGCGGCTTTCGTCCATATAGGCTAAAATAAAATGCTGCGGCAGGTTTACGCCATAAACAGGTATATCCAACTTTTGGGCAATGATGGAATATATTATAGCCAATGATGGCTGGTTCCCCTTTTTAGTTTCCAATACCTGGCTCAAAAAACTGTTCTGGGGGTCAAGGTGATTGGCAGTGTTGCCACTAAAGCCGTAGATATTGTAAAATACATGGTTTATCAGTTTTATCTGTTCGGGAGGACTGGCCTCATTCATCATCTGTATCCATATGTCGCGCTTAATGGCCTCGATCTGGTTGATCACCTTTTGCTCGTCAAGATCAGGGTATTGGTACCGATTAATAATTAATATGCCCTGCAGCAGGTCGAAGGCGCCGCCGTGCAGCCACAGGCGCAGGTCATTCTTTAAAATATCAAATTGTATCTCGTGTACCAGGTTGGCAATACGTTCCTGCTGTATTGGGTCGAAAGCCTGCTCAAATGCCGACTCCAGGTAGCCAATGGCCTCGCTGCCGTACGACAACAATTTCTCATGCACATGGCTATAAATTTCCTGGTCAGGGTCGTCCAGCAAGCGTATCAGGGAGTTTACTTCTGTTTCGTTTATCATGCTCTACTGCTAAAATAACAAACTTTATATACTTTTACAAGCGTATAGAATCAAGAGGCAAGAGTCAGAGATCAAGATTTGAAACAGCAAACTTTAACAAATGCTGCTCAAAAACATTTAAATTCTATCATATATCTTGATTCTTGCTTCCTGGCTCTTGCTTCTAATAATTACAACCATGTTTAACTTACGGTTCGCTAAAGATTTTTTTTTACACAAGCTTAACGCAAAAACCCGCCACGGCGTACATTCACCCTTTATTTATCGCCTGGTTGATGAAGTCATCTACAACAAAAACGATGACAAAGCATATGCCGAAGTTGAAAGCATCCGAAAAGAATTACTGGTTGATGACCATACGATAATCGTCCTCGATCTCGGCGCCGGTTCGCACGTAAACAACAACCGCCAAAAAAAGATAAGCGACATAGCCGCCCATGCCCTTAAATCGCCTAAACTGGCTCAATTGCTGTACCGTATTACTACGGATCTGCAACCAAAAAATATAATTGAACTCGGTACCTGCCTTGGTGTAACTACTATTTACCTGCAAAAGGCCGCCCCGGATTCCAAAGTGTATACACTCGAAGGTTCACCCGAAACAGCAGAGGTAGCTAAAAGAGTATTTACTAAGGCTGGGTTGAATAATATTGAACTAATAACCGGCAACTTCGACAACACCCTGCCGGGGATAATTAACAGCCTTGATAAAGTCGATTTTATGTTTGTTGACGGCAATCACCAAAAAGATGCCACACTAAGATATTTTGAATGGTGCCTCCCCAAAGTACACGAAAATACGCTGCTTATTTTCGACGACATCTACTGGAGCGAAGGCATGAAAGAAGCATGGGCGCAAATAAAAGCGCACCCGCGGGTAATTGTAACTGTTGATCTGTTTTGGATAGGTTTGGTGTTTTTTAGAAAAGGGCAGGAGAAGGAAGATTTCAAAATTCGCTTTTAGGGTGTATAGATGAAGGATTTGAAAATTTGATAATGTGTTGATTTGAAAATGTAATAACTTATTTATACATCCAAGAAATCATTTTCAAATCTTCAAATCAATACATCTTCAAACTAAAACGCTTCCCCCAGCGCTATATAAAACCCTTGTTCCCTTTTTTCGCCCGCGGGTTTTTCGCCAAAACCATAATCAGCGCGTATACTCAGGCCTTTTTCGGTGTCGAAGAAATAGCGGATACCGCCCCCATAGTCAGGTTTTAGTTGCGAAGCGCTAAAGGCATTATGTGCTACTTCGCCGGTACCTAAAAAACCATCAAGGCCAAAGCGGTCGCTTACGCGATAGCGCAGTTCCATTTGCGTAGCGAATAGATTACGATCGCGGTAACGGCCGGTGTAGTAGCCGCGCATCAGGGCATCATTACCTAATTGTGGCATCAGGTAAAAAGGGGAGAGGCCGCCTATAAGGCTTTGCTCTTTAACATCAATTCCAAAAACCAGGCGCTTTTGCAGTAGAAAGAACTCTGAGTATTCAAAATTAAAGAAGCCGCCGTTGTAACCGCTATTTTTAAAAATACCCTGGTATATGTCGAGATAAGCATTTATAATTACCCCTTTCGTGGTATAAGTGTTATTGTTACGACTATCAAAGGTTAACGCGGGCCCTATAAATAAATTCGAGCCACCGCCACGGTTCTCAATATCCGGGTCGTGTTTAAAAAAGGGGTTTTGGTCATAAGTTCCTGAATAATAATAGTATTTATTTCCGCCCAATACCAGGCCGGCGTACAAGTTGGGCAATACCAGCTTTTGTGCACCGAAAGTTATTAGCGTCCGTTTTTCGTCTATCAGTTCTTTATCAGCATTGCGGGTGTTATTACCTAAACCATAAAAATCGAAAGGAAAGTTATAAAAACTTAGATTGGTGATAAAATGATACGTGTTTAACGGTGTCCAATAGCTGCCGTTCAGGCTTACTTTTTCCTGGCCTTTTGTGGTGATGCTGGCATAGCCATATAAATTTGATACCCTGGTAATGCTATGGCGAACAGTATCAGTGTAAAAAGAGAATAACGACGCACCGCCAAATTCAAGCCCCGTTTCCGGGGCCGATGCCAGTGCTGGTATCAGTACAAAATTGCTTTTTTTAGTACTGTCTTTATCAAAATACATATGCTTTATAAATCGCTTCACAAAGTCAACCTGCGCAAAAACCGACTGGCAGGCCGCAAAAAATACTATAGCTGCCAGTATTAAAATTTTCTTCATAGTGGATTTCTAAAGGTAGAAATTTTTTGCTTGACGGGGAGATATACGTTAAACAAAGGAAATTTTAGAGAAACTTTGCATTAGGGAGCCAGTGGATACCTGTCTGTGGCGAAGGGCGGCAGGTATATGAACGAAAGGCCCACTTATTGATAAGCGGGAACGCCCAAAATATTGGAAAGTTTACTCAATAACATTAGCTTAACATGCTATCAATACATTTATGCAACCTCCTTCTGCACAAAAGTAAGGCGGAGGGGGTTAAAAATTTTTCTACTTTTGCACCGAACACATACAATACATTCATCATGAATACAACACGCGGACCCATATCACAATTCATCGAAAAAAACTACCTGCATTTTAACGCCGCCGCATTAATGGATGCTGCTAAAGGCTACGAAACACATTTGCTTGAGGGCGGAAAAATGATGGTAACACTGGCCGGCGCGATGAGTACTGCCGAATTAGGCATCTCCCTTGCCGAAATGATCCGCCAAGACAAGATCGACATCATATCCTGTACCGGCGCTAACCTGGAGGAAGACATCATGAACCTGGTGGCACATTCGCACTACAAACGCGTGCCGCATTATCGTGATCTTAGTCCGCAGGATGAATGGGATTTATTAGAGAACCACTACAATCGCGTCACCGATACCTGTATACCCGAAGAAGAAGCATTCCGCCGTCTGCAAAAACATATTCATAAAATATGGAAAGACGCCGATAACAGCGGCGAACGCTATTTTCCACATGAATATATGTACAAAATGCTGCTAAGCGGTGATTTGGAACAGTACTACGAGATAGACCCTAAAAACTCGTGGATGCTGGCCGCTGCCGAAAGGAACCTGCCAATAGTGGTACCAGGATGGGAAGACTCAACAATGGGCAACATCTTCGCATCCTATGTAATAAAAAGCGAGCTAAAAGCATCGACCATGAAAAGTGGTATCGAATACATGGCATGGCTGGCTGACTGGTACGTGAAAAATTCAAGCGGTAAAGGCATCGGCTTTTTCCAGATAGGAGGGGGTATTGCTGGTGATTTCCCGATTTGCGTAGTACCTATGCTTTATCAGGACATGGAAATGCCCGAGATACCCTTTTGGAGTTATTTTTGCCAAATTTCTGATTCTACAACCTCTTATGGTTCATATTCAGGTGCAGTACCGAATGAGAAAATAACCTGGGGAAAACTGGATATTCATACGCCAAAATTCATTGTAGAGTCAGACGCTACCATTGTAGCTCCTTTGATTTTTGCATGGTTGCTGAAACAATAAATTGAATTTGAGAATTTGGCAATTTGAATATTTGAAAATTATGATAATATCAGTTTTTCAATAGGCAATGATATAAATCATTAAATTTGAATACGATACATTTTCAAATCTTCAAATCACCTAATTTTCAAATTAAACCCTGTTTTTTTACAGTTTTGAACGTAAAATATTATTTATTTAGAAAGATTATAAATTAAGTTTTACTGTCATTTATTTGTCAGCCATTATGTAATAAATTATACTTTTGTGGCTGAAAAAGTGGGGCTACCTATACGTCCGCCTTTGGTTTTAAATATTTAATAATACGAATTATTCAGCATAAATACACTTTATGAGAAATATCTCATTGATTTTCAAGCAATTTTCAAAAACGGTTTTACTGGTTGCCGGTTTTGCAATTTTGGGATTATCTGCCCACGCTCAAGGCGACGCCGCAAAAGGCGAAGCAGTATTTAAAGCAAATTGTACAACTTGCCATGCCATCGATAAACAAGTAGTTGGCCCGGCATTGGGTTCGCTGATCACCGGTGAAACGGATGATAAATGGTTAACCAAATGGATCCAGAACAACCAGGCGCTAATCGCGGCAAAAGATCCTAAAGCTTTAGCTATTTACAACAAGTTTAACCAGCAGGGCATGACGGTTTTCGGTAATCTTACCGATGCCGATGTAAGCAACATATTGGCTTATGTACGCGATGACTGGAAAAAAGAACAGGCGGCTACTCCTGCACCTGGTACAGCCACCGCAGCAGCTGATTCAGGACCAAGTGACCTGGTTATATGGGGGCTGATAGGCGTTATAGTAATTGCTTTAATAGTTATACTGGTATTAAACAGGGTAATTGCCACTCTTGAACGCTTATTGCTAAAAAACAAAGGTTTACTGTCTGAAGAGGAGGAAGAAGAAGCAAAAGAGCCGGTTGACCGTATGGCCACCATCAAAAAACTGGCTAAAAATAAAAAACTGGTTTTCTTCGTGCTGTTGTGTGCCACTGTTGCCCTGGGCAGCTGGACTTGGGTTACCCTATGGAACACCAACGTTCACCAGGGTTACCAACCGGAACAACCTATCCATTTCCCGCATGACCTGCATGCCGGTGTGATGAAAATTGATTGCCAGTATTGTCACTCAGGTGCATACAAATCAAAGAATGCTACCATCCCTTCATTAAATATATGTATGAACTGCCACAAAACTATCGACAGGACTGTGGGCAGCAAAACAGCATCAACCGAAATACAGAAAATTTATGATGCTTTGGGTTACGATCCGAAAACCATGAAATACGATAGCACTAAAGCAAGGCCGGTACAATGGATAAGGATACATTACCTTCCCGACTTTGTTTACTTCAACCACTCGCAGCACGTTAAGGTTGGTGGCATCAAATGCCAAACCTGCCACGGCCCTATCGAAACTATGCATGAAGTAAGGCAATATTCGCCGCTTACTATGAAATGGTGTATCCAATGCCACAAACGCACCGAGGTTGACTTTAGCCGTGACGGCCACAAAGGCAACGCTTACTATGATAATATGATACAGGTACACGACCGCATTAAACGTGGTGAAAAGGTTACCGAGGCGTCATTAGGTGGTATCGAGTGCGGTAAATGCCACTATTAATAACAAAAAAAGAGATTTTAGAACTTAGCAATTACAGTTTATATAGCTTAAATGGACAGCAATAAAAAATACTGGAAAGGTTTAGAAGAACTGAACAATACACCGGAATTTGTTGAGAACAATAAACACGAGTTTGCCGAACCTATTCCTATTGAAGAGGTGTTGGAAAGCGGTGGTTTAATGGGTAAAACACCACGCCGCGACTTTTTAAAGGCGCTGGGCTTTGGTGTTGGCGCGGTTACTTTGGCTGCTTGCCAAAAAGTGCCGGTTCGTAAATCAATTCCTTACCTTATAAAACCCGAAGAAATTACGCCGGGTGTGGCAAACTATTACTCATCAAGCTATGATGGCCATGCTATATTGGTTAAAACCCGCGAAGGTCGCCCTATTAAAATAGAAGGTAACCCTAACGACCTGCTTTCGCACGGTGGATTAAGTGGCCAGGCACAGGCTTCGGTTTTAGACCTGTACGATGTTAACCGCATGAAAAATGCGATGCAGGACCAAGCCGATGCCGATTGGGAACAAGTAGACGCTTTTGTAAAAAGCGAACTGGCTGCCATTAAAGCCGGCGGTAAAAAAATACGTATCGTATCGCCAACCATAAACAGCCCTTCAACTTTAGCTGTTATTGCTGATTTTATTACTGCTTTCCCTAATACAACACATATAGTATATGATGCCGTATCATATACCGGTATCATCCAGGCTAACCAGGCCAGCTTTGGCAAAGCCGTGGTTCCGCACTATCGTTTTGATAATGCCGATGTAATTGTAAGTTTCGGTGCCGACTTTTTAGGTACATGGATATCGCCAACCGAATTCATGGGCCAGTATGTGAAGAACCGCAGCTACGGTGCATTGAAAACCAAGAAAATGTCGCGCCATATCCAGTTTGAAGCTGGTATGAGCAATACCGGTTCAAATGCCGATGTGCGCATCCCTATTAAAGTTTCGGAAGAAGGCGTTGCGCTGGTTAACTTATATAATGCAATTGCAGGCACTACCGTTGCAGGTTCAAAAAAATTAAGCACTACTGCTGCCGATAATGCCATTACCCTTGCTGCTAAGGAATTACTTGCTGCAAAAGGTAAAGCGCTGGTTGTTTCGGGTTCAAATGATGTGTCGACCCAAACTTTGGTAAACGCCATCAACTCCCTGTTAGGCAGCTATGGCTCAACTATCGACCTGGATAACCCTTCGAAACAATACGCCGGTAATGATGCCGTGTTTGTTGAGTTTGTTGAAGAAATGAACAGGGGCGAGGTTGACGCGGTATTCTTCCTGAACAGTAACCCTGTATATGAGTACCATAATGGAGCCGCTGTTAAAGCAGCACTTAAAAAAGTGCGCTTAAAAGTATCATTCAATGGCCATGCCGGTAACGGGAACTCGAATGTTATGGGCGATGAAACTTCATCATTATGTAACATCATTGCGCCTAACCATTATTACCTGGAATCATGGGGCGATGCAAACCCGCTGGAAGGCTATTATATTATTGTACAACCAACCATTAACCCGGTTTACAACAGCCGCCAAGCCGAACAAAGCTTGTTGATATGGAGCGATAACACGGTTAAAGATTACTATCAATATGTAAGGAATACCTGGGATAAATCATTACTGGCTTTAGGTGGCTTATCGGGTCAGAAAGGCTGGGAAACTTTATTGCAAACAGGTTTTGTAAAAGTTGCCGATAAAACCCCGGGCACTTATACTGCTGCCGGCGATGTAACAGGTGCGGCACAAAAAATATTGGCTCGTAGCGCTGAGCTTGTGGGCGATGACAAATATAAAGTTGAACTACAGCTTTTTGAAAGCATTGCTTTACGCGATGGTAAACGTGCCAATAACCCATGGTTACAAGAGTTGCCCGATCCGGTAACAAAAGTTACCTGGGATAACTTCGCGGCCATGTCGCCACGTTATGCAAAAGAATTAGAGTTAGAGCAGGGCGATATCATCAACATAAAAGTTGATAACTATTCGGTCGACCTGCCTATGTTGCTGCAACCCGGCCAGGCTCACGGTACTATATCGGTGGCTGTAGGGTATGGGCGTACAAATGCCGGCCCGGTAGGCGATAATGTTGGAAAGAACGCTTATCCGTTCCTTACCTTCCGTAATGGTTCGTTCCAGGGCACTGCTTTGGCAACCATAAGCAAAACAGGTAACAGCGCTGCATTTGCACAAACACAAACACACCATTCATACGAGGGCCGTAACAGCATCATCCGCGAAACTACCCTTACCGAATACAATAAAGATCCATATTCAGGCAGCGGACACGGTGAAGACCATAAAACATACAGCTTATGGGATGAGTACGAACGCCCGACCTACAACTGGATGATGGCTATCGACCTTAATGCATGTACCGGTTGCGGTGCCTGTATAGTGGCCTGTAGCGCTGAAAATAACGTTCCGGTTGTTGGCCGCGATGAAGTTCGCCGCCGCCGCGAAATGCACTGGATACGCATTGACCGTTATTACAGCTTTAATGATAATGGTAACCTTGTAACCAAGGAAAAAGAAATAAACGAACTGAGCGACGCAACGCTGGACAATGTATCGGTTGTATACCAACCAATGCTTTGCCAGCACTGCGACCACGCGCCTTGTGAAACAGTTTGCCCGGTACTGGCTACCGTTCACTCATCAGAAGGGTTGAACCATATGGCTTATAACCGTTGCGTAGGTACACGTTACTGCGCTAACAACTGCCCTTACAAAGTGCGCCGCTTTAACTGGTTCAACTACTGGAACGATGCCCGTTTTGACAACTACCTGCAAGGCGACCATACACAGTTAGTGCTTAACCCTGATGTGGTACCGCGTTTCCGTGGTGTTATGGAAAAATGCTCAATGTGTATACAACGTATACAAGCAGGCAAGCTGAAAGCTAAAATGGAAAAACGTTCGGTTAAAGACGGGGATATAAAAGTTGCCTGCCAGCAAACCTGCCCAACAAACGCTATCATTTTCGGTAACGCTAACGATCCTAACTCTGAGCTGTCGAAAGCATTGAAGAGCGAAAGAACTTACTACGTGCTGGAAGAGCTTGGCGTACAACCGGGTATAGGTTACCAGGTAAAAGTTAGAAACAGAACTGAATTAGAGGCTTAATTTATAAAATAGAGATTTTAAAATATGTCATCTCATAGCGAATCAATAATCAGGGAACCGTTAATTACGGGAAATAATATCACCTACGCACAAATAACGGATGATATACTACGCCCCGTTGAAAAATTACCCGGAAGGGCCTGGTGGATGGGCTTTAGTTTAGCATCAACTGGTGCAACACTTTGGCTGTTTGCAGTTAGCTATACATTTTGGTATGGTATAGGTTCGTGGGGATTAAATAAAACAATTGGCTGGGCCTGGGATATCACCGGTTTCGTGTGGTGGGTAGGTATTGGTCACGCCGGGACACTTATTTCGGCCATCCTTTTACTGTTCCGCCAAAAATGGCGTAACTCCATCAACCGGTCGGCAGAGGCCATGACTATCTTCGCGGTAATTTGCGCGGCCAGTTACATTGTAGCGCACATGGGCCGCCCATGGATGGCTGTTTATTCGCTGCCACTTCCAAACCAATATGGTTCATTATGGGTTAACTTTAACTCACCTTTGATCTGGGACGTATTCGCAATATCAACTTACTTCTCGGTATCATTAGTATTCTGGTACACAGGTTTATTACCCGATATCGCTACTATCCGCGACCGCGCCACAGGCCTTCGCCGCAAAATATATTCTGTTATGTCGTTCGGCTGGACAGGTTCGGTTAAAACATGGCAGCGTTTTGAAACGGTATCACTAATATTGGCAGGTATATCAACACCGCTGGTACTTTCAGTTCACTCTATCGTATCAATGGACTTTGCCACATCACTGGAACCAGGGTGGCACACTACTATATTCCCGCCATACTTCGTTGCGGGTGCTATCTTCTCGGGTTTTGCCATGGTGCAAACACTGTTACTAATAGCACGTAAAGTATTAGGATTGGAGAACTATATCACCATGTTCCATATCGAGGCGATGAATAAGATCATCATCTTAACCGGTTCAATAGTAATGGTGGCCTACACTACCGAATTTTTCATCGCTTACTATTCACAGGTTGAATACGAGCAGTACGCCTTCCTCAACAGGTACTTCGGGCCATATTGGTGGGCAAGCTGGTCAATGTTCTGCTGTAACTGCGTTATCCCGCAGGTGCTGTGGATAAAGAAGGTGCGCCGCAATATTGCCGCAACCTGGTTCTTATCAATTATCATTAACATAGGGATGTGGTTCGAGCGTTTTGTGATCATCGTAACCTCGCTTCACCGCGACTTCCTGCCATCAAGCTGGGCCATGTTCTATCCAACCTGGGTTGATGTAAGTGTGTTTATTGGGTCGATAGGCGTATTCTTTACCTGCTTCCTGTTATTTGTTCGTGTATTGCCTTCAATAGCCATCGCCGAAGTTAAATTGATACTGAAAGGTTCAAGCGAGCAGGATAAGAAGAGAATATTGGCAAGTGGGCATGTTGACAAAGATCAGGCCGAGTTCTATATAGAATCATTAGAGAAGTTTGATAGCATTGAAATGGCTGAATACCAAAAAGCATAAAAAGTAAATGAGCAGCACTAAATTTATACTGGGATGTTTTGAAGATCCCGATGAAATGATGGATGGAATAACGTTACTGCAACAGAACAGTGTTCCGATTTATGATGTGTACACCCCTATGCCTATCCACGGTATTGAAGCTAAGCTTGGTATCAAAGATTCGCGCCTGGGTTATGCGGCCTTTATGTTCGGCTGTTTGGGTGGTACGGTAATATTCAGTTTGGTGTACTACTTCCTGGTGCACGACTGGCCTATGAATATAGGCGGTAAACCTGCATTTGCCATACCCGATTTTATCCCGGTAACATTCGAGTGGACAGTATTGTATACCGCGTTTGGTACTGTTGCAACCTTCTTTTTTGCTACACATCTTTTCCCGGGCCGTACGCCAAGGGTAATGGATTACAGGGCTACTAACGACAGGTTTGTAATAGCAATTGATGCAAAAGGGAACACACCACACGCGGATATCACTAATTTATTAAAAGAAGCAGGAGCTGTAGAAGTTAAGCATAACGAAAGAAAATATGTTAGCTATGAAATTTAAATTATTAGGTGTAACGGTTATTGCTATTGCGGCCACGGTTGTAATTACATCGTGCAGCGATAAAAGAAGCACCGGCTGGGAATACGCCCCTAATATGTACGAGAAATTAGCGTATGACCCCGATCAGGCCAATCCGAATTTTAAGGACGGTAAAACAGCACAGCTTCCGCCGGCCCATACTATACCTATCGGTTGGGTTACATTTGATTATCCAAATACCCACGATGGCTACGAAGCCGCTGGTACTGAAGTAACCAGCCCGCTGCCGCAAACTCAGGCAAATTTTGCTGATGGAAAAGTATTGTTCCTGCATTTTTGCTCGCCATGCCACGGCGTTAATGGCCAGGGCGATGGTATTGTTACCCAGCATGGCTTCCCGCCTCCGCCATCCTATTCAAAAGGGCAGTCATCACGTGGTGGTGCTATGAAAGATTTAACAGACGGTAAAATATACCATACCATAACTTATGGGTTGAACGCTATGGGTTCCTACGCTTCGCAGTTGTCGCCTGATGAGCGCTGGAAGGTAGTTATGTATATTCACCATTTACAAACTTTATAAGCTATATCTTTAATGGAAAATCATAATAGTTTAAACGATCGATTTGTATTTGAGGGCAAGGGTAAAACCTGGAGCCTGTTTGCAATAGTTGTAGGTATAATTACCGTTATAGCCGGCCTGCTTTTTAATGCCGACCGCGAGTTTTCGAACCTGTTGCTAATGGGCTACTATTTTGCCAGTGTATGCGCTGCAGGCGCACTTTTTTGCGCTATCCAATATGCAGCACAAGCCGGCTGGTCGGCCTCAATGATACGTATACCCCAGGCATTTGTAAAAATTTTACCTATCGCTTCAATAGTTCTGCTGGTAATTATAGGTGCAGGTATACACTTTACACACAACGTAGTTGTTAATGGCCAAACAGTGGCCAAGCCATATTTATATGCACAATGGGCAACCCCGGGTTTAACCGACCCTAAAAATCCGCTGTATGATTCTGTTATCGCAGGCAAATCATCATATCTGAATATCCCGTTTTTCTTTGCCAGGTTAATAGTATTCCTGGGCTTATACAGCTTGTTAGGCGGGTTGCTGGTTAAATATTCATTAAATGAAGATGAAATAGGCGGCATGGTCAACTACAAAAAGAGCATGACCATAGCTGCTGTGTTCCTGGTTATTTTTGGTGTTACCGATCCGGTGTTTGGTTTTGATACCATGATGTCATTAGAGGCACGCTGGTACTCAACTATGTTCGGGTGGTACAACTTCGCTGCCTTATGGGTCAGCGGGCTGGCAGTAATTACCCTGGTAATGATATTGCTACGACAAAAAGGATATTTCTCGTGGTTAACCGAAGACCACATGCACAATATGGGTTTGTTTATGTTTGCCTTCTCCATATTCTGGACTTACGTATGGTTTGCACAGTTCCTGTTAACGTACTATGCCAACATACCCGAGGAATCGGCTTATTTTTACAAGAGATGGGAACCTCAATTTAAACCATGGTTCTGGCTTAATATCATCATTAACTTTGCAGCACCGTTCCTGGCATTGATGGCCCGCGACTACAAGCGTAAAGCCAACCTGTTAAAGGTAGTATGTATTATTTTGATATTGGGCCACTGGCTTGACTATTATGTAATGGTAATGCCAGATACCGTTGGGCCTGACGGAAGGGGCTTTTCATACGAAGAAATTGGAACATTCATAGGTTTTGCAGGGTTATTCTACTACCTGGTGCTTACAGCATTAAGTAAGTTTAAATCCCTTGTGCCTAAAAACCATCCATTTTTGGAAGAGAGCCTTCATCATCACATATAATAATTGTTAAATTTGCACAAATACAAAAGAATACCAAACGAACAATAAAATGGGATTCAAAACATTTATAAAGTCTAAAAAAATACTTTCACTTTTAGCGGTGTTCATGCTGTCGGGTACGAACCTGTTAATGGCGCAGGATGCCGCCGCACCTGCTACTGCTGCAACTGGCGATGCCGCTGCGGCAGCCAAATCGGCCATGTGGATGGGTGCGGGGTACTATGTATTACTTTTCTTATTGGCATGTGTTGTTATAGCCATAATAGGTAAGATACTAAAAGTTTATGACCTTACCCGACAGATACAGGGAAAATCCGAGTTAAACTGGAATGGTTTAATGGCAGCTATATGCATTGTATTCCTGCTTGCTGGTTTATATGGCGCTTATTGGGAGTTCACTGTTCAGGGTACCGAAACATTGCCCGAAGCTGCATCATTGCATGGTGTAAAAATCGACGAAATGTTTGATGTTACTACTGGCATTACTATGGTGGTGTTTTTCGTTACACAAATATTGCTGTTTACTTTCCTGTTCATGTACAGGCATTCAAGCAAACGCAGGGCACATTACTTGCCGCATAATAATACTATTGAAAAAGTGTGGACAATTGCCCCGGCTATTGTGTTGACCATATTAGTGGTATTTGGCTTTTTCACCTGGCAGGAAATTACAAACAGTGCTGATGCGAAAGGTCAAACTGCTTCAATAAACATTGGCGTTACAGGGCACCAGTTTGCATGGGAGTTACGTTATCCTGGTGCCGATAATAAATTAGGCGCAGTTGATTATCGCCTGGTAAGTGCTGATAACAAGCTTGGGATTGATTATAAAGACAAGAGCAGTATGGATGATTTGCAAGCTGATACCATGTACCTGCCTGTAAATAAATCAGTAAGGCTTAACATACTTGCTCAGGACGTGATACATAGCGTTTACATGCCGCACTTCCGTGTACAACTGAACGCGGTACCGGGCCTGCCTACCTTCTTTAAATTCACGCCTACCATTACTACCGCCGATATGCGCAACAGGTTAAATCAACCCGATTTTGAATACCTGCTGTATTGTAATAAAATATGTGGTGGTATACACTACAACATGAAAAAAATTGTACGTGTGGTTAGCGTTGAAGAATATCAGCAATGGCTATCAAGGCAAAAACCTTATTTAACCGATGCGTTAAAGAAACAGCTGAATATGGCCAGCACCAATCAGCAAAAAAGTATAACACCAAACCGATTAGCGTTAAATAATTAATATAACATTAGCGATTATGTCAACATTAGCAGTTCACGATCACGGAGTAGTACACCACGAAGAAGGTCACGAACATCACCATAAGGATACTTTTATAACTAAATACATATTTAGCCAGGATCATAAAATGATCGCCAAGCAATTCCTGATCACAGGTATTACAATGGCCTTCATCGCCATGACCTTGTCTATATTATTCAGGATACAGTTAGCATACCCTGATAAGTCGTTCCCTTTGCTGGAAACTTTATTGGGCCGTTTTGCTCCGGGTGGCCGTTTGGATCCTAACTTCTACCTGTCGTTGGTTACTATACATGGTACCATCATGGTATTTTTTGTATTAACTGCCGGCTTAAGCGGTACTTTCAGTAACCTGCTTATACCCTTACAGGTAGGTGCACGTGATATGGCCTCGCCTTTCATGAACATGCTTTCATACTGGTTCTTCTTTACAGCATGTGTTATCATGCTTAGCTCGTTCTTTATACAAAAAGGCCCTGCAAGTGGTGGCTGGACGGTTTATCCGCCATTATCAGCCCTGCCGAAAGCAATGCCCGGTTCTGAAACAGGGATGACGTTGTGGCTTGCCAGTATGATATGCTTTGTGGCATCATCGTTAATGGGTGGTATAAATTATGTAAGTACTGTATTAAATATGCGTACCAAAGGGATGGACCTTTGGAAAATGCCCTTAACCGTTTGGTCGTTTTTCCTGACTGCTATTCTGGGTGTATTATCGTTCCCGGTATTGGTTGCAGGTATAGTGTTGCTGATATTTGATCGCAGCATGGGTACAAGCTTCTACCTGTCAGACATTGTGCTGAACGGTAAAGTAATGCCTTTTGAAGGTGGTAGCCCAATACTATTCGAACACTTATTCTGGTTCCTTGGCCACCCGGAAGTATACATCGTAATTATGCCTGCGATGGGTATAGCTTCCGAGGTTATGTCGGTTAACTCACGTAAACCTATCTTCGGTTACCATGCGATGGTTTATTCATTAATAGGTATCACTGTATTATCATTCATCGTTTGGGGGCACCACATGTTCGTTACGGGTATGAACCCGTTCCTGGGCGGTGTGTTCATGATAACAACACTTATTATTGCGGTCCCATCAGCTGTAAAAACTTTCAACTGGCTCGCTACGTTGTGGCGTGGTAATATACGGTTCAAACCTGCCATGCTTTTTGCTATCGGTATGGTTTCGTTCTTCATCTCAGGTGGCTTAACCGGTATTTTCTTAGGTAATGCTGCACTTGATATTAACCTGCACGATACCTACTTTGTTGTGGCCCACTTCCACCTTGTGATGGGATCTGCGGCAATATTTGGTATGCTTGCCGGTGTTTACCATTGGTTCCCTAAAATGTTCGGCCGTTTAATGGACGAAAAATTAGGTTACCTGCACTTTTGGCTGACCTTTATTGGCGCTTACCTCGTATTCTTCCCGATGCACTTTATGGGGCTTGATGGTGTACCGCGCCGTTACTATGCCTTCACTGAGTTTGAATCAATGAAGCGCTGGTTATCAGTAAACGTATTTATTACATGGGCGGCAATTATGTCGGGCATGGCACAGGTGGCGTTCATATATAACTTCGTTACCTCTATATTCTGGGGCAAGAAAACTACGCAAAATCCATGGCAGGCAAATACCCTGGAATGGACTGCACCTATCGAGCACTTCCACGGCAACTGGTATGGCGAAATACCTACCGTTTACCGTTGGCCATATGATTACAGCAAGCCTGGAGCCGAAGAGGACTATATTATGCAAACAGTTCCCCTGTCTGAAACCATGAGCTCAAATCTTCCAAGCGATTTTGAAGATAACCCTACAGGTTTGGAAGAACACGCCAAATGGGTTACTGCCAACAGGCCGAACGAAGAAGTAAAATAATTTTGTTGAGGAATTAGTGAATTAGTGATTGAGTTGACCAGCTTAACCGTTCACTAATTCGCTCAATCACTCAATCACTCCATAAATGGTTACATTCTTTTCAAAAAGCAATTTCCGGAAGGTCAATCTTCTTACCATAATCACGCTTTTTGTATTAATATTAGCAGGCGGAGTTGTGCGCAGTTCAGGTTCGGGCATGGGTTGCCCCGACTGGCCAAAATGTTTCGGGGGCTATGTCCCGCCTACCGACCTGGCCCAACTACCAAAAGATTATCAGCAGGAGTATGTGAACGAGCGCGTGGCAAAGAACCAAAAATTTGCACAAGCGCTGGATATGTTTGGCTTTACCGAACTTGCCGAACGCATACGTAAAGACAAATCAATACTTATCCCTGAAGATTTTAATGTTACCAAAGCCTGGACGGAATATATTAACCGTTTGTTAGGCATGCTTACAGGTATATTCCTGTTCCTTACTCTTGTGTTCTCATTTGGTTACACACGTTATAGCCTGATGATACCAATATTGAGTTTCGTAAATTTATTATTGGTTTATTTCCAGGCTTGGCTGGGGTCAATTGTAGTATCGAGTAACCTGGTGGCGTGGATAGTAACCGTACACATGATGGTGGCGCTGGCTATACTTGCAATATGCATAGGTACTTATTACTTATCAAAAGTGTACGACAAAAACCGCCTGGTGATAAACCCACTGGTGTATATTGTTACCTTGCTTGTATTGGCGCTAACTATTATTCAAATTGTTTTTGGTACCGAGGTAAGGGAAAAGATAGATTCAGTATCTACACACCTGCAAGGTGGGTATCGTGAGGATTGGGTATCAGGCGTGGGCAGTATTTTTATCGAGCACCGCAGCATGGCTATATTTGTGTTAATAGGTAACGTGGTATTGTATGCATTGGTACGCCGTGGCTTTGGCCGCCATTCCATACAGCAGCAATTAATGAGCTTTACGTTTCTCATCATCATGCTGCAAATAGTTACGGGTATCATACTATCCTATCTTTCATTACCGCCTTACGCGCAAACGGCACATGTTGTACTGGCAAGCTTAATATTTGGTGCACAATTTTATTTGTTGCTTAACCTGCATAAATCGGTTAGTTTACAGGGGGCGGTGAAATGAAGTTAAGCGATTTTTCAAAGCTGATAAAAACAAGGCTTACCGTTTTGGTAGTGTTTTCGGCATCCATATCGTTTTTGATAGGAAGCATGGCCAATACCAAAACACATGGTGTTATCAACTGGGAAAATTGGGTTAAGCTAATTATCGGGGGCTTTTTAGTAACAGCCGCTGCCAATTGCTTTAACGAGATAATCGAAAAGGACTATGACCGCCTGATGAAACGCACTATGGACCGCCCAATCCCTGCCGGCCGCATGATGACAGGGCAGGCGTTGGTACTCGGTCTTTTTATGGCGATATTCGGTACTTATTTATTGGGTAGCCTTAATCTAACTACTGGTCTGCTATCAGTATTTTCGATATTATTATACGCATTTGCATATACACCATTAAAAAGGGTATCGCCCATAGCTGTATTTGTAGGCGCCATACCCGGTGCGCTGCCACCATTGATTGGTTATGTGGCCGGCTATGGAACTATTGACCAGGTGGCCCTAATATTATTCGGGATACAGTTTGTATGGCAGTTTACCCACTTTTGGGCCATCGCCTGGGTTTTGGACGATGATTATAAGCTGGCCGGGTTCAGGCTGCTGCCAACAGGTGAACGCGACAGGGCAAGCGCTATTATAGTATTTGTAATTACTATATTTTTAATACCGGTAAGTTGGCTGCCAACTTATTACGGTTATGGCGGTTATTATGTTGGCGTAGTGTCGTTAGTATGCAGTTTGTTATTTTTGTACCAGTCATTCGTGTTGATGCGCACCTTAGCAATAAAAGACGCTAAACGTTTGATGTATGGCTCGTTTTTATACCTGCCCATAGTACAATTAATGTTTTTATTTGATTTTATAGGAAAAGTGAAGTAATGGCCCAGCTACAGGAAGATAAGATAAATTTCGCCCCCAAAAAATTCAACATGTGGATATTCATATTCACATCGTTTATGCTTTTCGCGGCATTTACCAGCGGTTTTATAGTTTATGTAGGCGGTAAATCACATGCCTTGAACATTATACTGCCAAACTCGCTTTTATACAGCACAATAGTAATTGTGCTAAGCAGTATTACGTTGTTTATTGCGGCAAGATCGTTAAAGCGATTAATGCCTGAGCGGCAAAAACTGTTTTTATGGTGTACGTTTGCATTGGGGATCATATTTTTTGCCCTGCAAATATATGCCTGCAGCATTTTGGTAAAAATGAATGTGTATTTCATTAACCCAAACGCAGCACAATCATTTATATATGTATTTGTAGTAATACATTTATTACACATTATAGCAGCATTATTATTACTGCTAAACACCATCAGGGGAACGTACACGAATATATCACAGGCGCGCAGCCAATATAAAATGGAAATGACATCGATTTTTTGGCATTTTCTCGGAATTATATGGATATATCTGTATGTTTTTTTACTTTTGAACCAATATTAACAACTCTTACAAAGTACAGATGAGTACAACAGCAGTATCACCAATTGATGAAGTAAAATCAACTCCCTGGTCGGGGGGCCGCTCACCGTTTAACGTAGAATACGGAAAAATGATGATGTGGTTTTTTCTACTATCGGATGCGTTTACATTTTCGTCGTTATTAATTTCCTACGGTGCATTACGTTTCAGCGCTAATGCATGGCCCGAAGCTTCTATAGTTTTTAAGGTATTTCCTTATGTGTCTGAGAATGCACCCCTGGTGTTTGTGGGTTTAATGACCTTTATCCTCATCATGAGCTCCGTTACCATGGTATTAGCCGTTGAGGCCGGGCACCGCAATTCAAAGAAAGAAGTAATAACATGGATGATACTTACTGTTATAGGTGGTTTTATGTTCTTAGGCTGCCAGGCTTTGGAATGGACACACCTGCACAGCGAAGGCTTTTGGTGGAGCAGTATACCCAACGCCGAAACACTCAAAGAGTTTTTTGGTAGCGGGGTAGCCTATCATGACCAGGCAAGTTCCGCACACCAGTTTGCTAACCTGTTCTTTACCATTACAGGTTTCCACGGTTTCCACGTATTTACAGGTGTGATCATTAATATCATTATTACGGTTAACGTTTTATTAGGTACTTATGAAAAACGCGGCAGCTATTTAATGATAGAAAAAGTAGGCCTTTACTGGCACTTTGTAGATTTGGTATGGGTATTCGTATTTACCTTCTTTTATTTAGTTTGATCTTTTAACAACAATACATATGTCAACAGAAACTACAGAGGTTCATGCCGAACATGGCGAGCATGAAGGAATGAGCAAAAAAAGAATATGGAATGTATTCTGGATATTACTGGGGATTACCTGCGTTGAGTTCTTTATAGCACTTTACCTGGTTCCTAATTATCCGCATTTTCAGCCATTTGCAAACCCTATATATATTATTTTAACGTTGTTTAAAGCGTTTTTTATAGTGGCCTATTTCATGCACTTAAAGTTCGAAAGAATGGCGCTTATCATGGCTATAATTGTGCCTATACTTTTTATTATCGGCCTAATCCTGGTACTTACTAATGAAAGCCACCACTGGATCGATCTGAGGCTGTAATGAACAATAAAAATGTTCTGAAAAAAATAATGATCCTGGTATTGATATTAGCTTTACCGGGATTTTTATATTATTTGCTAACCGCAAAGGGCAAAAACCGATACGAGCCGCTTTCGTATTTCGGCCCTAAGCAGCTGGCAAAAACAAGCCACTTAGTAAAAGGCAAAAGCATACCCGACACTATTTACCATGCCATACCCAGCTTTAATTTAAGAGACCAATATGGACACCCGGTATCAGATGCGACATTTAAGGATAAGATATTTATAGTCAATTTTTTTTATACCCGTTGCCCTGCAAATTGTAACCAGGTTAGTAAAAACATAAGCACCCTTGCGGCAGGCTATGCAGGTAACAAAATGGTGTACTTTGTTAGTATAACGGTCGATCCTGAGCGCGATACCACAGGCGCTTTAAAAGCTTATGCCGATAAATATAACAGCGTGTATAAATTGACCGACGCCAAAGGCGATACCACAGCAAACGTGCGCGATGTTAAAACCCGGTTCAATATTAGCAACCACTGGCTTTTCTTAACCGGCGATACCAGCACCATATACCCGCTTGCGCGCAACGGTTTTTTGGTGAACGCGCTTAATGAGGGTAACGGCAATTTTATTTACAGCGATAAAATAATTATGATAGATGGCCATAAGCATATTCGCGGCTATTACTCCGGTACATCACCTGATGATATGGCGAGACTTGATAACGAGATAAGAGTACAAATATCGGAAGAATTGCGTAACAGCAGTAAAGCTTTGTATTAGTAAATAGAATCAAGAGGCAAGAATCAGGATTCAAGACAAAGAAAATAAATTATAAAAATAAATTCTCAGGAATTAATATTGCGGGTTCTGTCTTGAATCCTGGCTCTTGATTCTTGACTCTATCACAAAAACATGACCGATAAATTCATATTCCGTTTAGTAGCCGCCATATCCATATTTGTATTTGTGGTGGTGCTTATTTTAAATCGAAAGCTTATACCCGGCCCGGCGGTTATGCCTGCCTTTACGCCGTTCTTGCCAAAACTCAATGCCATTTTAAACGGCACATGCAGTGTGTTGCTGTTAACGTCGTTATATTTTATTAAGCAGGGCAATATTGCCGTACACAAACGCATTAACATATTGGCTTTTATACTCTCATCACTTTTCCTGGTATCGTATATCACCTTCCACTGGTTATTGCCGCGCGAAACCGTATTTGGCGATACTAACGGCGATGGTATACTTTCGCCTGCTGAGGCTGCCACCGCAGGCAGTACCCGCACCATATATCTTACTATTTTAATATCGCACATAATACTGGCCGCAGGCGTATTACCACTTATATTGTTAAGCTTTTACCGTGGACTGAAAATGCAGGTGGAGAAACACAAAAAACTGGTACGATGGACGTTCCCCATCTGGCTGTATGTAACTATTACCGGCGTTATAGTTTATTTAATGGTATCGCCTTATTATCATTTTTAGTTAAAGCACCAAGAGCTAAGAATCAGCACCAAGAGTAAAGATGTTTGTGCGTAATAAGTGGCGCGAGGTATTTTTATTTTTTATCTTGATTCCTGGCTCTTGATTCTTGACTCTAATAACAAAATATTACCTAACTTTGCAGCATGAATAAAGGTCTGAAAATACTACTGTTTATTGCAGCCTTCGGAGTGATGGTATTGAGCCGCCAGCCTGCAAAAGCGCAATGCTCGCAATGTGCAGCGAATGTGGCGAGTAATAAAGCTAGCGGCGCTAAAACGGCTGATGGTTTGAACCATGGCATTATATATCTGCTGGCTGCCCCTTACCTTGCAGTTGGTGTATTAGGCTATGTTTGGTATAAAAAATATCGCCGTAAAAACATCGATCTTAATATGCGCGATGAGCGTTTGCATTTAAATTAATCCTGCCTTTTTAAGGGCCATAATACCTTGCTATGCCGCAAACATCAAAATCATGGGCTATGCTACATGCTAAATGCCCGCGTTGCCGCCGCGGCGATATGTTTAATGGCGGCGCTTACAGCTTTAGCAAAATAAATACTAATTGCCCGCACTGTAATCTGCATTTTGAAATTGAGCCGGGTTATTTTTACGCGGCTATGTATGTGAGCTATGCCTTAAATATAGCCGAAGCCGTCAGCCTTACAGTAGCTACGCTAGTACTAACGCAAAACACTACATCGCCATGGTTGTACCTGTGTGTTATTTTGGGGGGCTGTTTCATCCTGTCGCCATTAAATTTCAGATATTCCCGGGTGATATTATTATATTGGCTGTCCCCAAAAATACATTACCATCCAGAGTTTGACACCGATGATAGATCCTCAAACAATTGAATTTTTAAAAAAGCTTATCAGTAATAATAACCGTGAATGGTTCCAGGCCAATAAGGCGAGCTATGATGCCGCGCGCGAAAATGTAATTGCTTTTACTGCCGAACTGTTGAAGCAGCTACATACTATCGACCCAGGTATTGATGAAGCGCTTGACCCTAAAAAGTGTGTAATGCGCATTTACCGCGATATACGTTTCAGCCTGAACAAAACGCCATATAAAAATAACTTCGGTATTAGCGTACCTACTATGGGGCTGCGGAATGGCGGCGTGGAATATTACCTGCACATAACACCGGGTGCATCGTTTATTGCCGGCGGCTACTGGATGCCCGAAGCCGACCATCTGAAAGCCATAAGGCAGGAAATAGATTACAATGGGCACGACCTGAAAGGTATTATCGACGACCCCGAATTTGTAAAGTTATTTGGTGGTTTCCGACAGCAGGAAAAGTTAAAGACGGTGCCAAAAGGTTATGAAGCGGATAATGAAAATATTGAATTGTTAAAACTAAAAAGTTTTATAGTTTCACATCCGTTAAAGGATAAGGATTTGTATGAGGCCGACGTTGTACAGCGTATAGCGCAAATTTGTGCCAAAATTCATCCGTTGAATATGTTTTTAAAAAATGCCCTTGCTTAACTAAAATCCCCACATATCATGAAAGTAAAATATTTTTTATTCGCCGCATTGTGTATGCTCACTTTGCATTCGTGCGTGGTCATGTCGCCTAAAAAATACAAGGCGTTGGTTGCTGACCGCGATTCGCTGCAAAACCGTACCACAAGCCTTGAGGCTGAAGTTTCGGCCTTGCAATCAGATACTGCACGCCTGCACCATGAAATTGCCGAGGCCAGAAGAAAATACGGTGACCTTAATGACAATTACAACACACTAAATAATAATTACAATGCCAGCTCATCAAAAGTTAGCCAGCTATCGGCCGACCTGCAAAAGCGCGAGGCCCGTTTAAAAGAAGTGGAAGATATTTTGCATAAACAGGATGCCGCTTCACAAGCGTTGAAGGATAAACTGCAGCAGGCGCTGTTAGGTTTCCAGCAAAGTGGTTTAACGGTTGAAGTTAGGAACGGCAAAGTATATGTTTCATTAACCGATAAATTGCTGTTTCCATCGGGCAGTATTGTTATTGACGAAAAAGGCAAACAGGCGCTACAGCAATTAGCCGCTGTACTTAACAAAGAACCGGATATTAATATTGCGGTAGAAGGCCATACCGATGATAAAAAAGTAATTAACCTGGGCCAGATAAAAGATAACTGGGATTTGAGTGTATTACGAGCCACATCGGTAACCCGTTATTTAACTGAAACCGAGAATGTAGACCCTCATCGTTTAACCGCTACCGGCAAAAGCCAGTACCAGCCTATCGACCCGGCAAACAGCGACGAAGCCCGCGCCAAAAACCGCCGTATAGAAATTGTGCTTACGCCTAAACTGGATGAACTATATAACCTGATAAACGCAAAATAGTTGAAAGTAGAAGGTTGACAGTTTAAAGTAAAACAGACCATTATTTAATAAACACTATAAGCGGAAAGCTTTAACCACTAAATATTAACTTCCGAAGTTTCCAAAACTTCGGAAGTTTGTTTTTTGAAGGAATTTAAAACTTATTAGGGCGATAAATACTTTTTACTTTAAACTTTCCACTTTCGACCCAATATGAAACAGTACGCCATTATATCCGACATTCACGGTAACGCCGGTGCCTTCGCCGCTGTACTTGCCAATATAAGATCACGGGGTATAACCAACATCATTAATTTGGGTGATTTTTTTTTCGGTGCTTTACAACCTGAAAAGGTGGCCGATTTGTTACGCCAAAACCCGATGACCTGCATCACCGGCAATACCGACAGGGAAATACTGGAGAATGCGGATAAAGAGGGAATGCCACGTGTACAGGCCGACTTATCGGCGCAAAGCAAGGAGTGGCTTAAATCGCTGCCCAAAACCGCCTCAATTGATAACCTCATCTTCGCCTGCCACGGCACACCCGAGAGCGATAACGAATACCTGCTGGAAAAGGTGACCGAGCATGGTGTGTTTGTTTATAATGATGAGGAACTGATAGAAAAGACAAAAAATATCAGAGAACGTATCATTCTTTGCGGCCACTCGCATGTAAACAGGGTGGTTTATTTATCCAACGGGAAAATGATCATCAACCCCGGCAGTGTAGGTTTACCGGCTTACCTTGGCAATGGAGAATACCGTTTTGCCATGGAATCAATGACGCCCCATGCCAAATATGCCATCATTACTACGGATGGGGATGCCATTAATGTAGAGCAGATCAATTGCACTTACGACTGGAACGAAGCAGCCAAAATAGCCCGAGAGAACGGAAACGAAAATGCGGCCCGGTTTCTGTTGCATGGCAGGATGCCGAAAGATTTAAGAGTGAGTTAAAAGTTTAAAGTAAAAAGTGTAAAGTAGCGCTTTTGACTTTCAACTTTTAACCTTCAACTATCCTTCTGCTATCGTTTCCATCAACGTACTGTAAAGCACAAAACGGTTTTCATATAGCGCGTTATGCGAGGCATGGAACCCGTGCAAATGCTGGTTATAAAACTTAGCGAATTTTTCCTCGCTGTCGGTGTTATATTGTATGCAGGTGGTAACGCCCTCGTTAGGGGAGTCGATCACATTCAATATTTTATAGGAATTGAAATATCCCGTAGCCATGATGCCGGGGATATGTGTTTGCTTCATATAATTAAGCCATTCCTCATAAATGGCTTCTTCAACAATTAAAGTTTCGTTGTATACGATCATGGTGCAAAGGTATGAAAGCCCCCTCTAAATCTCCCCCGGAAGGGGAGACTTTTATTTTAAGTCCCCCCTACCGGGGAGGATTATTCACTTGTTTATTTTTCTTCAATGGTGTTCATGAGGGCTTTGCTGTTTAGGTGGGACTAATATCACCCCTAATTGTCCTAAACCTTTTCCTCGCCTCATTTATCCACAGGCTGCCGGGGTAATTGGTAATTATCTTTTGGTAGAATAGTTTGGCCTGGGTTTTATTGTTTAGTTGGTTATCGTAAATATCGCCTAGCATAAACACCGCGTCATCGGCCCAAAGATTAGCAGGGCTGCCCTCGTATATCTTTTTTAATAAGGCAACAGCCTCATTATATTTTTTTTGCTGAATGAAGATGCGGGCCTTAGCCATTAAAATATCGTTAGCCAATGCGTTGCCCGGATATTGTACGTCAATACTGTCAAGTGTTTGTATCGCCTTGCCGGGTTGTTCAGCGAAGATAAGCAGGTCGGCGCGGGCATAAATTTTTAGCGCTTTCCCAGTACTGTCGGCGTTCAGGTTGTCAGCTATTAGTAACGAAAGGTTCAGCGCGTCATTGGCTATCAGTTGCGATGTTGCTGCTTTCAATACATCCAGTTGCAGTTTGGCAAATTCAAAATCCCCGGTATAATAGCTCAGTTTGGCATTGCGGAACTTGGCATCCTGCCCTATATCGGTATTTGGGAAATCTTTTTCTACCTGGCTGTATAGTAAAGTGGCGTCCCACTGGCGCCCTGTTATCAGGTAAATATCGCCCAAATCGAGCTTGCATGAGGCTTGCAATCCCGATTGTAGCCCCGGTATGTTTACCACTTGTTCCAACAGTTTTTGCGCCTCAGCATACTTATGCAACTTAAATGCCTGTAAGCGTGCCAATCGTTGCATTGCAAACGCCGTATTACTGCTACGTCCAAATTCGGACAACATGTCGGTATAATCTTTCTCGAGATCAAGCAGGTCGGCCTGTGTGTACTTGCCCGATGTTACTTTAAGGTTTTTGGTATTTATCAGCTCAATTTTTGCGGGGATGTAGAATTCGTTGTCCTTTCCCTTAGCTGCAAGGTATTCATAGCCGCGTATAGCTACATCATAAGCCTGGTTGGATACTAAAGTATGGCAAAGTTCATAAATGGCTGAGCCGTTATCATTGTCACGGCGATTCAGCGCGATAGATTGGTTCAACGCCTGGTCAAAATCTTTTTGCTGCAGGTATTGCCATATCAGCAGGCTGATGTAAGTAATTTGTTCAGGGTCTTTTTGTATCCGTTTCAGTAACGCTGATTTTAGTATATTATAATCCGTATCGCTTTCAAACATGCCCGACATGGTATTCTCTGCCTGTGCGATATAGGTGGGATTAGCCGGCAAAAAATCAAGGTATTCATTTACCAGGTCGGTTTTATCGCCTTTGTACCGGTAAAGCGTTATCAGCATAAATGAAAACTGGTGCGGATCGCCCAATGTTTTGCGGCCCTGCTCTAATACTTTTATCGCGTAGTCAATATTCGAGCTTTGGTAAAATTGCATGGCCAGGTTAGTAATATCGCTTTGGTCGGCAGGCAGTTTTTTCAAAACCTGTTCGTATAGATTGTTGGCTTTTTCAATATTACCGGTTTGTGTATACACTTGTCCTAATGTAATGACATACTGGTTATCGCCAGGATGTTTGCGTATCATTTTTTTAGCGACATTTTCTGCATCATCAAATTTTTTAAGTGTAAGCAGGCACTTTATATAGAAAGGAAAATAAGCCTCGTTATCGTTTTTATAAAGCCTTTGGTAAATGTCGAGCGCTTTTAAGGGTTCGCCGTTGGTGCTGTATTGCTGCGCCAACTGCAGGTCATTACCCTGTGCATAAGCAGTTGAATAGCAACCCATAATTAACAAAAAAATAATTGCGTAAAACCATTTCATTAGTCCAAAAATACTTAATTTAATCAATTGATTTTTGACCGGCCCCCTGGTAATATAACATTGGTTTATGGGTAAAATTGTAGTGACATATTATTTTGCTAAACTAAAAATGTATAATTTGACACATTGTTAGTTTTGCATAATGTTAGGACGGTTCAAAATATTTCTGCTCATATTATTTGCAACAGCCTTATTACCCTGCTGCGATACCAAGGTGGTGCGGATACCTATTAGTTACTTTTTTAAAACGCCGCAAAAAAGCTTTTTCAAAATTTCGCCTGATGGCAAGTATGTAGCCTATTTAAAGCCTTATAAAGAACGGCAAAACCTGTTCATTGAATCTTTGGCTGATGGAAAGGAGCACATGGCCACATCCTTTACTGATTACCCTATCCGTGATTATTACTGGACATTTAATAATCAGATAGTTTTTTTACAGGACCTGATAGTTGCCGATGAATACAAAATGTTCGCCATTGATGTGGCTACATTAACCGTGCGCCCTATACTAACCGAAAATAAGGTAAGGATACGCATACTTAACCGCAACAGGGAAAACCCGGATATTATTAATATCGCCATGAACAAGCGGGATGCGGGCAAATTTGATATATACAGGCTGAATATTAAAACTAACGAGTTAAAACCATACCTGGTTAACCCGGGTAATATAACCGAATGGTTCCCTGATGCTGATGGCAGGATAAGGCTGGTAAAAACATCTGACGGGGTTGATGAAGCCATACTTTACAGGCCTGATGATGCTACGCCATTTAAAAAGATAATTGTAAATAACTTTAAAACGCGGGTTGAGCCGATAGCCTTTACGGGTGAAAAGAATTACTTCTACGCGCTATCGAACGTTAACCGCGATAAAACCGCCCTTGTTGAGATCAACGCCGAAACAGGCAACGAGGAGAAAGTTGTTTACGCCAATGATAAAGCTGATCTGTTGGGGGTTGAATATTCGAAAAATAAACGAAAGGTTGAATTTGCCTGGTGGGAGGAGTCTTATCCGAAAAAACAATTCCTGGATAGCGGTATGGAGGCCATATACAGTAACATTTCGGCCAAACTTAAAGGGAACGAAATAAGGATAGTTGATAAAGACAGTGCTGAGAACAAGTTTATTGTTAACATCTATACCGACCGCAACCCCGGCGAATTTTATTTGTTTGAACGCAACAGCGGTAAGTTAACTAAACTGGGCGATGTAAATTCGAGCATTAACCCTAATAGCCTGTGTGCCATGCAGCCCATATCATACAAAGCAAGTGACGGGACACTGATCAACGGCTACCTTACTTTGCCGCAGGGCAGTAACAAAACTAATTTGCCGGTTGTGGTTATGCCGCACGACTGGCCATATGGCCCTATGAGCCGCAATTCGTGGGGTTATAACCCCGAAGTACAGTTTTTAGCAAACAGGGGATATGCTGTTTTTCAGGTAAACTTCAGGGGATCGACAGGCTATGGAAAAGCTTTTCATAGTGCGGGGTTTAAACAAATTGGCGGCAAAATACAGCAGGATATAACCGATGGGGTGAATTGGCTCATCCATAATGGAACTGCCAACCCTAAAAAAATAGCCATTTTCGGTGGTGGCGTTGGGGGCTTTTCGGCCTTGTATGGGGCATCGTTCCATCCGGGCCTATACAATTGCGCCATTGTACAATACGGGGTGATAAACTTTTTCACCTATATAAAAGATGCGCCGCCATACTTTAAACCATCACTGCAAATGATGTACGAGATGGTGGGCAATCCCGAAACAGATGCCGACCAGCTAAGGGCAATATCTCCTGTGTTCCATACTGATAAAATAAATGTACCGTTATTGATATTCCAGGGTGCAAAGGACGCGCGCGCCAACATAAGCGAACTTAACCAGTTTGTTATTGAATTGCATAAGCGCAATGTACCAGTATATTATTTTTTAAAGGATAACGAAAGGGCCGTATTCAGAAGTGAACGCAATAAATTGCAAATGTACACCGAGATAGAGAAATTTTTGAATAATAATATGAGGGTTAAACAATGACCTTAACTTGTAATGAGGCCACATAAAAATGTTTACCGGAAAAACTTTTCGCTGATCATTACCTTTTTGGTGATGATATCTGTAACATTAATTGTGGCGCTGGTGGTTTCCTATAATCTTACTTCAACTTATGTTGAGAGCGAGTTTGCCTCTAAAAAAATTGATGTACTTGAAGAAACTATAAAGCCTTATAACGATTTCTTTCTGAATACAATACCCGAGATCACTTCTTACCAGGGGTATTTAACCAATGCCACAGCATCTGATTATGCGGCTTCGGTTTTTAATAGTTACCCCTTTGTACGGCGCATTATTTTTTATGATATTTCTATTGGTAGTAAAAAAAGTAAAAGCAAACTTGATAATAAGCTATCCATCGCTATACAATCGGTTTACCAGTATCATCGTCACCACAGGTCAGTCGCCGGCTCATTGAACAGTATTCATTCTGATGATGAAGATTTTAGGGAAATGGCTAATAAGCTTAATGATTACATCGCGACCTCTGATACTTCGCGTGGCTCAACACCTGATGAAATATTCCGCACCTTTTATGATGTTAAACCCGAAAAAATAAGTTACCTGAATATTTTAAGGCGCGAAGACGTAAAAATTTATCGCGACCTTCAAAATAGGGTACAACCGGGTGTTTTGTACAAACAAAATATGATGACCTTTTTGCTCGATCCGTATGCGCTTAAGGTTAAAAACACTCATAAGGAACTGTATCAAAGCATCAGCATAAAACCGGTAGTATATTATCCTCTTGATAACGATGCCACCAATAAACGTACAACTGAAGTAGCCCTGCCGGGCGCATTTTCTGATTATAAACTATTCTTTCGTTCAAATGTCGGTTACCTTACTGCCGAAACCAACCGCCGTTTTATGCCTATTGCGGGTATAGTATTGCTTATATACATTTTTTTGGTGGCGATAGGCTACCTCATATACCGCAACCTGAAAATAAACCTGCGCCTGTTTAAATTGCAGTATGATTTTATAAACAATTTCACCCATGAATTTAAAACGCCGGTAAGTGTAATAAAAATAGCCGGGTCAAACCTGCGGGGCGATGGTATTCTTTCGGAACGGCAATTAAAGCATTACGGTAAAATTTTGGATGAAGAGGCCGATAAGCTGAATGAATTGATGAACAAACTGTTATCATTTACACAGCTTGAAAATAAATCCATCGACATAAAGAAAGAAGAAATTAACCTTGCTAATATGGTTAAAGGCTGCATTGACAGTTTTAGCATAAAGTATCCCGATTTTAAACTTCAGCATAAAATAACCGATGTTAAAACAATTTATGCCGATCCTGTCTTATTAGGCAGTGTTTTCACTAACCTAATTGAAAACGCATATAAGTATTCGCATCCCAATAAAAAGGAGCTTTTTATAAAGATAACCGGCGATAAACGTAATAATATTGTTTTCTCGTTTATTGACAAAGGCATAGGTATACCAAAAAGTGAATTAAATAATATATTTAATAAATTTTACAGGATAGAAAATCAATATAACCAAAATGGCAGCGTTGGGCTTGGCCTGGCTTTCTGCAAAGAATTAGTAAATTTTATGAACGGGGAGATAACTGTAAACAGCCAGGTTGATGTAGGATCTGAATTTGTAGTTACGCTTCCATACGACAATTAAATATGAACAAAGAAATAAAAATTGTGCTGGCCGAAGACGATGAGAACCTTCGTTTCCTGGTGGCGGAGCGCCTGCAATCAGAAGGGTATAAAGTGCTTGAGGCGAGCAACGGCGATGTTGCCGAAAGCATTATATTAGAGGAACAGCCTGATATTGTTTTGTTAGACTGGATGATGCCCGGCAAGCAAGGGTCGGAGGTTTGCGACAGTGTGCGTTCCAAAGGCTTTGATAAACTTATTATTATGATGACCGCCAAGGGCCAGGATATTGATAAAATAGAGGCCTATAACTTTGGCGTATCGGATTATATCACTAAGCCATTTAATATGGATGTACTGGTGGCGATGATCGATAATAAGATCAAGTTTTCATTGAATAATGAAAAATCCGAGTCGTATAAATTTGCTAATATGGAGCATTTGCCCAACACCCACCTGCTGATAAAAGAGGGGCGTAAAATTGAGCTGACCATATTGGAGAACCGCATTTTGCTCTACTTCCTGAAAAATCAGAACAAGGTGATAAACCGCGAAGAACTAATGATGGAAGTTTGGGGCTACAACGCCGATGTAAACACCCGTACGCTGGATATGCACATTGTACGCCTGCGTAAAAAGATTGAAAGCAACCCCGATTCACCTCAATACTTACAAACCGTTAGAGGTATTGGGTATAAGTTCGTGTATAACGGGTGACCCCACCCAAACCCTCCCGAGGGGGAGGGCTTTAAAAATAATGTTCAATATTCAAAATTCTCTGCCAAAAGAGGGTTGCCGTGTGTCACGATAGGTACTTCCCAACAATAGGCATCCTTCTGCCCATGCCGAAGGCCTTGGGCGATACCCTTAGTATTGGCGGGGTTTGGTACCTTTTATGTTCGGCAAGGTTTATGAGTTTGATGGTGCGCCTTACGGTCGCTTCGTCATAACCCATGCGGATAATTTCGGTAGATGAGCAGCGGTGCTCCACATATTCGCATATAATTTTGTCCAGAATATCATACTCCGGCAACGAATCGCTGTCTTTTTGGTCGGGCCTTAATTCAGCTGATGGCGGTTTGATGATAGAGTTTTCGGGTATGATCTCCCGTTCGCGGTTAATGTATCGCGCCAGCTGAAAAACCTGTGTTTTATATACATCGCCAATAACGGAGATGCCGCCGCACATATCGCCGTACAAAGTTCCATAGCCTACAGCGGCCTCGCTTTTGTTTGAGGTATTAAGCAATATATAGCCAAACTTATTACACATAGCCATTAGCAATATGGCCCTGCTGCGCGATTGTATATTTTCCTCGGCAATATTAAATGGCAAGCCCTGGAACTGCGGCTCAAGTGCTGTTTCAAACGCCTCGGTAATGTCTTTAATAGGTATGGTTTGGCTTTTGCAGCCCAGGTTGGCAACCAGGTCTTCGGCATCTTTTAATGAATGATCGGTCGAGAAGCGTGATGGTAACAGTACAGCCATTACATTCTCCGGGCCCAATGCCTCGGCTGCCAGCGCACATACTACCGCCGAATCAATGCCGCCGGATAATCCTAATATCGCCCTGCTAAAGCCTGACTTATAAAAATAGTCCTTTATGCCTAATTTAACGGCCTCATATATCTGTTCTATATCGCTTGCCCGTTCCGCCATCACAGTAGTTGGTTGCTGCGGGGTAATGTAAGCATCATTGCCCAAAACATAATACGTAAGCGCCTCCTCAAAATAAGGCAGTTCGTCAACCAGTTTGCCGGAGTTGTCAAATACCAATGAGCCGCCATCAAATATCAGTTCGGTTTGCGCGCCTACGTGGTTCACATAAAACAGGGGCAGGTTGTAACGTTTTGCATTATCTTCCAAAATAGCAATACGTTCCTCATCATGTTTGTATGAGAAAGGCGATGCTGCTATATTTATCATTACATCAGGCTTTTGCTCAATTAAAATATCCATTGGCCGGGTAATGTACAGCGGGTTTTCTATCGTGTTCCATAAATCCTCGCAAATAGTAAGCGCTATGCGGTGCCCTTTAAAATCAATACAGTTAAATTCTGTTGAAGGCTCAAAATAACGGTATTCATCAAAAATATCGTAGTTAGGAAGCAGGGCCTTATTCACTATGGCTTTGATAACACCATTCTCAATAAAATAAGCCGAATTATTCAGGTCTTTGCCTTCAGCCTTGTGATTAAAGGTAGGCATGCCGATGATACACGCCATGTTGGTGCAGGCAGAGGCAATATTATTTGCAGCTTCTTCACACAGGCCTATAAATTCATCAAACTCCAAAAAATCGCGGGATGGGTATCCGCAAACACATAGTTCGGCAAAAACTACCAGGTCGGCACCGTTACTGCGGGCTTTATCAATATGCTCAATAATTTTGGCAGTATTCGATTCAAAATTACCAACATGATAGTTAAGTTGCGCTAATGCAAGTTTCATAGTATGTACAAGTGAAGAAAAAACTTAATTTTGTTTAAAGTATAAAAATGATAGCTACCCCTAACAAAACAATACAAATTTACCTAATTTTTTTCATGGCGCTGCTACTTGCTTCCTGTAGCAGAAGTAAAAAAGTAGATGTTAGCAACATACACCTTGATGTTAAAATAGAGCGCTTTGATAAGGATTTTGATGCGCTGCGATCAAAGTCCTTTAACTCACAGGTACCTTACCTGGAAGATAAGTACACCGTTTTTTATAAGGATTTTATTGAGCAGATAATACAGGCAGGCAGCTTAAAAGATACCGCATATTATCAAACCATACGCGAATTGTTAAAAGCCAAGCCTTACAACGACCTGAAACATGATGTAGATTTGGTTTATCCAGGCGAAATGAATAAGCAAAATGCCGAGCTTACCGATGCCTTCAGGCGCATAAAATATTACTTCCCAAAGCAGGAATTGCCAAAGGTATATGCCTATTTCTCGGGCTTTGAGGCCCAAACCTCGGTTGGTACAGGTTATTTCGGTATCGGCCTCGATCTGTTCTTGGGAGCTGATTCGCGGTTTTACCCAGCTTTAACCAAGGCTTTCCCACGTTATTTGTCGCGCTTTTTTACGCCCGAGAACATAACTCCGCGGGTGGTGGAGGGCATTGTTCGTAATGATATGTTTATTGAAAATGACCGCGACGCATCATTACTAACCAAAATGATATACAACGGCAAAATAATGTACTTTATGGACCAGGTTTTGCCCGATGAGCCAGATTCGCTAAAAATACAGTATACTACTAAGCAGATGGATTGGTGCAAAGCCAATGAATCAAACATCTGGGCTTATTTTTTGGAAGAAAATTTATTGTATGAGACCGACTTTATGAAAACCGGCAAGTACATTAACGTAGCCCCGTTTACACCCGGCCTGGGTGAAAATAATGAATCGGCACCACGATTAGGGATATGGACAGGCTGGCAGATAGTTAAGAAATACATGGAGAAACATCCCGAGCTATCGCTGGCGCAACTAATGGCCATTAACGACCCGCAAAAAATACTTAACGAATCAAAATACCGGCCGGATAATGGGAAGGGGAAGTAGTAATTAGAGATTAGTGATTTGAGATTAGAGATTAGTTAAGACGGTTAGAATAAGATTGATTTTTACTAATCTTTAACCACTAATTAACTAATCAACTTTCTTAAACCTCCCGAACAGGTCTGTTATAGCTTTCTCACGGAAAGCGAAAACATTTTTTAATTTTTTAGCTACAATAAGGTCGTTAGCAAACTGGCCCAGAGGGCCGTACGGGATAGCATAATTTACAATATCTGTCACCAATACGCCGCCCTTAACTTCTTTAAAATGGTGTTGGTGGTGCCAGAGGGCATAGGGCCCCGAGCGTTGTTCATCAACAAAATAATCGTTTTCTTTTACGTGGGTTATTTCCGTCATCCAGTTCATTCTTATACCAAACAAAGGGGTTACTTTGTAGGTGATGATCATACCCGGATACATTTTAGTGTTCTCGTCATAATCGCTCGTCACTACAAACTGCATATCAGGTGGTGTTATTTTAGCGAGGTTATTGGGCGATGAAAAAAAATGCCAAGCCTCGGCCAGGGGGATAGGTAAATATTGTTCAAACTTCAGCGTATACGTCTTCACTATAATAAAAAGCCTTTAAAAATGAAATTGTTTTTGTTTTTTGTAGAAACCGGAAAAAAATATCGATGATTGGTCATCAATGTTTTTGGCTACCATTATTGTGCTCTAAGTTAAGTGAATTAGATACAAGAATAATTATTGCCACAGCGGGGCTACTGCTTTGCAGAGAAAAATTAATGCCGTTTTCTTTGTCTTGTTAGAAGCCACCCTTTGCGAATTTGGGTAGCCTGTAATGAGGCAAATTCTTTTTTATGGCTTTTCTATAAAGCGGTAGCCCCCGCTGAGGCATATTATATTGGATAAACTTCTATATCTAAGTTAGGTTAACAGTATGCAAACTAGTTCTCGAGCTTAATGAAACTTGCTTTTTAATCGCCTGAACAAGTACCGCAGGCCGATCTTAAACTCAAAATTCTGCAATATCAGTTTAGTTTTATCCTTTTCAAAAGCTTCATCAGCCACCTGCGATGATATAGCCGTGTGATTATATTTGGCTATGATCCTATCTACATAAATAAAAGCGTAACGCTTATCCTTATACAATTGCATGTTCAGCGCATAGTGGGTAGCAATTTTATATTTGGTGTTGTAGGTAATTATCAAAAACAGAACGCGGATAAATAATTGCCTGGTGATAAATACCGGCCTTTGCCATATAATACGGCGTTATTAACCCCGACCGCTTTACCCATCAGCCAAAACATTGCCGTAATAAATTGCGCTTGCATCCTCCAGTTCATTAGCCATAACCGAAATTCCGGCAGCGATTCATCACCGGAACCCAAAAAATAAACCCATTGCTCGGTGATATGCGGCAGTGCTTTGTTCATAGCATCACCATATTATATTGCTTATTGTTCCGTTTCTAAAGAGGCTAAGTTAATTATAAAAGCACATTCGCTATTAAACATGATGTTGGCGTGAGGTTACTATAATGGTAATTACGTAATTACTGTTAGCTTTGCACGTTTTATTTTAATTTTTAATGAAGACTTATTTCCGGCTGTTATCATTTGCCAAGCCAATTGAAAAATTCGCTATTCCTTATATTGTATTTACTATATTTTCTATCATATTCAGTACGCTGAACCTTGCCTTACTGGCACCATTACTACAAACCTTGTTTTCTGCGAAAGATGTTACCTGCAAGGCTGCTGCGGTTGTACAGACAAAGCCCGGTGTATTTGATGTAATGGGCGAGTTTAAGTATTATATGCAATATATTATCGACCATTATGGAGCTTGGGGCGCTATGCAATATGTGTGTGCAGCCATAGTAGTATCGGCATTACTTAGTAATCTTTTCCGGTATTTATCACAGCGTACCATGGAAAATCTGCGTGTGCATACTTTATTAAATTTCCGAAGGGCTGTTTTTAATAATGTAATGAATTTGCACCTAGCTTATTTTAGCAATGAGCGAAAGGGAAATATCATTTCAAAAATAGCATCAGACGTACAGGTGGTGCAGTTTTCGGTAACATCAACCTTGCAGGTTGTATTTAAGGAACCACTAACATTACTGGTTTACATGTTTTGGCTATTTGATATGTCGGCAAGGCTTACATTGTTTTCGCTTTTAGTTATACCCATATCAGCTTTTGTTATATCACGCATAGTAAAAAAATTAAAGGCACAAGCTATCGCCTCACAGGAAAGCTATGGCAACATGATAAGTTATTTGGACGAAGCATTATCGGGCATAAAAATTATTAAAGCCTTTAATGCTACAACATTTATAAAAAACAGGTTCAATAGCGAAAACGTTAAGTATTCATCCATCATTCGCTCAATGGCGCGCAGGCAGCAATTAGCTTCGCCGGCATCTGAATTTTTTGGTATAGTAATGGTAGCAGGTATTGTATTATATGGAGGCTACCTGGTACTAAACAATACATCGCCGTTATCGCCTGAAGTATTTATAACTTATGTGGCTATATTTTCGCAGGTAATGCGCCCGGCTAAGGCTATATCCGATTCATTCAGTAATATACACCAAGGCATTGCGGCGGGTGAGCGTGTACTTGAATTAATTGATGAAAAGCCTGGCATTGTAGATGCCGCTGATGCAAAAACAATTACAGGTTTTGATGAGGCTATTGAGTTTAAAAATGTATCATTTGCGTATGGTGAAAAGGAGGTTTTGGAGAATATAAGCATAAGAGTGCCTAAAGGTAAAAACATTGCGCTTGTTGGGCCATCAGGTGGTGGTAAATCAACATTAATGGACTTGATACCACGCTTTATGGAACCAAAAAGTGGCGAAATTTTGATAGACGGCAAGAATATTCAAAGCGTAACCACCGATTCCTTAAGAGCACAATTCGGTATTGTGAACCAGGAATCAATATTATTTAATGATTCGATCTTCAACAACATAGCCTTTGGTAAAACAGACGCCACCAAAGAGCAGGTTGAAGCAGCTGCTAAAATAGCCAACGCTCATAATTTTATACTCGAAACAGAAAAAGGATACGATACTAATATTGGCGATCGTGGCACTAAACTTTCGGGTGGCCAACGCCAGCGCATATGTATTGCCCGCGCGGTATTGAACAACCCGCCGATAATGCTGTTGGACGAAGCTACCTCGGCACTGGATACCGAATCGGAAAAACTGGTACAAGATGCGTTAAATAACCTGATGAAGAACCGTACATCGTTAATTATAGCCCACCGGTTAAGCACCATACAAAACGCCGATATGATCATTGTGCTGGAAAATGGTAAGGTGGTACAAGAGGGTACTCATCAGCAACTACTGGCTAAGGAAGGTTTGTACAAAAAGCTGATCAACATGCAAACCTTTAACGAGGATTGATTTGTGCTATTGCTTTCTGATATTTTTTAATGGTTACGTCCCAGGTGTAATTTTCGGCGATATATCTTTTGCCATTTGCGCTTAATGTGTCTGCGTCAAATTGCGGGCTGTTTATTATATTTACGGCAATTTCAAAGCTTTTATAATCATTAAATAAAAAGCCGGCCTGGCTATTTTCAATGTGCTCTTTTAAAACCTCGCAATCCTTATTGGCTATAACAGGTATACCGTTAGCCATGCTTTCAAGTGTAACTAATGATAAGCTTTCATAAAACGAAGGCATAACCAGTGCTTTAGCCTTTAGCAGCAACGATGTTTTAGAACTTTCATCAATAAAGCCCGTTAATATTATCGATTCATCTTTCGGCACTTCCATAAATACCTCGCCAATTACAACAAGTTTTAACAAACTGCGCGTAGCCTTCCTATAAGCCAAAAAATGGCTGAACAATACCTGGCAGCCTTTTGCCGGGTCAACTCTGCCAACATATACTAAATATGGATTACCGTCTTTTATAAAAGCCTCAGTATTTTTCGACGTTCCATTTGTCACCGCTTCAACCCCTAACCCCACAATATCCGAATAGATATTACAATTATTAAAAAGCCTGTTTACAAAGCGCTTTTCGCTTGCAGTATTATAAAGTATAGCTTCCGGCAATTTAAAAAGCGCTTTAAAAATATCAAGATAAATTAGGGGCTCATCATGTGCTGTTGGTACTAATATCGATTTTTCAGGCGCTATGTTTAAACCCCTTACCGTTGGGTAATATAAATAGGTAAAAAATATCAGTGCATCATAATTATTTTGGTTTTCAGTTATGTGTTGTATAAGGTTGGGGACGTATGGCCCTTGCAGGTCTATTAGCCGTTCTTCCTTTTTTTTATTCTCATCGTTGGGTAGCATACGTTCAAAAGCGGCAAGCAGCCCAAAAGCCTTCAATATTTTTTGATGCAGCATCCGTTTGTTTAGGTAGCGGCTCAAGGCGTGGAATTTTTTCAGATTTCTGCGCCCGGCCACTGTAAAGCGCTGAACATTTACGCTGTTAATGTGGCTTATACCTTCGGCATAATCATTCTCCCAGGTAAGGTAATCCTTTGCGCATGTGGTTAGTATAGTTACATTATATATAGTATTCAGATGTTCGGCAATCATACGGCAATGGTACTCAGCCCCGCCGTTTATCTCTAAACCATACCGTTGAATAATAAATGCTATGTTCTTTCTCACTTGCCTTTTAATTTTAGTTTGAACAAGTGGAAATACAATTTCCAGAATACTGCCGGGTATAACTTTATAAACCTTTTTTTGAACAAAAACCCGTAGGCTATGCTTAAAGGCAAGTTAAACCACATTAGTTCATTAATGAACGACTTGAAGCTTTGTTTCTCAATTCTTTGTTGCCGATCCAAATCTATTCCCTCAACATTTATAGGTAAATAAGCGTTCCATTTATCGTGCATAGCGATATTATCAAGCATCCAGGCTTTGTTATATCCGCCTTCTGATAAATGGCTTAAAAAAATGTCATAAGTAACAGCCACCTTATATTTTTGGCTCACGTTTACCGAATAATCGATGTCATATATATGGAAGCCCTTAAACAGGTTTTCATCAAAACGGCAGTCCGCAAAAATACTTTTGGTGGTACACATAAAAACCCCGTCAATACAGGCTACCGGTGCCAGTTTCACATTGCCGGGGTTATGGTAAAAATGCGTCGGCGGCGTTTGCTGGTGTTTATAGCACTGTTCGAAATTAAAATATTGCGTTTCAAAGAAGTGCCCGCCCCAGTTCGACGGTGATAAGGTTTTGTAGGATGAACCCGCTACACCCACCAGTCCAATTTCCGGGTTTTCTTTAAAAATGCCGGCGAGTACCTGTCCCCAATTATGAGTCTTGATAACAATATCCTCGTGCAAAAAACATAAGATATCATATTGCGCATGTTTTGCGCCCGCGTTGTAAACCTCGCAAATGCCCTTTTTGCCCTCGCTGTTATCTGTGGCTATTATTTCAAAGGGTACATTAATCGTCGAAGCAATGTTTTCGCTTACATTGGCCAGTAATTCTTTATTTGCTGATGATATAATAACCGAGACCATTCAGAATATTTTTTGTAATATTGGTACAAAGCGCCAAATTAAGCTAAAGGTTCAAATATTCCATACGCCCGGCTTTATTATTGGAATTTTAGATATTAGCCTGCATGAATGCCACTAAACAAGTAGCTGTAATAATTCCATTTTATAAAACCGGCATCACCGCCTATGAAGCAGTTGCACTTGAGCAATGTTTCATGGTTTTAAATAATTACGATGTCATCGCTATTAAACCACAACAGCTTCAGCTGCCTGCAAAAGTAACCAAATACCCCTTTTTTAAAACGGTAGATTTTGCTGACGAGTATTTTAACGGTATACGGGGCTATAACCGGCTTATGTTAGATGCGGTATTTTATGAAGCTTTTTTAAGCTATGAATATATATTAATCTATCAACTGGATGCCTTTGTATTTACCGATGAACTGTCTGCCTGGTGTATGCGTGGCTTTGATTATATAGGAGCGCCGTGGATAAGACCGGTAAAGCAGGGTTTTATAAAATCCATTAAAAACCATATCCAGAATTATATACATGTGCGTTACAACATAAAAAAAGATGGGTTACCGCATCCGAAACAACTAATAAACAGAGTAGGCAATGGCGGATTTTCATTACGGCGTACCAAAGTGTTTTATGAACTGAGTAAAAAATATCGCAACCTGATAGAAGCCTATAACGCCCACGACAGCCATTATTTTAACGAAGATGTTTTTTGGAGCATTGAAATTAACCGTAAGTGCAAAATTCTGAATATCCCTTATTATAAAACCGCGCTAAAGTTCGCTTTTGAGTTTCACCCTGCCCAGGCGTTTATTATGAATAATCAAACGCTTCCATTCGGTTGTCACAGTTGGGACCGAAATATCAATTTCTGGGAGCCCATATTTAAGGAATATGGTTATACAATAAAGTAATAATGATCTTAACCGGCCTACAGCAAAAAGCGATACTGGGATAACCAATATCGCTTTTTTTATTCTATGAGTATAGGTTAGAGGTTAGCCGAAAAATCACGCCGCACCTTCAACTACACTAAATCAACAATCTCCAACACTCAACTAACCTCTAATCTCTATTACTAATTTCTAGTTACTGGAAATTAATGCCTAAGCCAATTTGCCATACCTGGTTGCGGTAATCAGGAACAAAAGTTTCCCCATATGGGCTGGTTGCATTTAAGTCGATAGTGTAACGTGCACGCAGCTCAACGTTCCTGTTAAGATCAAAACTTACACCAATTACGCCATCCAAAAAGGTATTGGCACCGCTGTAATTTGTGTGGTCCTGGCTAATTAAATTAAAGCCAGAGCTTTCAGTGTTAGTGGTTGATGATAGGAACGACAATTGCGGCCCTATCAAAAAGTTAAAGCCCGGTGTTAAATGGAATTTAGCCAACAAAGGCACATCAATAAAATTCTGGCGCGATGTAAAGTGGTCGCCACCATCATTAGCCGAGAAACCTTTTTGCGAGTACAATACTTCAGGCTCGAATGACAATGGGTAAATCAACGGAACATCCAGGTACAAACCAGCGTTAAAACCTGCTATAGTACCGGTGCTGTAACTTCCATTGTATGAACTTACCTGGTTTGCAACATTCAACCCGCCTGTTATGCCTACCTTAACGCGGTTAAAATCGTCATCACGGCGACGTTCAACCACACGGTGGCGTACCACCCTGCGGCGGGGGCCGTAATAATATTGCTGGGCGCTAACCGAACCTGCAAACAGCAGGCCCATAGTTAATAAAAGAAGAATTTTTTTCATTTCGTATTAGTTTTTATATCACATAGAGTAAAAAATAAGTTAAAGGTTTATTTGCCCTGCTCATTTTTTTATTAACCATGACGAAAAACCATGCCATAGAAAGTAGTTTTACCTACATTTGAGGCATGCGCACCCATAAAAAAAACTTTATCTACCTGTTTATAATTATCCTGAATTTTACCTTTTTTAATGCTTTTGCACAAAAAGAGCCCTTTATACAGTCATTAAACAAACAAAATCATTGGGTTGATTCTGTTTTTAAAAAATTAAGCCGGAGACAAAGGATAGCGCAATTGTTTTTTGTAAGGGCGCATACTAATTTGGGACAGAAGTATGAAGATTCTGTCGCCAATGTCATAAAAAATGAACAGGTTGGCGGCCTGGTTTTCTTCCAGGGTGGCCCCGTGCGGCAGGCTGAATTGATAAATCGCTACCAAAAACTGGCCAATGTGCCGCTCCTTATCGCGCAGGATGGAGAGTGGGGTTTAGGCATGCGATTGGATTCGACTATATCCTATCCTTACCAAATGACGCTCGGCGCTATACAGGATAACACCCTCATCTACAAAATGGGCCAGATGGTAGCTTATGATTTTAAACGCATGGGCATGCAAATGAATTTTGGCCCTGATATGGATGTAAATAATAACCCCGATAACCCGGTGATCAATTACCGTTCCTTTGGGGATAATAAATACAACGTGGCGCAAAAAGGCATTGCCTATATGAAAGGTATGCAGGATGCAGGGCTGCTCACTACCGCCAAACACTTTCCCGGCCACGGCGATACCAACGTCGATTCGCATTTTGACCTGCCCTTATTGCCATTCACCCGCGAGCGGTTGGATTCGCTCGAAGAATACCCCTTTCGCGAGGCTATAAAAGCAGATATCAGCGGCATAATGGTAGCCCACATGGCTATCCCCGCGCTCGATACCACTAAAAACCTGCCATCAACTCTATCAAGAAAGATAGTGACTAATATCTTGAAAGATTCGCTTGGTTTCAAAGGCCTGGTAGTATCTGATGCTATGGAAATGAAGGGTGTAGTAAAGTATTTCCCCAATGGCGAAGCTGATGTCCGCGCGTTTTTAGCAGGCAATGATATCCTGGAACTATCCCCAAATTCCGCCCTCGCCATAAGAAAAATACGGAAAGTTGTCCGTAAGGATGAAATGTCCAAAGTAGAATTCAACGCAAAAGTAAAAAAGGTACTCGCCGCAAAATATTGGGCCGGGCTAAATGATTACCATCCCACATCAACTGTTAATCTTGTTGCCGACCTTAATCGCCCCGCCGCCAAACAATTGGTACAACAACTAAGCGATGCCGCCATCAGCCTGCTAAAAGGCGATGCATCCACAGTACAGCTTAATCCGTTCCGGTCAGCCGCGATTGTAAGTATCGGAGTCGATAAGCCTACGCTTTTCGAGCAGCAAATGTGCCGTTCCTATCCGTTCAGCAAAATATTTTATATCGATAAAAACGCCTCAGTTGCGCAGGTAAGTATGCTGCTGCAGCAGCTAAAGCAGTTTCCACAAACCTTTATCAGCATAAACGATACCCGCCCCCGCCCCGCCAGCAAACTTGATTACAATACCAATGTTAAGCTATTGATAGCCCAGCTTGCCGCACGGCCCAATACGGTGATAAGTGTTTTTGCCAACGCCTACACCATAGCCGGTTTGCCGGGTATTGAAAAAGCAGGGGCATTATTGGTAGGTTACCAAATGACGGATGAATTGCAGCTATCTGCAGTAAAAGTAATTACACAAGTGTTAAAACCGACAGGCAAGCTGCCGGTAAGTGTTAACAGCTTTTTCCCTACAGGAACAGGCATAAGTTTATAAAATTATGGAAACAAAGATCAAAGCTATTGTTACAGGTGCCAGCGGCATGGTAGGCGAGGGCGTATTAATAGAATGCCTGAACCACCCGCAGGTTGAAAGCGTATTAGTTGTTGGCCGCAGGCCATGCGGCATAACCCATCCCAAGCTAAAGGAGATCATCCACAAAGATTTTTATGATGTTTCGCCCATAGAAAACCAGCTTGCAGGCTACAATGCCTGCTATTTTTGCCTTGGTGTGTCATCGGTAGGCATGAAGGAGCCGGAATATTATAACCTTACCTACAACCTCACCATGCACTTTGCCCAGGCTGTAAGTCGTCAAAACAACGACATGACTTTTTGCTATGTATCCGGCGCACATACCGACAGCACCGAACAAGGCAAAACCATGTGGGCACGCGTAAAAGGCAAAACCGAGAATGATCTTGCTAAACTCCCATTTAAACAGGAATTTAACTTCCGCCCAGGTTTTATGAAAGCTACGAAAGGGCAAAACAATTTATTGCCGCTTTATAAATACTTTGCCTGGTTGTATCCGGTGCTTAAAGTACTAACACCCAATATTGCAAGCACGCTTGCTGAAGTTGGGCAGGCTATGATAAATGTTACGTTGTACGGTTATGAAATGCGCACTATTGAGGTGAAGGATATTAAGAAATTGGCGCATGAACACTAATTGCGAAAGATTGAAGTATTTGTAGTAAATTTGAGTATGAACGTGCAAACAGAAAAAATTGCGCTTGCAAAGCGTTTACTTGAAACAGAGGATGAAGCAGTTTTACTTCAAATAAAAGAAATTTTTGAAAATAGTGAAAAGGATTTCTGGAATACTTTGCCTGCACATGTAAAAGAAGGGATAGAAAAGGCTAAAAAACAAGCAGCCGAAGGCAAGCTAACACCACACGATGAAGTAATGAATAAGTATGCGGTAATTACTAAGTTGTGCTAGGTTGAAATGGAATGTGTGACTGATAATTGCTACATTATAAGAGAAACAATTTCTGGTACTAGAGAAATTCCAGCATATCTAACAAAAGATTTTGGTGCTATACCTCAAATAGTCTATAAATATTTAGACATATCTAAATCATATAATAGAGATTCATTGATAGAAGATTATTTATGGTTTAGTGATCCTACTACCTTTAATGACCCATTTGACTGTAAGGTATCTTTTGCATATCATTTATTGGCTGAAGATGAAGTAAAATGTCGAGAATATTACAGATTTATTATCGATATGAATTATTCAAATTTATCTATAGTGCAAAAAGAAAATTTGATTGAGCGGAATGTAAATATGATGCTATCAAAAAGATCTGACACAGATTTCTTTAGGAAAAGAGAAAAAGAAATGGCTTTAGATATATCTGTCGGATTAAAGGATTTTGGTATTCTTTGCACTTGTATGATTAACGATAATATTTTATTATGGTCACATTACGCTGCTTCTCATACCGGGATATGTTTGGGGTTAAAAGCGGACAAATTATTACGTAATTATTATAATGGCGGAGACATGGGTGTTGGTGAAATTAGATATGATAAGTTTCCAGAAGTAATGCCGCTTAATTCAAACGACCATCAAGCAATCGTCGACACATTTCAACCATTTTTTCTAACTAAAGCTCCCTATTGGAATTATGAGATGGAATATAGATTTATGGATTATCCTTGCATCGAAAGGAAAAAACGTATAGGTGATATACTGGATGCTGTTTATATGGGTTGCAATATTTCCGATGAAGATGAAATCTTCATTAAAGACTTTTGTAAACGAGACAATAGAGAAATTAAATTGTTTAAAGCCGAAAAGGGCTATTTTAAATATGAGGTAGAGTACAATAGGTTGGACTATTAACTTTTGCTTGCAGACTTGTATGTTGCTATCTTTACCTCTACAACTATGCAATCATCCCCCAACAAATACAACGAAAAATTTCAGCAGGCCCTCGCCAATTTAAACCCTGAACAATTAGCTGCGGTCAACAAAATGGATGGCCCTGTTTTGGTAGTGGCCGGGCCGGGGACTGGCAAAACGCAAATACTCGCGGCCCGCATCGGCAAAATATTAACCGACACCGATGCCCTGCCTAACGAGATACTTTGCCTTACCTATACCGATGCCGGCGCCATTGCTATGCGCAAACGTTTATTTGAGTTTATCGGGCCCGATGCTTACCGCATTAATATCTACACCTTCCATGCTTTTTGTAACGAGATCATACAGGAAAACCTGGAATATTTCGGCAAGTTGAATTTAGAACCATTGTCGGAACTGGATGCGGCTATGCTGTTCCGCGAGTTGGTGGACGAATTTCCTAACGACCACCTGTTAAAGCGTTTTACAGGCGATATTTATTTCGATGCCCCGCGTTTAAAGCGACTGTTCTCCACCATGAAAAGTGAAGGATGGGATGAGGGCATCATCGCGGCAGCAGTAAAAGAATATCTGGACGACCTGCCCAACCGTGAGGAGTTCATTTATAAACGCGCCAACGCCACCAAAGGCATAAAGATCGGCGACCCGAAGCAAAAGGACATAGATGCAGTGACAGAGGCCATGCAAAAACTGATGGCTGCCGTAAACGAGTATAAAAATTACGCCCTTAAAATGGGTGAAAAAGGCTGGTATGATTATGACGACATGATTATTTGGGTACTCAAAGCCTTCCGTGAGAATGACGAAATATTGCGCAAATACCAGGAGCGTTACCAATATATTTTGGTGGATGAGTTCCAGGATACCAGTGGTTCACAAAATGAGTTACTACGGTTCCTGCTGAATTATTGGGAAACGCCAAACGTATTTGTTGTGGGCGATGACGACCAGTCCATTTTCAAATTCCAGGGTGCGAACATGAAAAACATATTGGATTTTGCTAACGATTATGTCAAAACGTTGCACACGGTAGTGCTCAAACATAATTACCGCTCCAATCAGCATATATTGGATATTTCAAAGGCGCTCATCAGCAATAACCACGAGCGTTTAACCAGTCAACTGGCGTTGGATAAGGACTTGCGGTCATCGCATCCACGCTTTGATACACTCACAGTTCAACCAATAATACGCGAATATGAGAACCCCGGCAAAGAGGTGGTGGATGTGGCCATGCAGATAAAGAAACTCATTTCCACAGGCACTTCTCCCGATGAAATAGCCGTCATCTACCGTAACCATAGCCAGGTGGAAGAACTACTGCAATATTTGGATGTGCAGAAGATCGCCGTTAACACCAAACGCAGGATCGATGTGCTGGAGCAACCTTTTGGCGAAAAGATAGTCACCATATTACGTTACCTGGCCATGGAAATGGATTCGCCATACAGCGGTGATGAATTGTTGTTCGAGATCATGCACTATGATTTTTTCAACATCCCGCCCATTGAAATTGCCAAGGCCAGTATCGCGGTAGCAAAAGAAAACTACGCCACATTCTCCAACGATAAACCCAAGACATCCCTGCGCCGCTACATCAGCGAACTGCGCACGCCTGCCCAGCCGGGATTGTTCGACAATACCCAAAATGTGGAGATGAAGTTCCTGATGAATGACATTGATGTATTGCTTAAGGATTCTGTTAGTATCACGTTGCAGGCATTTTTCCAGCAGGTAATAGCCAAAATGGGCATCCTGCGATATATTATGCAACAGCAGGATAAGGGCACGCACATGCAAATGCTCACCAGCTTCTTTGACTTTTTGAAGGACGAGAGCCGCAAAAACCCGGAGATAAAGCTATCCGACCTTATCCTCACCATCGAGCTGATGAAAAAGAACAATATCCGCCTAAGCTTAAACCAGGTGATATTTTCGGAAAAAGGCATCAATTTTTTAACAGCCCACGGCTCAAAGGGCCTGGAATATGAATACGTGTTCTTTATCGGTTGCGACAAACGCACCTGGGACAGCAAAGGCCGCAACAATGGCTTTAGTTATCCTGACACGCTAACTCAAAGTCGTGCTGATGAAGTGGCCCAAAAAGAAGAATCGCGCAGGTTGTTTTATGTGGCCCTGACACGTGCGAAGCAGTGTTTAATGATCTCTTATTCTGCCACTGATAAAAATGGTAAGGACCAGGAAGCATCGCAATTCATCGGCGAAATTTTGGCTGATACAAACTTAATAACCGAACATCCGCAAGTAAATGAAAATGACATGCTGGCGTTTTATGCCACGCAATTTAGTGTGGATGATAAGCCAAAAGTAGAGCTGCTGGATAAGAATTACATCAACCAACTGCTGCAAAATTATACCTTGTCGGTAACACATCTGAACAATTATTTGGATTGCCCGTTGCGGTTTTATTTTCAATGTTTGATTCGTGTGCCCTCGGGCAAGAGTCCTGCGGCTACCTTTGGCCAGGCGGTGCACTGGGCGCTCAACCGCACCTTCAAAAAACTGAAGGAATGGGGAGACGAGTTCCCGCCAACAGAAGAGTTTATGAAGGAATATCGCTGGTATATGTTCCGCAACCGCGATTCCTTCACCAAGGCCGATTTTAAACTGCGTTTAGACTATGGCGAAAAAATACTACCTGCCTATTATGAACTAAATGTAGCCTCGTGGAATAAGATTGCCATCACCGAGCGCACTATAAAAAACATAGAAATTGAAGGCGTACCGATAAAAGGTAATTTAGATAAGATCGAGTTTGAGGGCAAAAGCGTAACTATTGTCGACTATAAAACGGGCAAACTTAAAAACGCCAAAGACAAATTGCACGGTCCTACAAATGAGTACCCCAATGGCGGAGATTATTGGCGCCAGGCTGTATTCTACAAAATATTGATAGACCACGACCGCACCAACGACTGGCAGGTAGCAGGCACTGTATTTGATTTTGTTGAGCCGGTAAAAGAGGGCGAATATTACAAAGAAAAACTATTCATCAGCGCTTCCGATACCGAAATTGTAACCGAACAGATAACAGATGTTTACCGCAAAATAATGACCCACGATTTCAACACCGGCTGCGGCAAAAAAGAATGCGACTGGTGCCACTTTGTAAAAAGTAACTTTAAACAAGCAGAAAGCGTGATGATTGGGGAAGAGGAAGAATAACAATTGTAGAGACGCGATACTTCACGTCTCTAACCTCGCGCCTCTAATTAACGACGCGATACTTCGCGTCACTAACCAAGCGAATACTCAATGGAAGAAAATTATAAAAATAAATATCGTGTACCATCTGCCAGACTAAATGGTTGGGATTATGGTTCGCATGGATTATATTTTGTAACTGCTTGTACTAAAGACCGTGTACCCTATTTTGGACAAATTGAAAACAATGCTTCGCAGACGCAAAGTATTGCGTCTCTACAGATGACAGAAATTGGTAAAATTGCCTATGATAACTGGGTTAAAATACCAGACTTCCATCCATATGTTGAAATAGATGAATTTATATTTATGCCTGACCATTTTCATGGAATTATTTTTATAAATAAGCCTGATAAAGATAATTGGGAACTCAATAGATTTGGGTCACAGAGTAAAAACCTTGCTTCAATAATGCGTGGTTATAAATCATCAGTAAAACAATACGCAGTAATAAATAATTTAGGTTTCGAATGGCAAGCACGATATTACGATAGGGTGATAAGAAATGAAAAGGAATATGAAAGTATCTGTGGGTACATTTATGATAATCCAGATAATTGGCTATTAAACAAAGGTAATTTTGAAAATTTATTCATCCCGTAGAGACGCGATACTTCGCGTCTCTTTTCGCTTAAAAACGTGTGATTCACGTCTTACAAAATAATCATTACACCGAGACGCGAAGTATCGCGTCTCTACATAAAAGCAATTTACTATGAAAAATTTGTCGTTTTTCGCCTTGGTTTTGTTTGCTTTGTCAGCATCCGCCCAAACCACCATCAATCAAGACCCCACCATTGAACAAATGGTTTCCGAGATATCGGCCAAAAACATCGAAGCCAATATCCGCAAACTGGTAAGCTTCAAAACGCGCCACACTTTAAGCGATACCACCAGCAAAACCGAAGGCAGCGGCGCGGCGCGGAACTGGATAAAGGCCACTTATGAAGAATACGCCAAAGCATCAGGCGGGCGTATGGTAGTACAATTCGACACCTTTACCCAACCCAAAGGCGAACGGATTGACAAACCTGTTAAACTCAAAAACATACTTGCTATTTTAAAAGGTACTGATCCAAATGATAACCGCGTTTACATTGTTTCCGGCCATTATGATTCGCGGGTGAATGATGTGATGGATCCCAATAAGTTTGAACCCGGCGCTAATGATGATGCCAGTGGCACCGCCGTTTCGCTGGAACTGGCGAGGGTGATGGCTTCACGCAAATTCCCGGCTACTATTATTTTTATGAGCGTGGTAGGCGAGGAGCAGGGGCTGTACGGCTCAAGCAACGTAGCCAAACGCGCCAAAGCCGAAAACTGGAACGTTGACGCCATGCTCAACAACGATATAGTCGGCAACACCCACGGCATGGAAACCGATCTGAAGAATAATCGTAGCGTTCGGGTATTTAGTGAAGGTGTCCCATCAACTGCTGCCGGGAACGCTAAACAAATCGCCGGTTTAATAGCCTTAGGCGGCGAGAATGACAGCCCCTCGCGCGAACTGGCCCGCTATGTAAAAGAAGTAGCCGAGCGCTATGTCGACCAGTTGGATGTAAAACTCATTTACCGCCGCGACCGCTACCTGCGCGGCGGCGACCATGTGCCATTCCTGTTGAACGGTTTCACCGCCGTGCGCTTTACTGAAATGAACGAGGACTTCCACCGCCAGCACCAGGATGTACGCACCGAAAACGGTATCGATTACGGCGACCTGCCCGATTTTGTCGACTTCAATTATGTGCAGAAAGTAGCCCGCATGAACCTGTCGGTACTGGCAAACCTGGCGCTCGCGCCTGCACAACCCCAAAACGTAGGGATAGTAACAGCCGAACTCACCAATAAAACCACGCTAAAATGGGATGCCCCCAACACCGGCAAAAAGCCCGCAGGGTATTACGTCCTGATGCGCGAAACCATCAGCCCTTACTGGGAAAAGAAATTCTATGTAACCGGTACTACCGCAACGCTGGCTTATTCAAAAGATAACTATCTGTTCGCCGTACAATCCGTAGATGATGAGGGCCACGAAAGTCTGATGGTATTCCCGAAACCATTAAGGTGATTTTTGTAGAGACGCGATACTTCGCGTCTTTTTTATAAGACATCACAGCAGACGCAAAGTATTGCGTCTCTACGTAAAACCGGGATTAAATATTCTTTCCGTCGATTATCTTAAAAAACTCCTCGCGATAGGTATCACCAACGGGGATGATCTTATCGCCTATCCAAATGCGGCTGCGTTCAATGCTGTCGATCTTATTAAGCGATACGATGTACGACTTATGCACCCTTACAAAATGCCTTTCAGGCAGGGCATCTTCCATCTTCTTCATGTTTTGCAGGGTAATAATACGCTCGGCAGAGGTAAAAATGGATATATAGTCTTTCAAACCTTCAATAAACAAAATATCACGCAGATATACCTTTTGTATCTTATGCTCGCTCTTAACAAATATAAAATCGCTCAAAATATCGCTTTGCTGTGCGGGCTCGGCAACTGCGACAGGTTTTGCCGATGGCTGTAATACCCCCTGCACTTTTTGAACGGCCTTAAAAAAACGGTCGAATGCGATGGGCTTAAGCAGGTAATCGATCACATCAAGTTCGTAGCCTTCTAAAGCATATTCAGGGTAGGCGGTAGTAAGGATCACTTTAGCCTTGCCGTTGGCTATCTTTAAAAACTGTATGCCGGTAAGTTCGGGCATCTGTACGTCAAGGAATACCAGGTCGGCATCGCCTTGCTGAACAATAGTGAGCGCCTCAATAGGGTTGGTGGTAGCCTTCACCAACTGCAAAAAAGGCACCTTCGAGATATAGTCCTCAACAATATGCAGCGCCAAAGGCTCATCATCAACAACAAGGCATCTGATCATGGGCATAAAACTAATCAGAATAAAGGAATTTTACGAGTTAGGCGACAATAATTCAATTAATTCTTTAATTCCAAAAATTCGGGTTCAGATAATCTTCTGGGCGTTTCCCTGCGGGCCAGGCTTTTTGCTCATACTGCACAGGCCTTAACCACTTGGCCGGTATCCGCGCCAATCCCTAACGCAAATGCTACAATAGATTAAATATTAGGTTTTACCCTCTTTCCGCCGCAGGCGAAGAGAGAGGGTGGACAAGCGCAGCGATGTCCGGGTGAGTAAATCCAGCGCAAGGGCACGCGTTTAGTTGGTAACCAACTCCTCCGCCAAATACGGCGCCAGATACATTATTCTCGATGCGTTTTCCAAATGCCAGAAATGTAGGCGTTCATTTTTATTGCCGCCCAGCAGTGGCCCCATCACATACAAATCAGGTGCGGCCTCAAAGTGCTCATTCACATAAAAACCTTTGCCCGATAGGTTCACCTCTGCAATATCATTATGCACCAAATTATAGATCAACCTGCTCGATGATTGGTCCAAATCATTTGCCCCCGTACAATTAATAGCGATCTTAAATTTATCTGCGTAAGTTTCCTGCTGCCGGGTGTCGGTATCAGTATAATGTAAAATGCCATCGGCATCAATGCTGTCAAAGCTGCCTTTAAGCATGGTAAGTTTTTCTATCTCCAGCAAAAAAGTTTCCCCGCCCTTATAATCCTTACCCGAACGGCGGAACTGGTTGCTCAGTTGCATACCGTATATGCCCAGGAATTCCTTTTTGGCTTGTTCATCCAAAGGCTGTAACAACTCAATGGTATAACCTATCAGCCTGTCAATATAAGGTATGATCACCCCATCCTTCACAGCTATTTTCAGGTCATCCATCGCGGCGGCTATCAACGCCTTAATATCATAATTGCCGGTTTCCTTCAGTTTATCCAGGTTAGGGGTCGGATAAATGTCAAGTGTTTTATCAACAATATGATAAGGAAACAAACCGCTGCGCGAAACCACCACCAGTTTATTTATCATACCCGTTACCTCGGGCAAGCCAGCCAGCAGGTACATAAACTCAATGCTGCTCGCGTTCGAGCCTATCATTAGCACATTGCGTTCACTCGCATTTTTTGTCAATTTAAGTGCTTCAGTTATCTTCTTTATATTTTCGTCAACGCCTGGTACATATAAATCATTTATAAGCGCAATCGAATTATTCTCCGCAGGTAAAACAATGTCCTTAACAGGTGCCGATCCCGTGGCTATTAAAACTTTAACCGCCTCAAGTGTAAAAACTGTATTACCCGGCAGCTCGTAGCTAACCTTAAAGCCACCCTCATTAGGTAGTACGTCAATAACTTCGGCCTTTATTAAATCCAGTTGCACCAGTCCGCGTTCCTTAACGGTAGCCAGTAAGCTGTCGAATTTGCTTTGTGTGTACCTGCCACACCAGTAGCGTGGTACATACACACTTTTAAAATCTTCATTATCCAGCGCTTTGCCGTTTCGCTCCATCCATTGTTTGGCAGTAAGGCCGCCATTGGCAAGGTAATGATCAAAAAGTTCTTGTTTGTTTTGGTTAAACCACGCAAAAAAACGATTCCTTTCCTTTTCATCAGTAAAAAAATCATGAATTGAAGTTATAGTAAGCGCGTTAACCGAAGATCGCGAGCCATAAGGTATGCCATACCAAAACTCGTGGCTTTTCTCAAAAACAATAATTGATATTTTGGGACCGCCATCATTTATCAGCTTACGAAATACTTCTATCAGCGTTGCTGTACAAGCTATGCCGCTACCGGCTATGGCAATATCAACTTTTTGCATTATTAAAAATTATTCAGTGCTTCAATCACCTGTGTTATCTCTTCCTCCGTATGCGAAAACGAGCAAGGTATACTTAATGTAGTATCGTGTATCTCCGTAGCAATAGGGTATTCGCTTTTAATTCCCTGTACTACTGCTAAAGCCTTTTGCTTATGCGGCGGCACAGGGTAATGAATTACCGTACCAACGCCCTTATTTGTCAAATAAGCCTGTAATTCGTCGCGTTTCGGGTGCCTAATGTTAAATATATGGTACACATCATAAAAATCAGCATCCTGTACCGGCAAAATATAATTGTCGTTCAGGTTATTAAAATAAAGCTGCGCCAGTTTATTACGGTGCGCGTTCATTTCCTTCAAATGCGCCAGTTTTACGCTCAAAAACGCGGCCTGTATATCATCCAGCCTGTTATTGTACCCAATTATATCATTATAATATTTGCGTTCCGAACCATAATTGCGCAACTGTTGCAAGTGGTTTTTATGGGCTTCATCCCTGCATATCACCGCACCCGCATCACCCAAGGCGCCCAGGTTTTTGGTAGGGTAAAAGCTGAACGCCCCAAACTCACCGAATGTACCGGTTAACTGGCCCTTAAAGGTGGCGCCGTGTGCCTGCGCGCAGTCCTCAACCAAAAACAGGTTATGCTTTTGCTTAATGGCCATTATCTTGTCCATCTGGCAGCATTTGCCGTACAGGTGCACCACCATTATCGCTTTTGTTTTAGGCGTTATGGCTTCTTCAATTTTATCAGGGTCTATGTTATAGGTAGCCAGATTAGGTTCAACCAAAACAGGTGTCAGCTGGCAGCCTAAAATGGCCAGTATACTGGCTATATAAGTATTTGAAGGTACCAGCACCTCACTCCCTTTTGGTAAATTACAGGCTTTCAATGCCAGTATCAGCGCGTCAAGGCCATTCGATATGCCTACGCAATAATTTATATTATGCCACGCAGCGTATTCCTTTTCAAATTTCTCCAGGTCGGGCCCTAAAATATAGTGCCCATTGCCTATAAAAGTTTCAAAATTTTCGCGGAATTTAGCTTCAAAAGGAGTGTTAAGGCGTTTAAGATTTTCGTAGGGGATCATAAGCTTAGTCAAACTTTAAAGGTTCGTAAGCATAATCTTTCGGGTCGTAATTGGTCGAAGCCATCCCCATCAGCACCGCGTCGGGGCTAAGGTTATACATTACATGCCAGTCGCCAATTTCCATTATTAATACTTTGGCAGGTGTATCCAAAAGATATTCGGTTTTTGTGCGGCCGTTATCAATCAATACGGTAAAGCTGCCATTCATACATATAAGGCCTTCCTGGGTTTCAAAATGCCTGTGGCCACCGCGTGTAAGGTCTTCGCTTACATTATAAATATAATACAGCCTTTTTATGTCAAACGGTAATACGCGGTCTATGGAGTTTAATGATCCACGGGCGTCGGTAAAAGTTTTCAGATCAATTATATAAGCCATTTTTATTTTTCAGTACGATTGTGTTCGTCAATCAGGTCAAGTACATGCGCGTCTACATCCATATTAAATTTACGTCCTAATATGTTGTCGGTGACTATAATTTTTTCGTAATCTTCGGTAGTCAGCAATTTTGGGTGACTGCCGCCGCCCGACCAGTCAATATACCGGTAGTTGTTATTATGAACTTGTTCTTTCCAATGCGAATTCATAATAATAGTTTGGAATATAAACTCGTCGCTGCCCCAGGTAAATTTCAAAAAGCGTTCAAATTTCGGGCGGGCTTCAATATACTCCATTACATAATAAGCGCATTCAGGTGTCAATGTCCAAAAAGTCGAACTGGTGCCATAAAAACGTAAATCGGTAGGTGGTTTACGTTTTACTATCGAATTGATTATACGTTGCAGCAAATACCTGCCTTTAAACGCTTTATCGGTAAAATGGTATTTATGTATGCGGGCAAAAGCCTCGTCCCACTCTGTTTCAAAGTCCCAGTGTTTAATTAATTGCTTACCTACTTGTGTACTTAAAAACTTGCTGATATAATCAGCTGACTTTAACGGATAATCCTGGCCGCTAAGCAGATTAATGAATTCATATTTTTTGCCTGATGCCCTTATCTCCCTTAAGCCGTTGAATGAGGCCTGTACAACGGTATAACCTGCCCACTTAACATCAATCCGGTCTTTAATAAAAATAACATTAGGCATGTCGAAAAGCGCCTTGTGTGTATTTATATCCACTTTTTTATCAAGATGGATATAAAAATCAAAATCGCCGTTATCCAGTTTTTTTATCATCCGGGTGGTTAACTCGGCCGACGTATAGGTTACAATTAAACAGGCAAAACGCATGGGCTTGAAATGTGATAATTCGTGATACTTTAGATTACTAAGATAGATGATTATAAACTCAATCGAGATTTTTTGCCAGAAAAACTACGATTTACTTTATAAAAATATATTTAAAAATGGTACTGTATACGAGATAATAAGCTGTTAAGTTTGAATATTTTTAATATAAAAGTATGATAAAAATATTAAGAACTACACGCATCATCAAAGAGTTAAATAGATTTCTTGGAGAGAAATAATTGCTTAGATATTTTGTCTTAAATGCAAATTTGTTGCATTTAATTATAATATATAATATTCAAAAAAATAATTAAAGATCGAGCCATAATTCGCTGGTATAAGTTTCAGGCTCATCAGCAATATCAAGCTTATATTTTCCGGGATATAGCAGGTCGAGCCGGCGCTTAACATTTATCAGGCCTATCCCGCCAATATTATCGCGGTTATTATTGTGCTTTTTATTTTGGATAAAAAAATGCAGATGGGTATCATCAACCTCAATTAATAATTGTATGGGCGATGCGTCATCGTTGGCAATGCCGTGTTTAAAGGCATTCTCAATAAAGGCTATAAGTAATAAAGGTACTATTTGCTGGTCGTTCACCTGCCCGTTTATTTTTATATCAATAAAAGCCTTTTTGCCAAAACGAATCTTTTGCAGGTCGATATAGTTTTGCAGGTATTGCAGTTCTTTAGCCAATGCCACCTTGTTGTCATTACACTCATACAGCATATAGCGCATAATTTCCGATAGCTTCAATATAGCATCGGGAGTAGTTTCCGATCGTTGGTAAGCCAGCGAATAAATACTGTTTAATGAGTTAAATAAAAAGTGAGGGTTTATCTGCGATTTTAAAAAGGAGAGTTCGGCGGTTAGCCGCTGGTTTTCGAGGTCGCGTTGTATGCGTTCGTTATTAAACCAATCGGTGGCGAATTTTAGTGCGGTACTAAGTAGCACAAATGTTAAGCTGGTAAAAACCGTACCAACAAAATATTGCCAAAAGGTGAGCAAATGCCTTTCGTGAATCAATACATATGGTTTAAACCTTAACCCTATACCATATTTACCTAAACCGAATATAATGATAGCAACCACCACCACAGCTGCATACACGCTGTATCGTTTTTTATCTAAAAAGTTTGGAATAAAAACTAATAAGTTCAAATAAAACAACCCAATATTAATGGCCGGGTATAATAAAAAAATAACAGCAAAACCCTCATAGTCCAAATGGGTATCATCCTCAGACAGGTATATAAAAAGCGAGATCAAACTCAGCCAAAAAAATACGTGCCAGAATACTTGCCAGCTTTTTTTAGTTGCCATTAGCTTTTATTTACGAGCAATAGTTTACAAAGGGTCATTTACTCAAATGTAATATTTTGGGCGTTTTATTCAGTATGTTTTATATATAGCTTCCTGTTTTACCGATAAACGGGCATTTTTATCATACCAACCGGTTCACAGGCATAAACAAGCGTTCGTCTATAAATAGGCACACTTGGTCTAAATCTTTTTAACAGGGAAAATAAATATTAAACCTTTGTATCATCAAATCACTCACAATGAAAAAGTTGTTCACAAATTCAAACCCTTTTATACTGTTACTGGTACCTGTATTGTTTGCATTAGTAATGGGCGTAAGCTACCAGTTTGAACAAAAGAAAGCCGAAATAGCATGTACTTCAAACCATGCCACCTCGCTTTTTGTAAAGGGGGTTACCTTAATTAAAACCGTTTGCTCAGTCGGCAGCGATAATAAATCGTGGTAATTAACCACTATAATTTATTAATAATTTCAGGAGAGGCGCAATATATTGCGCTTTTTTTTTGTACAAACGCAATACTTCTCTTTTAGTTCGATTGTTTTGCTGGAAGCTAATCCTTCTCTTCCACACTAAATGGTTTGGCTGGTTCCTGGCCAAGTGCGGCTCTTATATTATCTTCAACCTTTAATACCAGTTCTTCGGCAGGTACCTTGCCCGGTTCAATAGGTGCCAGCACTTCAAGGCTCATGCGGGTAAAGGTATTCAAAGGGTAATAGCCATATTTTACTACTGCCCACGAATTACGTATAACTATCGGCACCAGCAAAGCCTCAGGGCATTTCTTTAGTATAGTAGCCACACCTGCGGCGCGGAATGGTTTAAGCCTGCCGTTCTTTGAGCGTGTACCCTCGGGAAATATCACCGCCGACCATTTGTTCTCTTTCATCTTTTGCCCCAGTTTCATCATTTCCATAATAGACTGGCGCTGATCCTTACGGTCGATATTGGCTGCGCCGCCGTATTTCAGGTTAAATGATACTGATGGTATGCCTTTAGTTAATTCTATTTTCGAAACGAATTTTGCATGATATTTTCTGAGGTACCATATCAGCGGCGGAATATCCAGTAAACTTTGATGGTTCGCTATAAAAATAATGGGCCGCCCAACCGGCAAACCCTGATTGTTGGTAAAACTTACTGTATTACCCGATAACAGCAAACAGCGGGTAAGACAAAGGTTCAATACATCAACAACGCGTTTATGTGCCGAATAACCAAAAAATTTATAGGCAACCCATTGTGCAGGATGAAAAATGCACAGGGTGAGCATGTAGCAAATTAAAACTATGGGCGTTAATATATAGCCGAGGAACTTTTTCATTTATTAAGCGGCTAAATTATGAATTTTTGATGAAGAAATATAAACCAGGGGTTACACCAGCTTGCCTTCCAACAGCATAAGCTTAATTTTTAATATGCCCGCTACTGTTGCCGAATCAGTGATCCTGCCATCGCAGATCATGCTGTAAGCTTCATCAATATGTATTTTGTGTACCATCAGCTGCTCGGTGTCTTCGGGTTCTGGTTCAAATTGTTCCAAGCCGCGCGCCAGGTAAATAATACCCAGTTCATCACTTACCGAGTTCGACAGGTGCATACGCTGTATCTCCGTCCATTCACTGGCCTTTAACCCGGTTTCTTCCAGCAGTTCCCGCTTTGCTGATTCCAATGGATCAGTGTCCAGCGGGCCGCCGCCCTCGGGCACTTCCCAGCTATATTCATCGGGTGCAAAACGGTATTGCCCTACTATATAGGTATTCAGGTGTTCATCAAGCGGTATAATAGCGATAGCAATATTCTTAAAATGAACTTTGCCATAAATACCGGGATTGCCCGATGGATTGATAACCTGGTACTCAGTAACGTTTATCCATTTGTTATCATAAACAGCTTTTTCGGAAGTTACCTTCCACGGGTTTTCGGTAGGGTGATGCATGGCGGCAAAGATAATTTTTTTTAGATATTGAAGACGAGGGATTAGTGTTAAGACAAAATAAATAAATGGCTAAAAACAAAATAGCGATGGGTTTAAAACTCATCGCTATTTTGTTTCTTTAACCTCTCAACATGGAGGAGATTTAGAAGGTGATGGCTGTACTACAATCCAAACGCCGCCTTCACCTTATCAACATAATCCAATTTCTCCCAGGTAAACAGTTCCACTTCCTTGGTTATGGTTTTACCATCGTGCCCTGTGAAGGTTTTGCTCACAGTTTGGTTAGGTTTGCCAAAGTGGCCGTAAGCTGCAGTTTCGCTATAAATAGGGTTACGCAGTTTAAAACGGGTTTCAATAGCGTAAGGCGTCATATTAAATATCGATTCAATCTTAGCAGCTATATCGCCGTCATTTAAACCAACTTTGCCCGTTCCGTAGGTGTTTACGTAAATACCCATCGGTTGTGCAACGCCAATAGCATACGATACCTGCACCAAAACTTCGCTGCAAACACCGGCTGCTACCAGGTTTTTAGCAATGTGGCGTGTAGCATAAGCTGCCGAACGGTCAACCTTTGAAGGGTCCTTGCCCGAAAACGCACCACCGCCATGCGCGCCTTTGCCGCCATAAGTATCCACAATAATTTTGCGACCTGTTAAGCCGGTATCGCCATGCGGCCCGCCGATAACAAATTTGCCGGTAGGGTTAATATGGTATTTAATATCGTTATTAAAAAAATGCGCGTATTTTGGATATTTTGCCTTAACTCGTGGTATCAGAATGCTGATGACGTCGGCGCTTATTTTTTCAAGCATCGCTTTTTCATCGCCAAAATCATCATGCTGGGTAGATATTACTATTGCGTCGATACGGGTAGGCTGGTTGTTATCGTCATACTCCAAAGTAACTTGTGATTTTGCATCCGGCCTTAAATATTTAATGTCGCTGTTTTCGCGGCGGATAGCTGCCAGCTCAATTAATAAAGCATGGGCAATATCCAGTGCCAGAGGCATGTAATTATCAGTTTCAATAGTTGCATAGCCAAACATCATACCCTGGTCGCCGGCACCTTGTTCTTCCTTGGCCTGGCGGTCAACCCCCTGGTTAATATCAGGCGATTGCTCATGAATAGCCGAAAGTACACCGCACGAACTGCCATCAAACATATACTCGCCTTTGGTGTAACCAATTTTGTTGATCACCTCGCGGGCTATTTTTTGTACATCTAAATAAGCTTTTGACTTTACTTCGCCGGCCAAAATAACCTGGCCGGTAGTTACTAATGTTTCGCACGCCACTTTTGAATCTGGGTCGAAAGCTAAAAATTGATCTATCAGCGCGTCTGATATCTGGTCGGCAACTTTGTCCGGGTGTCCTTCGGATACTGATTCCGAGGTAAATAAATATGGCATATCTTATATTAAATAAAACAATAAATACAGCGGGTGATTTTGGTCGGAGCCTTGTAAAAAGAAGCATGGTTTTAGCACTTTTTTACGTGGTTGCAATCCAATCCTGTTTTCCACAGGATAACTAAATCAGTCCACCTTAGGGCGGCAAAAATAAAACAATTTTTACAAAGCAGAAAATACATTTACTTTTGCCGCCACAAAATTATATGTTGTTGAAAAGGAAAGCCTTATTTATTATAAACCCGGTATCAGGAGGTAAAAGCAAGCATGGCGTACCGGAGTTGATAGATAGAACCCTTGATAAGGTTGCTTTTGAATACACTATTGTTTTTAGCGATGCTGCACACCATGCACATATTATTGCGAAAGAATCTATTGGAAAATATGACCTGGTGGTGGCAGTTGGCGGCGATGGCACCGTGAATGAGATTGCATCGGCGCTTGTGGGTAGTGAAACAGTAATGGGTATTTTACCCTATGGCTCAGGAAACGGCTTATCGCGGTTTTTACATATTCCCATGGATACCGGAGCAGCTATCCGGAACCTTGATAACTGGCGTGTGGAAGCCATTGACGCGGCCACAGCTAACGGAAAATGGTTTTTTAACATGGCCGGCATGGGTTTCGATGCGCACATAGCCGAAGTTTTCTCGCACCATGTAAAACGGGGATTTGGTAGTTACGTAAAATCAACCCTGCATGAGATCGCCAATTATAAAGCCGACACTTATATCATTAACATAGATGGCGTTGAATACAACCACAAAGCATTCATGCTCAGTTTTGCCAATTCATCGCAATACGGCAATAACGCGCATGTATCGCCACATGCCTCGGTACAGGACGGACTGTTAGACGCTTGCATAATAAAACCATTCCCGCTTTGGCGTTTCCCCGAGATGGGCATACGCATGTTCACGAAAACATCCGAAGGTTCAAAATATGTCGAGATAATAAGAGGCAAACATATCACTGTAAAGCGCGATAACCCCGGCCCCATGCATTTTGACGGCGAACCTAGTATTGAAGGCACTGATATTGAAATAAACGTTGTACCTTCATCATTAAAAATACTTGCCGGTATTTCTTATAACAAGAAATAGATCTGCAAAAGACGCGATACTTCGCGTCTGATAAGAATAAACGTAATGTCAAAAAAAAACAAGAACTTTACAGGGGTGGTGTATTCCACTGATCCGGGTTATCAATACCAGGATGAAAACAGCCAGCTAAATGAATCGTTGCCTCCCCAGCAGCAAAACCTTAAGATATATCTTGACCGCAAAGGCGGAGGGAAGCTGGTTACCCGTGTAAGTGGTTTCATCGGCCCCGATGATGACCTGGAAGTGATAGGAAAGAAATTAAAATCAAAATGCGGCGTAGGTGGCTCGGTAAAAGATGGTGAAATTCTGATACAGGGCGATTTCCGCGATAAGGTTTTAACATTGCTCCAAACCGACGGCTACAAGGCTAAAAAGGCCGGCGGATAAAACGTGCCGGCTATTGGTTATAAGTTGAATAGTGTTAAATTTACACTCAGGCCGTGAAATTACATGCCCCAAAAAACTTATTTAATATCGCTTAAAAAAGGCATGTAACTTAAAACAATTGAATTGCAATTGGGTTAATATGCTGAAAATATGCGAGTTGTAAATTCACCCGGATTTATAAGACCACGCTTAGACTAAATTATATCAACTTAGTTACATACTTTTTATAAAGTATTTTTTGTTATTATTGAAAAAAATAAGTTTCATTGTAAAAAATAGTTGTACGGGATAATACAATTTTCACACAATGAAACGTTTACTAATACACCAATTAAAAACTTTAACACTGACAAAACATTAAAAAAACATAAAAGTAATACCCGAAAAGATTTTTTTTTTTCATTAAAGTTCTATTTTTGTTATCCCGTTAAAAACAAATTGCATTTAATTAACATATTTATATAAAAACTGACTAAAAACTAAAAATTTAAAGTAATGGCAAATGTTCCAACAAAACCAACCGCTCCAGTAAAAAAAGAAGGCGGCTCTACTTCAAGTATCTTTGCAGCTCTAACTGTACCGATATGCCTTATAGTGTCTACCTGTATATTCGTCTTTATATTGGGTGACCCAAGCCATTACAAAGGCGGCGACCCGACAAATGGCGATGCTAATGATATTTATGGTATCGTACACAAGGGTGGTTACCTGGTGCCTATCGTAATGGGTTACCTGTTAATGGTTATCGTATTTTCTATCGAGCGTTTCATTGTAATAGGCAAAGCAACCGGTACCAGCAGTATGGAAACTTTTGTTAGAAAGATCCAGGCTGCATTAAGCACAGGTAACATTGATGCCGCTAATGCTGAATGCGACAAACAAAAAGGTTCTGTAGCAAACGTTATCAAAGCCGGTTTAAAGAAATACCGCGAAATGGAAGCTGAAGCAACCCTGGATGTTGATCAAAAAACTTTAGCTATCCAAAAAGATATTGAAGAAGCTACTGCTTTGGAAATGCCAATGCTTGAGCAAAACCTTACCATTATAGCTACCCTGGTATCTATCGGTACATTAACCGGTCTGTTAGGTACAGTTGTAGGTATGATCAAGGCATTCCATGAATTGGCAAACAATGGTGGTGGTACAAACACTGCAGGTTTGTCAAACGCTATTTCTGAAGCGCTTGTTAACACTGCCGGTGGTATTGGTACTTCGGCGTTATCAATTATCATGTATAACGTGTTTACATCAAAAATCGATAACTTAACTTACGCTATTGATGAAACAGGATTCAGCATTGTACAAACATTTGCTGCTTCGCACAAAAAATAAAATAGTACAATTTATGCCATGTCCCGGCTGCGTATGGTAGTTGGAATATGGGTGAATTAATTGATTACTTATTTTAACAAAAAAATAAATTATGCCCAGAGTAAAAGTTGCAAGGAAAAGTACAGCAATAGACATGACAGCCATGTGCGACGTAGCTTTTCTTCTGCTTACCTTTTTTATACTATCAGCAAAACCTAAAACAGCGGATCCGCTAAAGATCGCAATACCGGCTGCTGCTGTGTCTACCACCATACCTGAAGCAGATTTTTCTACGTTGCTTATAGCACAGGGAAAAGTTTTCTTTAATGTGGAAGGTGATGATGTGCGCAAAAAGACATTAGAAATAATGGCTGAAAAGTACAAAATGAGCTTTACGCCAGACGAAGAGAACATTTTTTCAGGTATTGAATCATTTGGTGTGCCAATCGCCCAGTTAAAAAGCTTGTTAGCAATGGCGCCGTCAGATAGAGATAAAGTTTCGCAGCCTGGTATACCAGTTGATACAACTAATAATAATGAGTTGTATGACTGGGTACACTCAGCGCGTTTAGCTGATAAATATTTGCACAATAAAGAGCTGAAAATAGGTATCAAAGGCGACAGCGAGGAAGAATATCCTACAGTAGGTAAAGTAATAGCTACTTTGCAGAAGCAAAAAGTTGACAGATTTAATTTAATTACAGCGCTAAAATCGAAATAAAGAAATGGCAGAATTAGATACCTCCGGCGGGGGTAAGAGTAAGAAAAAAGGTGGACAAAAGAAGAAGTCAGTACGTGTGGACTTAACAGCCATGGTAGATTTGGCTTTCCTTCTGATCACCTTCTTTATCCTTACTACTACCCTAAATAAGCCGAAAGCACAGGAATTGATCATGCCTGATAAAGATGACACACACCAACAGTTGCCTGTTCCTGAATCGCGTACCATGACATTGTTATTAGGCAATAACGATAAATTGGAATGGTTTGTTGGCAAGCCCGGCGATATGAAGCCTAATATTATAGGCTATGGCAAAAATGATTTGCGCAAAGCATTGGTCGACCAAAACAACGCAATTAAGGCCAGTCATGGTGGCCAGGCTATGATTGTAATTGTTAGTCCAAGCGCACAAAGCACCTACAAAAATGTTGTTACAGTGATGGACGAATTGAATATAGTAGATATTGAACAGCGCGCGATAGTTGATATTACGCCTGCTGACCTCGATCTGCTAAGGAGAGACGGTTTATATAAATAACAATGATTTATAAATGAATTATTAAAGCCTAAAAAATGTTTGGAAAATTAGATATATTTAAGAGGGAGTGGACCGACGTTATCTTCAGGGGGCGCAATAAGGAATATGGCGCTTATGAGTTAAGAAAAACGAACCCGCGGAACACTAACCTTGCCCTTATCATTGGCTCAGCTGTATTTGTGTTTGTATTATCACTAAACACAATTATCAATGCCATTGAAGGGTTTATTCCAAAAGCACCTGAAAAGGTTAAGCTTTCGGAAGTTAAACTTTTACCTCCGCCACCGGTTGATCCGGCCAAGAAACCACCTCCGCCACCTCCGGAACCACCAAAACCGAAAGTTACGCAGGTTAAGTTTCCGCCGCCGGTTGTAAAACCTGATAACGAGGTGAAGGAAAACCCGCCTACAGTAAAAGAGTTGCAAACTGCTGACCCTGGCCAAAAAGACCAGAAAGGCGATCCGAATGCCGATATTAATATCGACGGACCGGTTGGTAATTCTGACGCCAAAGTAACTGAGGCCGACCCGAACCAGATTTTTGCCGCGGTTGAAGTGGAACCTCATTATAAAAATGGTGGTGCTGCAGGTTTCAACGCATATCTGGCAAAAGCGGTTAAATTCCCTGCAGTCGACCGTGAGAACGGTACACAGGGCAAGGTAATTGTTACCTTCGTGGTTGAAAAAGATGGTAGTTTAACTGATGTTAAAGCATTACGTGGTCCCGACGAAACCATGAAGGATGCCGCAGTACAAGCTATTCAGCAATCTCCCAAATGGGTACCGGGCATACAAAATGGTCGCCCTGTTAGGGTACAGTTTACCATATCATTCGCCTTCTCTTTAGCAGATAGCGGCGATTAATTAGTAAACCATGTCATTAAATTTACATGATAAGCAAAAATCGCTCAAAAGGCGGTTTTTGCTTATTTTAGGCGTTGCCACATTTATTTGTGTGTTAACTGTGGGCATAATGATCATGTTTTGGGACAAATTATATCTCGGCCTCGATCTTTCTACCACCCAAAGGTTTTTATTCGGAGGATTTTTTATAGCGTATGGAGTATTACGGTTTTCGCGGATTTTTAAGATACGACCGGATGATGAAGGTTAAACTGGCCGCCTTATTGTTATTCTTTTTAGGGATACAAGCGTGTAAGCCAAAAACAAATACGCCCGTTTATAATGATACTTTTTCATCGGGTAATGCAAAATTTGCCGCCGATGAATCATTTGAGCCAATTGTTGATGCTGAAAACTATGTGTTTAAGGCATTGGACTCAAAAGCATATCCTCAAATAATTTATAAGTCCGAAAACGATGTTGTAAATCTTTTGTTACAGGATAGTGTAAGAATGATAATTCTCTCGCGTACTTTGGATTCTAATGAGTTAAAAGTGTTAAAAACACGTAACTTAACGCCCGCCACAAATAAATTCGCGATCGATGCGGTAACCTTAATTGTAAATAAAGCATCAAATGATACTTTAATTACCGTTAATGAAATAAAAAAGATGTTGAACGGGCAGACTAAAACCGATAAAAATATCGTTTTTGATAACCAGGGGTCAAGCTTGGTGAGGTACTTAAAACAATTATCGGCTAACACTAATGATTTTAAACTAAAGAATGTTTTTGCACTCAAATCAAGTAAAGAAGTAATTAAATATGTGAGTACACACCCGGATGCTATAGGCTTTACCGGTTTTAACTGGCTTGATGATCCTGATACCGATTATGCCGATGCGGTAAACAATGTTAAGATTGTAGCTGTTAAGGATGAGAGCAGCAAAAAAAATGCGGCACGATATTTCAAACCTTCGCAGGTAACCTTGTCATCAAATGAATATCCTTTAAGCCGGAGCTTGTATGTAATTAATTGTACCGGCAGGCAAGGTTTGGCTACAGGGTTTGGAGCGTTTTTGACCAGTGAGCGTGGGCAAAATATAATTTTAAGCTCAGGATTGCTTCCTGCAATTATGCCGGGAAGAGAGATTCAGATTGTACATAAACTTAAATAATATAATAAAATTCGAAAATGAAACCATCATGAACTATCGCCTTAAAAACAATATGGTACATGATGGCCTCATTAGCATTTAAAAAACAAACTGCGTAGCACGCATGAGTGCCGCTAAAAATGAATTACTAACGAATAATTATAAAAATGAAAATCAACACTAAAGTAGCTGCGGCAGTATTAGGATTGGTATTTATAGGCGCTGCTGCTAAGGCACAAAGCCTTGACGATGCCAAGAAGGCTATTAACGCCGAACAATATCAAAAGGCTAAATCAATGCTAAAAAACCTTACGGTTACCGAAGCATCGAAAGACGAAAATTATTTTTACCTGGGTTGGGTTTACCTTTTGCAGGATGAACCCGATTCAGCAAAACTATGGTTCAATAAAGGTATTGCAGTAAACCCCAAATCGTCCTTAAATTTTGTAGGCTTAGGTGCTGTGGCCCGCCTGGATAAAGACCAGAATGCCATGAACACCAACTTTACTACTGCTGTTTCCTTCGTAAAAAAGGATAGTAAGCCTTATGTATATATTGGTAAAAGTTATTTGCTTTCTCCTAGTGGAGCGCCCATAACACCGGCCGATGCAAATGCAGCTATTGCTATTCTAAGGAAAGACAGCACGTTAAATCCGAAAGACCCTGAAATGTTTATTGCTTTAGGTAATGCTTATCTTTCGCAATTAAGAAATACTGAAGCATTTAGCAGCTTTTCAAGTGCATTGGATGTTGACCCTAAATCTGCTGCTGCCGATGTGGCACTTGGCGTGATACAAAAATATGCTAATAACTTTGCCGATGCCGAAAAACAATTCCAGGCAGCGTTAGCGCTCGATCCGAATTATGGTCCCGCTTACCGGGAATGGGCTGAAACAAACCTGCGCCAAGCGTTAACCGAACCTAATATGGCAGCGAAAAAGGCCGAAGGCGTTGAGCATTATAAAAAATATTTAAGCTTAACCGATATGTCGGTTGAATCGCAAATGCGCTATGCTGATTTCCTTATTTATGCGCATGATCCTGCCGATTACCAAATATTGCAACAGGTTGCTACCAATCTTTCAAAATCTGCGGGCACTAATTTAAAAGTGTATCGTTACCTGGCCTATTCAGCTTATGAAAACAAGGATTATGCTAATGGTTTAAAGGCGATGAATACCTGGATGACCAAAGCCGATCCGAAACGTATTATTCCACAGGATTACTTATACCTTGGGCATTTGCAAATGGAAACCGGTGCGGATTCAATAGGCATGATGAACCTTACCAAAGCCTATCAGCTTGACAGTACACAAACAGATGTGCTTGCCGAAATAGCAAAATCCTTATACGCTAAAAAGAAATATAAAGAAGCAGGCGATGAATATGCTTTATATATAAGTAAAGATAAAAAAGCGCCGCTTACTGATTTATTCAACGAAGGCAGAAGCTATTACTTCGCTTTCCAGGATCAATATTTTAGCAAAGCAACCCCAAAACCGGTTGCCGATACGATGCTATTAGCTAAAGCTGATACGGCATTTAGCCAAATACAGCAAAAAGTTACAAAGCCAGTTGCCGATATTGCATTATTCCGCGCCCGTTTATATGATTATAAAGAAGTTGACAGGAACAACATAAAAGGTTTAGCTAAACCTTTTTATGAAAACTTTATAGCAACAGTAAATGCCAAAGGGGGCACACCTGATGCCCGTACAAAAACCAATTTAGCCGAAGCTTATGATTATTTAGGCCGCTATTATGAATTGGTGGCTAAGGACGATGCAAAAGCATCAGAAAACTATACAAATGCCCTGGCAAACGATCCAACAGACAAACAGGCGCTTGATTACCAAACGCGCCATAAGAAATAATAAATGAATAAAAGGCCTCAGTAATTTGAGGCCTTTTTATTTCCCCCTATCCTTCCTGATTCTTGACTCTTGGTTCTTAACCCTTGATTCTTGAAATCTCATTACTATATTTGCAGCATGGAAGCACAAAGTTTGCCGGTAAATTTTTTACCTATTATATTTCAAATGGTAGTGGCCGTAGGTTTTGTGGTTACCACCATGTTCGTAACGCATAAGATCGGCCCCAAAAGGGTGACCAAAGATAAATTAACACCTTTTGAGTCGGGCATTGAGGTTATTGGTAACGCCCGCACACCTATCTCCATAAAATATTTCCTGGTAGCCATACTTTTTGTATTGTTTGATGTGGAAGTGATCTTTATGTACCCATGGGCCGTAAACTTTAAGGCATTAGGCAGCCAGGGGATGATAGAAATGTTCATTTTTATGGCCACTTTACTGCTGGGCTTTATTTATATAATAAAAAAGAAAGCACTGGACTGGGATTAAACAGCCCCACCCAAACCCTCTCCGGAAGGGAGGGCTTAAAAGGGTTTGAAGCTAAAGTCTTCCCTACAGGGAGAAATTTAGAGAGGGGCTGGTAGTTGGTTGTTTAGAACAATTCTAAATACATTCTAAACACCCCATAGTGTAAAAAATACATCATTTTAATTGTAAATTTGTCCATCCATTCCCGCTTTTTGGAAAGGTATTTGTATTATATAATTCATGAGTGATATTCAGTTAGTTGAAGCTCCTCCTGGTGTAGAAGGTGCTGGGTTTTTCGCTACTTCGCTTGATAAAGTAATAGGTTTAGCGCGTTCAAACTCCTTATGGCCCCTGCCATTTGCTACTTCATGCTGTGGTATTGAGTTTATGGCCACTATGGCTTCCCATTATGATCTTTCAAGGTTCGGTGCCGAACGTTTAAGCTTTTCGCCCCGCCAGGCCGACCTGTTAATGGTTATGGGTACCATAGCCAAAAAAATGGGCCCGGTGTTGCGCCAGGTTTATTTGCAGATGGCCGAACCCCGCTGGGTAATGGCTGTGGGCGCCTGTGCTTCAAGCGGTGGTATATTTGATACGTATTCGGTGTTACAGGGTATTGACGAGGTTATCCCGGTCGACGTTTACGTTCCCGGTTGTCCGCCGCGTCCTGAAGCTATTATAGATGGCTTTATGGGTATACAAAAACTGGTGCAAACAGAATCGTTGCGCCGCCGCAATACCCCCGAATATCAGAAATTATTAGCATCATACGGAATTCAGTAATGGGCAAGATCACAAACGAAGAGCTTATTGCAAGCATAAACAGCAAGTTTGGTGAACAAATAACCATTGTCGGCGAACCCTACGGTTTATTAACCATTGAAACCGGGCGCGAAAATATCATCGGACTTTTAGATTTCCTTAAAAACGATACCGTACTTCAGTTTATTTTTTTGACTGACATTACCGGTATTCATTACCCCGAACAAACAGGTAAGGAAATAGGTGTTATTTATCACCTGCATAGCTTGGTAAACAATGTACGCTTGCGTATAAAGGTATTTTTGGCCGATGGTGACGTACACATCCCCACCGCTACAACAGTTTGGCATGGCGCCAACTGGATGGAACGTGAAACTTACGACCTTTTTGGTGTGATATTCGATGGCCACCCTGATTTGCGCAGGATATTAAATGTTGATGATATGACGGCCTTCCCAATGCGGAAAGAATTCCCGCTGGAGGACCCGAACCGTGTTGATAAAAAAGATTATTTTTTCGGAAGATAGAGAATGCAGAACCATCCCGTATATACAGATAATGATCCGCAAACTGCGCCTTCAACCCTTAATTTAGGGCCAACGCACCCGGCAACGCACGGCGTTTTTCAAAACGTGCTACAACTGGATGGCGAGCGTATCATGAGTGGTGTATCAACTATTGGCTACATACACCGTGCTTTTGAAAAAATCGCCGAACACCGCCCATTCTACCAGATCACCCCACTAACTGACCGTTTGAACTATTGCTCATCACCCATAAATAACATGGGTTGGCACATGACGGTTGAAAAGCTGTTGGGCATCGAAACGCCAAAGCGCGTAGACTACCTGCGTGTAATAGTAATGGAACTGGCCCGTATAAGCGATCATATTATCTGCAACGGTGTGCTGGGGGTTGATACCGGCGCCTTCACAGGCTTCCTGTACATGATGGAGCACCGCGAAGCTATTTATGAAATTTATGAAGAAGTTTGCGGCTCACGCTTAACTACAAACATAGGCCGTATAGGTGGTTTCGAACGTAATTTTAATGCCATAGCTTTTAACAAGCTGCGCGCCTTCCTAAAGAATTTCCCGCCGGTTTTACGCGAGTTTGAATCGTTGTTTAACCGCAACCGCATATTTGTTGACCGTACCAAAGGTGTTGCCTGTGTAACCCCCGAAGATGCTTTGAGCTATAGCTGGAGTGGCCCGTTGTTACGTGCTGCAGGTGTTGATTATGATGTAAGGGCCATGAACCCGTATTCATCATACGAAGATTTTGATTTTGAGGTGCCCGTAGGCCAGGACGGCGACGTTTACGCACGTTTTTTGGTACGCAACGAAGAAATGTGGCAAAGCCTCCGCATTATTGAGCAGGCATTGATGAAACTGGAAAAAGAGCCGACAGATATTTTCCACGCTGATGTGCCTGAGTTTTACCTGCCGCCAAAAGAAGAAGTTTACAATAACATGGAAGCCCTTATTTATCACTTTAAAATAGTAATGGGCGAAATAGATACCCCGAATTCCGAAGTATATCACTCGGTTGAGGGTGCCAATGGCGAATTAGGATTTTATTTGGTGAATGATGGCGGTCGCTCGCCATACCGCCTGCATTTCCGCAGGCCAAGCTTTATCAATTACCAGATGTACGCCCCAATGAGCCGCGGTATGTTATTATCTGATGCGATTATTAACATGAGTAGTTTAAACGTTATAGCCGGAGAATTAGATGCTTAGAGTTGACGATGCACAAGCTGTGCCGGTAACATTTTCGCCGGAGCTGATCAAACAATTTGATGATATAGTTAGCCGCTATCCCAAAGGCAAGCAAAAATCGGCTTTATTGCCTATTTTACATTTGGTACAGGCTGAATATGGCTGGTTAAGCGCGCCCGCGATGGATAAAGTAGCCGAATACCTGGAGATACAGGATATTGAAGTATATGAAGTGGCTACTTTTTACAGCATGTATTTTATGCGCCCGCAAGGCAAATATGTACTGGAAGTTTGCCGCACAGGCCCATGCTGCTTGGTAGGCGCTGAAAAAATAATGGACTACATCGAGCAAAAGCTGGGTGTAAAGGAAGGTGAAGTAACGCCCGACGGCTTATTCAGCTGGCGCGGGGTAGAGTGTTTGGCAGCCTGCGGTTACGGCCCTGTATTGCAGATTGGCCCTGAATATACTTTTTATGAAAACTTAACAGAGCGATCTGTTGATACCTTGATAGGTGATTTAAAAGCAAAAAGCAATAATTAATAGGCCCCAGGCATATATTATTATAGGCTGATTAAAAGATTATTAAACAGTAATGGCACGTAAATTACTTTTAGAACATATAAACGTACCCGGCATCAATACCTTTGATGTTTACCGCCAGAAGGGTGGTTATGCTGCCGTTGAAAAAGCACTGAAGCTTACTCCCGAAGAAATAGTTGAGGAAGTAAAAAAATCAGGCTTGCGGGGCCGTGGCGGTGCAGGTTTCCCTACCGGGATGAAATGGAGCTTTTTGGCCAAGCCCGAAGGTGTTGCCCGTTACCTGGTTTGCAACGCCGACGAATCGGAACCTGGTACTTTTAAAGACAGATATTTAATGACCTACATCCCCCACTTATTAATTGAGGGGATGATAGTTTCCAGCTTTGCTTTAGGCGCTAATACTTCATACATCTACGTTCGCGGCGAAATGATGCCGCAGATCCGTATACTGGAACGTGCTATTGCCGAAGCAAAAGCCAAAGGTTTCTTAGGCAGAAACATATTGGGCACAGGTTACGACCTGGAGCTTTACGTACAACCCGGTGGCGGCGCTTATATTTGCGGCGAAGAAACTGCCCTGTTGGAATCGCTGGAAGGCAAACGCGGTAACCCGCGCATCAAACCGCCATTCCCGGCGATCGCTGGCTTGTATGGTTGCCCAACAGTGGTAAATAACGTAGAATCTATCGCAGCAGTTGTGCCTATCATTAACGATGGTGGCGAAGAATACGCTAAAATCGGTATCGGTCGCAGTACAGGTACTAAGCTCATATCAGCCGGGGGTAACGTTAAAAAACCGGGCGTATATGAGATCGACCTCGGCCTTCCTGTTGAAGAATTTTTATATAGCGATGAATATTGCGGTGGTATAGCAAATGGCAAACGTTTAAAAGCGGTTGTTGCCGGCGGTTCATCAGTACCTATTTTGCCTGCCAATCTGTTCATGAAAACCATTAACGGTGATCCCCGCTTAATGAGCTATGAATCTTTGGCCGATGGCGGTTTTGTTAGCGGTACCATGATGGGTTCGGGTGGTTTCATCGCATTTGATGAAGACCAGTGCATCGTTCGCAATACCTGGAACTTTACCCGTTTCTATCACCACGAAAGCTGCGGACAATGTTCGCCTTGCCGTGAAGGTACCGGCTGGATGGAGAAAGTTTTGCACCGCCTGGAATATGGCCACGGCAAAATGAGCGATATGGATCTGTTGGTTGATGTATCGAAAAAAATCGAAGGAAATACCATTTGTCCGTTAGGCGACGCGGCAGCATGGCCGGTGGCCAGCGCTATCCGCCATTTCAGGGATGAATTTGAATGGCACGTAACAAACGGCGCCGAAGCAATAACAAGAAATTACGGATTGGCGCATTATGCTGATCCATTGCCAAAACCGGAAGCGGTGTAAAAAATATATGTCATTGCGAGCGATAGCGTGGCAATCGCAAGTATGCTAAGTTCGCGATTGCTTCGTTCCTCGCAATGACAAGAATGATAATATTGACTTTTAAATAAACATGAAAGTAACAATTGACGGTATTTCCGTTGAAGTAGAAGCAGGAACAACCATCCTCAATGCCGCAAGGATAATTGGAGGTGATATTGTGCCGCCTGCCATGTGCTATTATTCAAAGCTGGAAGGCAGCGGCGGTAAATGCCGTACCTGCTTGGTTAAGGTAAGCAAAGGATCTGAAAAAGACCCGCGCCCTATGCCCAAACTGGTAGCTTCGTGCCGTACAACGGTTATGGATGGCATGGAAGTGCAAAATATCACTTCGCCCGAGGTAATTGAAGCGCGTAAAGGCATTGTTGAAATGTTGCTGTTAAATCACCCGCTGGATTGCCCTATATGTGATCAGGCCGGTGAGTGCGACTTGCAAAACCTGGGCTTTGAGCATGGCGCTGAAAAGACCCGCTACGAATTCGACCGCCGTACTTTTGAAAAAATTGATATCGGCGATAAGATTCAGTTGCATATGACGCGCTGTATCCTGTGTTACCGTTGCGTGTTCACCGCCGATCAGATCACCGACCATCGTATACACGGTATCCTAAACCGTGGCGACCATTCTGAAATATCAACCTACATACACCAGGTAATTGATAATGATTTCTCTGGAAACGTAATTGATGTTTGCCCTGTAGGCGCATTAACCGATAAAACTTTCCGCTTTAAAAACCGTGTTTGGTTCACCAAACCTGTAGAGGCACACCGCGAATGTGATCACCCGGGCTGTAACGGTAAGGTAACCCTGTGGTACAAAGGTGAAGACGTTTTGCGTGTTACCGCCCGCAAGGATGTTTATGGCGAAGTGGAAGAATTTATCTGCAACACCTGCCGTTTCGACAAAAAGAAAACCAGCGATTGGGTAATTGAAGGGCCGCGTAAAGTAGCTAACTGGTCAGTTATCAGCGCGAATAAATACGATACTTTAAAGCCGCTGCCGGTAGTTAAAACCAACCCGGTATTAATGGAGGCCAACAAAGAACAATTTGAAAGGGAGACCCGCTTATAATGGAACTATTTGATATAATTTTTAAATGTGCCCTGGTGGTTGTGATTTTTCTTATCAGCCTTGTTGTGGCCATGTATTCTACTTATGCCGAGCGTAAGATCGCGGCATTTTTCCAAGATAGGGTAGGCCCTAACCGCGCCGGCCCGTGGGGTATTTTACAACCCCTGTGCGATGGCGCTAAAATGTTCCTTAAAGAAGAAATTATTCCAACTAATGCCAGCGGGTTTTTGTTTATCGCAGGGCCTTCACTGGCTATTTTAACAGCTTGTTTAGGCTCGGCAGTTATCCCGTGGGGGCAAAGCATCGTTATCGGCGGGCATGTTGTTGATCTACAGGTTACCGATATTAACGTTGGTATCCTATACATCTTCGGAGTAGTGTCATTGGGCGTTTATGGTGTAATGATAGGTGGTTGGGCATCAAACAATAAATATTCGTTATTGGGCGCTATTCGTGCGGCATCGCAAAATATCAGCTACGAAATTTCCATGGGCTTGTCCATCATCGCCCTGTTAATGTTAACCGGTACGTTAAGCCTGAAAGAAATTGTTGCCCAGCAACACGGCTGGCACTGGAACGTACTTTATCAGCCCCTTGGTTTCTTATTATTTATCGTATGCGCATTTGCCGAAACTAATCGCACCCCATTCGATTTACCAGAATGCGAAACAGAACTAGTGGGTGGTTACCACACCGAGTATTCATCCATGAAACTGGGCTTTTACCTGTTTGCCGAATATATAAACATGTTCATTTCATCGGCAGTAATGGTAACCCTTTATTGGGGTGGTTACAATTATCCTGGTATGGATTGGGTGCTTGCTCATACCGGACCAACGCTTGGCCCGCTTATCGGCGTGGTGATCATGTTTGCCAAAATATTTTTATTTATATTCTTCTTTATGTGGGTGCGCTGGACCATCCCGCGTTTCCGCTATGACCAACTAATGGACCTGGGTTGGAAGGTGTTGATACCTTTGGCTATAGCGAATATTGTGTTAACAGCAGTGTTTAGTAGTTATATAGCTCCATTTGTAGTTTCATTATTTAAATAGCAGTGTACAATGGAATCATTAAGCAATAAAAGAAAGTTAATTGAATCAAAGCCGCTCAATTTTTGGGAGAGGGCTTACCTGCCTGCTATCGCATCGGGTTTGGCTACTACCATGAAGCACTTTTTCAAAAAGCCGGTTACCATCAGCTATCCTGAGGAAAAGCGCGAGTTCTCTGAAAATTTCCGTGGCATGCACTCGCTTAAACGTGATGAGAACGGTAAGGAACGTTGTACCGCCTGCGGCCTTTGCGCTTTATCATGTCCTGCTGAAGCCATCACCATGATAGCTGCTGAACGTCAGAAAGGCGAGGAGCATTTATACCGCGAAGAAAAATATGCCGCCGTTTATGAGATAAATATGCTGCGCTGTATTTTTTGTGGTTTGTGCGAAGAAGCCTGCCCTAAAGAAGCTATTTATTTAGATGGCGACATAGTGCCTGCCGATTATTTAAGGAAGGATTTTATTTATGGTAAAGACAAATTAGTAGAAGCACCCTTAAATCAATAAAAGAAGTTTATACCTTTGCCCAGCCTTTTGGACACAGGTATTTTGTAAATAAAAACATGAATACATTTTACTTCATAGCGTTTTTGTCCATATTCTTTTCGATACTGGTCATATCTGCAAAAAACCCGGTGCATAGCATTTTATACCTTGTACTTACCTTTTTTACATTCACCATTCAATATGTTTTATTAAATGCCCAATTTTTAGCTATAGTAAATTTTATAGTTTACATGGGGGCCATATTGGTACTGTTCCTTTACACGCTTATGCTCATCAACCTTAATAAAGATTCGGAGCCGGTTAAATCAGGCATGGTAAAAATTGCAGGTGTATTAGGTGGCGGCTGTTTATTGGTGGTATTGGTAGGCTGCCTTAAACAGGTAGGGGTAGCTGATCCGGTTTTATTGAAAGATCCTAACCTGGGCCTTGTACAAAACCTTGGTAAAGTATTGTTCAACCAATTTTTGTTACCGTTCGAAATATCCTCGCTGTTGCTGTTATCGGCAATGGTTGGGGCCGTGTTATTGGCAACTAAAGAAAAAAAGACTGCATAATGGAAAGCTTTTTTAATACCATAAAAACTGTACCCTTAAATCATTACATCATACTATGCTCTATCATATTTGCGATAGGCGTTATGGGGGTATTGATCCGCAGGAACGCCATCGTAATATTTATGTCGATAGAGCTGATGCTTAACTCGGTGAACCTTTTACTTACGGCGTTCTCGGTTTACAAAGGTGACGCCAGCGGACAGGTTTTTGTGTTTTTCGTAATGGCCCTTGCCGCGGCAGAAGTAGCCGTGGGCCTGGCAATAATTGTAATGATATACCGTAACACTAACTCTATCGATACCAACGTATTGAACAGGTTGAAGTGGTAGTAGCCCCACCCAACCCTCCCCGGTAGGGAGGGCTTTTGGTGAAGGTGATAATTTTTATTAACAACTAAAAAATAATTAAGTCTCCCCTACCGGGGGAGATTTAGAGGGGGCTTAAATGGATAATTACATCTGGCTTATTCCTGTACTACCCTTAGCCGGTTTTATTATTAACGGACTTGGCCGTAACGCACTATCTGAAAAAACGATAGGCTTTATAGGCAGCTTTTTAGTATTGATATCGTTCGGCATAAGCGTTGGAGCTTTTCTGCAGATACAGTCAGATCCAGCGCATCACGCCATAAACGTTCACATTTACGATTGGATAAAAGTCGGCGGCTTCCAGGTACCATTCTCATTCCTGGTCGATCAGCTGAGCTCGTTAATGCTGCTGATCATTACCGGTGTAGGTTTCCTTATCCATTTATATTCCATCGGTTACATGCATAACGATGCTGGCTTTGGTAAGTTTTTCGCTTACTTAAACTTGTTTGTATTCTTTATGCTGTTGCTAGTGATGGGTTCTAACTATATCATCATGTTTATAGGTTGGGAAGGCGTGGGTTTATGCTCATACCTGCTTATCGGCTTTTGGTATACCAACCCAAGCTATGCCGATGCTGCCAAAAAGGCTTTCATCATGAACCGTATCGGCGATCTGGGTTTCCTGTTAGCCATATTCCTCATCGGCGAAACTTTTAAAAGCTTTGCCTTTGCCGATGTATTCCCTAAAGCAGTGTCAATGCACGCCGCGCCGTTTGTATTGATCACCATACTGTTATTTGTGGGCGCTACTGGTAAATCGGCACAAATACCGCTATTCACCTGGCTGCCCGACGCTATGGCCGGCCCAACCCCGGTATCGGCTTTAATACATGCCGCTACAATGGTTACCGCCGGTATCTACATGATAGCACGCTCAAATATTCTATTTACCCTGGCACCCGATACCATGCACATTATTGCAATTATCGGCCTGGCTACCGCGGTATTTGCCGCGCTTATTGCGCTTACTCAAACCGATATAAAGAAAGTACTGGCTTATTCAACAGTATCGCAATTGGGGTATATGTTTTTAGGGTTGGGTGTAGGTGCTTATACCGGCGCATTCTTCCATTTAATGACACACGCCTTCTTCAAAGGCTTGTTGTTCCTGGGCGCAGGCTCTGTTATACACGGCGTAAGCGGCGAGCAGGATATGCGTAAAATGGGTGGGCTTAAAAGCAAACTGCCAATTACATTTGTCACCATGTTAGTTGGTACGCTCGCAATATCAGGCATACCGCCATTCTCGGGTTTCTTTTCAAAAGATGAAATATTGTCACACGCTTTTGCGCAAAGCCCTACGCTTTATATTATAGGCGTTATTGGCGCTATGCTTACCGCGTTTTATATGTTCAGGATGCTGTTCCTTACCTTCTACGGAAAATTCCGCGGCACACATGAGCAGGAACATCATTTACACGAATCGCCTGCAAGCATGACCATCCCGCTTATTGTATTAGCTCTGTTATCAGCATTTGGCGGTTTGTTGGGCATCCCCGGCGAACATCATTGGTTACAACACTGGCTGGCACCCGTTTTTGCGCCGTCGACCGCTGTAGCCCCGCTTGCTGAATTATCATCGGGCACCGAATACATGCTCATGTGTATTTCTGTTGGCGCTGCTGTATTATCAATCATCTACGCCTACATCAAATACAACAAAAATGCGCACGTACCAATTGCCGATACCGAAGAGCGTTCGTTCTTGGCAAATCTTTCATACAATAAATTTTATGTTGATGAAATATATGACGTGCTGGTACGCAAACCACTTGATGCATTATCAGGCTTGCTATACAAGGTCGACCGTAAAGGCATCGATGGTCTTGTAAATGGCATAGGCGATGCGCCGGTTGAAGCCAGCAAGGGTTTACGTTTGTTGCAAACAGGCAACGTGGGCTTTTACATATTTATGATGGTGGCTGGCATTATTGCCATATTGGTGTATAGTTTAGTTAAAATATAAACCTTAGCGTTTACAATATATAAAATGACGGTTAGTATATTAATTTTTTTACCTGTAGTTGCAGCACTGGCTGTCCTATTATTTAAAAATGAGGTTGCAAAGCATGTGGCTTTATTTTTCGCTGTTGCCGAATTATGTGTTACTGCATTCTTCCTCACCAAATTTATTCCGAACGATGCGGTGCAGTTTGCTATTGATGTACCCTGGATACCCAAATTTGGCATCTATTTTTCAGCCGGGATTGATGGTATAAGCATGATAATGGTATTGCTTAGCACCTTATTGGTACCACTTATTATTTTAACCACCTACAAACACACCTATGCAAAGGCATCGGCGTTTTACGCGCTCATATTGTTTATGCAGGCCGGTATGTTGGTGGTATTTACCGCTTTAGACGGATTTTTATTTTATGTAGGATGGGAAGCTGCGCTTATACCCATTTATTTCATCTGCGGCCTATGGGGCGGTGCGAACCGTATACGCGTAACACTTAAATTTTTCATTTATACTTTTGCGGGCTCATTATTTATGCTGGTAGCAATTATCTACCTGTATATGCAAAACCCTAATCATACTTATGACCTGGGCGAATTTTATAACCTGCATTTAAGCCCAACACAGCAAATGTGGGTTTTCGGCGCGTTCTTTTTGGCATTTGCTATCAAAATACCCGTGTTCCCTTTCCATACCTGGCAGCCCGATACTTATACCGAAGCGCCATCCGCCGGCAGTATGATGCTGGCTGGTATTATGTTAAAAATGGGTTTATATGGTGTTTTGCGCTGGTTATTACCTAATTGCCCACTTGGGTTTATAAGTCATATACCATACTTGGTAAGCTGGGAAAACATGGTGATAGTGCTTTGCCTTATCGGTATCATATACGCATCAATAATAGCGTTTACTCAAAAAGATGGCAAGCGCCTGGCAGCTTATTCATCTATTGCGCACGTTGGTTTAATAGCTTTAGGTTTATTTACACTTACTCAACAAGGTGTGCAGGGCGCAATGATACAAATGCTGAGCCATGGTATAAACATTGTTGGTTTGTTTTTTATATGGGATATTATTAGCCGCCGCTTAAACACAAGAGATATGGATCAGCTTGGCGGTATTGCTAAACAAGCGCCGTTATTTGCTACAGCATTTTTAATTATAGTGCTGGGTACGGTAGCGCTGCCACTAACCAACGGTTTTATAGGCGAGTTTATGTTACTAAATGGTGTATACCAGGTAGGCATAATATTTGCCGCACTGGCAGGCTTAACCATTATTTTTGGCGCAGTATATATGTTGCGCATGTACAAAAATGTAATGCAGGGCGAAACGAATGCCTTAACCGCTACATTTACCGACATTACCGGATCAGAAAAATTAGTGCTTGCTATTATTTGCATATTAATAATTGCTATTGGGGTGTACCCACAGCCAATATTGCATTTGTCACAAGCCTCGGTTGATAAGTTAGCAGGTGCAATTCAAATGAAAATGTTGGGTTTAAGTAATTAAGAGCATCAAAATAATCAGCAACCAAAATTAGATAAGAATTAAAAAAACAACATGAATACCTTAATACTCATATCTGTTTTACCTATTGTGCTTTTGTATTTGGGCCTTTATAAAGCTCAAAGGTCTTTGTTACCGGTTACGGCATTAGGGCTGTTAATTGCCTTGGGCCTGGCTGTAATGCAATGGAACAGCGCCGCACAACCTATTTACAACGGTATGATGCTGTTTGATAACTACGCCATAGCTTTCTCGGCTATCACTATTATATCAACTATACTTATAGTGTTGTTATCAAAAGGATATTTTGAAAAAATAAGCAGCCATGTTGCCGAATATTATGCCATTATTTTATTTGCCTTAGCAGGTATTATAGTTATGGTATCATACTATAACCTGGTAATGCTTTTTATAGGTATCGAGATCATGTCAGTAAGCTTATATATATTGGCAGGTATCAAAAAGAATGATTTTGCATCCAACGAGGCAGCATTAAAATATTTCCTGATGGGTGCCTTTTCAACCGGCTTCCTGTTATTTGGCATCACTTTAATATACGGTTCAACAGGTTCGTTCAGCCTGCAGGCCATCCGCGACTGGGTGTTGGCGCATCCACGAAATATCGACCCGATGTTTTATGTGGGCATAGCGCTTATCATCGTTGGCCTGTGTTTCAAGGTTGGCGCGGCACCATTCCATTTCTGGACGCCCGATGTTTATGAAGGTTCACCAACTCTTATTACCGCTTTCATGTCAACCGTGGTTAAAACCGCCGGTTTCGCAGCTTTCCTTCGTTTATTTACCGAATGTTTCTCAACGCTATCTGCATTTTGGATGCCGGCACTGTTGATCATTACCATATTAACGCTGTTTATCGGCAACATAACCGCGCTTTACCAACGCAGCTTTAAACGTATGCTTGCATTTTCAAGCATCTCGCACGCGGGTTATTTATTGTTTGCTATTGTTGCATTGGGAGCAAGCTCGGCCAATTCGGTATTTATATATGCTACAGCTTATTCTATCGCCTCAATAATAGCCTTCGGTTCACTTATATTGGTTCAGCAGCAATCAGGTAGCGATAATTACGAAAGCTTTAACGGCCTGTCAAAAAAGAACCCGTTCCTGGCATTGGTGTTAACTATATCAATGTTATCATTAGCAGGTATACCGCTTACTGCCGGGTTTATAGGTAAATTCTTTATGTTCTCATCGGCATTATCGCAGTTGCAGGTTTGGCTGGTTATACTTGCTGTAATAAACGCCATCATAAGCATTTTCTACTATTTCAGGGTTATTGTGGCCATGTACTTTAACACTGGCGAAGCAAATGAAGTACACATACCGGCTTACTATAACTTTGTTTTGGGCCTGTCGGCAGTGGTAACCATACTAATTGGTATTTACCCAACATTTATATCAAACCTTATTTAATAAGGCGATACTACAAATTAATATAATATTTGTAGATTTACGGATATAGTGAATGGAAAATTTTTGGGAACACCTTCAAAATTTAACGGACGCTCAATCCATTATAAGCAAGGGGGGATTTTTCTTCCTGCTTATTGTTGTTTTTGCTGAAACCGGCCTGTTTTTTGGCTTTTTTTTGCCAGGAGACTACCTGCTTTTTATGGCCGGCCTTTTATGTGCCAACGGCATGTTCGATGTACAAATAACCACGCTGATCTTCTCGCTTATAATTGCCGGTGTACTAGGTAATTATGCAGGTTATTGGTTCGGCTACCGAACAGGCCCTATTTTATTCAACAAAAACGATTCATTGTTGTTTAAGAAGCGTTATGTTGTAATGGCACAGCAATTTTACGACAAATATGGGGGCATGGCGCTAATTTTGGGCAGATTTTTCCCTATAATTAGAACTTTTGCGCCTATCTTTGCAGGTGTTGTTAAGGTTGGTATAAGAAAATTTACCCTGTACAACATAATAGGTAGCGTGGCTTGGGTGATGATATTATGTTTATCGGGCTACTTTTTGGGGATAAAGTATCCTACAATAAAAAACTACCTGCAATATGTAATTTTAGGGTTCTTTATAATAACAAGTATACCGCTGATAGTGGCATTTTTTAAAAAACAGGCCCGGTCAGCATAAATAATTTAATAAATAATATATAATAATGAGTACTCAACACCCCTGGCACCAGGTTTCACCCGGCGATAATGTTCCTGAAATTGTAAACGCGGTAATTGAAATACCAAAAGGCTCAAAAGCAAAATACGAGATCGATAAGGAATCAGGCTTGTTAAAACTCGACCGTGTTTTGTTTTCTTCAGTAATGTATCCTGCTAACTATGGCTTCATCCCGCAAACCTATTGCGATGACCATGACCCGCTTGATATTTTGGTGTTATGTTCAGTTGATGTTTTCCCGATGTCGATCATCGAGGCTAAAGTTATCGGCGTTATGCACATGGTTGACAACGGCGAGCAGGACGATAAGATCATCGCGGTAGCAAAAAACGATATGTCGGTTAATTATATTAACGATTTGAATGAGTTGCCGCCACACGCCATGAAAGAAATAGTGCGTTTTTTCCAGGACTATAAAAAGCTGGAAGACAAGAATGTTACCATTGAGCACCTGCTGGGCCTGCGTTATGCCCACAAAGTGATAGCCGAAAGCATGGAGCTATATAAGGCTACCTTCCCTGTTTACCAATAAACGATTAATGGAACCCGACACCCACATAAATATATCCTATCTCTTCATTACAATTTTATTGATTTTGTTCAACGGCTTTTTTGTTGCCGCTGAATTCGCAATGATAAGGGTTAGGGGTTCCCAAATTGATATTAAAATAAAAAGCGGTAGTCGTAACGCCCGTATTACACGCAGTATTATGAATAACCTTAACGGTTATTTGGCAGCCACACAATTAGGCATGACTATAGCCTCGCTGGGTCTGGGTGTAATTGGTGAGGGCGTAATAACCAATGTATTCCTCAATTTATTTGCTTTGGGGGGCGTTATAATAAAATCAAACCTTATTATAAATACTTGCCGTGTGCTGGCATTCGTAATTATCACTATATCAACTATAGTACTTGGCGAGTTGGTGCCAAAGGCCATTACCAATCAAAAGTCTGTGCGCACCGCTTTGGCTGTATCAACGCCATTACGTATTTTCTTTATCATATTCAGGCCCGTAATATGGGTGCTTAACTTATTTGCAAACTTCATATTAAGAATACTGGGTGTCGACCCTAATCACGGCGAAACGCATCATAGTTCAGAAGAATTACAATACCTGCTTGAGCAGGGTAAGGAAACCGGTGCGCTTGATTCAAATGAGCACGAGTTAATACAGAATGTGTTTGAATTTAATGAGCGTGTAGTTAAAAATATCATGGTTCCCCGTACCAAAATATCGGGTGTTGATATAAATACACCGAAAGATGAGTTACTGGAGATATTGATAACCGAAGGCTATTCGCGCATTCCGGTTTATGACGATGTGATAGATAAGATAGTTGGCATAGTACATGCTAAAGATGTATTGCCTTTACTTGCCCGTAACGAGGATATTGTTTTAAAGAATATAATCCGAAAACCATACTTCATCCCTGAAACCAAAAAAATAAACGATCTGATGGCCGAGCTGCAGCAGAAACGCATACAGATAGCCATTGTATTGGATGAATTTGGCGGTACTGCCGGCATGGTTACACTTGAAGATATTGTTGAGGAATTGGTAGGCGAGATTCAGGATGAGTATGATGAAGAACGCCCAATAGTTGAAGTTGTGAACGACCGCGAGTTTATTGTGAACGCGTTGGCCTCGATATATGATGTAAACAGTCACCTGCCGCACGACCTGCCCGAAGATGGCGATTACGATACCGTATCAGGCTGGCTGGGCGAAATATTTGGTAAAATACCCGATGTAGGTGAGCAAAAAGAATCGAACGGCTACAATATCACTGTATTGAAAAAGTCTGACCAGAACATTGAATCGGTAAAACTGGAATTGCTGATAAACGAAGAAGATGCCATAGATTTGCATTAATTCTGAGGTAAAAGACACCCGAACCCCTGAACGCAACGGAACAATCCCAACCGCCTAATCAATTAATGAACTGTTAATTAAACAATAAGGCAGTTGCTTTGCTTATTATTATATGCAGGCGGTTATAAATACAGGCATCGTACTATTTACTATCATAGGGATGGAAGCCTTCTCATGGGCAATACACAAATACCTGTTCCACGGACCGTTATGGTTTATCCATAAAACACACCACGGCCACAAGCATGGCTGGTTTGAGTTGAACGATCTGTTCAGCCTGCTTTTTGCAGGAATAGCCCTTTGGCTAATGTGGCTCGGGCATCTTACCTTAGATTATCGCTTTTGGCTTGGTGCGGGTATCAGCCTATATGGAATCATTTACTTCATTTTCCACGATTGGTTTATCCATAATCGTTTCAAAGCATTCAAAACCAATAACAAATATCTGCTCAACATTCGCCGCGCCCATAAGATCCACCACAGGTCAATACAAAAAGAACCAGCCGAAGAGTTTGGGCTCCTTATAACATTGAAGAAGTATAAGTAAAGTAGGTCATAACTGGCGCAAGTCGTCTTGTGCTGCTGCAAGAGCGAAATGCTGACTTGTGCCTCATTAGCATCACTTATACAACAATCACATGCTTCCCCTTCTTATAGCCCACAGCGGCAAAATAAAGTATAAACAAGTATATCGGTATCAAAATCCAGTACGAAGTTTGCGCCGCCATTTCAAGCCCGAATGAGGTTTTAGTGGAATCAACCAATAACCCGTATAATGGCGGAAATACTGCCGCGCCCGCAATCCCCATCACCAGTAATGATGAGCCTATTTTAGTAAACCTTCCTAATCCCGATAAAGCCAATGGCCATATCGCAGGCCACATCAGCGAGTTAGCCAGCCCCAAAAGCGCGATACAGGCTACCGACACATACTTTGGCGTGAATAGCGCAAGGACAGTTAATACCACCCCAAGCACCGCCGAATATACCAATGCTTTTTGCTGCGACAGGTATTTGGGGATGAAAAGTATGCCCCCTATGTAACCAGCAACCATACAAATAAGCGTACACGATGCCAGGAATTTTGCTTGTGATAATGGGATATGATGTGCTACGCCATAATTAATAATGGAGTCACCCGCGATAACCTCGGCACCAACGTAAAAGAACAATGCGATAACCCCGATAATTAAATGTGGGAATTCAAAAATACTGTTCTTGCCCGAATTTGCCGCCGCAACAGCCTCATCCTCATGGTCGGTATCTATTTCGGGCAAACCCGAAAAATAAATAAGCACCGCCAGTATAACCAGCGCTATCACTATAAGCACATAAGGTAATATCACCCTCGAAGCCAGCTCATTTAACTGCGCTATTTTTTCAGCGCCGCTTAGGGCAGCCAGTTTTGTATTAAAAGCATCAATATTTTTAAGTACCACCAATCCCAGCGCGATAGGAGCCAGTACCCCTGCGCTTTTATTAAAAATACCCATAATGCTGATGCGTTTAACCGCGTTTTCAGGTGGGCCAAGAATGGTAATATAAGGGTTTGATGCCGATTGCAATATCGCCAACCCAGCCCCCTGTACAAACTGGCCCAGCAAAAATATAACATAGGTACGTGTTAAAGCTGCAGGGATAAATATCAGTGCGCCAACCGCCATAACTAACAGCCCAACCGCCATGGCGTTTTTAAAACCAAACAATTTTAGTACCCACGCCGATGGTTTGGCCATTACCAGGTAAGCGATGTAAAAGGCCGACGCTATAAAATAAGCCTCAACATTATTCAGTTCGCAGGCTATCCTTAAATACGGAATGAGCGCCGAGTTTAGCCAGGTTACAAAACCAAATATGAAAAAGAGTACGCTAATAATAATTACTGGGCTTATTACAGATTTTTTTACATCGTGGATTGGTCCGGCTGTCATATCAATAGTTTTTTAAATTTTTTAATAAGTTGGTTTGTGTTTCTAAAATAATTAAAAAAGGTTTATAATTTAAATTGGTGATAATAAAAATAGACTATTCAGACTGGTAACATGCCTAAATATTTGCGCATACGTTTGTTTAAAACAATTCCGCCATCACATTGCGGCTTTTTGTCGTCCTAATGACCGCGAAGGATTTTCTAAACGACGTGTTACCAATCTACAAGTCGCACGAGGATTACTTCGCTCCTCGTAACGACGGTTTTTTGTTCTACCCATCTCAATAAATTTTCCGAAATTCGCCCCCATGCTCCAGCTCCAGCAAAACGTATCGCTAAAAAACTTCAACACTTTCGGTATTGACGTAAACGCCCGCTATTTTGTGGAGATAAGCCATGAGGATGAACTTACCGAGCTATTTATGGATCCCCAATGGCTCCAAACCGAACGCTTGGTATTAGGCGGCGGCAGCAATATGCTGTTCAAAATAGATTTTGATGGGTTGGTTATCCGCATAAATATACGTGGCATTGAACACCGCATAAATCATAACGAAGTTTTTGTTGAAGCCGGTGGCGGGGAAGTATGGAATGACCTGGTAAACTTTTGCGTAGCCCGTGACTATGCCGGCCTGGAAAATCTAAGTTTGATACCCGGCTCGGTGGGTGCATCGCCCATACAAAACATCGGCGCTTATGGCGTGGAACTAAAGGATGTTTTTCATAGCTGCAATGCTTTTGAGATAGCTACCGGCAAAATTAAAACCTTCTCTAAACACGATTGTCGGTTCGGCTATCGCGACAGCATATTCAAAACCGAGCTGAAGGGGCAGTTTATCATTACCTCGGTAAAATTCAGGTTATCATTAGTGCCCGATGTAAAACTGCATTACGGAGCTATCAGCGAAGAATTGCTTAAACGTAACATTACAACACCCACAATAAGGGATGTATCGCAGGTGGTTTCGCATATCCGCGTATCCAAGCTGCCCGATCCTTCAACCATTGGCAACGCCGGCAGCTTTTTCAAAAATCCGGTTATTACTGCTGTGGAATTTAATAAGGTACACGCCAATTTTCCCGGTGTGGTACATTACCCCGCCGGCGAGGGCTATGAAAAACTGGCTGCGGGCTGGCTCATCGAGCAATGCGGCTGGAAGGGAAAAGTAGTTGGCCATACCGGCACATGGAAAAACCAGGCGCTGGTTTTGGTAAACCACGGCGGGGCCACCGGCGAAGAAGTGTACAGCTTATCGTCGCAAATCATAGACAGTGTGTACACTAAATTTGGCGTAATGCTCGAACGTGAGGTCAACATCATCGGCTGAAATATTTTTTTAAAAACAATTTTTCTTCAGCCCTTATTTTTCGCTTTTTTATCAGCCCAAAGTTTAAATTTATCGTGTGGTAAGCGTTTGTTTTCCAGTAGGTTAATAATTTAATTTGATAAAGCCATTTTACCGCATAAAAACACCGGGATTATCCTTGCATACTGCCGTTCATTCTTAATTTTTTTGCCATCGTGGTATCATGTTTGACTTGTTATTGATACATAAACATTAACAGAATGACAAAGATTGAGTTTAACACCCTAGTATTACGTCAGGCAAGTTCACTAAGGTCATACGCCTTACACTTCACACACGACGCAGACGATGCAAACGACCTTGTCCAGGACACGATGTTGAAAGCTATAACTTATTACAATAAGTTTAAAGAAGGTACAAATTTAAAAGGATGGCTATATACCATCATGAAAAATACATTCATCAACAATTACCGCCGTTTTGTTAAAATGAGCACTTTTGTTACAAAGAGCGATGAAATATCATCACCAAACCTGGTGTTCAGCTCAACAAAAAATCAAGGTGAAACCAAATTTGTAATGGACGATATTAAACGCGCATTGGACCGTTTACCCGCCGATTACTACGTTCCCTTCACTATGTATTTTGAAGGGCATAAATACCATGAAATAGCCGACCATTTAACTATCCCTATCGGCACCGTCAAAACACGTATACACGTAGCGCGCAAGTTGTTAAAGAAAAGCCTTAAGGCCTACGATAACGGCATCAAAAAACCTGTTTACGCCGAAGATTTTTAATATAACTAAACTCAATATATATAAAGAGAACCTGCTTTCAAAACAAGCGGGTTCTCTTGTTTTTACCCCACGCGGTCGCTAATATTTATAATTTTCTAATGCTACCTTTGTAATACAGATCAGATTTCTACCTATGCTGAAAAAGATACTTTTGTTAGTCATAACAACATGCTTTGTAAGTTATGCCAACGCGCAAGCCGACTCCGCGGCAGTAAAAAAGGATTCAATTGCAAATCCAAATGAAACCGACACAACTACTGTTAAAAAGGATACATCAGCCAAAAATTTGTCTAAGTATCCGCCGCATGTAACAGTTGACGGTGAAATATTAAAAAAGTCACCGGTAAAAACGCTCAGCTATAAACAGTATGACGCGCTGTTGAAAGGAGAGGATCTTTATGATATGGCCCTGCCTGCTACGCTGAACCATTATCCGATGCCCGATGAGGTAATAAAATATAAAAAACAGCTCGACCTTTCGCCCGAACAGGCATCTAAAATCGCGGCGATAGGTAAGGAACTGCATCGTAAACGTTTGGAAATGGGGCCTATCATTATTAAAAATGAGCAGATGCTTGATAGCCTTTTCCGTAAGCATATTGTTGATGACGGGACACTTATTTTCTACGCCAACCGCTACGGGTTATACCAGGGTGAGCTGCGAAACGCCATTTTACAGGCTTGTTACGCCACCGAAAAATTATTGGCCCCTGCGCAGGTAAAAAAATTAACGGCGATAGAAAATCATTAAAAATTAATATCCGGGTTTTATTTATGTAAATTTGCATCCCCATATTAACTGTATGAAAATTTCGTTCGATTTTGAAAAACCCTTAGCTGAACTGCAGCAGCAGATCGAAAAAGTTAAGCAGGTTGAAGATAAAAATAACCTTGATATGTCGGCTACTATTGCCGAACTGGAAGGAAAACTGCACGACGCGCAAAAAGAGATATATGCCAACCTTACCGGCTGGCAAAAGGTGCAGATATCACGCCATCCTGAAAGGCCCTACACCTTGCAGTATATTGAACTGATGTGTGATGATTTTATCGAACTACACGGCGATCGTACCGTAGGCGATGATAAAGCTATTGTGGGTGGTTTCGGTACTATCAATGGTCAAACGGTCATGATCATCGGTCACCAAAAGGGTAAGAACACTAAGGAGCGCCAATACCGCAACTTTGGTATGGCTAACCCCGAAGGTTACCGCAAAGCCTTAAGGCTGATGAAAATGGCCGAAAAGTTCAACAAACCTGTTATTACTTTGATCGATACCCCCGGCGCATTCCCCGGCCTTGAAGCTGAAGAACGCGGACAAGGTGAAGCAATTGCACGCAACTTGCTGGAAATGTCGGTGCTGAAAGTACCCGTTATTTGCGTTATCATAGGCGAAGGTGCCAGCGGCGGCGCGTTAGGCATAGGCATTGGCGACAGGGTGTTGATGCTCGAAAACTCCTGGTATTCGGTTATTTCGCCTGAAAATTGTTCAACCATCCTTTGGAAAACCTGGGAGAATAAAGAACGCGCCGCGGAAGTATTAAAACTTACCTCGACCGAAATGCTGAAGAACAAACTCATTGATGGCATTATCAAAGAGCCCCTCGGAGGTGCCCACCAGGACCCCGTTGCCATGGCATCAACCTTAAAAAAACAACTCCTTAAAGACCTCAAAACCCTAAAAGAACGCAATATTGACGAAGTAGTAGCCGAGCGTATCGATAAATTCTGTGCGATGGGCGTGGTTGTTGAGGATTAAACCTTGCTTTTTTGTCATTTCGACGAGGTACGAGGAGAAATCTTATACGCCGTATAATTCAGCGTGTAGGCAACCCAAATACTTTTTTAAAATTAGCCTTTCATAGTTTAAAAAATCGTCCTATATTTGCATTCCTTTTTGGGATGCACAACGTCCCGCAGGAGATTGCCTGATAGTATAATGGTAGTACGACGGTTTTTGGTACCGTTTGTCTAGGTTCGAATCCTGGTCGGGCAACATTAAATGATTTCGGATTTCGAATTTTCGATTTCGGATTTATATCTGATAGAAAATAGAGATCCGAAATTGTTTATAAAGGTTACGAGATAATTTCGAATTGATTTATTGACAAAGCGACAAATAAATCCGAAATTGAAAATCCGAAATTCGAAATAAAAAAGATATGCCTTTACAATTTAACCCCATTAAGCTATTTGCAGGTTCAGGTACTACGGTGTTAGGACAAAACATTGCTGATGCTTACGGGCGCGAATTAGGCGAAGTTGTTCTTTCAAAGTTTAGCGATGGCGAGTTTCAGCCGCATTTTAATGAATCAGTTCGCGGTTGCGATGTATTTATCATACAATCAACCAACCCGCCGACTGATAATTTAATGGAGCTGCTGATGCTGATAGATGCCGCACGCCGTGCATCTGCGCATTATGTAACTGCTGTTATTCCGTATTTCGGTTTGGCAAGGCAGGACAGGAAAGACAAACCACGCGTTGCCATTGGTGCAAAGCTGGTTGCCAATTTATTGGTTGCCGCAGGTATTAACCGTATCATGACCATGGACCTGCACGCGGCGCAGATACAGGGTTTCTTCGATGTTCCGGTTGACCACCTGGATGCTTCTATCATTTTTGTTCCATACATCAAAAGCCTGGGATTGGGTAATTTAACTATTGCATCGCCAGATATGGGTGGTTCATACAGGGCGCGTAGTTTTGCGAAATTCTTCAATGCCGAAGTGGTGATTTGCGATAAACGCCGCAAACGCGCCAACGAAATTGAAAGCATGACCCTGATAGGCGACGTAACCGATCAGGACATTGTGCTGATAGATGATATTTGCGATACAGCCGGTACGCTGGCTAAAGCTGCAGGTTTAATTATGGAACGTGGCGCACGAAGCGTAAGGGCGGTTTGTACGCACCCGGTATTATCGGGCAAAGCGTATGAAACTATTGAAAATTCGGCGCTTACCGAACTGATAGTTACTGATACCATCCCTTTAAAACATCACAGCGAAAAGATAAGGGTATTATCAACCGCTAAATTGTTTGCCAACGCTATCGAGAATGTAAACGAACATGGCTCAATAAGCCAGCTATTTAAAGTAGATTAAAGACAATCCATAGCATTTTAGCTATGGGCTTAATAAATAAATAATGAAATCAATTGCTATTAGCGGTTCTCCAAGAGAGAACGTAGGGAAAAGAGACGCTAAGGAGCTGCGTTATGAAGGCAAAGTGCCTGCAGTTCTTTACGGTGGGCCAACACAATCCCACTTTGCAGTGTCCGCAGCTGATTTGAAAGCCGTAGTTTATACGCCGGTTGTTCATTTCATCGATCTGCAAATTGCCGGTGTTACTTCACAGGCTATTATTAAAGATATCCAGTTTCACCCGCTGACTGAGCAGATCATCCACGTGGATTTTCTGTTGTTAGACCCAAAGAAACCGGTAACTATCGAAATTCCTATCAAATTAACCGGAACTTCACCAGGTGTTAAAACAGGTGGTAAACTGGTTCAAAAACTTAGGAAACTGCGTATCAAAGCGTTACCAAAAGACCATTTGGATAACATTGAAGTAAGCATCGAAGCTTTAGAAGTTGGTAAATCAGTACGTGTTAGCGAAATATCTTTCCCTAACCTTACCATCACTAATGCCCCTGAAGATACCATTGTATCGGTAACTACTTCACGTGCATTACGCCAGGCTGAACAAGAAGCAGCAGGTAAAAAATAATAAGCCCCCCGGCCCCCTGAAGGGGGAGTTTAAGGGCAAATTAAAAGCAGCGATAAGTTTACTTATCGCTGCTTTTGTTTAAATGTAATATCTTCGCACTAAATTAATAAAGTGGCCTAACCACCACGCTAATCAAAAATTCCCCCTTCAGGGGGGGTAGGGGGCATGAAATATCTAATAGTAGGTTTAGGAAACATAGGGCCAGAATATGCCGATACCCGGCACAACATCGGCTTTATGATATTGGATGAATTGGTAAAACAAGAAAACAATAAGTTTTACAACATGCGCCTGGCCTATTATGCCGAAGTACTCTATAAGGGCCGCACGCTGCATCTTATTAAGCCAACCACTTACATGAATTTAAGCGGCAAAGCAGTAAACTACTGGATGAACGAATTAAAAATCCCGGTAGAAAATGTGCTGGTAGTGGTTGATGATATCGCGTTACCATTAGGCACCTTACGCCTGAAACCACAAGGCAGTGCTGCCGGGCATAACGGATTAAAGCATATTGAAATGACCCTCGGCCATAATAACTATGCCCGCCTGCGTTTTGGTGTGGGCGATAACTTCCCTAAAGGCCGCCAGGTTGATTATGTGTTAAGTGGTTTTGATAACGATGAACAGCCAGAACTCCCCGCACTTATAGATCGCGCTATCGAAATGATAAAAAGTTTCGTTACCATCGGCTCTCAGCTTACTATGACAAAGTTTAATAAATAATTTATGAAGGTTTACGGCATCACCAATTGCAACACGGTTAAAAAAGCGTTCGACTGGCTCAAAGCCAATAAGGTTGATTATGAATTTCACGACTTCAAAAAACTTGGCGTAAGCGAACAGAAATTAAACGAATGGAACGATAGCGCTGGTTACGAAAAATTCCTGAATAAGCAGGGCCTCACTTGGAAAGGCCTTGATGCATGTGTAAAAGAAAGCGTAAAGGGCGCTGCCGAAGCCTTGCCACTGTTAAAAGAGAAAACCAGCATGATAAAAAGGCCGGTAATAGAAGACGGCAGTTTTTTATTTTTTGGCTTTGACGAGGCTGTTTACCGCCAACATTTTAACAAATAGCAAACAACTTACCGCCTTACTGGTTATTTTGTCATTACCCTAAAGTAACAATTAGTTTACCCACAAAACTTATTGCCTGTTTTATATTACTTTAGCCCGATTAACTGATCGTACATGAAATTGAAACTTCTCGCCGGGTTGTTGCCCGCGCTAATAGCTGTGGCAACCTTATGCCAGGCTCAAAAAGACGATACTGCTGCTTTTCCGAGTAAATACAATTACCGCGATGCTTTTGGCCCGAATTTCTATTCAAAGAATGGGAACGAATACCGTGCTGCCGATGGCCAGCCTGGCCCAAAATACTGGCAAAATCGAGCAGATTACCAGTTAGCCGCCACGCTTAACGATCAGACCAATGAAATAACCGGTTCCGAAATACTTACCTATACTAACAATAGCCCGCAAAAACTTGGCTTTTTGTGGATGCAATTAGATCAAAATTTATTTAAAGACGATTCGCGTGGTACGGCAATTGTACCCCTAACCGGCAGCCGTAACTGGGGAAGAGGCCAGGTATTTGACGCAGGCGATAAAATAAAATCGGTTACAGTTGATGGAGTTAGCGTAAAATACCTGGTTAACGATACCCGTATGCAGATATTCCTGCCAAAGGAATTACAACCTAACGGCGGACAGGTAAAAATAAAAATAGAGTACTCATTTATTTCGCCTGATTATGGTTCAGACCGTATGGGGGTGGTGAATACCAAAAACGGCAAAATATTCCAGGTAGCGCAATGGTACCCGCGTATGTGTGTTTATGACGATATAATGGGCTGGAATACCCTGCCTTATACCGGGCCGGGAGAGTTTTACCTGGAGTACGGCGATTTCGACCTGACCATAACTGCACCCGCTAATCATATAGTAGTAGCATCAGGCGAGTTGCTTAATGCGAAAGACGTTTATACGCCAGAACAATTAAAACGCTGGGATGAAGCTGCAAAAAGTGAAAAAACGGTAATGATACGCACGGCTAAGGAGGTTACTGATCCGGCATCACGCCCAAGTGGTATGAGCATGCTTACCTGGCACTTTAAAATAACCAACGCACGCGATGCTTCATGGGCATCATCAGCAGCTTTTATTGTTGATGCTGCCAAAATGGATTTGCCAAGTGGCAGAAGGTCGTTGGCCATTTCTGCTTATCCTGTTGAAAGCGCGGGCGACAACGCCTATGGCCGTTCAACCGAATATGTTAAAAAATCTATCGAGTTTAACTCAGCCAAATGGTTCGAATATCCTTACCCTAATGCAACCGCGGTAGCCGGTATTACAAATGGCATGGAATATCCGGGTATTGTATTTTGTGGTTATAAGGATAAAAAGAAGGAATTATGGAGCGTTAACGATCATGAATTTGGCCATACCTGGTTCCCCATGATCGTAGGGTCGAACGAACGCTTATACGGCTGGATGGATGAAGGCTTTAATACATTTATTAATTCGTTAACTACTGCCGATTTTAATAATGGTGAATATGCACCTAAAAAGCCAACCGATATGCATCGTGTAGGCGAACGTTTTACTGCACCCGCACTCGACCCGATATTAACTGAGCCGGCTAACTTGCCCGAACGTAATACAGGTACTTTATTATATTTCAAACCAAGCGCGGGCCTTGTTTTATTACGCGAACAGATACTAGGGCCCGAACGTTTCGACCGTGCATTTAAAACTTATATCGAACGCTGGGCCTACAAGCACCCAACGCCTGATGATTTTTTCCGTACCATGGAAAATGTATCGGGCGAAACGCTGCAATGGTTTTGGCGCGGATGGTTTGTAAATAACTGGCGCCTGGATGTTGCCGTAACTGATGTTAAATATGTGAATGATGATCCTAAACAAGGGGCGTTAATTACTATTGAGAATATGGACAAAATGGCTATGCCTGTAACCCTTGAGATCAAGACCAAAAGCGGTGCTACCAGCCGTTTAAAGCTGCCGGTAGAAATATGGGAACGCTTTTCAACCCGTACTTTCAAATATCCATCTACCGAAGAAATAAAATCTGTAACCTATGACCCCGATGATGTAATGCCGGATTACAATCCCGATAATAACGTTTGGAAGAGCAAGTAACTATAAATAATGTACATGCGTCATTGTAATGACGCAGATTATTAACTTGCGGAGTTTAAAAAACTTTGCAAGTTTTTTTATTATAGCATAATGAACCCCATCCACATTGAACAGATCCGGTCCGAGCTTACCTGGAAGCTGCGCCAAAAGGTTTTATATCCTGAACAAACATTATCCGAAATGAAACTGGACGAAGACAGCGAAGGCTACCACTTTGCCGCTTTTGGTGATAACCTGATTATTGGGGTTGTATCTTTATTCAGGCGGGGTAATAGTTTTCAATTCCGGAAATTAGCCGTCGATCCATCGGTACAAAGCCAGGGGATAGGTAGTGCTTTGCTTAATTATATTACTGAATTTGCAAAAAACGAAGATGGGAAAATCTTATGGTGCAATGCCCGGCTTACGGCTATTCCCTTCTATATAAAACATGAGTTTAAACGTACCGGGAAGTTCTTCTCAAAAAATGGAATTGATTACGAGATACTTGAGAAAGCCATCTGAAAAAAGGCCGGTTTGTTTTGCAAACCGGCCTTAACCAAACTAATTTTTACTAATGATAGAAATTTTACTGCCGCAAAATAACTGCTATGGTGTGAACTCAATGTTAACACAGCAATAAAATTAACCCGGATGGCTTTAATACACAGCATTACCCATAGCTTTATTATATTTGCCTGCGGCTAATAGCAAAAACCGCCAAATGAAACATGGCTAAAAAGAAATCTGAAACCCCGAAGCATATACCTGTTGTAAACGAAACCTCGCTGGCATTTTTTGAAACTTACATCAATAACCCATCGCCAACCGGTTTTGAGTGGACGGGCCAAAAATTGTGGCTCGATTACATCACCCCTTATATCGATGAACATTATGTAGATAACTATGGTACAGTCGTAGGTATCATCAACCCCAAGGCCGAATACAAGGTGGTAATCGAAGCACATGCCGATGAAATATCATGGTTCGTGAATTATATTACCAGTGATGGCTTGATCTATGTTGTTCGCAATGGGGGTTCCGACCACCAGATAGCGCCATCAAAAAGGGTGAACATACATACGGATAACGGCATTGTAAAAGCGGTTTTTGGCTGGCCCGCCATCCACACCCGTTTAGGTGGTGAAAAGGAAGAAGCGCCTTCATTAAAAAATATATGTTTGGATTGTGGCTGCCTTACCAAAGAGGAAGTTGAAAAGAAAGGCATCCACGTAGGTTGCGTTATCACTTACGAAGACGAATTTATGGTGCTGAACGACCGTTACTACGTGGGCCGTGCTTTGGATAACCGTGCAGGTGGTTTTATGATAGCCGAAGTTGCCCGTTTATTGAAAGAGAACAAAAAGAAACTACCATTCGGCTTATATATTGTCAATGCGGTGCAGGAAGAAATCGGCCTTCGCGGCGCGGAAATGATAGCCCACCACATAAAACCAAATGTGGCTATTGTGACCGATGTTACGCACGATACCCAAACCCCGATGATCAGCAAAATAACCCAGGGCGACCTGGCTTGCGGCAAAGGCCCCGTTGTATCATATGCACCTGCTGTACAAAACAACCTGAATAAATTGCTGATAGAGGCTGCGCAAAAGAATGATATCCCGTTCCAACGCCAGGCATCATCTCGCTCAACAGGGACAGATACAGATGCTTTTGCTTATTCAAATGATGGCGTGCCATCGGCATTAATATCTTTGCCGCTGCGTTATATGCACACTACGGTTGAAATGATACATAAGGAAGATGTTGACAACGTGATCCGTCTTATATATGAATCCTTACTCACAATTAAAGCCGGACAGGACTTCAGGTATATTAAATAAACTGTTTTAAAACAATTTGCGTATAAATGTTTTGTCTGAATAGTATATTTCAAATAAAAATGTCATATTTACATTTATAAACCATTTCTCTTTAAAATGAAACCAACATTATTAATACTGGCCGCGGGTATGGCCAGTCGCTATGGCAGCATGAAGCAGGTTGACGGCTTTGGCCCTAACGGCGAAACCATCATCGATTATTCAATTTATGATGCCATTAAAGCAGGCTTCGGCAAAATCAGCTTTATTATCCGCGAGGAATTCCAGGATAATTTTAAAGCCATCTTCGAACCAAAGTTGGCTGGTCGAGTGGAAACCGATTATGTTTTCCAAAGCTATGATTTGAAGCCATTTGGTATTGATAAAGAAGTTGAACGCGCCAAACCTTGGGGTACTGCCCACGCTGTATTAGCTGCACGTGACCAGGTAAAAGAGCCGTTCTGCGTTATTAACGCCGACGACTTTTATGGTTATGACTCATTTGAAAAAATGGCTAAATTCCTTACTACTGAAGCTGCCGATGATAAATATTCATTAGTAGGTTACCAGATCGATAAAACTTTATCTGAATACGGTTCGGTATCGCGCGGTGTTTGTAAGGTTGACGACAATGGCAACATGGTCGAGATAAATGAGCGTACCCAGGTATATTTTAAACCTGATGGTTCGGTAGTTTATGAAGAAGGCGGTGTAGAAACCCCGCTGCCGAATACTACCCGCGTTTCTATGAATTTCTGGGGCTTTACCCCGGCGGTTTTCAAACAAAGCGAACCTATGTTCAAAGCCTTTGTTGAAGCTAACCAGGACAAACCAAAATCAGAGTTCTTTATCCCTTTAGTGGCCGATGAATTGATAAAATCAGGTATGGCATCATTCAAAGTTATCCCAACCGCTTCAAAATGGTTCGGCGTAACTTATAAAGAAGATAAACCTATCGTGCAAAAATGTATATCTGATTTGGTCGATAGCGGGGTTTATCCGGCTAATTTGTGGTCGTAAGCATTAATTTTTTAATATTAAATCCCGCTATAAGCGGGATTTTTTGTTTAATGGTAAATCAATAATTCCGGTAACGTTCCCGGTAAATTATTACATTTGGCTATACCAATTATCCAAAAAATGAAACGTTATCTGTTCCTGCCCGTTATCCTTATAGCAATATGTACAAACCTGCTTGCGCAACAACATATGGATACAGAAATTTTAGGCAATGCCGAGAGTGTAAATAAAAACGATAACGTGCTGGTGATAAAAACCAAAGAGGCCGAAGCACGGGTATGGGTTTACAGCCCTACCATTATAAGGGTAAGCATTAGCAAGCAGCATAGCGCCGACAGCTCGTTTGCCGTAGTGCAGGCGCCCTTTAAAGACTTGCAATACAGCGATAATAAAGAAAATATAGAAGTAACTACATCAGCTTTAAAACTGGTGATCAATAAATCGCCGTTACGTTTCAACTTTTATACTGACGATGGCAAGGTTTTGAGCGAGGACGACCCGCGCTTTGGCACCAACTGGCAAGGCACAAGGGTAGTGAATTACCATAAGCTTTACAGCGACGAAAAATTCATCGGTCTGGGTGAAAAGACAGGCGACCTTAATCGCCGTGGTAGTTCATACGTAAACTGGAACAGCGATGTGCCCAACCATGGCCCCACAAGCGACCCATTGTATGAAACTTTCCCGTTCTTTATTGGTACGCATAGTGGTTTGACCTACGGTTTATTTTTGGACAATACCCACAAAAGTTATTTCGACTTCGGCGCTTCTACTGACGATACCATGAGCTGGTTTGGTGCCGATGGTGGCGACATGAACTACTATTTCTTCGGCGCGCAAACTGTGACGCAGATCATAGAAGATTATACCTGGCTAACCGGGCGCATGGAAATGCCGCCGCTTTGGAGCCTCGGCTACCAGCAATGCCGCTGGAGCTATTCCAGCGCCACCGAGCTGATGGGCATTGCCGACAGGTTGCGAAAAGACAAAATACCCGCCGATGTAGTGTATTGCGACATAGATTACATGGACCACTACAAAATATTCACCTGGAACCCGGTAACTTTCCCTGATCCGAAGGGAATGATAGACAAGCTGAAAAGTATGAATTTCCATTTGGTGACTATAGTCGACCCCGGTATAAAGGTGGAACCCGGCTACAAACAATATGAAGAAGGCGTGGCCCATAACTATTTCGCAACTTATCCCGATGGCGAAAAATACATCGGCAGCGTATGGCCTGGCCGTTGCCACTTCCCAAATTTTACTGACAAGGCTGTGCGCGACTGGTGGGGCGCATCATTCACCGCTTTAACAGAACCCGGAGTTGAAGGTTTTTGGAACGATATGAACGAACCCGCCGTTTGGAACCAAAATATCCCATGGATGGTGAAATTCGGCAAGTATTATATGCCCGAGATCAGGAACGCCTACGGTATGCAAATGGCCGAAGCTACTTATGAGGGCACTAAGAAGATATTGGGCAATAAGCGCCCGTTCGTATTAACCCGTGCAGCTTACTCGGGTACGCAGCGTTTTTCTGCCGTTTGGACAGGGGATAATTCCGCTTATGATGCCCACATGCTGTTAGGGCAGCGCATGGTGAACAGTTTGGGTATAACCGGGATGTCGTTAGTTGGAGTAGATATTGGTGGTTTTACAGGTAACCCAACTCCTGAATTAATGGTGCGCTGGAATTCGCTCGGTGTTTACACGCCTATGTTCCGCAACCATGCTGCCAAGGGCACCAAATACCGCGAGCCCTGGAAATGGGGCAAAGCCAATGAGGCCATCATCCGTAAGGACATTGAGCAGCGCTATAAGCTGATGCCATATATTTACAGCAGCTATTATCAATCGCACAAAACGGGCCTTCCTGTGGCTCGCACGCTGGCCATAAACTATACGCAGGACGACAGCATCTACAATGAAAAATTCCAGAACCAATTCCTTTTCGGGGATGCGATAATGGTAGCGCCAGTTGAAAGCACCAAACTGGCCGAAGATGTTTACCTGCCAAAAGGAGATTGGTACCGCTTAAGTTCAGACGTGAAATTTAAAGGCGGCAAAGTTGCAAAGGCTGTTCCGGCACCGTTAACCGACTTGCCCGTTTTTGTTAAAGCCGGCGCAATTATCCCAATGCAAAACCTGGTGCAAAGTACCAATGAAAAAGGCGATGGCATTTTAAAGGTGAATATCTGGTACGATAGCAAAGGCAATTCATTTACATACTATGAGGACGATGGCTCCAGCTACGATTATCAGAACGGCACCTATTACAAACGCGACATTAACTTCGACCCGGCGAAAAATATGATAAGTTTTACATCTGTTGAAGGTACTTTCACTTCGAAATACAATAAAATAGAAATGGTGCTGCATGGCTTTAAAGGCAAATACAAAACCTTTGCGGTAAACGGGCAACCGGTTAAGTTATATCCAAATATAAAAGATGGCACTGATTATGCCACATTTGCTAATGACAGTAAAATAATAACTGTAAAATATTAGCCTCTTTTAGGCAAACGTATTGTAGAGGCGCCAAACCCGGCGTCTCTTTTTTTATTTTAAATAAAATAAATATAACTGCCTTGTTTTCTGCAAAATACTACATATGTGTTATTGTGTAGCCATCATAAATCGGGGAATTTTACATCACCATTAACTATTAATCTTAACCCGCAATGAAACAGATCCTACGCATCATCACCATGGCCCTGTTAGCCATTCCAGTTTTAATCGCAGCATGTAAAAAGGAAAAGAAAACAAACCCAACCAATACTTTACCACCCGTAGTAAACACCATAATTACCCAGGCACAAATTGATACGCTGAAAAAACACGGGGCAGTAATTAATGAAGGCACCACGCCGCCAACCGTTTCCGGGGAATTCTTACTGTCGCCCGATGTATGTTCATACGACAACTCGGGCGAAAATTTCGGCGGAACAACATTTGATGATTATGTGTATAAATTCAGTAACCAAAACACGGCGAAATTTACCGTAAGGGTTGACTATGCCGATACGCAGGGTGGTGATACGGGTACGGATTCAACGGCTACTTATATATCAGGTAGCGGTAAGCTTTTCACCATTTTTGCACAATCTACAGGAGTTGAATCAGGTATAAACTACACTAATCTTGAAGTAATAAGCGGCGAAGTAGCAAGTGGCGGTATTGCCAGTTTTCAAATCACAGATTACCTTTCATCAAAAGGCGCCGATCCGGATAATAAACTTGAGCCTGCCGGTTCAACCCGTATATTCTACGATTCGGATATGTTGTCAACCCCTTATACAGGTATTATCGTACTTAATTCGTTAAAAAGCAAAGTGCTTGATGCAGCCGGATTCGCGGCCAAATCAATGCACCGTTCAAAATAAACAGGTTAGTTGGGTGTGAAAGTCCGGTCCGGGGCGTTTCCGGCCGGGCTTCGCTTTTTCAGAATAGTGCAATGACGCAATGGGGGAGTATCTTAACGAAACAAAAAAGCCCCGCCAAAATTGGCAGGGCTTCATTTATATATTCCCAGTTACGGGCGCGGATATTACTTCACTTCTTCAAAGTCAACATCGGTTACGTTGTCGGCATTGCCTTCAGTATGAGCTTCAGCACCGCCTTGCTGTCCTTCAGCGCCTGGCTGTTGGCCGGCATCTGCAGCAGCTTTATACATGTCTTCTGATGCGGCTGTCCATGCGGTATTCAGTTCTGCCTGTGCAGTTTCAATGGCATCAAAATCTTTGGCAGCATAAGCTGTTTTCAGTTTTGTCAGGCCTTCATCAATTGCACCTTTTTTATCAGCAGGTATCTTGTCACCATATTCTTTCAGCTGTTTTTCAGTCGAGAAGATCAGGGCATCGGCACCGTTCAGTTTTTCAACTTCTTCTTTTGCCTTTTTGTCAGCATCTGCATTTGCTTCAGCTTCGTCCTTCATCTTCTTAATGTCAGCATCTGATAAACCTGATGATGCTTCGATACGGATCTTTTGTTCCTTACCGGTAGCTTTATCTTTGGCAGCTACGTGTAATATACCGTTAGCGTCAATATCAAAAGTTACTTCAATTTGCGGAACACCACGAGGTGCAGGTGGTATACCATCCAGGTGGAAACGGCCTATGGTACGGTTGCCCGAAGCCATTGGGCGCTCGCCCTGTAATATATGTATCTCAACTGATGGCTGGCTGTCGCTCGCGGTTGAGAATGTTTCTGATTTTTTGGTTGGGATAGTTGTGTTAGCTTCTATAAGCTTGGTCATTACACCACCCATAGTTTCAATACCTAATGAAAGCGGGGTAACGTCTAACAATAACACATCCTTCACTTCGCCGGTTAACACACCGCCTTGTATGGCAGCGCCTATAGCTACAACTTCGTCAGGGTTCACACCTTTTGAAGGGGCCTTACCGAAGAATTTTTCAACTGCTTCCTGTATAGCAGGTATACGGGTTGAACCACCTACCAATATGATCTCGTCGATATCAGAAGTTTTTAAACCTGCATTTTTCAAAGCGGATTTACAAGGTTCAATAGTGCGTTTGATCAGGCTATCTGCCAGTTGCTCAAATTTTGCACGGGTTAAAGTTTTAACTAAGTGCTTTGGCATACCATCATTAGCAGTAATGTATGGCAGGTTAATTTCAGTTTGTGCTGAGCTTGATAATTCAATTTTAGCTTTTTCAGCCGATTCTTTTAAGCGTTGCAGAGCCATTGGGTCTTTACGCAGGTCGATACCTTCATCGCTCTTAAATTCGTCAGCTAACCAGTCGATAATTACCTGGTCAAAGTCGTCACCGCCAAGGTGGGTATCACCATCGGTTGATTTTACTTCAAATACGCCGTCACCTAATTCAAGAACAGATACGTCATGAGTACCGCCACCGCAATCAAATACGGCAATTTTCATATCCTTGTGTGCTTTGTCAAGGCCGTAAGCCAGGGCAGCAGCGGTAGGTTCGTTTATGATACGACGCACTTTTAAGCCTGCAATTTCACCGGCTTCTTTAGTAGCCTGGCGTTGTGCATCGTTAAAATAAGCCGGAACGGTAATAACCGCTTCAGTAACTTCAGTACCTAAAAAGTCTTCGGCAGTTTTCTTCATTTTCTGCAATATCATTGCCGAAATTTCCTGCGGGGTATAATTACGGTCGCCAATTTCAACGCGGGGGGTGTTGTTATCACCTTTAACCACTTTGTAAGGTACACGACCAGCTTCGGTAGTAACTTCGTTAAAGTTATTACCCATAAAGCGTTTGATAGAAAATATAGTTTTGGTGGGATTGGTGATAGCCTGGCGCTTCGCCGGGTCACCCACTTTACGTTCGCCGTTGTCAACAAAAGCAACTACCGATGGTGTAGTACGCTTGCCCTCGCTGTTAGCAATAACTACAGGCTCGTTGCCTTCCATTACAGCCACGCATGAGTTTGTTGTCCCTAAGTCGATTCCAATTATTTTAGCCATTTATTTTGTTTTTTCGTTGATTGATTTATTGTTTACTACAACTATTTAACAAGGGTTGTGCCAAGATTGCTTTGGCAGTTTTTATTAGGTTAAAACTTGAAACTTGAAAGTTGAAAGGTAGTATTTCGGCAGAAAATGTTGATTTGGCGGTGACAGGTTGGCAGAAATCTCTGAACAAAATTTTTTAAATTAATAGATTTCCAGGATGCTTTTCTGCGAATGCTGATTAAAATAAAAGTGGGCGCTTCCGCTTATATAAGCCGGAACATCACAATTTTCCCTTTGATGTTTTCAACTGGTCTAAATAACGCTTACCTATTTTGAACCCGAATTGATCGAAGTCATAAATAAGTATATCCCCATCCGAAGCACTTACCTGTTTACTGCCACTCACAATTTGTGTATATGCATTAGCAGCCGCTATCAATTCTGCCGGCTTTACCATCGGCAGGTTATGTGCAGGCAACACCCATGTGGCGTTGTGCGCATAGCCCGCTATAAGCGCTATGCTGGTGCCATAATCATAGAGATTGGTAGCCTCATCAAACAGGAAAATATGGCCATGATAAAAACTGTCGCCGGTCCATAAATAGCGTGCCTTATTATCGTACAGGCAAATAGCGTCGGGCGTATGCCCTGGTGTGCTGATCACTTTTAATTTTCGGTCGCCCAGGTCGATGATGTAACCATTGTTAATGTAGCGGGTTACAGTAAAGGGGTGGATATGATATTTAGCCGTATCAAATCCGGGCAAATTGGTTAAGCAGATCGATCCTGGTGTAACTTCATCGCACACTTGCTGATGGCTGTACCCATTTGCGGAGCTGTGGCGCGTATAAGCCGTATTCATTGCTAATATATGGTTGAATTCATAATTGCCGCCTATATGGTCGGGGTGCGTATGCGAGTTAAGCACCCATACTGGCAAACGTGTAAGTTGTTTTATAACAGGTGAAACGTGATCCATTCCCATCCCTGTATCAAACAAAAGTGCTTTATTACTGCCTATGATAAGGTAGCCAATGGTTTCTTCCCAATTATAAGGTTCCGCTATGGCATAAGTATGGTGCCCCACATCATATACCTTAAACCACGGATACGGCGTTTTAACCTCGCGTAGGTTTTTAAGCCCTGAGCGTATAGAACGATTGCACCAACTGGTATCTGTAACCATGCAGAACGCACGAAATGGAAGCGTAAGTAATACGAAAGCAATTGTGAAAAAAAGGTTACGGCTCATCATATAATAATCGGATAATTAGATATATAGGGCTTACTAATTTACATAAACTTATCGTCTTGCAAAGGTTGTCCTTACAAAAGATAATAATAAGCGTCTGAAAAAAATAATGGTTTTAACCCCGCTTTCCGAAGTCTGTGACTTCGGATTACTATGCAATAGTTTACAACTACACGTTAACAGCTAAATAAAAACCTATAAAACAGCAACCAAAAATTATTATTATTGGCGCAAATGAATTGCACCATAACCGAAATATTTTCCGACCAGTTAGCCACCTACAAAAAATTCCTTAGCGTAGGTCTTGTAGAGGATGCCGACGGTTTCCGGCTATCAGCTAACGACGATTTGCACACGCCATTCCCCACAAAAGATAAACCAGATAGCTTTACACTTGGTGCCTATTGCGATGGCCAACTGGCCGGCGTAGTCAGCTTTGCGCGTGATGGTGCCGACAGGGAAAAGCTGTGTCATAAAGGATTGTTGTTCCGTATGTACATTGCTAAAGAATACCGGGGCAAGGGTGTAGGCAGACAATTAATAGAAGCTTTATTAGAACGTGTGAAGAGTTTGGCAAGCTTAGAGCAAATAAATCTAACAGTTGTTACCAATAACGACAGGGCAAAGGCATTGTATGAAAAGTTTGGCTTTAAAACTTTTAGCATCGAGGTTAATGCCATCAAATGGCAGGGCAAATATCATACGGAAGAAACGATGGTATTGATGCTCAATAAATAAGCCTTAATTTCTGCTTTCACTATCCCTAAACCTCGCCACCGTTTTTCTGCCCAGGTCATAAGTCACCCTGAATACTTCCTGGTTATCATTAAAATATCCCGGTGTAAAATGGAAGCTGGCAATAAACTGCCCCTTAACATGGCCTGATTGAAAGGAGGTAAATATCAGGTCTAAGCGGTTATAAAAAGTTTTTTCGTAGTAAGAGTCGCCGTAATAAATGATGCTGCCCTGGCCTTTGTAAAGTTCTTCCTGTACGGCAAAACGATGATATTGCGCATAGGCGGTAAACACAAAACCATTGCGTGTTTGCCAGCCATCAACCCCACGCTCACGTAAAAACGAGGTGAGGTTACCTGCTTCAAATGTCAGCGAATCTAATCCTGTTTTGCCGGTCAGGTTCAATCCTAAGCGAAGTTCGAGGGCGCCATTATCGAAAATATGGTCGGTTGGTAGTAAAACGGCTGCGCCGGCATCATGCTCCATTAAAAAATAGTCACGGATGTAAAATATGCTGCTCGGATTGGGCTTATATTTCCCCTCGGCACCAAATAAAAATTCCTCGCGCTGCGTGTCGGTTTGGCGGCTTACCCAGTCTATCCAGCCCGTCTGGCTAAAATGTTCGCCGGTATATCTTGCCATCAGGCCCTCTACGTTCGGGCGGTAATACATCAGGGTATCATTCAGCATAGCGCGGGGATAATCGTCAATCAATCCTGCACGTGGGAACTCACCCGCGTTAAACATCCATTTCCTGCTTTGGTAATGGTAATAGGCAATTGGTACGGCATTTAAAAAATAAGGTTGCGCACCAAATTCATGTATGGCATTGGTACCCACCACAAACATGTTGTTACTATCCACATGCAGCCCAAAATCAAGTTCGGTACGTGTACCTGAATAGGTACGGGAGCGTGGGATAAACGCCTTGTACTCGCGGTTATCCAGCCAGCCCAGGCCATTGAAATGCACATCAAGGCTGTCCTGCGCAAAAGCGGCAGCCGATGTTATTACAAATAATATAATGAGTAGGTATAGCTTTTTAAACATATCAATAAGGGGTTATTCGACTGCAAATTTAATTATCCGGCTGTTTTTGCTGCCCATAAACGGCTCGGTGCGTATGGAGAACATTAGTTCGTATTTTCCTTTTTTAAGCGGGGCTTCCACAGTAAATCTATGATGAATACTTTGACCGGCATTTAATGCAATTTTGGTAAAAGTAGTATCAGTATCCAACTTCTGCACCACATCGTGTTCATCAAAAAAACAGGCTTCTAAAAAAGCCTTGTGCTGCCAGCCATCATTGCCAAAGTTAACTGCGTGCGGGTAAGGGTTGGTAATTACCAGGTCAAAAATCTTTTTTTGTCCGGTGGGTGAACCCATTTTATAATTGCCATTATCGATAGTTATTTTTTGGTAAGTACGCACATCATTAATCCAGCCGCCATACCAGGTGCCGGCGCTCACCTTTATCGAGTCTGTAGTTACGCCGGGTTGTTTAAAAGGGATAAGGTAATAAACCCGTTTATGCTGTAAGCTGTCTTCAATTGGCCAAATGTCGAACTGTGTACTGCGGTAATATCTCGAATCATAGGCAAAGCCTTTTAGTGTATTATTATAATAATCGTATTTCGACGGATTTTGGAAGCCTTCATTAAACATAATATAATTATCGCCGATCTTTTGCCTAACCGTAAGCGCCCAATTTTTAAAACCGAACTGGCTTTGCAGACGGCCGATTGGTACACCGGCTATCAGCGTTAACCGTATAGCCACAATTATCGCGATGTTGATATAAGCTACCGGGTAAAACCATTTGGGTATATTTGGTTTTTGGGCGAAGTTGATCACTATCAATAATATAAGCGGGGCGAAGGCAATATATGTCCACTGCGGTTGAACTTCGCCGCGAAAAGATGTGATGAGGAAAAAGATAGGTGTACCGATAGAGTTCACCATCAGACAGCGGATAAAGGCATCGTTTATCTTCACTGTAAATCCTTTATAAAACAGGAACCAGCCTATCAGCGGCCCCGCCATCAGTAATTGCCCCAATGGATACAAATAGGTAAATTCAGGGTGATAGGTGTCTGCCGAACGTTCAGACAAATGGTAATTCAGCGATGGGAAATCATGGTGCATCTGCCATAAGATATGGGGGATATATAACACTCCTGCCAGTACTACAGCCGACCAAAACGAGCCGCGTTTTAATAATTTGATATTTGAAAGTACCGTAAACCCGATAAGTAATATCGCGTGATATTTGCTATACAGCAGGCAAGCCACTACCGCGCCCAGTATCACACCAAGCAGCCAACTATCCTGCAACAAATATTTGCGATAAAAATAATAGAACACTACCGCGAAAAAGAACAGCGGCGCATCGGGCGTGGTAGTGAAGCCATACATATGGCACATGAACATACATGCAATAACCGTGACAAACAGTTTGGCGTTGGCATTATATTCTTTAAGGATAATCCAGAGGATATATATAGAACCTGTACTTGCTGTGATGGTGAGCAACCGCAGGCCCAATTCATTGTGCATGATGCTGTCGCCAAATCGGATGAACAGTGCCACCATTGGCGGGTGATCAAAATAACCCCAGTCTAAAAAACGGGAATAGAGCCAATAGTAGGCTTCGTCGGCATGGAGTTCAAGCGTGGCGGATTGTATAATGTTTAGCGCCGTCCATGCCAGTAAAAAATAGAGGATTATTTTTTTTGATCGCGATGATTGTGCTGCGGCTAATTCCGGCATTAATGAACGTGTTGGTTACAGCCTGTAAAGTTAAAATAAAAGCGGTAGAAAGCTAAAGGGTTCATAAATACAGGAGACGCAAGGTATTGCGTCTCTACAGGGAACGCATAATTTGTAGAGACGCGATACTTCGCGTCTCATGAATAGTTACCGTTTCACTATTTTATAATTCTTGTATTCGCCGATGCTCCATCCCGTAAGGTCGAAAATAAATTGAAGGAAGCGCCTGCGCATGGTAAAGTCTTTTTGCAACGGCTTTTTATGCAGATCTATTTTCCAGTTTTTTTCGGTGATGCGTTGCTGCATAACCTGCGGGTGTGTGCCGGTGAATTTCTTAATCCGGTCGGCATTATCGTACTGAAACTCGTAAACTTCTTCCATGCGTTGATTGTACCATTCCTCGCCATGATAAAAGCGGCCGAAGTTTTTGGTTTTGTAGGTGAGCGCCTCGGGTGGTTTGGCCCAGCCATAATGGTAAACATAGGCATCTATCAGTTTTACATGTATCTTTTCACCGTTTAGACGAAAGCCCTGAGCATCCTTATAGGAACTCATGCCTTTCAGGTTTCTTACTATTCTGATCTCACGGCGGTACCAGCGGCGCGTATCACCATAATAATCATACGAGCCATAAAAGTGAACATACTTAAATAACAGCCCTTGTATGTTGACATCGTTCAGATTATCTTCCATTTCTTTTTTAATAGTCGGCAGGTATTTTTCGTGGATAACCTCATCGCCCTGTATGTAAAAGGCCCAATCACTGTCGGGTGAGATGGCGGCCAGCGCTTTGTTGGTTTCCTGCGCGAAAACGCTGCCGCTTTTGTAGGCATCCTTATCCCAAACGGTGTCCAGTATCTTTATTTTGGGCGAATTAATGTCTTCGATCAGCTTTCGTGTTTCGTCTTCCGAGTCGCCGCAGGCCACAATAAATTCATCGCAAATAGGCAGGATGGAGGTAATGGCTTCAACAACCGGGTAATCGTTTATAATGGCGTTTTTAACAAAGGTAAATCCCGAAACTTTCATATGCAGGGCTTAGTATAATCGGATACTAAGCTACAAATGTTTTTTAATGTAACGGTTGACATTGGATATGTAAAATGAGATCAGGCTGATGTAAATAGCCGCCATATTACAAATATTTTCCGCACATTAGCCTTAAAATTTACAACCATGAACCCGATAAATATACTTCGCGAACCACGTACCTATTTGTTAAAATTAATAAACGAATTAACCACCGAACAACTGAATAAAGTACCCGAAGGTTACAACAACAACATTATATGGAACCTGGGCCACATGATAGCCGCGCAGCAAGGCATTTGCTATAAACGCTCCGGCCTGGATATTGTGGTTTGGGAGGGGCTTTTTGAAGATTATAAGTCAGGCACCAAGCCGCAGCGTTTTGTGAATGACGAGGAGATAGCCGCGATAAAAGAACAGCTGCTTACTACACTCGACAGGTTTGCGGCTGATTTGGATAGTGGTATATTTGCTAAATACGAGCCGGTAATGACCCGCTACGGCGTTGAATTGACCAGCATTGAGGAAGCTATTGCTTTCCTGCCTTTCCATGATGGTTTCCACATGGGGTATATTTTGGCGCTGAAGAGGGCTGTGTGACGGCATTAGGGCTTGTGGGAATGCGGGCAACGGAAAAGGCATCAGGGGAGTGGTTCGGTGAAAACACCGACCACAGGCTAAAACTTCTTTTGCTTTAACTGGAATACATTTCCTTCAGGATCTTCTCCATCGCACAACCAATAATCATAGTTGTCAAAAGTTTTGATTTCCCTCATTATCACGCTTTGATTAATGAAATGGTCCCTTATTTCATTAATGTTTTCGTTTATTTCAAAGACTATTTTAGTATTGTTATCAAACTTAAATGGGCTTTCACTTGGATTCAAATATTTGTCACCAATTTTATGAAGGCCTAACATGCTGTTTCCTATGTCTAAAAGTGCCCATGTATACTCATATTCCTCAACTATTTTCAGGTTGAAAATATTGGTATAAAAAGACTTTAGCCTGTCAACATTTTGAACGTAAAGTATTATCGTGTCTAACTTGATCTTTATCTCCATAAACTGATATATATTAATTAATGAAGTATCAATTACGATACTATCTCCACTCATCCCTTACTTTTAACTGGTACTCCAGCCCGTCTGTGCCGAAATTTATTTTGCCAAATATTTATCAAGATCTAATGGCACTTTTTTTTTGTGAAAGCTTATTGAGCTTTTCATCAAGTTCAGTACTGCTCGTGGTTTTATCAACTTCAATTTTCTTTGCCATATACAAATATAATTTATTCCCCACCAAAAAGCCCGGCGAACCGGGCTCCATAATATCCTGAAAATCTTAAAATAATCCGTTAGATCCTGGTTAAACTCCCAACAACAACCTTGTCGGATCTTCCAGCAACTGTTTCACTCTCACTAAAAAGCTAACCGATTCACGGCCATCGATGATACGGTGATCGTAAGATAACGCTACATACATCATCGGCCTGATCACAACCTGGCCGTTAACTGCTACCGGGCGCTCAATAATGTTGTGCATACCCAAAATAGCCGATTGCGGGGAGTTAATAATTGGTGTCGACATCATCGAACCAAATACACCGCCATTGGTAATGGTAAAGGTACCGCCTGTCATTTCTTCAAGGCTTAATTTATTGTCGCGGGCTTTAACGGCAAGCGCGGCTACGGCCTTTTCAATTTCGGCCAGGCTCATGCTTTCGGCATTGCGGATAACCGGGACTACCAGGCCTTTGGGCGCGGACACGGCGATAGATATATCAGCATAATTGCTGTACACCACTTCTTCGCCTTCAATACGTGCGCCAACGGCAGGCCATTCCTTTAATGCCTCAGTAACCGCTTTGGTAAAGAACGACATAAAGCCTAAGCCAACGCCATATTTTTCTTTAAATTTCTCTTTGTATTTAGCGCGAACATCCATTATTGGTTGCATATCTACTTCGTTAAAAGTAGTTAGCATGGCAGTTTCGTTTTTAACAGTAACCAATCGCTTAGCTACAGTTTTGCGTAACGACGACATTTTTTCACGCTTTTCGCTTCTATCACCATAGGTAGCAGGTGAGCTAAGTACTGTTTCAATCTTTTGAATAGTTTCAGGTTTCACTTTCGCACTTTGCGCATTCAACGCATCTCCCTTAGTTATCCTTCCGCCAACACCATTGCCGTTTACATTGGCAGGGTCAATGCCTTTTTCGGCTAATATTTTCGCGGCAGCGGGCGATGGTGTGCCCGATGCGTATGTACTTTGTGCTGTTGATCCTTTTTCAGAAGCTACGGCTAATTTTTCTTCTTCCTGTGCTTCTTCTTTGGTAGGTTCGGCTGTTTTATCGGCAGAAGGTGCAGCAGTTTTAGCAGGGGTAGCGCCACCGGCTTCAATGGTGCAAACGAGCGCGCCGATCGGCAATACATCGCCTTCTTTGGCTACGGTTTTTAAAGTTCCGGCTTCGGTTGCGGTTAATTCAAACGTGGCTTTGTCTGATTCTAACTCGGCAATTACTTCGTCCATTTGTACCGCATCACCGTCTTTTTTTATCCACGATGCAAGGGTTACTTCGGTAATTGATTCGCCTACCGGCGGAACTTTGATCTCTAAACTCATAGTGTTGTATTAATATTTATGATAGTTAGTAACTGATAATTGCGAAGTTAGATTTTTAAACTAATCTCTGATCTCTAATCACTAATTAACTAACTCAATCTGCGCTAACAGTCGACATTTTTTCTGTCGTTTTATTTATTTTTTCTTTTTGCTCAGGGGCAACCGGCGATTCAAACGCTTTTGCAATAATATGTGTTTGTTGCGCGGCGTGCTGTTTGGCAAAACCAGTAGCGGTGCTGCTGCCTTCCAAACGTGATATTACATCCAGGTTCAGCACATCGCCTTTGCGGAATTTGCGGCACATATACGGCCAGCCACCCATATTTTCGGGTTCTTCCTGTACCCATATAAATTCTTTGGCCTTGCTGTATTTAGTTTTTAGCTTAGCCATTTGCTGCACAGGAGTAGGGTACAACTGTTCGATACGAACAATAGCTATGTCCTTGCGCGCGTCGGTCAGTTGTTTTTCCTGCAGGTCGTAATATATTTTGCCCGAACAGAATAACACGCGTTTTACTTTTTTAGCATCGGCGTAGCTGTCATCAATCACTTCCTGGAATTTCCCTTCGGTAAAATCAACCAGCGGCGATACACATTTAGGGCTGCGGAGCAGGCTCTTCGGTGTAAATATGATCAGCGGTTTGCGGAAATCGCGGTATATCTGCCTGCGCAGTACGTGGAAGAAGTTTGCAGGTGTAGTACAATTAGCTACCTGTATATTATTATCGGCACAAAGCTCCATAAAACGCTCAATACGTGCCGATGAGTGTTCAGGGCCCTGGCCTTCATAACCATGCGGCAACAGCATTACCAGCCCGTTGCCACGCTGCCATTTTGTTTCGGCGCTGGCTATGTATTGGTCTACTATAATTTGGGCGCCGTTAAAAAAGTCGCCAAACTGGGCTTCCCATATGGTTAATGCGTTTGGCTGGGCCAAAGCATAGCCGTACTCAAAACCTAACACACCATATTCAGATAATAATGAATTATAGATGCTGAATTTCGCTTCGGTGTCAATTTCATCAAACGGGTTATATTCGTGTTCCGAATCGGCCAGCGTTAACACTGCATGGCGGTGCGAGAAAGTACCGCGTTTAACATCTTCGCCGCTCAACCTAACCGGGTGGCCGTCTTTTAACAATGTACCATAAGCTAGCAATTCGCCCATGGCCCAGTCGAACACATGGCTTTTTGTTACCATGGCGTTACGATCCTGGAAAAGCTTTTCAATCTTTTTGAAAAATACCTTGTCCTTTGGTAATACGGTTATCGTTTCACCAACATTCAGCAGTTGTTCTTTTGAAACGGCTGTATCGGTTTTGGCAATAGTTTCTTTTTCAGTAGCTATGTGCAGGCCTTCCCAGGCACCGGCAAACATAGGGATGGTTTCGGTAAAGCGTTCTTCCGCTTTAGATTCATCAAGCTTTTGCTGCAAATAATCGCGGAATTCCTTTTCAGTGGCTTTAGCAGTAGCGTCGTCAATACTGCCTTCGGCCAATAGTTTATTAAGGTAAACTTTGCGCGGGTTATCGTGAGCGTCAATAGCTTTGTACAGCAGCGGCTGGGTAAACTTAGGCTCATCAGCCTCGTTATGGCCGTAGCGGCGGTAACATACAATATCTATAAATACATCGGCGTGAAATATCTGCCGGTATTCCATAGCCATATTAATTACATAAGTAACTGCTTCAACATCATCGCCATTTACGTGGAAAACGGGTGATAATACTGTTTTTGCAACATCGGTACAATAAGTGCTCGAGCGCGCATCGATATAATTGGTGGTAAAGCCTATCTGGTTATTTATCACCAGGTGAATGGTACCGCCGGTGCTGTAGCCATCCAGCTTTTCCATCTGTAATACTTCATATACAATACCCTGACCGGCGATAGAAGCATCGCCGTGTATGAGTATAGGGGCTATTTTTGAATGGTCGCCTCCATATTTGAAATCTATCTTTGAACGGGTAAGCCCCTCAACAACAGGGTCTACTGCTTCGAGGTGCGATGGATTAGGGCAGAGGCTAAGGTGTACTTTTTTACCATCGGGTGTTTCCACATCGGTTGAGTAACCCAGGTGATATTTAACATCGCCGCTAAAAGCCGAATCTTCATCATAGTTTTTGCCCTGGAACTCAAAGAAAATCTCTTTGTAGGTTTTTTCCATGATGTTGGCCAGCACATTTAATCGGCCACGATGGGCCATGCCTATAATAAATTCCTCCAGCCCAAGGGTCGATCCCTTTTGTATAACTGAATTCAATGCCGGGATGATAGCCTCGGCACCTTCAAGCGAGAAACGTTTCTGCCCTAAAAATTTTGTCCCTAAAAAGTTCTCGAAAATCACGGCCTCACTTAATTTCTTGAACAGCATTGTTTTCTGTTCTTTAGTAAACGAGGGCGTGTTGCGGCTACTTTCCATGCGCTCTTGGAACCATTTTACTTTTATGGGGTTGCGCACATAGCGGTATTCAGCGCCGATATTACCGCAGTAGGTTACTTCAAGCAGTTTGCGAATATCGCGCAGTTTGGCGGGGCCCATGCCTAACTCGACACCGGCGTTGAAAACGGTGTCCATATCGGCTTCGCTCAAGCCAAAAGTTTCCAGCTCCTTTCCGGGGAAATACTGGCGGCGTTCGCGAACGGGGTTTGTAGTCGAGAACAGGTGCCCGCGCGAACGGTACCCGTCGATCATATTCAATACGTTGATCTCTTTTAAAAAGTGATCGGGCGTTTCAGTACTTACGGCAGCAGCTTCGGAGCCGCGGCCAAAATCAAAACCTTCGAAGAATTTTTGCCATCCAAAATCAACTGAAGAAGGGTCTTGTTTGTAAGTTTCGTATAGGGAATCAATAAAGGCTGCGTTGCCACTGTTAATATAATTCAGGCGATCCATGTAAACCAATCTTTAAAACGGTACAAAAGTAAGCATAACGCCTTACAAACTTTGAAATTAATTTGTAAAACATTTTTACTACCGATAGTAATACGGCGTAGCTATTGATATGTTTAGTAAATTTTACAGTATTTTGATGTGGTGAAGAAAACACGGCAAATTAATGCGTTAGTTTATGCCAAAAATCCTTTACATAATCGAAGCCCTCTATCAGTACCGCGAGCAGGCCGATAATAACGGTATATTCTTCAAATGAATTCATTTTTGGGTATGCTTATAGTTTATAGACTATGCAACTTACAAAAAGTTACTCAAGAACCAGTTTAAATATCCCCGGTAAATTTTTTCAATTGCCGTTTGGCTTTAGCCAACGGGACTTATAAATTGGCAACGCAGGGCTTCAGCCAAAACATCATATTTTGGCTGAAGCCCTATAATATGCCTGCAATTACCCGTTGGCTAAAGCCAAACGGCAATATGATATTCCGCTTACAACAAATTTTAAATGGTTTAACCAGCTTCTTGTTTATTTACAATGAGGTGGCGTGCAGATATTTTTCGTTAACATCCTTTAGTGCAGGCAGCCAGGTATCAATAAAATCGCTTTTCAATTCGGCTTCGGCAGGCAGTTTGGCTAAGTTGAAATACCGGCTGTCGCGCGGATCGTTGTTTATGCCGGCTATAAATGCCCAGTTGCCCCAGTTGCTGGCGGGGGAGTAGTCGATAAGCTTTTCCTCAAAATATTTGGCGCCTTTTATCCAGTCGGCCTTAAGATTAGCTACCAAATATACCGCCACAATTTGGCGGCTGTAATTATTTATATAGCCTGTGGCATTCAGTTCGTGCATAATGGCATCAACCAATGGCATGCCGGTATTGCCGTTCTTCCATTTCTCAAAAAGCTCGTCGTGGTTGGCGGCAAGTTCGGGCTGTTCATCATTATTTTGAGCGATGAATTTTTGCCCATGCTTTTTAAACATGAACCTGAAGTAATCGCGCCACAGCAGTTCCAGTATCAGCGGATTGTTATTATTAAGGTTGCCTTCGTGCTTCATTACTTCCCAGTAAATATGCCTTAACGAAATGCAGCCCAGCGCCACCCAAGGCGACAGGTGCGATGCTATGCCGGCAGAATGATATTTGGGCCCTTTATGAGGGTCGGCTTTATCGATATTTGTAAAATATTGTTGCAGTTGTTTTAGCGCTTCGGTTTCGCCGCCGGTAAAACGGGTTGCTGCGCGAGGGTCGTCAACAGGTTCATCCAAACCCAGTTGCTGTAAAGTTGGCATTTCACCGGCATCAGTAATTTCGGGGGTATGTATTTCGCCGGGCGTATCAATGCAGGGGCGTACATTGCTGTCGCGTTCTATTTTCTTTTTAAAGGTGGCGAAGCTATCGGGTATATCTTTTATAGGGAATGGCAGGTCTTCCTTATGATATAAGGTATGGCCTATAAAATGTTTAAGGTTAAGCTTTATTTTCCATAGGGCAGCTTCCACTTGTTCCGATATTTCAGTTTCCTCATGCGCCACTTCGCGATGATGGTACACCTCGTTCACATGATATTCTTCGGCAAGCTGCGGTAATATTTCGGCGGGATGCCCGGTGCGAATAATAAGTTCTGCGCCATGTGCACGCAGGTTTTTGCGTAGGTCGGCTACTGATTCCAGTAAAAAACGCACTCTGAAATTGCCTGTTTTGGGTTCGCCGGTTGCTGTTTTGGTAAAATAAAACGGGTCGAAGCAATATACCGGCAATATTTTGTCGGCCTTACGGATAGCTTCTAACAGTATTTCGTTATCGTGTATTCGCAGATCATTTCTAAACCAAACCAGGATAGTTCTTTCGCTCATTTTACAGGAAACCTCAGTAATAGCAGAGCACAAAAATTGCAATTTTTTATTTGTTTTTCATATTTCGGTAAATTATTTGACACCGTTTAAACATTTCAGTACAATTATGTTTAATAATCAGAGTATTATAAACGAAACGACAGATCACAAGATATTAGGCAATTAATCGTTTAATTATAGATAAGCATGACATCTGTCTGCTTATTTAATCCGTAAATTTATAGTGAAATTTAAATAACATGGCAACTATCGAAAGCATACAGAAGGCATATATCGATTTTGTACTCACACAGGGCGAGCAACCTAAGTCGGTGTATATATTCGCCAAGAAAAATAAAATGACCGAAGCTGAATTTTACCAGTTCTTCGGCTCGTTTGATGCGCTTGAACAGAATATATGGACGGGCTACGCGCAAACCACACTGGCAGAGATAAGAGGGCAGGAGGTTTGGCTGCAATATAGCGCCCGTGAAAAAGCATTGTCATTCTTTTACGCCTTTTTCGAACTGGTAAAGGGCAGCCGCAGTTTTGCAGTTTACAGTGTGAAAAAGCAGCCGAAAGGGTTTACTACTCCACTGGTTTTTGAACGGCTAAAAGATATTTTTGAAAATTTTGCTGCGGAGATCATCAATGAGGGTATCGAAACATCAGAATTGTCTGACCGCAAGTTCTTCGCCAAGCGTTATAAAGACGCATTGTGGATACAGTTTGTATTCGTGCTGAATTTTTGGATAAATGATAGCTCGGCAGGCTTTGAAAAAACAGATGAAGCTATTGAAAAGGGCGTTAATGTAACGTTCGACCTGTTCCAGCGCTCGCCGATTGATAATTTGTTTGAGTATGGCAAATTCCTGGCGAAGAATGGCGGTATGCCGGAGAAGATGAGATTCGGGCAATTTTAGAACATACTTTGTCATTGCGAGGTACGAAGCAATCGCGGACTATGCATACTTGCGATTGCTTCGTGCCTCGCAATGACAATCCCTAATTTATACTTCAACCTTTTGAAAAACTTTACCGCAATTTTTGATATGGACGGGACCCTTGTGGATAACACCCCATATCATTTTAAATCATGGCAGCACCTGTTCAACAAATATGGCATGGGCGGGCTATCTGTCGATACCTATAAAAAACAAATAAGCGGTGTGCCGATAATTGACACCATGCGCAGGCTTTTTGGCGATAACTATGATGAGGAAGGCTTAAAACAATTGCTTGATGAAAAAGAAAACTATTACCGTGAGATATACGCGCCATTTTTAAGGCCCATAAACGGACTGGAAAATTTTTTAACAGGATTGAAAGATGCCGGTATAAAAATGGCAATGGCGTCATCGGCTACGGCGGGTGATATAGATTTTATATTGGACAGGATACCCATAAGGCAGGATTTTGAAGTGATTATTGACGGTAGCCGAGTAAGTAAAGGCAAACCCAACCCGCAGATATTTTTAAAGGCTGCCACAGATATGAAAGCCAATCCTGCCGATTGCGTGGTTTTTGAAGACTCGCTGGCAGGTATTAAGGCCGCGAATGCCGCTGGCATGAAAGTTATAGGTATTACTACCGGGCACCAGGCAGCCGACCTGCAACCGTCAAGTTTGGTAATAGACGATTATACCACGTTAACTGTACAAAAGCTTGCCGCATTATTTTGAGAAAGATTAGTTATGAGCGATACACCAAAAGAACAAAACAGTATACCAACCAGCAAGGTTCAGCGGTCATCAAAATTCGTGAAAACCGGGTTTAAGATAGGCGGGAATTATATTAAGCATTACTCCAAAAAACTGTTCAACCCAGACATGGATAAAAGCGAGTTGAACGAGGATAATGCCGCCGATATATATGAATCACTGAGCGAATTGAAGGGCAGTGCGCTTAAGGTTGCTCAAATGCTCAGCATGGATAAAAACCTGTTGCCGCAAGCTTATGTCGATAAGTTTTCGCAATCGCAGTACAACGCGCCTCCCCTGTCGGGGCCGCTGATCGTGCAAACCTTTAAAAAGTACTTTGGTAAAACACCCGATAAAATATACGACAAGTTCAATATCCGTTCATCCAATGCCGCCTCGATAGGGCAGGTGCATGAGGCGGAATTAAACGGCAAAAAGCTGGCTGTTAAGATCCAATATCCTGGTGTTGGCGATTCTATATCATCCGACCTGAAACTGGTTAAACCATTTGCTTTTCGCTTATTGGGTATGAGTGAAAAAGAACTGGACGTGTATATGAAGGAAGTTGAAGAACGCTTACTGGAAGAAACGGATTACGAACTGGAGATACGCCGTTCTATTGAATTTTCCAATGCCTGTGCCAATTTGGATAATGTTGTATTTCCTAAGTATTATCCGGAGCTATCAAGCAAACGCATCATTACTATGGATTGGCTTGAGGGAATGCACCTGCGCGAATTTTTGAACACCAACCCCTCACAGGAGTTGCGCAATACTATAGGCCAGGCGTTGTGGGATTTTTATAATTTTCAACAGCATGAATTACGCGCCGTGCATGCCGACCCGCATCCCGGTAATTTTATGATAACGCCCGATGGCAAGCTGGGCGTGATTGATTTTGGTTGTATAAAGGAGATGCCCGAAGATTTTTATTCGCCGTTCTTTTCGCTCACTTCAACCAATTTGCTCGATAATAAAGAGGAAACTATCAAAGCCTTCCGCCTGCTTGAAATGATCCACCCCAATGATACCCCGGCGCAGGTGGAGTTTTATTATAACATGTATAAGCAAATGATCAGCTTGTTTGCCATGCCTTATATCGATAGCAGCTTTGATTTTGGCGAAACCCAATTTTTTGATGAGTTGTACAGTTTTGGTGAAAAGATATCAAAAATGCCCGAGTTTAAACAGGCGCGAGGTGTGAAGCATTTTATTTATGTTAACCGCACCAATTTTGGCCTGTACAATATTTTGCATGAGTTGAAAGCGAAGGTGAAAACGGATACTTTTAAGCCGCATGTTACCGAACAATTTACAGTTGATAGTTTACAATAACACATTAATTATTATAATCCCATGCTCCTGAAAAACACCTTCACCCACCATGTACATTTCTGGCTGAAAGATAAAGCCGATAAAGAAAAACTCATTGAAGGCCTGTATTCGCTTGTGCCTATAAAAAGCATCCGCGATATACATATCGGCGTGCCTGCCGATACTAACCGCGATGTTATCGACAGATCTTACGATGTTTCGCTGTTAATTTTGTTTGACGATAAAGCCGCGCAGGATGCTTACCAGGATGATCCTATCCACTTGTTGTTTGTAGATAATTACGCTAAGCCTTTGGCTGCAAAGGTGGTGGTACAGGATAGCGTAAATATTTAAGGGCCCTTTTATGCTCCTGTTGAAAATAGAGCCGAAACACCTTGCCCGTTTTATTGTTCAATACACAGCGGATAGTAGTATCAAGGTCACTTATGGGTAAACACATTTTAATAACCGGCGGCACCGGGCTTTTAGGGAAACACCTCACGCAACTTTTATTGGATAAAGGCCATACGGTGAGTCTTTTAAGCCGTACACCGGGAAGCGACCCAAAGGTGAAGACTTATTTGTGGGATGTAAACAAACACGAGATAGACCCGGACTGTACTACTGGTGTTGATACCATAGTTCACTTGGCGGGTATCGGGATTGCCGATAAGCCCTGGACGGATGAACGCAAAAAAGAGATTGTTGAAAGCCGAACCAGATCTATTGGGTTGGTGTATGATCTGCTTAAAAATAACCCGCATAAGGTTACATCTGTTATTTCAGCATCGGGTATAGGGTATTATAGCGACAGGCGGAATGAATTGCTTGACGAAGACAGCGAACCCGCGCATGACTATTTGGGCACTTGCTGTGTTGAATGGGAGAAAGCTGTGGACGAGGGCGAGGAGTTAGGCCTGCGTGTAGTAAAGTTCCGCACAGGGGTTGTGCTTACCAAAGAGGGTGGGGCATTAACAAAACTAGCCATGCCTGTAAAGTTTGGCTTTGGCGCGGCTTTAGGCAGCGGCAGGCAATGGGTATCATGGATTCACTGGCGCGATGTGGCCGCCATGTACTTATACGCTATTGAACGCAAAGGGGTAAAAGGGGTATATAATATGGCATCGCCAAACCCGGTTACCAATAAACAGCTTACAAAAGCGCTTGCCCGGCAATTAAAGCGCCCGTTATGGCTGCCGAATGTCCCGGCGTTTGCGTTAAAGCTTATTTTGGGCGAAATGAGTACGCTGGTTTTAGGCAGCACCAAAGTATCGGCACATAAAATTGAGGCTAAGGGGTTTAAGTTTGCTTACCCATTGGTGGAGCAGGCACTGAAGGAGATCTATGGATCATAAAGCACCCGTTACTATCTTTTGGTTCCGGCGTGATTTGCGGCTGGACGATAACGCCGGATTATACCGGGCATTAAAAAGCGATCAGCCGGTTTTACCTGTTTTTATTTTTGACAGGGAGATATTGGATGAATTGGAAAATAAGGACGATGCCAGGGTTGCTTTCATTTATCAAACTATTACCGAAATAAACATCGAACTAAAAAAATACCACAGCAGTTTACTGGTACTTTATGATAAAGCCGAACATGCCTGGGATAAACTAATAAAGGAATATAACATAGCCGCTGTTTATACCAATCAAGATTATGAACCTTATGCCAAAAAACGCGATGGAGCCATCGCCCAAAAATTAAAAAAACATGGCATTGAATTTAAAACTTTTAAAGACCAGGTGATCTTCGACAGAGACGAGGTTGTAAAAAGCGATGGCTCGCCTTATACGGTTTACACACCTTATATGCGTAAGTGGTACGAAACACTAAAGCCGTTTTACTTAAAAACATATCCCACAAAAAAGTATTTAAAAAACCTGCTGAAAACAACTTCATTTAAAATCCCCACGATAAAAGAAATTGGTTTTGAAAAAAGCAGCCTTGAAATGCCAGGGAAAAACTATGCGCATTTTATAAAGGATTACGCCGAAAAAAGAGATTTCCCAGGTGTAAAAGGCACAACGCATATTGGCTTGCATTTAAGGTTCGGTACGGTAAGTATACGTGAGCTTGCATCCACCGCTAATGACTATAAGGAAAAGACCTGGCTGAACGAGCTGATATGGCGCGAGTTTTATATGATGATACTCGATCATTTCCCTGCAACGATGGACCATGCTTTCAGGCCTGAGTATGACCGTATAAAATGGGTGAATGATGAAAATCAATTTAAAGCATGGTGTAATGGACAAACCGGCTACCCGCTGGTAGATGCGGGGATGCGCGAACTGAATGCCGCCGGCTATATACATAACCGCGTACGCATGGTAGTTGCCAGTTTTTTAACAAAAGATCTGCTGATAGACTGGCGCTGGGGCGAACGCTATTTTGCCCGTAAGCTGTTGGATTATGAAATGGCAAGCAACGTAGGCGGCTGGCAATGGTCGGCTGGATGCGGGACAGATGCCGCGCCTTATTTCCGCATTTTTAACCCTGATTCGCAGCTTAAAAAGTTCGATCCTGACCTTATCTATATAAAAAAATGGGTTCCGGAATATGCCGACCCCGGCAAATATCCAAAACCCATTGTTGACCACGCTTTCGCGCGCGACCGCTGTTTAAAAGCTTTTAAAGCGGCCCTTGATAAATAGTTTTATGGCGATACGCTGTGAATAGTGAATTCAAAACGCAGGCAACTATTGGCAGGCAGGCCGGTTTGCGCCTGGGTACCATAACCCAAATACGATGGTATCAGCATTGATATTACCGTTCCCTGTACCGCGTGATTTTTCAAGGTACGCGATACCCCGGTTACCAGGTCGGGTATATTAAGCGCGGTGGTATCAGTAATACTACTTGCGTCAAATTCAGCATTGTCATATAGTCGGCCATTATAAGTAACTTCAACTGTTGAATTATCAGTTATATGATCTGTGCCGGTACCTTGCGTTTGTATGTGGTAATATACGCCCGAATCAAGGGTATAGCCGGTTAAATTATTTGCAGCTATGTAGTTTTTAATTACCTGGTAATCATAAGCAGCCTGCCGCTGCGCATTATCAGGTTGTGATGCTATTACGTGTACATAATAGTCGAGGCATTGGTTGCCGGCTATGCGCGATGATGTATTGGTGATACTGCCTGTACCATAGCCGTTTACGCCATAGGCCAGGTGCGATGGTATAAGCACGCGCATGCTGGAGCCTACATATTTCAGATCGTTTAAAATGGCTAATTCAAGCCCCACAGGTAAGGCATCGCCTACGATGTGCCCTACATATCCCTGGTAATGGTTCCTGATGGTATCGGTGCTTATATAATGGCCGTCAAAGCTGCGTAGGGTAAATACGAATGATATATTATCAGAGTAGGTTAAAGCGGTATCAGTTTTTGGCGGCAAAATAATTTTGTAGTACATGCCGGTGGTATCGCCGCCTGCTGTATCTTTTTGCATGCCTGTAATGCCATTGGCGGATATATAGCTTTGTATCTGGTCCTGGTCGTATTGTTTGATCCCGGGTTGTTCGCCATGTTTTCGGCATGATGACAGCCCGATTGCAGAAAGTAGTAAAAGCGTAAAAATTGTTTGTTTCATTTAATTAGTTACATTATAAAGTGTTATATAAAAATCAAGCACTGCATTTGCCGGCAATCCATTTTTTAAACCGTAATCCAGGCCTATTTGCGGTTGGGCGAAAGGGCCGTAAGCATAGCGCGAAGGTACCAAAAGCCTTACTTCGCCACCGGTTAAAATTTCAGGCACCCCTAATTGCCATGCCCGTATTACTGAACCTAACGAATATGTTGGATGAAATTGATTTGTTTCGTAAAATGTTGTTTCAGTCAAATCGTTGTTAATTAATTTTGCCACATCGCTAACTGTTATTTGAGTTGATGTTGAAAAAAGCGTTTGCCCGCTACCCGGGTTTATCACTATATAATAAACCCCAATGGTATCATTTAACTGAACGTGTTTTGCAATCCCCTGTAAATGGTTGGCAACTATAAACCTGCTCAGCAGCGTATCATCAATTTTAGCCTGTGCCTTTGCCTGCACCGGGCCATATAATGATGATTTTGTACATGCAGCTAAACAGCAAACAAAAACAAGCCCCCAAATTAACAGTATCCTGTTCATCCCAATTTCAAAAGGCAAATTTATTCTTTTATATTTCAAAAACGGCAGGTTAACACTTTTTAACACTATTATGCTCTTTTAACCTTTTTAAGGGTGTTTTATTGTGGGTGACGTTGCTTTTTCAGCGGTTATCGGGCTTATAATTAAGGGTTAGCTGGTTTATTTTTTCGAGCATCTGGATGAGATATTGCTTATCGCTTTCGTTAATATGGCTGTTAAGGTAGTTGTTAAACTGTTTTACAATACCACGCGCCAGGTGGCGCTTTTCCTTGCCCAGATCTGTTAGGTAAATTTTTACCGAGCGTTTATCCCCGGGGTTCGATCCGCGGTATATCAGGCCGGTTTTTTCCAGCTGGCTCAACATGCGCGATAAGCTGGTTGATTTCAATCCCAGCAACGCCGCTGCCTGCGAAACAGTGGTGCCTTCCTGCTCGTCAATATTTATAAGTAAATAACCTATTGATTGAGTAATGCCAAATTCGGTTACCAACTGGTTATACCGGTTGGCTACCGTTTGCCATACTATCTTTAAAAAGTAATCGATCGTTTCGTGGTTCTTTATATTGTTACGCATGTTCAGTTTGCAGTTTATAGCCGTCAGTTTGCAGTTGGGGTGATCGCGGTTTGCAAACTGCCAACTGAATACTGCTAACTTATAACTAATATCCTAATTTAGTGTCATCCCCGCGAGGGTCAGCACCACCTTCATAATAACCCCATTTAGTTTTTAAAATTGCATCAACACGGCCAATAGGGCTGTGATCAATAATTTTATAACCTTTTTTCTGTAGTTTTTTCCAGGTTGCCGTATCCAAAGCGTCGCTTTCAACATCTACCTCATCAGGCAGCCATTGGCTGTGGAAACGCTTTGCCGCTACGGCATCCTGCATATCCATATCAAAATCAATCACATTTAATATGGTTTGAAATACCGATGTAATAATGGTTGAGCCGCCCGGTGTCCCCACAATCATAAATAGTTTGCCATTCTTCTCCACAATAGTGGGCGTCATGGATGATAACATACGTTTATTAGGTTGTATGCTATTCGCTTTGCCCCCTGTAAGGCCAAACATATTGGGTACACCAGGTTTTTCGCTAAAATCATCCATTTCGTCATTCAGCAAAAAGCCTGCACCATTTACTACTATCTTCGACCCAAACCCATTATTTAAAGTTGTAGTGACCGATACAGCGTTGCCATCCCTGTCAACAACACTATAATGTGTGGTTTGGGTGCTTTCATAACCGGCGAATGTACCCGGTTGTACGCTGGCGCTTGATGTTGCCGCAGCCCAGCTAAAGGTTTTCATGCGCTGGTTGATGTAAGCGGGGTTCAACAAACTATCCACAGGAACCTTGAAAAAGTCCGGGTCGCCTAAATATTTCGAACGGTCGGCATATACCCTGCGCTCGGCCTCTACAATTAGCTGCACGGTCGAATCCTGGTTATGCCCCCACCTGTGCAACGGGTATTTTTCAACAGAGTGCAAGAGCTGTAGCAAAGCGATCCCTCCGCTTGATGGCGGTGGCATGGTAATTATAGTATACCCCCTGTACTTGCCAATTATGGGTTTGCGCCACACCGCCCGGTAATTTTGCAGGTCGGTTTTAGTGAAGATGCCGCCTCCGTTTTTCATTTCGGCAAGCATTTCATCTGCAACCAGGCCGTCATAAAACCCGTCCCGGCCTTTGTCGCGTATCAGTTCCAGCGTTTTGCCAAGGTCGGTTTGTACCAGTATGTCGCCTTCCTTCCATGGAGAATCCTTTAAAAAATATTTTTTGCCGGGGTTTAATTTTACAAATTCGTCATGCGTTTTATTCAGGTCGGCAGCCAATGCCTGGGTTATTTTAAAACCATTATTGGCAAGGTCGACGGCAGGCTGCACCAGGTCGGACCATTTTAATTTACCGTATTTACTATGCGCCTCAACCATCCCTGCAACCGAACCGGGTATGCCTGACGATTTGTGAGTTGACAAGCTCATACCGGGCACAGGGTTACCTGCCGAATCCAAAAACATGTTGGTGCCGGCTGCCGCAGGGGCTTTTTCCCTAAAATCGAGTGTGTTGTTTTGCCCATCAGCGGCACGGTAGACCATAAAGCCGCCACCGCCAACGTTGCCGGCCTCGGGTAAAGTTACCGCCAATGCAAAATGTACCGCTATAGCCGCATCAACTGCGTTACCCCCTTTTTTTAAAATGTCGATCCCTACTTGCGATGCATCAGGATAAGCACAAACCACCATGCCGTTGCGGTACTCGTGGCTATCGGTATTGGTTAAGCCACCGCGCACACAGCCGGAGAAGAGGAAGGCCAGTAAAACAACAAGCGGTAAGCACGCCTTTTTTATATAGATAAAATATCGCATCATTATAAAATATTATTTCTTTAAACCTTTGCTCCCTTACCAACGTCTATGCGTGTAAAATTGCACTAATTTATAATATTTTGACCCATTGCCTTATTAAAACCGGAATTGTTTTTTTCTGTTAAACAGTATATTACAATGTCTTTGTAATTATTTTTTTACAATTGAAACCATAAAATCTAATTTCGGCCGTTTATTGCAACAAACAACATCACTAACAAAAACTCACAATTGAATGAAAAAAGTAATATTATCAGTAGCCGTTCTATTTTCTTTTATGCTGATGGCGAACAGATCGCTGGCACAAAATTCCCAGTATTCGCAAGATTATAAAACCGCCGTCGGGCTTAAGTTCGGCGCTTATGAAGACGGTATCGCCGTAAAATATTTTGCATCGCCTGATATATCATACGAAGGCGTATTAGGTTTCCGCAATCATGGCGTTGTTGTAACCGGCCTTTATGAAATAAACCAGGAAGCATTTGATGTGCCCGCCCTAAAATTTTACTACGGGTTTGGCGCACACATAGGTGCTGAAGGTAGGGGTGATTACCAAAGATTAGGTAACGACCAGTATTATGATAGCAGCCATATTTTATTAGGGATTGATGGCGTATTGGGTTTGGAATACGTTATCCCAAAATCGCCAATAGCTGTTAGCCTTGACCTTAACCCACGAATTGAACTGGCCACCGGCCCGTTTTTTGATATTGCACCGGGCTTGGGTATTAAATACGTTTTTTAAATTGAAGTGTAAAGTTGAAAGTTAAAAGTGTGTGCCTGGTACTACTTTTAACTTTCAACTTACACTTTCAACTTATCTTAAACTATCTCTGTATAATTATCTTATTGGTATACACCCTTGTGCCTAACAACAGTTTAAGTATATAAGCCCCCGGCGGATAATTAGTTACATTTATGGCGGTGCTGAAATTGCCTGCCGCAATGTTTTGGTTGTTTTTAAAGACGGTTTCTCCCACACTGTTTATTAACGACATGGTTAAACTACTACTTGCTTTAGCGGTAAACAATACGTTTAACACCGTATTTGCAGGTACCGGGTATATGGCAAGGCTAATATCATTACTCCCGGTTTTTGGCGGAACAATATATACCAGGCTATCTGATGTATCCATACAGCCGGTAGCTAAAGTTACCTGTAATTTAAAGGTACCACTATTAGCTGGGGTATAGGTTGGATTGGTAGCGCCTGTTATTATCTTCCCATTTTCAAACCATTGGTTACCTGTGTTAAAATTAGAGTTTAATATACCCGAATTTAGGGTGATAGTTGGCCGTACCAGTGTTACCGCCTGCCGCGCTGCTGAAGGACAGCCTGCGGCCCTTATTTTCATATTGTAAAAATAATAGTAAAAATTTTTGTAATAGGTGGTATCGGAATTGTTATTAGGATCAACGGCATTGTTTCCTGTAATGCTGAACAATCCATCGCCCACAGTAAATGGGTAGCCGCCTACACCGCCGTTATTACGGTACAACGTAGCGTTTGCATCGAAAGTGGTAGTTATAATGTAGTTCCCTGCAGAAGGTATTAATAAATTCAGGTTGTACACTTTACCGGTATCGCTCGGGTCATCGGCCTGTGCGCCTGCCCCCGGCTTGGTGCGTGTAGCAACTGCGTTAATAGTGGCGCTCGACAGTGTTTCACCATCGCTATTGGTAACGCTAAATGTTATTTGCCCGGGATAGCCTACATAAAGACGGGCACTTTCAATAACAACAGGCGCGTCAGCACGTACAAGCATCGATGGTCCGTATTGATTGTATCCTCCTGACGAAAATACATTTTTTGTTTCGGGGCCAACGCTCGCACTGTAATCATTTAATCCGGCGTAATAAGTATTGTTGCTGGGTGTTTGAGCAGTTTCAACGGGGGACCCTAAGGCTAACGGAGTGGTTGACGTAGCAGATGGATACCAAAAAATTTCGCCATCGCCGGTACCTGTTAGCAGGTATAGCTTGGTACTATCGCAATAATTCACAGCCAGGGCGCTTATTACCGGCGCCGGGTTAGTGGTTACACTTATACTTGCCTGGTTGTTGGCGGTAATAAGGTCGTTAGCCAATTTGGTAGTGGCTGTTATAACATAAGTTGATGATGCCAAGGCCGTAAATGTGCTGCTTAAAGTAAAGCTTTCTTCTTCCAGGGGCTGAAGGGTACCTGTATAAGTTTCGGTTATAGTAGTGACCGAATTATCGGGAGCTTTAACGGTAACAGTAACCGGGATATTGCTTATGGCTTTAGCGCCAAAGTTTTTAACAGTAACCGTAATAGGTGTAACACCCGAACATGCACCGGCAGTGTCGGGACTGGTAATAGCAGTTATACCGGCATCGGCGCCGGTTTGGGTAAATTGTACGCGGTAATCCTGCGTTTCGCCTTTGGCATAAGTACCGCAGGGGGTTATGGTTGATGTGTCGCCGGTTTCGGTACATACTACCCGCATCAAGCTATAATTACCGGGTATTACCGATGTGGGTACGGTAATATTTGTTTTGTAAGTAGCGGTGCCATTTATAATGTTAGTGGTGGCAGCCAGGTCACCGGCATCGGTAAATGTGCCATCACCCTTCCAGTCGATATAAACCTTAGCCGCTTTATTAAAGTTGGCGCCGCAGGTACCTAAAGTAATACTCAGCGGGTACGTTTTACCTTGCTCCAAAGTAGCCGTTTGGCTGGTGAAGTCGGAATAAGTGGTACAGCCTGTGGTTTGTGTGTTATTTATGGTTGATAAAGTAACATTATTAATGCGTGAATCGGCACTTGAGGTTGGCCGGGATGTACAGTAAGCTGTTCCGCCCAAGCCTGTGGCAATAAGCGAATAAGCCTGTGAGCCCGATTGCAAAGTGCCTTTATGCGAAACTGTAATTGTATAAGTTTTGCCCGGCACCGCATTGGCTATATAAACCTGCTCCACGTTATCGCGGATATTATCACCGGTTGTTGCCGGTGTTGCCGGGTGCATTGGATCAAGTACCCAGGGCATAAAGGTAGAGGTGCCGTCGCTTACGCGGATGTCGAGGTCGTTAACCAGTTTTATGGTGCGGTCGTTTACCGTGCCATCGGCTGTAGGCGTGGCGGCGGGGTCAGTCCATGATATGGTAGCTACCAGCGGCCCGCTGCCGGATGCTGTTACCTGCGTGGTTTGCGTTTGACCCTGGTTCAGGGTGTTTTCTTTTACAATGCTTTTTGTGCCATTATCGGTTATGGCCTGCGCGGCTTTTTGCATATCGAGCAACCCCCAGCCGTAAATATAATCGGGGCCAACGTTTCCGGCATCGTCAGCAGTGGCGCAGGCAAGGCCCTTTAATGTTGCTGCAAGCATAAACTTGCCGCCGTTTTTCTTGTTATAATATTCCTGCAATAAATAAAGCGAGCCGGTAACATTGGGCGAAGACATGGATGTGCCCGATAAAGTTAAATAGTTAGTAGGATCAGCGCTGCCGGTTGATACCACGTTTACTCCCATCCCCGAAATATCGGGCTTTACCCGGCCATCATCAGTTGGCCCCCAACTGCTAAAATAGGCAATTTGTATATTCTTACTGCTTGCCGGGCCATAGGGTAACGGCCCCACCGCCGCCACAGTTAGTGTGTTTTTCGCATTACCGGTCGAACTTATGCCATCATACCATTGCTGGTTACTTATGCCGTCAGTCGCGGTATGGGTTTTAAGCACTAATGTAGAGTTGGTTCGGCTTTTGTAGCCCATATAAGTTCCACCCACTGCCGGCCCCGGATACCCACGGGCGTTGCCCGCCGATTCAACAATTAAATAATAGGGCGCGTTATAAGCTATCTGGTCATAGGCCTGGGTACGGTCGTTATATATGCCAAAGGTGTAATCAACAGTATCGCCTGGCAGGCCGTACCATGTCCAGTTGAAGCCGGTTTCATCTAAATCCCAGCCGGCCACATCACCATATGAGTGATTGGAGAGCAGCAACCCCGCCGCTGCTGAACCCATAGTAGTTATGTCATTATCAAAGTCGTATGATTGTAAGGTAGTTGCACCGTATGACATACCTTTAACAGGGGGATAAACGCCTTTGGCTATCATGGTACCGGCTACGTGCGTAGCATGGTCAATTGCAGCCTGGTTTGTATTTAGGGTGATGGTTTTGCCTGCAAATTCCTGGTGCTGGGCATATACGGCTCCGCCATCCCAAATAGCCAGTTTATTATTTAAAAATGCGCTTGATCCTGTGAGGCCCAAACCTAAGGCACCACCGGGATATACGGTATTGGTGCGCGTGGTTGCGGCAGATACTACATTTCCGTTATCGGTTGTTTTTAAAAATACCGGGAAACCAAGGGCATTTAAACCCTGTAAAGAGAAAGCCCCGCCATTTTTTGTTTTTTGGCGGATGGGCCATTTATGACTATCGGCCAATGCCACTGCTTTTTGGTGGGCGGCAGTATATGCCGAAGCTTTTTTAGCTGAAAAATCTGTTAATGCTTTTTTATTGGCATTGGTAACTAATACCTGCTGACCAAAAACATCGCCTGCAAAAAATAATAATAGGAAACCGGTAATAATTGCCGCGTAATGTTTTTTCATAGGCCTGGGGTTGACGAATCTATATTTAACAAGTTTCTGTAAATTAAACCGTAAAATGAAATATTTTGCCTGTAAAGAGAATTAGGCCCCCAAATAATCCACCACTAAACGCAAAAAAGCACGGTTTATAGTTGCAAGCCTGGGCAGGAAGTGTTTTAGCGGCAGTTCAATTTATACTTTGTCTATCCTAACCCAACGCATCCCGGCGGCTTCAGCGGCTTTTACACCGGGGTCGCCATCTTCAAAAACAAGGCATTGTCCGGGTGCTACATCCAAAAGTTCGGCAGCTGCTAAAAAAGGATCGGGAAAAGGCTTGCCGCGGGGAGTTTCGCCTGCACAAACCATTATTTCAACCAGTTCGAATATTCCAAGTATACTTAAGGTACGTTTAACAGCCTCCCTGTCACCACCCGATACTACCCCGATCCTCATTTTACCGGCATGGGCCTTTAAGTGGTTTACTACATAGTCAATAGGTTGTGTTTGGTCGATGTATTCGCTCAGAAATATTTTTTCCTTCCTTTCGGCAAAGTCAGCAGGGTCGAAGGTGCTGTTATAGCGTTTGTTTATTTCCAGCACCACATCAAGTATAGGCAAACCGGCAAACTCATCAATTATCGATTCTTCGATCAACACGCCATCTTCGGCAGCCACACGGACATAACTTTTTTTATGGCCGGGCATGGTATCGGCAAGGGTGCCATCGCAATCATACAAAAACGCTTTGAAGTCGCCGGTGGTTAATTTGGTAAGTGCCTGGTATTTATCCTGGGCGGTTTTGTTAGTAGCTGTCATATTACCGGCAAAGGTAGCGGATACGCGTTTAATAAATTATTTAAAATAGCATATATGTTAATTGCCGTCGACTAAAGCCGACGGAAGCTGATCAATTGGCTTACCTGGCTTTAGCCAAAAATAGGTGCGGCATGCTTTGGCTAAAGCCCTGAACTTTAATACTTATATTCCGTTGACTTCAGTCAACGGCAATAGATGAGCAACGGTATACACTCGTAATCTTAACAGTTTATAATTGAATGTCAGGATTGAAATATTTTATCCATCAAAACCCACTTTTGGGCTGAGCCTTTAAATGGCTGCTGGTATTTCAGCATCAGTGTTTCCCATTGCTGTACTTTAGGGTCAGCGGCATCCATGGCGGTTTTTCGTTCAAAACTAAAGCTGCTGTCGGTTTCCATTATCATAAAAAGGCGCGTACCATGACGGTATATCTCCATATTGGTTATCCCCGAATTTCTTATACTGGCAAGTATCTCGGGCCAAACGTTTTGGTGATGCTCCTCATATTCGCGTATTAGTGCGGGGTCGTCTTTTAGGTCGAGTGTTAAGCAATAACGCATGGAATTAATTATTGAATTATATAATTATTGAATGGGTGAATATAGAAATAACCAATCAGAAAATAGGTTTCATTTAGCTCAGTAATTCAATAATTCAGTAAATCAATAATTATTGATCACTCGTTAAATTTAAAACTATTCACTAAAATCGTTTGCAGCACATCAGTGGCACTTTTGCATTTATTGGTGGTGGTTTCGAGCGAGTATAGTATCTCGCGGTATTTTATCAGGGTAATGGCATCTTGTTCATTAGCAAAAAGCAGCGCCAGTGTGCTGTAATACACCTGGTCCGACTCGCGTTCATGGTTTTTTATCACCCGGCACGATTCCAGTATCAAGCGCCCTTTGGATGATACACGCAGCATATTAACCGACTTTTCTATCTCTCTGCTGGCTTTTAATATAATATCTGCTATTTGTTTTATAGCGGGGATAACCTCATCAATATTGTACAGGAACATGCGCTCGCTGGCTTCATGTATAAAATCGGCCACGTCATCAATAGCCGAGGCAAGGGTATGTATATCTGAACGGTTTAACGGGGTGAAGATAACCTTATCAAGCGCGAGGTATATTTTATGGGTTATATCATCGCCAACGCTTTCCAGCCGTTCTATTTGTTTAAAGTAAGTTTCCCGGTCGGCAGGGTGGTCGGTATTCACGGCTTTTACCAGTAATCCGGCCATTTCAACGGCGTTTTTTGCAGCCTGATCAAACAAATTATAAAATTGTACCCCGTTTAAAAAGTAGTCCTGTAGAAACCAACCCATAGCCGTTTATATGAAAATGCTAAGGTAGGGGGTACATGTTAAGTGCATATTAACGCCGGGCTTTGCTATGTTAATTCTGTATGAATTTTTAGTATAAGCACCTTTTCTTTTCAATTATTTAATAATCAATTAAAACAGGCATAATGTTTATTAAACAACTGATGATGATATTTACGCCCAGCCTGTTCCACTAATTTTGTACTTGAAGGGCTTCATGTTTTATTCATATTAAGAATGCAATTTTGCTTGCCGGCCGATATGCCAAGCAGTAACCTTTTGCAACAATTACGTTACTAATTGATCATGATAAATAAATTGTTATGATTTTTGCGGCGCAAACAAATAGTCAAAAAGAAACAAAGCCGTGAGGTTAAAAACGTTGTATTTTATTTTTTATGTAGCTGTATTAATGTTTACAGTAAAGCCATTTATTGGCTTTAGCATAACCAACGTTAATTGTTTTTTGATCGATTCGCATAGCATTTTAGCGAAAAGTTTCTCCAAGCGCAAACCTGAAGACCTTGAAGACAGCAAAGCCAAAGCTACTGCTATCCATCGGCAAATAACCAATCCGCCTTTTCAATTATTATTAACCATAGCGGCGTTATTGTCGCTTTTATTCCCGGTTGTGTTTAAAGTGGAAGGCCGTATAAGCAACAGTTTTCTCAATAAGCTAAAAACAGCCTTAATACCTGCTCAGCAGTCCTACCTGCTCACTGGTAAATTAACCATTTGATCTTCCCATCGCAGCCCTTCGCGGCTAAACTTTTGAACTGACCGGCATACCTGGTCTATCATCCCCATTTCATTTCATTTTTTTAATTAGTTAAGATCAATAATGTTATTTATAAAACGATGCATGTGCCTGGCGTTAATGCTGTTAGCAGTAACAGCCTACGCACAGCAGCCAGCAACATCAGTTACGTTAAAACAACTATTAAGCGATGTAACGTCGAGGGCGCCGCAATTGCTTACCGATTCCGCGGCCATACGCATACGCCAGGCGCAGGCCGCTGAGGTTAAAGACAACTGGCTGCCCAACCTTAAATTAAATTACCAAACCGACATAGGCACCAGTAATAATGTTATCGGCGCTTATTTTGGTTTTGGCATTGTACCCTCAAGTTCAAGCGGGGTACACACTACCAATGTTACCACAGCCGCATCCACAAATTTGGGCATAGCCCAACTGGATTGGGAAGTATACAACTTTGGTGCCTATGGCGCGGCCAATAAAGTGGCCAATTCAGAGGTTAATGTTGAGCAAAACAACTTTGCGCAGTCAAAATACCAATTGCAGGCATATGCCATTGGTAACTACCTGCAATTATTACGTTTGCAGGATCTGCTGGCCATACAGGCCCGCGATATACAGCGCAATCAGGAGATAAGGCGGTCTATCGAATCGCTGGCTAAAAGCGGTGTTAGGGCAGGGGTGGATACCAGTATTGCCGAAGCCGCACTGTCAAAATCGCGCCTGAACTATATCGAAATCGAGAACAATTTTAAGCAGGTTCAGTTGCAGTTATCAACCTTAAGCGGTATACCGTACCCATCAATTGTTCCTGATACCACTACCGATGCCTTGCTTATCAGCCAGCCACCGGCTATGCTATCATCACTTGACACCAGCAACCATCCTGTTATAAATTTCTACAGATCGGTTTATCAAAATAGTTTGCAGCGCGAGAATTTGGTTAAAAAGCAATATAACCCCAAAATTTCACTGGAAGCAGCGGCCTGGGACAGGGGCTCGAGTATTGACGCCGCCGATCATTACGGCAGTTTGGGCAGTGGTTTTGGTTTCGATAGAGACAATTATTTGGTAGGCGTAGGCATATCCTATAACCTGTTCGATTTGCGCCGCCGGCATTTAAAACTGACTACCCAAAAAGCCAGCACGGATTATGCCCTTAGGAAATTGCAGGAACAACAGCAACTCTTAGCCGCCAGCGCCAACCAGGCCGATGTGGAGCTAACAACAGCTCAACAGCGTTTGCAGGAAATCCCTCATCAGCTAAAGGCTGCTAATGATGGCTACCGCCAAAAGTTGTCGCTTTACCGCAGCGGTTTAACCGATATTATCGAGCTTAATGCCGCGCTTAATATCCTGTACACCGCAGAAACAGATTACGCGCAGGCGAAATATTCATATGCCAGCGCACTGTTCCAAAAGGCGGTTACCGGCAACCAGTTAACTCAAATTTTAAATGTTTTAAAATAATCGCAATATGTCAATGGTCACATCCGCGCTAAAAAGGCCCATTACGGTAATAGTAATTACCCTGAGCCTTTTGATATTCGCGGTACTTAGTGCAATAAATATACCCATAGATATTTTCCCGCAGTTAAACCTGCCGACTGTCTATGTTATCGAGTCGTACGGCGGAATGTCGGCACGGCAAATGGAGGGTTTTTTCTCCACCCGTATGCAGGACCAGTTCCTGTACGTTAACGGGGTAAAAACCATCACCAGCAAAAATATACAGGGCCTAACACTGCTCAAATTAAGTTTTTACGAAAGCACCAACATGGCCGAAGCTTCGGCCGAAATTGCGCTGCAGGTAAACCGCGCCATGAAATTTTTCCCGCCCGGCGCCTTGCCGCCGCAGGTTATCAGGTACGATGCCTCATCATTGCCGGTAGGCGAGCTGGTGCTTTCGGCAAAAGGGCGTAGCCTTAAGGAGATATATGACCTTGCCGCCACACGGGTACGGCCCATGTTTGGTACCGTGCCAGGTTTATCGGCGCCGCCGCCGTTTGGCGCGAACTCGCGCTCTATCACGGTTAATGTCGACCCTGCTAAGCTGCGCAGTTTTAACCTTACTGCCGATGAGGTAGTGGCTGCGTTGGCTAAATTCAACGTCATGTCGCCATCGGGCAACCTGCGTTTGGGTAACGATATGTATGTAACCACCATCAACTCGCTTATAAAAAACGCGAACGATTTTGGCGATGTACCTATCATTACAAAAAACGGCGTGCCCATACTGGTAAAAGATGTTGCCCGTGTTGCCGATGCATCGGATATAACGGTTGATTATGCCCTGATAAATGGTAAGCGGTCGGTATATATTCCCGTGGTAAAAACTGCCGATGCTTCTACATGGTCGGTAGTGCAGGGCCTGAAGGCTAAGATACCCGAAATACAAAGCCTGCTGCCCGACGATGTAAAGGTATCGTACGAATTTGACCAGTCGGTTTTTGTGGTGAACGCCGTAAAAAGCCTGATGACCGAAGGCGGCCTCGGCGCTTTGCTTACTGGCCTTATGGTGCTGCTTTTTTTGCGCGACTGGCGCAGCAGCCTAATTGTAGTTATCACCATACCGGTTTCCATACTTATAGGTGTATTGCTACTTAGTCTGTTTGGGCAAACCATTAATATCATGACCCTTAGCGGGCTGGCACTGGCCATCGGTATTTTGGTCGACCAGGCTACGGTAACCATCGAGAACATCCACCAGCACCTGGAGATGGGCAAATCAAAACGACTGGCTATTTATGATGCCTGCGAGGAAATTGCCTTTCCGCTATTGCTTATACTGCTTTGTATACTGGCGGTTTTCGCGCCGTCGTTCTTGATGAATGGTATCCCGAAGGCTATGTTTTTGCCGTTGTCGTTGTCTATCGGTTTAACCATGATCGTATCGTATGTACTGGCCCAAACCCTGGTACCTATATTAAGCAACTGGATGATAAAGGCCGAAAAGTACCAGCATTATGAACATGGCCGGTTGCATGCACATGCCGGTGAAGGTTTGGATGTGAATGAGGAAAGCCAGATAAACCATCACCTTAAAAAAGAACAGGAAGAACCTGAAAAGAACGACTTTTTTGAACGGGTAAAGCTGCGCTTCATAGCCATTATTACCCGGCTGATGCCGCGTAAAAAGCTTATCATATCTGTATATCTGATTGTGGTGATAGCCCTTGCCGCGGTTGGTTTTGTGGTGATAGGGAAGGACATGATGCCCAAACTAAACAACGGACAGTTCCAGGTGAGGATAGAAGAACCCGACGGCACCCGCCTTGAACGTACTGAGGATGCCGTAAAACAGGTACTGCAAATTGTTGACAAAACGGTGAACCACCATGTGGCCATAACCTCGGCGTATGTGGGTATTGTGCCCAGCAGTTACGGTACAAGCAACTTGTATGTATTTAATACCGGTACGCATGAAGCCGTTTTGCAGGTAGAGCTCGACCCTGATTATCATATGAATATGGACGATTTGAAGGATGCCCTGCGAAAAAATATTGCTGCTGAACTACCCGATCTACGCATCACATTTGAGCCGATAGATATGACGGAGAAGATCATGAGCCAGGGAGCTTCAACACCAATTGAAGTAAGGGTTGCCGGCAGGGATATGCCGCAGATAGAGGGTTATGCTAATAAGGTGGTTGACAAGCTAAAGCAAATAGATTACCTGCGCGATGTACGCATAGCGCAGCCACTTAAAATGCCCACCATTGCCGTTACGCTCGACAGGCTTAAAGTTGCGCAGTTGGGCCTGAATGTGGCAGATATAGCCCGTTCGGTAACTGCCAGTACTTCATCAAGCCGGTTTACCGAGAAAAACCAGTGGCTTGATGAAAATAAGGCTTATACCTACCAGGTACAGGTACAAATACCCGAATACGTGATGAACACCATGGATGAGCTGAAAGAGATACCTTTATTAAAAGGCCAAAGCAGCCCAACGCTGGCGGATGTTGCCGACTTTAAGGTAAACTATAATCCCGGTGAGTATGACCGTACCGGCCCGCGCCGCTTTTTAACCGTAAGCGCAAACATTTATAAAAAGGATCTCGGTACAGCGACAACCGCTGTACAAAAAGCTATCAAATCGTTAGGCACGCCGCCAAAAGGCTTGCTGGCTGAGTTAAAGGGCATGTCGGTTTTGCTGACCGATACTTTAAGCAGCTTACAAAACGGGCTAATGTTTGCCGTGTTGGTTATCTTTTTATTACTGGCGGCAAATTACCAGTCGTTTAAGTTATCGCTTACCGTGCTGGTGACCATCCCGGCGGTGATATTGGGGTCGTTAATAGCCTTATTGGTTACGGGCTCAACCCTTAATTTGCAGTCGTACATGGGCATGATCATGTCTACCGGGGTATCAGTTGCTAACGCGATACTAATAGTTACCAACGGCGAAAAGTTGCGCCTGGAATACCGCGATTCAACTCGGGCGGCCATTACAGGCGCGGCCATAAGGTTAAGGCCGATATTAATGACCAGTATGGCCATGATTGCTGGTATGATCCCCATGGCATCGGGCATGGGCGAGGCGGGTGAACAGTCGGCACCGTTAGGGCGCGCAGTTATCGGCGGCTTGTTTGCATCAACCTTAGCTGCCTTATTTATACTGCCGCTGCTATTTGCCTGGATACAGGAAAAAACTACCTACATCGAACCATCATTATTGCCAGAAGAAACCGAATCTCAAAACTTAACTACAAAAACATCATGAAATATATAGCATTTATAACAATAGCTGCTGCCTGCCTGTTCGCGGGCTGCTCAGGCAATCAGAAGCCGGTTGACCTGACACAAACATCGGCACAAAATGCCAATAAGTTCCAGTTGGGCGCGGTAGCCGAGAAAGAGCTGTCGAGCTCGGCGCGGTTGCCAGGGCAACTGGTACCTTTTAACGAGGTAAATTTGTTTCCGAAGCTTAACGGCTTTGTAAAGGAAATTTACGTAGACCGGGGTTCCCTTGTTAAAAAGGGCCAGTTACTTGCTGTTTTGGAAGCGCCAGAAATGGAGACACAACTGCAAGCAGCCAATTCAAGGTATTTGCAGGCACAGGAAAATGCTGAAGCCAGCAAAGAAAAGTATGAGCGCCTGAAACAGGCCGCGCAGGAACCCGGCTCCGTGTCGCCGCTTGATTTGGATAATGCTACCTCGAAGATGAAGGCTGATGAAGCCATGGCGCAATCCGAAAAATCAAACGTGGGTTCGGTAAAAGCTATGCAGGATTACCTGCGTATTTACGCCCCCTTTGACGGCATGATCGTGCAGCGCAATGTATCGCCGGGGGCGCTGGTATCGCCCGGCAAGGCTACCGACCAGCCCATGTTCGTTTTGCAGGATATCAGCAAAATGCGGCTGGTGGTTTACATCCCCGAAGATTATGTAGATAAGGTTGACCTGAAGCAACCAGTAAACTTTGTTTTCAACGCTATGCCGGGGCAGCCATATTCGGCAAAGATCAGTCGCTCGGCAAATGCGCTGGGCAGTATGCGGTCGGAGGCTATCGAGATAGATGTGCTGAACAAGGGCGGCCAGCTAAAGCCGGGCATGTATGCCGAGGTGCATATCCCAATGCTGTCGGGGGCGAAATCATTATTGGTACCTAATAATGCTATTGTGCGCAGTACCGAGCGCGAATATGTGGTAGCCGTTAAGGGTACTAAAGCAAGTTTGATAGATGTAAAAGAGGGCCTGGCGGGCAAGGACTCGACCGAAGTTTTCGGGGCGCTGAAACCTAACGAAAAAATAATACTGCATCCGGGCGATGAAGTAAAACAGGGCGACAAAATAGATTAAAGCTAATAGGTGGATGTATCAGTTTAAAGTTTTAAAAAATGAAAAATTTAAAAGCAGTGCTCATTATGGTAACGGGACTATTTATAACCAACAGTGTGGCGCAAGCTAAGAATGCAACTAACATTCCGCAGACGGTTATGCTTTCGTTTAGTAACAAATATCCCGGTGCAATAATTAAGAGGTGGGAATTGAGGGATAATAACTATACGGCAAAGGCAATTATTGACGGACATAAGTATTTCGCTACGTTTGATAAGGATGGGAATTGGATAAGTACGGCATCAAATACCAATTTTGCTTATAAAATGCCGAAAGTTATTAATTCGGCCTATAAAAGATCGCCATACAATAATTGGGCAGTATATTTTGCAAAGCGAGTTGAAAAACCTTCGGGCGAATATTACCAGTTATTGGTTGATGATGTAAACCTGCACGTGGGCATTAATCATCAGTTAGTTTATACACAGGATAAAATGATGGAATTTAAAGCCGATGGCGAGTTAACGGGCATAAAAGATATTACGTTCCACCCGGAGCCATGATGATAGTTGTGTGTTGTTTTGAAGGGTTGTTATAATTTTATAGCGGCCCTTTTTTGCGTTGTATATCCTTTCTGAAAAGTATATTTCTCTTCTCCTAATTGTCATTTCAGGGCAATGAATTACCTGTGTTAACTGAATATTAAGTGTTTTAATTACCCAATGTTAACTCTGTATAAACTTTTTAACATTTGTTAATTTAATACTTAATGATTTGTAAATGAATACTTTATGAATTATATAGTTAACCATAGATTAATTTATAACTACTCCTGGTATGTAATTTTCGTCAAGTTAATATTTAAATAACATTACCAAATGTTAATCCATCCTTAATATTAAGGTAACCTGTGCACTGCACCTTTGGAGCAAAATATTTAACCCTATTTCAGTTATGAAAAAATTGTTTACGAAATTATTGAATACGGCTTTAGTAGCAGGTTTGCTAATAACCGCTGCTAATGTACAAGCCCAAACTACCTTGGCATCGACAGAAACGATGAATAAAAAGGATGCAGCTGCAACTGAAATTGCACCTGTAACTGCTGTGAAAACCGAAGTTAAAAAACAAGCCGACCCGGTTGATACCTCATGGCACCCACAACGCCGCATCTGGGGCTACACTTTTGGTGATTTTTATTATGATGCACATTCACCTCTGGTAACATCTTCATATGGTAAAGAAAATAATTATAACGGCGTACCTACTTACAGAAATGCTTTCCAGTTCCGTCGTTTATACTTAGGATATGACTACGAGATCAACAAGAAATTCAAAGTAGAGGTTTTGTTAGCCAGCGAGCCAAATGCTAACACTGGCGTTAACGGTACTACCTCTATACAGAATGGCGACAATTTGGTTGATAACAAAATGTCATTTTGGATAAAGAATTTTAACCTGAGGATAAGGGAAATCTGGACCGGAACGGATTTGGTTTTCGGTGAACTTAGCACCCCTGGTTTCGCGTTAAATGAACCCGGAACTAACGGCCCAACATCTTTATCGGAGTCAACCTGGGGCTATCGTTCAATAGAAAAAACTATAACCGACTTCCACAAAAACAACTCGTATGATGTGGGCGCGGCCTTACAAGGTATATTTGATGTTACCACCAAAAACTACGGTTACGTATTAATGGTTGGCAACAACAGCACATCAAGCTTATTATCAGCAGCAAATGCTAACACCGGTTTCTACAAAATATTCTACGGCGATTTGTGGGGTAAATTCCTTAACAAGAAATTATATGTAGACTTCTATGCCGATTATGCTAAAACCCAAGGTAACACACCGGTAGCTACTACAGTTGTAAGTAATGGTGTTTTAGGTACCCAGGAGCATAACATGTTCAAAGTATTCGTATCATATAACACTTCGCCATTATCGGTAGGTGTTGAAGCTTATACTCAGAAATTTGCTTACGGTGTTACCAACAAAACCACATTAACTGCTCAGGACGCTACAGCACAGGGTATATCTGCCTGGGCAAAAGGTAGCATTTCTAAAGATAAATGGGGTTGGTTTGCACGTTACGATGCTTACAACCCTGATACCAAAATAACTGGTGCTGATGCTTATGCCGTTAATACCAATTATGGTTCATTTGACCCAACAGTAAAAGAAACTTTTGTTACAGGCGGTTTTGACTATACCCCGGCTAAAAATATCCACTTAATGCCAAACGTATGGTTTGTACAGTACAAAAATAACCTGGATGCAGCAACTGCAGGTTATCAGCCTGATAACCACAGCTTAGTATACAGAATGACCTTCTTCTACACCTTTGGTAAATAATAGCATATCTCAAAACAAACATTAATAAAACAATAGATCATGAAAGTAATTAAAAGTTTAAAGTTTGCGGTTGTTGCCCTGGCAGCATCATGTATAACATTGGCTGCTTCAGCACAGGATAACACCTTGTTGGGTGCCGGCAGTACATTTGTTTACCCGCTTTTTTCAAAAATGTTCTCTCAATACAAGGCTTCAAAGGTTAACTACCAGTCTATCGGTTCGGGCGGTGGTATATTACAGTTAACCAACAAAACTGTTGATTTTGGTGATTCAGATGCTCCTTTAAACGCTGACCAAACAGCTAAAATGAGTGCCCCTGTTCTGCATATCCCAATGACCTCGGGTGCTGTAGTTGTAACTTATAATGTACCCGGCGTAAAAGGTGGTTTAAACCTTAGCGGCAAAGATCTGGCTGATATTTACCTTGGTAAAATAACCAATTGGAATAGCCCGGAGATAAAAGACGCAAATAAAGGTGTGAACATCCCAAGCCTTCCAATAGTAGTTATCCACCGTTCAGACGGTAGCGGTACTTCATTCATCTTCACCGATTACTTAACCAAAGTAAACCCTGATTGGGCTTCGAAAGTAGGTAAAGCGAGTGCTGTGAACTGGCCTGCCGGTTTAGGCGGCAAAGGCAGCGAAGGCGTTGCAGGTTTAGTAAAGCAAACTCCCGGCGCTATTGGTTATGTTGAATTAGCATACGCTAAACAAAATAACATGCCTTTTGCTAACATCCAGAACAAAAGTGGTAAATATATTACCCCAACTCTGGAAGCTACAACTCTGGCCAGTAATGTTACTATCCCGGCCGATACTAAAGTATCTATCACTAATACAGATAACCCTAAAGGTTATCCAATTTCCAGCTTTACCTGGGCTTTGATATACAAAGAACAAAACTACGGCGGCCGTTCAAAAGAGAGGGCTACCGAAGTAGTAAAATTACTTTGGTGGAACATTCACCAGGGCCAGGCTGATTGTGCTGCATTGAACTATGCACCGCTTTCAAAAGCTGCTGTTAAAGCTGCTGAAGCTGTATTGAAATCAGCTACTTACGGTGGCAAAGCAATTTTATAATTGAAGTTAGAATCAAGAATCAAGAGTCAAGAATCGAGAAAAAAAGAAAAGCTCCTTTCTTGTCTCTTGATTCTTGACTCTTGATTCTAAAATAAACACTGCCAGTTTCCTTTTATAAAAATCGGGGGCTGGTAATTGTTGTGTAATAGCAAAACCGAAATTTGTGGAAAATAAAAGATTAAACCTATCTAACAGTCAGCTAAAATGGGAAACCTTTTTTAAGCGGATATTGATAGTAATGAGCGCCCTGCTGGTAATCATTATTTTAGGGGTGCTGGCAACGCTTATACTGGAGTCGATGCCCTCTATCAAGTCATTAGGAATTGGCTTTTTATGGGGTAAAGTATGGGACCCGGTTCAAAATATCTATGGCGCTTATCCATTTTTAGTGGGTACCCTGCTTACATCATTTATCGCCCTTATTATATCAGTACCATTTAGCTACGCCATAGCTATTTACCTGGGCGAATACAATCCTAAAGGCTGGTTGTCTGATCTGCTTAAAAATACCATTGAACTGATTGCCGCTGTGCCATCCATTATTTATGGTTTTTGGGGATTATTCGTGCTTGTGCCAATTATCCGCACATTCGAAATGAAGATAGGGGTAGCCCCCTATGGTATTGGGGTATTTACTTCGTCGCTTATTTTGGCGGTGATGATCATCCCTTATGCTGCTTCGTTAGGTATAACATTGATCAGGATGGTGCCATCGCCGTTAAAAGAAGGTGCTTACGCTTTAGGAGCAACACGCTACGAGGTAATAAAGAGTGTTATTATGCCTTACACACGGTCGGGATTGTTTGCGGGCATATTGCTTTCATTGGGCCGCGCGCTTGGTGAAACCATGGCGGTTACCATGCTTATTGGTAATACCAGCGCCGTTGCCGATAGTTTAAAGAATGCCATCTTCGGCCCGGGCAATACCATGGCCAGCGTTATAGCCAATGAATTTACCGAAGCCGACCATACCGAATATTTATCGGCACTGATAGAATTAGGGCTGGTGCTGTTTTTTGTTACCGTAGTTATTAACCTTATTGGCAAACGTATCATTACACGCTTTACTAACAACTAATATGGAAGCAAAAATAGGATTCAGGAACGTTAAGAGCGTTATTTTTAAAAGCATAGTTGTATTCTTCGCGTTTTTAATAACAGTGCCGCTTATAGTTGTTTTAGTTTACATTATTAAGCAGGGCGTTACCCAGGTTAACTGGCACTTTTTAACCAATGTGCCCGCGCCGGTTGGCGAAACAGGCGGCGGGATATTGAATGCGCTGTGGGGTAGTTTTATTATGGTGATGGCAGCCGCGGTTGTTGCCATACCCATTGGTATGATGGCCGGTATCTATCTTAGCGAAAATTCGCGCACTAAACTGGCTTATTACAGTGGTTTATGTGTAGATATTTTGCAGGGTGTACCTTCTATTGTGGTAGGTATAGTGGTTTACTTTTGGGTAGTGAAGCCGCTGGGCACATTTTCGGCCATATCGGGTAGTTTGGCATTGGCCATTATGATGCTGCCGATAGTAATACGCTCGACCGAGCAAACCCTCAGGCTGCTGCCCGACTCGTTAAAAGAGGCGGCGCTATCATTGGGAGTACCATACCATAGGGTGATATTAAAGGTTATTGTTCCCTGCGGTTTCGCGGGTATACTTTCGGGTATCACGTTATCAATTGCGCGCGTAATAGGCGAAACCGCGCCTTTGTTGTTCACCGCATTTGGTAACCCATACCTTTCTTCGTCGTTAACAAAACCAATGGAAAGCCTGCCACACCTGATATTTACTTATGCCACCAGCCCGTACGACGACTGGCATAACCTGGCATGGGGTGCCTCATTCATATTATTAATGTTTGTTTTAATATTAAACATAGTTACAAAACTGCTTACAAGAAGATGGAAAATACAATTGTAAAAGCTGAAAATTACAACTCTTATTTTGGTGATAACCACGTTGTAAAGGATGTAAACATCAGCATAAACAAAAACGAGGTTATTGCGGTAATGGGCCCTTCGGGTTGTGGTAAAACTACGTTTTTGCGTGGTATTAACCGTATGCACGAATTGATTCCCGGCGCAACATCAAAAGGCAAAATATTGCTCGACGACCAGAATGTTTATGACATGAACGCCATTTACGTACGTGCAAAAATAGGCATGGTGTTCCAGCGCCCTAATCCTTTCCCAAACCTTAGCATATACGAGAACGTAATAGCAGGTTACCTGCTTAACGGCATAAAAGTATCAAAGGCCGACAAGGATGTAATTGTTGAACGATCATTAACCAGCGCGGCTTTGTGGAAGGAAGTTAAAGATTCACTGCATAAAAAAGGTACATTCCTTTCGGGTGGCCAGCAGCAGCGCTTGTGTATAGCACGCGCCATTGCTATGCAGCCTGAATTGATATTGTTTGATGAGCCAACCTCGGCACTCGACCCGATATCAACTTCAAGTGTGGAGCAATTATTTCATGAGCTGAAAGCAAATTATACGCTTATCATCGTAACGCATAATATGCAGCAGGCAGCAAGAGTAAGTGACCGGACAGCGTTCTTTTACATGGGCGAACTGGTTGAATTTGACGATACCAAGCAAATGTTCACCGCCCCCACCGACCAGCGTACACAGAATTATATAACCGGACGTTTTAGTTAAGATTTAAGGTGATAATCAAGTTCACTTTTGACTTTTAACTTTTGACTTTTAACTTAAATAAAATGACACCATTAGAAACCGAAATAACCGCAGTAAAAAAAGAGCTGATCAGTATGTGGATACTGGTACAGTCGCAATTGAATAATGCCAAGAAGGCCATGGTTGCTTTTGATAAAGACCTGGCGCGCGAGGTGCTGGTTAAAGAAAAAAGGGTAAACTCGTTCGAGTTGAAGATAGACCGAGATTGCGAGAATGTATTCGCGTTGCATTGCCCCGTTGCTATCGACCTCCGCTTTTTATTGGCTGCGCTGAAAATAAACACCAACCTTGAGCGTATTGGCGATATTGCCGCCGGCGTTGCCAAATACGTTGTGGATTCAGCAGTAAACTTTGACACAGCTGCTATGGAAAGCACCTCAATGCTGCGCATGTTTGATGAAGCTATTAATATTTTGACGGATGCACGCACTGCCTTCGAAATGGAAGACACCGTACTTGCCCGCAGCATATTTAAACGCGACGATGTACTGGATGCTATCAACGATAATGCTTCGGCCAGCGTTTCTGAAGTTATTAAAGCAGATATTAAGGGCATTACCGAGGCACTTTACATCCTTTCTATCATCCGTAAGCTTGAAAGGGTAGGCGATCAGTCGAAAAATATTGCCGAGGAGATTATTTTTTATGTAGAGGCAAAGATATTAAAACACTACGCCAGCCAAACAGGCTCAACTGACGAAGAATAATTTTTTTAGTTTAAACAATTGGTTAGGGCAGGTAGTGATACCTGCCTTTTTTGTTTTTGGAGGATTGTCCGGTGGGTTAATAATGCTGTCTCACTGCTGTTTCATTTTGAGACATTTTGTGCTGATTTACCTTAATTTAGGTGGATAAAAGGGCGTTAAGAACGAAAATTTCAGCGTTTTTTGACGAAAAAAGACCGCTTATTTAGGTTTTTTGATGAAAAAACCGGGTTAAAATAGTGGTATTTTAGTGTTTTGGGGGCTAAAAAAGGATTATTTTGGCGTATTTTGAGCGGTTTTGAATCTTTGATTATATTGGTAATGAGGCAGTTATATTTTTAGGTAATTTTATTTCTGAGCGTGTGTCTCAAAGTGTCTCATATGTGATAATGAGACAGTTATGCAAATTCATCTTCCGGCGTTACCTGTTATAGGCTTGTTGCATAACCCAATGAAACCCCCGTGTTACCAACGGGAAACTACTGCTCATCGGTTGTTTTACCAGCTTTATCTGAACCGAATCATTTTTCCAGGTACCCTGTAGCATAATGGTATCGGGCTTTAAAATGGCATAACGCAATATGTATTTATGCCGGCTGATGACTAAATGCTTATGTACGGTATCAACATTTAATAAATAGCCGGTGGTACTATCGCTGCATACTTTCACGTTTGCATTATTGTCGATAGCCAGTATATTCCAGCGTGTGGTGTCTGTTGTTAGCGGTGGCAGCGTATCCTTGCCGCTTATAAAGGTTTCCACCTTGTAAACACCGTATAACGGCGGCTTCTTGCCATCATCGGGCGAGCCATAATAAAATGCCATAAACACATTACTGTAAAGTACATAGCCTATTAGTAAACACTTAAAAACCAGCAACGCTATATTCTTTTCTTTCGACCTGAACCGGTGCGGCGACAGATTTGATGGCGCTGCCTCACGATTTTTGAAAAAGAAGTTCACCAGCCTATGGTAATCCCTGAACATCAAAAATATGCACATCACCACCATGGTGGTTGATAGTAGCTTTACCGGTACATCAAAGCAGTAGTTAACCGCCATTACATTACCTATAACAAACACGCCCACAATGGCGCCCAGCGTGGTTGTGCGGCGGAAGAACAGCAGCAGCCCTACACTTAGTTCGGCAAGGCCGGTTACCCAGTTAAAAGCTTTTGAATAACCCATGTACGTCCATGCCAGCCCCATGGGCGACATTTGCCCCAGCGGTTCCATCATCCGCCCAAGCGATGGTGCCGGGAATTGCAGTTTAACCACCTTAATGCCGCCATAAACCACCATGGTAATAGCTACGTAATAGCGTACAATTACACAAAGCCAATAATATAGTTTGTTGTAGTTTTTTGTTTTACGGTCGAGCGCTGTCCAAATCACCATCCCAAAAGCGGCTGTAGTTACCATCAGCAACATCAAGAGGTAATCGTACATCGTATCGCCGCTGCCGGTTTGCTCAACCACAACAGGCTGGGCCAGGTGCAAAATATTCTTCCCCACCCATGGTATAAAATGCACGAACGGCGCCATGTAAATGGTTGATAATACATCAGAAAAGGGCAGTACCCCGTTCGGTTCCATGATAATGTACAATGTGAAAAATATCATAAAAAACCTAAAGGCCAGCTTTTGCGCGGTGGTCCAGTTGGCAGGTTCAATTGTAGTTGCAGCAGTTGTCATTATGGTGATAGTGATTGGTTTCCTAAAAATAACCTTATCAACCATAAAATCAAAAGCTGTATTAATAAATAACACTATTTAATTTTTGATGACAGCACGGGCAATTTAAAAACCTATTTTTGCACCGATGACAAACAACAGCTTACAAAATAAATTCGACAGCATAATTTTCGACCTCGACGGTACCCTTTGGGATAGCACCGCCAATGTGGCCCGCGCCTGGCAAGCAGCAAATGAAGAGGTAAAATACATCAAAGAAGATAACATCGATCAGGCAATGGTACGTTCAATTACGGGCATGACCTATGTATCCATCTTCGAAAAACTGTTTCCTTACCTATCTGCCGAACAGATGGAAGAATTTATGGGCATTTGTGCCGTAAAGGAAATTGAAATGCTGCAAAACCACGGCGGTGAGCTATACCCGCAACTGGAAGAAACGCTGCATTACCTTTCAGGAAAATATAAGCTATTTATTGTAAGCAACTGCCAAAGCAACTATATCGAAACCTTCATCAGCTTTAGCGGGCTGGGCCATTACTTTATGGGGCACCAGTGTTTCGGTACAAAAGGGCAGCCTAAATTTGAAAATATTAAGGACATTGTTAACGATCATAACCTACGATCGCCAGTATATGTAGGCGATACCATGGGCGATTTCACCAGCGCCCAAAAAGCCGGTGTGCCATTCATTTTTGCCTCATACGGTTTCGGCGCAGTAGAATCAGGCCAGGTAGCCACGACAAACAATTTCAGCGAACTGAGAGATATATTATAAGTAGTTATTGGTTTAGTGAACTGATCTTTAAGTACTGATCATTATCTACAGTTATGCTGTTAAATTTTCCATTACCAAAATAGCGGCGCCAACTAGTTCGGCATCAAAACCAAGTTCTGATATTAAAAGTTCGGTGCTGGCAGCCAGTCGGGGTATGCAGTATTTGTGCAGCGCCTGTTGTATAGGGGCACGCAATATTTTGCCGACTATGGCACCGCGGCCGCTTAACACAATGCTTGCGGGGTTCATAATATGTATCAAAATGGCCAATGCCTTACCTATTTTATAAGCGGCGTCTGATAATAGCTCAATAGCAAACTGGTCGCCATTATTGGCGGCTTCCATTAGGGCATCGCCAACCAGTTTGGGGTGGTCTTCCTCAATATATTTCAATATCGATATACGGCCCTCCTTAATGCCCTCAATGGCTTTTTGCACCACCACCAGCATCGATGCTTCAACCTCCAGGCAGCCCCGTTTTCCGCACACGCAAAGGTTATTACTATCTGTTATAGGGATATGGCTAAACTCGCCCGCGAAGCCGTTATGCCCGCGGTAGATCTCATCGTTCACTATCATCCCCAGGCCAATGCCCCATCCTAAATTTATTACCATTACATCCTTGCGGCTTTTGGCTATTCCAAATTTTTGCTCGGCCAATGCAATAAGGCTCGAATCATTATCAATATAGGTAGGTATACCTGTTTCAGCAGTGAGTAACTCCGTAAGGCTTTGGCCATCAGTAATAAGGTGTGTGTAATTAATACCTTCATTTACGTTAATAAAGCCCGGCATCCCAATACCTATTCCGGCGAACCGGTCGCGCTGTACGCCGGTATTATCAATGTACCCGTTTAGCTGGATGATCAGTTCGGCCAGGGCGCCGGGGTTGTCCCAAAGCGGCAGCTCAAATATCATCATATCGCCTATGGGGTTATTCAGCAGATCTATCAGTTGTATGCGGGTGGAGAACTGGTCCATTGCCACTGTAAGGATATACAGGGCATCAGCTTTTATAGAATAAACCAGCGGCCTTCGCCCCCCGCTTGATCGTGCGTATCCGTCCTCGATCACCAGGCCGTCTTCTATCAGTTCGTTAATTGCTTTTGAGATAGAGGGTAGGCTTTTATCTAATATCTCACTCAATTCAGCACACGACAAACCTTTATCGAAATAAAGATTCTTTATTATCAGGCTTTTTAAGGGGGTGTTTTTCACGCTTATTTTTAAATAATAAACCTGTATGCTTAGGAGCAGTGGGTTTATACCAGTATGGGATAAATTTATAAATAAATCCTAAAAAAGCGAAAAGCTGATAGCTAAAAGGAGAAAGCTATAAAAACATAAAAGCTTAAGGCTAAAACAAGAAATCCGTAAGTCTCTAAATTTTAGCTTTAAGCTTAGTTGGGTTTTTACATGCTAAGCATGCGCAACAGGGGTATAATCCTCGTTGAGTTTTGATGATATTTTTAACTCCTTTGTTTCAAGTAACCATATACCTGCAGAGCAAATGAGCAGGCATGCTGCAAGGGTAATATCAACAATAACATGTTCTGCCGGAACCGATGCAAATGATATATGCAATGCGTTTGCCAGATCGGGGGCAGAAATTCCAATAAACGGGAACAGGGCAAATATCCTGAACAGTAATAACTCTTTCATAGGCGGTAGATTGTTTTAGAGCTTACGGGAGTAAAATTATAACTTATATATTTTTAATGCAAATAAACATTGCCTTTTATTTAAAATTTAATAAAAAGTTAACACAGGTATTGCCAAATCTCCATTTTTCCTGCATCTATATACACTATACATTTAATCTGTCCTTTATGTTTTAAATAATTTTAATTAGGTTTGGGGAAACTGATTATTTATTTAATTGACCGATTATTAACATATGAAGATATTTGTAAAAAAATCTCTAAGCCAACTACTTGCAACGTCAGACGAAGGCGAAACAACCCTTAAACGTACGCTCAGCGCAGGCAACCTTATCGCCTTAGGTATTGGCGCTATTATTGGCGCCGGCCTTTTTGTGCGCACTGCCGCCGCCGCAGGCGAACATGCCGGCCCCGCGGTAACCATTTCATTTATTGTAGCAGCTATTGGCTGCGCTTTTGCAGGCTTATGTTATGCTGAGTTTGCATCTATTATCCCCATTGCGGGTAGTGCGTATACTTATGCCTATGCCACCATGGGCGAAATTGTTGCCTGGATAATCGGCTGGGCTCTGATATTGGAATATGCGCTTGGTGCCGCAACCGTATCCATTAGTTGGAGTGAATACGCGAATAACTTGCTCGGGCATCGAATACCCTTTGAGTGGTGCCACTCGCCACTCGAATCGGTTATGGTAAATGGTGTATCACATCATGGTATCATGAACATCCCGGCATTGGTTATCTTGCTTTTACTATCGTTATTGCTTATAAAAGGCACCCAGGAATCGGCGACGGTAAATGCTATCATCGTAATACTGAAAGTAGCTATTGTATTGGTATTTATTGCTATCGGCTGGCAATATATTAACCCTGCTAACCATACACCTTATCTAATTCCTGACAATGCATCAAGCGTAGTACAAGCTGATGGTACAACGTATTCATACAGTTCATTTTTTAACCATGGCTGGGGCGGTGTATTAAGCGGTGCAGGTGTGGTATTCTTCGCATTTATTGGTTTCGATGCGGTATCTACCGCAGCACAGGAAGCAAAAAACCCAAGCAGAGATATGCCAATAGGTATCCTGGGTTCATTGGCTATCTGTACTGTATTATACATATTGTTCTCGTGGGTATTAACTGGCGTTGCACCTTATACCGACTTTATGCGATCGGGTAAAGAAGCCTCTGTTGCCTACGCTATCAGCCATTATATGACACATTATGCCTGGCTTTCAACCCTGGTGACAATAGCTATTTTGATGGGTTTTTCATCGGTTATTCTTGTGATGCTGATGGGGCAGTCGAGGGTGTTTTATACTATGTCGACCGACGGCTTGCTGCCTAAAGTATTTTCTGAGCTACACCCTAAGTTCCGTACGCCTTATAAGAGTAACATCATCCTCTTCATATTTGTGGGTCTGTTCGCGGCATTTTTACCCGAGAGTGTGGCCGGCGACCTTACTTCGGTAGGCACCCTATTCGCCTTTGTGCTGGTTTGCATAGGCGTTATTATCCTTCGTAAAAAAGATCCTGATTTGGTTAGGCCATTTAAAACACCGCTGGTTCCGTTAGTGCCTATATTGGGTATTATTGTGTGCGGAGCCATGATTTTAAGCTTACCAACTGAAACCCAGTTAAGCGCATTAGGCTGGATGGTTATAGGGTTGGTGATCTATTTCTCATATAGCGTGAAGCAAAGTAAATTGGGCAAGGCCGGTGATATTTTGCCAAAAGCGTCGGATTTTGAAAAGCAATAAATAGAGTTTTAATAATTAACAAAAGGCGCTGACAAAATCAGCGCCTTTTATGTTTGTTTTTATACCATACTTTGTTTTAACTTAGGACTATAACCAATAAACCATTACCATGTACGCTTTAAATTTTAACGAGATACTCTCCGTAACCATGATCCTGTTCGCGATCATAGACATCCTCGGTGCTATACCTGTAATTATTGAGCTTCGCCAGCGTGCAGGGCACATACAATCAGAAAAAGCGAGTATTGCCGTATTGGTTTTAATGGTAGCGTTCCTGTTCGCGGGTAACGGGCTGCTTAGTATCATAGGGCTTGATGTATCGTCATTCGCCATAGCGGGGTCGCTGGTTATATTTATTATTGCGATGGAAATGGTGCTTGGTGTAAAATTTTTCAAAGAAGAAATGCCCGAAACCATATCTATTGTGCCACTGGCCTTCCCGCTTATAGCAGGTGCCGGAACAATGACTACCTTGCTGTCCCTAAAATCACAATACCAAACACAAAATATATTGGTTGGTATTGTATTGAATACCATGTTCGTTTACCTCGTACTGAAAAACGTAGGCTGGCTGGAACGGTTATTTGGCAAAACGGGTATCAGCATATTACGCAAAGCATTCGGTATAATTCTTTTGGCTATCGCGATAAAGTTGTTTAGGAGTAATACGCATTTGTAGGATACAGATCACCGCGCGTCATTGCGACGTACGAAGCAATCTCAACGATTCATGTATGGACGAAGAATTAAAAAATAGAGCCTATCTTGAAGCTTCAAGACTAAAAAAAGCCGGTCATGATAATGAGGTCATTTATGCACGGCTTGAAAAGCTAGGTTGTTCTGATGAGCTTATTGAAAGGGTACTATTTAATTTATCAGTACAAAAAGTAATAGATAATGATAAACAAATTAGGCCATTTTATAATATAGCGTTAATTAAAATAGGTGTTGGAATCTTGTTAGCTATAGCATCGGCAGTTTTGATTCCGGGCCAAATTTATTTACCACTGGGACTTATCGCTACAGGCATTATCTATGCCGTGGCTACAAAGAAATATACGTTATAATTATCTTTCACCCTCTTGCGCTCGTCTACGACGAGTGCTTAAAATGGTCTTGCGTTTTCAACGCATCTATTTACTCCACGCATCCAACGTCACCACATCTCCCCGCTTGGTAAATATATTTTGAGTTAGCACGCGGTGCACTTCCTCATCGCTATCGCCACAACAATTGCTCAAAACAGTCAGTTGGTAATCCTTATCTGCCGCTTCAACAACAGTTGCCAGTACAACGCCGCTGGTTGCTATGCCGGTTAATACCAGGTGCTGAATGCCCATTCCCCTTAACACTACTTCCAGATCGCTGCCGGTAAAGGCGCTGATGCGGCGTTTGATAATGGTTACCTCGCCATCAGCAGGAGCAATATCCGGGTGCACTTTCATGAATGCATCCATGTCTACCTGGGCAAAAGCTTCTTTACGACCGCCAAAAACTTTGTTGTTCGGGTTTATTTCGGGTGTGCCTTTTCGGAAACCTACTACTACGTAAATAACTGGTATGCCTTTACTGCGGGCATTGGCTATCGCGTTAGCAACATTGGCTATTAATTCTTTCGCACCGGGAAAATTTCCAAGTATGCCTTGCTGCATATCCATAACCAGCAAGGCTGTATTTTTTATGTTTTGTTCCATAGTGTAGTTTTTAAATATTAAAGTGTTTACCCTCTTTGCGGCTTGCCGAAGAGAGGGTGGTCAAGCGGAGCGATGACCGGGTGAGTCAACGGAGCGCTTTCATCATCAGGCGCTCGGCGTGCTCAATCTTGCCACAAACATCGTATCTGCCTTATGCTCGTAGCCTTTCAAAACCTTTTGTTCCTCTAACTTCAACCCTAATCCCTTCACCAAAAAATCAACCACATCTTCATTTTCGCTTTTAAAGGCCGAACAGGTGATATAAACCAGCGGCTTACCTGGCTTTAAAAATTTCACTACGTTTTGTGCTATGCTTTTTTGCAAGCGGTTAAAAAACTCAATTTTAGAGGGATGGAACTGCGCTATCATTTCGGGTGTACGCCCCCAGGTGCCCGAGCCACTGCAAGGTGCATCGAGGATGATGCCGTCGAACTCATAATCATGCATTTCCTGGTCGGGGTTTTGGGTAAGGTCGAGCAGTTTCTTTTGATATTTCTTTAATCCGGCTTGTTGAAAGCGTTCATCCAAATTAGCCAGTATCGATTCGCGTATGTCCGATACTACTAAACTTATATTCGGCTCCAGTTCATGCAGCAACAGCGATTTCCCTCCCGATGCCGCGCAGGCATCCCACCATTTGTCCCATTTTTGAGGCCTGAAATAGTTGGCGGTTTGCTGCGAGGAATGGTCCTGTACTTCGAACCAATGCTGCGTAGGGAACAAATGTTCCAGTCGTGTGCCGTTCGGTAATGAGAAGCAGCCATCGCCCTCATCCTTAAAAGCAATTTCAGCTTTGTTCAGTTCGGCCTTCACCAAATGGTCGTAACCGTTGTGTACATGTATATACAGGTCCGGCTGTATAAAGAATGATTTTAGAAAAGCGCCTTTATCTACCCCAGTTGATATTTTGTCCGTCCAGGGAAATACATCATTCAAATCAAAATCTTTATAAACCGATTTTACCATCGCCAGTTTTTCATCAATCTCAAAACCGATGCAAGCCGCCCATTCGGGTTTAAAATGTTGTAAAAAAGAGTTGACTTGTGTGTTGCATAAAAACTCGGCCACCATCAGGCGGTCTTCAGGAGGCAATGCAGATAACACCCTGCCGATACGGAAATAATTGTAGATGAGCCGGCTGGCAACCTTGCGGTCGGTAGAGCCCATTTGTTTGTTTTGGCGGTAAAAGCCGGGCAAAAATTTGCTTAGGGGCGTTTCCGCAAGGTATTCATCCAAAATTCGCAGAAACGTCTTTAACTGGTTTATCGCCTTCATTCTACTTTCTTAAGCGCAAAGTTACTATATAATAACAGGTTTACATGTGTATTTATCCAGCCAAGCCCAGCTTTTTTCTGAAAAACGAAATCGTTATGCAAGCCGGTAAAACTGTTTTTGCCAATGCTTTTCAAATCATCGGTGCCTAACAGTTGCCCAAAATACAGCCCCGAATCAAAGCCTTTAATGGCATAGGCCGAGGGTTCGGTGTGCCAGGTATTGCGGTAATTGCGGATAAATGTAATGGTGGCTGCAGACTTATAATCCACATCATCAGCCGAGGTAATATGCGTTCTTAGCAATTGCAACCGCTGGGGCGTTAAGAAAGCATAATGCTGCCAGCTGGGATGGCCGAATAACATAATCGGGTACCGAACGGATAGCTTTTCAAGCGAATTTAAGGTAACCGTTAAAAACGCCTGGTCGGTTGAGGCGATGACAAAAATGTTATCCTTAGCCAAGCTAAGCTGCGCCATAATTGGGTTTAAGCGGCCGTGTATTACCGTAATGGTGATTATTTTGATATGCCTGTTACTTATGCTGTCGATAGCTTTATCGAACGGGGTAAGGTACTCGTTCTCCTCACTGTAACCCGACCTTAAAACAAATATTTTTTGTGGTTTAATGCGGATTGCGATATACTGCGCCGAGCACCAGGCATGGTATTCCAGCGGCGGGTTAACAGTGACCAGGTTTTGATTATGAAAAGTAGCCGGCGACTCGGGCGATAGGGGTGATATGATCGGTTTCCGCGCGCCAACAAGCACAGCGGTAACGGCCTTTATATCATCAGGAAAAACCGGGCCCACGATCAGGTCGCTTGTCCTAACTTTTGGATTATATGCAAGCCCATGCGCCGTAGCAGGGTCATCCTTCGAATCAAAAAGCTGAAGTTTATAGTTATACCCGTAAAAAGTTAACGAATCAAGCGCCGATTTGAACCCGCGATAATAATCGGCGGCTATACGTGCTTTTTTCAAGCTGATATCATCATACGATTGCCCCGGCCCGATATGATCAAGTCCAAAAGGTAATAACAATGAGATAACCGATACTTTTGCCTCGGCCGGCTTAACCGGTACGGGCTTTTCAACAGGCGGCGGTGGATGTTCAACAGGTTTGTTTACGGGGGTAGGTACTATCCTTACCTTTGGCGAACAAGCCGCCAAAAGCAAGGTGATAAATCCAATAACTAACCGCCTATTCCCATTCAATTGTGGCAGGCGGTTTCGAACTGATGTCATATACTACCCGGTTAATACCCTTTACGTTATTAATGATCTCGTTCGAGATCTTTGCCAGCAGGTCATAAGGTAAATGGCACCAATCAGCTGTCATTCCGTCTAATGATTCTACGGCGCGAAGGCAAATTACGTTCTCATAAGTGCGCTCATCGCCCATAACTCCTACGGATTGTACCGGCAAATAAATAGCACCGGCTTGCCAAACTTTATCGTAAACACCGGAAGACCGCAAATTGTTGATATAAATCGCATCTGCTTCCTGTAATATGGCAACTTTTTCGGGAGTGATGTCGCCCAATATCCTTATCGCCAGTCCCGGGCCGGGGAATGGATGCCTGCCTAATATATTGGGGTCGATGCCTAAAGCCTTGCCAACCTTGCGTACTTCGTCCTTAAACAAAGTATTTAAAGGCTCAACTACCTTCAATTTCATGAAATCGGGCAATCCCCCAACATTGTGGTGCGATTTTATAGTTGCTGATGGCCCTTTCACCGATACCGATTCAATAACATCGGGGTAAATGGTGCCTTGTCCCAGCCATTTCACATCTTGTACCTGGTGTGCTTCGTCATCAAATACTTCAATAAACACACGCCCGATTGCTTTACGTTTCTTTTCAGGATCAGTTAATCCGGCTAAAGCATCATAAAAACGCTGTTTGGCGTTTACGCCTTTAACGTTAAGGCCCATATGTTTGTAGGAATCCAATACCGATTCGAACTCATCCTTCCTCAACAAACCATTATCAACAAATATGCAATACAGGTTTTTGCCGATAGCATGATGGAGCAACACCGCCGCTACCGATGAATCCACACCGCCTGATAATCCTAAAACAACCTTATCATTGCCTAATTTCTCTTTCAGTGCGGCAACGGTCGTTTCAACAAATGAATCCGGTGTCCAGTCCTGTTTGCAACCGCAAATGTCAACCAGAAAGTTTTGCAATAATTGCTTACCGTCAATACTATGTGTTACTTCAGGGTGGAACTGTATGCCGTAAGTATCGGTACCGGTTACATGATAAGCGGCAACTTTTACAGTATCGGTACTGGCTATCACCTCAAAATTATCTGCTATGCGGGCAATGGTATCGGCGTGCGACATCCATACCTGCGATTCCAGCGGAATATCTTTAAATAGTTTATTTTCTTTATCGATGTATTGCAGGTTAGCCCGCCCGTATTCACGTGTGCTTGATTTCATTACCTCGCCACCATTATTATGGGCGATATGCTGCGCGCCATAGCAAACACCCAGCAAAGGCAATTTGGTATGGAATTTTTCAAAGTCGAAATTTGGCGCATCGTCCTGCCGTACCGAATAAGGGCTACCTGAAAGGATAATGCCTTTTACAGTGCTGTCGATCTCAGGAAAATGATTGAAGGGGTGTATCTCGCAGTAGATATTGAGCTCCCTGACACGGCGCGCTATCAGTTGGGTAAACTGTGAGCCGAAGTCAAGAATGAGGATTTTTTCTTGCATGGGCAAAGATAGGATTTTTTGAGGGATTTGAGATAGGAGATTTTAGAAGTTCAAAAGCTTATCGAGTTCAAACAAAAAAAGCGACAGACTCATGCCTATCGCTTTTTACTATAAGATTTTGTTTGACTTAAAAATTCACACCAACATTAATACTGCTGGTTGAGTTTTGTAAAGTTGCTCCACCTGAATCTTTCTCAATATTTGTAATACCACCTTGTCCGCCAAGTTCTATAAAGAATTTGGCTTTGTCTGAAATAGGGATTTTAACACCAATATCTACTCTCAAGCCAGCGTCAACGGTGTTAACCTCATCTTTAAAATCCTGGCCGCCATTTGTGGCACTGGTTAAGATACCTAAATAAGGTCCGAAATCCAGGTACCAATTTCTATGCATACCAAAGTGCCAGTTCGCCGCTACCGGAATAGTTATATAGTTTAATTTATAATCCTGGCTACCGTTATTATCCAATATAAATATTCCATTGTTCCAGCCTTTTTGGTCGTACAATGCCCTCACCTTAAGGCTCCATCTGTTCGAAAAATAGAAGTCTCCTGAAACACCGGCATTCAAGCCTGTTGTTGCAGATGTACTCTGGTAACCGCTGCCTGCGGTTATATACGAAGTATTTAAACCAACATCGAAGCCAAATTCAGTGTCGCCCTTTTCTTTTACCTGTGCCGAGGCAACCCCGTAAATGCCTAATACAATAAATAGTGTTGTAAAAATTTTCTTCATGTGTGATATTTTTTAGATTGATGGCAAAGATAGTATTATTTTAGATTTCGAAAATTACAGACCCGAACGTTAGTTAATTCAGCAAAACATAGCAAGTTCCGGGTTTTGCCGCGTGTGCCGCTAAGGTAAATTTGTTGTATGAAAATTAAATGATATGAACACGCAGGAAACCATAAATTACGAACGCATTGCCGATGCCATCAACTACATCAGGCTAAATTTTAAAACCCAGCCCGACCTGGACGAGGTTGCCGAAAAAGTGAACCTTAGTCCGTTTCACTTTCAACGGTTGTTTACCGATTGGGCAGGCATCAGTCCTAAAAAATTCTTGCAATACCTAAGCCTTGAACACGCCAAAGGTATTTTGAAGGATCAACAGGCCACATTATTTGATACCGCTTACCATACAGGCTTATCAGGCACGGGCCGTTTGCACGACTTGTTTATCAACCTGGAAGGCATGACGCCTGCCGAATACAAGAACGGTGGCGCGGCGCTAACCATTAATTACAGCTTTGCCGAAAGCCCATTTGGGAATATAATCGTAGCATCAACCCCTAAAGGTGTTTGCTATATGGCTTTTGCCGATGACCAGCAAACAGCATTTGATGAATTAAAAAAGCAGTTCCCCAACGCAATCTATCGGCAATTTGCCGATAGATTGCAGCAAAACGCCTTGTTTATTTTCCGTAAGGATTGGTCGCAGTTATCGAATATAAAGCTGCATTTGAAAGGCACGGCATTTCAGCTTAAAGTTTGGGAGGCATTGCTTAAAATACCCATGGGTGGGTTAAATACCTATGCCGGTATTGCGCAAAAAATAGATGCGCCAAATGCCAGCAGGGCGGTAGGCAGCGCGGTTGGCGATAACCCGGTGGCTTTCCTTATCCCATGCCATAGGGTGATCAAATCCACGGGCGAGTTTGGGCAATACCATTGGGGTGCTACACGCAAATCGGCAATAATAGGTTGGGAAGCAGCGAGGAGCGCACAATAATATAGCAAAGAGATGGATATACAACAAAGGATCGATCAGCTAAATTGGGATAAAGCCGCTGCTGATATGAACAACACAGGCTACGCCATATTGCCCGGTATTTTAACCGGGAATGAATGTACTGATCTCATCACCCAATATGATAATGAAGGTCTGTACCGAAAGAAAGTAATTATGGAACGGCATCAATACGGTAAAGGGGAGTACAAATATTTCAGTTACCCTTTACCGCCATTGATACAGCAATTGCGCGAAACTGTTTATCCCAAATTAGTGCCCATTGTAAATGGCTGGATGCAGGCGCTGAATATTGCAAAAGACTTTCCAGCTACATTGGTGGAACAACTGGCACTTTGCCACGCCAATAACCAGGTTAAACCCACTGCATTAATATTAAAGTATGCAAAAGGCGGGTTCAACGCTTTACACCAGGACCTTTATGGCGAAATATTTTTCCCGGTGCAAATGGTGATGTTTTTGAATGAACGGGGTAAGGATTATGAAGGCGGCGAATTTGTATTGATAGAACAAAGGCCACGTGCGCAATCAAAAGCGATTGTGCTAAATCCCAGTAAAGGTGATGTGCTGGTATTCACCACCAATTTTAGGCCGGTAAATGGCACGCGTGGCTATTACCGGGTAAATATGAAACACGCTGTAAGCGAAATTACCGAAGGCAACCGGCACACTTTAGGTATCATTTTTCATGATGCCGGTTAATCCGGATCATAATACGCTTATGTAACAATTATATGTATGGACAGGTTATGTTAAACATTTTATGGTGTTGAAAGTTATTTCAATAAACCACCACTAAAAAAAACAACTCCATGAAAAAGTACCAAAATAGGATAATCGCCTTAGTATTATTAACATCATTTGCAGCTACGAGCTGTTCTGTTCAATACCGCGAGCGCAGAAGGGCAAGGAGGCACCCGGTGACAACTGAGCGCATAATAATCCGTAATTAACATCAAACTATAACTACTTATGAAACATTTAAAATTTATAGTAATGGCACTAATGGTGGCTTTTACTTTCGGAAGTTTTGATAGCGCGAACGCGCAGGTTGTTGTACGGGCACGAGTTGGCATAGGCACCGGCCCATATTACTGGCATGGGCGCCACTGGCACCACCGCCGTGCATATTGGCGCCACCATCACAGGTATTACCGCTATTATTAAATAATAGAGCAGCCTTGCCAATCGGCAGGGCTGCTCTATTTAACGGCATTTCCAAATGCCATGAACAATGTATTTTTACGCTTTAATTAACTTTCCTTTTTTAAATTGCGGCTTTTAATATAGTGAGAACTGTGAACTTTCTGAAGATATTTTTAATAATAGCAGCTATAAGCCTGTTGCTGGATTGGTATGTTTTCTCAGGGTTAAAGACGCTGGTTGCTGACTGGCAATCTTCGAGGATGCGCCAACTGGTTACCTGGGGTTTTCTGGTAATATCAGTAGGGGTAACGGTAGTATTTATCGCGGGGATGGGTAGTTTCAGTACCGCACGTGGTATGACACCTTTCCATGAGTATATGCTGAGCTTTTTCCTGGTTATTCTCATTTCCAAGCTGTTTTTTGCCATCGTTCTTTCCATAGGCGACCTTGGTCGCTTTCTTTATGGCATAGGTAACAATGTGATCAATACAAGTAAACCCGGTCAGCCCTTTTTTCCTGGCAGGAGAAAGTTTATAAGTGAGCTGGCTGTATTGATCGCCGCTTTACCTTTCACCAGCCTTATTTATGCCATGATAGGGGGTAAATACGATTATAAGCTGCACAAGCAAACGCTTTATTTTGATGATCTGCCCCAAGCCTTTGATGGTTTTACCATCACCCAAATATCCGATATACACTCGGGCAGTTTTGATAATACAACGGCAGTACAACGCGGTATCGACCTGGCCAGGGCCCAAAAAAGCGACCTGTTTGTTTTTACAGGAGATCTGGTAAATAATGCCGCCTGGGAGATAGAGCCCTATATGGATAATTTTAGCCAGTTGAAAGCTCCTTATGGGCAATTCTCTATATTGGGTAATCATGATTATGGCGATTATGTCCAGTGGGACAGTGATGCCGAAAAGGCAGCGAACCTTGATAAATTAAAACAACATCATAAAGAACTGGGCTATCATCTGCTGCTTGATGAAAACGTAACAATAGAAAAGGACGGCCAGAAAATAGCACTTATAGGCGTGCAAAATTGGGGCAGGGGCTTTATACAAATAGGCGACCTTGATAAAGCGCTGAAAGGTGTTGATAACAATGCTTTCAAAATATTGCTCTCGCACGATCCCACTCATTGGGAAGAAAAAGTGCGTTTTAATCCCGTACCTATACACTTAACCTTGGCCGGTCACACGCATGGCGCGCAGTTTGGTATTGAAGCCGCCGGCTTGCGATGGAGCCCGGTTCAATACCGCTATCTTGATTGGGCTGGGCTGGGGCATCATAATGATCGTTACATTTACGTTAACCGTGGCTTTGGCTTCCTGGCATTTTCGGGCAGGCTGGGTATATGGCCCGAAATAACAGTTATCACCCTAAAGAAAAAGACGGCATAAAACAAAATGGCGGTCCTGGTGCTTTTAATTATATATAAAAGCATTAATTATGGCAACTCAGCATAAAAGAATAACAGATACAACCCAAGCTCAGGCTAAAGGCACCTACCTGCATAAAGATAATTGGGAAGTGATGAAGCCTTTCGTTCATTTCGCTTTTAAAGCTATCGCGGTAATTGGGGGCACACTTTTGGCAATTGTTAAGCTTATCCCAAAGGCATTGGAGCATAAGCCGCATGATGATAAAAAGGATAAGATCATAAAAATATAATATTTCTTACTGCATAAAGCACTCGCTGATAATGTGATACACAGGCCGCGATAAGTTTATTTTTTTAATTAAGCCGATTTTCAGATATTTGCTGCCCGGTGTTTAACGCACCGCACACTTTCCAGTAGTGTAACGGTAGCACATCAGACTCTGACTCTGCTAGTCGTGGTTCGAATCCATGCTGGAAAACCCCCTTGGACTGCAGCGAGAAATCGTCTGCAGTCCAATTTTTTTTAGCTCTTAACTTATTGTTTATCAGATATATAAAACCGAATGGCTCGCTTACCCTGGCGGTTCGAAAACATATTTCCTCAAAAGTGAATTTTTCGGGATATATCGAACCAATTAAGCGCTTCTGATCGTAAGGTTCTGATTCGCTATAGATTGTATCTAAGGCGCATAAGCTTCCCAAAGCCGTGTCGACCAGCTTACTAGCCTCGGTAACACTCATCAAGCCTGTTTTTAAATCATTTAACTTACTTTCTATAACATTAATTTTTCCTTCAACATCAGATTTAATAATTTTAAAGTCACCAGCATCAATATCACCATCAAGCAATAACTCGCGCGCTTTTACGATGCGATTATCCAATTGAGAGATCTGATTAATTAGTTGTTTTCTATCTTGCTTTATCACAGTGTCATTACTAGTATATTCGTCAATAATTACCTGTTTAAATAATCTCACTGCTGCGGGATTTAATACAAACTCAGCCAAGTGATTTATAAACGCCTGATTGGTTGGCCCTGCCTTAAGTCGGTAGCCGCAATTCGGAAAACAATGATAATAGTGATAGTAAGCTGAGCGTCCTTTTGAAGCACTTCCTGTTAGTGCCTTATTACAAATCGGACATAGCATAAATCCTTTCAAGACTAATTGATCATCAGCGACCATTTTGGATTTGACCGGTCGTTTTCGGCCAGTAAGAACATCTTGAACTGCATAAAATAAACTTTCAGAAATCAACGGCTCATGCAAACCATCCACTGTGTAACTTTCTTCATCCTTTAATTTTGGAATTATAATTTTTCCGATATATAACTTGTTATTCAATAGGTTCCAAAAATTACTACGTTTGCATTCCAATCCATTTTTCTTTGCCTGGCGCCAAACATCTATTACTGTAGTATGGCCTGTTGCAACCTCTTTAAACGCCCAGCGGACAAGATCCGCCTGCGATTCATCTGGAACAATAACTTTTTTTCCACCTTCCAAGGTCTTATTTACGTAGCCGACAGGGGCCATTGCCATATAACGCCCTTCTTTTTTGGCTCTGCGCATACCGAAAAATACATTCAATGCACGCCGATCATTTTCAATTTCAGGTGCTGTTAAGTAAATGGCTAGCATCATTTTGTTTTCCGGCACAGACATATCCAGTGGTTGTTCGATGGCTTGCGGCTCAATCCCAAAACCTTTCAAGGTCGCGATCATTTGGTAGGCGTCCGGAGCATTACGACTAAAACGGTCCCATTTGGTGAATAAAATCAAGTCGCTCTTATGTTTATGCTGCCGTAAAAAAGTAAGTAATTTAGTCCACTCTGGACGGATGAAAGTCTTGGCTGAGTGATCCTCGAATATAGTTTTCCGAATAGTTATCTTGTTTTGTTCGCAATACTTGATAAGTACGTCATGTTGGTTGCGTTGCGAGTAGCCTTTGTCAGCTTGCTCGTCTGTGCTAACACGGATATAAATGTCGGCAATTTTCATAGTTTAAACTTTTGATTCACAATCAATTTAGCTAAAAAGTACATTATTTCCAAAACTTTTTCGACTTCTTTTTCATCCATTTTTATTCCTTGTTTCTCCAATACTTTAACTGCCTGGGCAAGGGTAACCTTTCTTTTTTTCTCCGTATCTTTTTCCATAAACTTTGCTCCAAAGGGCAAAGGATAAAGTCAGCGTGAAATCAAACAGGTGGTTTTTAGGGGCGACCCCTAATCTTTTAATCCTGAAATAGCGCAAACAGAAAAGGCCGGGAACAACCCAGCCAGTTCATTAACCCTAATTGTAAATTCTTAGAAGCTATAAACGATGCGTAAAGCCATCTGGCCTACTGTACCGTTCTTTGACCAGCCTTCATAACGAACGCCGTCTTCCAGTCCGTTGCTCCAGGCGTAACTAATGCCCGGTGCGTATACGAATGCGGTACCACCGCCATCCTGCACGAATGCCGCGCCAAATTGTGCCTCACCGTAGAAGCCACCGGTAAAGGTATAGCGACCGCCAACTATTACCGGGATCGCTTTCAGGTCCGAAGTTTTAAAACCGTCAATGGTTTTGCCTAGAAAACTAGAGTAACCTGCCGAAAGGCTGACACCAAAATTAGTGGCTACAGGCAGCGAATACTTCAGGTCACCACCAATAACAAAATTAGAATAATCGCTGGCTGAGCCTACTGGTAAACCTGCGTCAACGCCGATGCTGAATTTACCGCCGTCTTTAGTTGAACTAGTTTGCGCGAAAGAATTGATCAAGGCGATGCCGATGATAGCTACTGTTTAATAAGATTTTTTTCATAGTTTATTTGGTTTAAAATGAAACCGCAAAATTAGCAACGCGCTATTTTTAACGTACCCCGTCTTTCTGCGCTGCTTTTTTTTGATGGGATAAAATATTTAGTTTCGCCCCATGTTAACCGTTGAAAAAATAGGCGGCACCTCGATGAGCGCCCTGGCCGATGTAATTAACAATATCGTAGTGTTTGAACGCGCCGGCGATGCGCTGTATAACCGTGTACTGGTGGTGTCGGCTTTTTCCGGCGTTACCAACCTGCTGCTGGAAAACAAAAAGACAAAGGAACCTGGCGTTTACCAGGAACTGGCGAGCGGCAGGGATTTCCGTACCAAACTATTTGAGGTGGCTAACCATTTAAAGGCGCTGAACCAAAGTTTTGGGCCGCTCGGGCTTGACCTGCAGACAGCCAGCCAAATGGTCGACAGCCAGGTGAAGATCGCTTTAACCTACCTGGATAGCGCAGTCACCATGCTCGCTTCCGGGTATCTCAATGAAGGTGTATTGTTCGCGGCACGTGAGATATTGGCGTCCCTGGGAGAAAGCCACTCCGCGTATGTGCTAACGAGCATTTTGCAACATAAAGGCATCAAAGCTATCCTGATCGATTTGGCCGGTTTCGCGGATAGCCGCCCGCTGACCATCAGTGAACGGATCACAGATGCCTTTAAGCAAATTGATCTGCAAAACGCCATCGTTATCGCCACGGGCTATGCCAAAGGCACGGAGGGTATCATGCGGGAATTTGACCGCGGCTATTCGGAAGTGACCTTCAGCAAGATCGCCGAAATTTTAAAGCCCCAAGAAGCGATCATTCATAAGGAATATCATTTGTCAACGGCCGATCCCGCTTTGGTTGGTATCGATAATGTCAAACCGGTCGGTTTTACCAATTACGACATAGCCGACCAACTGGCCGATGTCGGCATGGAGGCCATCCACCCTAAAGCCTCCAAGCCGCTCGAGATCAACGGCATCCACCTGCGTATCAAAAATACCTTCGAGCCGGCACATCCCGGTACGCTCATCAACCGCGAATATGTTTCGGCACTCAAAAGGGTGGAGGTGATCACCGGCACCGATAGGCTGACGGTCATTGACATCTATGACCCGCTCATGGTCGGCAGCGTCGGCAGCGACCTTGCGATCATGCAGCTTTTCTATCAGCACCGGGTCAGTTATACCTTCAAAACCACCAGCGCCAACAGTATTTCTATCGTGATCTGGGAACATGACTTTATAGAAGCGCTCATCACTGATCTGCAAGCCGCGTTTGAAAAAGTCACCGTAGAACCCGTCGCCATGGTCTGCCTCCTGGGCACCAATATGGACCAGCCCGGCTTGCTTGCCAAAAGCGCCGCCGCCCTGGCCAAAGAAGAGATCAATATCAAAAGCGCCGGTTTCGCACTGCGCAAGGTCAATATCCAGTTCCTGATCGCCCGAGGGGACTTCAGGACAGCTATCATCGCGCTGAACAAGGCGGTGGGGTAGCCTATAAATAGGGTATTTCACGGGGGAAAGCAGGGGAAAGCTATTTACTTTTAACACGGTAATATTGCGGAATTATAAACTCAGTATTTTATCTCCTTCATCTGCGAAAGTGTTAAATATTGTAGAAAAACATATAGATCAGCTTTTGCAAGAAGCACCTGATGGAACTCAACTTAAAAAATAAAGTCATCATCGTCACCGGCGGCTCGAAAGGAGTCGGCGCCGGTATCGTTAAAGCCTTAACCGAAGAAGGCGCGATCCCGGTCAACGTCGACCGCGAAAATAATTTTAACTTAAACGTGCCTGGCAACTGCGCACACGCGGTATGGAACACGGTAAAAACCTATGGACGCATCGACGGCCTGGTGAATAATGCCGGTATAAACGACGGGGTCGGCCTGGAAAAGGGGAACCACAAACAATTTATGAAGAGCCTGCAGTCAAACATGGTCCATTATTACCTGATGGCGCACCACGCGCTGCCCTACTTGAAAAAATCAAAAGGCAGCATCGTCAATATCTCCTCCAAAGTCGCCGAAACCGGCCAGGGCGGTACTTCCGGCTATGCAGCTGCCAACGGCGCGCGCAACGCACTTACCCGCGAATGGGCGGTGGAACTATTGCCCAGCGGCATCCGTGTCAACTCGGTTATCATCGCCGAATGTTTTACACCTTTGTATGAAAGCTGGATAAAGACCATGCCGGTCGGCACGCTGGCAAAGATCACCACAAATATCCCGCTCGAAAGACGTATGACGACCACCGAAGAAATCGCCAACTCGGTTCTATTCCTGCTCTCTGATCGCTCCAGCCATACCACCGGACAACTGCTGCACGTCGACGGCGGTTACACCCATCTGGACCGCGCCATCAAATAAAAGGATAACAGATAGCAGGCCCACGTGCTTTTATTTGCCTTTTTTTTCTTTTTGTTTGGCGCTGTTCAATGGTAAAGCTGTGCCGGACTTACTTTGTTTGAGTACAAAAGAACTCTGTACATTCGCCATCGGCACCGCTTCAAAGATTGTGTTTTCGAGAAAATCCTGGTAGGCGGCAACATCTTTCACCACCACCCGCAATGTAAAGTCGAATATTCCCGATACATGCAGGCATTCCAGCACTTCCGGTATCTTATTGATCTCCGACTCGAACTGTTTCAGCGCCTTCCGGCTGTGGTCCCTTAACTGTAAATGCGTCAGCACCATCATTCCCCGTTCGAGCTTCACCGGGTCCAGGATTGCGACATATTTCAGGATAAAACCTTCTTCGTGCAAACGCTTGAGCCGCATGTTGACCGAACCCTGTGACTTGGCCACCCGTTCGCCAATCTCGGCATTGGAGAGCCGGGCATTATCCTGTAATAAGCGAAGAATTTGAATGTCTGTATCGTCGAGTTGGTTCAGCATGATTGATAATTAATTAAAACAAATCCTTGTTTTATTGCAAATATTAATAAAATATTAGAATAATCGATTGTTTACCATTATATGAATTGAATAATCTGTTAAGGGAAAGTTTTTCATTTGTAAAATGTAACATTTGCTGCGTTTTTATTAAAATGCAATTGATTAAGCCCAACAAAGTAATCCTGGTGACCGGCGCCTGCGGGCAGATCGGGACCGAACTCGTTAAGTTCCTGCGCCGGCTTTATGGCAGAGCCAGTGTGATCGCTTCCGACATCAAGCCGGAACGCAGCGCTTTGCTCAGCGAAGGACAATATACTTTTTTGGATGTACTGGACAAAGGCGCGGTCGCCAAGACCGTCAGCACCTGTGGTGTGACGCATATTTATCACCTGGCAGCGGTACTTTCGGCAAGCGGTGAAGAAAACCCCCGGAACACCTGGGAGATCAATATGGATAGCCTGCTCAATGTCCTGGAAGTGGCGCGCCAGCAGCAGCTCAGCCAGGTTTTCTGGCCAAGTTCCATTGCCGTATTCGGCCCCGCATCCATTCAAGACAATTGCCCGCAGGAGGCCCTGCCCGAACCTGAAACGGTTTACGGTATCAGCAAACTGGCCGGCGAGCATTGGTGCCGTTATTACCGCGACCGTTATGGGCTGGATGTCCGGAGCCTGCGTTACCCGGGACTGATCAGCCATTCGGCAATGGCAGGGGGCGGCACGACCGATTACGCCGTGGATATTTTTCACAAGGCAATAACGGAACAACAGTATCATTGCTTCTTACGGGAAGATACCAAACTACCGATGATGTATATGCCGGATGCCGTAAGGGCCACGGTCGAACTGATGGAGGCGCCGCGGGAAAAGGTCAGCCAGGTCAGTGCTTACAATATTGCCGCCATGAGTTTTACGCCCATGGAACTGGCCGCCGAGGTCGGCAGCTATGTGCCCAACTTTAAAATGCAATACCAGCCGGACCACCGTCAAAGGATCGCCGACAGCTGGCCGGGCGCCATAGACGACCGCCGGGCGCGGCAGGACTGGGGCTGGGTGCCGCATTACAATATGTACATGATGACCATGGATATGATGGGGAAGTTAAGCCCCCCTAAATGAAAGATGTCGTGGTGGCTGTACTTGTCGTCATGGCCTTTTGGCTCATGGCGGCAAACAAACCCAAGGACAGCCATTAGCATGGGATTTTAAAGAGCTTTTGCGCGAGCATTAGATTTTAGTTAATAGTTAGTTTAGTGAGGAGCGCCGCCTATGGCGGCGCTTTATTTAAACTGCAAGGAACAGAACCGGAAATGAAAAAGAGAAACCTATATACACTGGCCTTATGGACGCTTGTCCATGCAGCCGTCGCACAGGAAAAACCGCTGCCGCTTGACCCGGCCGTCAGAACAGGGAAGCTGCCCAACGGCTTTACCTATTTTATACGCCATAATGAAGAACCCAAAAACAGGGTAACGCTTTACCTGGTCAACAAAGTAGGGTCGGTGCTGGAAAGCGACGACCAGCAAGGATTGGCGCATTTCATGGAACACATGAGCTTTAACGGCACCAATCACTTTCCGAAAAATGAACTGGTGGATTACTTACAACGCTCGGGGGTGCGTTTTGGCGCCGACCTGAACGCCTTTACCAGTTTTGACGAGACCGTTTACCAGCTGCCGCTGCCCACCAACAAACCGGGAATCCTCGCCGGCGGGATGCAGATCATGCGCGACTGGGCGCAGGAAGCCACGCTCGACCCGGTTGAGATCGATAAGGAACGTGGCGTGGTGCTGGAAGAAAAGAGACTGGGCAAAGGTGCACAGGAAAGAATGCAGCGCCAGTACTGGCCCGTGCTCCTTAACCATTCCAGGTATGCCGAACGGATCCCTATCGGGCTGGACACTATTCTGAATAATTTCAAGCCGGAGGCTATCCGGCGTTTCTATCATGACTGGTACCGCCCGGACCTGCAGGCGCTGATCGTCGTCGGCGATATCAATGTGGACTCTATGCAAAGGGTCATCACCAGGCAATTCTCGGACCTCAGGAACCCAGTGAATGAACGGGTGCGCACGGCTTATACGATCCCCCTGACCGGAAAAAACCAATTTGTGAGCGTTACGGATCCCGAGCAGACACAGACCACCCTGGAAGTCATCATCAAACAACCTGCATTACCGCTGCGGACTGCGGTCCAATACCGCGAAAACGTGATTAGGGGCCTGTACAATCAGATGATGGGTGAACGCTATGCGGAACTGTCCAGACAAGCCTACCCGCCTTTCCAGGGCGGCAGCGCCGGGATAGGGAACTTGCTGTCAGGGGTTGATTATCTGGATGTCAGCGTGGTGGCTAAACCCGGGGAACTGGAGCGCGGCTTTAAAGCGGTATGGCGCGAAGTGATGCGCGCGAAGCGCTACGGGTTCACCGAAACCGAGCTGCAGCGGGCCAAGACAGATCAGTTGAGCGGCATGGAGTCCGCCTTGAGAGAAAAGAACAAAACAAATTCGAATAGTTATGTCAATGAGTATATGCAATATTTCCTGCACGGCACTACAGCGCCCGGCATCGATTATGAATACCAATTGTTAAAAAAGGACCTGGCCGGGATCACCCTTGCTGAAATGAACAAACTCGCCATTACTGAGGTCAAAAATACGGACCGTGACATCCTGGTCATGGCGCCGCAAAAGGACAAGGAAACGCTGCCCGGAGAAGCTACAGTGCTGAACTGGATGGCGTCAGTAGAAAGCGGGGATTTGCCGGCTTATCAGGACAACGTCAGCAGGTTGCCGCTGCTAAAAAAACAGCCGGTAGCCGGAAGGATCACCGGCGAATCAAAGGACGTGGCGTTGGGTACCACCCTGCTCACCCTTTCAAACGGGGTAAAGGTACTGCTGAAACCAACGGATTTTAAAGCCAATGAGATCAAATTTACCGGGTTCTCCAATGGCGGCACCTCCTTATACAGCGATGCCGATTACCAGTCCGCCGCCAGTGCGGGCATGATCGGTTCGTTCGGCGCCGGGAATTATGACCCGACACAGCTCGACAAGTTCCTGACCGGTAAGCAGCTCAGCGTATCGCCTTATATCGGCGAGCGCACACAGGGGGTGAACGGCAGCGCCGAACCAAAGGACCTGGAAACCGCTTTGCAACTATTGTATGCCTATTTCACGGAACCCCGCAAAGATACCGCCTTGTTCAGGGCGTCCATCGAACGGGCAAAAGACGGCTTGCTAAACCGTTCGAATGACCCGGGCAGCGTATTCCAGGACAGCGTAAGTGCCCTGTTATACCACAACAATATCCGCAGGACGGGCCCGTCGCTGGAAAAGATACAGCAGATCAACCTGGACCGTGCATTTGACATCTACCGGGAGCTCTTTGACGATGCATCAGGGCTACAGTTTACTTTCGTGGGCAACTTCGAAGCGGACAAAATAAAGCCGCTACTGGCGCGTTACCTTGGGGCTTTGCCCTCAAAAAACAATAATGAACAGGCAAGGAACCTGGGCATCCATATCGTGGATGGTAAATTCAACAAAAATATCTACAAAGGCAGCGAACCTAAGGCGACCGTTCAACTGATCTGGTCAGGGGCCTGCGATTATAGCCCGCAGGCCAATATGGACTTTGATGCGCTGAAGGAATGCGTGGAGATCAGGCTGCTCGAGCGCCTGCGGGAAGATGAAAGCGGTGTTTACTCGCCCGGCGCCTATGCCAGCGTAGTGAAAAAGCCCGACGGGCGCTATACTTTTGTGATCTATTTCGGCTGCGCACCGAAGAACGTGGACAAGCTCATCGCTTCCGCGCAGGACGAGATCAATAAAATAAGGTCCGAGGGTCCGCCGCAGGTCAATATCGATAAATGGCGTGCGGAAACCCGCACCGGCCATGAGACCGCTATAAAAACCAACGACTTTTGGCTGGGTTATTTCAACAGCCAGCTGCTGGACGGCGGGAGCCTGCATCAACTGGACGATTATGACAATCGGCTGCAAAAGGTCACTCCAGCCGTAGTAAAAGCTATCGCTAACCAATATTTAAGCGGGGATAACTATATCCGCACGGTATTACTGCCGGAACAAAAAACTCAGTAGTTCTTTTGGCCTTCATTAGCCATATAATGAGATCAGAAAATAGTTAATAAAAAGCCCCCGGTGAGTGGGGGGCTTTTCAAAAAGACTCAAATCGTTCTTAAATAATAAATCAATTAATAGTCAAGCTGCGCCTGCCCGTTGAGTAGGGGAAGGCGTTTTTAAAGATAGTCATCATTAATGAAAATATTCATCACTAACCTGCCGTTTATTTGCAGTGAAGAAGAAATAACTGCTTTCATAGGGCAATTTTGTACGGTCATTTCGTTCAGCCTTGCGCGCCATGAGGCCGACGGCAAAAGCAGGGGATTCGCGTTCGCCGATGCGGAAGCCCTGGAACCGGGTAGATCCACTCTTGAACTGCTCAGCGGCAAGAAGATCAAGGACAAGCCGTTTTATGTAGCCCAGGCCGTAGACAAGGACAAATACCAGCGCCCGGCGGACTTACTGACCATAAAGAAAAAACGGAAACGCCTGACGCCTATCACCCAAACCTTATGAAGCTGGTAAACCAAAAGAAAACCATCATGCCTATAAGAAAAGCAACCGCCAGTGACGCGCAGCCTGTCAAATACCTGCTGGAACAGCTTGGTTACCATTTGCCGCCGGAAAGCGTCAAACAAAAACTCGCGCAAATGGTCGGCGACCCCGATAACCAGGTCTTTGTCTACGAAACGGACGAACTTATCCAGGCCTTTATTACGCTGCATTTTGTGCCCCAGCTCGGCCTGGCCGGCGACCTGGCCGTTATCGGTTATTTCGCGGTAGATGAAAAGGAACGCAGCCAGCATATCGGCCGCGAACTGGAAGAATACGTCACCCGGCTGGCTGCCAAAAGAAATTGCGACCGCATACAGGTGCACTGCAACCTCAAACGCCAAGACGCGCACCGTTTTTACATCCGCCAAGGCTACCACGAGACCCGGAAATATTTCACCAAACAACTGTTCTACTTATAGCCCGCACAACCCCATGACAACAGATTTTTTGCCGCTCAAGGGCACCGATCACGTCGAATTCTATGTAGGCAATGCCAAACAGGCTGCCCATTATTATAAAACCACCTTTGGCTTCCAGGATCTGGCCTACGCCGGCCCGGAAACCGGTGTCCGCGACAAAGCCTCGTATGTATTACAACAAGGCAAGATCCGCATCGTACTGACCACGCCACTGCGTTCCGGTCATCCGATCGCCGAACATATCAAAAAGCATGGCGATGGCGTCAAAGTACTGGCGCTTTTGGTAGATGACGCCTATGACGCTTTTGAACAAACCGTGTCCCGCGGCGCCGAAATTTACCTCCAGCCGCAGACCATCCGCGACGAGCAGGGCGAGGTACGCACCAGCGGCATCAAGCTTTATGGCGAAACGGTACACCTCTTCGTGGAACGCAAAAATTATACAGGCCTGTTCCTCCCCGGTTACCAAAAAATGGGAACGAAATATCAGCCTGCCGACACCGGCTTATTATATGTCGACCACTGCGTCGGCAACGTTGGCTGGAACAAAATGAACGACTGGGTGAAGTTTTATGAAGACATCATGGGTTTCAAAAACATCCTGACGTTTGATGATAAGATGATCTCGACCGAATACTCCGCGCTGATGAGCAAAGTCATGAGCAATGGCAACGGGTATGTCAAGTTCCCCATCAACGAACCCGCCGAAGGCAAAAAGAAATCGCAGATCGAAGAATACCTGGAATTTTACGAAGATGAAGGCGTTCAGCACCTGGCTTTAGCCACTGATGATATTGTGAAAACTGTAACTGATCTGCAAAGTCGTGGTGTTGAATTTTTAATTGTCCCCACTAGCTATTATGATGAATTAACCGACCGCGTGGGACACATAGACGAAGACCTGGAACCATTAAAGCAACTGGGCATACTGGTTGACAGGGACGACGAGGGTTACCTGCTGCAGATATTCACTAAACCGGTTGAGGACAGGCCAACGCTGTTCTTCGAGATCATCCAGCGCAAAGGCGCTAAATCCTTCGGCGCAGGGAACTTTAAGGCACTGTTTGAAGCTATTGAACGGGAGCAGGATTTGAGGGGAAACTTGTAGATACTACCAAAAAAATAAGGGATGAATAAATACCTCTTGACCGCCTGTTTCCTTCTCGCTGTATTGCCGGGATACGGCCAAACGGGCAACCAGATCAATAAAAAAGTACGGGACATTGTTCAGCGCATGAGCCTGGAGGAAAAGGTCGGCCAAATGGCGCAGATCACTTTAGATACCAATGTATTGGAAGATGCCATTGTGCATTACAAGATCGGATCGGTCCTTAATACCACCGGTGACCGCGGCTGGTCCAGGGAAAAATGGAACCGCTACATCGGTAAAATGCAAAGCTATGCGCGCACAACCCGGCTGAAGATCCCCATTATTTACGGTCTGGATGATATCCACGGCGCTAACTTTGTCATTGGGGCTACCTTGTTCCCGCAAGAGATCGGGCAGGCCGCCGCTTTTGATCCGGACCTGACCCGGCAGGCGGAAGCGATCACGGCCTACGAGGCCCGCGCAGCCGGGGTACCATGGGCGTTTTCGCCGGTCATGGACCTGGGTACCAACCCGGTGTGGCCAAGGGTATGGGAAGGTTTTGGTGAAGATCCTTACCTGGCGGCTACTTTGGGCGCAGCTGCGGTGCATGGTTTCCAGGACCCGGTGGGCAGCCCTTACAAAGTAGCGGTCAGTTTGAAGCACTATATGGGGTATTCAGATCCCAAGTCCGGGAAGGACCGGACCGATGCCTGGATACCGGAAAATTATCTAAGGGAATATCACCTGCCATCTTTTGCCGCAGCCGTGAAAGCGGGGGCGAGGACCGTCATGGTAAATTCCGCGCTCATCAACGGCATCCCGACGCATATCAATCACCACTTGCTGACCGACATCTTAAAAGGCGAACTGCATTTTAGCGGGTTCATCGTAACCGACTGGCAGGATATTGAAAAGGTGTACACCCGTGACCACGTGGCCCGCGACGAAAAGGATGCGGTCCGGCTTGCTGTTAATGCCGGTATCGACATGGCCATGCTCCCGAACGATTATAAAAGTTTTTGCCGTAACCTCACCGCATTGGTCAAAGAAGGCAAAGTCCCTGTTTCCAGGATAAATGATGCCGTCAGCCGTATTTTACGGGTAAAAATGGAGCTTCACCTTTGGGATCAAGGAAAGACTGATTATCCAAAATTCGGTTGTGATTCTTTCCACAATATCGCTTATGAGCTGGCGGCTGAATCCATGGTGCTGTTAAAAAACAATAACCATCTGCTGCCGCTAAAAACCGGAACCAGGCTGCTGGTTACCGGCCCCAATGCCAATAGTATGCGCACGCTTAACGGTGGCTGGTCCTATAGCTGGCAGGGCGATGCGGCCGGGGAATTTACAAAGTCGTACAACACTATTTTAGGTGCCGTACAAAAAAGATTTTCAGCGGTTGATTATGTGCCGGGTGTTGAATATGTCAATAAGGAGTTTGATTACAGCGACAGGGTAATGGACATTGCCGCCGCTGTAAAGGCTGCTGATCATGCAGATGTGATCCTGTTATGCATCGGGGAAAACAGTTATACCGAAACGCCCGGCAATATTGACGACCTGATGCTTTCGCCTAACCAGTGCGCGCTGGCCAAAGCCATGGAAGCCACCGGCAAACCGGTCATATTGATCCTCAATGAAGGGAGGCCTCGGATCATCCGCGACATCGAACCCGGTGCAACGGGGATAATTGACCTTTTCCTGCCGGGTAACTTTGGCGGGGGGGCTTTAGCGGCCATCCTCAGCGGCGATGAGAACCCTTCCGGCAAAATGCCGGTCACCTACCCGAAAAGTCCCAATTCGTTGATCAGCTATATCCATAAACCGTCGGAAAAAGATTTTGATCCGCAATATCAATTTGGTTATGGCTTAAGCTATGCACAATTTACGTATGCAGGTCTTAGCCTAAACAAAACTATTTTCCATCCTGCGGAAACAATATACGCGGCCGTGGAGGTAAAAAACACGGGGGACCGCGAAGGCCGGGAAGTCGTAGCATTGTACAGCAGTCAGGATTACGCCGCTATCAGCCCGGATGTTAAAAGGCTGCGGCGCTTTAAAAAGATAACGCTTAAGCCCGGCGAAACCAGGACGGTGGTCTTTGACCTCCCGCTGAGCGAGCTGGCTTATGTCGGAGGAGCCAATAAAAAGGAACTGGAAAAGGGTACTTATTCGCTATCGGCCGGCGGGGCGACGGTGAAATTCACGATAAGGTAGCAGGCGCGGAAAGTAGGGGTAAGTTGGCCGGAAATTGCGCCTAACTTTGTAAAAAGCATACTGACATTAAACGATTGGTGAAAACGCACATCATAGCTAAAAAGAAACATGAGAAAATTATTTATCCTATTCCTGCTGACAGGCTCGGCGATGATAACTAAAGCACAGGACGTGGCCAAATGGGCCTACAGCGCAAAGAAATTAGCTGATGGCAGCTATGAGCTTCACATGACCGCTACGGTCGACCAGCCCTGGCGGATATATTCCCAGCATACCCCCGCCGGCGGACCAGTGCCCACCAAGATCACCTTTGATAAAAACCCGCTTGTTTTACCCGTGGGTAAAATCAGCGAGGTCGGCAGAATGGAAAAGAAATTTGAAGACGCCTTTGGCGTGAACATTCTTTTCTATCATGATCGGGTGGACTTCGTGCAGGTGGTAAAATTAAAAACGGCCGTTAAGACCGCAGTAACAGGTTCTATTAAATTTATGTGCTGTAATGACACCCAGTGCCTTTCCCCGGAAACGATCAAGTTTAAAATAGATTTGGAATAATTAATGAAAAGACTAACGTTCCTGGCACTGGTGTTTTGCTTGGTGCCGGTTTCGCTATATGCCCAAACCACCTTGACCTGGACAGTAACTGCCCGGCAGGTAAGGGCCAATCATTATATTTTAACAACTGCCGGGAAATTGCAGCCGGGCTGGTACGCCTATGCAACAGCGGATACGGCGCAGGGGGTCACAGGACTTGTCCTGTCCGCGGATAACAGCAGCTTAATTTTTGGCGGAAACAAGCCGCTTAGCCAAGTTGCATCGCGTAACGATGGGTTATTTCACAAAATGGAGCAGGTATTCACCGGTTCCTTTTCTTTTGAACAGGAAATGACCGTTAAGGGCGGTGCCCCGGCACAAATCAAAATCATACTGAATGGTTTTATTTCCAATGGTAAAGAGTTCCAGCCGGTCAACGAAACAAAAGTAGTCGCATTGGCCGGCGGAGATAGCGCCGCACCTGCTTTTAATTTAAAACTGGCAACCGTTGACCTGGCGCATCCGAGGAATGCCTGCGATACGCAGGTGGAAACCGGGCATACCATTTTAGGCATTTTTTTATTGGGCTTCCTGGGCGGCCTGCTGGCATTATTAACGCCTTGTGTGTTCCCGATGATCCCGTTAACGGTATCCTGGTTCACCAGTCAATCCGGCAACAGGAAAACAGCCATAAAAAACGGGTTTCTTTACGGGCTATTCATCCTGCTGATCTATGTGGCGGGGAGTGTGCCCTTTCATTTGATCGGCAATATCAACCCGGAGATATTCAATACCATCGCCACCAATATCTGGGTGAACCTGCTGTTCTTCGTACTTTTTATCCTATTCGCGCTCTCCTTTTTTGGGCTGTTTGAGATCACTTTTTCAGGAAAGCTCACCAATAAGGTTGATGATAAGAGCAGCCTGGCCAGTTTAGGCGGTATTTTTTTTATGTCACTGACGCTTGCGCTGGTTTCATTTTCCTGTACCGGCCCCATATTGGGTACTTTACTGGTCGGCTCGCTGAGTTCCAACGGCGGCGCCTGGCAGTTAACCGCCGGCATGGCGGGCTTTGGGATCGCGCTGGCCTTACCTTTTGGCCTGTTCGCGATGTTTCCCAACTGGCTGCATCGCCTGCCAAAAAGTGGCGGTTGGCTGGATACCGTAAAAAAAGTACTGGCCTTCCTCGAACTGGCTTTTGCCTTTAAGTTTTTATCAAATGCGGATCTTGTAGGCAATTGGGGAATGCTCAAACGCGAGATATTTATCGGCATCTGGATCATCATTACCCTCGCCTTAGCCATTTACCTGTTAAAAGGCAGGAATGGCGTCCGAACGTTCATCGGTGCCATGGCCATCCTTTTTGCGGTCTACCTTTTACCCGGCCTGACCAATACCCCTTATGCCCGTTTAACCTTATTGAGCGGGTTCCCGCCGCCCCTTTCTTACAGTATTTATGATAAGCCCGTGGAACAACATATCATTAATGACTATGAAGCGGCATTGAAACTTTCCAAAGCAGAAAACAAACCCATCCTGATCGATTTCACGGGATGGGCCTGTGTGAACTGCCGGAAGATGGAGGAAAATGTGTGGAGCAAACCGGAGATTTCGGCTTATATGAAAGCGCATTTCATTTTAGTGTCTTTATATGTAGATGACCGCAAGCAATTGGCCGCTCCATATCTATTTGGCCTCAAAGAAATCAATACCTGCGGGGACCAGTGGGCTACTTTTGAATCGGTTAATTTTAAACAGGTTACTCAACCTCTATATATCATTTTGAGCCCGGAACAACGTCTTCAGAATACACCAGTGGGTTACACGCCCGATGACCAGAAATATCTCGCATGGTTAAAGTGCGGGGCAAGCCTCGAATAATTTTTATTAATATATAGCATAAAATTTTGACCATGAGAATTCGGCTTATCCTCGCCTTTTTGTTTCTAGGCACCCTTACAGCGTTTGCCCAGCAAGCGCCAAAGCCTTACGGCGCATTGCCTTCACAAAGGCAACTAAACTGGCAGGAAACCGATATGTATTGTATCATCCACTTCAGCATGGCCACATTTACCGATAAGGAGTGGGGTAATGGCGCCGAGGATGTAAAAATATTTAACCCCTCAAACTTTAGTGCTATGCAAATAGTGGGCGCAGCTAAAGCAGGTGGGTTTAAAGGGATAGTAGTAGTTGCCAAGCACCATGATGGCTTTTGTTTGTGGCCCACCAAAACAACAGATCACAACATTAGCTATAGTCCTTATAAAAATGGCAAAGGCGATATTTTAAAGGAATACCAGTTAGCTTGCGAAAAGCTGGGAATGAAAATGGGCGTGTATTGCTCGCCCTGGGACAGGAACAACGCTTTTTACGGCAAACCTGAATATGTTACCAATGTATACCGTAAACAGTTGAAAGAACTATATGCCAACTATGGCAAGCTATTCATGTCGTGGCATGATGGCGCGAATGGCGGCGATGGTTATTACGGCGATACAAACGAAGTACGTAAGATCGACCGTTCAACCTATTACGGCTGGGACACCACCTGGGCCATTACCCGTATAATGCAGCCTAATGCTTGTCTTTTCGGCGACGTTGGCCCTGATGTGCGCTGGGTGGGCAATGAAGAAGGCCATGCCGGTGAAACCTATTGGGCAACTTACACACCCGAAGCGCCCGACCCCGGTAAAACACCCGCGAACGGTTATGTGAAGGATTATGAAGGAACAGAAGGCACCCGTAATGGCAAATACTGGATACCTGCCGAATGTGATGTGCCCTTGCGTAGCGGATGGTTTTATCACCAGTCACAGGATGGACAAACAAGATCGGCTTATGATTTGCTCGACCTATATTATAAAAGTGTAGGTCGCGGTGCCTGCCTCGACCTGGGATTATCGCCCAACAAAACAGGTAGGATAAGCGATGAAGATGTAGCCGTCTTAAAACAATTTGGCAAGATACTGAAGGAAACCTTTGCCGTTAACCTGGCTAAAGGCGCATCGTTTACGGCAAGCAATATCCGTGGCGGCAACATGTTAAAGTTCGGACCGCAGCATTTATTGGATGATAGCCGTTACACCTATTGGGCAACAAATGACAATATAACCAACCCTCAATTGGTAATTGATCTGCATCAGCCTAAAACCTTTAATGTGATACGCTTACGCGAGAACATAAAATTAGGCCAGCGCATTGAAGGTGCGGCGGTAGATGCCTGGCTAAATAATAACTGGCAGGAGATAGCCACCGTACCAAGCATTGGCGCAAACCGATTGATACGTTTGCCCAATAATATTATAACAAGAAAGTTAAGACTGCGTATAACCGCTTCACCGGTTTGTATAGCATTAAGTGATTTCGGATTATTTAAAGAGCCGGCGCACTTATGATTACAAATCCATTTGGCGTGATCATAGTAAAATGTCGCAGTTTAGACAATCAAGTCGAAGTTGCCGAATTGACACCTGATAAATTGTCACAATCCGGTGGTCACCGTTACAGTAATGCGCGAAAGCCGGAACTATACCGGACTATTATTCGCCAGGCACACCATGGCGAACAAAAAGTAGCGTAGCTCAAGCCCTCCATTGATCATCAACAAACTTTAAGAAAATGAAATCCACACTAAGCTATGAACATCAAACAATCAGGTGGCTTGCCACGTGGAGAAAGTTTTGTTTCTGTCAATGGCTATTCTTTATTTAAACTGGAATAAGTAAGAATGAAAGTAATAATTCTATATGTTATAATTTCCTTATTATCTATTACTATTGCGCGTGCGCAAAATAATTTCACGGTAAACGGGTCCGTAAAGGACTCGCTGGGGAATAGTATCGCCGGTGCAACGGTGCGTCTCGTTATGGGAAAAGACACACAAATTCGAATTTCAGACAAGGACGGGCTGTTTAATTTCGTGCATACTGTCGGCAATCCATTTCAGTTAATGCTGAGTTGTACCGGCTTTAAATCACTGAAAAAAAATTACAATTTCGCGGAAAAGCAAACACGTCTGGAACTCCCTTCGATAATCCTGACAGCAGAAACCCAAATGCTGCAGGAAGTAAAGATTAAAGCCAAAGCCATACGGGTGAAGGCGAAGAAAGATACCCTCGAATATAATGCCCATAATTATAAAACACGGACCGGCGACAGAGTGGATGAGTTATTGAAACAAATCCCGGGTATCGCTTACGGGCCCGACGGTGTATCTTTTATGGGTAAGCAACTGGTAAAGTTGCGCGTCAATGGAAAAGATTTTTTTTCCGGGGATGTCAATGAACTGATTAAAACATTGCCAGCGGATATTATCGACAAGATCCAGCTGATCGACGATTACGGTGACCTGGCCAATTTCACGGGCAAAAAGAATGGCGAGTCCCAGAAAGTAATCAACCTGGTTATAAAGCCTAACAGCGGCATTTTTGGTTCGGTTTCGGCAGCAGCAGGAACAAATGATCAGCATAATACTAATATCAATGCCAATGTTTGGCAAAAAGACCGGCAAATCTCCTTAAACGGTGCGGACGCGAATATGGAAAATATGATCGGAAACACCAACCAATTGAACTGGCATGTAACTTATCGCGATAAAATAGGTCACTTGGAAACGAATCTGGGTTATTCCGATAACGACATCGGCCAAAAGCAAACCAGCAAAATCTACACGCAAACGATAAATAGTATTGGTAATACATACACGTCCACAAACTCCAGCCATCAAAACGACTCGCACATCAGAAATATTCAAGTTGAATTAAAGGACAACGGTGAAAAAGAGAATTTTTGGAATATATCTTTTTTTACCAGTTTTAATCAAAATAATAATAACCAGTCTGCATTTACTCTGGATAGTGGTTTATTTAGAGAGGATATAAAAACTAATGAACAGAAATATTTAAGCGGCAATAATGCGGGCCTTAGTTTTCAGGGGGGGCATAAGTTCCGGAAGGAAGGCAGGACATTGACCGCAACGTTGTTCTCCGCACGTAATACGAGTATGAGCGACGAGTTTCTAAACAACGATTATACCTATTATGATAAAAATACCAGCATGATAACTGGCGATTCGCTGATAAATAATTATATACATAATAAGAATACTTCTACATCCCTCACGTTTGCGCTGGAATACGCGGAACCGCTGGATAAAGTGAATAGCCTTTCATGTACTCTCAATGTGACAAGCAGGAGAAGTAGTTCTGAGGTAAGTCAGGCGATAAAAAACCCTGCTGGGCTGTATCTCCCAATTGATTCACTCAGCGGCAACATTGGCACAACGAATTTTGCACAGCAGGCTAGTTTTAATTATAATTACAATACTGATAAAACGCAATTCACCTTGGGAATGAACGCCCAGCATTTGTCCGTGGCAGGTAATTACTATTCAGGCAGCGACCGGGTAACGCGCGCATACCTGGACTTTACGCCTGCTGCACGCCTTAACTATCATTTTTCTGCAGCTAATAATATAGAGATATCCTACGATATGGCTTTTATTCCGCCAGGATTAAGCCAGCTAAGCCCGCTGCCGGACACCCGCAATCCGCAAAATATTACCATAGGTAATCCTAACCTGAAGCCGGCGACTACCCGTGGGCTCAGTCTTACTTTTAACCACACAGACCTGCAAAGTGGGGCATCCATTAATTTTACACTGCAAGGGGCTAAAAATGATGACCAAGTAGTAAGTATTATTAAGCTTGTACCTGATACACTGGGCAGTTACCGAAGTATTACTTCTTATGTTAACGCAAACGGCAACTATAACCTTAATGCCAATTACCAATACAGCCTGCCGATGGTCAAAAATACGCTGGTCCTGACACTTACCGGCTATGCAAGAAAGTCGGCCAGCATTTTTTTTAATGTCGATAAGGAAAGTTTTAACAATGACTTATCGCTGATCCAGGGCTTGGGCCTGAATTGGAATAAGAAATTATTTAATATTTCAGGCAATCTTTCCTATACAAGGGATGATAATACTTATACCAATGGCCAGGGTAGTAATACGACGATCAATACTTACACGGCGGGCTTGTCCAGTCGATTTTTCATCAGCGAAAGAACAGAAGCGGGGTTTAGTGTTTCAAAAACTATAAATAGTGGTTATGCCCTTTCCGAGATCAACCCCTTAAATGCAAGCCTTTATGCCGAACGCTCATTTTTTAAAAATAATGCTGGAAAGTTGCGGTTGGAAGCTAATAATTTATTTAACCAGGAAAATACAGCCGGCCAGTATTCTAATAATAACACATTGACCGAAACTAGTCTTAACCGGATAGGACGGTTTTTTTTGGTCAGCTTCATTTACCGGCTGGATAAATTTCAAACCAAATAAAAACATGAAAAAAATTGTATTGCTATTTGCTACTGTATTGATTTCAGTTGCCTGTTTTGGCCAACGGCATCGATTTAGTTTTGGCACCAATGATTTCCTGCTCGATAATAAACCTTTCCAGATTATTAGCGGCGAAATGCACCCTGCCCGGATACCGCGCGAATACTGGCGACAGCGGATACAAATGGCAAAAGCGATGGGTTGTAATACCATCGCTGTCTATGTATTTTGGAACTATCATGAGCCTACTCAAGGCGTTTTTGACTTCAAGAATGGTAACCATGATATAGGAGGATTTATCAGGCTATGCCAGCAGGAAGGCATGTGGGTGCTATTGCGTCCCGGGCCTTATGTGTGTGGGGAATGGGATATGGGTGGTTTACCCCCCTGGCTGTTAAAAATACCCGACATTCGTTTACGGTGCATGGATCCGCGCTATATACGGGCGGTCAGTCGCTATATCTCGCATCTGTCAAAAGAGATCAGGCCACTGTTATGCATCAACGGTGGTCCCATTCTGATGACCCAGATCGAAAATGAGTACGGCAGCTATGGTAACGATCAAGTCTATCTTTCAAAAATTCGGAGCATCTGGCAAAGAAATGGGATAAAAGGACCGTTTTACACCGCTGATGGCGCCGCGGATTATATGTTGGACGCCGGACACCTGAGAGGAACAGTCATCGGCCTTGATCCGGGCACCAGTGCGATGGATTTTGATAAAGCATCCGCATGTGAAGCGGGCGTACCATCTTTTACAAGCGAGGTCTATCCCGGCTGGATCACCCATTGGAAGGATAACTGGGCGAGGCCGGATAGCGACGCACTTAAAAATGACATCACCTGGCTGTTGGAAAATCATAAATCATTTAATCTGTATGTGGCACATGGCGGTACTAATTTCGGATTTACCGCAGGCGCGAACTCTTTTGGAGAAAATGATTATCAACCGGTAGTCACCAGTTATGATTACGATGCCCCGATCAACGAGCAAGGGCGACCGACACCCAAATTCTTTATGCTGCGCAGACTGATCAGCAAATACCTGCGCGACCCACTACCATCGATCCCAAAACCCGTAGAAACAATCAGCATACCGCCTATAGCCTTGAAATTATATACCAGCATCTGGCAGCAATTGCCTCAACCGGTCACCTCCCCACAGCCGCTAAGCATGGAAGCACTTGATCAGAACCAGGGAATAATCCTTTATCGCACGAAACTTACAGGGCGTAAAAGCGGCTGGCTAACTATCAAGAATTTACACGATTATGCGCTGGTCTTCCTGGATGGAAAATTTATAGATACCCTATACCGCGGCAGCAATAATCGTTTAAAACTGCCGGTCAGCGGCTCTAAAGAGCCGCAACTGGATATACTGGTTGAAGGAATGGGACACGTCAATTTCGGTGAATATATTATTGACAGAAAAGGCATTACAGACAGGGTAACACTGGAAAATATGACTTTGATGAACTGGACAATGTACCGTCTGCCAATGACGGATAACTTCGTTAAATACTTAAAGCCTTTGCCCCCGGCTGATGAGCGCAATGGGACTTTTTTCAAAGGGACTTTCGAACTAGGGAAGACAGGTGATACTTATTTTGATACAGGCGGTTATGGTAAAGGAATGATATATATCAACGGGCATAATTTGGGTCGTTATTGGAATACTGGTCCACAGAGCCGCTTATATTGCCCTGCTTCATGGCTCAAAAAAGGTAAAAATGTCATCATCGTATTCGATCTCACCAATCGTAAGGCATATAACATTAAAGGAGAACGTACACTTGAATAGATTAATTTCGCTGGCCTTGGGCCTTGTTGTTTTCAGCAACGTTGCTGATGCACAAAAATTATGGGATAATAAACCCGCAACGGATTGGATGACTGAAGCTTACCCGATGGGAAACGGACGAATAGGCGGCATGGTATTCGGTGGTGTGACCCAGGAGCATATTCAATTCAATGAGAACAGTCTGTGGACAGGCGGCGAGGGCCAGGATCAGACCGGCAACTACCAGGCGTTTGGAGACCTGTTTGTGAATTTTGAACGGCAAACCGATTCAACGGGTTACCGCCGCGAACTGGACCTGGGCAATGCTTTGGAAAACATTACCTATATATCAGCGGGCGTAATTTACCACCGGCAATACTTTTGTAGTTTCCCGGATAAAGTCATGGCATTGCATTTTACCGCTAATAAAGCTCATGCTTTTTCAGCGGTCATCAAATTAACAGACATGCATAACGCTGTGACTACTGGCGATGGGGCGAGTTTGGTGATACAAGGTAAATTAGAAAATGGATTGCAATATTACGCGAAGGCGACCATCAAGCTGGATCACGGTAAATATTTTATTGATAAAGATCAAACGGGACAGGCGCAGCTGCATATTTCTGGCGCCAACTGTATTACCGTGCTACTTGCCGCCGCCACGGATTACAGCAACCAATTCGGGCAGCATTGGCGAGGGACCCCGCCGAGTGCAAAAGTGAGAGCTATATTAGCGTCGGCCGGAGCAAAAAGTTATGCTCGGCTGCTGAATAATCATCTGGAAGATTACCATCGATTGTACGACCGCGTATCACTTCAGTTAGGCCAGGCCGATACGACGCTGACCACCCGCGAGCAGGTGATGGCTTACCGGAAAAGCGGCAATACCGGCCTGGAGGCCATCTTGTATCAATACGGGCGATATTTGCTGATCAGCTCATCACGCAAGGGCGGCCTGCCTGCCAACCTGCAGGGGCTTTGGAATAACAGCAATACACCGCCCTGGCGGAGTGACTATCATTCCAATATCAATATTCAAATGAATTACTGGCTGGCGGAACCAACTAATCTTTCAGAATGTCATATTCCGTATCTGGATTACATCAACAGTATGCGCGAAGTAAAAGCCGTCGACACCCGTAAGGAATTTCCCGGGACAAGGGGCTGGACCGTCAGGACAGAGAATAATATCTACGGCGGATCCAGCTTTATCTGGAATACACCCGGGAGTGCCTGGTACGCGCAGGGGTTGTGGGAACATTATGCGTTTACGCAAGACAAAATCTATCTTCGCAATTTCGCTTACCCGGTCATGAAGGAGATAGTTGAGTTTTGGGACGATCACCTTAAGCGCAGAACAGATGGTGCTTTAGTTTCCCCCATGGGCTGGTCGCCAGAACATGGCCCTACTGAAGACGGGGTGAGCTATGATCAGGAGATCGTCTATGACCTATTCAGCAATTATATCGCAGTTGCGGATACGCTACATATTGATAAAACTTACCGCGCGCATGTGGCCGATATGAAAACCCACCTGCTCATGCCCAAAGTCGGCCATTGGGGGCAATTACAGGAATGGGAGACTGACCGTGATGATTCAACGGAAAAGCACCGTCACGTTTCTCAATTATTTGCCTTGTATCCCGGCAAATCTATTGACGTAGATTCTACACCTGGACTGGCTAAAGCGGCTAAGGTCACCCTGCTGGCTAGAGGGGATGAATCTACCGGCTGGTCTATGGCCTGGAAAGTGAACTTCTGGGCGCGTTTTCGTGACGGCGACCACGCCCATAAACTTATCCGTGACTTTATCAACTTGCGAATACCCGCTGATATCAATTACCATGAAGGTGGCGGCATTTATTCGAATCTATTTTGTGCACACCCGCCGTTCCAGATCGACGGGAACTTTGGCTATACAGCCGGCGTGACTGAAATGTTAGTACAAAGCCAGTCCGGAGTGATCAGGCTGCTACCCGCTTTACCAAAAGTATGGCCGGATGGTGAAGTTAAAGGCCTAAAAGCAAGAGGGAATTTTGAGATCATGGATATGCGATGGAAAAACGGAAAGATAACCCATTTGGTCCTTAAATCATTTTCAGGCGATCCCTGCAAGGTAAATTTTAACGGGGAACCGAAGACGTTTACAACGATAAAAGGGCAGATATACCGGCTAAAATAAAAAAACCGAACATTTGTTCCGCAGAAGGTCGGGGTAAGTTTAATAGACTGAAGGCCTTAGTTTTGGGAGGTAGCCATGATGAAATATTTAAAGTTATTCTTATTACTGCTGACCAGTTCAGTAGCCAACGCCCAGGCAATTTACAGCCCGGATAAACAGATCTGCTTCGAATTGCTGAATCAAGGAGGCTTGTTGGCTTACCAGGTTAGATTTAGTGGACAGCCCGTCATCGAATCCTCGACCATGGGTTACGCTGCGTCAAGGATGCTGGTGTTAAATCATTATACGGTTAACCAAACTTATAAATGGCGCGGCGTGCACAGCCGGGCAAGCAATCATTACAATGGCATGCTTATCCGGTCAAAAGAATTCAAGCTGGAAGTACGCGCCTATAACAATGGCGTCGCCTTTCGTTACTTGACGCCGCAGGTCCACGACGATCGCACCACGTTCACTTTACCCAGCGGCTGTATAACCTGGAGCCAGGACGACATTGATTACTATGAAGGGGCCTACCAGGAACAACTGGTCGACACCATTCCGGCAGGGGGCAATGTGGGGCCACCATTAACCATAAAGCTGCCCAATAACTCGGGCTATGCGGCAATCACGGAAGCCGGTGTACAGAATTACGCAGGGATGTCATTAAAAACAGCTGGGAAACGTACCTATGAGGCATTTGTGCCAGAGACAAGGATACAGGGGCCGGCGGCATCACCGTGGCGGGTCGTTGAGATAGGCAAGGACCTCAATGCGTTAGTCAATTGCGATATCATCACTGATGTTTCCCCCGCACCTGATAAAACATTATTTCCAAAAGGCTTTGCCGCAGAATGGCTGCAGCCCGGTGAATGTGTCTGGTCATGGCTTGCGAATAACGGTGATGTGTCGCTGGATAACATGAAAAAATATAGCAAATGGGCTGGCCTGCTTGGCATCCCTTATAATTTAGTAGACGCAGGCTGGGCGAAATGGAAGAATCATTGGTCCGAACTGAAGGACTTGGTTGATTATTCAGCATCTCAAAAGGTACACATATGGGTCTGGCAAAATTATAAAGATAAGGATGGCATTCCAGGAATTAGTGACGCTGAAGCACGCTGGGCATTTTTCTCCAGGTGCAAGGCAGCAGGCGTGGCGGGTATTAAGATCGACTTCTTTAACAGTGAAAGCCAGGAAGTTCTGAATTGGTATCAGGAAGCTCTAAGGGATGCAGCGAAATTGCATCTGATGCTGGATTTTCACGGCGCGGACAAGCCAACTGGCCAGTGCCGGACTTGGCCAAATGAGATGACCCGGGAAGGTGTAAGGGGTTTGGAAGGGGATAACAACTATCCCGTTCACAATACGACGGTACAGTTTACCCGTTTTCTTGCCGGGCATGCTGATTACACGCCGTTTACCCTGTTGACTGACCTGGCGAAGAATACTACGCTTACTCACCAGGTAGCTACAGTCATCACTTTTACTTCGCCGTTTATGTGCCTGGGGGTCGATCCGGAGCAATTGCTGAAAAGTCCCGTCAGGTATTTTGTTACAAAATTGCCGACCACTTGGGATGAAACCATTGTGCTGCCACCAAGTGAAATTGGCCACCTGTCTGTTTTCGCACGGCGGAAGAGAAATACCTGGTACCTGGCTGCACTCAATGGTGAAACGACGCAAAAGTTTAACATCAGCTTGTCTTTCTTGAAATCCGGCAATTACCGAATGACCCAATTAACAGACGATCCTGCGAATCGACAAAAATGTTCAATTGCCAATGCGGATATTAATCATAATAAAACCATTACGCTGCAATTGCAGCCCGGGGGCGGCTACGCCGCAGAATTTGAATTGAAATAAATGAATAATATACTTAAACAATTTGACATCGGCTTTAGGGAAGCGCAAATAACACCTCACGGCCGGGGACTGATCAATTCGACTTGGTTTGTTGAAACCCCTGAATCAAAATACCTGCTGCAACGGGTTAATAGCCATGTTTTTAAAGACATACCTGCGCTAATGCGTAATATCGTGTTGGTAACATCGCATTTGCGTAAGCGATCGGTAAATCCGGAGAAAGAAATTTTAAATCTTATTCGGGCAAAAAACGGGGGGAATTATTACTTAGACTCAAGTGGTGGTTATTGGCGTATGTATGACTATATCCAAAACACGATATGTTATGATCAGGTAACTAAAGCGCAACACGCTTATGAAGCAGGGATAGCATTTGGCCGTTTTCAGTCACAAGTAATTGACATGCAGCCAGACTTGATCGTGCCAACTATTCCTGACTTTTTGAACATGGAAAAAAGGCTTGATACTTTTGAAGAAGCTATCAAAATTGACCGTGTAGGTCGTGTAAAGAATGTGACGCCACAGATAGAACTTATCAGGGACCGAGCAAATGAAATGTGTTTTTTTCAACATACCAGCCTGCCGGTACGCGTAACGCATAACGATACCAAACTGAGTAATGTGCTATTCGACTTGAATGACAGGGCGCAGTGTGTAATAGACTTAGACACGGTGATGCCGGGCTACGCTGCTTATGACTTCGGTGATGCTTTACGAACAATTATCAATACGGCATCTGAAGAAGAACAAGACATTTCTAAGATAAACTTGAACAGCACTTTTTTTAAGGCTTTTTCAACAGGATATCTGCAACAGGCGGCGCAATTCATCAGCCCCGAAGAAGTAAAGTCATTGATTAAAGGAATGTTACTATTGCCATATATGCAGGCGGTCCGTTTCCTGACCGATCACCTGGATGGCGATAAATACTATCCCGTGAACTATTTGGGACACAATCTCCGGCGGGCTGATTCACAACTTGTGCTTTTTTTGAAAATTGAGGAGCAACGCCTCTTGCTCGATAATACCATCCAGGAAATTTACAAAAATCAGCTTCAGCAATTACAATCTTAATTTTGATTTAAGCCGGGGCAAATTGGTGAACCAAAAATCAGTTCAAATAATGATCATAGCTATTTCTACAATACAGGTAATTTGCGCCCTCCCAAAGAAGCTTTTATATTTATAAATTGGGTCAGCAGGGGGCACACCTGCTCAGTATTTCATCCTGCAAAAGCATTTAAACGCACATCCGTTATTACACAATTGTTGTTTTTCACTAGCACCATAATCGCAGAAAGTCGGGGTAAGTTGGGGGGCTGATGTAGTTTATTTTTGAAATGTCTAAGGACGCCTGGATAACCCGGAGCTCTATAGATAAAAATGGTAATTCTATCTTGATTTTATATCAGAAAAGGGCAAGTTGTGTTTTTTACCTGCTAATCAAGTTGGATAAATGTTCTAAAATAGATGGAAAGAAGGGAATTTATAAGAAATGGCGCAATCGTAGCAGCGGGTGTTACTATTTTGCCGACCGGCACTTTATTTGCCAAGAGTGATAATAGCAAGGTTAGAGTAGGCTACATCGGGGTAGGCGCACGGGGCATCACGCATGTCGAAGAAGGGATATTGAGAGATGATGTTGAAGTGGCGGGTATTTGTGACATTTCGGAAGCTTCATTAAAATTGGTACGTGAAATGGTCACCAGGCATGGGCACGCCCCGGTAAAAGAATACACTGGTGGGCTGGATGCCTACAAAAATTTACTGGATGATAAAAGCATAGATGCGGTCGTTATCGCTACCCCCTGGCAGTTTCACCATCCGCAAGCCATTGATGCAATGAACGCTGGTAAATACGTCGGTTGCGAAGTGATCGCCGGGTTGAGTGTTGAAGATCACTGGGATATTGTGCATACTTCTGAAAAGACAGGGATGCCTTATATGACATTGGAAAACGTTTGTTACCGGCGTGACGTCATGGCAGCACTGAATATGGTTAGGCAAAATGTATTTGGTGAATTGGTGCATCTGGAAGGCGGTTACCAACATAATCTACGGGAAGTTCTATTTAACAATGGTAAACAATATTATGGAGGTGGTGTCGAATATGGGGAAAAGGCATTGAGCGAAGCACGATGGCGGACGCAATTTAACATTGATGTCGACGGGGATATTTATCCTACTCATGGGGCTGGTCCGTGTATGCACTACATTGATATCAATGCGGGCAACCGGTTCACCGGTTTAACGTCCTATAGTTCCAAATCTCGTGGATTGGCTGCCTGGGTAGAAGAGAAATCACCCGGACACCCTAATGCAAGGATCAAATATAAAAATGGTGATGTGGTTACCACGATGATTAATTGTGCCAACGGCGAAACGGTATTACTCACTCACGATACGCATCTTCCGAGACCCTATTCTCTTGGATTCCGGGTACAAGGAACTAAAGGCCTTTGGATGGATGTCGCAGAGAGTGTTTATATCGAAAATGAATCAGAAAACGACAATTGGGATCCGGCGCAGAAATGGTTTGACAAATATGACCACCCACTATGGAAGAAATATGAAAAAAGCGCCGCGGGAGCGGGTCATGGGGGAATGGATTGGTTTGTTTTCAATGGTTTCATCGAAGCGGTTAAACAAAAAAAGCAAACGCCTATCGATGTCTATGATTCGGTAACAATGAGCGTGATCACGCCGTTATCTACACAATCGCTCAAAGGGGGCAATGCTAAAATTGAGTTTCCTGATTTTACAAAAGGAAATTGGAAAAGCAGGAAAAATACGTTTTCACTAGATGACAGTGGATTATAAGATTATAAAAGCCTAATGAATCAATTTATAGTTAAGATAGCTACAAGAAGTAAACTATATTCCTGTATTTTGGGTTTTTTGCTGCTAAGTCTGAATTGTTTTGCACAGCGCAAGTATTTTGTCGACCCGCTCCACGGTAATGACAGTGGCAAAGGTGACACCAAAAATCACGCATGGAAAAGCTTTGCGCCAGTAGCCAGATTATCACTTTCGGCAGGTGATAAATTATACATTTTTCCGGGTGCATTTCAGAATTCCCTGGCATTAAAAGGTATCGGAACCGTCAGAAGTCATGTAAACGTGTTTTTTGCCCCGGGCCGCTACGATTTCTTTCCTGCCGGAGCGCTTCATAAGCAATTGTATATTACTAATACTAATGATAGCCCAATGGAGCCAAAAGCCATTGCGTTGCTTTTTGATAGTTGTCGCTTTGTGGATGTCTATGCCAAAGGCGCGGTGATTATGCTGCGCGGAAAGATGATAGAAACATTTTTGGACCAAAGTCAAAATGTCAGTTTTTTCGGCATTGCTTACAATTATATTCGTCCCACTGTATCGGAACTCAAAGTAACCTCTCTATCATCTCATTATGCTGATTTGCTTGTTCATAAGGATTCAAAGTTTAGTGTCAAAGATAGCATTTTGACCTGGGAAGGAGAAAATTGGCGCTATTCCCCCGGCTATTACTGGCAGGTGCTGAATCCATTTACGAATGAGGTTCTCCGGCTTAGCATTCCTGAAGATAGCGTACGATATGCTGATATTGGCCATAACTCAATACGTGCATATTTCAAAAATAACCCGGGCTACAAAATAGGTTATACTTATCAAAACCGTGATATTACCCGTGATTGTGCCGGTATATTTATTCGTCAATGTAAAAATATTCTCTTGCGGAACATCCATATCTATTTTATGCATGGTATGGGGGTGGTTTGCCAATATAGTGAAAACATTAAATTAGATCACCTACAGGTAAAACCGCAAGCCAATTCGGGACGAACTTGTTCCGCTTGGGCTGACATTCTTCATTTTGCGGGCTGTAAGGGAAAAATAGAAGTCGGACATTGCTACCTGTCCGCGGCGAATGATGATGCCATTAACATTCATGGAATTCATTTACAAATTGTCGAAATCAGGGATCCACGGAAACTTGTTGTCCGTTTTATGCATGACCAAACTTTTGGTTTTCCTCCTGTCAAAACAGGTGACAGTATTGATTTTGTCAGGCCGCAGGAACTGGTGCCCTATGCATCAGGCGCGGTACATTCTGTTCACGAAATTGATGAAAAAGAGTTTCTGATCACATTATCCCTGCCGGCACCGGGTGTGATGCATGTAGGAGACGTTATCGAAAATACAACTGCGACGCCGCAGGCGTTTATACATGATGACACTATTGCAAGGATACCGACACGGGGGATATTGGTGACTACGCGTCGGAAGGTGGTAATTCAGAACAACATCCTTAACCGCACCCACATGACGGGGATACTTATTAATGATGATGCCGCTTATTGGTATGAGTCCGGAGTTGTGCGGGATGTTACCATTAAGCATAATAAATTAAATTATTGTGGTGAACCGGCTATTGATATTCACCCGGAAAACATAATTTACGGTAGTAAGCCGGTCCATTCCAATATCACCATTAAAAACAATTTATTTTATTTATCAGAAAAAAATGTATTCAGCGCAAAAAGCACAGTCAATATTAATTTCACAAACAACAACATTGGTGTTCTCTATCCTACGCAAAAAATAGCGGACCTTGTTAGCTTTGACCATTGTTCCGGAATTGTTATTCTTGGTAACCGAATTTTCAATGTGCTCGTGGGTAGTAAACGAAAATAGTTTCTAAGGGCGATTTTATTTTGGAGTGGTTAGACGCTAGCTTATTGTATAGAAAAGTCGTTAAAAGCAGCCTAATTTTCATAAATTTCGTAAAGATATTTTTTCCTTTTAATAATATCTTTCGGTACTTTTATTTCAATTATGCGCTTTTCAACCCTAAGTGATAACGAACTGGCTGCGCTTTTGAAGAGCGGGAATCAGCAAGCCTATATTGAGATATATGACCGTTACAAGGGGCTTTTACAGCAGCATGCCTTAAAAAAACTTGGTAACTTTGATGAAGTAGAAGACGTGGTACAGGAATTATTTATCCAACTTTGGGATAAACGTGACAGCCTTCAACTTAACACCAGCCTTTCCGGTTATTTGTTTACCGCCACACGCAACAAAATATTAAATATCTATTATAAAAAGAAACGTGAGTCCGAATACCTTACATCCTTACAGGATTTCATTGACCTGGGTGAATATAGCACAGAACTATATTTGCGCGAAAAGGAATTCAGCGAACTCATCGAAAAGGAGATTGATGTCTTACCGGCACGTATGAAGGAGGTGTTTCAAATGAGCCGCAAAGAAGGGCTTACTCACAAAGAAATCGCAGCACGACTGGGCACTTCTGAGCAAACTGTTTCCAAACAAATTCAAAATTCACTGAAAATTTTACGTGTTCGTCTCGGAATTGTGACAACACTTTTGTTTTTTTTATAATTTTATGCATTCCCGATACCAGTACTAGGTCATTTGATTGTCATGTAGATATAAAGGATAATATCCAATATCGACATGGAGGAAACCGACGCAAAAACATTACTTAAAAAATATCTATCTGGCTCCGCCTCAGATGAGGAAATTGCCTTATTGGAGGCTTGGTATGCACAGTTTGAAAAGCCTTTGCCTGAAATTGACAATTTCTCTAAAGAACAACAACTCGAAAATATCAGGTATAACCTGATTACTCACAGTAACATGAAGCCCGTACGCTTATGGCCAAGGATTGCAGCGGCCGCCTCGTTACTGATCGCAATTGGGTTTGCTGCCTATTTTTATTCTCAACCTGCAAAACACATTCAAATGGCCAAAAATGATGTCGCTCCGGGTGGGACCAAAGCAATACTGACCTTATCTAATGGCCAAAAAATAATTTTAAATAATGCTAAGAATGGCGTATTAGTTAAACAGGCCTCAACAGTTGTGAATAAAACAGCCAACGGTCAGTTGATTTATAGGAGTGCAGTAACCGTTTCTGCAATAGCTTACAACACTATCACAACGCCAAACGGTAAATACCAGGTTATCCTCTCAGACGGCACTAAAGTTTGGCTGAACGCAGGAACTTCGCTGAGGTATCCGGTCGCATTTGTCGGCAAAGAGAGAAATGTCGAGCTTAATGGTGAGGCTTATTTTGAAGTTGCAAAAAATAAGTTGATGCCGTTCCATGTAAAAACCACGAAGCAAACTATAGAAGTTTTAGGTACCCATTTTGACGTCATGGCTTATACGGATGAAAAAAATACTGAAACTACTTTATTGGAAGGCTCGGTAAGGGTTAACGCGGGCGAACAGACGCTAACAATCAAGCCCGGACAACAGGCTATAATGAACGAACTGCTTTCCTTAAATACCCATCCAGATACCGAGCAGATAACGGCCTGGAAAGAGGACCTTTTTGAATTTCAAAATACGCCTATGAGTCAGGTCGCGAGGCAGATCGAAAGATGGTACGATGTAAAAGTGAGCTATTCAAATGTTAAACCCGGAATAACGTTTACCGGAATTCTGTCAAGAAATAATCCTTTATCTAAATTAATAAATCTCCTTGAATCTACCGGCAGCGTCAAATTTACGATAGCAGGTCAAAATGTAATTGTTAAATCAACTAATCCTTAATTAAACAAAATCAAATGAAAGCTCCAACTTAATTTAAGCATTCGTTAGCAAAAAGAAAAAGAACCTCCCCGGATTCGGCCCCGGGAAGGTAAATGTTCAGGCTAACCCTAAAAACAATCAAGCTATTGACTCTAATTCATTAACCCAAACATTCAAATGTATGAAACTACTTCTACGTTTTAAAGAGCCCGTACGAAAAAGCCGGGCCGGACAAAGCTTGCTGCCCAATAGCAGCTTCGGCAGTAAAGCCCTGAGAATCATGAAACTTACAGGCATCATTCTAATTATCGTCACACTTCATGTAAGTGCATCGAGTTATGCACAGAAGGTGTCGCTGAAGGAAAAGGGCGAATCTTTAACTAAAGTCCTTAAAGACATCCACCAGCAAACAGGATATTTCTTTGTTTATAACAATGAAGTATTAAATAAAGCTAATCCTGTAACCATCAGCCTCGATGGTGATTTAAAGGACGCTTTGCACAATATTTTCAGTTCGCAACCTTTAAACTATGAATTGAAAGATAAAACCGTGATCGTTACGGTTAAACAGCCAATTATTATTGAACAACCAATTTATAACCAGGGCGACTCAACCCTTTATCACGGCAACATCCTGGATGAAAACGGGAAACCGCTGATCGGCGCCACCATTCACCTGAAAGGAGGTATAAACGGATCGGTATCTATCGACCCTGATGGCCATTTCGGGCGATATGGAACACCAAAAAGTATTTTGGTCGTCAGTTATGTGGGTTATATTACCCGGGAATATTCGCTGGCTAAACAAGACCCTTCCAGGGATATCATCATTAAAATGGTCCGTGGAAGCAACGATCTGAGCGAAGTAACAGTAAGTACCGGTTACCAGGATAAGGACAAAGAATATTCTACCGGTGAGTTCCAGCAGATCACCGCCAAGGATCTGCAGCACAGTACCAACTCTAATATATTGAAGAGACTGGATGGGATCACTACCAGCGTTCAATTCGGAAATACCGTTGGTAACCCTTTCAATCGGGCTAATTCGGCAGCTGCCGGGTTCGGCGCATCGCCTCTCACATCATTAACCATCAGAGGCCAAAATTCTCTGAATTATGCACAGGTTAATTCAAGTAACAGTCTTGATGCTAATGGACAATATAATACGAGCGGTCAACCCCTTATAGTGATTGATGGCATAGCCAGCGCATACAATGTTGACGCCATTAACCCTGAGGATGTGGAAAGCATTACGCTATTAAAAGACGCCGCGGCCGCTTCCATCTGGGGATCCCGGGCGGCAAATGGCGTGATCGTCATCAAAACCAAAAAAGGTAAATTCAACCACCCCCCTTCCGTTACCTTTAGCAGCAATATTAACTGGCAGGGTAAACTCGACCTTTTTTATCAGAACCTGATGACCACGTCAGATTTTATTAATTCACAAGTTTTTGCATACACTCAAAGTAACACCACCCTGCCTGCCTATTCATTAACTCAATCGCGGAAGGCGGTGCAGCCGGTTTTTGAGATCATGAGCCAGCTGCAAACCGGGCAGATCAGCCAGGCTCAGGCAAACGCCCAATTGGATGCTTTGCGGGGAAATGATGTCAGGCGGGACCTCGAAAAATATTTTGAACGGCCTGCCATTACCCAGGATTATCACTTAGGCATCAGCGGCGGCTCCGAAAAACTGGCTTATAATTTATCATTCGGGTATGATAAGAACCAGAATAATACCATTCATTCAGATGGCAACCGGGCAAATTTTACTTACAACACTACTTATAATATTTCAAAAAAGTTGAGCGTTTCTGCTGACCTGATTTATTCGCAACAGAATACCAATGCGCAATATCCAAATGGGGGTATCGGTCAATCAGGGATCAATCCATTTTATCTATATGATCAATTGGCGTCACCCGATGGCACGCCGCTCAGCGTGGAGCAGGTGGGTATCAACGGTTATCGACCGGGTTTTGAAAGTTTATTGGCTTCTACCTATGGCAGTGGTTTACCAAGTTTGGATTATAAACCACTGGAAAACATTAATGACGGGTACGCCAAAGGTAAAGTTCAGAATATGAATGGCATTTTTAGCATCAATTATAGTCTTGCCTCATTTTTAACCGCCAACGTTAGTTATGATTATAGCCGTTCGCTTACGGATAATACCAATTACCAGGGACCCGATTCCTGGTTTGTCCGAAATGCCGTGGTTCTGTTTACTGATCCGAATTCATTGACCAGCAGTTTTCCTTCAGGTGGTATTTACGCGCCGACTCGCATCACCGGGACCAGCCAGACAGGCCGTGGGCAGTTGAATTTTAACAAGACCTGGGGTAAAAGCGAATTGACTGCTATAGCAGGGACTGATATTAGTCAAAGTGTTTCATTGCTCAATCAAACCACTTACCTTGGCTATAACCCCCAAACCCTAACCACCGCCCCGCTTCTCAATTATACAATTCAAAATCAGTTGTTATTTGCTTTGCCTAGCGGCTCTAATCAAGAAAATTTATTACAGGCAACATCAATGGTTCCCAATCAATTTTTTCAGGTTGTAACCAGGACCTTGAGCGAATTTGCAAACTTTGATTATAATTATGATAAGAAATACCTGCTCTCCGCCAGTGTTCGAAAAGATGGATCTGATGCATTCGGTATCGGAACCAATCGTACAGGTACGCCTTATTATTCTTTCGGTGCTGGCTGGATCATCAGTAACGAGAAATTTTACAATTTTTCTGATTTACCGTACCTGAAGCTGAGGGCTACTTTTGGTTATAACGGGAACGTGAACCCGGCTGTATTGCCGGTGCAAACCCTTATTCAATATGGGCAACAATACGACCAGTTAACTAATTTACCCATCCAGAACCCCTCAGGCGCTACTAACATTGATTTGCGGCCGGAGCGCACTGGTGAACTCAATCTGGCACTGGACTTTGGAACGAAGAATAACCGCATTGCAGGCAGTTTTGCCTACTACCGTAAAATAACAACCGATTTAGTGACTAACACTCCTGTTGATCCGACTACGGGCTTTACTAACCTGACATACAACGTAGGTAGCATGCGCGCCCAGGGCTTCGAGTTAGAACTACATTGGAATAATGTAAAATCCACAAGTTTCAACTGGCAGTCGACGGTCTTGTTGAGCTACGCTTCCAATATTGTTACTAAGCTTTATGTTCCAGCGGCCGTATCTGTGTATAATCAGATTCGAGGTTTTCCAGCGTATAATGTGGGTGCCAGTTTGAGCCGTTTGTATGCTTTTAACTGGGCCGGGCTTGATCCTGAAACGGGTAACCCTATGATTTACGGGCCTAACCGTTCCATTCTGACCTTCACCGGCACAAGTAGTGACTATGGAGACCCTTATTCCGGTCTAAATAAGATCAAATTATCGGAAGCTCATTATTTTGGGTCCTCGGTGCCGGTGGAATTTGGCAATTTTAACAACACATTTACTTACAAAAATATTCAACTATCCTTATTTATTAAGGGAGAGTTCGGTTATTATTTCAGGCGTCCGTCATCTATGCTAGTTAACTATTCTTCTTTGTTTGCCTACGCATACCCGACAGGCGCGGAATTCAGCAACCGCTGGCAAAAACCCGGCGATGAAGTACATACCAATGTCCCCTCGGAAGTTTACGGGACAAGTAATAATTTAAGAGACCAAATTTATGCCTATTCCGATATCAATGTTCAAAAGGGCGATAATATTCGTTTGCAGGAAATCAACTTTTCGTATGCCTTGAGTACAAATCCCAAAAGCTTTATTAAAAGTATCAGCATTAACGGACATGTCAGCAACGTAGGTATTTTATGGCGGGCGAATAAGCTAGGTATCGATCCGGAAGCCGGTGACTACCCGCTTCCGCGCCAATATAGTCTAGGGTTTAATGCACAGTTTTAAAGATCATAAACATGAAAAATATACTATATTTAATCATAGGAGCTGTATTATTTCTAACATCGTGTCAGAA
>Ga0207695_10000143_pt1 | contig 212062 bp, 300 predicted proteins | sample KBSC54metaG_FD_184354 | JGI IMG/M metagenome (GOLD analysis project Ga0207695, IMG submission 184354) | Corn rhizosphere microbial communities from Kellogg Biological Station, Michigan, USA - KBS C5-4 metaG (SPAdes) (version 2) | ecosystem: Host-associated > Plants > Roots > Rhizosphere >...
CACGAACCGACGCTGCCGACCGTCAAGCGTGATCCTCCTGGCCCGGACACGCCCAACGGGTCGGACCTGTGAGGCCCTGACCCCTGCCCCGAAACGCCCCGTCCGGACCCCTGGACGGGGCGTTTTGTCCTTCAAAACGGGTCAAAATCCACACTTTTTGCCCCAAAACGGACGAAAAAGGTGCCCCGGAGGACGATTTTTGGTGTATTTGGGGTGTAAAATGGAGGCGAGGGGAGAGGATCATCCGACCCCGCAATTCCCGGGCCTGTCCCGACATCCCACATTCACAGGAGCACATCATGCAAATCGAACAACGCAAGGTCGCATCGCGCACGGGTCGCAACGTCACGGTCACGTTCTACAAGCTCCGCGCCAACGTCAAAAGCGGCATGCTCTACCGCGCTGAGATGCGCGGCGAGCTGCCGATCTTCGTCTACAAGATCAAGGGCTCGACCAAGGTCGAGGCCATGATCCCTGGCGTCTCCAGCCGCATCTACCGAGATGCCAAGCGCGCCTTCGTGTCGCTGTCGACCCGGTACTGGGGCCTGGGCGCCTGAAGCGCCACGCACAGCACATCGCACACAACCTACCGCATTCACAGAAGCTCATCATGAACACAATGGACACGCAAACGAATCGTGACGCCTTCATCAACGTGCGCAAGGCGCTGCTCACGCATCGTGAGTTCGTCGCAGGCGTCCGCATGCTGTCGGACGCGCCTTACCGCTCGGACAGCCTGCGCCTCAGCGCCATCCCAGGCTGCAAGAACCTCATGACCGGCAACGTTCTGATTCTCGGCGAGTGCGGCTCTGACGTTCGTGGCACGAGCGCTCGGAAGCTCGCCCCGAAGAATGATGCCCTGGACCGTCTCTCGAACATGGCGGTCAGCACGCTCCGCGGCAAGGACATGATCTACGCCGGCGCCGTCCAATGGCGCGACGGTGGGCACGTCAAGTTTCTCTGGCAACGTCACGGCGAGACGCTGTGCCTCGTCATGATTCGTGCGGAGCGTTCCTTCCGCATCGGCAAGGAGTACTACCCGCCGTGCTTCCGCGTCTACGTCGAGTTCATGTCGACCCGCACGAAGGATGCACGCGAGTACATGATGGGCAAGCTCGGCTGAGGTCAACATGGCAAAGAAGAAGGACGCTCAACCGTCGAAGACGAGCCTCGTGCTCAAGGCGCTCGAAGCCGCAGACGATTTCGTCACGGCTGCGCAGCTGGTGAAGACGATGGCGGCCATCGCCAACCCCAATCAGATCAGCGCGGCGCTGCATCATCTGAAGAACAGACACGCGGTCGACTGCATGGAGAGCGACGGCAGCCTCTGGTGGTACACGACGCCAGACCTCGATGACCGGACGAAGACGGTTGACGAGCGCGTGGTCGAAGAGAACCCGCGTCGCCGTCGCGGCTCTCCCGTCATCGTGGACGAGGCGCGACCGCGCGCCGTCGTCAAGAGCACGACGAAGCGCTTCAAGACCGAGGCGCAAGAGGCGAATGAGATCGCGGCTCGCATCCGCAAGAAGAACTGAATCCCAACCCAGGGCGCTCGATGCGCCCGCTTCACATTCACACAGGAGCTATATCATGGCCAAGACCAAGACCCAAAGCAACTCTCTGTTCATCAAGCGCTCGTTCGAGTACACCCTCGATTCCAGCGACATCCACGACATCGCGCTCAATGCAATCGAGTCTGTCCTGGACGATTGCCCGCAGAAGAAGCAATGGCCGGAGCTGCGTGAGTGGAGGGTCAAGACCGGCGGCGAGAAGAAGCCCAGCGCCGGTGCGTTGCTGGTGTGCCTGAAGCACGACGAACTCTGCGATTTCGTACAAGCCGTGTTTCCCGACGACATGGTCCACACAGAACTCTTCGAGTTCTCCTACGGCATGATCCGTGGCTGGGAAGAGATGACGCTCAGCCAGCGTAGCGTGGAGGCCGCCGCAGACTGGATGAAGGAGCACCTCACCGCCGTGATGCTGTCGGACATCCGCGACAGCGAAGAAAAAGAGAAGAAGGCCGAGGCGCAGAAGATCGAGGCCGAGCAGCAGAAGCTGCGTGACGCCATCGACCTATGCATCCGCGTGGGTTGCACCGTCAACGTGCCCGAAGGCGTGGTCAAGCCGGGCCTGAGCCCGAGCCCCGTGACGCCGAAGTTCAAGATCGGCGTCGACAAGGCCACGGCAGGCGCCGTTGTGCGCAAGGCCTCGTCCTTCCGAGCACTGATCGTGGCCGCGGGTCGCATCATGGGCAGCACCCACGAGGCCATCTACAAGCGCGAGAACTCGGGTGAGACCGCGTACAAGCTCTTCAACGTCGGCACGAAGGCCAAGTGCGAGAGCATCCAGCAGCTGCTGGCCAAGGTCGGACTCATCCGCTCCAAGGTGACGCGCAATGTCAGCCGGCCGGGTTACTCCTTCACCGTCTACGTTCCGATCACGAACGGCGACAACTGGGGCTACTTCGAGTCGATCCAGAACTCGCTGGCGAACCTGATCGCAGGCCTCTGACCTGATCCACGCGACAGGGAGCGCGCTCCCCATTCCACATTCATCACAGGAATACACCATGTCCGAACAGAACCACGTCAACCAGATCGTCACCGTCATCGAGTACGGTGTCGTTACGAAGAAGTCCAAGAAGCCGGTCGAGCCTCCCATTGTGAGCAAACGTCTCGCGCTCATCACCGCGGGCTCCTACCTGGGCGGCTATGGCCGTGTCAGCAATCACTGGGAATGGTCCTACGTGAACGAAGACGGGACGCTCGAAGCCAAGACCACGGCGGGCTACGACAACGGCGCCCCGTTCCGTCTTCTCCCGGCCGAAGGCTACGTGCTCGAGAAGCGCGTCGTCAAGATCGAGCCGAAGGAGCCAGTCCCGCGCGACTGTGCGTATGTCAACGCCGACGAGCTCTGGTTCACGAACCGCCTGACACCAATCAGCTTGACCGGTGCCATCGACGCGGCAGCAAAGCTCGACGGCCAGCTGCGCGAGATCGCCAACGGCGAGCGCAAGCCGGGCAAGATCGCGGTCGATGACATCGCTGACCTCATCGCCTACGTGCGGCAGATGGCGAAGGCGCAGTTCTGACATGGAGCTCGCCCTCAAACACCAGACGCTGCAGGATTGGATTTGGGCGATGCCGGATCTCGGACCCGACATCGGCTCGCTCATCGAGTTCGGCCCGCTGCAGGCGCATCTCCACTGGACGAAGCGCGACATCTACGTGGACGCGCTGGACCGCACGCTCGTCGGCCGCAAGTGCATCGTGATCGAGACCATCGAGGTCGAACACGAGCACCGCGGCAAGGGCTGGATGAAACGCATGCTCCACACGCTGGCTGTCATGTGCTCGGTCGACTTCATCGTCATCGCCTGCGTCGTCAACCTCGACCTGGAGCGCAGCTTGCAGCGCGACCGCTGGTCGCCCATCGACATCGAAGGCATCATGGCGAAGGACTTTGCCAAGACGCCCCGCCACATCCTCGGTCTCTGAAAGGAATCAACATGTTCGGAACCCTCTGCGGTGTCGCTCTCGTCATCGCCGCCATCAGCGCCAGCATCCATGCCCTGCGCGATCAACACGCCGACATCAAGGCCAAGGAGCGCGAAGACGAACTCCGCAAGTTGGAAGCCGGCTTCGTCCAGATCGCGGTCCCCGTCCAGGATAGCGATGATGGCGAGCCCTTCATCCGTTCTGTCCTCGTCTGGCGCCGCACCGTGAACACTCAACGTCAAGGAGAATGAAGATGATCGATTGAGTGTTCAGACTCCCGAGCGACCTCCGCGTCGCCTACGTCCTCGGTGCTCGCATCGAGCTTCGCTTCTCGAAGAAGATGGGCGGCGTCCGACAAGAACAAGTCGGCGTCTGGCTCTCGGCACGTGACTGGGGCGCCGTCAGCGACTGCGAGTTCCGTGTCCATCCCGAAGACCAGGAACTGCTCGTGGCCGCACGCTGCGCCATCAACAAGACGAAGCTGTGCTTCTACTTCAAGTCGCCGCGGCACACGGAGGACGAGGATCGCCCCTGCCGGTACGCTGTACCGGCGCATGTGATCGGCACGGACACGCCGGTTCTCGCGCCCTACGGCATGGGCACGTTCGTCGTCATCGACCGCGACCTCAATGCCACGGAGCTGGCCTACGCGGCGTTGCGTGGGCCACTTGGCGACAAGACCAAGAACGACATCGAGTTCGATCGCCTGGCGAAGACGGCCTACGTCCTGGCCGAGAAGGCCGACGAAGACGCCTGAGTCGAGTCACCTGTCTCTCAGACCCATCACGCTTCCCATTCACCACACATAAGGAGTTCATCATGGCTCAATCAAAGAAGAGCAAGACCTGGTCGCAGCCTATCGTCCTCGCCTTCACGGGCACAGCTCGCATCGATCCGATCGACTCGTGCCTCTGCGTCCGTCAAGCCCTGTGCCACATCTACGGGCTCAGCGTCGACGATGACAACGACGACGAGTTCGACTTCATGGAGTTCCTGGACGATGACATGTCCACGGTGCCGACGCCGACGGCCAACGACATGTTCCGCTGGTGGCTCTCCAGTTGCGACGTCGACCAGGCGTTGCAGGAGACCAAGCGCGTCGACATCGAGTACGCCCTGCGCCTCATCTGGCCGAAGGAGATGACGACGAAGCAGATGGAGCTGTTCAGCCTGTTCACGGCGCGCCGGACGCTCGAGGACATGGATGACTTCAGCCTCAACATCACGCAGTCCGACGCGTTGAAGCGCTGGATGAACGAGACGTTCCTGGTCAAGGTCAAGCCGCTGTTCGACGCAGCGTTCTCCAAGTTCCAGGAGCAGGAGAAGTCGCGCGCCACGACCATCAACCAGGCGCGCAGCGCCGATGCCAAGGACGCGATCACGAAGCTCCAACGCCTGGGCTTCGAGTTCGGCACCATCGTCTGGCCCGAAGGCCTGGAAGATCCGACGCCGAAGATCGAGGGCAAGGTCGTGGTCCGCAAGCCGGCGGCGAAGCCGCCCGTGAAGACGACGCCGCGCGATGGCGGTGGCCGGAACGGGGAGCGAGAGCCGTTCCCCACCATGCGCAAATAAGCCACGACCGGAGGGTATCATGGCAAAGAATCTCTCACTCGTCATCAACACGCAGATCGACCTCTCAAAGGCGCAGGTCGTGGAGATGATTGCGTCAGTGCTGAGCTCGCACTACGTTGCCTCGCTGGAAGTCGACGATGGCAATGGAAACGGTGTCGCGTCCCAGGCTCATGCGTGGGCCACCGTCGCAGAAGTCGGCGGCCTTCACGAGCTGCTGTCCGAGCTGCACCGGAAGACGCTGCAGGAGGCGGTGGACATCATGTTCCCGAACCCGATGTCGGCACAGACATTCAGAGACCTGCTGACTGCCCTCAACATCGAGGACATGACGGCGATGGTCCTGAATGCCGGGCAGCAGGCGTCGCTCCTGAAATGGGCGATGCTTCGCATCGGCGATGCCGTAGCCGCGAAGTACGAGGAGTTGCTCAAGGAGTCGGAGCTCGAGCGCAAGGGTCGCGCCTTGATGATGCAACAGCGCGCGGCCGACACACTGAAGGAGGGAGGCTGGGAGCTCCAGCCTCCTACCCACTGGCATGGCGAACGTCGTCGCGGCTCACGCTCCGACCGACGCAAGTCGAAGAAGGAGTAAAGATGACGAAGAGCCACAAGGCCGTTGCACAGCTGATCGCCCTGAACGTGCAACGGTACACGCGCGAGAAGCCGGGGCGCAACAACCCGAGGCAGCATCGCATGTCGCTGTCGCAACTGCGCCTCATGTACGGCGTCGTTCACCTGCTGCCGAAGGACTGGTTCACCGATCTCCAGTTCGAGCTGTCGGAGATCGGCTTCGTGTTGACGCGCAGCTGCGACACCGAGATCGTCATCACAGCGATGGCCTACGTCGACTCGATGGTCAAGCTCAGTATCAAGCGCGTGGCCCTCCAGTGTCGCGACTCGGACGAGGACATCGACACCATGTTCAAGGCCGAGTACGAACCCGCGACCTGGAAGCCCCCGGTCCGCGAAATCGAAGGAGAGTGACATGTTCACGATGATCTCGTTTCACGACGACGCCAGGGATCGCACCTGGAACTGGAAGCTCGGCTCCGAGTTCCCGTTCGATGGCGCGTTCAACAACGACGCGAAGATCCGCATCATTGCGGACGGCAAGGAGCTCGAGTTCGTGCGTCAGCACTTCGACAACGTGCGCATGGCACGCGGCACCAACAATGTCGTCTTCAACGGTGAGGACGCACGCTTCATCGGCTCGAACATGAAGTTCGTGGTGTGGGAGAACACGTCGGTGCTGTACGACTCCAAGGTCGCTGCCTGCGAGAAGGCGATCAACGATTACCACGCAGCTCTCGATCGCAGGCAACACGGAGATGTCGCGGCCCACGCGTGCGTCTCCGCCATCGAGGACGCGCTGGGCATGCCCTGGCTCCAGGGTCAGAGCCTGGTGAAGAAGGAGAGCTGAGATGGTGGCTCCCAAAAAGCGTGACTACGTCATCACGGTGCCGGAGGCTTCGACGAAAGGCGCGCCGTACATAAGCGGCGGTCTGCACTTCCCGACCAAGGAGACATACCAGCGGTATGAGGAGCAGCTCGAAGCTCTTGAGCTCCGCACCTACTGGGAGGTCCGCGAGCGCCACGGCATTTGGGCCACGAACCAGGACAAGTTCGTCAGCTCATATGCCGATCTCAACGAGTGGGACAACCCGACGATGGAGCACCGATGCGTCGCCGTCTACGGACCACGAGGCTTCAACCTCATGGAGTTCCTTCGCTGCGAGATGCCATACAGCTTCTTCTGCCGTGTCCAGCGATGGAAGGTGAAGCCCGTCATCTCCGAGTTCCTGGCTCTGTCCGAGGACGACGTGATGCGCTGGCCGAACTGCGGCATCGTCACGTGGGCAGAGGTCGAGCGGTGCCAGCGCCTCTACGTCAGGAACTTCGGGCTCAAGTTCGACCTCTGGACCTTCCTCGAAAAGACGATGCCCGTGTCCGTGCTCAGTGATCTGCACGAGATCGGGATCGAGACAGTAAAGGAGTTCATGACTCTCGATGAGACCATGACCCACGCGTACTCGTCCTTCACATGGGAGCACGTCCGCAACGCTCAACGCCGGCTGGAGGCCGTCTATGGCAATCATCAAGCAATACCTGGGCAAGAAAAAGAAGCGCAAGCCAACGGCCGCCGAAAGGGAGCTGGCCGAAAGCTGGGAGAAGCTCAAGCTCCAGCACGCAAAGCCTCTCGAGCGCGGCTCTGAGGCCAGGGGCAAGCTCGCGGGCACGAGCCAGCACAAGAAGCAGAAGCACGAGCCCGCTGTCCCCTACAAGCGCCTGACTCCTGACATCCCCAGCCTCCCGATGACAGGAGCAGCTACGAAGCCCATCGCTGATCCGGCAGCCGCCGAGAAGCACGCAATGAAGGCGCGGGCCGGCATCAACTACAACAAGGGAGGCATCCAGTACCTGTCCGACTTGGACATGGCCGAGCAACGCACGGGCGTTCACAAGCGCCGCTAACGCATTCACCAACCACACAGGAGTTCATCATGTCTCAAGCTGCTACCATGAAGGCCATCGACGATTCGGGCGCGACCCACGATCAGGTCATCGCCGCCTTCCTCCGCTATATGCAAGGCCCGGACGCAGTACGCGCCCTGCGCCTCGTCCCCATGTCGAAGCTCGACGCCTTCATGGATCTGACGATGGGGCCCAAGGTCGTGGCCGCCTTCCTCGAACTGGAGACGAAAGCGGATGCGAAGCCGAAGTGGCTCACGGCCATGAACGCCTCGGCTCGTGAGCTGCACGAGCGTGAGCAGCGGTATCAGGACGCCGAGCTGATCGAGTGCTTCCTCGCCGTCCTGCTCCAGTACCTGGTCGATGAGGACATCGGCTACGGATTCGACCACATCATCGAAGGCAAGTACGGCGGCACCGGCGTCTACAATGGTGGTGTCAGCATCCGCTGCACGGACCTCAATGGCACGGACCGGCTGAACCTGATCCGTGCCGTCATGCTCGTGGCTTCCCTGTTCGATTCGCGCCTCAGCTCGATGCTGGACCTCGAAGCCATCGAGTTCGAGCGGGACGGCGACGAGGACTACACGATCCACATCAACTTCTCCGATCTGACGATGACGAATGCCGATCAAGAGCAGGTGATCGCCGCGTCGTTCGCCATGGACAACGCCTTCTACAAGGTCTGACATGTCAAACTCCCAAACCCTCACGCTCGCCGAGGCAAACGATCGGCAACTGGGGCTCGGCTTCATCGAGTGGCTGCGCTACAAGGTCGAGTCCGACGAGCCGATCCCGCGCCGTGAGATCGTGCAGCTGCTCGAAGCCGACGGCATCGCTGGCGTCCAGTACTGGGCTCCGGACGACGTGACCGACGAGACGGCGTCGCCCGTGACCGACGAGGACATGCCGGTTCGGTTCGTGCCTGACAACGACGACGACCGCAAGGTCGCCGACGGCATGCCCGATGATGACGAGGAGTTCGAGGATCTGCCGGCGGCGAGTCTCGACTCGACGTGGTCGGCTGCCGACCACGATGCCTACAATATCGAGACCTTCTACGTCACGGTGCTGCTCGAACTCGCGCGAGTGAGCAGGGGCTTCATCCACACCGCGGAGCGCACGGTGCGTGAGAGTGCGGACCTCGGGTCCGTCATCACCAACGACGGCATCGGTTGGACCTGCGGATTCAAGCTCTCTGCCGCTGACGAACTCGAGTGCCGCAAGATCATCATCGCTGCCCTCGAATTCTTCCCGTACCTGCAGCCTCTGTTCGGCCTGCGTGTCCGGCACGTTCGCAACGTGCTGTTCGATGACCAGCGACTGGTGCTCGAATGGCGGCCGTCCGTCAGCTCGACGGAAGACACGGAGCTCGACGAGTTCATCGACGAGCTGAAGGAACGCACCGACCTCATCTGGCAGGTGGACTGATGGATCGGCACGCATTCGGAAATCTCTTCCGCCATCCGGAGTTCACGCACCAGATTCGCGTCTGTGCCAGGTGCGGCGTCGTCCGCACCACGGTGAACGGTCAGTTCCACTATTTCGGCAAGGAGCACATGGGCACGGGGCATGAGCGCTGCCCCGCGAGTTTCGCTGGCTGCGGTACGAGCCCGTCCGACATCCGCGAGCCGGAGTCGGGGCCAGTGATCGACCTGGAGATCGCAGACGCAACGGTGGCCGAGCTGCCGTTGCGCGAGCGTCGCCAGCGCTGAGCAACAACGAAGAGGAGTACGGTAAATGAAGACCATCACATACAAGCTCGGTGAGGTATGCAAATGGAGTCAAGGAGACAGGGTCGAGTTCCGCTACGTGGACATCGGCCTCAAGCTGATGAACGAGGACGGCGATACGTACCACGATTCGCACCAGGTGCTCGAGCTGCCGGCGGACGACGCCATGGCCCTGGTTACCCGAATGCAGGCGCTCGAGTCCGCACCGCCCGCTTCGGGTACGAACTCGGAGGCGGCTACAAGCCCGCCGGCCTGTTCTGGTGACGCATGAGATGGAGGTCTCACCCTGCACCATCGGGGCAGCCGTCTGCATCATCCTCCTGGCTGTCGCCGCAGTCCTCCATTGCCTCTGGCTCTGGCTGGCCCCTGAGCGAGCCCTGCAAGAGATCATCGAGCAGTACAGAGCCGACGACGGTTATCGCATCCCCAACCACGAAGCCCAGCGCATCCTTGCCGGTCGGCGCCGGTGGATCACGATCCTGGCGTTGAGCCTCGTCTACTACATCGTCTGAAAAGGACATGACCAACAAGAACCCCTACCGTATGATCCGCCCTTGGGGCGTGTTCAAAGCACAATTCAAGCTCTTCATCCGAGGCCTGTGGGCGCCGTCCATCATCAAGATGGGTCGCACCGTCACGTACTCGGAGACCAATGGCGTGGGCCCGCTCCTGACCAGCGTCCACTACGTCCAGATCGGCACCGAGAGCGGAGAGATCCTCTACCGGTCGCCCCACATGACGGCCAAGGACCGCGCGGAGTTCGTCCGTCGGACCGAAGCGATCCGTGACTACTACAACCGCAAGAACGAGCGAGGCACCTATGAATTCTGACACCGGCATGATGACCGATCCCCGATCCATCAAGCGCGCCAATGCGCTGGGCGACATGCACGACGCGCTCCAAGCCGCGCTGCACGCGATGACCAAGTTCCTGGCGCTGGCCGATCTCTCGATCCCCGAGGTTAAGGCCAAGGCCGAGGCCATGGCGCTGCGCATGACGCAGCTCATCGACATCGCCGAGTCCACGTTCAGGAACCCGAACTTCGGCCGTGCCCGGAAGCCCAAGTTCCGCAACGACGGCCCGGTCGCCATGGTCGAAGAGGTGGTGGGTGGCGGAGTCCGACTCTACATCCACGGCGTCCTGATCCGCAGTGTCGGCTTCAACGAAGCGCCTGCGGTCCGTCGTCTCCGGGACATGGTCAACGAAGCCGCCCTGGCGGAGGCAGCATGAGCCACAAGACCTATCCGCGTTCGGGCCGCACGACGACGATGCTGACGGCAGCTCTCATGGCACACGACAAGGGCAAGGCTGTCTACGTCATCGGCATCGATCATGCGCACGCCGAGTGGATGCGCGATGAAATGCGGGTCATCATGGAGCGCTTCGGCCGCAATCCGGTGGAGCGTGGCATCTCGAGTATCAAGTTCGAATGTGAGTCCAGCCTGGCAGACAGCTTCGACTGGCGCACCGGCATACTCCACGGCGCTGCCAAGAACGTCGAGGTCTTCGTCGATCATTTCGCGCTCGAGTCGCACTTCTCGTGGGCCTTCCGCGAGGCCCATCGATTCGATCACCCGAAGGCGAACTGACATGGGCATCGAACTCACCAACGACGACGGGTCTCCGATGGACCCGCGGGTCAAGGCTGCTCTGTTCCAGGCCAAAGGATCGGCCGTCGGCGATCAGTACGGCGGACAAGCACCGTCGGACGATCACGAGACGGAGGCCCGCCGAGGACGCCTGCGAATCGCGATCCACAGCGCCTACAGGTCCCTGTGCAGAAGCATCGACGCCTACGGGTCCACCTTCCGAGGTGACGCCTTCAAGGCGCTCGAGCCCCTGATCGAACCGGCCGCGGCGCTGGAGCCTGTGCTCCGAAAGCACATCGTGGTCGACAGCGAGGATCAATGGCAAGCAGGCGGCCCCGTGGCCTGGGTAGCTCAACTGCCTAACAGGCCTGACGTCTGGTGCCTCGTCATCCACAACGTACCCGCTCGGTACCTCTTCAAGGACCGGCGTCTCAGTGGGCGCATCGGTGGTGGTACTGACGAAGAGAAGTTCGAGAAGACGCTCGCGAGTCTCAAGCGCATCGCCAACGACATCAACAACGCAGCAGCAGAAGGCCGTCGAGGCGACGGCTACCGTTACTAGATCAACCACAACGTCTGACAGACTAGGAGTTAGAGAATGGAATTCAAGCCTTTCAAGCAAGCCATCGCCGCGCAGTGGGCCCGTATGCAGGCCACCGGCAAGGTCTTCCTCACCGGCACGCCCAACGGCGACGAGAACGTCAAGGCCCGTGAGCGCGACCAGCTGTGGGAGCTGTACCTCGAGTCCTTCCCGGCGGGTACCAACCCGATCTACAAGACGCGCACGGACGCCGACTGCGCGTGCTGCCGCGCCTTCATCCGCACCATCGGCCTGGCTGTCTCCATCGTGGACGGCAAGCTCGTGTCCGTGTGGGACATCGGCCCCGACTGCGAAGGCGTCGAGCCCGGCTACTACGCGGTCGCGGCCGCCATGTCGAAGCACGTCAAGGCGATGCTGCCGGTCGACATCTTCCTGCACTGGCAGAAGGGCGTCGGCACCGACACGTCGAAGAGCCTGACGGGTGACGGCCCGGTCACGGTGTGGGAGCACTTCCACGTCAACCTCGACCCCAAGTTCCGCCTCGACGAGGACAAGATCCCGACGCGCCAGTCGCAGGTGCGCCAGGCCCAGGCCGTACTCTACCGCACGATGGAAGAGATCAGCCTGGACGTCTTCGAGACGGTGGACGAGCTGCTCGCGGTCGACAACCTCTACCGCGGCGAGGAGTTCAAGGACACCTTCCTGAAGCTCTACGAGGTGGCCAAGAGCTACGACAAGGTCGAGACGGATCGCGCCGGCGTCTACTTCACCTGGATCAAGGTCCTGGAGCTGGGCGAGCGCGTGACGAAGATGCGCAGCTCGGCCTTCGGCACGCTGCTGATCGATCTCAGCACGGGCATGGATCTCGAAGCGGCCGTGAAGCGCTACGAGGTCGTCATGGCGCCGACGAACTACCAACGTCCGCAGCCGCTCGTGACGAAGAAGCAGCTCAAGGCCGCGACCGAGAAGGTCGAGGAGCTGGGCTTCACGGGCTCCCTGGCCCGTCGCTTCGCCAAGCTGGACGACGTCAACGTCGGCAACCTGCTGTTCGTCGATCGCACGAGCCGCGTGAAGCTCGGTGGCAACCCGCTGGACGACCTGGAAGCGACGGCGACATCCAAGCCGAAGAACCTCGACCGCGTCGAAGAGATGCCGATCGGCGACTTCCTGTCCAACGTGCTGCCGCGTGCCCATCACATCGAGGTCATGCTCGAGAACCGGCACGCGTCCAACATGGCGGCGCTCATCACGGCGCAGGACCCGACGGCGCCGTCCCTGTTCAAGTGGGGCAACACGTTCAGCTGGGACTACCAGGGCGGCGTCGCCGACGCGATCAAGGAACGCGTCAAGAGCCGCGGCGGCTCGGTCGAGGGTGACCTGTGCTGCCGTCTCGCCTGGGAGTACACGGACGATCTCGACCTGCACATGGTCGAGCCGGGTGGCTTCCACATCTACTACCGGAACCGCAACAGCCCGATGGGCGGCCATCTCGACATCGACGCCAACGGCATGGACGGCCTCATCGAACACCCTGTGGAGAACATCTACTACCCGGACAAGGCCGCGATGCGGGAGGGCATCTACCGGCTGTCGGTCAACAACTTCAACCGCCGCAGCATCGGCGTTGGCTTCATCGCCGAGATCGAATTCGGCGGCACCAAGTTCACCTTCGAGTATCCGAAGATGGTTCGCGACAACGAGACCGTCGAGATCGCACAGATCAGGTACTCGAAGGCCAAGGGCTTCGAGATCATCGAGTCGCTCCCGCACTCCGAGACGGTAAAGGACGTGTGGGGCCTGAAGACGCAGAGCTGGCACAAGGTCAACGCCATCATGGTGAGTCCGAATCACTGGGACGGCGGTGCCGAAGGCAACAAGCACTGGTTCTTCATGCTCAACGGCGCGCGTCATCCCGGCTCGGCGCGCGGCTTCTACAACGAGTTCCTGACCCCGAAGCTGCGCGAGCACCGGCGCGCCTTCGAGCTGGCCGGTGCGAAGCTCAAGATCGAGGACACCAAGGACCAGCTGTCCGGCCTCGGCTTCAGCTCCACGCTGCCGGCCTCCGTCGTTGTCCGGGTCACCGGCAGCGTCACCCGCATGCTCCGCGTCGTCTTCTGACGCGAGCTGCATCGCTCTTTTGTCTTCCCATTCATCAACGCTAGAGGAATTCACGTGAACACGAACAGCAACATTTTCGAGCAAGCCACGCGCCAGCGCATCCGCTTCGAGACCGGCCGCGGCCTCGTCTCCATCGAAGAGGTGTGGGGCATGCCCCTGAAGCACGATCACCGCTACAGCCTGGACGACCTGGGCCGCGCACTCCTGACCGAGCAGAAGGAAGCCGAGCGCAAGTCGACGGCCAGCCTGGTCGACGACACGGCCGACAGCACCGAGGACTCCACGCTCGAGCTGCGCCTCGCGCTCGTGAAGCACGTCATCGGCGTCAAGAAGGCGGAGGAAGCGGCGCGCAAGAACGAGAAGGCGGCCCGCCAGAACCGTCGCGACCTGCTCGACCTGCTGCACAACGCCGAGAACGCCGAGCGCGCGAACTGGACGCCGGACCAGATCAAGGCCAAGATCGCCGAGCTCGACCAGCAGCTGGGCGCCGAGTCCGAAGTCGCCGGCGAGTGAAGGCCGAGCCCCAGCTGCGTCTCAGGACGCAGCCCGTGGGCTCTGTGATGACGCGCGAGCGCGCGGCGGAAACGCTGTGGCTCGCGCGCCGTCACATCAAGCGCACCAACAACAAGCAAGGACGGGTGTATCGCATCAGCGACGCACTCGAGATCAACATCAACTGAAGGAGTCCTCATGGACTTTGACATCGACGCGGTTGCCGCGCAGATCAAGGCCAAGTTCAAGAAGCGCATGTGGCTCGCGGGCCTCGCCGTCCTGATCTTGGCCCCGATCGCTGCGTGGGTCTTGACCGCGCTTCTCACGGCCGCGGCCATCGGTATCGTCTGCACCTTCCTCGCGGCGCTGTCGGTGGTGGTCATCAACGTCCTCCCCGCGTTCATGGACCGCATGGCCAACATGCGGATCAACCTGATCGTGGCAGAGGCGATGCGGAGCCCGATCCCGACGCTGCAGAACGACATCAACCAGGACAGGTCGGATCGCAACGAGGACAGCACGCTCATCACCGAGTACGAGAAGCGCATCCTCGCCATCCGGCAGCAGTTCCGCGCCCTGACTGCCGACCTCGGTCCGGCCGACATCATCGACTTCGAGCAGACGCTCAAGGAGATGGAGGACGACTGCGAAGGCATGAAGCAGGACCTGCAGGCAACCGACGCGCTGATCGAGGTGAAGGAGAAGCAGCTCCGTCGCCTCAGCGCATGGTGGGATCTCAACGGCGCCATCATCGACATCAAGGACAAGGTCGGGGCCCGCAAGGCCGGCGAGGCGATCCGCAAGATCAAGACCGACGCCGCTCTGAAGTCGGTGAACGACCAGCTGGCCGAAGCGCGTGCGAAGCTGCGTGAGCGCGTGCGCAATCGCAAGGACCCGAACTCGGTGCATCCGGCCCTCTCCAACAACCCCAGCCCGGCCGTCATCGAGCACATCGACACGCGCGCCGAGGCCATCGTCAAGGTGCAACGATGAAGGCATTCCGCATCACCCTGAGCGTGTTCGTGCTCGTCGTCCTGGCGGGCATCTACATGCTCTTCGCTCCCGCCAGCGGCGAACAGTCGGCAACCGACAACTCGGGCCCTGCGTCCTCGCCGACGCAGAGCCAAAGCTCCGACTCCGGGTCCTACTCCGGCATCGGCAAGTGAAGTCCCCACTCCAAGGAACAACCATGAAGCGTTTCTATTCCCTGAGCATCGCTCTCGTACTCGCGGCCTGCTCCGGCCTGGCCATGGCCGCTCCCTTCTCCATCGCGGGCGGCGGCGGTGCCAAGAACGGCAGCGTCTACTCGCAGGTCGTCGGCGACATCGCCGGCAAGTGCAGTACCGACGACGTGGCCATCGCCGAGACGCAGACCAGCGGCGGCGTGCAGAACCTGCAGCTGCTGCAAGGCAACCAGGTGAAGGCCGCAATCGTGCCCTCCGATGTGCTGTTCGCGGCCAAGCTGGAGAACGCGAGCTCGGTGGCGCAGATCAAGACCCTGTTCGGCCTGTACCCCGAGTCGGTGCATCTGATCGTCCGCGCCGACGCGAAGATCGAAGGCGGCACCCACATTTGGGGCACCAACAAGGTGATCGGCGGCACCGATGTCGTGTTCAATCAGCCCGAGGACCTGAAGGGTCGTCCGGTGGGCGCCGTCGGTGGTTCCGTCGTCACGGCCAAGGTGCTGTCGTCGATGCTGAAGCTCGGCTTCGTCGTCAAGGAGTACGGATCGACCTCCGACCTGACGGCTGCGCTGACGAAGCACGAGGTGGACGCCATCATCATCGTCGCCGGCGCTCCGTCGGATGCGGTGAAGAAGATCCAGGGCAGCTTCAAGCTCCTGCCGATCCGCGGCAACAGCGACACGGCCGTGCTCTATCAGCCGACGAAGCTGGGCGGCTACCCGAACCTGGGCGGCGCCACGGTGGACACGGTCAGCGAGCAGGCCCTCATGGTGACGCGCCAGTGGAAGTCGCAGGCGATGATCGACCAGCTGTCGGCCCTGCGTTCCTGCTTCTACAAGTCGGTGCCGGAGATCCAGGACACGACGGGCACGCATCCCGTGTGGCAGCTGGTCGCCGGTGACGAGGCGGCCGACAAGAACGGCAAGTGGACGTGGTACGACCTGCCGTCGGACCAGAAGGTCGCAGCTCCGGCACCGGCCGCGAAGAAGGCGAAGAAGTAGTCGACAACCCCGGGCCCTTTGGGCCCAACCATGAGGAGTGAGAGCATGAGCAACACGCGTGAGCGCGTCGTCAAGATCGCTGCCGAGCAGCTGGGCCTGAAGGCCGACGACTTCGAGACCCCGAACAAGAAGTTCGTCGCCGACCTGGGCGCCGACAGCCTCGACACCGTCGAGCTCATCATGTCCGTCGAGGACGAGTTCGGCATCGAGATCCCCGACGAGGACGCCGAGAAGATGGACGATGTGGAGTCCGTCGTCTCCTACATCGAGGCCCTGCCGGCGCATCGTCGTCGCTGAGCCCTGGCAACGGACAACGCAACTGATCCATTCACCAACCGATACGAAGGAAGAATCATGGCACTGAACGAGAAGCAACGTCAACGCGCTCTGGAACGCAACCTGGCGACCGTGACCGAGAGCCGCTACCGCCTCAACCGGCTGATGGCCGACATCGGCAAGCTCAAGAGCACGGCCGGCGTCTCCAAGGCCGAGGACATGATCCGCAACCACGTGCGCAAGATCCGCGATGCGGCCGGCGCCATCGAGACCGAGCTGCTGGATCGCCACGCAGCGCGCTTCGACCTCATGTTCGAGAAGGAGCACAAGGAAGCGCGCGAGAGGCGCGAACGCGAGGCGGCCAAGGCTGCGAAGAAGGCCGAGAAGCTGAAGGCGAAGCCGAAGAAGGCTGCGAAGGTGGCCGCCAAGACGGCGAAGAAGGCGGCGAAGATGGAGATCAAGGCCGCGAAGCCCGTCGCTGCGTTCCCGTTCCCTGCCGACCCGCCGGTGCAGCCCACGAAGCCGGCCACCATCGAGCCCTCCAAGCCCATCAAGCCGAAGAAGGCGAAGACCCCGAGCACCAAGCCGTGGCCCAAGAAGAATCCGAAGCCGAGCGCGAAGGCCGTCAAGCCGAAGAAGGCGAAGTTCGACCACGACAAGATGGCCAACACGCTCGACCCGGGCTCGGCCATCGGCATCATGGCCGCGCGTCCCAGTTCGCACGACCTGCCGATGGGCAGCCTCCAGTCGGACGGCGGCGCCTACTGACCACAACCTGACAGAGCGCCCGCCGGTTCACGCCTGCGGGCGCTCTGCTTTGAGGTACGGTAAATAACGCATATCTTCAACCCTCAACGGAGTCCTTCGTGAGCACCATCCTTCTGCTCCTCATCAACCTCGGCATCGCCTGGTGGAACTGCTACGCGGTCGGGTCGGCGTGGCCCGAGACCAAGGCGGCTGGCGGCTTCACCCGTGTCCTCGCATGGTGCGGTGCGATCCAGTCTGCGGTCGGCTTCTCGATGGCCATCGGCGCCGTCGAGCTCTGCATCCTCAAGGCTACGGGGCATCTGCCTCCGCGCATCATGAACGGCGCGCTGAGCCTGTGGTACCTGCTCATCATCGTGCCCGTCATCGGCTCCGGCCTCGCCATCACGATCCAGTCGTGGATCACCTTCTGGCGCGAGCGCACCATCGGCAATTTCGGCGTCACGGCCTGGAACACCTACGCGCAGCTGTCGAACATGTACCAGGCTATCGATGGCGTGGGCGCAGCCTTCAAGGGCGTCGGCGATCTCTTCTCCAGCAGCGACGAGGACGATGACTCGAGCTGGCAGATCGCTGTCGCACTCGTCGCCATCGCACTCCTGGGTGGCGTCCTCCTGACGCGTGCCCTCATCTTCCATTACGCGGGACGCCGGCCCTTGGTCCAGCGTCAGGCGGCATGAGCTCGAAGCGCGAACCCATCAAGTACAAGGACACGCTGGCGATGCCAGGCTCCGAGCTGTGGGAACTCCTCACGGCTGGCAAGAAGAAGGAGGCCGAAGCCTCCTATCAAGCCACGGAGCTGCGTCTCCAGCGCGCCTTGAAGATGGGCACCGAACCGAAGAAGGAGCAACCGTGAGCAACGAAAGCCTGTGGCCGCCGGGCGAACCCAAGAGCGAGAAGCTCTACCTCAACCCCAGCGAGATGGATGCCGCCATGCGTGGTCTCTTCACCAAGCTGGTGGCGCCGAGGCGTGGCTTCAAGCGCGACCTGCTGACGCTCGATCAGGCCATGGAGTTCGGCGGGGTCGCCTTCAACGCAGGAGTCGAGCCCTGGGTCAAGTACGATCCGAACGTCGATCCACACTTTGTCTTCAAGCGCAGCCACGCCACCGACGGGACGCTGGCCCTAAGCCAGAAGTTCATGCTGGAGATGCTGCGTCCTCTGCTCGCGCGCTACATGTTCTACAAGCCTGAGCCGCTGCCCGAGGGCACGCTTCCGTTCTACACCGTGGGTCGCATCCGCGTCGCATCCGTGTTCGGTCGCGTCGAGCTCAAGGCCGGCACCTACCCAGGGATGCGGGAGTCGATCTCCATCCCTGTCCGTGTTCACCACAAAGGAATCTGACATGAAGTCCATCGCATCCACCCTGGCCGCGGCCATCCTGCTCGCAGCCATGAGCGCACACGCAGTCGTCGTGGTCCCGCACATCGTCGTCGCGCCTCACGTCACGGTCGTGCCGCACGTGTCGTCGCCTGCGGCCCATGTGGCTCCGGCTGCCCACGTCACGGAAGTCGCGCCTGCAGCTCACGCGACCGAGGCACCGAAGGCGGCGAGCCCGAAGCCCGCGCCCAAGGCTGTCACGGCCCCGATCATCGCTCACGCTTCGGTCGCGCACCCCGCTGCCAGCGCGGCGTCGGCCAAGAAGTGAGGACCTGATGGATCTCCAACTCAAGGTCAAGACGATCCGGGACATGGTGAAGGCTCTCGGCGATGATGCCGAGCAGCTGGGCACCGCGTCCTGGCGACAGAAGGGGATGAAGCCGGGTGAGACCCTGCTCGTCAACACGCGCGATCTCGATCCGGCGCAGCTCCAGCTGCTGAAGGAGATCATGAAGGCGAACGACGAACCGGCCAACCGCCAGTTCAGCCGGCTCGTCAACGTCATGAACGATCCGAGCGCCAAGTCGGTTCCCGGCCTGGACAAGTTCGTCCCGCTCTTCAAGCTCTGGCTGAGCAAGCACGGCAATCCGTGGCTTTACAGCGCGAATCCGAAGCTGGCCGGCATCGCTTACTGCGTGGTCGAAGCCACCTACCATCCGCCTGAGTACCGTCGCCGTGACGAGGCCTACGTCACCATCGAGCTCGGGTACAACACGAAGATGGAGTACCGGACGTGGTCGATCACGATCTACAAGGGCGACGTGAACGAGCCGATGGACAAGATCCTGGAGAAGAAGGGTCTGGTCCTGCCTGATGAAGACCTGGAGGAGCGCTACAAGCGGCTGTACGCGCGCTACCAGGAGTTCGGCGGCATGCATGGCGAGCAGTTTTGGGTCAGAGGCGAGGCCGCCGTCCGCCCCACCAAGCGCAACCGCGACTACTACTGGTGGGGCGAGAGCAAGATCAGCCTCATGGGCAAGGGTCGTCCCACGAAGGCGGTGCTGGATCTCGGGCTCGACAACGACCGCATGGATGCCACGCGCTTCTTCCAGCACTCCGAGGTCTACGGGTCCCGCGTCAAGGTTCCGACCCATCCGGTGCTGCCGTGCTTCAGCCTCGCGCATCACAGCACGGTGTGGGTCAACGTCGCGGACATGAGCCCGTACAAGTACGAGGAAGGCCTGGGCGAGCGACTCGTGCTGCCCAACTCGCACCGCAAGCTCATCGGCGCCCTGGTCAAGAACCTCGAAGTCCTGAAGATGGAGGCCGAGGTCGAAGGCAAGTCGCGGACGATCCGGGCTAAAGCCAGCTCGAACATCATCCTGGCGATGGGCAAGGCCGGCACGGGCAAGACCCTGACGGCCGAGGTCTACGCGGAAGAGATCCAGCGCCCGCTCTACGAGGTGAACTCGGGGCAGCTGGGTTCTACACCGGATGCGATCGAGACGAACCTGTCCGACGTGCTGGAGCGTTCCGTCCGGTTGAAGATGCCGCTCCTCATCAACGAGGCCGATGTCTTCATCATGACCCGTGGCACCGACATGCTGCAGAACGCCATCGTCACGGTGTTCCTGCGTCTGCTCGAGTACCACACTGGCCTCGTCTTCATGACGACGAACCGGCCGAAGGACGTGGACGAGGCGATCAAGTCGCGCTGCATCGCCGAGATCACGTACAACGTGCCGAAGGCTCCGGAGCGCAAGCGCCTGTGGCAAGGCCTGCTCGCCGAGTTCAACGTCGACCTGGACAAGGACGAGCTGAAGCGTGCGGTCGAGGTGTTCCCCACCGTGACTGGTCGCGACATCCAGAACCTGATCCGCCTCACGAGCCGCTACTGCACGGCCGTCGAGGAACCGTTCAACCTGCAGGCGCTGATCGACTGCTCGATCTTCAAGAGCATCGATCTCGCAGAAGGGACCAAGGTCACCGAATGAACAAACTCATCTCTGCGGCCGTCGTCGGCATCGTGTCCGGCCTCGGCTATCTGGCGATCGGTCCCCGCACTGCGGTGGCCATCATCGTCATCTACGTCGTCCTGGTCGGCCTCGCGCGACTGGTGGCCGACGTGATGGCGCGCAAGAGCCACGGCGGCATGTGAGAACGCGATGCTGCTGTGGCTGTGCTGGATCGCAGCACTGGTTTTCCTCCGGTTCGCACGTCCAGTCCACGTCGAACCGGTGGCAAAACCGGATGCTGTAAATAGGCCCGACGGTGCTTGGACCTAGGTGCTCGAGCTGACCGTCGGCTGACTGGAGCCGTGCGAACTCGCCAACAAGAACGCACCACGGTCTTCACCATACAACGAGAGGCACGCCTTGATACCCCGGGCGTGCCTCTTCGACCATTCGGGGGTCAATCGATGAACATCTTCGCGTCCTTTCCTTGTCCGGAACGCAGCGCCAGGTACCTCGACGACACTCGCATCATCAAGATGGTGCTCGAGTCGTGCCAGTTGATGGCTACCGCGGCGTCGATGCACGGGCGATGGGTTGAGGGCTTCCCGTATCCGAGCCACGTCCACCACCCGCTGACGAAATGGGTGGCGGCAGGACGAGAAAATTTCGACTGGCTGTGGGCACACGCCTGGGCCATGGACTATGAGCGCCGCTGTCGCTACGACAACGACAGGGTGCACAAGACGCTTGACGCGTGCTGGCATGCGAACATGCACAAGGTGCGGTCTGCATTGCCGTATGGGCAGACCCCGTTCCACAACAGCGCGCGCAACATGGAGCTCGGCATCGACTTCACGCACATCAAGGACGTGCACAAGGCGTACCGTCTCTACCTCAAGGCTCGCTGGGAGACGCAGAAGCGCCCCGCGGCCTGCAACATCGCTGGCGTCATGGCACGCGGCGCACACTGGAGAGATCACGAATGAAACCCTTCGTCGTTGTCACCGCCACTCATTTCGTGACGGCCCTTGGGCACCACCGATACTTCAGGACTCACGCGCATTTCGTCACCGCGAGGACGCAGACGGCCGCAGTACGGACGGTGGAGAATGAGTTGAAGCTCAAGGGCAAAGAACGCAAGGGTGGATGGGGTCACGCTGTGATTCGCAGCAGCGGATTTCCGGCACAAGGCGATCGGCTGATCGCGGACTGCTTCCGTCGCAATGGAGTACGAGCATGATTGACGAGCAGTATCTGAAGCCGGACTGGGATGGCGGTAACCGCTGCTACAACTGGCGCCGCTACATCAGTGATGAGGTCGCTGACATGTGGGATACGTTCACGTCTGAGCAGAAGTCGGCTCTCGGGCGTCAAGCACAGGAAGCAGCCGACCGAGAGGAATGGGAATGAGTGACAAGCATCTGAGGATCGTGGACGAGATGACGGGCATCGAGTACGATCCGCTCAAGCCATCGGTCGGAGTCGACACGGAGACGAAGCGAGACCGGGAAGCGTCCTTCGATCCCGATTGGCTCTTGAAGACGCTCAAGACCTGGGAGGACAACCCGACTGCGTTCTACATGGCGTCGATGTCGAAGCCGCGGCTCGTCAACAACATCATGCAGACGGCCCTGGAGCGCGGCTTCAAGGCGCCGTTGCCGGATGCGAAGCGCGAGCTCAAGCTGTATCCGCATCAGCAGCGCATGATCGACAAGCTCAAGGCCATGCCGGACTTGTGGCTCTATCCACACGATCCTGCATACGGCTTGCAGATGATGATGGTGGGTGCCCGGCCGGGTAGAAGCACCATGGTCGAGAGTCTGTGGCGGCAGGTGATGAGCGAGCGCATGAAGCTCTCGGTCTTCGACACTCCGATCCTGCCGACTGGCAAGAATCAGATCATCATCGACAGCCTGGGTGCGCTGAAGGCCAGCAAGACATTCCTGTCGCCGACCGATCAGCACTGTCACCAGCTGCAGTACGACTGCGATCCTCTCATCATCCCGGGCAGGCTCAATCCCATCGTGTCCGGCCTTATCATCTACTACGGAGCACAGCAATGACCGTCTACGTGGGCCCCGGCCCCGACAACAGCGTTTCGATCTCCCCGGTCTCGCAGGACGATCCGGGCTACGAGTCGAGTCACGTGATCGTGCTCGATGCCTTCGATCCGAAGCGCACGACTCAGGGCGCGCTGACCGCCACTCTCATCAACCTGCTCCGCCTCGGCGGCGCTGACGTAGTTCACGAGGCCTGACATGGAAGCTCTCAAAGACAAGATCAACGCGATGTGCGTGCAACTGATGCCGCTGCACAACGCACGTGGCATGACCAGCAGCATCATGTCGGCCTCGTGCTCGATCCCCGCCCTCAACTACGTGGCCATGGCCCTGCAGCAAATCACCGACGTTCTCGTCACGCAGGTGACGAGCCCTGTGGTCACAGCGCAGCTGGGCCTGCGCGCCAATCGCGGTCCCCGAGCACAGACGATGCTGGATGGTATCCAGCTGGAGCTCGAGCGCAAGTCGATCGAGGCCTTGATCGGCGAGAAGTATCCGCCGCGTGACCAGGTCACGGTCGACTATCGGAAAGACCTTCTCCGAGGTCTGGTTTCGAGCTCGGAGCCCGCCAACGACGTGCTCGACGTCTGGCCTACCGATCAGGTCCTGCTGAACCTGCTGGGCAATTGGTCGAACCTGAAGCCCAGCAAGTACACGCGGTCGTGGCTCCACAACTACCAGGAGGATCGCAACGATGAGACGCGTCCTCACGGCTGGTTCGGGACCGCCATTGTCAGGATGGAACCGGAGCCGCACTCGAACGGCCTTCAGGACCCGTTCGTCCTCAAGGTCAGGATCGAGTACGACTCTGGCTCCTGGGTCTCGTCCAGGCTCGTCTTCCGCTATCACCCGAGCAACAGACAGCCGCTCCATGTCGAGTGGGACAACACGCACGACGAGAACTGGAGCATGCTGCGCTCGACGCGCAACCAGATCGGCAGCACCAGCTTCGTGACAATCGAAGGCTCGGGCTCGGTCTTCGATTCGTCGACCACGGTGTACAACGCCTACGAGAACCTGCTGTATCCGGGCGACACGAACTACATGCCGTACTCGCTGATCGACCCGAGCCTGGTGGCCTTCTTCAAGACCAACGGTTACGATCCGCTGAGCCAGGCTGCCGATCCTCTCATCGAGGTGCGGCACGCGTACTCCGAGTTCCTGCGCGTCGAGGCCGCACAGGGCGGATGGCCGTTGACGCGTCGTGAGCGTATGCGTAGCAAGGAGCGCAGTGAGCTCGACGACAGGAAGATCGATCTTCCGACGATTCTTCAGGCCTTCGAACACCTGAAGTCCGACTACCGGGCCGATGTCTTCCTCCACCGAGCCTACTACGATGCCGAAGGCAAGGAAGGTGAAGGATCGGTCGGCAGCTTCTACACGCTGCGGTACGACACGCTGCGGCAGCTGGCTGACTCGGACTACACCATCGGCATCAGCGTCGACCGCAAGCGAGGCGAGGCCAAGGTCCATATCTGGTCGCATCGCAAGAGCAGTTGGGTCGGTGCGACACCGAGGACGCTGCGCACGATCTTCAACCTGTGGGTCCAGGCGCGTGCGGCCCACATCGTGCAGCAGACCGAGCGGGTGGCTGCCGAGGAACGCGGCGACGAGGATTACTGACGTGAGCCGCAACAACATCAAGGTCCTGGACCCGGGTCATGTCTACCAGCTGCCGGACATCGATCACGATCACCTGTTGCCGCGGCCCGAGGCACACAACCAGTACCTCGTGTTCATCAAGCGCTCGGGCGGTGCCATCCAATACGAGGATGAGCACCATGGGACGAACGTCCAGTCCGTCGTGCGCGTCCTCATCGACCGCACGAAGTACCTGGACTCAATCATCCCTGCAGTCGAGAACGCGGATGTCCTGTACCACCTGCGCATGGTCCTGCTCTCCTACGAGGGCCGTGCGTGGCGGCGCAAGCTCGACAAGGTGAACCGTGGCGCCGATGAGCATCACTCGTTCCGCGAGCGAGACAAGGACCTGCCCTTCGACGAGCTTGGGCTCAAGTCAGACCCCGACCGTGACGGCATCGAGAACTGCGCACTCGGTGACGACGGTCACATCCTCATCTGAAAGGAAACACCGTATGGAAGTCAAGATCACAGTGTCCGGCACTCAGGGTGCAGGCAAGTCCGCGATCGCCCAGTCGATCTCCAACCTGCTCACCTCGCATGGGTTCATCACGAAGATGGAGGGACAGGTCGTGGTGCGCGATCCGGAGCGCCTCGCAGTCTGCATGAGAAGCCTGGCCGACCTCACGATGGTGACCATCGTGGAGCAAGGCGGCCTGAGCGTCTTCGCGCCGAAGGGCGGCCCCGTCACCGGCATCAAGGGGATCGATGTATGAAGAGGCACGAGCACGCCTTGGAGGCGCGCCCGATGGGGAAGAACGAGATCGATCATTGGTACGCGCTCGGGCGCTGGCCGTGCGGTCATCACGAGTCGAGCCGCTTCCTCTACGGCCCGAGCGGGGAGCAGACGCGGCAGGTGCTGTGTCCTACCTGTGGCCTTCACCTCCGAGTCCTGGTCGAAGAGCATCCGCGTCTCCCATACGGCGAGGTCCTGTTCGAGCCGGATAACTATCGGCAGCCGAAGATCGTCTGGCGCGAGACGCACCTGTGGCGTACCTTCATCGGCCGGCGCAAGCTGCCCGGCGGCAAGGGTTCGATCACGCGCATGGCATCGTGGCTCACGGTGCTCTACTGCGTCTACTGCTTGGGCTTCGCAGCGTTGCTCATCTGGAAGAACGAGTGGAAGTACGGACTCTTCGGCATCCTCGGGCTGCTGCCGCTGCTCCTCGTCTCGACGATGGTGCGGCTCCTTCTGAAACGGAGATCATGATGGGCTATGCCAAGACTGTTTTCGGTGCCAGACCGATCTTCGAGATCTACTCGATGGGCGGCAACTACGGAGCGTCGGCTTTCCGCCGTCGCATCGTTCATGCACACGTCGGCAGCGCCGAAGAGGCTGAGGCCTACATCAACAGGCCCGAGCACCGGCAGCGTTCCATGAAGGCGCTGCGTCGCTGGGCTTTCCGCGTCGTCGGCGAGTGGTACCTCCTGGCTTCGGTAGCACCGATCCACATCCTCAACGAGGCCAGGTCAAATCGCTACGCGGAGATCGATGCCGCGATTCAGAATGAGTGCGCACCGGCTCTGGCTCACATCGTCGAAGGCCAAGCCGAAGTGATCCGACAGCAAGGCGAGCTGCTGGATCGTTGTCTCCAAGTCCTGCAAGACCCTGCCAACCTTCTCGAGCGCCGCAAGCTCATCAACGCAATCCGACACAACCTCACGGAGATTCCCGATGGACACGAAGATGCCGTTCGCTGACGAATACCTGCGCGTGCCGCTCAACAGCGGCGCCATGCTCCGGGTGCTGCAAGCCCTGTGCGGCCCCGATCACCTGGTCCGAGAACTGCAGGTGCTGGCCAACAGTCAGTTCCTGCCTGCGGGACAAGACAACCCGCTGCGACTCGTCATCGACGAGTTCAACTCCTTCGCCCAGGATCACAAGGGCGCCCATTACGGATGGGTCGTGCTGCCGGCCATCATGGGGCTGAATGCAGTCTTCAACGACGGTTTCCGCTTCTTCGGTCACGGTGATCGCCGTCGTCCTATGGTCTACGGTCGTCGCCATGTCGCAGTCAAGGCAACACAGGACGACTGCAACCGGTATGCGCCGGGCATGATCCGTTCGCCGATCGTCCGTGTCCGCCTCGATGGACTCAAGTATCGGGAGGAAGGTGATCTCGTCCGGTTCGATGAAGACCTCGAAGGGCTCGAAGCCTGGCGCTTCGATGGCTCGGACATCGAGATCATTCAGCGCAGGGCCGACTGATGCGGGCCCTCATCGTCCTGCTGGCGCTGGCTGGTTGTGAGCGACACGCAGAACCGACGCCGGTCCCGGTCGTGGCGGCCGTCGCATCGGCTCCGGCTTCTGCTCCTGCTTCTGCTCCTGCGTCGGCACCGCCTCCGGTCTGGCACTACCATCCGACGCCCAAGCAACAACACGCGTGTCTGTACGCCGACTTCGACTACAGACGTGATCGCTACTGTCATTGAAGGAGTTCACATGAGCAACGAAATCAAGTACGCACCCGCTGACGATCCGAACGTGCAGCTGATTGCCGACACCCTGGTCGATGCGCTGGGGCTCAAGGTCCTGCCGCACGTCGCACTCGTGGAGATCGCACAGCGCGTCGTCGCCAAGATGAAGATCGAGGCGGGCGAACCCGAACCCTTCTTCGTCGGCAACACGTACCGGACGCAGGACGGCCAGCTCGTCAAGTTCGTAGGCGTCGCCAACGAAGGCAACAGCTACGAGACGATGGTCGACGAGAACGGGCATCATCGCTACACGCGGCGCGGTGCCGACAGTGGCCGGCTCACGGGCACGAACGGCGAGTTCGGCGAAGGCGGCAACGTGCGACCGCTGTACGCACGACCGCCTGCCTACGCCATCCCGCCCATGACGCTCATGGTGCCCGAGGGCTACAAGATCCTCAAGACCACGACATTCGAGGAGCGCAAGTGGCCGGGTGGCGACTACTACGGCAAGTGCTGTGACTGCGGCCGCGAGTTCATGGGCCCGAAGCGTCAGCACATCTGCAACGTCTGCGTCAACGAGGTCGAAGCCCCGCTGATTCCGACCGCGATCCACGGCCTGGGCAACGGCGCGTTCAAGATCGGACACTTCAACGTCTTCACCGACGTGAAGAACGATCCCGAGTACAAGGGCGAGGCCGTGGTCTCCTACGGCGAGCGTCTGGTCTACAAGGAGCCGAAGGCGCCCGAGGCAATGACCAACATGGAGCTCAGCGGCGCCATCATCAAGATGCAGCGGCTGCTCGAACATCGCCTGGCAGTCATCAACGGCGAAGAGAAGCCCGACGCAGCACAGAACGCGGGCTTGAAGATGTGGAAGGCCGCAGGTGGTCACACCGATCTCAGCTCGGCGCCGCTGTCGGAGTCGGACGGCATGCCGACCTGACTGTAAAGATGGACGTAACCGTTAGGAGCACACATGGACCACAACGACATCCCGAACCGATTCTCGATCGGTTTCCCCATCGACCTCGAGCGCATGGAGGTGGCGCTCGTGCGCAAGAAGCGCGGGCCGGTCTTCAACGTCGGTCGACTCAATGGCTGCGGCGGCCACATCAAGATCGGTGAGTCCGCGGTCGGTGCCATGCGGCGCGAGGCCAACGAAGAGCTGGGCCTGTGGCTGCCGGCGTCCGGTCAGTGGCAGCAGTTCCATTACGAGCGCCGCATCGGCAACGACAACTGCCTGTCCTTCTTCGTCGCCAACGTGCCGGATGTTCGGAACAAAGCGAAGAAGATGACCGACGAGGACGTCGAGATCATCATGATCGAGGGCCTGTTGAGCCGCATGGCCGGTCAGACGTACATGGGTGGCGACGGCAAGAATTCCATCCGTTCCCTCGGCAAGGAGCACTCCGACTTCGTCTACAACCTCGGCTATCTGATCCCGATGGCCGTCTGCTGGCTGCTCAATCCCGAGCACGCCTACACGGGAGCGTGATGATGCTGACGCAAGAGCAACTCGCGCGTTTCACGGCCGAACCCTGCGACTTCGAGGTCAGCGCCTGGGTCTTCACCGGCTGGGGCAACAACGGGGAGGAGCGCTGCTTCCCGCCCAAGCCGGGCATCTACGAGATCGAGGAATCGAACCCGTACCTTGGCTCCGGCGAGGATCACTGCCCTGCGACGACCTTCTTCGAGTGGCGGGGCCAAGGTCGGCACCAGATGCACCTCTACTCCGTCGACCCGCGCATCCCGAGCACGCAGCACATGGGCGCCTTCACCTGGCGCGGCATGCTCGTCAACGGCGTGGTCGAGCCCTTCATCGACATGACGCCGCTGAGCCTGGGGCCCAACTCGAGCGTCACCCTCGACGACGATGAAGATTCCGACGAGGAACTCGACTCCAACATCTAGGAGAACACGATGACGAGACGCTATTGCACAGCCGCAGGCTGCACCGTCCCTTGCGCAGAGCTGCGTGCCTCAGGTGGTGACGTGTGCCCGCTTGATGTGGAACGCAGCAAGCCGCCCAAGCTCGTGATCGAGCCTGGGTCCGGTCTGAGCCCCGCACTGACGAAGCTGCAATCGGAGGGTCGGGCACTGAAGCCGAAGGTCGTGCCGGAGATCGTGCAGTACGACGTGAACCCGAGTGTCGGATTCTCGCAATCGTCCGCGCATTGGGTGGAGTCGAAGGACAAGAAGCTCAAGACCGATCTCCGGTTCAACGATCCGACCCTGCCGGCTGTCCTCGGCAACAACAACCTGACCCAGGGTCGCTTCGAGTCCCTGGGTGAGCAGCAAGGAATGCGATGAACGAACCCAAGCGAGGGCCGAACTGGCCCTTCCCTCAGTCCACGGCTCCGGCCCTCAGTGACGTTGTCGACTTGATCCCGATCCCCGAGGGCGAGGTCGTGAAGGTCAAGGTCACGGGCGACTGGAGACCGCTGGACCCCGAGCAGGACGAAGCCCGGCTCGAAGAACGCCAGGACCCGGACATCAAGGCGATGAAGAACCAAGGTCTCGGTGCATTCCCGACCACGACCTTCACCCACGTACCGAAGGAGAAGAAGTGACGACACCGATGCTCCATGCCATCGTCACGATGAGCAAGGTCGATCGCGTCCTGCTCGATGGCAAGCCCACCCGCGGCTACATCCACGGAGCCAACCTGTGGCGAGTGCGAAATGAGCCATTCGATCAGGCCCGTCCCGAACGTGGCTTCTACGCGTTCCGAGACCAGCCGGTTGTCCTCGACGCGACGGGTACGACTACGCTCGACGACACCAACGGCAAGCAGCACACGGCAACCTTCTTGAAGATGAAACCCGCAACTACCGAGGACCTCCAATGAGCAACGGCGACCCCGCAACCAATCCGATGCACGAGGCACACCCGCAGGTGTTCCTGCGCCTCAACAAGCAGGCACTCGATGCCCTGTTCCCCGAGGACTCGCAAGCACGCATCGACCTCCAGAACTCGGTCATCAAGCACCTGATCGAGAAGCTGGAGGGCAAGCACCTGCACGAGACGCTGGCGCAGCACGTGGCCAAGCTGGAAGACTACGCACGCACGCAGGCCGGTCAGTTCGAGACGCAGATCGAGCAGCACGCGAACGCGGCCATCAAGGCCTACTTCCCCGCCGGCGATGCGGTCTGGAACTACTCGCAGCGCAAGCTCGGCGCGGAAACGATCAAGCGCATCCAGGATCTCGTGGCACTCAACATCAACTCGACCATCCAGCAGGAGCTGATGAAGCTGATGCCGAGCGAGGTCATCCAGGCTGCGATCACGACGAAGCTGGCCGAGATCGTCGGCTCCGATGTCACGACGGTGAAGCACAAGATGCGGCTGCTCATCAAGGAAGTGATGAAGGAGTCGCTGGGATGAGCGACAACACCGTGACCCCTGAGCGCCTGGTCTCGTACCTGCGCACGCGCCGACACGATGCGGCCAACGTCTGCATCGTCATCGAGGACGGGACGGATCGCCGCACATGGCTCGACAAGATCATCAAGCTGCTCGACGCCGAAGAAGGCTTCAAGCTCTGGTACTCCCTCAGTGAGGCCAAGCTGGCCGTGCAGTGGACGGCCGTGAGCCCGGAGCAGAAGGTGCGCGTCTTCAGTTCGTACCGGAAGGCGTGCGAGGCAGCTTTCGACACGGTCGCTCTCGGCGGCTGACCACAACCACAGAGCAACAGAGCACTAGGAGAGAATCATGAGTGAGAAGAAACAGTGGGAACTCGTCTACGACGAGAACGGCGAGAACCCCGTGGTCGCGAAGGTCGAAGCGTACCGCGCGCTGATGATGCTGGCCGACTTCGACTACACGTCGGAACATCGGCTGGTCAACGGGTACTGCAGTAATCGCGGCACCGGCAATCCGCAGTACAGCCAGCCGTGGATGATGTTCATGACCGAGTGGGGTCCGATCGTCATCGGCTGGCGCAAGCGCGTCATCAACATCGAGTGGCGCGATTCCAAGTTCCCCGACCTGCTGATCGAACCGCCGGACCTCTGGATCACGCACGGCCCCGGCTACATCCACTGCTACGGCTACGAGCAGGCGATCCGCGCACTCGAGCGTCTCAAGTTCATGTTCGGCCGCAAGTCCTACCTGGCGGCGTTGCCCGAAGGTGCACGACAGGCTGACATCGACCGTCTGGCGAAGGCAGAAGCCGAGGAACGGATCGGCAAGGCCGAGTCGCGACTCGAAGCCGCGCAGCGTCACCTCCTCGCTGTCAAAGTCGGAAAGGAGAACTGACATGGCGATGACCTACTGGCCCACGCGCGAAGAAGACAAGCCGCGGCTCGACATCCTGCAACTCGAGATCCTGATCTTCTACTTCCGCAACCAGGACGACCGGTACTCCGACGTGCGAGCCGACGGCACCATGAGCGGTCACGCGAAGGAGGCTCACTTCAAGCTCATCGAGTGGGCCATGATCCAGACCTCCGACTCGTCGACGCCCGACTACGGCAACGACTCATGTCGCTTCGACATCACCGACCGCGGCTCCGAGCACATCAAGCGCCTGCTCAAGACCGCACTGCCCGTCGGTCGTGTCGTCTACACGCTGCCGGAGGACGATCCCAAGTGAACTGGCGCGCTCAACGCGACGAGATGGAGGCTCGCAGCCAGCGTTGGTCCGAACGGACTGCGCTGGCAGAGCTCTCCCTGACCCACACCATCGACAAGGGCCTGATTCGTGCGAAGGGTAAAGAGGGGCTGACGGCCCATCAAGCCGACGCTCTGCAGTACCTGATCGATGACCACGATTACCGAAAGGATGACGATGCCGACGAATGACCGCGAGCCCGTGCTCACGGACCTGGACCTCGCGCTCCTGGTTTTCCACGGACAGCTCGCACAGAACCCGACACCCGACGAGGTGGCCGAGAGTCGAGAGCGGCTCATCTTCCTCGGTCTTCTGCACGAGCCGAGCGAAGATGAAAGCGAGGATGCGACGCCGCTGACCGAACGCGGCGAGATCCATCTCGAGTATCTGCTGACCACGGGCTTGCCGCAACGCCGCCGCGTTTGGGTGCACGACGACTAATGCAGTTCCTCATCGCATTCCTTGTCTCACTCGCAACCGTGGGCCTCAAGATCACGCAGCAGCAGAACGTCAACCACGGTCGCAAGCAATGGGCCGTGGTTTGCTCGTTTTCGATGGCCGCGCTTGACGTCTGTGTCATCGGCCTCATCGTCAAGAACAGCTACTGGATCTGGCTGCCCGTTGGTGCGGGCGGCGCTCTCGGCTGCGTTCTCTCCATGCACTTCTACCCCAAGAGGAAATGATGGGACATCTGACATTCAAGCCCGTAGGTCTCAGCGATGACGACCTGCGCGATCTCCGCTTTCTGCTCTCGCGCGGCGTCGAGCTCTACTACAAGGACACGCACCAGGCCACTGGCGGCTTCCGCACTGCATCCTGTGCTGCCAGCTACCGCGTGCAAGGCCTCATCGACAACATCGGCAACCCGCAGTTCGCGATGGTGCCGACGAACATGATGGCCACGAGCCTGCCGCCGACCATGTTCGCGGCCAACAGCATCCACGTCAATGACTTCTTCGTCCTCGAGCGTCACTCGATTGGCTCCGCCATCGATCGCTTCCTCGACGCACCGCCGGCGCTCTGACATGGACAATCTCCAACCCGACGATGAAGACGAGGGCATCGTCTACTTCCCGCCGAGCCGCGAGTCGATCCAGGCTGCCATCGACTACGCGAACCGTATGGACGCCTACGTGCGTTCTGTCTACGGGTCCGGCATCATGTACACGTACCACGATCCGCTCGACGTTCGCGACTTCGCACAGTTCTTCCGGCGCACGAAGGCCGAGGTCGAAGGCGCTCGGCCGCTGCCCTCCAATGTGGACAAGCTCTACACGGAGCGATTGACGGTGCCCGATGTACGTCACCCGGACATTCGTCCGGTCGAAGGCATTCCCTTCTACGACCAGAAGCCGCAGAGCGCAGAGCTGCAGCGCGTGACCAAGCCCTGGGCCAACTACCCGGTGCAGGGCTTCATCGCTGACATCAGCGCGAAGATCGGCAAGGCCTTCGCGGTCGACCGCGAGCTCCTGGGCCAGATTGGGCGCGAGAGCACAGCCGACGCAATGACGATGACGTTCAAGGCCGCCGAGTCCTACTTCGACAAGATCAGGGACAAGATCCCGATGCCGACGATGGAAGGCTGGACCATCGAGTCCTGGTTCATCGTCTACATACGGCGTCGGCCGTGCGTCTTCACCTGTGGGTTCAGCCCCAATGGAACGTACCACGAGATAGGGCCGAAGCCCTTCAAGCACGGACGTGCAGCACGCAAGTGGGCACGCCGGCAAGTCGGGCAGCTCATCATCGAGATGGTGCTGAAGCCTCCCGTCCCGCTCAACTGGACCAGCATCGAGATCATCACCGAGGGTCAACATGATTGAAGAAACCGCGATCCGTTCCATGCTCATGGAGCTGGATGTCCCGCCTCACAAGCTGGACGTGTCGAAGCCCGACACCACCAAGTGGCTGCTCGACAACCTGCGAGTCCGCAACGTCGGCCACGTGGCCTACGCGCCGATCATGGAGAACCTGATCCTCCTGTGCGAGCGCAAGAACTGGCTGAAGCACACGCGGCTCAAGTCCTATCGTGAGCACGTGGCGGAGGTGAAGAACAACGACGCCTACCAGGCCTTGAAGGCCATGGTGAAGACGCCGGGGCCGTCCACCGGCCGCATGGACTCGGGCCGGACTCCTCCCTACCACAGCATCCCGGCTGGCCTGACGATCAAGCGTGCGCGGGAAGAGGCAGACAAGATGCTTCTGATCCCAAGGCAAGAGCCGAAGCCGGGTGCCAGGCTCATCATCACGATGCCCAAGGCCCGGCCTCCGGGCACCGGCATGGCCGTGATGGATGCACCTTACGGCCTTGGCAAGAGCAATGGCCCGCGTCGGCAGCGCGGTCGCATCAACGAAGAGGCCACTGCGGTTCGACTCGAAGAGGAGCTGAACCGCAAGACCTAATTTCATTTCCTTCCAGTGAGAGGAGCGGATCATGATGATTGCACTTGCGATCGCAGCAGCAACCCACGCGGCACCCGATGCGTGCTCGTGGGCTCAGCCTGGCCGCGATCCTTACCGAACCCGTGGTGAGCTGACGCGCGCCCTGGCCGACATGAACATCGATTCGGCCGACAAGGCGCTCATCAAGGACAAGATGGAGCGCGTCGCGTACACCGAGATCGTGTCCATCGGTCGCGACCAGATCGACGGCTACGCGAACCTGCGCGACATGCACAGCGGTCACAGCACGTGCCATGGCCCTGTCAAGCGCGAGAGCTGGGACGCGAACCACGTCGAGCTCGCGCTCGTCTACTGCGGCAACGGTCCGACCTGCGTCGCCGTCCCCATCGTCTGCGACAACGTATCGCTGATCGACCGCGTGCCTCACGAGCAGGAGCCGGTGGCCGAGCTGGAGTTCGCACCGCCGGCTGCGGGCACACCCGTGACTGATCCCGCACCCGCGCCGGTCGAAGATCGCTCGTTCGCATTCGTGCCGGACGTGCCGACTGGCGGCTCCTACGGTGGAGGCGGCTTCGGCGGCGGTGACTATGGAGGTGGTGGAGGCGGCGGTCCCGTCTGGCCTCCGCACCCGCCCGCATCCGGTCCGGACTGTGGCTGCAAGCCGCCGCCTCCCGTGTGCCCGCCTCCGCCGCCCCCGATCAGCTCGGTGCCGGAGCCGGCTTCGCTCTGGCTCGCGGTTGCGGGTCTGCTGGTCCTGCGTTTCGTCAGGAAGATGAAGAAGAACTAGAGGGTTGTGTCGTCCGATCAACTGGGAGATTCCTATGGCATCCGACATTTGGCAACCGGTCAAGCGAGTTCCGACCCGTCGTGAAGAAGAGGCAAAGGCCGCCGAGCGCAAGGCGCAAGCTGCTCAGCCTCATCCCGTGCCCGGCAAGCCCGGGTTCTTCATCGACGGCCAGGGCCGCATGAGCTACAACCCCGATCTCGACAAGAACAAGCAAGCGTACAAGTGAGGAGGGACTCAACCAAGGAGTCTCAAATGGCACTCAGCTCTCTGCTCGTCGTGATCCTCGTTCTCATCGTCATCGGCTTTCTGCTGTGGCTGGTGCAGACGAAGATCCCGATGGACCCGACGATCAAGACCATCATCTATTTCGTGGTGGTGCTCGCGGTCGTTCTCTGGCTGCTGAACGTGTTCGGCGTCCTCCACGCACTGACCGGCGTCCGCGTCGGATGATCCACAGACTGTAAAGACAAGGAGGTGACACATGTTATAGTCCAACAACGGAGCTATACCATGAGTCGTTCGTACTACCACCGTCGCCATCGTCAATACTGGCGCACTCCGCATTACTGGATCACGCTGAACAACACCAAGCCCTGGCGTCAGGCGACTCGTCGCTTCTGTCAGGACCTGGTCAAGGGTCGTCGTGAGCTGGATGATGTGGAGCCGGTGGTTCAGCCCCTGCCCTACTGGGACTGAGAACTGTAAAGAAGGAGTACAAGGGCTTCGGCCCCCGTCAACAGGATAGCACCTGGCGAAACGGATGATGAACACGGCAAGCTGAACGTGCGAGTTGAGAAACGCACGGGCAGTTTTCGGGTAGCCACTCCCGATTCTTCATCAACGCCGTTAGGAGCTACACCATGATCGCATCGCAACAACCCCTGAACCTGACCGTCAACGTCTCCGGCTTCGTGCCGGTGGATGTGACCCTGCAACCGCTGCCGAGCCCCGCGACCAGTTCCGTGGCTGCGCCGGCGGTCATCAAGGAAGACGTGGTCCGTCGTGTCAACCTGCGGGACTTCATGTTCAAGCAGGTGGGCAAGTTCGTGACCATCGACTTCGTCAAGAACGACGGCACCGACCGTATGCTGAACGGTCGCCTTGGAGTGCGGAAGCACCTGAAGGGCGGCGACAGCACGTTGGCCGATGCCGACAAGCCGTACTTGGTGGTCTATGACATGAAGGCGAAGGGTTACCGGGCAGTCAACCTGGAGACCGTGAAGGAAGTGCGTGCTCAACGGACGCGCTACACCGTGATCGGCTGATGGAATTCCTGTAGGTGAGTAAGCCTGGACCCTCCCTAGCTTATTCGCGCGCACAGGCGGTGGGACTATTGCGAAGGTCCCAACCCCTGCTGTCTTAGCTCAGTTGGTAGAGCATCTGCCTTGTAAGCAGGAGGTCAAGGGTTCGAGTCCTTTAGGCAGCACCAAACAACAAGAGGAGCCACTATGTGGACGTGGAAGAGTGAACTGAAGCGCTTCGGCGCAATCGTCGTGGTCGCAGCCGTCGGCATTGTCCTGATGGCCTCGACCACGAAGGCCAAGGCCACCGGCTACATGTACGGCGTGCCTCCGGGCGTCAAGGTCGACCACGATGTGAGCGGCGCCTTCGACGACACGGTCACGTTCGTGAGCCCGGCAACGGGCATCTACAACGTGACGTTCGAGGCCACGGACCTCCGTCCCATCAAGGTCGCAACCAAGTTCAAGATGGTGCAGCTGTCGACGACCCTCAAGGACGGCCGGCAGTTCTACAACATCACGCACAACCCGGATGCCGCGATCTACGCAGAGCGCGGGCAGGTGTGGACCATCCGCTTCATCGGCACCTCGGCGGAACGCGGCGGCTCCTATTCGCTGCTGATCGATCCGCAGTAAGACAAAGGCTGTGCCCGCTGCAGTCCTGGAGTCCTAGGCTCCAAAACCCTTCGGGGTAATAGCGGGAGACCGGGAGGCATGCCTCCCGGCACCTATTCCGGGGGTGTCCAATGGGGGCCGCTAGTAGGGCGGGGCAAGGTACGAGACGCTGACGCGTTGCTTCCGAGCCCTGTGGCCAAACGCGCCAGGTTCGAATCCTGGAACCCGACCAACCCGAGTGCAGAGCTACGGGCCGAGGACCATGGGCCGTAATGGCGGTCACCGAGAACAAGCGGGAAGAAGTTGGTCACCTGACGGAGACCAGACCGGCGATGCTTGCGCGGCCTCGGTTCGTAGCTCTGCACTCTTGTCCCCCAACCACAAACGAAGGTTCACCACATGAAGATCAAGCCCCGCAACGAGCACGTCGTCGTTCGCCGCATCCCCAGCCGTGAGAAGAGCAGCGGCATCATCATCCCGGGCCAGGAAACCGAGCGCGATCTCTTCGCCGTCACCGCGGTGGGCCCCGGCGGCTTCACACCGGCCGGCACGCGTGCACCCATCGAGCTCGACGTCGGTCAGCCGATCGTTCCCGGCATGCTCGTCTTCGTCCGCCCCGGCGACTACGAGATGTTCGACTCGGACCCGAACAGCCCGGGCGACGAAAGCCTGCGCATGGTGATCCCGCAGTCGGCCATCATCGGCGTCGAGGTCGACGACAACGACCAGCCGCTGATGTTCGCCGAGCCCGCGCAGTCGATGATCGCGACCCTCAACTGACCAAGGAGCTGCCATGAGCACAACCTGGAAGGACGCGCTGGCGGACAAGCCGAGCGTCATCGATTTCGTGCAATCCATCGTCGACCAAGTTCCGACCACGGGCGGCGCCCAGGACGCATTCGAGATGGCGCTCAACGGCCTGGCGACCTTCGTGCCCGAAGAGATCCAGATCAAGGCCGACAAGTTCGACGCGCTGGTCGACGAAGGCGTCGACGAGTGGGCCGGCTACGAGTCCGCCATGGCCGAGTTCGAGGACGAGGACGGCGATGACGACTCAGATTCGGACGACGGCGACGAAGACGACGAGGACTGACCATGGGCTGGCGCTCGTGGTTCGGCCTCAAGGAGCCGGTCCGGTTCATGGATGAGAGCGACGAGAAGGTTCGTGGCGCCCTCACCCTGCTGTCCCAGCTCGGTAGCAACAACGTCCACTGGAACGACGTGGACGTGATGGCGACGGCGAAGGCCGCGCTGTTCGAGGAACCCAGGTACGCACGCGCGGGCCTGGAACGCATCGCTGCCGCGGTGTCGCCCGGTGATCTCTTCATCAACGGAGTTGACATCGGCCTCCTGGCCGAGCGCGGCTTGCAATGAGCAACGAAGGTACCCGGCACCTGGTTCGATCCCAGGGCCCGGTATCTCCGGCAGGGTGGAGAGTGACGAAATTGGTAGACGTGCTGCCTTGGCAAGGGTGGTGCCCCTCGGGTCTCGGCCGCCAACTGAGACAATGAGGACCGCGTGCTGGTTCGAGTCCAGCCTCTCCATTTCTCCGAAACGGTAAAGAAGTAACATCGCGTTGCAGCGATAGGGCAAGCTGATCGTGCCCTGGTTTGCGCCTGACCAAATTCGGCGTTCGCGCTCGTAGTGGTCGGCCGTAGTTGACATGTGCCTGGCATGTCTGCGCCTAAGCACTCTGTGCACAGATTAGAGGCCCGCCGGGTTGGTTGCAGATCCTTGCCGGCGGCCACCTACATGTAGCTTGCGTGCCAGACACGCGAGCCTGATTCCCCAACCACAGCCTAGGAGCTGAAGATGAAGAAGACCCTGTTCTCCGCCGCACTGCTGATCGCGGTCGCCCTCGGTGGCGTCGCCATGGCCCAGGATTCGACGCCGGACGGCTGCATGCCCGGCAACGGCGGCTCGGCCCCCATCTGCACCCCGGGCACGGGCCCCGGCGGCAAGTAAAGATCAACGCAGCGAGGGCGAAAGAAGAGTCACCCGCAGTTGCAGTGAGAAGTCCCGCCTCCCCAGGGACGACGTAGTGTCCGAGCAATCGGGCGTGTGTCAAACCATAGGGAACATGGTCGTGTGTCGGCACTCGCCGACGAGAGTCTGAAGCTGACGGATGTTGGACGGGGGTTCGATTCCCCCCGGCTCCACCACTAGCGCCTGCGTACATGCGGGTGCTAGTGATGGGGCCGACCAGGTTTCGACAGCGTTGCTGATGTGGAGGACGACGACTCGCGCGTATGGCCTAGTCTAGCTCAGCGTTACAGAGCCGACAGGGTACAAAACTAACTGCCAACGACGAGCAATTCGCTCAGGCCCTCGCGGCCTAAGCGCAGAACAGCTGCGGGTTCTACCTAGGCAACTAGGTGTGTACGCAGCCGGGCCGGACACAGCGGATAACCTCTGCTGTGTGTCTGAGTAAGCCGGGGCCGCAAGGTCCAGGTTAGGGACGGTGGGCTTCGGCTCTCTGCTCCCGAACGTCCGGCCCACCCCTAACAATGAGGCATCGATGACTGAACTGAAGACCGCACCGGTGGACACGGCCTACGCCGAGATGCAGGCCTACGTCGCCAAGTTGGAAGCCGCCGGCGTCAAGAGCGACAACGGCTGGTACCCGATCATGACGGCTCCGTGGGAGATCGAGATCATGATCGGCCGCTGGCAGACGATCGGCAACAAGGAGCCGCAGTTCATCACCTGCAAGTCGAGCCAGGAGCACGACCCGGGCAACGAGTTCGAGGGCGAAGCCGCCTACGACTACTGGGCGACCGATGACGACACAGCAGGCGTGGTCGACTCGGCGATGCCTGATGTCTGGCGTCCCATCTTTCCCCAGCCTGCGTTCATCAACACCTACGAAGACCAGCTGGCCGAACAGGCCGCGGCTGCCGAGGGAGAAGGCTGATGGGAGTCGTCGTGTTTCCTGGCCACGAAGGTTCGGCGCTCGAAGCTCTGGCAAAGGCGAAGACCGCGGTCGACGAGATCGGCCCGGATGCACGGATCTTCATCTTCGTCCGCGATCCGAAGAAGCAGGCCACGCGCTCTCTGAGTTCGGAGTTCAATACCATCGATCTCGCAGTCGTGACCGCCTACGTCAACGCATATTGCTCGGATCACATGATGCGAGCGCAGGGCGAGGACGGCGACGATTAGTACAACGAGCCCCGGGTCGAGCAGTCGATGCCGGGGCTACCCATTTCTGGAGCACACATGATCGAGCACCACACCAAAGACGGTGAAGTACCACCGGTTCGTTTTCCTCGGCGCATGCTGCAGCTGTGGAGCCTGGGTCGTGCTCAGCGTCGACCCGACTGGCTCGCGCGCTTTCGACTCCGTCCTGACCACGAGCAGATCGATCTCGAATGGGGTCTCTTCCAGGTCTTCCACGATCTCGGCATCACCAACCTGCAGACCGCGAAGGAATGGGCGCTCCTGCAGTACAACAGGCCCGAGTGCTTCGATGCATTTCCGATCATGGGCACTCGTGACATGTGCTGGCAGCTGAGCTGGTACGTCGAGACGTTGGAGGGTCGCTACCCCGAGGACATCAGCGCCCAGTACGCGCCGAACTTCTACCTGAACTCCAGGTACGGGACCGACATCTACTCCTACATCTTCCATCCGCAAGCGAGGACATGATGGCACACGAGTATCACATCGACGCCCTGTTCGGCGCGCACCTGGACGCGGCAGTCATCGCGACCTTGGGCAAGCCCTGGCGCATTGAAGTCTTCTGCGTCCGCTACCCGCACCCGGAGCGCCACATGACTGCGCGAGTCGTCAATGAGCACGGTCGCGTCATCAACTTCAATCACGACAACCGGTTCCATCGTGACTGGCTGCACGCCGGTTACCTCATGGAGACCGGGAAGATCAGCATCTCCTGGCCTCAAGATCCGGTCAAGGGTCGACCGTGTGCCTGGGGTACGCCCGAGTCCGAGACGAGGTCATTCGGTCGGACCATGCCGGAGGCGATCACGCGTGCGTACCTGAAGCAGCACACGAAGTCCCCGTTCGTCGAGCTCGACCAGAAACTCGAGCTCTACATACCCTACCAAGACGACCTGCTGGCGCAGCTGGCGGGTGTCACCGAAGTGAAGAAGGACTACTGACATGAATCCGACTCGCCGTGGTTTCCTAGGTGCGATGCTGGCTGCGGCGGCCGCACCTGCAATCGTCAAGGCCGACTCGTTGATGAAGGTCGTGGTGCCCAAGCACGTGGCTGACGGGCACTTCATCACGATCTACGACTACAAGATCGGCAACGGTCCCACCACGTTCGACAAGCAGTTCAAGTCGGACGTGGTCGATGCGTACACGCGTGGCGATTGCCTGCAGCAGCAGTACGCGGACGTCATTGAGCGCGTCATGCTCGACGAAGACCAGGCGCCACTCATCTCGGGTGAACTCGGCTACGTGAATGGATTCACGGTCGTCGTCAGCGAGATCGACAAGTCGAATGTCGTCTTCGACCGCGGCGTCACCCAGCCCATGTTCATGGGTGCGAAGCGTGGGCCCAAGCCAGCACGTCGGCTCGGACGCAATCAGATCGAGTCGCTGTTCGACAAGGCACGCGACCTCGCCTATCTCAAGATCAGGAGCTGACCATGCAGTATCCGCGAATCGTGATCGACGGCACGGACTGCCAGACACCGAGTGGTGATCTCAAGTCGGGCTGGATCATCACCTACGAGGTGACGCTCGACGCTCAGGGTCGTGAGCAGCGCAGAGAGAAGAAGCGTCAATGGGCGCAGGACCCGAAGCCCGTTGTTTTCGACAACGGTATGACCTCGCAACAACATGCGGCGGCTGTCGCACGTGGCGAGAATCCCGGACCCCTGGTCAAGACAGGTATCTTCTATCCGCACAAGATGCTGGAGCTGATGCCAACTGAAGGAGTGCACTGATGTCAACACGTCGTGGTTTCCTGGGCGCCATGCTCGCAGCAGCCGTGGCACCCGCCGTCGTCAGAGCCGAGTCGCTGATGAGGCTGCCGTCGGCTCCGAAGATCCTGCGTACCTACTGGGATGGCTCGAACTGGCGTTGCGAGCCGGTGACTGTCGAGTCGCAGATAACTGCCGACCCGTGGTACACGCCGCCCGAGCGCATCATTCACGCACGGCCCTACGTCTCGGGTGACGAGATCAAGACGGCATCGGGCATCGACGAATTCGTCGACCGCGCGGTCGAACAGCTCTCGCGCGAGACCGGCATCTCCAAGCCCATGCTTCTCGGCCAGTCGTACAGCGATGGTCTGTACGCGGCATCGCGGCAGCCCTCGAAGTTGCCGTTCCTCATCGAGCGCGGGTTCATCAAGCGTCGAGTCTGACATGGCACCGACCCATGTCTCAACAGATTGCAACGGCATGATCGCAGTCACGGTCATGCCGGAAGCAGAGGAGTCTGCAGCGGAGGGTAGCGAGCAGACCGAAGAGGAGCGCGGGCCAGACCTCAAAGACTGTAAAGAGGATCGTCCGCGTGACAATCAACTCAACCAAAGCCGTTAGCACATGACCATCACTGCCAAAGAGATCGGAGAGAACTACCCGCTCTCCATCGACGACGCCAAGGAGTACGCTGGCCGCACCATCGCGAGCCGCGCCTTCTACCACACCGTCTTCTCCGCCGTCAAGAACAAGCTGCCGCTGTCCGTCGTCCGCATGGGTGATGGCGAGCGTCACCTCTTCATCGACTGCGCGACTGCTGCCGCCAACAAGGTGTCTGGCCTCCCGGTCGATTCGTTCGACACCGCGTGGCGCACGCGCATGGGCATCGAGGGCATGACCTTCGAGCAGCTCAACGATTCGATGCGCGCGTCGATCGCTCTCACCAACTACTTCGGGCCGAACGTCAACGGCCTGATGCAGCCCAACTACAGCGTCTACCCGTGGTACAAGATCCACGGCAAGGGTCAGCCGCTGGTCGACAACTTCTTCGTCAACGAGTGGGACCTGGAACATCGCACCGCGCTCCTGAAGGCGGCCGGCAATGTCCTGGTGCTGCACGCGAACCCGGTGACGGCCATCACGTTCGCACGCCGTGCGCGGGCCTACCTCAACGTCGGCATCCGCCACGTGAGCCTCAAGTCCTGGCGTGATGCCGACGCGGCCCTCACGGAGTGCGCGAAGTGGGACTACCCGCTGGTCCTCGTCAGCGCCGGTCCGGCCTCCAAGTGGATCATCCCTGGGATCGCCCGACAAGGCAAGGTCGCGCTCGACATCGGCAACGCCATGGACCACTGGCTGCTGCTCGAACTCTACAAGGCCGACCCGTCGAAGCTGGACGCCGTCAAGTGACCGAGATCCACGTCCTTCCGTACCGCGAACCACCGCCCAGGTTGACCGCGACCGCAAGGTCGAAGACGTTGAAGGCGCACTACGAGGCCTTCCTCGCACATCATCGGTCTGACCAGCGCGTCGAGATCGAGGAAACGCTGCAAGACGAAACCATCGGCGACATCCTGACCTTCATCGGTCTGGAGCCGCTGGTGTCGATCAAGCACATGCGGTCGATGGCGCGTCGCATTCGCATGCTGAGTCGTGGCAAGATTGGCTATCAGCAGGCGATCGAGTTGCAGGCTCGGGCTCTTGGCTACCGGACGCAGGCAGCCATGTTCGCGGCGAACCCGCGGAAGGTCGTGGCTCTCAACATTCGAGGCGGCAACGAGGTCCCATTCTCGATGTCGCTCTTCATGAACGAGAAGGAAACGCGTGGTGATCGTGTGCAGCGACGCAAGCGCACGCTCTACCTGCGCGACAACCCAGGAGCTCAAGCTTGAGCGACTACAAGCAACCGATGCAGCACGGCCCGGGCACTGGCCCCATGTACGTCAATGACATGCCTCTGAAGCTGACACCGCGGCTGAAGCGCTGCGCCCGATGCAACACCGATCGGGAGCCTCAAGGTGGCTGCCAGGTCACGGTCGATAAGTGGGTGTGCGGCAAGTGCTGGCGTCCCAGCCTTCACACCCAGCGGCTCAAGAGCAAGTCCAAGGCGGTCACGGCCCCGGCGGCCTGATCAAATCCGAAACTGTAAAGAAGACAAGTGCACGTTTGCAAACACGCATAGCACTTCTTCACCACACAACGCAAGAGGTTACACCAACATGACGACGATCGACGCAGCGACCAAGACCATCCTGGTGCCTGGCTCCGTCTGGACCCGCGAGACCAAGAACGGCAACAAGGACGTCACGGTCCTGTTCATCACGAACCAGGGCCTGCCGCCCGAGACGCTGGCCAAGTGCCCGCAGCAGGTGGTCTTCCTCAACGACGAGGGCGCCGTCCTGTCGATGAAGCCCGAGCAGTTCGTGGCCAAGCGCAACTTCTCGACGATGAACCCCGAAGCCGAGGTGATCCTCCGGCACATCGTCGAGGGCTTCGACGACGAGGACGAAGAAGGCGACGACGAGATCGACCTGGACTCGATCCAGCTGCCCGAGTCGTCCGAAGGCGATGCCGACGTGAGCCTGGAAACCGAGCCGGTCGCCGAGAACTTCGAGACCACGGGCAACCTCCTGGCCGTGCAGGCGCAGCAGCAGGCGCAGATGAACAACACGTCGCCGGTGCTGCAGCTGCAGGACGGCCTGAACGCCGCGCTGGTGCACCTGCTGACGAGCCGCTTCGTCTCCTACTCCGAGTCCGTGGCGCCGAACGGCACCGGCGACACGCTGCACACGATGCGCTTCGCCCTGAGCCCGGAACTCGACCTCGACATGCTCAACAAGGCGTTCGGCCTCGAAGGCCCGATCACCAAGTTCACGATCAACAGCGCTGTCGCGCCGACGACGGTGGACATCGACGGCTTCTTCCAGGTCTGGCTCGAAGTCGTGGCACCGATGGGCAAGTTCCCGTCGCAGTCCTACGGCCTGGTCCAGCTGACGAGCCGCGGCGACTTCCGTGAACAGCAGGTCGTGCAGCAGAAGCCGCAGCCCGCAGCCGCGCCGGTGGCCGCCGATCCGATGGAGACCCCGAGCGGCCTGTACCAGGCGCCGGAAGTCGAAGCCGAGACGGCCGACGAGCAGGCGGTGGCCAAGGCGGCGCCGGCTCACAGCTCGTTCATCAGCGACGCGACCATCGTGGGCCAGAAGCCGACGCCGCCGGCCGCCGAGCCGACGATCAACCTGGCTGCGATCCCGACCGAGACGCCTGCGGCGCCGCAGATGCCGGGTCTCAACATCGTGAACGCGTGAGCTGATCCGATCAACTGGCAACTGCGAACCTACGACTAGAACGACAACGATTTGTTCCTGAACCGAAGGGGCCCCACTCGGGGCCCCTTCTGCCTTTTCCGGGCCAAAATTCGAGGTGAAAACGTGAAAAATCAGGCATCTGTGACCGTCTCTGAAGGAGACTACGTAATCGGCAAAATCAGGACCGCGGAGTCGCATGTCCTGGTTTTTGGCAAGGTCGATGAACTGGCCAAGGGCTATGTCGTCGGCACGGTCGAGAAGAACCGCCACATCAAGCAGCTCCGCAAGGGCTTCGAGGTCGTGAACAAGGACATCGTTCTGAACCTGGGGCCGAAGCCCTACGGCGGCACGATCCTGAAGTTCGACACGAGCCACATCTACACGGGCCGGAAGATCACCCACGACTTCTTCGGCGCCATCCACTTCTTCTACGCGATCCAGACCGAGGTCGGCAAGACGCTGATGAAAGCGTTCGACAAAGCCGCCGAGATCCTGCGCAAGGCAGGGCTCCCCGAACCCGTGAACACGGTGTGGGAGGTCAACCCGAAGGAAGCGAAGCCGACGAAATACGCCGGCTACTACAAGCACAGTCGCACGCCGGCCAAGAAGCCGCACACCCTGGCGATCAAGCCGGAGGCCGTCCCCATGACGGTCAGCGACTACCTGTACGTGATCCTCCACGAGTACGCGCACTACCTCCACTACAACCACCTGCGGAATCCCAAGGTCAATGCCGCCTGGATCAAGCTCTTCAACACCTCGATCAAGCCGCAGACCATCGACCGCGAGGCCTCGAAGAAGCTGCTCAAGCAGCTGATCGACGGCGAGGAGCGTCCTTCCGACCTCAAGGGCCAGCTCGACGAGGCGGACCGCAACGCCTGGAACTGGATCATGCGGACCATCAAGCAGGATCACGCGGTCGGTATCAAGGAACTCGACTTCCTGTTCGAGGCCGAGCAGAAGCCCGAGATCGAAGCCCTGTGGCCGCGCCGCACGCTCATGAAGAAGGAGCTGGCTCCCGTCATCAGCGAGTACGCTACGACGAACTACCGCGAGACCTGGGCCGAGGCCTTCAGCTTCCACTTCACGAAGCGCAAGCTGCCCGCCGTCGTCACGACCCTGCTCGAGAAGACGCTGCGCAAGGTCGAGGCTTTGGAAGAAGCGGCCGAGGAGTCCGAGGAATGAGCGCGCAGCGTCCGTTCGGCTACCTGTACGAGAACGTCGGCGGCGCCATTGTCTTCCATCGGGAGGGTAGCTGCAACAGGGACGTTCTGAATGCGGACATGGAAGCCGCCGCCATGTACCCGAAGGGACATGTGCTGACGCCTCTGTTCACGCAACCAGTGGTCACACCGGAAGAAGAAGAGCTGCTGCTCGCCACCGGTCGTCTCTGGAACGACTTCTGCCAGCTGCCTGACAGCGCGGCATCTGACACCGACGACTTCTACCGAGCTGTCCACGAACTGCAGCGCATCATCGCACTTCGTGGCATGCGACGTGCCGTGCCTGCCCTCTTCACCCAGCACAAGGATCGGACATGAAGACCATCATCTACGACATCGACGGCTGCTGCATCGACTCGACGTTCCGCCACGAGCACGTGCAGGTCGACTTCAAGCGCTATCTGGAACTGCACCCGACTGACAAGCCGATCATGCAAGGCGTGCTCGTCTACACGCTGCTGCTCGAGCTCCAGGACTTCCGGCACGTCTTCATCACCGGCCGCGGCGAGGAAGAGCGTGATTCCACGACCGCGATCCTCGAGCGCCTCTTCCACGGCAAGACCTTCGAGCTGCTGATGCGGCCGGCCGATGATCGACGGCCTGACGTCGAGATCAAGGGCGAGCTCATGCAGCAGAACGGCATCTGGCCCAAGGACGTGTTCCTGGCCTTCGATGATCGTCCGGTCATGGTCGAGTTCTACCGGAGCCTCGGCATCGTCGCCTACCAAACCGCGGAGGGTTACTGACATGAAGCTGCCTCAAGACCCGGCTCGCAGGTTCCTGCTGGCCGCACTCGTCGCCTACATGCTCTTCGTCGTTGGCTGGCTGTGCTTCTACGCCGGCCCTGACCTCAAGCTGCCGCCGCACCTCTTCATGTGGCAAGTGATCGGCCTCATCGTCGTCCTCGTCATCTACGTGCTGCTGATCTGGCGCGAGGTCGTGGCGGATCGCAAGGAGCGCGAGGGCGATGCCTGACGTGACCCTCATTTTGATCCTCCACTGAAGGAGAGTGACCGATGATGAAACTCGACAAGCTGGTTCGTCTCAGCGAACGGATGCGCCGGCTCAACAGCCGCCTGGTCAAGGTCGTCGGCTACAAGACCGGCACCGGCAAGGACGGCATCCCGACCGCGGTGGCGCGCACCTACACGCCCCTCGAGTACAGCCTCGGCGGCCGCCGCATCATGCGTGCTCGGGACAAGAACAAGTACACGTCGTCGATCAAGTTTCTCGACCGCGGACTCCACGTCCGTGTCTCGTGCTCGTGTCCCGACTACATGTACCGGTGGGAGTACGCCAACAACCTGGTCGGTGCCTCGCACATCATCTACGGCAACGGTGAGGCGCCGGACGAGACCAACCCGCAGTACAGGCCCGGTCTTTGCAAGCACCTGCTTGCGCTCCGGACCTTGGTGAAGGAGCAGCACGGGATATGACGAGCAACTACACCCACAGCGCTACGTTCGCGTCGCTGAAGGGCATCAAGGAAGAGCTGACCGAGAACTACACGACGTTCCAGCTGCTGACGACCCTCGACTACTTCATCGAGAACGCGATCGATCCGATCATCAGCGCCCATCCGGACCTGACCGACGTGTACTTCTCCAAGGTCATCGCCTACCAGTTCGACAACCCGAACGTGAAGTGCAGCCGCAATGAGAAGGCGTCGCTGCCGCAACTTCTGTTCAACGCGGTGACGACGCAGGGACGACGCAAGCGGGAGTTCCAGCGCAAGATGCTGCTCAACCGCGGGCTGCTCTTCGGACTCGTCTCGGTCTTCCTCAAGACTGTAAATACGTATCGGAAGTTGCACAGCCCGCACGTGAAGTTGCGTCGGGCTCAGCGACTGGTACTTCGTCAGCTTGCCGAGGAGCGGACGGGCTCGTCCCACATCTTCCCTGCGATCCTGCAGGTGGAGTTCTGGATTCAGCACGCCTACCACTTCAAGGAACTGATCGTCCAGAAGTACACGCGCCTGGCGTCGAACCAGGCGCGCAAGACATACATGGACGTCAACTGCGACAAGAGCCTGGACGACATCATCCAGGTGTACATGGTCTTCCTCGCCAAAGCGATCGACCGATGCGACAGTCGGCAGGGCGTGCTGACGGAGTACATCAAGTACTGGTTCTACTCGGCGAAGTCCGAGATCATGAAGGAGGTAGCCAAGGACGGGCTCAACACGAGTTACGATCAGCTGCTCGAATCGGGCATCGACTCGCAGTCGGTTGATCCTGACACCCAGTTCGAGGCGGCGCAGCACATCTGTGCGACCGCCAAGGGACTCGATCCAACGGGAGCGTATCGGTTTGCGCTCCACATCCCCGAGCACTACAGCAACGCGGATCTCCGCAAGCTGCAACTTTTCACCACAACCAACTGAGAGAACACATGGATCTCGACGACGCAAAAACAAGCCGCGGTGGCGACCGCGTTCCCGGCATGGCCGACCTCGTGGAGGTCTTCAAGTTCCCGCCGAAGAAGTGGGCGCCGGTTCGTCTGCTGAAGGGCATCGTCTCGACCGCGGGCTACTGGGTCAAGACCACGTCGAAGGACGGGAAGAAGACGGCGTTCTACACGGTGTGCCCGAGCTACGATCCGGCGACGCAGGAGCGCGACTCCACGAAGTTCGACCCGTGGCGCGACCTCCAGTCGGCCGAGCAGGCCAAGCTCGAAGCCGACGGGGTGGACAAGGCCAAGTGGCGCGACAAGATGCATGTCCAGTACTCGCAGTACTACTGGATCAACGCCATCATCCGCGCGCTGCAGAAGGCCGAGCCGGCGTCGCTGCCGAAGCACACGAAGAAGGAAGCCAAGTCGGGCTTCAAGGAGAAGGAGAGCGACAGCTGGACGCCGGTGCGTGTGCTCCGCGTCAGCCGCTCGCTGGCCGAGAAGATCAAGAAGCTCAAGGGCCTCAACATCGTCGAGTCGAGCTCCGGCGCCTCGAAAGCGTTCCCGCTCGATGACCCGAAATTCGGCCGCGATCTCCGCATCCAGCACGACCCCGACGTGTCGCCGTCCGAGCAGTACAGCCTCTCGATGGGCGACAAGCGCACGAAGCTGACCGAGGAAGAGCTGGCCTACCTGACGTGGGACCTGGAAGGCGCGGCCGAGAAGTGCTCGGTGACGTCGAGCGAGGACGAAGTCCTGCGCGACTACGAGTCCTGGGCCAAGCGCAACGGCATCAAGACCAAGATCAAGTCGAAGAAGGCGAAGGCCAAGGACGACGACGAGGACGAAGACGCCGACGACTCGGATGATGACGAGGACGACGAAGACGAGAAGCCAAAGTCGAAGTCGAAGAAGGCCGCGGCCGCGAAGTCCAAGTCGAAGAAGACCGACGACGAGGACGATGAAGACGACTCGGACGACGGCGAGGATGATGACCTCGACGAGGACGACGAGGACGAGAAGCCCAAGGGCAAGAAGGCAGCTGCGAAGAAGGCGCCGGCCAAGAAGAAGGCCAAGTCGGACGACGACGAGGACGACGACTTCGATGATGAAGACGACGACGGCGATGACGACGAGGACGAGGACGAGAAGCCCAAGTCGAAGTCGAAGAAGGCGTCGCCGGCCAAGGGCAAGGCCAAGAAGAAGTCGGACGACGAAGACGACCTCGATGAAGACGACGAGGACTCCGATTCGGACGACGACGAGGACTCGGACGACTTCGATGACGACGAGGACGAGAAGCCCAAGTCGAAGAAGGGTGCCAAGGCCAAGCCGGCTGCGAAGAAGGCGCCGGCCAAGAAGAAGGCCAAGGACGAGGACGAAGACGACGACTTCGATGATGAAGACGAAGACGACGACTCGGATTCGGACGACGACGAGGACGACGAGGACGAGAAGCCCAAGTCGAAGTCGAAGAAGCCTGCTGCGAAGAAGGCACCGGCGAAGAAGACGGCGGCCAAGGGCAAGAAGAAGCCCGCCGACGACGAAGACGAAGACGAAGACGACTTCGACGACGAGTAACCGTCACCCGTGAGCGCCAAGGGCCCGCTGGATTCTGGTCCAGCGGGCCCTTTCCATTTCAGACTCTCAAGGATAGCAATGGCTACCAAGACTCCCACGAAGCCAGTGAAAAAGGCGGCTGCGAAGCCTGCGGTCAAGAAGCCGAGCCCGAAGGCGCGTGCTGCCGCGAAGGAAGAAGCCACGAAGGCGATCGCCAAGGCGAAAGCGAAGCCGGTCAAGAAGGCGCAGGTCGAGGCCGACGAGCCGCCGCAGCGCAAGAAGAAGGGTGTGGTCGGCCTCGACCTCATCTCCATGTACAGCGAGACCATGGACGTGATCGCGAAGCGGCAAGGCTTCGAGTCCTCCAGCCTGGAAGCAAGCCCGCCCATGAGCACGGGCCTGCTGACGGTCGACATGCTGCTGGGCGGCGGTGCGCGTCCGTGTATGCTGACCGGCGCGGGCAACGAGCAATGCGCGAAGACGACCCTGGCGCTGGTCGCCATGGCGAACTCGATCAAAGAGCAGATCCCGGTCATCGCCTTCATCGACTACGAGGGCTCGACCAAGAACTCGAAGCCTTACGTGGCATCGATCCTCAAGACCTGCGGCATCAACATGTCGGTCGACCAGCTCTTCGGGAAGAAGGACAAGAAGACCGGCAAGTGGATCACGCCGCCGCGCGTCCGGTACCGCTCCGAGACCATCCTGGAGAAGTTCTACGACTGGATGTCGGAGATCCTTCGCGACCTGCCGGACAAGCGCTTCGTCGAGAACGAGTGGTGGCTCATCTTCGAGGACAACAAGAAGAAGGGCATGCGTGCCAAGCTCGGCGACAACATCGACCAGGGCATGACCCGCAAGTACGGCAACGGCCTGTGGGTCAAGGCCGACGACGGCAAGATGCAGGGCATCGTCTTCGTCGACTCGTACACGGCGATGCAGCCGAAGATCAAGGACGAGGAAGAGATCGGCAACCAGTTCTCGGTCAAGGCCTCGGCGTTCTCGAAGCAGCTCGAGCGCATCAAGGGCCGCATGGCCGAGAAGATGGTCATGGTGTGGGGCCTGAACCACCTGCGCCAGAACCCCGGCCAGATGTACGGCCCGAAGGAAACCGAGAAGGGCGGCGAAGCCCTGAAGCAGTTCTCCGATGTCCGCATCCGCCAGACCTCCAGGTCCGACTCCGCGCATCCGTTCAAGGCCGGCATGGTCACGAACAAGAAGTTCAAGGAAGTCGAAGCCTCGGTCGAGCACAAGGGCACGCAGGACAAGTACCGCCTGGTCCACCTGAAGACGGTGAAGAACAAGCTCTGGACTCCGGAGCGCGAGACCTTCATCCGCATTTGGGTCGAGGACGGCGCCGGCGAAGCTCGTGGCATCGACCCGGTCTTCGACACGCTGCTGTTCCTGAAGGAGACCGGCCAGATCAGCGGCAGCCGCAAGGCCTTCAAGCTGAACTTCGGCGATCAGGGCGTTTCCAAGCCCATCACGTGGCAGGACCTGAAGCTGTGGATTCTCGGCTCCAAGGAAGAGATGGTCGCCATGTCGAAGAAGGCTGGCTACAAGCCGATGAACCTGCGCTCCCTCTGCTTCAAGCAGATCAAGAGCGGCGTTGCCGAGGACAAGTATGTCGAGGCCATGAACGGCAAGGCCAGCGGTGGCGAGGACGAAGACGACGAGGACAGCGAGGACTGACATGATCGAGACTCTAGTTGGTGCCAGTCAGGCCCAGCTGGATCATGAGGACGCCCTCACCCGAGGGCTCCTCACGGTCGCGTACTCTGATCCCGCGGCACCCAAGGCTGAGAAGCCGAAGGTCAGCCGCTTCGGGACACGTCAGAGTCGCTTCTGGTTCCGGCTGGAGACACTGACCGAAGAAACGAACCGCCGCAAGGCGCAGTTCAAGCCGAAGGAGCTCGAGCACATCGACTCCGCGGTCGTCGCTCGCCTCAGGTCCTTCACGAAGGAGATCCCACTCGACCTCAAGACCCGAATCGAGCAGGTACGCGAGTTCTTCCTCAAGGAGTTGTCGCCGCTGACCATGGCGTCGTCGGGCGGCGCACTGCAGGCCAAGGAGGTTGCCGAGCGCATGTTCAAGACCGAGGTTGACCCGGCCTTGTTCTCGCGCTTCGACAACATGGTCAATCGCGCCGCAACCATCAAGGTTGCCCTGTTCGTCAAGTCCTATTTTGATTTGCCGGACGAGTACATCTCGTCGCTGCTCGGACCACAGCAGCACAATCCTGACTCGGACTTCCAGAAGCTGCAAGCGATGATGAAGCAGCTCGTCGAATCGCAGACCGAGCATGGACGGCAACTCAAGAAGGTGGCAACCAATGTCTCACAACGAAAACCTCGACCGTAAGGTCGCAGCCATGTTCCCCGGGCTCATGCCCGGGGGTTACGTTCCGGAGCACGAACCCGCTTCGGAAGACTCGACCATCCTGGTGCCGAAGAAGCACTACGATGACGACTTCGACATCGTCAAGCTGATGGCCGAGTCGAAGGACCCGGACACGGGTCTGCTGCGCGATCTGAAGATCGACGACCGCGACCTCGCGTCTGCCGGCTCGTACTACGACTACTGCTTCAACATCATCGGCAAGGATGCGCACCCGCCGTGGATCGTGCAGATGTGGATCGGCCTCATGCTGTTCGCAGAGGTGTGCCCGTGCTGCTCGAACAAGAAGTGGTTGAACCTCGAGTGGTTCGTTGCCAACGTGCCGAAGCAGAAGCCCAGCTTCGACATCAAAGAAGGTATCGAGATCCTGCATCACGGCAAGTGCCCGAAGTGCAAGCGCAAGAAGTGGGAGCTCATCACCGACCACGGGCTGCACAACTTCACCGAACTCGTGAACGTGCTGGGTCAGCGCTCGGGCAAGTCGTCCAGTGCTGCATCGTACGCCAGCTACCACACGCATCGGATGCTGAAGTTCCCTCGACTCGCCGACTTGACCACGTCGATGCAGAAGTCGACCGAGCTGACGACTACGTTCGTGAGCTTGACCTACGACAAGGCTTTCGCGCTGCTGTGGACGCCGTACCGCAACATTATCAACGAGAGCGCGTGGTTCGACCAGTACCACGAGATGCTGGACTACTACGGCAACAAGTACGGCATGGAGCTGTACCGGAAGAAGGACGAGTTCATCAAGTACTTCCATCGTGGGCTGAAGATGTACCCCACGAACCCGAAGTCGCAGACCCTTCGCGGTGACACGCGTGTCATGGCGCTGGTTGACGAGTTGGGCCTGTTCCCGCTGCCGACCGGCAACGACGAGGAAGATGAGAAGTCGGATCGCGCGAACAGCGACGAAGCCCACAAGTCGCTGACCAACTCGCTGGTGACCGTGCAGGCGATTCAGAACCGCCTGCTGTCGGAAGGCCTGAACTGCCCGCCGGCATTGATGCTCGGCGTCTCCAGCCCGATCTCGATCCGCGACAAGGTCATGCGTCTGCTCGCCGACTCTCGGACCGAGGAAGGCAAGAAGTACATCCTGGGCGTCAACCTGCCGACGTGGCACGTCAACCCCAGCATCGAGCGTGACACGCCGATCATCGCGCTGGCGTACGCACGCAATGCTGAGAAGGCAGAACGTGACTTCGGCGCCAACCCGCCGCGAGTCCACCAGACGTACATCAAGCCGGAGCAGGTGCCGCACAAGCTGTTCGCCGGCAAGAACACGCACATCCTGCGCCACCACTACGACCAGCCGGGTCTCGTCTACGGCAAGCTGCAGCAGGTCTACACGCCCCGATTCCCGTCGGTGGTGTGCCTCGATGCCGGCCACTCGAACAACAGCTTCACGCTGGTGGGTGCGCACTTCGACTTCGTGCGGCAGAAGACCGTGATCTCGACGATCCTCGAAGTCATGGCACACGACGGTCGCAAGGTCGACTTCAACCTCGTCTACACCAACGTGATCCTGCCGGTCATGAAGGACCTGAACGCGGTGGCGTTGATCGCTGACCAGTGGCAGTCGCTCGACATCCTGAGCCGTGCACGTGCCGACATGGGCAAGGCGCTCATCAATGGCAAGGAGAAGGATCGGTGTCTGACCAAGCAGTACAGCCCGCGCCCGAAGGACTTCGAGTCGCTGGTGTCGATGCTTGAGAACGGCAGCTACGAGCTTCCCTTCCTGTCGGAAGCGGACTACAAGCACGTGTGCACCGAGTACATCGAGTTCAAGACGCTGCGGGAGCAGCCGACCAAGCATCTGCTGCTGCAGATGCTGACCGTGGCCGACGGCGGGTTCAACAAGTGCCCGACCAAAGGCCCTGGCTTCACCGACGACATCTTCCGCGCTACGGTGCTGACGACCCTGATCCATTTGCCCGCGGTTATGGAGCGACTGGTCGAGGCCAACAACAGCTACGTGAAGGAAGCAAAAGCGATGCCCATGCCGGCATTCCTGGGTCGCTCGGCAGTGCATTATCGCTGATGACCAGGTGGTGCTGTCGCAATTTTATGCCAATACAGAGACTGAGGCAGCACCACCATGGTACGCAAGAGCAAGAAGCCGCCCAAACCCAACACACCATACACGCTGCCGAAACACCTCGGCGGTGATCCCGAGAAGCTGGTCCTGGCGATGGACCCGGGGTCGCGCAATTTCGGAATCGCACTCGTCGGACTCGAGAACGGACAGCCCAGGTGCTACCTGAACTCGGTGATGATGCGGCCGGTCAATGACCTGGTCGCCTTCGCTCGAACTCGGAAGAACTTCTTGATCGAGGTCGCGGCGTGGATGAAGTATCAGCCCGGTGGCGTAGTCGCTGAGCGGTTTCAGACCCGCGGCGGCTCCAGCATGGGCCCGCTGATCGAACAGGTCTCGGCCATGCTCGGCCTCATCGCAGGTTCGTACCCGAACGTCCCGATCAAGCTGACCATCGCGTCCGTGTGGAAGAACTCGATGCAGCGTCGCTTCGCCGACGAGTATCGCGGCCACGTGGACTACGCGAATGACGAGGGCGAGTTCGATCTGCGCGCTGTCTACAAGCGCATCAAGGTCGAGCCGCATCAACTCGACGCCAGCCTCATCGGCATCTACGGCCTCGAGCAAGGTCTCAACATCGTGATCGACTTCGACTTCGAGGACTGGGTGTCTCAAGTCGAGGCGAGCTCTCGCATTCCGCTGCGCAAGAGGCGCGGCACCTGACATCAAGGAGTCACCATGAAAGTCCCGAAGGCATGGGCCAACGGCAAGGCGCCGACAAGCCTCACCGCGTTCCAACTCGACGCACACAACCTGGTGCCGAAGCCGGCCGCGCGTCTGGCCTCGAAGGTCGAGCCGACGAAGACCAAGATCGTGGCTCGTGGCGACACGCTGATCGAGCAGCCGGGCACCAAGATCGAAGCCGACGGTGACGTCGCGCGCTGGTGGGTCGAGATGAGCCCGGAGTCGAAGAAGGAGTACGTGGCCGAGCACCCGAACTCCAAGTACGCGGACATGCACCGCAAGGAAACGGGTGAGAGCCCGGCTCCGAAGACCGACAACGAGGTCAAGCCTGCGGGTCCTGCCAAGGAGCAGCCGGCTCCGAAGTCCCAGCCGAAGAAGCACGGTCCCGGCCACAAGGGCCATGCACCTGCGCAGAAGCCGAAGGCTCCGAGCCAACAGCCGCCTGCCAGCGCCGAACACGAGAAGGTCGGCACACCGGACAAGGCTTCGGTGCTCAAGTCGCTTCACGACGATCCGCACATGCAGCCGAACAGCCCGGAGCGCAAGGGCGCCGTCGGCTTCCTGCGAAAGAAGACCGGCCACATCATCTCGCACCTGAAGAAGGATGCGAAGGAGTGGAAGGTCGCTGGCGTCGCGATGAAGAAGCTGGCGACCCGTCAGCCGCTCGATCATGCCGACAAGCACGCGATGGGTGCGGTCGCCGCCGACATCGCAGCCGTGACCGTGAGCCTGGCTCTGACCGGTGGTGCCGCTCACGGCATCGTCGCATTCCTCCAGCACTTCGGCACCCACATGGCGCAAGAAGCAATGCTGAAGGCCGCGATCAAGGGTGCAGCCGGTGCCGCAGCTCATGCGTCGGTCAAGGTCCTCAGCTCGGACCCGGAAGAAGATCGCGCGATGCAGAACGTCATCAAGGAGATGATGGACATGCTCGAGCACGGCGACCTCGAAGAGCTGGCGCGCAAGTTCGAGGCCGAAGCGCAGAAGGAAGGCAAGGGCGGCGAAGCCAAGAAGGAAATGCGCGAGGCCTCCGTGACTGCTACGACCTTCAACGATGCCATTCGCGGACTGCGCAAGGATTTCGTCGAGGTCAGCGCCAAGCTGGACATGAGCGCCGAAGTGGCCGGGGCTGGCAACTGCCCCGAGTGCAAGAAGCCCATGACCATCGCCCTCGTGTCGGCCACCGGCGCAGACGGCGACGAAGCCCCGAGTTACGCGTGCAGCGCCTGCCGCATCTCCATTCCCATCCCGGACGATCATGACTACTTCAACAGCAACGCTCCTGAAAAAGAAGGCCAAGCTCAAGTCGGGTGACGGCCTCACCAAGGTGCCGCAACGCAAGACCGTGAAGCACGCCAACGATGACATCCCCGTCAAGCGTCGCGCGCGGTCTCTCGTCATCGGCGGTACCGCCTCGAAGCGGAACCCCGCGGTCGAAGAGCTGGAACACGAGCGCGCGAAGAAGAAAAAGAAGAAGCCCAGCCACGCGCTCGTGATCCCGAAGCTGAAGAAGGACAACCTGCCGGCGCGACTGGAGAAGCCTGCGACCAAGCGCATCTCGAAGCTCAACCCGAACAAGCTGAAGTCGATCCTGGGCGACAGTGCCGAGCAGATCAACCAGCTGCTGGAGTCGGATGCGAACGAGAGTGCGCAAGCCCTGTTGCTGAAGCGCCTCGCGCAGGCCACGCTCGACATGCTGCCGTATGCGGAACACGCGATCCGCAAGACCAAGGGTGCGCGCGGCGTCTACCAGTACAACTCCCTCATCACGTCGATCCGTGAACTCGTGATCGACATGCAGTCCAGCCGTGACAAGGGAGCACTGGGCGACGCACTGATCGAGAAGATCCTGCGGCCGGTGTTCCTCGACATCGCGGTGACGCTGATGAAGGAAGACCAGATGCTGAACAACTCGGTCAAGGCCGTGACTTCGGTCGAGGTCGCGAAGCACATCGAGCAGGAGAAGAAGGCCTCGATGGTCCGCATCTCCGAGTTCATCCAGCGCAAGTACGACGACGTGAAGCGCGACACGATCTCGTTCCTGCAGCAGTGAGGCTCAAGTGAGCAGACGCAGAAGAACAAAGGCCATGAGCTACGGCGCGCTCGCGGCGGCGCTACCAAAGCGCAACACGAGTATCGCCGACAGCATCAAGCACGCGGTTGCGAAGTACTACGTGGGCAAGATGCGGATGTGCTTCTTCGAGATCGGCCTGGTCCCTGGTGGCAGACTCCGGGCCGATGTCCTTGCTCTGGCGATGAACGGCTACCTCGTCATCGTCGAAGTCAAGTCGTCGGTCGCTGACTTCCGGGCCGACAAGAAGATGGACCAGTACGAGGAGTACTGCAACCAAAGTTACGTGGCGATGCCGCAGGCCGTTTACGCAAAGGTTAAAGAGAAGGTCCTCCCAGGCTGGGGCGTCTTCATCATGACCGACGACGGTACTCGAATCCTGAAGGTGAAGGGCGCCAAGCCCTTTGAAGTTGAACCGGAGACCGCAAGAAGTCTCTACATCCGTGCCGCGTTCCGGTCTGCGGATACGAACGCGGCGAAGAGCAAGTAAACCTCTCACGAGGTGCTTCATGTTCACACGCCACCACCGTCCGACGCCCTCTGTTCTGGAGGCGCGACGTGAACGTCACCACCGCAAACAAGCGCTGCTCCGTGTGAGGCTGCGCGAAGAGTTTGTCGCTTTGATCGATGCCTTCCGCTCGGATCGTGTCGAAGATCGCTTCGATACTCCACGCAGCCTATACCTCTGACAGCATAGGAAGACCCATGTTCCCCAAGAATCGTGTGACCGCCGTGACCTCCAAGGGCGAGATCAAGACCACCGCAGACATCCCGGCGCAGAATCAAGTGCAGGCCTCGATCGGCGGCTCCAGCGGCACGTTCGGCACCTCGAACGTGAGCACGCAGTTCTACGCGGCCTCGCAATACAACTACCTGTTCTCCGGTCTGCTGCCTGCGACCCCGGACATCCCGGACTCGACGGCGCTGCAGTACTTCTACCGCGATATGTACCTGCACGACAACGTCGCAGGTTCGGCCATCGACATCCAGAGCGTGTTCCCGTTCAGTGACTGGGAGCTGCTGGGTCTCGAAGACCACGAGAAGGACGTGTTCGATTCGGCGCTGGCTCGCCTGAACCTGCAAGAGCTGATGCCGCAGCTCAGCGTCGCGTACCTGACCGACGGCTTCTTCTGCGGCTCGCTCATCTACGACGCGGGTGCGAAGAACTTCATGGACATCCTGATCCACGACGCGCTGCAGTGCGGCGTGAGCCCGAGCCCGCTCAACAACGTCGACCCGACTGTTCGCGTCAGCGTCAGCGGTCCGACGCTGCGCTTCCTCGACAGCGCCACGGACTACGCCAAGGCCTACATCCGAACCATGCCGAAGGCGTTCGTGAATCTGCTGCGCGAGGGCTCGTTCGTCCTCGACCCGATCACGACGCTGTGGCTGGGCCGCCGCGGTCTCACGGATCGCGCGTACCAGTCGTACCTGCATCGCATCCTGCCGATGTACCTGATCGAGAAGACGATGTTCCGCGGCACGCTGATCGAAGCGCAGCGCCGCCAACGCGCCATGAGCCACATCACGGCCGGCGACGACATCTGGACTCCGACTGGTCAGGAGCTGCAAGCTCTGGTCCAGCAGTTCATGGATGCCGAGAAGGACCCGCTCGGCGGCTGGCTGTCGACCCGCAACGCGGTGCAAGTCCAGGACCTTCGCCCCGGTGGCGACTTCTGGAAGTGGACCGACATGGTCGACGTCATGAACAACTACAAGTACCGTGGCCTCGGCATCAGTGAAGCGCTGCTCAGCGGTGACGCGTCGTATGCAGCGGCCGAGTCGGCGTACTCGACGTTCCTGGAGTCGACCAACGCGTATCGCACGCACCTGACCAACTCCATCTTCTACAAGAAGCTGTTCCCGCTCATCGCGATCTCGAACGAGATGTTCCGTGACCCGGCGAAGCGGAAGAAGACCGACAGCCTGGTCGACTTCATGTTCAACGCGTCGAACCGGCAGAACCTGAAGATCCCTGTCCTGCACTGGCACAAGGACCTGACCGCGAAGTCGGAAGAGAACATGATGGACATGCTCGAGAAGGTCGAGCAGCACGGCGTGCCGGTGCCGCTGAAGATGTGGCTCGCGGCCGCCGGCGTCGACAAGGACACGCTGATCCGTGACGCGCGCGAGAACGAAGAGATCCGCAAGGAAATCTCGAAGTACATGAAGCTGCCTGACAACGTCGCGAACAACGGCGAAGGCGGCGATGACATGAGCGGCGACGGCTCGGGCAACGACGAGTTCGGTGACGGTGGTGGCTCGGGTGACGACAGCCTGGCGCCGACGCAAGGTCAGAAGGCCGACGCGACTCAGCTGGCATCGGCTCTCCGGTCGAAGGTGCTGACGTCTACGTCTGCGAAGACCGGCCTCGGTAACTGGACGAAGGGCATCCTGAACCGCGAGTTCACGCACGAGGAGTTCACCGAGACCGTGACCGGGAAGAAGAAGCACATCCCGTCGGCGGCACAGCCGCGCATGAAGGCGCGCGACATGAATGCCCGCATCGCACGGCTGGCCGCGCAGGTCGAAGCGAGCCCGCACTATCGTCGCAAGCTCGCGGCCGAGAACCAGAAGCGCGGCATCGGTATGCTGCGTGGTCTCCCCGGCACCGGCCTCTGAGCGCCAATTTTATGGCAACCGCGGGCCCTTGATTGGGCCCGCCCTCCTTCAACCTGGAGTCCACATGAAGCTCAATGCGAAGTCTCGCCTGCAGGCTGACGATGCAGCAGCCGACGCCGACAAGAAGGCGAAGGAGAACATCGACAAGCGGATCGAGAACAACAAGCAGAAGGTCGAGCACCTGAAGCACTCGATGCCGAGCCGCGAGAACCGGCAGTCCGAGAACCAATTCCAACGCAACACGACCGAGAAGCAGATCAACCGCACGAAGGAGGAAAACTCCGACCTGCGGCTCCGCAAGTCTCAGATCGGGAACCACTGACATGTTCGCCTACCTCCTGGATGCCCGGATCAAACCGGAGTCCGCATACGAGTTCTTCACCTACCAAGGTGCAAAGCCGGTGACGGTCGACTTCCGTGGCAAGCCGATCACCATCAAGCAGGGCACGCGCTTCGGCGTCCGCCCGAGCTCGAATGGCAAGCACATCCGGCTCGTGTTTCCTCAAGACCAGACGCGCGTCATCACCATCGACCTGCCGACTGCCGAGCAGCTGGCCAAGGGCGTGAAGCGGGAGTCGAAATGACCATCCACTCCGTCGGCATTCAGTACGACCAGATGAATGGCGACGTGGAGGTGCAGGTGCTGCGGGATCTCATGATCCTGCAAGGCACCTTCGGCAACGTGTGGGTCAACGACCCGGCCGGCAAGATGGACCCCGAGATGCTGAAGCGTATCGGAGTCAGCCGCACGTCCGATGCACCGGAGCTCATCATCAACTACAAGGTGGGCTCCGAGTTCCTCCCCGTCGACCCCAACATGGAAGTCGTCGAGCGTGACCTGTCGCCACCGAACGGTGCGCCGACCCTCGATGGTTCGGAGCGACCTGGCTACTACCTGAAGCCGCAAGGGCGCGACTGCACGAACTTCACCGAGCTGTACCTCAACCGTGCCCACCCGCGGGGCAACGGCGTGACTGATCCCCTGGTCATCTATCTGTGGTCCTAAGGCTGCTCCTGTTTTAAGGACGGCCTCCACAGCCTCATATCCTGGCGATTGGCTGTCGTCTGTGATTCACACTTCAGCCATTCTCGCTCTCAACTTCGCAGAGCAAACAATGCCCTCCATCAACGATTACCTCGGTGTAGCGTCCTCCCTGAAAGGTACAGGGCTGACGCTCGCCAACCAAGTTGCACAAGGCAACGTCGAAGGCGGTGTCGCAGGCGCCATCGGATCGGTTCAGACACTGTCCGGCAGCCTCGGTTCCTTCGGCGGCACAAGCCTCGGCGATGACTTCGCTGGCATCAACGCGCGCGGCGATGCCGTGCAGTCGTGGTGCTGGTACGCCGTCATGCCTGACATCTCGAACACGAGCGCTCTCAACGCCGGCGTCGTCTCTGGCACGAACGTGGGTGCCCCGCTGGTCGGTCTGCCCTGGTACTACGTGCAGACGGCCAACCTCCCGATGCGCCAGTTCGGCCTCGACACGATCAAGCGCAATGGCCACAGCGTGCACTATGCTCAAGGCTACGAAGTTGGGACGCTGAGCCTGGGCCTCTTCATGGACTCGAGCTCGAAGGCGCATCAGTACCTCAAGGCCTGGCAGGGTCTCGTCCTCGCCAACACGAATCCGAAGTCGGTCCAGAACCAGGGCAACTGGGGCTATCCGGCCGACTACAAAAAGGACATCGTCATCGTCGTCCTCTCGGTCGACAAGAAGGTGCTGCTGAACGTCAAGCTCATCAACTGCTGGCCGTCGGAGCCGACCGCCACCGAGCTGACGAGCGGTGAGGCCACACCACTTGTCCAGACGGTAACTTTCGTCGTCGAGGATGTCGACATCACTGTAAATAACGACCGGGGTCTGCTGGATACCCTGACCAGTACTGCGACCGGATACGCAACTTCGGCCCTGACTGGCGCCCTGAATTCCCAGCTCAACGACATCATCACGAACTTCTAACCATGACAGACTTCACCGCACCGCAACCGACACCTGGCTTCGAGTTCCCTGCGTCGATGAACGCGGATGTCATCGATGCAAAGCTGAAGCAGGGCATCCACAACCCGGTCGACTCGATGGCGAGGCCGAAACTCGAGTCCGTCAGGCCCGAGCGTCGCAAGCCCGTGATTCCCGAAATGGCGGCGCCACCGACGGTCATGCAAGCACCCGAAGCCGTGCGTCAACAAACGCAGGCGCTGGTGCAGCAGGCGCGCAAGATCGTGGACTCGGGCATCCAGCCCTTCATGATCGACAACGAGCACCCGCCGATCACTCCGATCTCGGACCCGAACTACACGTCGATCGACCTGCCGTCGAAGTTCGTGTACTACCCGTTCAAGGACCTATACATCAAGCCGTTCCGGGTCACGCACCTGGCGAAGTTGGCGAAGGCCAACGAAGTCGACTCGATGCAGCTGGTCTGCGAGGTCGTGTCGTCGGTGCTAATGACGCCGCAGGGCCACAAGAACATCGGCTTCGGCCTCTCGGTCAACGACTTCAACGCGATCCTGTACTGGCTGCGGGCTCACAGCTTCGAGAAGCAGACGATGCGTGTCGTCACGCACTGTCAGAATCCGAAGCACCACGCGCTGGTCATCGACGGCAAGCTCCAGAAGGAGACGCTGAAGTCGGAGTCGGTGCACGACGTGTCGAAGCTCGTGACCAACTACCTGCACAAGATCCCGGACCCCGAGGTCTACCACATCATGGTCACGCTCGGCAACGGAGAGACCAAGCGTGTCGATCTCCGGCCCGAGACCATGATGGACAGCATCGAGTTCCTGGACGATCCGCGGTTCATCGACGAGGAGTTCCAGTACCTGGCGCGCATCGCCTCGATGCTGGACCTGGACACGCCGTTCCCGCTCACCGCGGAGAAGGCAGGTGATCCGACTCGCTGGACGCTGCAGTCGAAGATCCAGGTGGTCGAGGAGTACCTGACCAACGAGCAGTGCCTGCTGGTGCTGCAATTCTCGGACCTCGTCGACGAGTTCGGCGTGGATGAACTGGTCGAAGTCAAGTGCAAGGAGTGCGGACACGTCGAGCTTACCAAGCTGACGATCGACGCACGTACCTTTTCTGCCCCGCGTTTCTAGCTCGGAGCTTCAGTGGATGAAGCGCAGCATCGCTCAGGAGCTGCACCTCAACGCTGAGGACATGCTATCGTCCGACCTCTTCTACTACACGGGCTTCGTCAAAGACGTGTGGAAGAAGAAGGCTGAGGCGGCGAAGAACGGGGAGCTCTACATCGGAGGTTGAGATGGCCAAGAAAGTCAAGGGTCCGTCGACAGCGGCGCGACCCGGACAGAAGCGGTCGGTTGCTGCGAACCAGGCGACTGATCGCCTGAAGAAAGCGCAGGACCTGTACGACGAGGTCGAGTCCAACCCGCAAGGCCCTGACCTCAAGCACTTGATCTCGCAGGTGAAGGGTCTGGCCGAACAGCAGTCGAAGCAAGAGCAGCGGCTGACCAAGAAGCAGATCAAGAACCTGAAGACCGAGCTGGATCGCGAGGCACAGCTGCAGGCGCGCAAGGAGAAGCTGCTGCAGGCCGAAGCCGAAGTCGCTGCTGAAGAGGCCGCCGAGAAGGAACAGGAGCTCAAGGAGCGCGAGGACGATCTCAAGACTGAGAAGGTCGAGCTGCCCAAGGCGAAGAAGGAAAAGGAGAAGAAGAAAAAGAAGGAGAAGGAGGTCTCCGACTTCGACAAGGCGCTCACCGACTTCCGGACCATGCTGGACAAGAAGCGCAAGAGCCTCCAGACGCTCAGCGGCAAGGACACGTCGAAGCTGAAGGCGGCGCTCCTTGGCCTGTGGCAGCTGTACCAGAAGCTGAAGACGAAGGTCAACGATCCCGACGGGTCGAAGCTCGCAGCCGCTGACAAGCACGGCAACGTCGACGAGATGCTGAAGGACTACAAGCGCGAGATCGACGCGATGGACCTCATGGCCCAGCGCAACGATCGCCAGCTTGCGGCTCACAAGGCCCGTCACCCGGACGCGAAGCCGACGGGCTACGACGACCTGTACCAGTCGAAGTTCTCCAAGTTCCTGGCTCTCGGGCGCGACGAGAAGGGTGGCGCGAGCCTCAGCCGGTCGATGATGAAGGCCGCTGCCATGTTCGGTCGCAGCCTCCAGAACAGCGCATCGAAGCTGAAGCCTTCGGAGCTCTACGGGTCTGGCGTCAGCTGGGCTCTGAGCAAGGCAGGATCGAATCCGAAGGCGATCAATGCGATCCTCAAGGTCGACAAGAGCCTGCGCTGGGTTGGTGAGAACGTCAAGGACCTGGGCATCTCGACGGCGCAGTGGTTGCACAAGTCGATGTCGGACATCTTCGGCTACCTCAAGCGCAAGTGGAGCTCGCTCTCCAGCGGTGAGGGCATGGGTGCGCTGGGCAAGCTCGTCGGCCTCGGTGCTCTCTTCACGTCGCTGATCCAACCGCTGCTCGACGGCATCAATACCGAACTCGAGAAGCGGTACGGCAAGGACTACATCCAGACGTTCATCAAGAGCCTGTGGGCAAGTGCCAAGTCGTGGCTCATCGACGGGCTGAAGAACTTCTTCCTCGGCGGCAAGAAGCTGGCTGACATGAAGCCCGGGACCCCGGAGTACAGCGCTAAGCTGATCCAGGGTGAGATGAACCCGATGAAGACCAGCAAGCCGAAGTACTTCGCGACCAACTGGGCTGCCTCGCAGTCCAACGCGAAGCAGGAAGAGCTGCTGCAGGACTACGTCGACAACTACAACAACGAGACGGACCCGGTCGACAAGCAAGGCTTCCTCAACGCTCTGCAGTTCTTCGTCGCTGGCGGCAACGGCATCAACCTCAAGACGGTGCGAGCGCCGCTCTACGACCAGATCAAGGCCACGGGCATCGATGTCTCGCACATCAAGCGCGGTGGAGCCACGACCGAACGCATGCCGGCTGCAGCTGCTCCTGCCACCGCGTTCTCGTCTCCGATCCGTGCTGCAGGTGTTGCCAATCCTGTCGTGAGCCGCGGTGCCGGCGCGGCCGTGAAGGCAACAGCTCCTGCCGTGACTGCACCGGTGGCGCCTAAGACGGTGGCTCCGCCTTCCGGTCAACGTGCTGGCGCATCGTCCCCTGGCGTCGGTCCTGGTCTCGGCAACGCCAACATCTCGAACAAGGGTGTTCGGGATGATCTGCATCTCATCAATGGAGGCACGCTCGTCGCGCACTAAACCATGAGCATCATCGATTCGATTCGTATGAGTCAACGACGGCAGGCCATGCTTGCTTCAGGAGCAGCCGTCGAAATGCTGGCCCCGACTGCCGTCGCCGGACTCGTCGTCTCGATCGGTGATGTGATGCAGAACGGCAAGTCGATCCAGTATCAGCGTATGCTGAACTCGGCCTTCAAGAAGATCAAGCATGCGGTCCTGGTCGCGAACCGCGACAAGGCGGTGCCGAAGTTGGCGCTCGAAGCCGAAGAGTCGGAGGCGATGGAGACCTTGATCGGCGCCGTCAAGTCTGGCTTCAGCACTGCGATCGAGACCCTGTGCGAAGGTCTGTTCTCGTTCATCCCGTTCGCAATCGAGACCGTGGTAGCCCCACTCTTCACGCTTGCGAGCTGGACTATCGCGGCTGTGCTGCCCCTGATCCTGACGCCTGAAGGGCTGGCCGTCGTTGGCACCATCGCCCTCGGCACCTTCTTCTACAAGCGCTGGAAGGCTTGGGAGTCGGGCGAATCTGAAGGGGAGTACAAGCCGGCCGAGCCACAGGTGCCGAGCCTGCGTGCGTTCCAACCGAGCGCAGCTGGTGTCCCTCCTTCGACCGCGGCTGAAGCGCCGATGACAGGTCTCGAAGCACGTGGCTTCAGGAACAACAACCCGGGCAATCTTCGATACGCGCAGCAGCCCGGAGCCCTGCCTCAGTCGGGACCGTTCGCGCAGTTCGCGACACAGGGTCAAGGGCTCTACAACCTGGGGCGACAGATCGAGCTGAACTACAGTCGTGGCACCAACACCGTGACCTCGATGATCTCGACGTGGGCACCGGCGACCGAGAACAAGACCAAGGAATACATCGCCGACGTGTCGCAGCGCATGAACGTCAAGGCCGATGACAAGCTGGATCTTGGCAAGCAAGAAGTGCTGGCAGCGCTGATGAAGGCGATCATCATCCATGAGAACGGCTCGTGCCCGTACTCGGATGCACAGATTGCGGAGGCAGCTGCACAGGCCCTGGGCTTTGCGGCCAACGGCTACAAGGATCAGGGTGAGACCGATGTCCGACTCGTGTATCCGACGAGCGGTGTCATCTCGTCTCCTTTCGGTCATCGTGAGAAACCGATTGAAGGCGCGTCGACAGAGCACCAAGGTGTCGACATCGCGGGTTCTGAGGGTACTGCCGTGGTTGCGGCCGCAGCAGGTACGGTGGAAGTGGAGCGGGAGTCGAGCTCCTACGGCAATTTCATCCAACTCAAACACGCCAGCTTCTGGACTCGCTATGGTCACCTCTCTGCCTTCAACGTCAAGCAGGGCGAAGCCGTTGTCGCCGGACAGAAGATCGGCACCATGGGCTCCACCGGCGTTAGCACCGGAGCCCACCTCCACTTCGAAGTCCAACCCTTCACGTCAACGCATCCTGTCGATCCTGCGACCTACCTTGCGTCCCTCGGGCGTGGCTCACACGTGGCCGCTTCCGAGGTCAAGCCCGCTCCGATAGCTGTTGCGCCAAGCGACAAGCTGTTCATCAAGCAGGGCGACCGCATCATCACTCTGAACTCTTGAGGGACCTATGGGCATCCTTGACCAATGGAGTGCGGCTTCGCGCTCTGCGATCGCAGGCGTGAAGGCGAGCCTTCCATCCAACAACAGCGGGTCGAGCACAACCGACCCGATGTTGATGACATCGAATCGCAAGTATCTGATCCAGATCACTCAGGCGCAGGACATCGCGACTGTCGGCACGCAGGGCCAGCCCCTGATCGTCGTCGGTCAGGTGCCCGAAGAACTGCAGATGGATCAGTCGGTGAACTGGAAGGCGCCGTGGGGTGCAGGTCTCGCTGGCGACGGCACGACCAGCGACCTGCTGGCTGTCACCATGGGCACACGCCTGCTGGCGCAGGTGCAGACGCTGCAGGTCTGGCAGGGCTCCGGCAACGACATTGACTTCACGGTCACGCTCGAGTTCCGGGCCTGGTCGGATGTCGACCGCGATGTCATGATCCCGATGCAGAACCTGCTGGCCATGAGCGTCCCCAGCGTCGACCCGTCGACCGGCTGGCTTCGGAGTCCGGGTCCGATCCTCGATGCGGCGGCCGTCAAGGCTATCGGTCAGGGCGCGGTCTCTGTCGTCTCCGACCTCGTTGACGCCGGTACGAACGCGGCCACGAAGGCACTGACCGATGGCCAGGGTTACTCCAAAGCTGTCGTCTCCACGTTCCAAGCCGTGGGCTCGAAGGCCGGACAGAAGCTGCGTGCTGCCAAGGGCGAGCTCGAACAGCTGCTGAAGAACAAGATCGAGGTTCGCATCGGCGACTGGTTCCGCATGAGCAACGTCGTGGTCACGAACGTGCAGAACACGATGAAGCCGCAGCAGCCGGGACCCAACGGCGGTATCATGGCCGGTACGTCGACCGTGACCTTCCGACCCATGTTCGCGATCACGACCGACGACATCCAGTCGATCCTCATGACCGCGGGTGCACGTCAGCTCAACAACGGGTCGCAACGGTCGAACAGCTTCCTGTCCCTCGGCGGTGGCGGACCTTCCTTCTTCTAAGGCCAGACCATGAGCATCCCACTCTACTCTGACGCGACACCTCTCATCACGCTCTTCAATGGCGACACCGACATCGACTGGCTGTCGAGCCAGTACGCGAACATGCGCTACAGCGTCACGGTCGACAAGGTCGTGACCATCGATGCGAAGTACGAGGCGAACCTCCCTGGTCTCGCGTTCGACTACTACGCTGACGTCGAGTACTGGCGCGCCATCATGTGGTTCAACGGCCTGTCCGATCCGATCAACGACGTTTGCGTCGGTGCCAAGATCGGCATGCCGAACAAGAGCAGCCTCGACGCCTTCTTCGCAGCAGCAATCGCGACCAAGAACAACACCCTCACGATCTAGAGGACGCCATGACCTTCCGCGTCAATGACCAGGTGACAGCATCGGTCTTCATCGCCGGACGCGAGTTCCTTCTCGACTACGGCAACAGCCTGCGGTCGCTCCACATCCAGGCTTCGTCTCTGCTGCACCTGCCGCAGATGCGGATCAGCTTCGTCGACACGCTGGACCAGATGCCCAACTTTGGGCTCCAGGACGGCGCACAGATCACGGTGCAGATCAACTCGACCGTGACGACGACGCGCAACTTCCGCGTCTTCCACTGGGATCGTGACCCGGCGCCGCAGGGCTTCGTCTACACCATCGACTGCTACTGGGATGCGCCGCGGTACTGGGCAGGCACCTCTCAGGCCGGCATCCGCGGCTCAAGCTCGCAAGCGCTGCAGGACATTGCATCGACCTGCGGCCTCAAGTGGTGGTCGAAGAATGACAACACGAGCGACTCGATGCTGTGGCTGCCGGGTAACAAGACGTTCGCGGCCTTCGCGCGTGACATCGCAAGGGCTGGCTACATCTCCGACACGAGCCACATGGGCCTGGCTGTCGATTCGATCGGCAACATGCTCTACCTTGACATCAACAAGATCCCGAAGCCGGAGATCAGCGTCGGCACGCTGGCCGTGCAAGGCGGCGGGCACTTCCTCATGTGCACCGACTTCACGCCGCAGACGAAGTCGGGGACCAACAATCTCGTGGGCGGGTACAGGCACAACCGCTACGTGCAGTCGGTCAACGGTACGCTCGAACTCGACAACCTGGAAGACGAACTGCAGTTCGACTCGGACTCGAAGTATCCGCTGCTGAGCCAGGACGTGCGTGGTCGCATGGTCCGAGGCGGCGTCAGCTACGGACATGTCGACTTCGGCAACGTGCACGACAAGTACGAGCGTGCGAAGTATCAGAACGGCCGGTACAACTTGCTGAACAGCCTGACGGGCGAAGTGCTGTTCCCGTTTCAGACGAGCTGGGAGCCGTTCCAGAACTTCAGTCTCGCTCAGCCTGCCGACCTCGAGTCGTCCCAGTACAACGGTGAATATACGATCCGGGACAAGATCATCTTCATTCAAGGCACGACCTACGTCGAGAAACTTGTCGCGGTCAAGAATGGCCTGGGGTCCTAAATGAGCTTCGACACACTCAACAACGCGCTCGCGCTCTTCACCGACAACCTGGGGAACAAGTGGTTCAAGGCCAAGGTGAAGACCAACGTCGACCCGGATAATCTCGATCGCATCCAGGTCGAACTTCCTGGCATGTACGATCCAGACCTCGGTGATGTGCCGTGGTGTGGTCCCATGAAGATGAGCCCCTTCGGCTTCGGCCAGGGCTACGGAGTCTTCGGTACCCCGGTCCCAGGTTCCGACGTGCTGGTGACGCTGCAGGGCGGCGATCCGCATTACCCGATGTACATGCACATCCAGTGCTGGCCGAACCCCTCGGAGTTCCCGTCGGGTACGGCCTGGGGCTGGAAGGACCCGGATGGCAATGCCCTCATCGTCCAGGGCAAGGACATCCAGTTCAAGACCGGCGGCGGCTGGTCGATCCATATCACTGCCACTGGCGACTACACGGTGACGGCGCCCGCAGGTGCGACCGGGACCTACAACGTCCCAACCGTGGTGTGGAACTGCACGGACTTCACGATCAACGCCAGCAACGGCGTCCACGTCACGGCCGCGTTCACTACGGTCCAGGGCATCTTCGACGTCAACGGCGACACCAACATCAACACGGTGACGATCAGCTCTGCGGGGGCTGTGAATGTGCCGACGGTTGCGACGTTCACGATGCAGCCGATCATGACCGCGGGTCTGAACATCACGGGTGGCAGCTTCCTGTACGGCACCCACGACCTGGGTCCGAATCACAAGCACACGGGTGGTACGCTCAGCGGCGGACTCACCGGCACGGTCAGCACATAAGGAGGGCGAATGCCTGCAACTACCACGTACCAGACGCAGCTGTCGGACGCGCTGTGGGTCGACGTCAACACGGACTTCGGCCTCAACAGCTTGCCCGACAGGCTGCCCGACGGGCTGGCGATTGTCAAGTCGAGCCTGCGCAACCTCTTCAACTGCGTACCCGGCCAGCGTGCACGCACGTTCCAGCCGACATACGGTTCGATCTGGCTGCACTTCATCCACGAACCCATCTGCGACATGACGGCACAGAAGATGGAGACCTTCATGGTGCAGGCGATCGAGAAGTGGGAGCCGCGTATCACGCTCGACCTCGTCAACACCGCAATCATCCCCGACACGACGATCCCCGGCTATAAGGTTCGCATCGCATTCGTGATGCCGAATGTGCCGGGGCTCCAACAACTTGACTTCGAGGTGCCCGTATGAGTCTCGCCTTCACCGCCACCTATCTGCCGGCGGCGTCTGTCAATCAGGCGTTCGCGCAGTTCATGACCGTCACGGGTGGCGTGGCTCCCTACACGTTCGCTCTGGTCGGCGGCACCATGCCCCCTGGCCTCAGCATGAACAACCAGGGTCTGATCTCCGGTACGGCGACGACGCTGGGCCTGTACTCGATCACGATCGAGGCTGCCGACTCGACCCCGGGCACGCCGCAGACGGTGACCGCGACCTTCAGCTTCCAAGTGCTGGATCTCATCAACCTGCTCGACTCCACCGTCGATCAAGCGCAGTTCGTCTCGCAGTTCGAAGCCGACCTGGCAACGACGGACACGTGGAGCACCGGCCTCACGACGCAGACGAGCCAGACGCTCATCGAGTTCATCTCGGCCATCGGCACGTTCCTGACCAGCCGCATCAGCCGTGCCGTCGAAGACGCATTCCCCGAGACCGCGCAGTCCGACTCGGCGATCCGCGCCATCGTCAACATGCAGGGCACACGCCTCAGCCGCAAGCTGCCCGCGACCGTGCCCGCGACTCTGGTCTCGACAACGACGCAGACGCTGCCTCCGTACTCGCAGCTGTCGGGTGGCGGCTACAACTGGTTTCTGAAGGATGCGATCCACCTGAGCGCCAACGTGCCGCAGACTGTGACGCTGCGCGAGGGCATCGTCGTCTCGAGCACGCTGTCGGGTCTCGGCTCCGATCTCCAGACCTGGGTGTCGGTCGATGACGCATTCACGGTCAGCGATCAGGACGTGCTGGTTCAGCTCAACGGCGTCGACCTCACCAAGGCCTTCGGCGCGCTCTGGAACTACCCCGGACAGAAGGCGTACGCGGACTCGACCCTGAGCGACGGCCGGCTCAACATCCAGTTCGGCGCGCAGGGTTATGGCGCTGTCCCTGGCGTCAACGACCGCGTGGCCATCACGTATGCGAAGACGCAGGGCACAACCGTCAACGGTGCGAACCTGACCAACGTGAGCATCAACGGCTCGTCGGTCTCGAACGTCACCGGCCACTTCACGGGCAATCCGTCCGGTGGTGCCGACGAGCGTTCGACCTTCGCCTACAAGAACTTCGCGGCTGGCTCCTTCGGCACGTACAGCTCCGCGGTCACGAAGTCGCAGTACGCCGCGACAGTCGCGAACTACCCGGGCATCATCGACGCGATCACGCAGGCCCAGCGCGAGATCAACCCGGCGGCGCTCGAGTGGATGAACGTGATCCGTGTCTCGGCTCTCACGAGCTCGACATGGAGCCAGGACCAGGTGGACGAGTTCCTGTCCTACCTGCAATCGGTCACGATGTACCAGCCGAAGTTCCTGTGGCAGGCGCCGGTCGCGATCCCCAACATCGTCGACATCTCGGTCTACTGCTTCAACTCGGTCAACAGCCTGGACGACGTGAAGACCAAGGTGACGAAGGCGATCGAGAACCTGTTCTCGGCCCGGCCCGGCATCCTGCTCACCGACTTGTTCGCATCCGACCTGGTCGAGACAGCGTTTAACGCAGCACCCGGCCAGATCAGCTACGTGTTGGTGAACAAGCCTACAAGCCCCATGATCGTCACCAGTCCTCTGAGCCCCAAGCTCACGGCCACGATCATCGCTGGTTCCGGCACCGTCACGCCCGCCGTCTACGCCTACGCGGTGGCAGTCGATGCTGCGACGCCAAGCCCGAACTTCCTGGGCTATATCGACGCTTCCGTGAATCCTGGATACCCGACAGGTGCGACGGCTGCGGGCCAGTACTGGATCATCAGCAAGCCCGGTATGATCGGTCCGACGGGTCTCCAGTTCGCGGTCAACAAGGGCGACCAGATCGTCAGCGGCGATCCTCCGGGAACCAGCTGGACCATCGTGGCAACGCCTCCCGGCATCATCGACCACGGGAACCCGACCAACTGGATCAACCCGCAGGTGGTCACGACATCGGAAGGGATCATCATCGACTGGAGCTCGAACCCGGTGCCGAACGCTCTCACCTACAAGGTGTGGGGCCGCCGTGCAGGAGCGCTGGGCATCATCGCTGCGCTGGATGCGGACACGCTGCACTACCTGGACATCGCTGCGTCCGACCCGACGCCGCTGCCCTTCGGTGCCGCGAGCGACACCCTCATCCGGTACAACACGCTCCAGAGCCTCAACGTCAACGTCGACTACTCGCCGCGTCAACAGAACGCTCTGTTCCCGATCCGGGACGCCAACCAATAAGAGGTGTGCATGATCTACACCTACGAAGCCGATCTGCCGTTCACGACGGCGATCGAGAATCGGCGAGCCTTCATCAAGCTGCCGCGGTCGATCCTTCTCGCTCCGTACCTCGCGACCAACCCGTACTTCGTCGACTTCGCGGACTCCATCGATTCGGTGTTCGACTACCAGATCGAAGCCAAGATCGACGCGCTGAACAACCTGCGTAATATGTGGGTTGCGACGAAGGCGGTGGAGGCCAAGATCAAGGCCGGCGAGATGATCGACTTCCTGGACTGGGGTGGTCCCGAGCGCGCAGTCGTCGTCTCGCAGGTCAACCTGCTGGGCATGAAGCTCGCCAATGCCGGGGTGATTTCCGAGTCGGGCTACCGTGCGATCGCAAAGTTCCTCGGCTCCTACTGGTTCGGCAAGGGCAAGAATGCGGCCATCGACTTCCTGAACTTCTGTCTCGGTGGCGGTCTCAGCATCGCGATCCTGGAAACGCAGGACTACGTGCACTTCTACACCCCTGACCCGACGGCTGGTCGTGCCCACATCTACGACTCGCCGCCGGGCCCGTGGTTCCCGACGACGCACGTACAGATCGGCATGCCCGATCAGTACGGTGTCGACCCCGTGACCCTCGGCTCCTTCTTCTACGAAATCTGCAACTACAACTTGGTGCTGCACGCAATCGCAGTCTCGTTGAAGTTCCTGATCGTGACGGAAGACAGTCCCACATTCGCCAACGTGATGCTGGCGGGTGGGCTGTGGGCGCCGCGGTTCTCGGGACAGACACCGAACTACCCCATCAAGTATCACTCGCGTGTTGGTGGCTGGACGGGAGGCGTTGGTCAGCCTCTCATGCAGATCAGCGACGCGCAGTGGCCGGACTAAACCCAGGAGTTTCAAGTGGATCTTATCAGTTTCATCCCGGGCATCGGCCCGGTCGCAGCCTTCACACCGGGCGCCAATACGCCCGCCCCCTTCAACGTCAGCCACACGGGCGCGACCGATGGCTCTGGTCCGTCGACTGCAACCGTCAATCAGGCGGAGCTCTACAACAGGCTGTTGCTGCAGGTCGCATCCGTGATCGCCGGATCGGGCCTCACCATCGACAACGCGAACTGGGCGCAGCTGCTGGCAGCGGTCCAGAAGATCGCGCACGATGCGGCCGCGGGCACCTACGTCACGGTCGCGAACTACATGTCGGACTTCGCGGTCCACAAGGTCGCGAACGGCTACGCGTACCTGGGCCCTCTCGGCATGCTGCTCCAGTGGGGTACGTTCACGAACCCCGGCGGCGGCTCCTTCCTCAACGTGCCGCTGCCGATCAACTACACGGGCACCCCCTTCGCCGGCGTGGCGACAACGGCTGACGCATCGGCCATCACCGCGACCGAGACGGTCACCTCCAGCTACATCCGCGTCCAGAACGGCGGCGGTGTCGGCTTCTTCCTCACCATCGGGAGCATGTTCTAATGAGCGACGAGAACAAGCCGACCGTCGACGGCACCAACATCGACAAGACGAGCCTCTACTGGAGCGCGAAGACGGCAGGCTTCTACGACGGCCAGTTCTACGACCAGTACGTCAATCACAGCAACTGGCCTTCGGACTGCGTGCCGATCAGCCAGGAGATCCACGCGAAGTACGCCTCCGGCATCCCGGCCGGCATGACGCGCGGTGCGGGGCCCGATGGCATGCCCGCCTGGGTGCCGCTGCCGCCGCCGACTGGAGCCGAAGCCGCACGTGCATTCAACTTCAAGGTCGACGCACGACTCGACGCCGTGGCCAAGCTGTGGGGCTACTCGAAGGGCATCGACAACGCCACCACCTGGGCCACGAGCGCGAACCCGCAGTTCGCGGCCGAAGGTCAAGCTCTCGCAGCCTGGCGCGACAAGGTCTGGAACTGGGTGGCATCGATCGATCCTGCGACGGCCGATGTCCGGGAGATTCCGAAGCCGCCGATGCGTCCTGGCACTGAATCCACGAACCCCAGCACCGGAGCCTGAACATGACCGCAGACGTTTTCGTCGTCACACAGACCGGCCTCGACGGTGCGACCAGCGCTGCCGGTGCCGGCATCTTCCTCCAGCTCACGACCTTCAAGGTCGGCACAGGCGTGGGCTACACGCCGACGAAGAGTGACACGGCCCTCCACGGCACGATCCTCTACTCGGACAACATCACAAGCTTCAGCACTGCGGCCGACGGGTCCCTGATCGTCAACTGCACCATCGACGTGAACGCGGGCCCCTTCGACTTCGGTGAGGTCGGGATCTACACGTCGACCGGCGCACTGTTCGCTCTCATGGCGCTGCCTCAGCTCGAGCACAAGTACACGGCACTGGGCTCGAACGTGGCTTCGACCTTCACGTTCCAGTGCTATCTGCGTCTCGGCCAGGCTGGCGGCATCATCCAGATCGTCACGGGCGGTGGTGGTGGGGGTGGCGGGGGCACCTCCAACTTCGTGTACTCGATGCAGACCGGCCAGCCGACTGCGCTGTGGGGCTCGAACAACTCCGGTGTCGACTCCTACGTCTGGAACCCGTCGAACTTCAACGTCAACACGGCGAAGGGCATCCAGTCGGGTGTCACCGGCTTCTACAACGCCGAAGGTCACACCTGGCACCGCGCCGACGGCACGACCGTCTTGGCAACGCTGGACACCGCGGGCGTGTTCCTGGCCAACAACGTCGGCACCATCAGCGACGAGCGCCTGAAGAAGGACCTCGTGGAGATCAACGACGACGAAGCCTTCGTCATCGCCTGCAACGCGCAGGGCCTGACCTACGAGCTGCTGTCCGAGCCCGGCATCCGTCGACCCGGTGTCAGCGCTCAGCAGTTCCAGAAGCTGATGGGCGAGGCCGTGCACACCACGGACGAGGGTCTGCTGTCGGTGCTCTACGGCCAGGCGGCACTCGCACTCCTGCCGTCCGTGGCTCGCAAGGTCCAGGCACTGATCGATGACGTGGAGACCATCAAGCGCAAGGTCCCGGCCCTGATGGAGTAAGCCATGACCATCAAGACGAGCGGGCAGCTGTTGCTCACAGAAATCGCTGCCGAGTTCGGAGGTACGGGAGCCCTCCGACTCACCGACTACTACCGTGGCGGTGCGCACGTCCCTTCGGGGACTGCGGCCGGCACAGGTAGCTCCCAAACGACCCCGTTGACACCGGCTGCCCCAGCGCAGATCAGTGCCAGCGGGCCGATCCAGATGTCTCAATTCTATGGCACGTCGCAAGCAGCGAATCCGATCTCGAGCGGTACGCTGACTGCGAATAACACGTCGAACATCGCGACGACAGCACCCAAGACCGCGCGGGCACAGGTGGGTCTCACCTACGACGGTCGCACCTTCACCGACGACGCACTCGGTCTCGTCTACCACGCGAACTGGTACGCTCCATACGTGGCTGGCGTGTCGGTGGTCGAGAACTTCTGGTTCCGCATCACCATCACGTCGGGTGCGTTGACGACTGGTGGCGGTGCTGGTTCCGGTGTCTGGTTCCAGGGTACTCACCTGTCGGATATCGCACCGGGTGCGAGCGCGCATACGTCCAATGCCCACCAGACCGACAGCCAGCACGCGGCCGGCTACATCGACATCAGCGCCACGAACGGGGGCGCGATCCTCGGTACGTGGAACTTCAGCTGCACGTCCTTCATCGACAGCGCCGACTAAGAGCGTCTAAGCCCTATCCATAGACTAGAGACCAAAGAGGAATCATGGCCGATTCAGTTGACATTGCGAGTGCCAACGACTTCACGGAAGAGAAGTTGGCTCTCCACCGGAATCGCAAAGAGGAGCAGGTCAGGCGAGGCACCTGTCTGTTCTGCAATGCAGTCATCGATCCGCAGAAGCTGTACTGCGACGATGACTGCAAAGAGGACTTCGAGCGCGAGCAACTCATCAAGCGCAAGACAACCCGCATGGCCAATCATCCCGGCCAGTACTGAACAAGGAGCAACAGATGCAACCCGTTCTTCCGGACCCGGCGACAAGCCCGCAGGCTTCGCTCACGGTCGAGATCGAAGCCTTCGCCGGCATGAACCAGATCAGGCGCAGTCTCGGCCGCGCAGTCGGTCTCTGGATCGGCACGAACCAGAACGAGAAGTTCGCCGTCATGCAGCCCGGCGACACCATCACCATCAGCGACAACATCAAGGCGTTCGTTGCCTACTCCGATGGTCCTCTCACCATTACGGTAAATGGAGATGGCGGCCCCGTAATCGCGATGCAGCAGATGCTGGTGCTCGATGCGCCTGCCACGACTGGCATCACGATCCACAACGCCGGGTCCTCGGTCGTGAATTTCAACATCGACTGGCTGGCGATCCCGGTGCCCGCTGTCTGACCAAGGAGCGACGCATGAAGCCCATTGACATCGAGTTTCGCGTCGCGGCCTCTCCACTCGTGGACATATTCGACAACGACCGGCGCCTGCTCCGGTTCCTGGACAACGACCTGTTCAAGATCCTCAGCGTCAGCGACACGAGTGTGGAGTTCCGCGACCTCGTGAACAAGCACCTGCGCGAGCTTCAGTATCCCGTCCCGATTCAGGCCGTCTTCGTCGACGGTCTCGAAGGCTACGAGACGGACTACCCGGAGTTCGTGCGCGTGCCTGTACTCATGATCTGCCCGCGCGATGCGACGGGTCAGCTCTACCCGACCAAGCACTAAAGCCTGGCGATCTCAACCTCACCACACATTGGAAAACAAATGAAGCGCATCGGCATTACGTGTGCCCTTGAATCCAACGGCGGCATGGACCTCTTCTCGAACAGCCTTGCACAGACTGCGGTCTTCCTGCTCCGGCTCTTCAAGAAGGCGGGGCATGCCGCCGTCCTGCTTTCGGGTCACGACAGTCCGGCACCGGACCTCAAGCTCAGCTCCTTCGGCATCGAGATCCAGGACGTCACGAACGCGTGGCCCGACCTCGATGTCGTGATCGTCTGCAACCGCAAGCTCTCGCTGACCGAGATCGCGACCTACAAGGCGAAGGGCACGAAGATCGTGCTGCACATCGGCGGCTCGCTGGCGCTCGACACGATGGCGTCGCTCATCAACGGCGCGCCGGGCTTCGGCTACGAGGACGCGAAGCTCTATGACCAGGTGTGGATGACGGTCGCGCAGGCCAAGTCGTGCCGCTCGTGGTGCGAGAACGTCTACGGCTGTCCAGTCGTGGTCGTGCCTCCGGTGTGGGAGCCGCTCTTCATCCCGAAGAGCTACGGCTTCCTCGAAGGCGGACCGCAGCCGCATCCCGAGGACGACATCCGTGGCTGGCAGATCGTGGTCAACGAGCCGCCTCACACAGTGAGCCGCTCGGTGCATTGGCCGCTCATGGCCATCCACCACGCGATGCTGGCGATGCCGAAGATGAATCGCGTGGTCGGCATCTACGTCAACCACGCGGCACAGCTCAGCTCCAACGTCCCGTTCGTGCACTTCCTGTCGAAGCTCGGCTTCCGACCCATGCCGCCGGGTGCCGATCTCTTCCTCATGGAGTCGACCGTCGGATTGCAGCTCGTGAGCAACCGCGCCGACATGATCGTGACCCACGACATCGAGGACGGTCTGGACTACTCGTGGTTCGAGGCTCTGTACGGTGGCTACCCGCTGATCCACTGCTCCGAGTTCCTGGGTCAAGGCTACCGTTACCATCGCTTCGACATGGGCGGTGCTGGCCTCCAGATCCGCAAGGCGATCGAGAGCCACGACCCGAAGCAGACGAAGGCTGACTTCCGGGACATGATGCCCCAGCTCCAGAACCAACAGGCCTACGAGGTGCTCCTGTGACCGACAAGAACAACAAGCCGAAGCCCATCCGCATCGGCATCACGATCCCCGACAATGCGAAGCTCGCGCTCGAGCAGGCGCTGTGGTCCAACGGCCTGGTCCAGAATGCGGTCTTCCTCTACCGCACGTTCGAGAAGCTGCCAGGCGTCAAGTGCTTCCTGCTCGGGTCCTTCCCGCTGGCCAAGGCCCTGAAGTGCGACCACACGGTCAAGGGCCCGGGCTACCTCGATGTCGTGATCGAGATGTCGGCGAAGATCGACCTGAAGTCGCGTCAAGCCTTCCAGGCACGCGGCGGCAAGGTCGTGCACTACGTGCCGGGCAACACGATGTTCCTCAACATGGACAACGCGGTCGGCGCGCCTGTGAACGCGGACGTGCCGCACGGCAACTACGACGCGGTGTGGCTGCTGCCGCACGTCAGTCCATCGAACTTCGCGTACTACGCGACGATGTACAAGTGCGGCATGGAAGTCGTGCCCATGGTCTGGAGTCCGGAGTTCATGCTCCCTGCCGCGAACAAGGAACAGGAGTGGCCTTCGTACCAGCCGCAGAAGCGCAAGGTCGTCGGCGTCTTCGAGCCCTCGTTCTCGACCGTGAAGACGCCGCATGTCCCGATCCTGATCGCCGACCGCTGCAACAGGCTCAATCCGGAGCAGGGCCCGATCATCGATGAAGTGCGGCTCTTCGGTACCGCAGGCCGTGTCGAAAACGACCCCGGTTTCCGGTCTTTCACTTCCGTCCTGGGAGTCGAAAACAGGCTCAATTTCACCGAGCGAATTCAAGCGAAAACAGCGTTTTCCGGCCTCGCCTGTGTCCTGAGTCACACTGTCGAAAATGGCCTGAATTACAACTGGTGGGAGGCACTTTACGCAGGCTACCCGCTGGTGCACAACAGCGACATCGTACAGGCCGGCTACAGGTACAAGAGCTGGAACATCGACGACGGCGCGGACATGCTGCACAACGTGCTGCGCAAGCACGATGATCCGCAGATCAGCGTCGCCTACAACTACGCTGCGAAGAACTGGCTGGCGAGGCTGGCTCCTGAAGTTGCGGCCAAGGACTACCTGGTGGCGCTGCAACGTCTCCTGGGAAGGAAACTCGGATGACGAACGAACGCGTCTTTGGAGTCGACGGCAACTGGTATCTGCATCGCGTGATCCACACGCAGATGTTCGAGCCGGAGGACGAGGCCGACTCTCAGGCCAGGCGTCTCATGGGCATGGTCTGCAAAGACGCGATCGCAGTTCAGGCGAAGCGCGTCGCCATCGCGTTCGATGCCGACAAGGTGTTCAGGTACAAGCTGTACCCCGACTACAAGTCGGGACGCAACGGCAAGGGCAAGGCCGAAAAGGAAGGACCGACGGCCAACCCGTATCTGCACCTGCCGTACATCATGGACTACTTCACAGACCGTGGAATCCATGTGGTGCAGACACGGAAGCACGAAGCCGATGATGTGCTCTGCACCTGGGCACACATCCATTCGAACTTCGTGGGCGGCACGCAGGACAAGGACGGCTACCAGTGGGTCATGGACGGCAAGTTCATGTACGACTCGAGTCGCAAGCCCGAGCCCGTGCGGATCAGGAGCGCTGAGGTCCTGGCTCACTTCGGTATCCCGCCTGCGGCCTGCATCGACTACCAGACGTTGGTCGGCGATCAGATCGACTCGATCCCGCAGCTCATGCGCAAGGACGAGGTGCTGGTAGGCCTCAAGCGTCACGGATCGATCCAGGCGTGGGCCAAAGCCGACCCGAAGTTCCTCAAGTTCTGTCGCAAGCACGTCGATGCGCTGAACCTGAATCGCAGGCTGGTACGCTTGATCCCGAACATCGAGGGCATCGGTGAGGTTCCGCCGATCAAGTGGAGCTCGAAGAAGACGACCGCGGCGTACGACGAGCTGCGGCGTGTCGCAGGTTCCAAGGTCAAGTCGCTGTTCTGAAGGCGTGAAAAAGGCCGCTGTCCAATCAAGGACAGCGGCCTTTTGTTTGCCTACTCGACTTCGGCTACGGCTGTTTAGCCCACCTTCCAGTTCGTGCCGTCGGAGAAGACGGGGATCGTGACGGCACCGGCGCCGGCCACGGTGGCACCGAAGGTCGGGCTGGTCGCATCCGACACCATGGCGCGCGTGCCCTTGCCGGCGTTGGCGGCCGTCGGGAGGGTCGCGACCGTGTAGATGCCGGGCAGGTTGGCAGGCGGCTGCACGATCACGAACGTGCCCACCGCGTCGGCGAACGTGGCGCCACCGGACACGACCTGGCCGTCGTTGTACACGATGGCCGGAGCCGCGTAGGTCACGACGGTCGAGACGTTGATGGCGAGCGTGATGGTCGAGCCGTTGGCCAGCGCCGAGTTCAGGTTGGCGAGATCGAGGCTGAACTTCCAGCTGCCGTCACCCTGGAGGGTGTACAGGCCCGGCGTGTCCATGCCGTACTGCGCGGCCATGACGCAGAACTGGGAACCCGAGGGCACGTCCGAGAAGGCCGTGACCCAGGGCACCTGGACCTTGGAGCTGGAGCCGGCCAGACCGGCCAGGAGCGCGGTGACCGCGGTGTACGTGAGAATCTTCATGGTCAGTCCTTGGGGGTTGAGGGAACAGAGGAAAGTGCCGCACGTGCCTTCGAGGTCAGCACGATGCAGTCCTGAAGGCCCAGTGCGGCGGGCCCATTCACGCGCTTGCGAAGTGCCAGCGCGTCCGACAGCATCACGGTTGTGATGTTGTCGTGCCACCACGCGACCGCAGCCTCGATGGGCGCGGTCCCGATGGTACGCATGAGTTCAGGCTGAGTCGAGAACGGGATGTCCGTCTTCTTCTCTGCCCTGAGGAAGTTGGCTGCGCCCGTGGTCTCGATCCAGCCGGAGCCGCGGTACTTCCAGCCATCGCCATCACGTATGTTGCCGAGGTTGTGAGCGCCCCAGGCACCGCCGTAAACGATGTTGGCGATCGCCTCCTGATCGGCAGCCTTCGGTGTCGCCGGATAGAACACGCCGTTGACGACGAGACCGGTCTTGCCACCCTGCGTCGTCAGCGTCTTCTGGTCGACGCGCCCGAACTGCAGCGCCTGCGAGACCGCGATGCGTTGAGTGCCGAAGGTCAGGAGCAAACCGTTCACGTTGTAGTTCAGGTTCTCCGCCGTCTCGGTCAGCATCGTCGACTCGTGGAGGCACTGACCGAGGAATTGCGCCATCTCTTCGTCGCCGCCATCGAACACGTCGTCGCTGAGGACGGTCGCGCAATGCGGTGCCCATGCAGCAGCGTGGATGTCGTCGACTCCGCAGAGGTGGAGGATCTTCTGCCAGCCGGCAGCGTCACGCGCCATCATGTTGTTTCCTTTCAGCCGTTGGTCGTCGGCGGTATCGCGAAGAAGGACTTGATGTACGACACGGTCGGACCTTTCAGTATCACGGCCTCTTCGTCGCCCACCATCCGATCTGGCTCAGCACCGGGCCTCTCTTCATACAGCTGGTATCGATAGATACCCGCGTAGGATGAAGAGGCTTTGATCTTGCAACCGGTTGCGGTCAAGTTCTCAGCCGTCGGGCAAAGAACGGTGCATCGCTTCCCGTCAAGCATGATCTCAACCGGTGTCTCCATCATTTCGTTGCTCCTTGGTCATCGACCTTCGTGGTCGTCGTCTGGCTCGGGTCCGTCTCCGTGGCGACACCGAGATGGCCGACGCACTCGTTGTAGTGCGCGACTACTTCGTTTGCGGCAGCTGCTTCTTCGTCAAGTTGGCGTGCAGTGCTTGCAGAAAGTCGGCACTGGAGACGGTCAGGGAGGGGTCCGACGCCGCCGGCTTGGGGCACGAGGCTACGACCGTCTGGATAGCCGGCGCAGGTGTTGGTGTCGACATCGACCCACAGGCCGTCAGCGCCGCCAGGGGCAAGAGGACGAGTGTCGACATCGAGAGCAGCTTGTTTCGCATGATTGACTTCCTTGAGTGCGGTTTGGTACTTCGTGGTGAGGCTCGCGATCTTGTCCTGATCGGCTTTTTCTTTCACGGCATTGGCTGCGTCGTGCTCTTGCAGAGCCTTCAACGCATCGGCAGCCATGTGCGTCTTCGTGTCGGCCCACACCTGCTTGTCGTGGTCGTAGTCCGACTGCAAGGCCGCGTACTTCGTGTCCGCCTTGCCCTGCGTGATGAGCGAGCCGTAGTGGTAGCCGAAGCCGAAGATGGCAGCGACCAGAGCCAGGATCGCGATGAGCTTGATCCAAACCATGTAGGGAGTCAGTGCGGTGGGCATGTCGTTCTCACTTGTAGTAGGTTCAGGACTTGTGGTCCGTGGGGCAGTGGTCGTCGGGACACGGGTACGTCGCGCAGGTGATGACGCTGAACTTGATGCCGTACCCGCGCATCAGCATGTCGAGGACCGCCACCACCTTGGCGATGAAGGCCACGATCAGGAACTCGGCCGCCCTGTTCTGGTTTCCGTCCCATGCGCTGACGACAGCGCCGACGCTGAAGCCGAACATGGTGACGATCTCGATCGCAATCGTCAGCGGCGCCGACTTCGTCATCGCGTTCGCCGTGCAGATCGAGTGAACGGCCGCAACCAATGCGACCGCGAACATGAGCATGAGTAGTGGTGTGTTCATGGCTGATCCTTTGCCGCATTCATGCGGTCGAAGACTTCGGAGTCGTGGTCTTCCTTCTCTTCGCGACCGGTGATGACGAGTCGGATGCGCTTCGCGACCATGGGGACGATCCAGGGCCAGAACGCCGAGAGCAGGAACGCCAGCGGGTACGGATTCTGGAGCGACTTGTCGTAGTGCGATCCGAGGTACGTCGCCACGTATGGACTGACGAGACCGCCGATCATCACCGAGATCATGCTGTTCACCACTGCGTCAGACTTCGACGCCGGGTGATTCTTCACGTAGACGATAGCCGCACCGAAGCCGCCGATGATCCAAACCCAGGGATCTTTGTGCTCGATGTGAGCAGCGACAGCTCCTTGCGCCCAGGCTTGGCCGCACACCAGGAGCAGGGTCAGTACAAGTTGACGGTTCATACGTCCTCCCTTCTCCTGATGAAATTGCGATCAACGATTCAGGCCGGTGACAAGCAGGCCGAGGTCGACGCCACCGATCGATCGCAGCGGCTGGAGGTTCAGGTGCGAGACCGACACCCCACTTTCGTTGAGATCGATCTTCGGGTCGCCAGGCTGCGGAGTCGGCAGGTCGTTCGGCAACTGCGTCGCCGTGAGACTGACGTCGCCGCCACCTCCACCGCCCGAAGACGGCACGTGAGTGACAACCCACACGGCACCGTCTTCGGGGAAGACGTCGGCACTGTCCTGCAGGTGACCGTTCTTCCACACCGTGTAGCCGGGCGGGAAGCTCGCGCTTGACTCGACGTTGACGAAAATCTGCAAGATGGCACCGACGGCGATGACGTTGCAGACCTCACGGAAGCCGAGGCCCAGCTTCCACTTCACGGCGAGGCCTGTGCTGGCCCGTGTGTGTTCGGTCGTCGGCAGCAAGACCCAAAGCCCTGCCACCGAAGAGGCCGAGGGCTGGGTCAAGACGCAGACAAGATCCTGTGGGCCGACGATGCCGAAGTCAACGACCCACGGGATACCGAGAGAGACCGGGCCGGTGTTCGCATTGAACGTGACGGCGGCCGGTTGAAGGAAGGTTGGTGCTGGGGTTGTCATCCCTACTCCTTATGTGCATGTGATCCATGAGCTCGTGGCCGACGACCAGTACTTCGCGGGCTTCGAAACCCAGGCGCTTCCATTCCAGACCTTCCGGGGCTTGCCTGTCACCCAGCTCGTGCCGTTCCAGACCTTGACGACACCTTGCGCAGTGCTTGTGCTTCGCGGTCCAATCGTGCTCGGATCGAAGTAGTCGGCGTCGACAAAGCCTCGCTTGAAGAACGCCATGCCATCGTTGTCGTAGCTTGCGCTTTGACGACGGCGACGCGGGGTCACCACACGATTCCGAATCACGCGGAGGTAGGCCGGGAAGCTGAACGTGGACCCGAGACTGTCGGTCGCGGTAACGACGACGGTCGACAGGGTCTCACCCTTCTGTGCCTGGTAGACCAGCGTGGGCGAGTTGGTGCCGACATTGACGCCATTGACCGTCCACTGGTAGCTGACGGTCCCCGAGTTGTTGGCCGCCGTCGTCGTGAACGTGGCGAACTGTCCGACGCTGACGACCTGCGATGCGGGAGTCGTGACGGTCAGGGCTGTCGGGTTCGGATAGAGGACGATGATCGCAGCGCTGGTGTCCGAGATCGCGGGGTCAACCGATGTCCACGTCGCGCTCAGCGTCGATCCACCACCCGACGTAATCAACAGGTGACAGTTGTCCGTCGGGATGTTCAGCGAGCCATTGAGGTACTGAATGTCGTCAGTCCATCCAGCTGGCGGCGTGATCGTGTCTGTAGAGCCGACTGTGTTCTCGTGGCAACGCGCACCGAATGCGAGGTCACCGACTTGAACGTTGCCAACCGTGGTGACCGTGATGGTCTGACTGGAGTTGTTCTGGTCGAGCTTGCCGTAGGTACGAATCGCCACGCCCTGCGGCGCACCGGTGACGATGTAGACGCGAACAATACCGTCCGAACCGCCAAAGACTTGCGGCGGTACGAACGTGTACGTACCAGGCATGGCGTTGACGAATTGGCCGAAGCCACCCATCGTACCGCCAGAGCTGAAGAACGGGTTGTAGGCGCCGTTGACTCGACTGGCTGTTCGGCCGGAACCATCCGGCTGGATAATGCCGACGTCACCGTAAGCGAAGTTCTGGACGCCGTTGAAGTAAACAAGGATCGTCTCGCCGCCAGAGCACTTGAAGCTCTGGTTCCCCGACTCCACGTTGTATCCAGCTCCCGTGGAGTTCGCGGCGTAGACCAGTGTAGTCGCGAGTGCCATGGTCAGTTCAGCTCACTGGTTGGTCCTGGCTTTACAGGTTGGAATGGCACTGATGAGACATCAGCTCGAAGGCGACAGTCGTGACCGTCACGTTGGCCGTGCCGTTCGACATCGCCAGCTCCTGACCCATGAATGCGGTGTTGAGAGGCAGGGTCGAACCCGTGATGAACGAATCCACGAGAACGCTGCCGGTCAGCACGTCGGTCAGCTTGTAGCCGATAGTGCTGCCGTTCGGGTCGCAGGCCATCTCGAAGTCGTAGGTTGCGCCAGCGGCCAGCGCCGAGCCCAGGGTGATCGCGTTCTTGACGGCGGTGCCGGCGTTGACGACCACAAGGCTCAGGGTCGAGGCCGAGTCCGTCGTGTCATGCCAGAGGCCGATACCGTTGCCGGTCAGGGTGTCGGAGATCACGTAGCCGGAGTTCGAATCGTTGAGACCGACGAACAGGCGAACGGTCGCGGCGGCCCAAAGGCCGACAGCGAAGCGCGCATGGAACTGGAAGCCACCCTGCCCGCTGGCATTGCCGCGCCAGTAGCGCTTTTCAGCTGTCGCCGTGCGAAGACCGAGGACCTGATTGGTCGTCGTCACCACGTTGGCCCAGCGCGTGCGCTTCTGCTGCGCGTAGATACCGGCCGACGGGGTCGGGTGGCTGACCGTACCGCCAGAGGTCCAACCGACGCCGATGTTGAGACCGACGGTGGAGCCCGTGTTCGGGAAGTAGCAGCTGTAGCCGGACGAGGACAGACGCTCCTGGAAGCGACGGAACTGGCCGTCAGGCGCAACCCACAGAGGCACCATGCGTTGAGCGACGGTACCGCTGTAGATCGCAAGCGTGCTCGGATCGGGGGCGGCCGGCGCGTCGACTGTGGTCGCGGCCAGCGTGAGGCGATAGCCCACACCGGTCTGCTTGGGTGTCCCGTCCGAACCGAAGTACGTCCAGTAGCCGCTCGCGTCGAGGATCACGCGCTCGCCGAAGCCGAGTGTGCCGGCCCACAGGCGGACCACGTTGGTGCCGTCGTAGAACTCGACGCGGATCGCATTGTTGACCGACGACGAATCGTTGGCGACGATCAGGCCAGTGACGTTGCGACACGTGGATGCCGCAGGGGACGCGACCACGGTGGTCGTCGTCGCGGTCGTGATCTGCGTCACGGCGGGGCCGCCGACACCGGTTGCAGCGGGTGTCGACTGGCTCACGTCCACGTAAGACGCCTGCACATCGATTGCGCCGGCAGAGCCCGTGACGACGCGGATGATGGCAGTTGTGGAATTCAGATTGAGCATGTCAGTACCTTAGTTTGTGTCGATCCAGATGTCACCAACCGCAGGATTTGCCGGCGCGGTCGTACCCACCGACACCGATGCCTCCGGGTGCCAATAGGTTCCGTCCCAGTAGACAGGACGGCCCAGCGTTGACGACCACGCCTGATAGCCGGTAGTACCGGGGTTAGGCGTCGTGTCACCAGCGGCCACAGCCACCGTGGCAGGATTGACCGTGGACCAGACCGGCGCAGAGCTGGAGCCCTGCGAGGTCAGCACCTGTCCGCTCGTGCCGTAGTTCGCACCCGAGAGACCCCAGGCACCGGCGCCCGTGAAACGCAGACGCTCTGTGCTGTTCGTGTAGAACCGCATGTCAGCGTTTGCACGCTGGACGAGCTGCGCGATGGACGACGAATCCTGACGGAACAGGAAGCCCGAGGTGCCGATGACGTTGCCGTTACCCGCGATTTCGATGCTGCCGTTCTGAGCACTGGGTGCCGCAACGCTGAACAGCGGAGATCCTGCCGCCGACGTGAGTGCGAGGTTGCCAGTCAGCGTGTTCGACCACTGACTGTCTCCACGCAGGAACATCGTCGAGTCGGCAGTGCCCGTGCCCAGCGCCGCCGGGCTGACTACGTCAGTCGACAGCAGCTGGCACAGGTCCCCATTCGCATCGATGTAGATTGGAAGTCGATTTGCCATAGCGTTCCCTCATTCAAAAGCCATGGCCTCCTTAGGTCAGACGGATAGGCACGGGCGCCGGTTCGATCTGGAGCTGCGTCGTCGACAGAGCCTTGCCGACGTAGACGAGGTAACCCGTCGTCGGAGCAGTGGCGGTGATGCCACCGGCTGTGCCGTTCGACAGGAAGTACTTCGCGCCCGCGGTCAGGCCACCCGAGCCGCCGGTCACGACGTCCCACTGGGCAGTTGTCGCCGTCAGCACACCATCGGTCGCGATGTTGCCGGCCGCACCGTTGTTCACCGACGTGTCGAGGACGAGACCGGTGACGAGACGCGTGGCCGAGGCATTGGCTTGCGCCAGCTTGAACGTGCCCGATGCATCCGAGTAGACCGCACGACCGATGACGACCGTCGAGCCCTGGTTGTTCGTCAGCGACGTCTGCACGACAGCCGCGACAGAGGACACGGTCGTACCGCTCGTGATGCGGCCGTATGTGTCGACCGTCACCTGGTTGTACGTGCCCGGGGTCGCGATGACGCCAGAGGCCAAGTCGAGGGTGGGGTTGCCTGCAGCGCCGTCGCCATTGGAGACCGTGATGCGGCTGGAGCTTGCGGTCGCGACGCTGCGGTTCGCGAACGTGTTGGCACCCGTCTGCGCGACGATGCCGTTGCCAGCCAGGGCCGCGATGTTGGTCAGGCTCGTGCTCGAGGCCTGCGCACCCACATCGGCAGCGGTCGCAGTCGCGCCCGTCGTGACCCGACCGTAGGTGTCGACCGTGAGCTTCGTGTACGTGCCCGGCGAGACGATGCCGGATGCGAGATCGATGCCCGAACCGCCGACGACGATACGACCCGAGTTCGCAGTCACGACCGACACGACGTTGCCGCTGATGCTGATGCCGTTGCCTTGCGACAGGTCGGTACCCTTGTTCAGCTGCGTGAACGTGATCGCGGTCGTGCCGACGGTGACGGCGCCGTTGTTGTTGCAGATCCACAGCGAGCCACCGTTGGAGGTGCCGGCCGTGTCGACGACGATGAAGGCACCGGTGAACTCGGCGCTCTGATCCATGTCGACATGGCGCGTCAGGATGTACGGGTGCGTGCCGTCCCCCAGCTGCGTCAGCGTGTACAGGCCGTTGTTGGCTTGGGTCGCCTCGTTCTTGACGAAGACGACCATGCCCACCGTGGTGGCCACGCCGTCAACCGTCAGCGCGCCGTTGGCAGTCGCCGTCAGGGTCGCACCCACGCCGGCCGTGCCGTTCGAGTACGTATTGGTCGGGAGAGCCGCGGTCGTCGCAACCCACGCGGTCGGCTTCTGCTGCAGACCCTGCGCGATGTTGTCCACGTACTGCTTCGTTGCAGCCTGGAGAGCCGCAACAGGATCGGCAGCCAGGGTCACGGTGCCCGTGAATGTCGCACCAGCGCCACCGGAGAGCTGCGCGTAACGCGAGTCCACCAGGCTGCTGATGTCGGCAGCGAGAACTGCGGTCGTGCCCGAGACACGGCCGTAGGTGTCCCTCGTGAACTTGAGGAACGAGCCGGTGCCGCCGTCGGTCAGAGTTGCGAGGTCGAGGGTCGGATTGCCGCCCGAGCCGTTGGCATTCGCAACCGTCAGGCGCGCAGTCGACGCGACAGCGATCGAGACATCGGTGAACGTGTTGGTGCCGGTCTGGACCATGAGGCCGGTGCTGTTCAGCGCCGCCAGGGCATCGAGACGCGCAGACCAGGCCTGCGTGTTGGTGCCGATCGTGAGACCCAGGTTGGCGACTGCACCAGACTGTGTCGTCGCTCCCGTACCACCCTGAGCGATGGCAAGGAAGTCGCCCGACAACATCTGGCACATGTCGTTGTTCGAGTCGATGTAGAGAGGAAGAACTGCGGCCATTGACTTTCTCCTAGTTGGCCGCCCACCGCGGCCTAGTTGTTACGCAAGCCGGATCACCGGCTGAAGATCGAGAACGAATTCTGTGGCGCTCAAGGCGTAACCTACCGGAACGAGGTAGGAACTCGAAGGGGCACCCTCCGACGTGACCGTAGAACGCAGAGCACCCGGAACATGGAGGTCCAAGAAGTACCTCTGTCCGGGTTGGAGACCACCGACATCACCCGTGATCTGCTGCCACTGGAGTGCGGTGAGGACGAGGCTCCCCTCGACCAGGAAGTTACCAACGCCCAGCCAAGGCAGGACGCTCGAGTCAGCGTAGAGGCCGATGACGCGACGACCGACAAGATTGCCGATGGCGCCGAGGACCTGTGTGGGACTCGAAAGGAAGACAGGGGTGCCGGGATTCATGTCGGCACCGGTGTTGTTCTGGTACGAGTAGTACGTGTTGGCGCCTTCCAGCGCCTGCGTCACCTGGCCCTGGAGCTTGCCCAGGGCCTGGCCGACGGTATCGCCGTTTTGTACAGGCACGGCGTTGCCTGGATCGAAGCCCGACAGTGTGTTCGGTGCCTTCGTCGGATCTTGCGCCTTGACCTTCCCTCCCACGATTGGTAGCGTGGTCGAGTCGAGGTCGGCGTCAGTTACGATGGCGACCATGAGCTTGTTCCTTTAACGTGGGCGATCGGCCTTGCCGTCCAACTTGTCGTAGATGCGATTCAGCATCTCGTGCATCTGCGCCTGGTGCTGTGTGAACATGGCTTCCAGGCGTTGGACGTGGCCGGAGAAGTCGTCCCTGCGAACGTAGTCCCTGGCGATGGCCTTGTTGAGCTCGAGCATGTCCTCGCGGAGTTTGTCGATTGCGCCCCACATGGCTTTCAAGAGAAAGCCGCCGAGAAAGGCGACGACGGCGAAAAGACCGTCGACCAGCAGAGTGGCGATGTCGAAGTGTTCCATGGCGTTTGCTGTCCGTCGTCAGTTGGAGGGAGCAAGAGGACTGAGCTGGATCGTGACGCGCTTGGCGCCGTACTTCCTGTACATGGGAACCATGAGGCGGCCCCACGCGGTGAGCTCGGTCGCATCGTTGCCGGTATAGCGTCCGCACTTGTTGCTCATGGCGAAGCCGCCGACGTCGGTGCTGCTGCAGGCTGCACCATTGTTGTCATCCCACGACCAGGGCATCCAACCCCAGCCGGCGGCCTCCGCATCGGCAACCAGCTGCTCGGCCGGCACCTGCGTCTGCGACGGTCCTGTCTTCAGAGGGCCGAACTCGCCGATCATGATCGGCAGCTTCGTGGCCTTCAGGTCGTACATGGCCTTGGAGTAGCTCTGCATCCAGGGCTGCAGCGGGATCGCTGCCGTCGTCGCAGTTGCGGGAATGGGGACGTGCCACGAACCGTAGATGTGGACCGAGAACAGGATGTTCTTCAGCGGATCGGAATCGAACACGGCCTGGCCGTCGCGCACGATGGTACCGGCGTCCTGTCCGCAGTTGCCGGCATCGATCACCAGCGTACCCGTGTAGCCGCCGGCACGCATCCGACTGATGGCTCCGATGTTCGAGTCGCGCCAGACGTAGGTCGGCACGTTCGACACGCGCTTGGTCACGGGGTCTGTGACCGCCATGACAGTACCGGGACCCCACTCGTTGGCGATGTTGATGAGGCCGAGAGTGTTCAGGCGTGTCCACGTCGAAGCCTGCGCGATCCACGTGTCCACGATGGCGGTCAGGTACGACGGGTCCGTCTTGCACGTGCCGACCCAGCTGGAAGGCATGGGCACGATGCCCTTGTCCAGCATCTCTGTCTGGACGATGTTCCAGTTGTAGGTCGTGGAGTTCGCGAAGTTGAGGACGAGGCGCTCGGTGTTCGCGCCCGTGAGCGGGACACCCTCCTTCGATCCACCACTGTCCCAGTGATTGCGGTTGAGACCGCGAATGCGGAACTCGTTGCCCGCCGGATCGTAGAGCTTGTAGCTGTCATCCGTCGACTGGACGCTGAGCTGCGTGCTCGGCTTCGCCACGTAGAAGCCGGCACCGGAGGCCGGACGAGGCGGATCGATGACGCAGTACTGGCCCGCGACCGCGGCATTCAGGGTCGCGACCGCGAGGGTGAGAAATGTGATGAGGCGCTTCATGAAACTTCCTTGATCCACGGCGAGATCGTTGGGAGGGGAATAGATGGGATGAAATTGATGCTTCACCCCATCCATTGTAAGCTTCATGTAAGCGCTCTAGGTGCTTCCCAGCAACCCGTTAACCGAGCGTTTGCGTCGAGACGCGACCCCAACCCATGTGCGGTGCCCACGCTTTTGCGCTCGTCGTCGACCCGGCATTGACCGGATCGTAGAAGAACGAGGCGTCGGTTCGTGCACCGAAGTAGCCGCCCTTCGTGTCGTAGGCGAGCTGCCAACCGAACGCGAACTCGGGCACGCAGGTCATACGCTTGGTCGGGTCCGAGTTCGGTTGACCCAGCGTCAGATAGGCCCAACCCGTCGGCGGACTCAGCGCCACAGACTGCGTGACCGAGAGACCGTCGCTGTTCGTGACCACAAGGTTGTAGGTGCCGAACTTGATGCCCGCGACCGTCACGGTAACAGTGATGATGCCGTCAGCCCACGAGAGGACAGGCTGCAGCACGCCACCGATGTAGACCGAGCCCGTCGTCTGGCTAGCGTGGTAGTGAGCGCCGTTGATCGTCAGCACCGATCCTTCAGCTGGCGACGTCGAGCTCAGGCTCGTGATCGTCGGCATCGGGGGCAGCGTCGTGAACGTGGAACCACCGACCAGGACGTTCGAGTTACCGCCCGTGTTGACCTGACAGAACGCGTAGTGGTAGGTCGTGTTCGACGCACCGTTGAGCAGCTGAACCGACACGGAGCCGGTGGCACCGACCGTCGTGGACCCGGCTGCTGTTGCTGCACCAGTCGAGTCTTGGCCCGCGATGATCTGCGTATCGGTCGGGGTCGAGCCGACATAGCCGACGGCGTAGAGAGTACCGGCGCCACTGTCGGTAACGCAGGTCACGGTCGCACCGACAGACGTGGGAGTGCTTTCGCTCGGCGAGGTCAGGGTCGCTGCGGGCAGTGGTGCTCCGGGCTTGATCGCGACTGCGAAGTTCATGCCCTCATAGTTCACCGTGTCACCGGAGAACGCAGGACTGATCGCTGTCGTCGCACTCGTCACCAGGGTCGCCATCGCATAGCCGCCAGGACCCACGTAGCCGATGCCGCCCGAGGTCCAGGTGCCACCCTGTGTCGGCAACGTCGACGCCGTGATCGTGGAGTGGACGTTGCCGATGCAGAGGACCAGGAGTTCCGGCGTGACTGCGAACGGCCCGACGGAACCTACCCCGTAGAGAGTGCCATACGAGCCGTCGGTCTTCGTTACGTCGACGGTGGCGCTGTAGAGGTTCGCCCACTCGTCGATGAACTGGATGCCGACTTCACCCGTGGCCGACGGGGTCACGGTGATCGTGTGAGATCCCGCGACTGCGTTGAGGATCAGGTAGAAGTAGGCGCTCCAGCCAGTGTCGCCGTTGGTGGCCGTGGCCACGGGAGTGATCGGACTCCCGTTGTGGGTCACTGAGGTCAGAGCCACCGATGAGTTGACGCCGACCAGCAGGGCCGACCCGAGAGCGACGCCTGTACGGGTCAGGCTGCCTCCACTCGGAATGTCGACTCCTGCAGTCGGAGTCCCTACGCGGACGGGTGCTGTCATGTGAGAACTCCTTCAGTTGCACCGATTGTCTTGGCAGAGCCAGGCCGTGTGATCCCGTAGATGTCGGTCGTGACTCCGCTGATGATGTCCGCCACAGTCGTTGCGGCCAGGGCCGGCGATCCGGACTGCAGGCTGTAGTCGCCTCCAGCTTGCGGGTTGTTGAACTTCGGATCACCGTAGATGGACTGCGCGTCGATCGACCAGCCGGTTGTCGTCTGCCCCATCGGATCGAAGTACACGTTCTGACTTGCGGTCAGGCCCGTGTCCGTCGACGCATTGAGCGTGTACCAGTACTGCGTCAGCGCTGTGCCTGTCCGACCTTGACGCATACGCAGGATGTTGTGGTTGAACTTGACCGTCCCGTTGGCACTGTCCATGTTGCCGTCCATGAGGACGCCAGCCGACGGTGTGCCTTCCGAGTTGACCACGTCCCACGCATCGAACGTGTTGTACTCGACACGGATGTCGATGCCAGTGACCTGTGCGGGAGAGAAGCGGATGATCGAGAAGCCCGAATTCCAGCACACGTTGTCCCAGGCCTGATAGCCGGTGGTCGACTCGCCGATGTTGAGGCAGTACTTCGCCACGTCGTGAACCACGTTGTGGTGGACGAGGTTGCCGTACATGTACTTCGAGTTGCCGCCCTGCCAGTAGAACTGGATGCCGGAGCCGCCAGTGCAGTTGAACACCCAGTTGTAGCAGATCTCGATGTTGAAGCTGGCGTTGTCGTAGCCGGTACCACCGGAGACGCCACCGAAGTACATCCCGTGGTTCTGGAGATCGGACAGGCCCTGGATGTCGTGGCACTTGTTGAACGCGATGTAGCAGTTCGATCCCTGACCACCGATGGCGCTCGAGTTCAGGAACGAGGACGAACCAGCGATCCACGGACCGCAGTCGTTGTTGGTGACGATCCAGTGGTCAGCTCCATTCTGGAGATTGATCGGGGCACCGTCGCGGTCAGAGCCCGCACCGATGTCGATCCGCAGGTTCGTCACCTGCACGTACTGACCCCAGCCTGCCTGCGCGCGGGCCGAGTCGCAACCCTGGATGCCACCCTTGCCGGTGAACGAGCAATGCACGTCCTCGCCGGGGTAGCCCATGATCGTGATGTAGCCGTGACCAGTCGCACCCGTGGGTGCAGTACCGGTGCCAGCGAACGGCGAGACCGAGGGTCGCGGGAAGGCCAGGAAGCGCCCGTCCTCACCAACCTGATCCGTCCACGTGCCGGCATTGCCACGCATACAGATCATGTCACCAGGCTTGAGCGTTGCCCAAATGCCGGTGTAGGTGTTGCTGGTGGTGTTGAAGAACTGCGCGTAGCGATACGGATGCGTCACGTCATCGACGACACCCGTTCCGTCGTTGCCGGCCGGAGAGCAGAAGTAGACGTGACCCGGCTGCGACACATAGGCACCGACCAGGACGTTGGTCCGCACGCCATTGACCGTGACCGAGATGTCGAGCGCGTGGCCCGGCGTGAAGCCCGCGGCATTGCCCGGCTGGATGCAGAGCTCCAGCAGCTCCAGTGCCGAGTAGACCCGGCTGGTCTTCATGTAGCGGTAGGTCGAAGCCTGATGCCACGCATTGTCGCCCAGCGGATCGCGGAACCAGAACTGCGTGCCTGTCGAAGTGCCGAGGCCGACGGGCGTGCCGAGGCTGTAGCCGAAGACCGAGAGCGGGAAGCCCTGGCCGTTCTCACCGTTGATGAAGGAACCAGCCTTGAGGCTCAGACCCACGATGGTCGGAGTCGTGACGCGACCCGCAGGACGATTGCCCACCGGATACAGCGTGTCCTTGAAGCCGTCGAAGTTGACAGTCAGGAGACCACCCCAGGTCTTGTCCACGATGTCCGGAGTCGGAGGCGGCGCCGGAGTCGTGTTCAGCGTGATGGTGGCGACACGACCCCAGCCGAAGCCAGGAGCCCACGCCTGGGCGCTGAAGCCGGTGAGCCCCGAGTTCGGAATGTAGACGACTGTGCCGTCGGGCAGGACCTCGACGAGATCGGACTCGGTGTCGTATGCGATCTGCCAGCCGGGTTGCAGCTTGCGCAGCGCCGGGAGACGATATGCATCCGCAGCCTGCACGCCCATCGTGGTCGTGGCCCAGCCAGTCTGAGCACCGAGACCACTGATGGTCACGACGTTGGTCGTGATGCCACCTGTCATGTCGATGTAGAGGGGCAACGGATGGTCGAAACCGTTGGTACCGCGATCCAGCGAGGCGAGCACGATCAGGGTGTCGGACCAAGACATCACTGTCTGTGCGACACCACCGAGGTACACGACCTTCGATCCTTGCGAGGCCCCGAAGTTCACGCCGTTGAGGGTCAACGTACCTTGATACTTCGGATTCGACGGGCTGGTCGAGTTGATGAGGGGAGCTGTGGTCGAACCCTTGAGCGCGACGGCCAGCATCGCGTATGGCTTGCTGGACCCGAAGCTCCAACCTGGCATGAACGTGCCGGTCGATGTCGTCAGCAGCGATGCTGTTCGCAGCTGCATGAAGATCGTCTCGTCGTTCTGGACCAGAGTCTCCGTGAAACCAGAGTCCACGGTCGGCGTCACCACGCTCTCCGGCCATGCAGCAAGGAAACCCAGCACTTCGTCGTTGGTGAACGTGGTCGGGCCAACAGACAGCACCGGATCCACCGGACCTGTGTCGTTGTCCGTGACTTGGTACACGGCATCGAACACAGTGGAGGTGAAGCCACCGCGCTCGAAGAGAGCTGCCATGAGCTGGAAGTTCGAGCTCTTGGCGAACGTCACCGTCGGCTTCGCACCGATCGAAGCCGAGTTGGCGACGCAGTACCAGACGCTGATGCACTGGTTCGAGCCGTTGATCTGCCCGATCTCCTGCCAGTCATTGCCCAGGTCGTCGCTGACGGTGACGAGATAGGCACTGCCGTTGCGGGTGCCGAACATGGCGAAGAGTACGGAGCCGGCTTGGATGTTGTTCGTGTACTGCTTGACGACATTGACTGTCGTGTCGGCAGATCCGGCGTAGATGTCTTGCAAGCGCGTGATACTCATACGCCAACTCCTTGGAAGGGTCCAATGTCATTCTTCGTACCGATGGGTGTGCCGGTTCCGGTCTGAGGCCGCGGCATGCCGAAGAAGTCGTTTGCGATCGCGATCAGTTCGGCCTGTGTGACCGCGTTGAGCACAGGCGAACCTGCTTGGACAACGAAGTCTTCGGGCAGGACCGGGGTACTCGAGGCAAACAGCGGGTTGCCGACGACCGGACTGGTATCCGAGCTCGGTGGGCTCTTCAACGCATCCGGATCGTAGTACAGGTTGTTCAGCGGAGCCATCTGACCATTCGAGACCGAGTAGGCGTTGTCGGTCATGAAGTCGTTGTCAGCTCGTGGCACTCCGCGGTTCGCTGCGAGCACAAGGATGTTGTGCTGGATCGGATAGACGGTAGCAGGATCGAGTGCGTTGTCGTTGTTGACGATGCCCTGCGCCGCACCTGAGCCCGTGTAGCAGTTGTAGAACAGGTTGTGAAGGCAACGGAAGAAAGCGCCCGAGCCGCCTGCCGAGTTCGTGCGGAACCCATTGAGTCCTGTGTTGAGAACCACGTTGTCCCAAGCCGTACCCTCCCAAAAAGAGTCGGCGAAGTTGATGCCGTACTTGCGGCATCCGTTGATGTAGTTGTGATGGACCTGGATGCCCAAGAACTTCGCGTTCGTGCCCGACGCAGCCGAGTTGTAGAACTGGATGGCAGACCCGCCGGTCTGGAGCTCAGGGGCGTTCTCCAGCCGGTTGTAGGAGACCTCGACCTGTTGTGCGCATTGGTTGTAGCCGCTGCCGTTGTTGCCGCCGTCGAAGTAGATCAGGTGGTTCTCGTTGGCGCTCGTGCTCGGGTTGTTCTTGTCGCACTCGATGTCGTGGATGTAGCAGAACTTGACCTTGATGTTCGTGCCGTCACCCGCAACGCCACCAGCCTTGGCATTGCTCGGACTCACCAGGGTCGAGGGCCAGGGGCCCATCTCGCAGCCGTAGACGCGAGTGTTGTTCGCCCCGTACTGGAAGTTGACCATGCCGGCGTCGCCACGGCTGGTCTCGTTGCAGGTCATCACCCAGTTGCTGACCGACCAGTACTGGCCATAGGTGCCGGCGTAGGCGCTGTTGACGCCCTGGATGCAACCGCCGCCGCCCGGAGGATCGTTGTAGTACACGGTCTCCGGCGCCTGTCCACCGATGGGACCCGGGTACGCGTCGAAGGCGATGTAGCCGTGACCGACGGCTCCGGTCGGCGCCGATCCCGTATGCGAACGGAAGCGACAGAACCGGTTGTCGAAGCCGACTTGATCCGACCAGGGCGTTCCGGTTTCGCGCGGAATGATCGTGTCACCCGCGCGAAGGCCTGCGTCGCCGCTGTCGGTGGTTGCATTCCACAGCGAGTAGAAGCTGGACGAAGTGCCCGTCCAGTGCTGGACGTAGCGGTGCGGCTTCGACATGTCATCGGGCTTGCCCGTTGCGTCGTTGCCGATCACGTTGTCGACGTACCAGAAGCGACCCGGGTTCGGCGTGAACTGGCCGACCAGGATGTTCGAGTCGACGCCGTTGACCACGAGCTTCCAGTCGCAGGCCGCACCGTCGACGATGGCACCACCGAAGTTCCCGACCTGGACACAGAGCTCCTGAACCTGGTGAGTCGCGAACACCTTCGACTGCGTGAGGTAGCGATAGTTCGCTACCTCGTGCCACTGGTTGTCGCCCAGCGGATTGCGGCAGAAAGCGCGAACACCAGAGCTCAGACCCATGTGATCGGGCCGGCCGAAGCTGTAGCCGTAGAAGCGGATGAAGCCACCGAGCCCGTTGTAGTTGTTGACCATCGAGGTCGACAACTTGTCCGTGTCCAGCAGCACCGGCAACGTCTGGAACGCCGTCGGCTTGTCGCCTGCGGGGTACAGCGTATACGCGTTCCCGTCGGCCGAAGCCAGAGTCGTGTAGGTGTGGTCCTGGATGTTCGGAGCCACGAGGGCATCCGTGCTGGACTTCAGTGCCGTCGAGACCGCAGGCATCGTCGACGTGCGGTTGCCCGTGTAGGCGACGAAGTTGCGGTAGTTGATGGCCGAGGTCGTGACCGTGGCGCTGATGGCACCGAGACGCAGCTCGTAGGCTCCGAAGTCCCCGGGCTCGCTCACGTTCACCTGCGAAGACTGCACCTGCGTGCCGTTGTCCCACAGGGTCATGACCGGCGAGACACTCCGATCGGCGATGAAGCCGACCTGATGCTCTGCCGTGTCGATGAGATGCGAACCGTCGGACAGCTGCGAGTAGGTGGCGAAGCCGTTCGTCGTCGTGTAGGCCTCGATCGCATTCGGACTCGACTCGTAGTGCAGGACGGTCGCGTTGTTGCCGCTGCCGTTGAGGAACGCATCGTCACAACCGACGATGGTGTTCGCGTCCTGGATGCGCCAGAAGTCGTAGTTCGTCATGAACGACAGCGCATTGGCGCCAACCATCGGCGCGTGCATGTAGTCGTCCACACCGTCGAAGTGCAGCTCGTTCAGGTAGAGCCCCTTGTCGACGATCTTCGGCTGCTTCGACGCCGTCGCCTGCACGATGTGGCGGCCGTTGCCCGACTGATCGTACCAGGTCGTGACGTAGCCAGAACCCGAACCGACGAAGGTCATGAGGGCGCCGGTGTCGATGTTGCCTGCTGCGTCAGCACCGATGTCGAGTTCCGTGTTGTCCGAGTCGCGACGGACACGCATCAGTGGTGAGCCGAGGTACGACGAGACGAGGACGGTGAAGCTGCAGGCGATCGCCATACCAGTTGTGTAACTGTCGAGCGGCAGTCCACTGGGCGGCGGGGGCGGGGGCGGCGCACCCCCGGACTCGATGATGAAGAAGATCATGCTGCACGCAGGATGGTCATGATGAAGGAGATGTCAACACAGCTCGAGTTCGAGGTCACGGTCATCGTGATCGTGTCGCCCTTCTTGAACGTGTTGCCCGACGTGTGCGACTGCGTGTTCGCAGCCGTCGTGACCGAGTTCGCGGTACCTCCGATTTGCGTTCCGTTGATTGCGAAGGCCAGTGTGCAGGAGCCCGATGCGCACTTGGTCAGCGTCTGCGTGATGATGCCGTCGTACTGGGCACTGAGCACCAGCGTCAGCGTCTCGTTCGCGACCGTGCGATAGATCCCAGGCCACTCCTCGACCTGCAGCATCGGACCATTCGGCTGATTCGCGCAGAGGAGCGCGGCCGTCGAGGTCAGGTACTTCTGCGCGCCGAATGTGCCGGTCGTGTTCCACCACTCGTTGAGGCTGTTCGCTCCCTGCTCGAGGCTGTAGGAGTGCATCTCCAGGTACTTGGCCCTCGCCTTCGCGGGATCGATCTTGGCGATGGCATCGATGACCCATGGCATCGGCGTCGGCCAGAAGCCACCGTTCTGGTACGTGCCGTAGGCCGTGGTGATGAAGTACGTCTGGTAGCAGGCGACACCCGGGTTGTAGTCCGTCGCCTTGTCGATCGAACGGATGCCACCACGGAAGTAGTTGTCCGTCGTCGATGTCAGCGCGTAGTACAGGTAGTTCCCGATGGCGCGTGCGTCAGCTTCGCTCACGATGTCGCACCACACCAGATACGGCGTGGACCACAGGTCGATCTGGTTCGCGCCCTTGGTCGTCGCCAGATAACCGTAGGCCATCTCGCGCGCGTTGTAGCCGGCGGCGAGTTCACCACCGGTAGCGGGGCGACGATGCACCAGGGTCGAGTTGATTCCGGCCTTGATCGTGTCGGCGACACCGAGCAGACGATTGGCTTCGCTGTAGTTGGCGAGCGCGTACTCCATCTCGGCCAGCATCTGGTAGGCGCGGACTGCGAGAATGGATGGGAACAGGACCTTGCCGGTCAGCGTCACCGAGTCGTAGAAGCCGAAGCCGACGAACGGAGTCGAGTCGGAGATGGTGACCAGTCCGGTCGTGCCGTCGTAGGTGACACCGGTCTCGACCAGGCCCTTGAGCGCCACCTTGTTGGTCGAGTACGTCGCGGCCGAAGCTGCAGTCGAACCACCGGACACGTAGGCCAGCCACCACATCTGGATGAGGAAGAAGTTGCCGTCGACCGGAGCACGCGAACCCACGTCCGAGCTGGAACCCGGCTTCCAGTACACCGTGCCGTCGTGACCGATGTGGTCCGGCACCTCGCCGGTGCCCAGGTTCGACTTCGACAGCCAGTACGAGGCCACGGCCTGGATCTCGGTCTGCGTGAAGTACTCGAGGTATCCCTCCATCGCCATCGCCTGATCGCGAGTCCAGGCCTTGCCGTAGAAGCCGCTGGCATCCGGTTCCCACACCTGGATTGCGCCGTCGGTGTTGGTCTTCCGTGCGCCTTCGTAGTTCGTATAGGCGAGTTGGCGTTGCGTCGCCGCAGGTTCGGGACGATACGAGTTGATGCTCTTGCGCAGCGTCTTCTGGACCTGCGTCATGCGCTGGTTCAGGTTCGGGTACACGACTGGGATCGAGGTCCAGGTCGCAGGCTGACCAGGACCCGCAGAGGTTGCGACCTGACCCGCGGTGCCGACGGTGCCGTTCAGGCTCAGGGTACCGGTGGCCACGAAGTTGGCAGCCGTGATGGTCGTGAACGTGCCGGTCGAGGGCGTGGTGCCACCGATGGGGCCGGGGGCCGCAGGGTTGAAGCTGGAGCCCGAGCTCGGAGTCGCCCACACGATGTGACCGCCACCCGTGTTGGTCGGGACCTGGCCTGCAGTGCCGAGACCATTGGACAGTTGCAGCGGAGCCTCGATGTCCATCAACGTGTTGACGGTCAGGGTCGCGATCTCGGCTTGTGTCGCTTGCACGTCACCTGCGTAGACAGTCGTGAAGTGACCCGCAGCTGCTGTCGTGCCGCCGATGATGGCGCCGTTGATAGAGGTCGCAGTCACCGCACCCAGGGTCACGTTGCCGCTGAGGTTGACGTTGCCCGATGCCTGCAGCGTCGTGAACTTGCCGCTGCTGGGTGCGACGCTGCCGATGGGCGGCGGCGAAGCCATGAAGGCCGTGAAGGCGTTGCCACTGATCGTGTTGGTGACGCTCAGGGTCAGGAACGTCGCATCGTTCGGGAGCGGGGGCGCGACGCCACCTGTGGCCGAGTAGGGGACGTAGAACTTGACGACCGTGCCGTCAACCAGGGCGCGGGTCATCGGTGCGTTCAGCGTCAGGACCGTGTTGCCCGAGCCGTCGGCCGAGACCGCGGTGACGTAGCGACACACCGCAGCGTTCTGGCCCGTGCCCACCTGCATGATGACGGTGTCGGAGCCGCCGTAGGTGACGGTCGCCCAGTCAGTGGGATCGACCGTGATCGCGGTAGTCGACGAGTGGAGAGTGGAGGTCGACAGCTGCTCGTTCCAGGCGTCGAAGTTCCACAGCCCCTGCCGATCGGTGTAGGCCAGGAACGGCTTGGCGCTCCCGACGGCCTGCACGATGTAGAGGTTGGGGTTCGAGTTCACCGAATACGGCAGACCTTCGGGGCCCGAGACCACGGACGCGCGGTTCGTGTTCGACTGCGCGACGTTGGCCCACATCTGGTAGTTGGCGCCCACCATCGGCAGGAACGCATCGATGACGATGGGGCCACCGGTGCCGGCAACTTCGTCCAGCGGCGACTTCGTGATCGTGTGCTCGAAGACCAGGACCGCGAACAGGGTCGTGTTGTAGTAGTAGCCGACCTCACCGAACGTGTACGGGCCGATGTCGGCTGCCAGCAGGATCGGATACAGGGCAGTGTTGCCGTCCTGGATTTCGGGAGCGCCTGGGACGCCGGTGTAGACGATCGAGCCTTGCAGCGCCGTCTGCCCACCGGTGGGGATGTAGTTGACGCCCGTCCCGAGCTTGAAGCTGGTGAGGACAATCGGCTCGACGGCCGACTGCATCAACGCCAGACCGGCATCGGTGATCTGAATGGTGCTCATCTTGAGTCCTAGAATGGTGGAAGGGCTGACATCAAATTGAATGCCAGCCCTTGATTTCAGGTCGAGTGGAGGTTGCGAGCGACACCGTCACGGATGAAGGCGTGCGCCACTTTGTAGAAGGTCTTGCCCTCTGCGTTCACGATCTTGACCTCCAGGTCGCAACCGTTCTCTTCGTCAGGAAGGTGGGACTCTTGCACGACTTTGTAGACGTTGTCGGGCCCACCCGGCAGCCCGACCTCGGCTTCAAAGCCGGGCTTGATGACGAGGTGCGAACCGACGGGGAAGAAGAACCTGTTCTTCGAGAAGTCCATGGCCATGTTAGGCCCCCTTGATGATGAGAGATTGAGCCGTCCAACCGACAGAGGCCGAAGCCGTGCAGCTGAAGTTCAGGGTCTCGATTGTCGATGCCTTGTTGGCGAACAGCGCCAGCGTGGAGAAGGCGCTGCTGATGATGCCAACCTGGACCCAGCCCGCAGGCAGACCGCTGAACGTGACGCCTGTACCCTCGACCGTGACCTGCACCAGCTCCAAGTCCGTCGCCTTCGTGTTCGGCGTCGAGCCAACGAGAGCGATGGCCGTGCCGTGAGAACTCGAGGTCGCACTCGACTGCGGCACGTCGACCAACGTGGTGACATCCACACCCGTGATCTCGACGAAGATCAACGCACCCGAAGCGATAGCCGCAGGGTTGTAGGTCGTCGTGTAGGTCGTCTGGTCAGCCGTGAGCCTGACCGCGAAGAACTGCGAGTTCGGGTTGTTCGAGTCCGGCACCGGCGCCCGCGCGTACATGGTGTACGTACCGGTCGAGCCCGATCCAAAGCCCGCGTAGACGTTGCCTTGGGTGTCGGTGATGCGACCGTTGTCCGGTGCGTTGTCCCACGACTGCGCGACACAGACGATGGCGTTGCCGGAACTCACTGGGTTCGGCATCGAGATCGTGTTGTTCGTGTTCGAGGTCGGAACCGCGGTCGCAACTTGACCCGAGACCAGAGTCGGATTGGCCACACCCGCAATCACGGTAGCGGTCTGACCCGAGCGCACGATGCCGTTGCCGGTCGTCGTGTTCACGGCCTGAACTTCGCACAGCAGCGTGTTCTGGTAGTCGCCGTTCGTGCACGTGTAGGTCGTGCTCGATGTCGGGGACCCGAGTGCAGTCGCGACGCCAGAGACAACACGATACCACTGGTACAGGAAGCCACCAGTGATGGACCCACTCCACGTGCCCGGGTTGCAGGTCAGGACGTTGCCGACCTGAGCTGTGCCCGAGATAGTGGGCAGGCTCGTGTTGACGGGACCGCCAACGCCCATGGCGATCGTGCCGATGACTCGCGTGAACTGGCTGGAGCCACTTCCGTTTGTCGCTGTCACGACCTCCTTCAGCACGTAGCGCACATCCGCAGCCACAGGGGTGTAGCTGCTGGTGCCGCTCGAGTTGAAAAACGAGGCCTTGATGACATCGTTGACCGTCCAGTCGGTGCGGTACGAAGTCGGGCTGTTGCCCCAGGTACCGAGACCACCCGATGTCGAGACTCCGACCTGCGGGCCACCTGAGAACGCAGGTGCCGTGATGTTGAACGGGGTAGAGACCGCGCGCTCGAGAGCGCCACAGTCAGGAGCACCTCCGTACAGGCGGGTGTTCATGGCCGTGAAGTCGTCCACCACGTTCAGCAGCGAACCCAGCGGGTACGTGCCCGCGTTCAGCGCTGGGCTGGAGGCTTGCAGACTGAAGTCCGCGGTGCTGACGTTCGTGAACAGCGGATCGCCGTAGATGCCCATCGTCTCGGTCGAGTCGTTGGGAATCGTGCGACCAGCCGCCCAGTAGACGTTGCGCTTCAGGTCGTAGCCATCGGAGCCTGTGCTGTCACTGGATGCGACGAACCAGTGCATCGCGTTGGTCGTCGTCTGTGGACCGCAGGCGAAGATGTTGTTGTAGGCTCGGATGACGTGACCGGGCGCGCTCTGGTTGCCTTCGTTGCGGAGGAAGCCGTTGCCCGTGCCTGCCTGGTCGACCTGCACGCAGTTGTAGCACGTGTTGAAGGCGTAGAGACCGCTCGATGTCGTCGTGTTGGTGTTGAGACGCAGCGGTGCCAGCCCCGTGTTGAGGATGATGTTGTTCCAGACCAGGAAGTCGAGCTGACCACCGTTGCCGGTGTTGATGTCGGCGAAGAGGATGCCGTACTTCGCGCTCGTGTCCAGCCAGTTGTGGTGGATCTTGATGTTGGTGAAGCCGGTCCACACACCGTAGGGCGTCTGGAAGATGTTGGTGCCGCCGTCCGAGTCGTTGAACTGGATGTGCGAGCCACCGATGCAGTTGGTGATCCAGTTGAAGCAGATCTCCCAGCCGTAGCTGGTCGTGCCCGCGTAGATGCCGTGGTTCTGTAGTGCCGACGTTCCCTCGATGTCGTGCATCTTGTTGAACGCGATGTAGATGAAGTTGCCTTCACCCGTGATGCATGCCGCGTTCAGAACTGCGGAGCTACCCGCGACCCAGGGACCGAGGTTGCAACCCGTGATGCGCCAGCGCTCCGAGTTGTACTGCATGTTGATCGGGCCAGCATCGCGCCGCGATCCACCTTGAACCTCCATGTTGAGGTTCGACACCGCCACCCAGTCACCGCACGTGCCAGTGAAGGCAGAGCCCGGACCTTGGAGACCACCCGCCAGATCGTTGCCGGTCGTGATGTAGTGGATGTACTGGCCGGGGTAACCCTTGAAGGTCATCCAGCCGGTACCAGCTTGGCCGGTCGGGGCCTTGCCCTGTTGTTGCGGGTCACGGAAGCGGAACCACGTCGAGTTGTACCCGATGTCGGTCCACGGCTGGCCGTCCGAGTCCATGATGATGACGGTGTCACCAGCCAGGAGTTCGGTGTAGACCGAGCGCTGCGTCCGTGTCGGATACTGGAGCATTCGGAACGGATGCGTGATGTCGCCGACGACCGCAGTCGTGTCGTTGCCCGCGTGCGAGACGTAGAGGAAGCGACCCGGGTTCGGCGTGAACGTGAAGTCCTGGTTCGAGTCCTGGCCGCCGTAGGTGACCTTGATGTGGAGGGCTTCACCCTGAACCGGAGACCCGAGAGCGCCGACGCGCACGTCGATGCGTTGCAGGCCGCTGAACTTCGGAGCCAGCTGATCGTCCACCATCTGGATGTAGTGAACGACTTCGACGCCACCGATGAAGACCTTGGTGTTGGTGCCGATGCCCGAGTTGGGGCCGAAACGACGACCGTAAATCGTCAGGTACATGCCCTGGTTGTTCTCACCGCCGGTCGTCGGACCAGCCACGACGTCAGTACCGAGAATCTGCGGTTGCGAGCCGGAGATCATGGGCGTGACGGCGAGCGTCAGGTACGACGGGACGACATTGACACCGTCGGTCACGTTATAGGTCACGGTCGGAACCGGACCCACGTAGTCCTGTGCGGGAGCGAACGACCACGTGCCGTCCGAAGCGATGCTGATCTGGCCGTAGGTCGTGGACCCGACCGTGATGGTGGTCGTGCCCGTGAACGTGCCGGTCATGCCGGCGACCGTGTAGCCTGCGATCGAGGGCGTGGTCTCGTAGTCGAAGGCCAGGCGGTAGATCAGGTTGCCGCTGACCGTCGTGTTCGTTGGCGTGCCGCTGTTGACGAACGAGACGATCGGCGCCTGGTTCGTGCCTGTGACCGTGATGGTCAGGTGGTTGGTGCGGATGCCACCCTTGCCGTCGGCCATCACGTAGGTGATGATCTCGTGCCCGATGTCGCCCGTGTTGAGCGCACGCGCACCCTGGCCCAGCGTGAACGTCCAGTTGCCGGATGTCGGATCGACGAAGAAGACGCCGAGGGTCAGCTGCACAGAACCCTGGGTCGGGTCGTAGGTGGTGAAGGCACCACCGTCGTTCGTGTAGCCGATGGTCTGCAGCGTCAGCGGATCGGCATCCGGGTCCGAGATCGTCGAGTACAGGTTGCCCGTGAGCTGACCTGCCGAGTCGAGCGTACCGACCGTGTAGTCGGTGCCCGTGGGCGGACGATTGAAGCCTTGCTGCGAGAGCCAGGTCGTGAGCTCGCCCAGGTTCCACTGGTAGACCGTGCCGTTGATGACGACCGGCATCTGCGCGCTGGTCGACGGCAGACTGGGGATGTGCGGCAGGTTGGTCAGGTCCTGACCGCCACCGCCACCCTCGTTGATGACGGTCGTGGTCGGGACGTAGATGCCCAGGCGGTCGCCGTTGTTCGACGCACGAGTCAGCGGAGCGTTCAGCGTCAGGACCATGTTGCCATGGCCGTCAGGTGTCGCCGCCGTCACGTAGCGGACAGCCGCAGCGTTGATGCCGTCCTGGAACTGGAGCAGCAGAGACCCGACCGTAGTGAAGTTCAGCGACCCGTAGTCGCTGAGAGTGATGGTGACGGCGGTGACACTGTTGCCGACGGTGACGACGTCGTTGCTCTTGTCGTAGGCGTCGAAGGTCCAGAGACCCAGGCGGTCGGTGTAGGCCAGGAATGGCTTGGCACTGCCGTACGCCTGGACGATGAAGACGTTCGGGTTCGAGTTGACGCTGTAGGGCAGGGCTTCCGGGCCGGCAGCGACGCTCACCTTGTTGATGTTGGACTGGCTGACGTTCGCCCACATCTGGTAGTTCGATCCCACCATGGGGACGAACGCGTCGATGACAATCGCACCACCCGCGTTGGTGTTGACGTCGAGCGGAGTCTTTGTCACCAGCGTGTCGAGCACCAGGACGGCGAACAGCGTCGACCCGTAGTAGTAGCCGATCTCACCGAAGGTGTACGGGCCATCGCTCTGACCCAGCAGCGTCGGATACAGGACCGTGTTCGAGGTCTGGATCACCGGGGCACCCGGGACCCCAGTGGCGACGACCGAGCCTTGCAGTGCGGTTTGACCCGCGGTTGGGATGTAGCCGTATGCGGAGCCGAGCTTGTAGCTCGTCAGCACGATGGGCGACTCCGACGCTGCCATGAGGGCGACGCCGGCGTCCGTGATCTGGATGTGGCTCATGGAGGTCCTTAAGCGAGGAACTTGAGTTTGTAGATCGCCGACGCGAACGTCTGCTCGATCTCATCGATCTGATTCTGGAGCATCGTCTCGTCCTTCGGGACGGCCTTGTAGCGCATCTCGCGGACCATGCGCCAGTACTTCTCGAGCACGAGTGCCGGTGCGGTCGCGTCCGGCTCGTCGTGCATGTAACCGATGTCGAGCAGCTTCTGGAACCGACCCTGGTACGTCTCGGTCAGCTTGTCAGCCTGCTCGGTCATGGTTTCGTAGAAGCCTTCGAGCGCCTTGTGCTGCGCGTAGCTCTTGGTCCGAAGGTGGGCGCGGTGCGCGTAGTCGCGGCTGAAGAACAGAAGGGCAATGAGGTCGACGATGTTCATCTTGGCACCCGAAAATGGATAGTTTCATGGGGAGGTTGGCATAAAATTAGAGGACGCCGACCAGACTGAAACGGTAAATACGACCTGAGGTACCCCATGAAAATCTCGCCATCAAGGACGGGTAGTGCCGAGTTCCTCAAAGTCTTCAAGACTGCGATCGACGAGGCTACCGTCATCCACAAAGCCGACCCGAGTCGGCTCTTCAAGTTGCGCTGTTCGCAGCTTCCATACTGCCCCCGATCCGTCATCATGAACTACGTGACGCTCGGCATGTACCAGTCTATGGACATGATGATGGCCTACTACGTGGGCGTCGGGCATGCTGTTCACAACGTCATGCAGACCTATCTGGCGACGACCGGGGTTCTGCTGGCTGACTACTACTGCCGCGAGTGTCGCAAGAAGTATCCCTTCTCGCACCGACACGAGTGCTGCGGCTTCCCGACCCAGTACGAGGAAGTCACCATCGACTACAAGGGGATCGGCGGCCACATCGACGCCATCTTCAAGGACTCGAAGGGCAAGTACTGGATCGTTGACTTCAAGACCTGCAGCGTCGCCGGCGCGAAAAAGAAGAAGGTCAATCCGGGCGCGAACTACAAGCGACAGGTCAGGGCCTACGCCTACTTGCTGTGGAAGCAGTACGGCATCAAGGTCGAGGGCGTGATGCTCGTCTTCCTGCCCAGGGACAACCCGCGGGTCCCCACCATTTGGGAACTGCGGATGAACGAGCACCACTACGAGGAAGCGCGGAAGGAGCTGAGCGCGGACCGCAAGCTCCACAAGCGTACCATGGTGGCGTCCACGTGGGAAGAGGTGCGCGATCTCTTCATGACCAACTGCGGCGGCGAGTACTGCGATCATTGCAAGAAGCCGGCCAAGATGTTGCTGGCAGACCTGAAGCCCAAGCTGTCGAAGCTGCCGATCAAGAAGGCGGAGGCGGCTCATGTCTGACGGCAGGCCCCCGTACATGCGGCGCTCCCTTGACCGCGCGGAGGAGCGCTGCGTCAGGTTGGAGAAGGAGTTGCACGACGAACTCAACAAGTTTGGAACGACAACGTTCGGTCGATGTATGACTCTCGCACAGGCATACGTCGAACGAGCACGAGAGCGGCGAGGCCGCAGACAAGCGACGCCGGAAGACGATCGCATTCTCAAGAAGGTGAACGAATGAGTGACTATCTCCCTGGCGTAGGCACGAGCGCTGCGAAGATCATCTCCTACCTGCATCTGATTCCCGAGGATGCGGAGGTCGGTTCGGCCACGATCTCCGAGGCTACAGGTGTGAGCAGTGCCGACATCATCAACAGCGGTGATCGCTGTGTCATGGCTGGCTACATGCTCAGGACGAAGGTCGGCTACAAGTACTTCTACAAGCGCGGCCACAAGAGCCCGCCTCAGGAGTACATCGAGCGTCATCGTCCCGCGAAGATGCCCGAGCTCGACTACGTGCCCAAGGCGACGAACGGTCACGAGGGTGCGGCACAGATCGTCGTCGGCCAGGTCATGGGTTCGGGCTTCAATCCGGGCCCGCCGCAAGGCAAGCCTGAGGAGTCGTCGCTGACCAAGAAGTTCGCCGACCCGCGAATCCTCGACGACGAAGAGCGCTCGCCCGTCATGGAGATGCGCGACAAGATCATGACCGAGGGTGTGCCTCCTGCCAGGGAGAAGACGAAGATGATGAAGGTTCCGGTCGCGGCTACCGACATGAAGGTCGGCATCTTCAGCGACGGCTCGCTGACGATCGAACGCCGTGGCCGCACCGAGAACTACAGCCCTGAAGAAGTCGTGACGCTCGTGCGGTTCCTGGATCGCATGATGCTCAAGAACGGGAGTATCGCGCAATGAATGACATGAACCACAACGGCCGACTGCACATGCCACTGATGACGCAGACGGCGAGTCCATTCAATGAGCCGGAAGCGCCGCAGACGACGTGGCTGACGCGGGCCCAGGACTTCCTGGGTCTGACAGCGACTCCGCTGAATCGGACCAAGCTCCGCAACCTCCAGTACATGGTCGAGAACGAGATGACGACCCTGGGTCGAGTCAGTCTCGATCACTGCCTGGCCATCGTCTTCATCGAGGCGCTGCTGCACAACATCGAGGTCGCAACCGCGAACACGGAGCGTCGGCCGCTCAACAAGGAAGCACAGTACAAGGCTGCGCTGTTCAACCAGTTCAACAACCGCGAAGGACGCATCACATGACCAAGCGCGTTCAGATCACTGCCAAGCACGCAATCGTTAGTGACGTGTGCCGCCGCAACAAGACGGCAGCCGGGGCTGTGGATGAGGCTCTGGAGCGTCTCCGAGCAGAGGCCATGCGTATCATCGCAAAACGTGGTGACGACCGTGGCGACGAGTTGCACTTCATCCTCCAGGTCGAGAGGGACAGTTCGATTTCCAACGTGGAGAAACCATGAGAATCAAGAGCATCAAGGTGACGGTGAGCCGCACCGTGCAGGTGGATCGCTTCGAACCCGTGCAGGTCACGATCGAAGAAGCGGCCGACCTGGAACCTGACGACGACATCGAGACCTGCGAGTTCGAGCTCTACAAGCAGGTGACCAAGCGCGTCAAGAAGTGCATCGACAACGAAGTGGCGAAGTACGCCAAGAGCAAGAAGGACGACTGACATGACCGACCTCACACTTTTCGAGCAGCTGAAGGCTGTGGCCAAGGCGCACGCCCCGTTCGGCGGCCGACTCTACTACTTCCAAGCGTCGGGCTCCAAGCCGACCTACGAAGGCGAAGCCACGACGGGCATCGAGTTCCATCGCAGCGATGCGGTCAAGATGCGTGCCTTCAAGCCCGGTGACACCATCGGCGAGTACTCGATCATGCTGCGCTTCACGAGCAGCAACATGACGGTCGCTGAAGTCGAGCCGTTCATGGTCGAGGCCGAAGCCGTGGTCGTCGAGAAGATGCTCCAAGGTGCGGGCTCTGATCCGGACCTGCGGCTCTGGCATCGTGGCTGGGTCGTGGCTCCGATCAACGACTCAACGGTCGACTTCCACATCTCGACGGCGGTGGCCGCGATTCGTCTCCCGAGCAAGGAGGCAGCATGATCCAGGTGATGACGAACAAGGGGCTCCAGACGCTGCCACGGCAGAACTCGTACTGGAAGCACAGGAATGGCAACATCTACAAGGTCATCGATGTCACGAACCTGAGCGACCGCCAGGATCAGTACCCGGTCACCATCAACTACGTGGGGCCGAACGGGAAGAAGTGGTCGAAGACCGCGTTCGACTGGTTCGACAAGATGACGCCGCTGACCGATGTCGTCGTCGACTGGCTCAACCGCCACGAGGGCCAGGTCCTGACGCTCGAGCTCATCGTCGAGTTCGAGGCCGTGTGGCGCGGCATGATGCAGGAGGCCGGCGATGGCGACGAAAAGATTTGAAGGCGCCGCCGAGCGCGCGGTCAAGCCCTTCATGGACAACTGGTGCCGGAACGCGGCTGCGGCCAGGCCGTACTACGTCCCGGTCGTGGACGAGGACAGCGGCGAGGTCATCGGTCGCGCATGGCCATCGTCCGTCGGCGATCTCACGGCAGAGCCGATGTCCCATGTCGTGACCGTCACCTTCACCTTCGACTACGAGGCCTTCGATGGACGACGACAAGACGCTGCTGGAACTCCTCCAGCTCCCGCACAACAAGTGGACTCCGGAGACGCTGCAACGGATTCGTGAGCACTACAAGCCACGCAAACTCAAGGTCATCATGACCTCGGCTCACGTCAAGGAGTACATGGACAACTACGGCGTCGACCTGACCAAGACGGACTGGATCGAGGTCCACGATGGTCAGCCGGCGCTGGGCTCGGACTCCGTGTCGATTCAGTTCGACGAGAACGGCAAGTCGACGCCGTTGTTCAGTGGCGGCTTTGCGAACTTTGACCCGACTGCGCTCTCGACCATGCCAACGTTCGGGTTCAGTGGCAACGAAGGCATCCAGCAGGAGTATCGCGTCGCCAAGAAGTACGAGCCGAAGAAGAATCAACCCTGGTACAGACGCCACGCTAAAAGGCGCTGACCACTCACCACACAGAGGACATCATGAACGAAGACCAAACCCAACAGCCGATCATCGACCCCTCGATGCCGGCTGTTCTCGACTCTGAACTCCTGATCGGCATCACGGGCCCGGTCGGAGAGCAGACCTACCTCATCATGGATCGCACGGTCCGGGTCAAGGTCACCGAGGCCGAGATGCGCGAGATCCTGAAGGGTCCGTACTCGCTGCCGACGATCGCCGAGTTCTACATGATGGCCGAGAACCTGCAGCAGGCGATGCCCGACGGCATCTACTACCTGCACGGCACTACCATCGACGACATGCTGGACCTGCGCCGTGGCTGCGGTGACCTGGCCGTCATGATCGACCACGGTCGTATCCGCACCCTGTTCGGCCCCACAGCTGGCGAGCGCGATGCGATCCTGGTGCGCCGTCCTCGTGTCCAGACGCGGATGGCCGAGCATGGTCCCCTGCGCAAGGTCAACGCGCCGCGCATCGCCTTCCTCCAACCGGGCAAGGACCCGCGGTCGTGGAAGCTGATCGTCGAAAGCGTGCAGGTCCTGGACTCGACCAGCGGCAAGTCCTGGGAGCAAGCGCAGGACATGGAGTCGCAGATCAACGCGAACTTCGCGCGATCGCAGCCCGTGATCGACCAGCAGCGCTGGAAGAAGCTCGAGCGCAACTCGACGGTGATCCATCCCGACCACAACCACCTCAAGGGCTCGACGCTGATCCGGGTCACGGGCCAGGGCGATACCGTCGAGAAGATCCTCGACTCGATCAGAGAGAACAAGGTGCTGTGATGGCGAGGCGCAGCGAAGCAGAAACGTGGGCTGTCCTAGCCTTCGTGCTCGTGGTGCTGACCGCGGTCGGCGGCTGGTGGTTCTTCAAGCCGCACGACACCGTGGTCTCCAAGTGCTACGATGGCCAGCTCTGGACCACGTACTGGAAGAAGGGACGGCACAAGGACAAGCTGATCCTGGTCGACGACAAGCCTGTCCCATGTGTGGAGCAGTGATGAGCAACAAAAGCAAAGACGATGATGTGGTCACCACGCTGTGGGTGGTCTGTGCCATCATGGGATTCGTCTTCGTGATCGACAAGATCCTGACGGCGCCGCCCGATGTGCACGTACCGCCACCTGTCCCGACCGTGCAGACCACGTGTCACGGTGGCCAGGTCTGGACCAGCCACTACTTCAGGGGCAGCAACGTGGCGGACAACATGATCCTGGTCAACGGGCAGCCCGTCGACTGTAAATAACGAGGTCAAGACAGAGGACACCACATGACGCAAGAAGTGAAGAGCGCACTTTTCCACACGCGCTACCGACCCGAGACCTTCGAGCGGATGATCGGCCACGAGCAGGCCGTGACCCGTGTCAAGGGCATCATCGCCAAGGGCAACTGGCCGTCGGCGATGCTGATGACTGGCGCACCATCGGCGGGCAAGACGACGCTGGCGCGCTGCATCGCCACGGCCATCAACGGCAAGTCGATCGCCGAGCAGGTGCGGAACGGCACGTACCGCGAGATCGACGGCGGCTCGCAGCGCACCATCGATGACATGCGCGAGCTGATCCAGAACTCGCGACACAAGCCTATGGGTGGCGGCAAGCGCATCTTCGTCATCGACGAGGCGCAGTCGATCCTGACGAACAAGCCGGCCGCGCAAGCGCTGCTGAAGCCCATCGAGGACTCGGGCACCAGGGACACCATCTGGATTCTGTGCTCGATGGACCCGGGCAAGTTCCAGACCACGACCGAAGGCAAGGCCATCGCCGGCCGCTGCACGCAGTTCGTCCTTCCGCCGCACACGCAGTCCGATCTCATGAAGATGGCGAAGCGCATCGTCGTCGGCGAAGAGATGACGTACATGAAGGACAGCGAACTCCTGACCAAGGTCGTGGAGCGCGCTGGCACCATGCGCGAGATCGCGAACCAACTGCAGGCCATCTCCGAGTACTACGAGGGGCTGGAGAAGAAGCCGAAGAAGCTGGACGAGGAAGCCCTCATGGAGGTGCTGACCAGCATCGAGGGCAACGACGATGCGGCCGTGGCCACGATCCTCTCGTCTGCGCTCGTCGGCAAGTTCACGCAGGCGCAGCTCGCGATCCTCGACATCGGCGACAGCTTCCAGGCCATCAACAAGATGGTGATGGCCGCGAACTTCATGCTCAACATGATCGTCCTCAACGGCAAGAAGCACCCGAAGCTCATTTGGGCTCCGGTGTGCCGCATGGCCTGGGAGAAGACGAAGGGCCAGAAGATCCCTCTCGGTCACTACGCCGGGCTGCTCGAGATGGCCGTCCAGCTGAAGAACGAGTCGATGGACTTCACGGTCGACGCCGGCGCCCTGATCTCGCAGAAGATCTACCGCTACATCAAGAACGTGGTGGCCCCGGCAGCCGAGAAGAAGGACTGACATGAGCAGCCACACCAACGATGCGTACCGCGAAGGTTGGGATCGGATCTTCGGTCGGTTCGCCAAGGCATACCTCGATGCCCAGGTCAGCCACATCATCAGGCACGGTCCCGATGTGGCTGTCAACATGTACCCGGATAGGCCGACGTTCGAGGAGATCGTGGCTCGACTCGAGACCGTGATCTTCGTCACCAACAAGCTCGACACGTCGTTGGTACCGAAGCACGGAGCCTGCGTCCCGTACTACGTGAACGTGAAGGACAAGCACATCGCGCGCTGGCACGAGATCATCGTCAAGCACTGGGCCGGATGCTACTTGAACTGCTCAGTCGACGAGACGCACATGATAGCGGGCCTGCAGCGTGGCTTCATCGATCTCGAGCGCCACGCTCTCACCGAGGAAGAGCACTTCACGCTGGTACCGAAGCCCCAGTGCGAGGCAGAACGTGATGAAGCCTGGCGCACGGGACTCAACGTCATTCGCAACATCGTGGGCCGCGGTCTCGTTCTTTGGGAGGGGCTGCTGTGGGTTGATGGCCGGTGCCGGATACCGATGCTGTTCCCACACGACAAGCGCGAAGCAGAGATCCGAGCAACGCTGCGTGCGCTGATCAGTCGTGGCATTCTCCCGCCCAGGGACTAGACCATTTCACAACCTCAATACAAGGAACAAGGCAATGAGCCGCAAGAACGACATCACGGGCGCCGAGCTGGTGACGAAGGCCAACACCAAGGAGTACGCCGAGGGCTACGACCGCATCTTCGGCAAGCCGAAGGAACGAGACCCGTTGGCCGGGACCCTGAAGTGCTTGCAGATCGAGGTCAATGGCAAGCTCTACAACGTCGGCAACCCGTCGATGACGAAGGAGAAGATCCTCAAGCTGGCCGGCATGACCGACGGTCGCGTCACCTTCCGGCGCGGCGGCTACGACGTGGGTCTCAACGATGGCGAGTCGATGCCGGTCTTCCAAGGCCAGCGCTTCTTCGTCAAGGAGCGCTAGATGAGCAGGTGTGATTCGTGCAAGCACTTCTACCAGAACGCCGTGGGTAATGCGCGTTGCGGCGCTGACCAGATGTTCCAGGACTTCAGCTGCCACACCGGACTGCCGGCCAACGTGAACCCGGTCGGCTGCAAGGCCTACTCGATCCACGAGCTGGACGAGCTGCGCAAGGTCGTCTACAAGCGGGTCATGTTCGGCACCTCCTACATGCAGGTGAAAGACCTGCCCGATGGCGAGTTCACGATCCCGCACCGTCGCTACCTCGACGACAAGGACCCGCGGTTCACGGCTACGGTCGAGGACCAGGTGCGGACCCTCATGGTGGCCGGTGTCGTGGCTGCCGACGTGATCGCGGCTGACAAGTACTACTTCGAGGAGTCGAAGAAATGATCCACGACTACAACCCCATGCGGAACCTGCCGGCGGCATTGCTGAACGAGGACGGCCACAAGTCGCCGATCACGATCAAGCGCCAGTTCGGCATCGCCATGCCCGAGGACTTCAACGGCAAGTGGTTCCACTCCGTCGGCGCGTTTCTGGCGGACCCGAAGCGCCAGTCCGGGACCTGGGTCATCACGTCGGACGCGTGGTCGTTCGAGCCCGTCTACGTGGCCTGGAACGATGTGAGCCGCGAGTGGATCAACGGCGGGATCGAGGGTCGCAACCTGTCGAACCCGACCATCTACGTCAACGGTCTGACGTTCAAGGCGCCGGCGGCGGGTCTGATCGATCGCTCGACGCTGATGACGATGATGAGCTTCACCGGCGATCCCGAGAACTACAAGTTCGAGTACAGGGTCGGCACGGGCTTCGCCGAGATCACGACGCACATGGTCCAGACGGCACACCAGATGCACTTCAAGGCCACGCCGCGCGATCCGAAGATCGTGGTCGCCGACCTGCTCTCCTGGCTGGCGGGTCTCAACTGCGTGCGTGCGCAGCTGACGAAGGAAGTCGTGGGCCCGAGAACCATGGAGACCTTCGCGCGTGAGAACTGGTTGACCGACACGGACTTCAGGGAGATCCAGCGCGCCGGCGTCTTCTGGCGTGTGAACATCTGCATGGACTGGAAATCCGACGGGCACTTCTTCTTCGGCGCAACTCCGCAGCGCACGCTGCAGCAGGCCAAGGACAAGCACACCCGTGGAGAGCTGAAGTGATCCCGTTCGATCAGCTCATCTCGTGGATATCGGTGGCACTCATCGTCGCCTTCGTGTTCGTGCTCCGATCTCTTGTCTTCGCCATGAAGGAAACCGAAGTGGAACTCCACGACCTGAACCGGATGATCGAGCGCCTGCAGCAGCCGGAGACCAAGAAGCGGAAGTCGCATCTCAGCCAGGCCGGCATCGAGATGTGGCTGAAGCGCAACCTCAAGCGGCGGAAGGGGATCAGGCGATGAGCAAGTCTCAAGACATACTGCAGACACTGGAGCAGACGCTCTTCAGCCACTACCCGGGTCTCGAGTCCGTTGCAGCGAAGAAGCTGCTGCGCACATGGGTTGCGCTGAACTTCGATTCTCAAGGTGGGCTCCAGTGTCTGCCGACTCCGGTACTGCCTGTCAGCAAGCTCCTCAACACGGGGCAGCTTGGTGAGAACGGGAAATGCAGGCACGGTGGCGGCCGTCAGGGCGCGCGCTGCGTCAGCCACTGTGGCAACAGCGACTGCACGGGCCCCGTCGAGCTCGCTGCCGACGTGCAGTGCCCGAACCTCACGGCCTGCTTCATCGTCGAGTGCGAACAGAACGAGCACGACTCGTGGGCGCGATCTTCGTTCGATCCGCCGCCAAGTCTCGAAGACTATCGAGTCATATGCCATGAACGTCCGCGAGAACGCATCTTCACCATGAAGTGCATGTGCCGTACTCACCAGACGCTACTCATGCGAGTCCGCACCGAAGAGCGAGTCACCTACGAGAAGGCATGATGACCAAGTACACAGCCGAACAAGTGAAGGACATGAGCGAGCTGATCGTTCGTGCTCTGCAAGAGCCGAACCTCATCGCCGCTCTGTCCTTCGTTGCCGTTTGGGATACCGAACGAGCCATCGAGCAGGCGCGACGGAACAACTTCGAGTCCTGGGAGACGTGCACTCGTTTCCTCTTCACCGAGGTCGTCAACGCTTGGAATGCGAGGGACGGTGACATCGAATGCCCGCGGACTCCGATGTGCACCCTGACCACCGTGGAGCCTGAGCGTCTGCAGCATCGCACGGTCGAACGTCGTGCGTCAGTTGCTGAGGAGCGCGAAGGTCCTGCAGCACGGAAGGCTCACAAGTCGCCGGTCGTCTCCTTCTGGCGATCGGTCTGCAAGTGTGCGACGCACGGTCGTACCTTTGAACGGGAGCGTGCGCTGCGCGGTACGATTGAATACAAGGAGTTGCTATGAGCGACCTCGACCTGATCCTCACGTCCAACGTGAACGAGTTCCTGACAAAGCGCGGGAACGGCTCGCTCTTCGAGTCTGCGCCATGGCTGTACCGAACGAACGAGGCCGACATCGCTGCAGGGACGAAGGTTCGTGTTCCCATGTCCGAGTTTCTGAGCCGCGAGTTTGTGTCTGACGGCACGGTGGCGCTGAGACGCGTGCAGCTGAGCGTGACGCTGACCGCGAACCAGATGGAGCGGCACAACGTGACTCGACAGCTGCTGGCCTCGGAGCAGCGCTTCATCGACATGATGAACAGGAAGGACGAAGGAGTGCTCCATCTCTTCCGCTTCAGCAACGAGTGGAGCTGGCGCGAGTGGGCCGGCCGGATGGACTTCACGCGCACCGTGAGTGCGATCAAGGAACTGCAATGAACGACGATCAACGCGACTACATGCGGCGAGGCACCGAGAGCTTCCTCTGCACGGTGGCCTTCAGCCACAAGCCCTTCGACGGCAAGCGGCGCTACACCCACCTGCCGTGGGACGAACAGGCGCGGCCGCACCTCGACGAGAGCCGAGTGCGCATGGTCCGTGTCGTGGACCCCGAAATGGTGCCGCGTACTGTCGAGACCGAGATCGAAGGCGCGCACTACGCGTCGATCAACGTCCCGGTCGTCCGGCTCTGGTTCGTGAACACGCCGGGCTTCCGTTCCTTCCAGGACACAGTGCGCGAGATGCAGCGGCAGGATGAGTTCCTGGTCTCGCGACTCGGTACCGAACGCACGATCAAGGAGCGGCTGCTCTATCGCGAAGACGAGCGCATCCGCCTCTGGCACTCTGGCTGGCGGGCCAGGGTCCATGAGGATGGCCGGTGGGAGTTCGAGGCAAAGACTGCAGCAGTGAGGATCATGCGGTGACGTTGGTGAACAAGTACCAGGAAGTCGAGGACCTGATCGTGGCCGCGATCCGGCGCGGCCAGAAGACCGATCATGTAAATAACGGGGTGATCTGGAACGCGATGTCCGAAGTGACGGAGCGCGACGACAACCCGTATGTCGCCAACGCCATCAAGACCCGGATGCAGAAGTTGCGCGACCAGAAGATCATCCAGCACTGCCGCACCAACGGCTGGTCGTTGGTCCCCAAACCCGAACAGGAACAATCATGAGCGAACCCAAGACCCGCAAGATCACGACCATCGTCGCCGGCGGCGACATGTGGGAGCCCACCCACGAAGAACTGCAGACCCTCGTCGAGCAGTTCATGCACGCGGACATGGACCCGAACGGCTCCGTGGTAGCGACCACGACCTCGAAGCCCGTGAAGGTCCGTGTCATCGATGTCACGGCTTCCGAGGGCATCCTCGCTTCGACCGGCTGGCTCAGCGACAAGGACATCGAGCTCTGCTGCGAAGCCGCGGCGCGCGCTCAGCATGGTCTGCCCGCTGGCTCCGAAGAGCGCACGCGTGCGGGCATCCTGGCCTTCCGTGCCCGGCTCGACCTCCGCATGAACGAAGACTGAGAGGCACGACGATGAGCAACAAGCTGAGCACCAAGACCGTGCAGCACCTCCAGAACGCGAAGGCGCTTATCGGCAACAAGATGGAGTCGTGGCTGGGTCGTGAGCCCTTTCCAGGCGAGGCCGAGAAGCGCTACAAGGGCATGATGTCCGACGTGAACTTCGAGCTCCACGAGTACGAGACCACGGACGGACCGCAGCCGCCGATGAGCCCGCACCTCGCGGCCGTGCTCAACGAGTACAAGGGCCTGCTCGAAGACACGATCCTCTTCTGGACGAGTCGCGATCAGGCGACGGCCACGAGCTACGAAGCCGTGCTGAAGGATCTCGAGCAGCTGCTGGAAGTGACCGAAGTACTGCCGGGTGCGCCGGTGCCGACGCCGGCCCAACGTCCGAACGTCCGCTGCATGGAACTCGGGCGCTGCAAGATCAAGGTCGTGAACGAGACGATGCGGGCTGACACGCCGACGCAGACGCCCAACGGCCAGTGGATCTTCGATGACCCGGAGGTCTATCGCCAGAACCGCGAGTGCATGACGTGCGGCCGGCAGTGGACGACCTCGGTCAACCACGGCCAGTCCGGCACGTTCGAGGTCAAGGCGCCGCAGAGGATCATGCTATGAGCGGCGGCCGCATCTATCGACTGAAGGTCGACCCGCTCCCGCTCTCGGCGTGCCGGCCCGATGCCGTCTACGAGTACATGGCCTACGGTGATCCGCTGAGCAGACCGGCCTTCGGACCGGAGCAGGTTGCGCGAGACAACATCAAGCGGCACGCGATCCCCGTCAAGTACTACGTGGCCAAGGGCGAGGACGCGTTCATCGCCATGGACAAGGAAGTCTTCGAGCTCATCGACTTCGTGTTCAACGAGGAGCGCGAGCACCTGGTATCCGTGGCCGCGAACTACAACCGGAAGCACGAGGACCTGGATCTCAAGGTCAAGGCCGACAAGCGAGCCTTCAACGCCCTGCCCTGGTACAAGCGCGTCTGGCTCGCCTTCAAGAAGAACGTGTAAATAGACGGATCTACAGAACGGAGAACGAAGTGGCAACTGCGAATCGCAAAGTGAAGGCTGCGGCCCTCAAGCCCCGCAAGACACCGGCGGCCAAGAAGGCGGCAACCGGCGTCGAGTGGAAGAACAAGACCATCGCCGAGGTCGAGGTCTCCGAAGGCCATCACTGGGTGGCACAACTCAGCGCCTGCAACGACGGCCGCAAGCTCCGTTCCGTCAAGCAGGTCATCACCAAGCGCGACGGCACCCAGCACTTCATCAACGGCTTCATGACCAAGAACGAGCCGGACGGCAAGGAGCTGAAGATCATCATCGGGCTGCTGCTCAAGGTGATGCCGAAGACGGCCAACCTCGGGTCTGTCCTCAAGGCGGTGAAGGCCGCAATCGCGGAGCGTGAAGCATGAAGCACAAGATCATCGCCATCGCCGGCAACATCGGCTCGGGCAAGGACACGGTCGGCGACTACCTCGTCAAGAACCACGGCTTCAAGCGCATGAGCTTCGCCGGCGTCATGAAGGATGCCATGGCCTCCATGTTCGGCTGGGATCGCAAGATGCTGGACGGCACGACCGAGGAGTCGCGCGAGTGGCGCAACGAGATCGACGAGTGGTGGACGGAGAAGCTGGACCTCGATCAGGCGGTGACGCCGCGCTGGATGATGCAGAACTTCGGCACCGAGGTCGTCAGGCGCAACCTCCACGACAACTTCTGGATCTTCGCGCTCCAGCGCCAGATCGAACTTCACGACGGCCCGGTCGTCATCACCGACGGCCGTTTCCTGAACGAGCTCTACCACGTCCACGAGTGGGGCGGCCAGGTGTGGGGCATCCACCGTCGGCAGCCCGATTGGTTGCGGCCCTTCTACCGCGAGGTCGAGAAGGGCGGGCTCACGCAAGAGGCGTGGTCCCAGCTCAACCTCGCCAACGAGAAGATCCGCATGGATCTCCTGGGTCAAGGGCGTCTCGCCATGGCTGCCATCGCCAACAGGTTCGTCGGCGGCGTTCCGATCCACGAGTCGGAGTGGCAGTTTACGCTCTGGAACGACTACGACCTCATGATCGACAACCGCACTTCGTTGCCTCACACCTTCGACCAGGTCGAGGCGCGGCTGCAAGGCAAGGACAAGTAAATGCTACTCATCACGGAGATCGGCCTCGGCGGCGTTGCCGACTTCAAGCCGACGGTTCTCAAGGTGACGCCGGGCGTCACCTACCTGTATGGCAAGAACATGCTGATGGACGGCATCGGCAACGCCGCTGGCAAGTCTGTGTTCGCCTCCAGCCTCGCCGACATCTTCTACGACACCCCGATGGTGGGCGAGAAGACCGACAAGCCGAAGACCGGCGTTCGCATGGTTCGGTTCAAGCGCGGCGACAAGGACATCAAGATCCAGTCGACGTTCAAGGGCCGGTCGGAGCGATTCAAGATCGCGGTCGACGGCGTCGAGAAGAAGGGCCGCACTCCGTCGATGACGAAGAAGCTGGCGCCCAAGTACTGGCCGATCAACGAGGACGAGTTCCGGACCTACGGCTTCCTCTCGGCGAACGTGCCGCATCCGCTGGTCATGGGGAACTCGACTGCGCGCAAGGCCTTCTTCACCTCCTTCTTTCAACTCGACCGTCTCGACGCCGAGAAGAAGGTGCTGGCCGCCTACAGCTCCGAGCTGAAGAAGGTGAGGGCCAGGTTCAACGAACTCGAGACCACGTTCAACGCGGTCAAGACCGACATGCTGAAGAAGGGTCAGCGGCTGGAGCTCGAGTCTCAAGTCGCTGACCTTTCCGCTCGTCTGAAGGCGCTGCGTTCCAAGTCGGATCGTGCGGCCAAGGTCAAGTCGCTCCTGAGCTTCGAGTCGTTCGCCAAGGACAAGATCGAAGCCGGCCTCAAGCTCTGCTCCGACTTCGATGAGCTGGAGCCCATGATTGCCGGCTTGCAGAAGCGTCGCAGGGCCGCACTCCGTGCGAGCGAACAGCTAGCCGAGTACAAGGCGTACAGGCGTGCGCTCGAGGCCTGGGAGACCGCAGCCGAAGGCATCGACACCCGGGACGACATGCGTACGCTGGAGGACGCGAGCGCCAAGTTCACGAAGGCGACGGCCGAGCTCCGGGTCTACGAGAAGCTGGTCGACCCGCGGCTGATCCATCCAGGGCACCTGTTGGACCCGGTGACGAAGCCTGAGCAGTCGAAGGACGAGCTGGCCGAGATGCGGGTCAAGCTGCGCCACCTGCAGGAGCACAGCCGCAAGTTCAGCTCGGGCGTCTGCGACGAGTGCGGTCAACCCGTGGCCAAGGCCGACCCGGAGAAGATCGACCGCATGAAGTCCAAGGTCAAGAAACTGGGCGACGCATGGGACAAGTACGACGAATGGGCAGAGCATCGTCGTAACTTCGAAGCCGAGCTCAAGGACTACGAGCCGAAAGCGAAGCGCCGTGACGCAGCCGAGAAGGTGCAGAACGAGAACCGCGAAGCTCACGTGCTGTACAAGCAGCGTCAACGCCTGGGGCCCCGGCCCGACAAGGTCGAGAAGCCCGAAGAAGCAGAGGACGTTGAGGTCCTGAATCGTGACATCGAGCTCCTGAAGTTCCTGCTGCAGCACCAGTCGAACATCGAAGAGCTCCGCGCTCTGACCAAGGAAGAGCGCGAGCTCAGCTTCGACTCAGAAGTCATGGAGCGCGTGCAGGACAAGCTCTCGGGCATGAAGACGAAGCTCGACGTTCACAACACGGTCAAGGGTCGTGCGTCGGAGATGCGCGAGCGACTGGCCGAGCTGAAGGCGCAGCTTGAGGACGAAGAGGCCGTGCTGTTCGCACTCGAGGCCTACTCTGACACGGCGATCAAGCGCATGGCAGTCGAGGCAATCAGCGAGCAGATGATGGCGACCATCAACAAGATGGGCACGATCGTCTTTCCTGACTACCGGTTCGAGTTCGTGTGGGACTCGCAGGTGCGCATCCTGGTTCATCGTCAGGGCAAGGCACCGACCGACGTGCGCAAGCTCAGTGGCGCGGAGACGATGCTGTTCACGCTCATCATGGTCTTCTCGCTCCTCATGTTCGTGCCGTCGCGGAAGCGCCTGTCGCTGCTGATCCTCGATGAGCCGTGCGCCAGCTTCCACGAGCGCATGATCCCGAAGTTCCACGCGCTGCTGCCCGAGATGCTGAAGGTGATTCCCAGCATCCTGATCGCAACCCCGAAGGAGTACGAGCGATACCCCGGGGCCAAGGAGTACACCATCTACCGCGACCAAAGCGGTGCCTGCCTCAAGAAGGGACATGCCAGTGTCAACTGAACGAAGCGTCGTCAGCGCCAGCATCACAATGACAACGGAACTAAGCGTCTTCAGCTCCAGCATCTTCTCGGTGTGGGACATCAGCGATGGACTGCGTAGGCTCAAGGTCAGCCACACCATCGACCCTGAGACCAAGGGTCAGAAGGTGCTGAACGTGAACCTGAAACGGGCACAGCCGCGGCCGGTGCACATCACCACATCCGTGGCTGCGCTCCGTCCCGGCTCCATCAATTTCATCGTGGGTTCGTATGGGATGCTGTCGCAGACAAACATCCCGCAACTGATCGGCCCCGATCTCGCGACTGCGTTGAAGACGGCTCTGCTGTCGCACCAGACCACGAAGATCAAGGTCTCGACGATGAGCCCGGTCGACTACATCAACCACGTGGCCAAGCCGTCGCTGCTGAACAAGATCCTCACCGAGTTGCAAGGCATCCAGCCCTACAACCCGTTGCGGAAACAGACGCAGGCGCTCATCATTGCGTACTTCAATGGACGCGTCGCCGAGCGCACGGTCATGACCTTCCTGTCGAAGACGCTGCGGCTCGAACGTCTGAAGCCGCTGATCGTTGAAGGCAAGACGCTGCGCGACGCCGTGGAGATGATGAAGACGATGGACGCCGAGACCATTGCGTTGCAGACCGGTGTGCCGGCCTTCGACATCCAGTACTTCCACAACGCGGGCAAGCCCAAGCCCGAGAAGAAGCCCAAGGTGAAGAAATGAGTACTCCGAGCGGCCCCTCTATCAAGGCGTGGTTCAACGGCAGGCAGGTGCTGCTCGGGCTTCAACAGAATGCCCTGGTCTTCAATGGCTTCGAGTTCGTCAGACCGCAAGACGCGAAGTTCGTCGCCATCATCGAGACCGTGACGGTGGGGCCGGAGAACGTGCCACCACCCTGGCCCGAGACGCAGACGATTGACCAGGCGGCCCTGACCTGGACCAACTACTGGTTGTGCGAGGTCATCGCCATCAATCAGACAACGATCGGTGACCAGGATGTAGTCGCCGTCAACGATCCCAACAACGGAGCCTGCGTCTGCGGCATCAGCTGCCAGGGCCGTGATCTCCAGTACGTCCAGGTGGCGAACGTCACCGCCTGATCCTCAATCCCAAGCAAGGAACTATGATGAACAAGTACGGCCAGCCCCTCGCGGCTCCCATCCGCCAGACGATCCTCCCGGCCATGACGAAGGACGGCCGCATCATCGGCTGGTATCCAATCGCTGCACAGACCTTCACCGGTGCGGAGACCTCGGTCACGATCCCGGACACGGGCAACGGCGGCGCAGGCACCGTGATCCCTGTCATGTCCGTGACGCAGGACTCGGGCATCGGTCTGCCCCAGTACATGGCGGCGGTCTGGCCCACCGGCCTCGCGGCCAACTACCAGCCGTGGGCATCGACGTTGCTGCAGAAGCCGGATGTCGGCTATTCGCGCTGGTACTCGATGGCGACCGAGTCGTGGTTCGAGCACTTCACGAAGGGAGCGCTCATCGACGGTCTGACCGGCGGCACCCTCAACCTCGCGGTCTCTGCCGCGTCCAACCCGAGCGCTCCGACCGTGACCACTCCTGCCGCGCAGACCTGGCAAGCGTCCATCGAGTACGCGATGCTCAACGGCGACTGCCCGTTCTTCGACTTCAACTGGATCACGCTCTTCGCGGCCAAGTCGAACACGACCGGCATCCGCATCGTCGTCAACACGAACCCGGCGCCCATCGCTCCCGATCCGCTGCCCCCGATGAAGGCCGTGAACATCGGCATCCCGGTGGCCGGCCCGACGGGTGCTCCGATCTACGACTCGATCCGCATCATGAAGCTCATGGACGAAGTGCCGCCCGGCGCCTACGCCTTCACCTTCACGATCTACGACGACCTGGGCCAGAGCACGGCCGCGACGCTCAACCTCACGGTCGTGTAATCCAACTTGCATGGGTCCCCTGGACCTCCTTAGGGTCCCTGGCCTTCAAAAGTCAGGGACCCTCTTTTCGTTCTGGACTCGAAGTTCACGGTCCGAGACTGTAAATAAGGGGACATAGCAGTCCCTTCCATCCAACACCACAGAGTAACCATGGCTCTCAACATCCAAGTCGAAACCGACGCACTGCACACTGCCCTCGACGTCATCTCGAAGACGGCGCCGCCGTTCGAGGGCGAAGTCACGTTCCGCATCAAGGACAACAAGGTCACGGTCAACTCCGTCTCCGACTTGAGCCGGGCCACCGTCGTCATCCCCTGCACGTCGAAGGGCGAAGGCGAGTTCGCGATCCCGATGGAGTCGCTGCGCTCGGCCTCGAAGGGGAAGAAGGAGCTGAGCCTCGCCTACAAGGACGGCACGCTCAACGTCAAGGCTGCCGGCGGCTACACGGCTGACCTCGCGACCCTCGACGTGGTGCCGCCAGACGAAGTGCCGAAGGAAGAGACGCAGGACTGGAAGCTGACGGCCGACCAGGCGACGTGGCTTCGCAAGGCGCTGAAGGACGTGACGCTGAAGCCGACCTCGATCCTCAGCGCGTGGATGCCCGTCGGCATTCGCCTCTCGTCGTCGGGTGCGTTCGTGGCCTGCTACGATGCGGCCCACATGAGCTGGGTCAACGACAAGACGATCAAGGGCGAGTTCGAGTGCGTGATGCCGCTCGAGACCGCGAAGGCTCTGGTCGAGGTCTTCCACACGGGCAACTTCGTGATCCACCTGACGAAGAACTCGATCCGTGTCAGGAACAAGACGGTCAACGTCCTGCTGTCGCTCCCGAACACGGAAGACCTGCCGACGCTCGAGCAGGTGCGGGCCAAGATCAAGGAAGCGATGGCGGTCAAGGCCACGACCTTCAAGGTCGGCCAGAAGGACATGCTGGCCTTCATCGACAACGCACGCGCGGTCATGGGCAAGGAGCGCGCCGAGATCCTGGTCACGAGCGCCAAGGGATCGAAGGGCGACAAGCTGGAGCTGCTGGTGAAGACGGGCCAAGGCCAGGTCAAGACCCTGGTCGCCGGCGGCACGGGCGGGACCAAGGAGCGCTCGTTCACGGTCGACCTCGACTACATCCAGGAGCTCATCAGCAGGGCGTCGGACGAGATGATGCTCAACGTCGTGGACGGTTCGTTCCTGTCCATCGCGCTGGCCGGCTCCAATGCAATCGTAGCGTTGAACCAGCAATGATCCAAGGCGCAACCCTGCGCTCACTGATCCCGTGGGAGACAGGCCTGTTCCACAGGCTGGGTCAGGGGCACGCGATTGTCTCCACACCTCAGGAGCCCGGCACCTACGAGCTGGGCGCCAAGTTCAATCTCATCTGCATGTTCGAGATGTGGGAGCTGAAGCGCGACGGTAAACCCGTCGGGCACTTCTTCCTCTCCGGCATGAAGGTCGAGTCGAAGGGCGGCTACATCGTCACGTTCATGGAGTCGAAGCGCGGTCGCGCCGAGACCTGGAACCTGTTGATCCGCAGCCCCGAGTTCCTGCTCTTCGACTTCCCCAACTGCGGCGCTATGGCGATCAGCATGGAAGTCAGCGAGCACATGCAAAAGATCCTGGAAGGTCAATGATGGTGAAGAAGACACAACCCGCGAACCAGGGCCTCATCGCTACGATCCGTGAGGACGAGACCTACAAGACGTTCAAGACGATCCTGACCGGTGCAAAGCAGGGCCTCGATCTCGAAGCGCTGTCGAACGAGGTGATCGGTCTGCACGTCGGCCGAACCAGCACCGGCCTCACGGGGGACGGCCGCTACAGCCCGAAGACGTTGCTGGATGCGAACACGACCGACATGTCGAGCCGCGGTCGCATGACCCTGATTCGTGTCCGCCTCGACAAGAAGGTGGGGGCACTGCGCAAGGGCATCGGTGCGATGCGCAAGCACATCCTGACGAAGTACGCGGAGGAGCTGAAGGCCTACGGTGGAGTCACGATGCAGAAGGCTGTGGCTGACCGCGTGATGAAGGCGGCCATCGAGTACGTGGAAGAAGCCGATCTGCTGATCGCCAGCATCGACCACCTCATCCGTGACATCGACAGCGCAGGGCATGGTCTGCATCGCTGCGGCGAGCTAATCAAGATCCTGAGCGAAGGGCGAGGTCGCACGCTGTGACGAAGCAGATCACCCTCACCAAGCGCGAGGCGGTCTTCATTCCGATCAAGGCGATCACGACCGAGATCAGGGACCGCATCAAGCAGAAGCTCGACTTCAAGTTCTACGACGAGAAGGCGTGCAAGGACTGCGAGTGGTTGTCGGAGCGTCATTGCGACATCTGCGACACGTGCCCTGGCTTCAAGGCCGGCTACAACCTCGCACCCACGGTCAAGGTCAACGAGAACCGCTACATCAAGGTGCCGGTCGGGTCTCACAACCTGATCGTCGACTACCTGGAGACCAAGGGCTACGAGGTCACGATCAAGGACAAGAGCCCGAAGCGTCCGATCCGTGCCATCCAGTGGCGCGGCAAGTTCCGTGAAGGCCAAGCCGACGCAGTGGTGGCGATGCGCCGCAAGCGTCGTGGCGTCATGAAGGCGCCACCTCGAAGCGGCAAGACCGTGAGCGGCACAGCCGTCATCTGCAAGCTCCAGCGCAAGACCATCGTGATCGCAGCGCAGCGCGAGTGGCTCAACGGCTTCATCGAGACCTTCATCGGCTCGAAGACGCAGAAGGCCCTGACGAACCTGGACCCCAAGCGCATCAAGCTCTGCAAGACCTACGAGGACTTCAAGAACCACGACATCTGCCTGTGCACTCCCAACATCTTCTACTCCGACAAGGGGCAGGCGATCCTTGCGAAGCTGCGGGACATGTTCGAGGTCATGTTCGTCGACGAAGTGCACATGGGTGCTGCCGACAAGTTCATCGGCATCCTCTCGAAGTTCAACGTCCGGTGGATGATTGGCCTCTCGGGCACGCCGAGTCGCAAGGACGCGAAGTATGTCCTGGTCCGACACGTGGTCGGCCCCATCATCCACGAGGTCAAGGTCGAGTCGCTGCGGCCGCACGTCAAGGTCAGGTTCACCTCGTACCAGAAGACGCACAAGGGCAACGTGCTGTGGGTGCGTATGGTCAGCGCACTCGAGAACGACAAGAAGCGCATCGACCAGATCGCGAAGGAAGCGATCAAGGACGTGGCCGCGGGTCACCTTGTGATGATCCCGTACACGCAGATGAAGCCGGTGCTCGCAACTATAAAGAGGATCAACGAGCTTGCGGGCAAGACGTTGGCCTATCCGTATCATGGTCAGGTGCCGAAGAAGGTGCTCGACCAGACGCTGGAGCGGGCACGCAAGTACCGGGTCAAGATCCTCGTGGGCACGACCAAGAAGCTGAGCGTGGGACTCAACATCCCGCGTGCGTCGATGCTCTACGAGGTTGCGATGTCGAGCAACAAGGAAAATGCGGAGCAGCGGATGCGCCGGGTCACGACGAAGATGAAGCCCGAGGACGAGCGCCCGGGATTCCCGAAGCCAGACCCGTGCATAAAGTACTTCCTCGACGACATGAACGTCCGTAGGAACTGCGCGAAGAACGAGTTCTTCAATGTGCTGCGGCCGAAGCTCCAGCCCCACATCGATGAACGCACGCAGCTGCTGCTCGATACGTACTTCAAGGCCAAGTCGGGTGGCAGGGCCGAAGGCAAGTTTGAACTCTAGAGGTGTGAGATGAGAATGCAATGCGGGCGGTGCCTGTCTTCGATGTTCCCCAAGGTCCAGGGTGGCTGCACCTTCTGCGCAGGCAAGGACGTGAAGCACTTCCAGTTCAGCGGCAACAAGTACACGCATTCCGGTGCGTGTCTGCCTGTTGCTCACGTCAGCATCAAGGAGGTAAAGCCCCGTGGCTACTGAGAAGGTGTGGCTCAAGGTCTCGAAGAAGACGATCGACTCGCTGCCCGACCAGATCGCGTTCCGCCTGAAGCGCCTGCAGTGGAACCCGAGCGGTTTCGTCATCGAGCACGAACGCATGGAGCACAAGATCATCGAGGCCTCGGTCCAGGACATGAGCCTGGCCAAGTGGGAAGACAACCCGAAGGCACCGATGACCTACGTGGTGGCGGGGTCGCCTGAGGATGAGGTGGCGAAGTACTTCGCGGCCTACCTCGTGGACGTCCATCGTCAGCGTCTCGGCATCAACGCCAACGTGCACTGGGAGACGGTGTTCAACGGCTACGACAATCCGATCCTGAAGTCGGGCATCAGTCCGACGCTGATCGTGCTCTCGAACCTGAGCGTCAAGTCGAACTTCCTCAAGTACGACAAGGCGAAGGACGTGATCGAACGCTTCCCGTCGATCCCGAAGATCGTGGTGGTGGCCGGCGAGGACCCCATCAGCTTCGCGGCCCAGCGACTGCATATCCCATGCCACGGCATTGCCTACTTCGCTAATGCCAAAGCTTCCAAGAACGTCCAGGAGATCGTGTGAGGACCAAAACCGTTTCGCCCCGCACCGAGTTGATGGTGCTGCGCGGCATGTGCCACAAGAACCGCGTCATCGCCGGCACGCTTCTCGGCGGCACCGACGAGAACTACTTCGATACGGTCGAGGCCAAGGAGGTGCTTGCCTCGATCCGCAAGCAGATGGCGACGACCGGAGAACCGCCGCTCTACAAGCTGGTGATCTCCGATCCCGACATCAGCGAAGAGGCACGCGCCTTCTTCAAGGACAGCGAAGCCACGATCCAGTCGAAGGAGGCGGCGGCCAAGGCGGTGCAGGTCCTGAATCGCTACCGCAAGAACCGTGCGCTCCACGAGATGATGGTGGCGATCGACGCCAGCTTCCAGACTGGCAAGCTCGACACCGAGGCGATGCTCGAGGAGTGCAGCCGTCGTGTCTCGCAGGCACGGATGTCGAAGGCGGCGAAGAACGAGTTCGTCCACTTCGGCCTCAACAACAACTCGCTGTCCATCGTCAAGGACTTGCTCTACGGTGACAAGAGCGAGGACGTGCTGCCGACGGGCATCCGCCCCTTCGATGAGAAGGCCGGTGGCCTGCTGCGTGGTGGTCTCGTCACCATCGGTGCATCATCCGGCGGCGGCAAGTCGCTCATGGCCTGTCAGCTCGCGATCAACTTCGCGCTGCAGGGCTACAAGGTCGTCATCGTCCCGCTGGAGATGACCAAGGCCGAGATGATCGCGCGTATCGGCGCGAACCTGAACAAGGTGGACGTGACCCGCATCTTGACGGGCAAGCTGACGCAGGACGAGAAGGACGCTGCGTTCATCAAGTTCAAGAAGTTCATGAAGAAGATCAAGAGCCTCGGCGGGCGGCTCTCGATCTACAAGCCAGAAGAAGACGTGACGATGGAAGACGTGATCGCGGCGGTGAACGCCTACGATTGCGACGTCCGTATCGTCGACTACATCTCGCTGCTGAAGGGTGCTGACGGCGACGACAGCTGGCAGGCACTGGGTGCGATCGCACGTCTCGCCAAGGTGAACGCAGGTGCGACCAACACGGTCAACATCCTGCTCTGCCAGGTGAACGAGGACGGCAAGGTCCGCTACGCACGCGCCATCAGCGAGCACTCGAACAACTCGTTCGTGTGGGTGACGAAGAAGGAAGAACGCGAGAAGGAAGTCGGTGTCATCAAGGTCGAGCAGCCGAAGGCACGGAACAGCGCGAGCTATCCGTTCGAGGTCGGCTTCCACTGGGCCTGGATGAAGCTGGTTGACGTCGAGTCCGTTCCTGACACGAGCACCGAGACGAAGGAGCACATGACCAACCTCGCAGACGTTTGACCAATGACCCAAGCAAACCACACCCCGGCCTGGACGGTCCCCGATCGCTACCTGGTGACACTCCGCGACATAAACGACCGCATGTGCGGTCGTTACTCGATGCCCATGCCTGATCCGGATGCCAAGGACTACGCGCAGCAGCTGACGGCCTTCGCCGAGTTCATGCACCTAGAACTCGCGCGCTCCAACTCGAAGCAGCGTCGCTTCTGCACCTTCACCGACTGGACTCGTGCTGTGGAGTACAAGATCACGGCTGGTGCCGCAGAGGTTGCAACGGTGTGGGCGCTGTTCAAGGCCATCGGCTACGATCACAAGACAAGGAGCTATACGTGAGCAACGTCACCTACGGCATCATCAAGGGCATCCTACTCGGCCTCATCATCTTCTGCTTCCAGCTCATGAAGGTGCTGCCATCGCACTTCTGGTTCAACGACCTGGTGATCGACGTCGTCGGTGCCATCTTCGTCTGCATTACCGGCGCGGTCCTGTCTCGAAAGGAACCGGACGATGACAAGCAGCAGTAAGACGAAGGTCTGGATCAGGGACATGCCTCGTCAACTGATCGACTACCTGCTGGCGCGTGAGCTGGGCGAGAACGTCTACCTGTACACCGAACCCTTCTGCGGCCAGCAACGTCCGCTGCAGAAGGGCGTGGCCCGCAGGCAGGGTCCCGGCTGCGATACGCTGCTGACGAGTCCGAGCACGGACCCTCACGTCATCATCGCGCTGATGGAGAGCTACAAAATCTACATCCAGCCGTCGGGTACGCTCTTCCACGCATTCGTCCGCAACGAGTGCGGCGCCAAGCACGAGTGCTACGGCAAGACCATCATCGATGCCGTGGTCCACACGTTCCTGAAGTTGAAACTCGGCAACCGACCCGAGATCGACGACGCGATACTCCACGAGATTGATCCGCAGCGCGTATGGACGCGCAGGTCGGATCTCGACAACGCGGCATCGGCCCTCAGAGGCTGAGACCTTCACACCACAGAGCTAGGATCAAACATGGACTTCTTCTCTCACGGTTCGCCGCTGCACCAGCTGGCGACCGGTACCGGCCTCATGGCTGTATTCGCTGTCATCGCTGCCGGCTGGTCTCGCGTCAAGAGCTTCGGCTCGTACATCTCCAGCGCTCTCGTGCTTCACCGCCGGATCGAAGGTCGTTACATGAGCCGAATCGTCGGCAAGTACATCCGCGAGCACTACAAGCCGCTGCCGTCGGGCTCCATGATCTTCACCCACGTCAGCGCCAAGATCGAGGGCGACGCTCTGTGGTCGGACGTACCGTTCGAGATGCATGGCTCAGCCGGTGTCTGGCGTGGACCCCGAGGCATCTTCTTCGTCAATGTCGACGGAGGGCTCAAGCTCCTGTCGTTGCGCGGCTTCTCTGACCCGAAGGGCTTGATCGCCGACGCCATCAAGACCTCGAACACGCGACGCAATGCCGACTACCTGAAAGAGGCGGCACGTGCATCGAACTTCCGTGTCGTCCCGGTCATGGGAACTGTCGGCGAGGCCATGTCCGACCTCTTCAAACGTGATCGCTCCAGTGAGGCCAGCACATCGGTCTCGCCGGCTCCGAATTCTGGCGGGCTGAAGAGCGAAGACGACTGGTGGATCGATCCGGACCTGCGCTTCGACGAGTCGTTCATGTACGCGCGCGACGAGTACTTGAAGGACCAAGGGCGAGTCGATCCGTTCAAGGGCCTCTTCTACCCGGAAGAGGTCTACGCGATGATCGAGACCCTGAAGTCCTGGTACAACGAGCGCACGTGGTACGAGGAACACAACGTGCCCTGGCGCACGGGTGTCCTGACAGAAGGTCCCGGCGGCACCGGCAAGTCGAGCCTGTCCAAGGCCGTGGCGATGGAACTCGGCATCCCTCTCTACCAGTACTACCTCAACACCTTCAACGACCGTGACTTCGTCACCAAGTGGGGTGAGATGGAGACGCCGTGCGTGGTCGCGCTCGAGGACTTCGACACCGTGTTCCACGGACGCGAGTGTGTCACGGTCCACAAGAGCCTGAGCTTCGAGTGCGTGCTGAACCAGATCAGTGGCATCAGTTCGAAGTCGGGGATCTTGCTCATGGTGACGACGAACCACATCGAGCACGTCGACCCGGCCCTCGGACGCCTCGATGAACAGGGCAGGCCGACACGACCGGGTCGCATCGACCACATCCTGCACATGGGCAACACGACCGAGAAGCAACGTCGTGACATCGCGAACTACACGCTCAACGACACGGCGCCGGACATGATCGAAGAGCTCGTGGCCGCGAACGTGGATACGACGGCCGCGCAGTTCCAGGCCGCGTGCATCCACGTCGCGCTGGAGCGCAAGGCCGGTTTCGGCCGCAAGAACGCGGGCGCCGAAAACGTGGTTCCGCTGCATCGCACGGGCACCTGAAAAGGGCGGAAAAGAGGTACTCCCTGCTGCAGCAGGACACCTGTTTTCTGGTCGAAAACGGGCGTTGTGAGCCAGGACTCAGGCAAAGAAAAGGGCCGCACAGAATCACTTCTGTGCGGCCCTTTTGCCATCTGCTGTACGGTGAAAAAGAAGCTGGGGCTTCGCTAGGATGCAACTCGCCGGGCCGCGTGTGAAACGACCAAGCCCCAGCAAACACCACACTCGGTCAGAACCTCTCGAACCACGCGGGGTCCGGTTCCGATTCTTTCGGCCAGTCCGGGATCGGATGCAGGCCGCGCAATTCGTGGGCCGTCGTGTCCGGCAGGAAGTTGATCTGACCATCGGTCACGAACGAGTGACAGACGGTCTCTGCCTTGCGACGCGAACTCGTGACCAGCAGAGACGGCTGGAACGTCGGCTTCGTCGTGTCACCGTTGAAGGTCCACGGGTTCGGGTGCGGCTCGACGGCAATGACGTGACTGGTGCGACAGCCGGGACACCAGAGGTAGACGCGCGTCGGGTTCCTGATCTCACGCCTGAGGATGCTCACTTATTGTCCTCGGACAACTGGTTGAGCTTGCGCAGCGCCAGGCTGAACTTCATCCACCAGGCGGTGTAGGCTTCGACCTCCTTGTCCACCCGCTGCGCGAATCCTTCCGCGTAGTTGATGATCTTGCCGATGTCAGCGATCTCCTTCTGGTCGATGCCGTACACCACATCTTCCATGTGCTCGCTGAAGCTCAGCTCCGGCTTGGCGCTGAAGTCCAGGTCGAGAGACTTGGAACCCTTGCCCTTTTCGTTGAGACTGATGTCGAACGTGACGACTCGGTTCTCGCCGAACGTGACTTCGCACGAACAGGCCAGGTCACCCCAGGCATCGACCTCGATCTTGACCTTCAGACCGGAGGACGCGAAGGCCTGCTCGACGGCCGCCTTCGCGTCCTCGGCAGAACCCTGCGGCTTGGCCTCGAGTCGCTGCATTTCCTGCAGCCGGGCCTTCGCTTGGATGTCCATCTCGTTCTCCTTAGAGCGCGACGTAGAGGATCGATTCCTTCTGGAACCAGTGCTCGATCTCCAGGTACTCGCCGTTGCCGTCCGGGTAGTACTGGCGTCCCTTGTGCGGGACCTTTTCCAGAGCCTCGGGCTTGAACGGCGCCTCGAAGTAGATCGCGGCTTCGTCGGTGCCGAGACGCTCGACGCCCTTGAGGCCGACGCCCAGCTTCTGCGCCATCGACTGCGCGAGGTGCTTGAGGTGATCCGGCATGTCGTCGGCCATGATCTTGAAAGCCGAGAGTCGCGCCTTCGCTTGCAGTTGGATTTCCATTCTGTTCTCCGCTTCGGATGTGGAAGCGGGGCCGCTAGGGCCCCGCATCGGAGATCAGGCGAACGTGCCTTCGTTGACCTGGCGGATGGTCTCGCGCATGTACTCGGGGTCGTAGCTGTAGAGACGCGTCCAGTAGGCGTTGGCCACCTTCTTTTCCTCGGGCGTCAGGCTCGCCATGACAGCCGCGTGGACACCGGCGTCGATCTGCACCGGGGTGATGGACACCACGTTGTCGTAGTCGACGGTGGCCACGGCCTTGCGCGCGAACGACACGACCTTGACCTTGTCGTCCGAAGACGCGACGGTGAAGCCGTGATCGACGTCGCCTTCGGCGTCGACGAAGGCCACCAGCTCGTTGCGGCCGGCCTTGGCGATGGTCAGCTGCGACAGGCGCGGGACATCGGGACGGGCGAGACGCGAGGCCTGCACCAGCGCCGTCAGGTCTTCCTGGCCGTGGCGGGCGAGGAACTTGTTGCCGCCGGCACCCTGGCGCACTTCCCACAGCGACTTGTCGGCGTCGTCCATGAGCATGTTCGAGCCCATGACGCGGTAGCTGGCCTTGAGCTCCTTCTCGGTGACGACGCGGATCGCACGGTTCGCCTTGACGAAGCCGACGGCGACGCCTTCCTTGATCTTCTTCACCGACGACTTGACCAGCGAGACCTGGTTGTCGAAGATGCGGGCGACTTCGTCGTGCATGAAGTCGCGGCCGAACTTGCCGGTGTAGCTGAGGATCACCTTGGCCAGCGTCGGGGTCTTGACGCGGTAGTCGGTGATGGCGACGGTGTTGGTCTGGAAATCGGACATGGAGTTTCTCCGTTGTGACTGGTTAGACAGAATGAGAGGCTATCCGATACGGGAGTCGCCTTGGTACGCGATGAAATTGCGGTCTTCAGATCGGGAGCTGACGGTCGCGGTCGGCCTTGTACGCGTCGGCGCAGTGCGTCCTGGAGAAGGCCAGGCCGTTGATGATGTACATCATGAACCCGAACTTCTTCTTGTCGCGGTGCTTGCGGAACGCCACCGACGACATCGTCTCCCACGGGTTGCCGCGGAGGAACAGGGCGTTGGCCAGGTAGTCGAGGCAGATGAAGACGCCGAACAGGTAGTGCTTGAGAGCCAGCCAGATGGCCTTGAGCTTGGTCACTTGTGTGCTCCTTGATGCTTGGGGAGGATGAGCTTGTGCTCGCGCCCGAATTTCGTACCCGGGTATTTCTTCATGTAGGCCTTGCGATCCTCGGCAGGCAGCGAGTGGAACCACTTGTGGGTCCGACCGTGCGGCTCCTTCGGATCGATGACGAGCGCGCCGTGCAGCGGCTGCGGCATGTGCTCGTAGTTGATCTTGAGGTGCAGCTTCTTTGCCGCCGCGTAGAAGAGCGCGACCATGAGGGATGCAGCGTCGCCCGAGTGGGAGCCGAGGAAGTGCAGCAGTCCTTCCACATGAGAGGCGCCGTAGGCCGTGATGCCGAGACCACCGGACGCGAGACCGAACAGCAGGACACTGATGTCCTTCAGGCCCTGCTTGGAGGCGAACATGTCGGCCAGGCTGTAGTCACCCTTGACGCAGTTGATGACCGCGTCGACGATGCCCAGGTCGTAGTCTGCGTCACCGGTCGACGACGCGTGAAGGAATCCCCACACGAGGAAACCTGCGACTGCAAGACCCGTGACCTTGGTCAGCACCGGGTGGCGATGGATCACTTCGTCCAGCTTCTTCACGCGCTCGTGGACATCGAGATGCTGCATCAACTTCGAGGAACCGAAGGTCTCGATCAGATCATCGAAGGCCGCGAACAACGCGGTCGCCGGAAGTGCCATCGCCTTCTTGACGGCCTTGAGTAGCTTGGCGATCGAGAAGCCCACACCCTTCAGGAGTCGGAACACCGACTTCTCTTTGAAGGCCTGGACGATGGAGTCCCAGCCGATGTGAGCCGACTCGGCCAGCAGTGCTCCGACTTCCTTCAGCTCGGACCACAGCTTCTTCAGTGCACCCGGCACCTTGAACTCGAAGGCTTGCAGCTCGTGCGGATCACGCGCCAGGGCTTCGACCACTGTCGCGTACTTCTCATAGGTGACGTCGGCCGCCTCCATGAGCATGAGGCGCGTCTCAGCTTCGAGTTTCATCTCAGGCATTCCACCAGTTGGGTTCGACCATGAAAAAGGAGACGATGGCTTCGGGCGGCACGGGCACGGTGATGAACTTGAACTCCGGCTCATCGACCAGCTCGTCCTGGTACAGCACCGCGCCGGGGACCTTCGCGAGATCGATCGTGACCGCACGATACTGCGCGTTGACAGCACGAAGTTTCGACTCATCGAACTCGCCCCACTCCTCCAGCGACCAGCGCTTGGACAGCAGCATGCCCATGACCTGGGACACGACTTCGGGCTTCTTCGACATCGTCAGGAAGATCGAGGGCTTGCCGTACTTGAGGCTGCCCTTCCACAGGCCCTGGCCTTCTTTCGTCAGCTTCAGGCCTTCGCGCTCGATCTTGCGCACGTTCTTGCCTTCGGTGAAGTGGTAAGCCAGCTGTTGCTTGGCGGCTTTCAGCTGCTTCGGGACCGGGAACGTGCCGGCGATCGTCACCAGCTTGTGAATCACGTTCGGCTGCTCGAGCTCGAAGTGGATGCCCGTCTTCTTCAGGATCGCGAGGCAACGTCGAACCAGCTCGTTCGCAGCCTCCACACCGTCCCAGCTCTTGGTGCGAGTGAAGAGCCGCAGCGCTTCGTTCGTGATCTCGCGTGGCGTCTCGACGAAGAGCTGTGCCACGCCATGCTGGACCTCACCGATGGAGATGGCCCACGAGCTGGACTCGAAGTCGAAGTACAGGATGGTGGGGTAGATCCCGGCGCTGTGCTGCGGCTGCACCTTGAGCCCCACCTTGTGGAGCGCTTCAGCGACCCGCGTGCGGATCACATCGGTCAGCTCGGACGTTGGCGCGAACGCCAACAGACGGGACTTGGCTTGCAGCTTCATCGTCAGGTCCTGGTTGTGTATGTACGACCTTCGAGGTCAGGGGTGAGGACACCCGACTGGAGGAAGCCGTGGTACGTGTTCGTGTCGATGCTGGGGCTCGCAGTCAGGTACGGTGCATCGCCCGTGATGGTCCAGCCGGGACCCCATTGATTCGGTTGACCGCGGATCGTGGACTTCTGATCCACGACCCAGTGCGTGTTGTCGGGCAGCACCACCGTCAGGGGCTTGCGCCTGCCGCGCCACTGCTGACGGTAGTAGTCGCTGAGCAGGTCGGACATGTGCTCTTCATCGTCGAGCCAGTCCGCGCTGTAGATGGCGCCAGGTGACCCCACCTGATATGCGTTCGAGCCTTCCTTGCCCGTGCGCGGATTGCGGTACCAGCGAGTCGGATGGGAAGACCATGCGTCCGACTCGTCAGCCTTGAAGGCCATGCCGCAGCCGTCGCAGCACAGCTGGACGCGCTTGTCACTCAGCTGCACGTAGAGGGTGTCGTCGGCGCCCGTGAAGACGTTGGAGAGACCGAAGCCGACAGGCACCTGGATCTCTGCACGATGGAGGCGACCGGGCATCTTCGGGCATGCTCGCTGTTCGGCTGGAACGGAGCCGCCGCGCAGTTCGCTCTTCAGCGAAGCGCATACGAACGCGGTCTCGCGCTCCACGACTTCGAGCATGAAACACTGGATGGGGTCGCTCATCGTGTCCTCCTTAAAGGGTCTGATAGTCTCCGAGATCGGGCATGGCTTGCAGAGGACCCGTCGACAGAAGTCGATGACCAGCACCGAGACCCATGCCCATCGAGATGGGGCCGGGTTCGCTGTGCATGATCTCGGCGTCACTCTGCTTGATGAGGTTCTGGTTCTCATCATCCGGCTGATACCCGGTGTTACCCGGGTTGTCGGCATCATCCATGCCCTTGCCGATCAACTCATCGTCGACTTCGTCTTCACGCGGCAACTGGTGGTCGGCCTCCGCTTCGTCCATGTAGGTCGACGGAGGCCGATCAGTTGTGTTGACGACGGAGGCGAGGATGGAGATCAGCGAGCTCAGTCTGGCCTTCGCCTGCAGCTTCATCACAGTTCCTCGTGGAGGTGGACCTTGCCGCCGATGTGCTCCATGACCCAGCCGGGCTCGCCTTTCTTCGACCACGTGATCTTGGACCCGTGGTCCGCGATCTTGTAGCCGAGGTGGGTGAACACCAGCTTGTTCAGGTCGCGGGCGCCGATCTTGAACATGCCATCGGAGAGACGGCCGTTGCTCTTAATCTCCTGGCGCCCGTTGTGCGTGAGCTCGAAGTCAGCGGTCTCGAACGTGTCCTTCAGGACTTCCAGCAGCCGCGGGCCCAGGGTCTTGAGGTCCTGCAACGCCAGCAGCCGCGACTTCGCGTGCAACTTCATGATCGGCCTCAGAACGTGTTGCCGTCGTTGATGTAGTCGAAGCTGAACGTGAGGCTCAGGTCGATCACCGTCGAGCTCGCGCCGTCGAACTGCACGTCCGCGATTTCGGTGATGAAGCAGCCAGCGAGGATCATCGTCTGGCTGATGGCGCCGGCGTTGTCGTAGACGTCGAGCTCCAGGTTGACCTTGTAGGCCGCCGAGTTCGAGCCCGTGTTGTTCTTCCACGAGCGCTGGAAGTCGCGCCACGCGCGCATCGCCATGTAGGTCGAGTAGTCGACCGTCTCCATGATCGTGGCGTTGAACGTGTGCTGGTACGTGGCACGGCCGGCTTCCTGCTTCTTCATGCCGTGCAGCTCGATGCCGACGGGTTCGATGGAGCTGGAAGGCAGGGCCGTGGTCTTGCACTTGTACGTCATCGACCGCGCGATACCGGAGGTGCCCGGGACCGTGGGGAAGAAGAGGTCGAAGTTCCAGGACTGCGCGGCGTCGGGCAGGTTCTGGATGTTGTCGTAGCTGGTACGTGCCATGTCTGTTCCTTGAGAGAGTTGGAGGCCGGTCCTAATCAAAGGACCGGCCAGGGCTCATCACTGCGTGTTGCCGTTGACCTGCGACAGGGTTTCGCTGAACGTCACGCCCTGCTTCGAGATCACGATCTGCAGTTGGATCTCGTGGATCGGGATGTTCGGCACGAGGACCACCGTCACCACGAGCACGCCTGCGTTGGCCGTCGCCGCGCTGTTGTTGCCGTTGTCGCACTCGACCGTGTACGAGTTCAGGCCGTTGGCACGGACCACGGCATCCAGGTACTGGCTGCAGCTGTTGATGATCTGGCGACGGACGGCGTCCGTGTCCATCTCTTGCAGCGAGTACAGCAGGAACTTGTACAGCGAGACCTTGATGACGTTCGTGATGCGACGCACCGACAGCCACGACAGGGCCGACTGCTGGCCCGCCAGCGTCAGTTGCTCCCACAGCGCGATGCCTTGACCCACGAACGTGCGGGTGTAGGACACCTGCGCGTTGAAGAGGGCCGTGGCTTCGCCGTCATCGTAGGCGTAGCGCTGCTTCAGCACGTTCAGCAGGCCGCGGTTCAGGCCGGCGATCGAGTACGCGGGGTTCGCCACGCGATCGGTACGCGCGCACAGGGCAGCCGCCCAGCCCGAAGGCGGGTTGTAGACCTGCATGCCGTTGATGAGGTCCGCCTGCAGCAGGTCGGGACCGAACAGCGCGCTGTACGTCGAGTTGAGGTTCAGGCTCAGGTTGCGGTAGTCGATCGAAGCCTGGAACTTCTGGCTGGCCGAGGGAACGTCGATCAGGGACACGGCATCGCCGCGGGCCTGCACCAGCGAGTCGATCGCCAGCTGGTAGATCGGGTCGGCGATACCCGCGTTCACGAACACGTTCGTGCCGTACAGACTCTTGTTCGAGAACACCTGCATCGCAGCCGCGATCTGGTAGCTGGTCGGGGTCGAACCCGACGCGCCGCCGGTCATGGCCTGCGGGCCTGCGTTGCCGATTGCGGGCACCGACGTCAGCGCCGGCACGTTCGACACCACCTGGATGTAGGACGAGAACGGGTTGATGTGGTGCTCGAGTTCCAGCTGCGTGCCGTCGGACCCGATCTTCTGCTTGAGCGTGCAGGTCCAGGCTTCCAGCGCGCCTTGGTTCGGCTGCGTGTTGTCCGTGACGTAGACGATGAACTCGTCCGAGCCGACGACCAGGCCGCCGTCCGTGATCGGCTGGTGTCCAGTGTCGGGAACGACGGTGCCGTCATCCACGAACGTCAGAGTCGAGGCGCCGACCGTGGCCACCAGACCGTAGGTGCCGCCCGTGGCACGGCCGTACAGGTTGTAGCCGATGGCGCCGTCGACCGCATCCCAGGTCAGGGTGATGGAGGCGATCGGGACCGACAGGCCGCCCAGCACCACTTGCACCTGCGAGCTGGCCAGCGATTCGCCGGTCGGGCTCAGGGCCGACACTTGGTACGTGTAGGTCGCAGGCGACATCGAGCCGCTGCCGGTCTGCGCGTTGGCATCCAGGCCGGTCGGGGCTTGCACGGCCGCCGTCGCGATTTCGATCGAGTAGTTGTTGCCGTAGGAGCCAGGACCGCGGTTCGGGTAGAACAGGGCGATGGCCTTTTCACCCGGGCTCACCAGGGTGCTCAGGTCCGTGTTCAGCGGGTCGGCCGTGACCTGACCCTTCAGCACGGTCGTGCCCGAGCTGTTGGCGTACATCAGCACGCCGGCGTATTCGGCACCGGCGCCGACGACGCGCAGACCCCACGCCTGGTTGCCTTCGGTGAAGTAGTTCAGGCCGGCCTGGACCGTCATCGAGATCGACGGGTCCGGGTTGCCGTATTCGTCGAGCCAGTCCCGAGCGTTCGTGAACAGCAGGGGATGGGTCGAACCTTGCTTCGAGATCACGGGGACCGCAGCCACCGTGACCGACGTGCTGGTGATGACGGAGCTGAGGTTGATCTCGGTGACACGGATGTCCGATGCGCGGGAAACGAGCTGGGTCATGATTATTCAGCCTTCGTGTCGTTGGTGACGGGAGCCGGAGCCTTGGCCACCGCGGTGATCTTCACGGCCGCGCTCGACTTCGAGGCTGCGGCGGCCGCGTCGCTGATCGGTGCCTGCGGGATTTCCATCGGGGTCTCCGACTTCGAGTCGGTGAAGGTCTTGACCTTGGAGCCTTGCTGACTCAGCCAGTTCGTGTTGACCTTGTAGCCGTCCGGGATCGTGACGCGGCGGCTGGGTGCCACGGTTGCGTAGTCGACCTTGCCGTCGGGTGTGACCAGCTTGACCGGCACCGCGTGCTTGTTCAGGTTCAGAACGTCCATTTTGGGGTCCTCTAGTTGAAGGGGAAGAACTGCTCGCCGGGCTTCGGTGGCGGGCCGTCAGCAAGAACGACCTGATTGATCCGACCGCGCGTCATCAGCAACGCCTCGGAGAGCCAACCGTGGATCGTGACGTTGGTGGTGACCGTGTAGACGGACTCGGTCTCTGCCGGATTCTCGCGCTTCGGGATCTGCAGGCTGTCCGTCAAGGTCGATGTGACCGTGAGCTTGGAGAGTCCATAGTCGATGCCGAAATTCAGCGCACCATTGCGCCGCGTGAACCACCACCGGCGCTTGAAGAAGTCGACCGAGTCCTCATTGCCTTGGAACTTGTCGGTGATGTACGTGACCTCGACCTCGAAGTTCGTCGGCAGCACCTTCACGGTCTGGAACTGCTTGCCGTCCTGGTTCATTGTCACGGGGATACCATGTCGAGCCAGGCGGTTGGTCGGATACGACTCCGTGTTCGGGCTGGACCCGGACTCGTAGAGGAACAGGTACGGATACTCGGGCTGACGGTTACCCAGCATCGTCTTCAGGGTCGGGAGCGCGTCAGGGCTCTGAACCCAAATGGCAGGGGCACGGAACTGGCTCTGCATCCGCTGCTCGAAGCCCGCCCGCACGAACTTGTCTACTGGGTCGATTTCGGTTTGCGGCTTAGCGTCCATGTTCGATGCCCATAAAATTAGGGGACAAAGGTCGCAGCATAGTTAAATGCTGCGACCCATGTGAGAAAAGGGAGCACGAGGGCTCCCTTTCCAAAGCACCGTAGGGTGCGGCTCGTGCTTACTTGCCGTCGCGGGTGCGCTTCATCGACGACAGGACTTCCGCCATGCGGCGGCCGGCCACCACCGGCTCGACCGGGGCTTCGTCGACTTCTTCGTCCTCGACGACGTCGTCGAGCGGGTCACCGTCGAAAGCGTCGGCTTCGATGACGGGCTCCTCCTCGATCACCTCTTCGGCGACCGGGGCTTCTTCGACCATTTCCTCCGCCGCTTGCACACGCTTCGCGGCCGAGACCGGCTTGGCTTGCGTGGGCTTCGTCGGAGCCGCGGCGGGCTTCGCAGCCGCCGTGGTCGTCACGGGCTTGGTCGCGGGCGTCGCTTCCTTCGCGGCCTTGTTGGAGGCCTCGAGTTGTGCGAACGCCACGCGGTTCGTCGCTTCGATCGTGTTGATCGCGGCCTGGATGTCGGGCTGCTTCATCGCCTTCGCGAAGAGGCGCGCCGCCAGGACTTCGTCACCGTCGCGATGCATCGCCTGCGCGGCCAGGGCCAGGCAGTCGAGCGCGCGGTTGTACTTCAGCATCGGCTGGGCCATGTCAGTTCTCCTGGTTGCGTTGGGTTGCGTCTGTTTCGGACCAACCAGGGAGGGCCGTCAACTAGTGACTAAGCCCTCCCCGGCCGATTCGATTACAGGCGGTAGCCCTTCGCGAAGGAGCGGCTGTTCGCCACCGACACGGCCAGGGCCTCGTGCAGCACGAAGCCGCGACCCGGGATCTTCTCGATCGAGATGTCGATCGGGGTCGATTGCAGGCCGCCGCGATCCGAGTACGCGCCGTGGTTCAGGGCGTCCGAGATCACGAAGAACTCGCCTTGGCCCAGGACCTTGTGCTCCGGATGACGGAACGCGTCCGACGTGACGGTCATGCCGTACATCGTGCCCAGCTCGCCGGTGAGCAGGAGCTCGTGACGGGCCACCGGGTCGATGGCGGTGAAGAAGTCGGAGTTGCCGACCACGTCCTGCCACAGGTCCGTCGCCATCAGCAGGTGCGCGCCCTTCAGACCCCAGCGGGTCACGTTGGTCACGACCGTCATCAGGCTGTACGGCGTCAGCTGGCCCGACACGATGGTCAGGTTGTTGTCGACGCCGACCAGGCTCTGCAGCTGGTTGTAGTAGAGGCGGTCTTCCGCCACCATCGTGGCCTCGACGGCCTCGATGTACTTCTCCTGCAGCACGTCGCCGCTGGACTGGTTCAGTTCCACCTGGGGGATGAACGGACGGGCCACGACCGTCAGTTCCGGCGGGGTGAACCACTTGTCGCGGGTGATCTGCGACTCGACCTTGGTCGGGCTGGTGGACCAGACCGCGGTCACGTTCTTGTTGCGCAGCGGGAAGCGCGGGATCGAGCCCATCTCGACGTCGATCTTGGCCAGGTACTTGCGCATGAAGCCCTGACGGTTCGCCGTGATGTACAGCGACTCGCTGATCTTCTCGCCGAGCACGCGGTGGGCCTCGGGGCTGTTGAACGCGGCACGGACCAGGTCCTTCGACTCGGAAGCCGTGATCGCGAGCATGTTGCCGGCCGACGCTGCGGTCAGGAACTTGCGCTGCTGCTCGAGCAGGTCGCGCTTCGAACTGGCGTTCAGCTCGCCCTTGCCGGAGCCTTGGTAGCGGCCGACGAAGGATTCGCCGCCGTCGACCGGGCGGAGGTCGGTGGCGAGCACGGGCGACTTGGCCGCGCGGATGTTCACTTGGGTACGCATGTTGGGAAACTCCTGATTGGTTGATGTGTGTCAGACGACCGATCAGGCGGCGCTGAACTCGATGCCGAGGAACGGCACGTCCTGCGTCGGCTGCGCGACCACGTAGGCACCGACCAGGGCCACGCCGGAGCCGCCCACGGTCAGGATGCCGCCGGCGCCCAGGTTGATCGAGGCGGGCGAGAACCAGTTGACCGACGCGTCGAACTGGTCGGTGTAGATCAGGCCGCGCTTGATGAGGCCGATCTGGCCGACGTAGGCGCCGGCGTAGCCGCCGGGCTGCACGTCACCTTGCATGGCGCGCGCCTGGATCACCGAGGCCGGGTACTTGTAGGTCACCAGCACGGTGTCGCCGGAGGTCAGGCCGTTGACGGTGTTGCCCACGACGGTCACGCCACCCGTGATGGGGACGGCGGCGCCGGTGGTCGAGTCGAAGACGAAGACCTGGCCGGCTTGCGGCGCGAAGGCCAGCTGCACGGTGCCCGAGGACGGGACGATGAACTTCTCGACCTTGGACAGGTACGCGGCCGCGAACGGGGCAGCGCTGACGCCGGCGAACGAGAAGCCGGCGAAGAGCTCGCCGCTCGTGCCTTGCGACGGGGTCACGCCGGTGGACGTGGCGCCCGCGGCGCGGACCAGGGCTTGGCCCTCGGCGGTGATGGCGGCACCGGAAGCGACGACGGTTTCGCTGCTGTCCGGGAACTTCGAGAGAGGCAGGTAGAGCATGTGGACTCCGTTGGAAAGTTGGGAAGGAGATCAGCCGACCAGCGACTGGTTGCCGAACAGCAGCTTGTTCACGCTGGCCATGTCGGAGATGCCAGCGGTGACCTTGCCACCGGGTTGCGAGAGACGACGGGGGCCGGCCGACGAGAGGGCCGCGGTCACCGACGACGGAGCGCCGATGTCCTCGAACTCGTCTTCCGTGTCGTCGCCATCGACTTCGCTGTCGACCTCGGTGCCCGCGTCATCCACGAAGTCCTCGTCGCTGGTCATGTCCAGCGCTTCAGCGTGGTTGTCACGGACTTCCTCGGGCATGGCAGCGATGCGTTGCGCGAGGGTGAGGATCGACTTCGCGTACTCGACGCCGTGTTCGGCGAACGCGGCCGAGATCAGGGACTGCGCGCCGCGCACGCCGGCCTGCTTGAGCTGTTCGAGCAGAGCGGCCTTGAGCGGGTTGGGCGCATCCTTGAAGTAGCGCTTGTTGATGCCGACGGCGGCGATGGCCAGGCTCTGTTCCATCGCGGCGTTCTGCTTGGCAATGGCTTCGACGCGCGACTTCATGCCGGCTTCGACCTTGGCCTGCACGACACGGCTGGTGGCCTTGGAAGCCGACAGCGTGACCTTGGCCAGCGTGAAGCCTTGTGCCACCAGGCCGCGACGCAGGCCCTTGGTGTCGATCGCGTGAGCGACGACGTCCTGGTACTGCGGGGTCTGGTACACGTCCGTGACGTTGAGCTTGCGCGCCGCGGCCGGACCCATCGAAGCGATGATGCGGTTGCTGCGGATCACGTGCACGGCGGCGCCGATGGAGGCGAACGCGAGGGCATCACTGCCTTCGCCGTCTTCCACGTTGTCGACGTCGACCAGCGGCATCTGCTCTTCAGCAGCGGCCGGGGCTTCGGCTTCGAAGTCGGCGCATTCCATCGCCGGGGCTTCGTTCGGCGCGCCCGCGCCCATGTCGGCTTCGACCGGGGCTTCCGGGGCCGGGGCTTCGAAGCCCACGTCCTCGAACTCGTCGTCGTCCAGGTCGTCGGCGCCGGCGCTCAGCGACGGGAGGTCGTCGAACTCGGTGCTGGCGGCCATCGGATCGGACTCGTCGTCTTCCTCGAACTCGTCGGCACCCGGAGCTTCCGGCGCCGGGGCGTCGTTCAGCTCGTTCTCTTCGTCGGCACTGGCGTTGTGGACGACGGGCATGCCCGCTTCCTTCTCCAGGTAACCGGCGCCGGGATCGACGTCGTTGTCGAGCTGCGAGATGTTGCCGCTGGAAGGCATGGTCTCGTCCTTCAGCGACTGGGCAGGTGCGCCGTTGGCTTGCACCGCCGGCTTCTTCTTGGCCGCGGCCACCGGCGTGGCGCTGGCGGTCGTGGGGGCCTTGGTCTTGCCGGGCATCTTGGGCTCCTCTTGCGAATGCGTGGGGCCGGACTCGAGGCTCGCGGGGTCGATGAGCATCATCGGCTGTTGCGAGTTTTCGAGACCTTGGTCGCCCTGCTCGACCTTGAGATCCTTGCCGTTGCCGTCATGGGTCATCGTGGTCGAGGCTGCTGCGTGAACCTTGTCGGTCATGAGCACTCCTTGGGTCAAAGTTGATGAGTAGGTTAGCCAAAGCGTACTAGTCCGCTCAGGCTAACCCGCTCGCGTTCTCAGGCGTTCCCGCCCGCAAAATAAAAATGTATGTCGCAGAATCCGGGCGAAATCAGAGGTGCACCCGAAAGTCAGGGCGAGAAAAAGGCCGTGACTCGTTGCCAAGTCACGGCCTTGTTCGTTGATCTCGCTTTACAACTGCGTTCTCACATCCGCATCGAGTGGTGTGAAACGCCGTTTCAATTCCGGAGCATCACTTGCTCTCCGGCGATTGTGACGGCGCTGCAATTTGGTCTCCAACGACGCGAGTAATACGTAGTCACCAAGTAGGTGACGAACCGAGATGCGTGCAATGACTACACCACTGATGGTGACGCCATGACGATTCGGCCACTCGTAGACCTTGCCTCGAATCTTGCAGCACCTGTTGGAGTCTGCAAGTCGCACACCGGTGCGAGCCTGAACGAAGCAGTGGATCGGAAGTGGATCGGAGAAAGAGTCGCCAACCAGCACGAGGTCGGCGTCGAGTTCATCGTCCCTGTGCGCGATCAGAAACGCGGCCACGGCTTGCCGCGCGTCTGTCTGCACCTTGTCTAGAGGTCGGAGCCCTGGCTGCAGCATGGCAACCAGTGTACCGACATATGCACGCTGGGACGGATCGCTCAGGTGCGTCTTCATGGTCTCCCTCGTTTGAATGCGATCGACCCTCTCGACGACCGCACGCACACTTAGGTTTTCTCGGTTCTTATTGGTTCGTCTTCTGCGCCTTGACGGCGCTGGCGCTCGAGCCCGCGTTCTTCAGGCGGGCAACGGCGCCCACCTTCATCGGGTTCGGAGCTTCCGCGTTGGCAGCGGGTTCGGCATTCAGACCGACAGCTCGCGAGCCACCGTTGCCGAGCCTGGCAACCGGTTGCGTCTGCGGTGCGGTGTTCTCGCTCGTGTGCAGCGAGGTCGAGGCTCCGAGTTCGGAACCGAGGCGGCTCTTGGCCTTCAGCTTGATGTCGTTCATGGTCGTCCTTCAGCCGTAGTAGGCGCTCTCTGCGTTCTTCATCAGCATGAAGCCCAGGTTGTAGGCTTCTTCCCAGGTCAGGGCGATGTCCTTGCCCGCGATCTTGAGCTCGATGTTCGGCACGCCGTCCATGAGGTTGCCGCCATACTTCTGGTCCATCTCGCGCAGCTTCTTCGAGTCCGGAGTCTCGTCCTCACTGTCGATCATGACGCGCACCTGCGCGTGACCGCCTTCCTTGGTCTTGAGACCGTAGGTGCCGGTCGACGGACTTCCCGTGAACGTCTTCTTGAACGTCTTGTCCCACGGGATGTTGGTCGCGGTCACGACACGTGCGATGGCTGCGGCGACGAGCCGCGACTTTGCTTGCAGTTTGGTCATGGTGTCACCAGCTCATGATGTGGTCGGACATGGCCGAGACCCAGGCGGGATCGCGGACGATGGAGTACTCGATCGGCGACAGGCCGTGAGCGTTGAGGTACGCGATGCGCTGCTTGCCCATGTAGTCCACGAGCTTCCAGTTGACCTCCTTGGTGGAGCCCACGTGGTTGCAGTTCATGAACTTGTTCTCCGTGGCTTCGCGACCGCAGACCGCGCACGAGAACCTGTCAGCCAGCGCACCCATCGAGCCGGTCGTGATCTTGCCTTCGAGCAGCTCCTTCGCGATGTCGGGGTACTTGTTCTTGTCGACGCCGACCAGACCCATGACCTTCCAGTGCTTGCCGCGCCCGAAGTTCGTGATCTTGGTCAGTGCCGTGTCGAACATGACACCGTAGGCCTTGGTCCAGTCCTCGTTGTCGTGCTCGAGGTGAATCGGGCAGCCGGTCCAGGCCTTGTAGACCTGGCGGTTCATCGGAGGCGGCTGGAAGGCGATGAGCTCTTGCAGCGGGAAGCCGATGCCGTTCCGATTCGGGAAATCCGACGGGCAGATCGGCATCGACTTCATGATGTAGTCCTCGATGTGAGGACTGATGTGGTACGTCTTTGCCGCGAACGGCAGCCACGTCTCGAAGTCGAGCTTGCGAACCATCTCGGCCGCTTCGGTATCCGGCTTCGCATCTGCATCGAAGGCCGGCTCCTCGCTGACGCCCACGCCCTTGATGAGCGTGGCGGCCGTGAGCATGCGATCACGCTCCTCGCGGTCGAAGTACTGTGCGGGAAAACGGCCACCCATGTCAGACTCCTGCGAGGAAGAGCATCGTGCCCTTCTTGGCGAAGGTGATGCGGAGTGCGGTCGCGACCGGAGTCGTGAGCTTGGAGATGCCGTTGCCGACCGCGACCGTGGTGTCGGGATGCCAGTGGCTCGGCTCGCCAGCCGCAGGAGTGTCCTGCGAGTGGTTGAGCGCGAGGTCAGGCTCGACCAGCGTGGTATCGATCTGCACGGTGCCGCCGGTGATGGCGGCCGCCTGCGCGAAGATGCCCTGGTACAGCTGGCCGTTGTGCACCATCAGCGCCGTGATGGGCAGGTAGATGATGTCACCATCGGCATCCGCGACGATGGTGACACGACCGAAGGGGGCGCGCTGGCGGGCGACGCCCGAGCCGGAGCCCGAAGCGCCGAGGCCACCAGAGCCGCCACCGTTACCGACGATTCGGGCCATGCGTTACTCCTTGGTTTCGGTCTGGTTGGCGGTCGACTCGACGTGCGTCGGATCGGTCGAGGCTTGCACCTGCGAGTCGGCAGCCTGTTGAGCAGCGACCGCAGCGGCCTTCTCGGCTTCCGCATCAGCCTTGGCCTTGGCTTCCGCGGCAGCAGCCGCTTCGGCTTCAGCCTTGGCTTGGGCTTCGGCAGCCGCCTGGCGTTCGATCGCAGCCTGGGCTTCCTGGGCTTCGGCAGCTTGCACCGCAGCAGCTTCGGCTGCGGCCTTCTCGGCGGCAGCGGCTTGCTCGGCTTCTTCCGTCGCTTCGTCTTCTTCGGTGTCGACCGGCTGGCCTTCGAAGCTGAAGCCCGGCTGTTCGGCGACGGCGACCGGCGGCGCTTGATGCGCGGCGTGCAGATCGGCGACCGAGATGGTGTTGGCGGTGGACCCGGGGATCGGATCGGTGTTCAGCAGCGGGCTGTTGTTCAGCGGCGGCTCCACGATCTTCTTCCCGGTCTCGGGGTCGAAGCGGTCCTTCGCCTTCTCTTCGACCTTGGCCACGAGGTGCGTGACGCCGGAGACCAGCGCGTGCGCGCCCTTGGCCAGCTCGGCCTCGAACTCGTGGAAGTTGTCGCCGATGTGGCCCATCCCGATGTTGGTCAGGTAGTCACGAGCCATCTGGAACTCGTGCTTGAGGAAGCCTTCGCCTTCGGAGATCAGAAAGCCGGCTTCGGCCATCGCCTTCTTCAGCGGAATCACAGAGAGATTCGACATGTCACAGTCCTTTGTGTGGATCAGAGAGCGGGTGAGACCGTAGTCCCACCCTGTCTCATGAAATTGCGGTCAGCCCTTGCGACCACGACGTTGCGGTTGCACTTCTTCTTCGTCCTCGCCTCCAGCCTCCGGCGCAGCATCGACTCGGAAATCGAGCGTGTCGTCATCCTTCGGCACCAGCTTCTTGACCTTCTTCGCCTGCAGCTTCAGCTCGTCGCCGTTCATGACCTTGACGCCGGCTTGCAGCAGTTGGTTGATGACCTTGGCTGCACCGCTGAGATTGTTGACGAAGACCGACAGGGTCGGATCGGCCAGGCGCCACGTCATGCCCGGCACCTTGTAGCGGCTGGAGGTCGCCAGCTTGGTGCCGGGGAAACCGCCGCCGTAGGGCAGACACATGTAGGCGACACCGAAGTTCGGGTTGACCCCGTTCTTCTCGGCTTCACGGATCGCGATCGGGTCGGTGTCGCCACCGTCGGTCACGAGTGCGAAGAGGCAGAGGCTCTTCTTGTCGGCACGCGGCTTGAACTCCTGCCGCATGTAGTTGCGGAAGTTGCCACCAGCCATGAGCCGCGCGTAGCGCCGGGAAGTCGCGATGTTGCCACCGGTCAGTTCCTGCGTCAGCACGTCGAACGCGTCGTTGTCGACCTTGTCGTCGACCTCGAAGCCGGCTTCGGCCCACACTTCAGCCTGCTTGAGGAGCACGCGCGCATTCTTGATACGCGCTTGCATGTAGGCCGGATCGCGACGGAAGCCCACGGCCTCGAGTGCCTTGACCGCCGACTGGTTCGTGCCGATGTCGTAGGTGAGACGCATGTAGCCGTTCAGCATCGACAGCTGCAGCCCGATGCTCATCTTCGACTTGCGGTCGAGGATCTTCACCTGGTTCTTCAGCTTCTCCTTCTCTTCGGCCTTCTTCTTCAGGTCGATCTGGCGCTGGCTGATCTTCGCCTGCTTGACGACCAAGCCCGGCACCGTGATCGGCGCGGTCATTTCCAGACCGGCCGCCTGCGCGATCTTGTTGCGCATGTCGATGCCATTGGTCTCGGTCCGAGTCATGACGAAGACGTTGGTGGCCTTGAGACCACGCGCCTTGGACCCGTCTTCGAGCAGCACGTGAACGCGAGAGATGAAGTTGCCCTTGCCGAGTGCAGCAGCGCCGAAGATCGTGCCGTCGCCGAACTCGCAGTGGCATCGCATGCCCATGACCTTGGCACGCTGAGCCTTGATGACGGCGCTGTCCTTCGAGTCGTCATCGTCGTCGCCGGTCGGCACCTCGTCCTCGTCGTCCTCGCCGGTGAGTTCCATGCCCAGGTAGTTGTCGACCCGGACCAGGCCCATCTCCGACGCCTTGTAGAGCTCGGTACCCTGGGCGTAAGGCACGCGAGCCAGCAGTGCCGCACCCGGAGGTGTAGGCGCTTGTGCGACTTGCGTGAACTTGAAGCCGCCCTCGGCAATCATCTTCTCCTTGTACTCGCGGTTCTCGGCCTTCACCGTCTCGCTGAGCATCTCCATCGAGTCCTTGTAGGCAGCAAGGTTCGAGTCGAAGTCGTTCATCGTGACGATGGTGTCCAGCGTCATCGGAATGACGGGGATCTCCGGGATCGCCTGGTAGTTCGGGTTCGTCGGGTTGTCGAACTTCGCGAGCTGCACGATCTTGGCACGCAGGCGCGCGGCCTTCGTGATGTCGATCGTCTTGTCAGCCACGATGGTGTCGAAGATCAGCTCTTCGCGCTTGTCGCCGCCCTTCGAGAAGTTCGGGCGTTCGATACGCGAGTCACCTTGCTCCTGTTCACCCGGCGTCCACACGCCTTCCATGCGGATCAGCATGCCGGCCTGCTGCAGATTCAGACCGACTTCCAAGCTCTTGCGGATGCCGATCATCCAGCGGATCTTCGGATCTTTCTTGAAGGCGTTGACCATCTCGGTCTTGCTGCTGGTCTTGTAGAGCAGCCCGCAAGCCTTGAGGTCGTCAGGCATCGCCTCGAACAGCGAGTCGGTGGACTCGTTGTAGTTGGTGAAGACCAGAGCCTTCGAGTCGTGCGTGTCGAGGTACTCGCGCAGTCGACGCGCCAGCAGCAGCGCCTTCGGGCTCTTGAGGTCGTCGCCCGAGAGCGGCGGCACACGTTGGCCTTCAGCGTTGATGAAGCCGTTCTTGGCGTACGGATGGAAGGCCGGGTTCGTGACGAAGCGCTCGATGTCGGCCAGGTACGGCTGGATGGCCGGACCGATGTCGTCCACGTCGTCTTCCGAGTCGTCGTCGGCATCCGGGTTCACGTCGCCGAGGTCGCCGAACTTCTCTTCGTCCTCGGCAGTCGCCTTCTTGCCCGTCAGCTTCTCCAGAAGTGCCTTCGCGTTCTTGTCGGTCTCGGCGGCCTTGCGGATGCTCGAGATCATGTCGTCGAAGATCGCGTCGTACATCTCCTTCTGCCGAGGCGTCAGCGTCACCATGGAGAACTGGTCGGAGCGCGGGGGCAGGGCGCAAGCCCATTCCTTGCGCTTCGCCGGCGCCCACACCACAGTCTCCTTCAGCTTCGACAGCACGGTCGAGACCGCATTCGGGCCGGTCTGGTTCCACTGCAGCACGCGCTGACCGCTGATCTTCGCGCCGTACTTCTCGTTGAACTGCGCACGGGTGCCGAAGACCGTCGGGTCCAGGATAGCCATCTGGCCGGGGAGGTCGGACGGCGAATCCGGGTTCATCGTGCCCGAAGCGATGCGCTTCTTCTTGATGTCGGCGACCAGGGTCATCACCGACTTCATGCGAGCCGAGCCCGTGTTGCGCAGGAAGTGCGATTCGTCCATGAGGACGTAGCCAGGCTGGAACTGACGAATCAGGTCGATGACCGGGTAGACCGTGATGGTCGACGTGCCGTAGACGGTCGCGCGCGAGCGGAACTTCAGCGCGTCGTAGTCGACCACCAGGATGGTGTTGATCGGCGCCGCTTCCATGATCTCCTTCAGGCGCGGGAGGCCCGAAGTGCGCACGTTGTAGCTCGTGATCGGAATCACGTTGATCTTGCCGTCGGTGAACTCGACGATTTCCGACACGTAGTTGGCCACCAGGTGGCTGGGGCACATCACGAGGTAGGGCGACGACTCGCCGTGCGCGATCTCGTACAGGATGTCCGTGATCGCCAGCATCGACTTGCCACCACCGGCGTCGACCGGCCACGCAGCGAGGTCAGGACGACCGCGCATGATGTTGCGGATCTTGGCTTGGTGGGGCAGAAGACCCGACTCTTCCTCGCTGAACTTGCGCGTCAGCAGCGGGGCTGCCGGCGGAGTCCAGTTCTTGTCCACGCCTTGCAGAGCGGCCGGCTTGTTGATGGCCGCGGCCTGCACCGTCGTCGTGGCGAGATCAGCGCCGTAGGCAGCGAGCACCTGGATCTGACCCAGCTGGTCGGTCATCGTGGTCACGGCGTACTTGACGAACAGCGACTCGATGTTCCTCACCATCGTGGCCGCGAGCGTGACGATGAACCGTGCGACGGGCTGGATCGCGAGCTCGGCTTCCACGTCAGGCGAGTTGTGGTCGCCTCCAACGACGTTGAGGCTGTCCATCAGCCAGTAGCCGGTCATGAACTGCGCGTTCGTCAGCTCGTAGTACTGCTTGAAGGCGAACTTCGCGTAGTCCTCGATGCTGAGGTCGTCGCTCGCGCCGGGGAAGTCCTCGATCTTGGCGCCGTAGTTCCGGGCCACGATGCTCAGGTTGCAGGCCTCCGCGTAGTGGCTCATGCGCGTGATGAATGCATCCGGGATCGGGCGCTTCAGCAGGTTCATGGCCATCGACGCGTTGCACTTGCGCATGTGCGCCAGGTCGAGAACTTGCGGCTTGCCGGTCGAGTCCGAGTACGTGAACTTGTTGTTCACCCAGTCGGTCAGGATCGGGATGTTGATCGGGAGCTGCGGCTTGCCAGCCGAGCCCATCCGGCGCAGCGCGAACTCGCCGTCACCTTGTTGACCGGCAGCGCTGAACATGGACTCGTACTTGTTCGTGTTGTTGCAGGCACGCGGAATCCAGATCGGCTCGCCCTTCAGGTTGATGGTGATGTTGTTCTCGTCCACGCGCTCGTCGGACTCGAGATGCTTCGGCAGCGTCTCGGCGATGCGAGAGATCGAGGTCGCGCTCTTGCCGTACTGACGGCTGACGTACTCGGCCTCGACCCACATCGTGAACAGCGGGTACAGGTCGACCGGACGGATCTCGGCCCAGTCGGTCGAGATCAGGTAGCAGGCCTCGACCGGCTTGATGACGAACTCGAGGAAGATCGTGACATGGCGGCTGTCAACCTGGTAGCCGACGCCGCGCAGGCACTGGCTGAACATCGTGGTCGCGTCGGCCTTGATGCCGGCCTTGGCCACGACCTGCGAACCCGGGAACAGGGTGTACTGCGGAGTCTCGGATGTGAGGCCGGCCTGGCAGACTTCGATGTACTTGTTGCGGGCTTCGTCGGTCATGGACTCGCCGCCGAACAGCTGCAGCACGAAGTCGACCGATTCAGGGCTCGCAGTCGTCAGCTGGACGACCGGCAGCTTCAGCAGGAAGTGCGAGTCGTTGCCGGCGTTGACCTTGCGCAGCGACGTGTACTGGTTCAGGCCCCAGTCGATGCGCTTCTTCTCCCACTCGGCGATGGCCTGGTTGAGGTTCTTGCGCTCCTTGCGCTGCTCCGGCGTCTTGGCGGCAGGCATCTTGCCGACCGGCATGGCCGACATGTTCATCAGCGGTGCGAAGGCGAGCTTCAGCATCGTCTTGCGCGGGTCACCGCTGTACATCCAGTTGAAGACACCGAGGAAGCCCTGCTGCTTCTGCTCCTTGGTGACGTCGAACTGGCTGTTGGGTACCAGGTTCGTGCGCGGCCGCTTCACCAGGGCCGCCCTGAGCTTGCTAACGGGCAACGGCAGGAGCGGTTGGCCGATGCGTTCCGATGCGATGGCGTTCATTGAATTCCTCTTTGGACTTGATGATGGCCTGGAAGTCATCCAGTGTCTTGATTTCGTCGCCTCGGAGTTGTCCCTCCCGAAACGCGAGATAGAGTTCCTTGTACCTGCGGGCCGCGAGCGGACTGAGGCTGAGCAGGAACGGTGCATCCCGGAGTTCAGCCTTCATGATCTTGAACTTGGGATGCGTGATTGGGTAGCCGCGCCGCTTCAGGAAATCATTCTTGGCGTGGTCGAGTGCCTGCTTGAAGCTGGTGCCCGCGCATTCGCCAGACGCTCCCTGGTAGCGGTAGTCGAAGCTGACGTAGGTCATAGGTGTCGCACTCCTGTCGAGTCGCGAGCTCGGTACGTGTTCATCAGCGGCTTCCACAGCTCATCGAGGATGAACTGCTCCTTGGCACGGAGATCGGGACCCGTGTTCATGCCTGGCGCGTAGACCGGCACGAGCGGCGCCCTGATTTCGTAGCCGATGAACCACTGCCGTGGATTCAGGGTCTCGCGGTTGTAGACGAAGACGAGCAGACCAGGGTCGAGCTCGCACCGGTAGCGGCGCTCCGAATCGCGGATGCGGCTGAACCTGTAACCGCCGGGCATACGGAACAGCCGGGTGTGCCACTCGGGGTCTTCGATCTTGAACTGCGCTTGCACGAGGATCGAGAAGCCGTAGCTCTCGATTCGGGCCTGCCGCTCCAAGTTGTGCCACGGGCTCAGGCCCCGCATCAGTCGGCTCACATTCAAGAACCTGACCAGGTGCCGGCGCTGGGTCCAGAGGTAGTTCCTGATTGCGATGTTGGTGTCCGCTTCCGGCATCACAAATGGCAACAGGCCAGCCGATTTACAACCCTCCTTGTAGCGTTGGAGAGCGGTAACCCATGCTGACCGTGTGTCGGAGGGAAGACCCGAGCACGCTGCAAACCAGATATTTACAGCGTGCGGGTTGAAGTTGTGCGGGAAGTCCAGAGGCCCTGGTGGCCGCTGGAGCAGCTTCGAGTACGGGCCCATGTGGGACTCCTAGATGGTGGGAGGGCCTTGGCTCACGTCGTCGATGAGGAGCGGCTGATCGGTCGGCGGCTCGACGCCACCGTCGTTGTTCGTCAGCTCCTGCACGACCGGCTCGTCTTCCTCGTCGTCGCCGTCGATGAGCATGTCGAAGGCCGCGCCGTCGGAGATCGGATCTTCGGTCGACGCCAGCGTCTTCGCATTCGCCATGGCGATCACCTCGTCGTCGCTGAGCGGTCGGCCGGCTTCGGCCTCGAGTTCCGCGCGATAGCGCTTGCCGGCTTCACGCACCTCGGCTTCGGTGAAGAGGCGGCTGGCCGTCGTGTCGAGCTTCAGCGGGTCTTCGCCGTTCGGATCAGCGGGATCGACGTCGCCTTCCATGATGCACGGCTGCTGCGCGGAGCTCGTGTCGGCGCCCAGGATCACGTCGTCTGCGGCTTCCGCCTCGTGGTCTGTGGCGGGCAGGTCGCTCGGGTTCGAGGTCGGCAGCGATCCGAAGTCCGACGTGTCGTTGGCCGTGACCGGCTTGGACGCGCGCTCGAGCTCGGAGATCAGGTTCTCGTAAGCGGTCACCGCATCGGTGTGACCACGGGCCTTTGCGGCGGCGTGACCACGGCGTGCATCACCCAGCTCGGTCTCGATCACGCGCCGCGAGTCGTCATCGACGCTGGCGAAGAAGGTGGCCGAGTTGGACACGGGCTGCGTCGGCTGGTCGTAGGTCGAGCTGGCGAGCAGGCGTTGCTTGGCTTGGAGTTCGAGATTCATTTGCTGTGATCCCAGTGTTTGGAGGTCTCGGCGAACTCAGCCATCTTTGCGGGATGGCCGCCGGCCGCCTTGCCTTTCGCGATGTCCGCTTCGGTGATGGGTTCGTCCTCGCTCTTGCCCAGCCACTTGTGGAAGTCGCCGTGCTTGATGGGGCCGATCTTGGCCATGAGCCTGGACTTGGCTTTGAGCTGGAGGATCATCTTGACCTCACGGGCGATAGGGTTTGAGGGCGGGTTTGCGACCCCACGGGTTCTTCGGCTTCGGCCGCTCGTGGTTGCCACGCTGCAGGTGCGTGTGTCGCGCGTCGTGGCAAGCGCCGCAAAGCGTGATGAGATTGCTCATGGTCGTGGTGCCACCGGCAGACAGCTTCAGGATGTGGTGGACGTCCTTTCCAGGTGCTCCACACGCACGGCCTGAGCGCCGGTCTTGGCACTTGCCATCGTCGCGATCCCACACACGCTTGCGAATCTCCCACCAGTCGGTTTGCGTGGTCGAGTAGGACTCACGCTGAATGCGGGCGGTGCCATCAGCACGCCGGCGGACGTTGGGTCTGCGTTGCATGACCATAAAATTGGACCTTTCAGCCGCCTTGTCGATCGTGACTGTTGTACCGTCCGTCCAGGTAGTTGACCGACATGACCCTGGCTCTGACCATGAGGCACTCGAGCTTCGACAGCCTGTAGAGCGTGTCGTCGCCGCAGACCAGGATCGGACCACCCGCGCACTCCCACACGATGAAGGGTTCGTGCGCATCGTGCTCGTTGGCGAGGTCGGACGAGTCGCGAACGATGGTCTTGCCACGGGTCTTGATGATGCAGCCCTTGACCATGCGGTCGCCCGGCAGGAACGACTCGTCGTCCGTGACTTCGAGAGCTTGCAGCAGCTCGACTTGATCGCTGATAGATCGGACCATCACACACCCCCACCCGTGCGGGCTTCGAAGTACCACTTGATGACCGCGGTCTGGAATGCAGCCAGCGGCACGTTGATGGCCGCGATGATGAGGCCGATGTCGGTGCCGTTGCGAGCCTCGTTCACGTCGGCGTAGTGCATCGACCACTTGATGACGCCGAAGGTGACGAACAGCGTCGCCATCGCCACGATGTGCTTCTCGACATCGCGCTTGTCGAACCAGTCCCACAGCATGGTCATGGTCGCGACGATCATGCTCACTTCCTTGGGCGGCTGCACCGTGACTTCGGTCTTCACGGTTGTGGTCTCGGTCACGGCCGATTGTGTGGTGTTGTCTTCGCTCATTTTGTCCAGTCCTCAATGATGGGTGTGCCGACCGCAGTCGACGGGGTAGGGACGGTCGTAGGCTGCCACACATTCGGGCCGCAAGCACTCGTCCAGACGTTGAGCCACCTACCTCCGTACCACCGCCTGTAGAACGGCAGGGAACCGAGATGGGAGACGAAAAACGGGAGCCGAAAGAAGTTCATGGTCACGCTCCTCGAAAGAAGGGTGACCATGAAAGTGACCCTTCGCTAGTACAGGTCCTCGCTGAAGAGTTCGGTGGAGTCCGGGTTGCCGGTCTTGTGACGGATCTGACCTTGACGAGTCGCGATCTCGAAGGCCTGCTCACGATCGAAGAAGGTGCCGAACTGATCGATGAAGCCCTGGATGCCGTCGGCCTCCGTCTGCTTGAGCCCCATCGCCTTGTACTGCGCCATCATGACCGCGTCGTAGTGCCGCGGGCCGACGATCATGCCCTGCTCGAACAGGATCGCGGCACAGACGATACGCCGGCGTGCAGGATCGGGAATCCAGTCGCTCATACCGCCACCAGCTCTTCAAGGCTCAGCTTGCGACCGGAGAGCTTCGGCTTGAAGCTCTCCATGTCGTTGAACAGCGATGCCGCCGACAGGTACTCGAGTGCGCCGTCTTCCTGCGGCGCCGCCTGCACCTTGTCCGAGCCGTCCACGAACTCCTCCATGTAGCTGATGTTCAGCGGAGGCAGCTTGCGGCTCGTGAGGCCGATGCCGTTCGTGGCCTTGATCTCACGGTAGTCGATGTGGTCGCAGAGGATGCCCTCGTTGAGACCCAGGATCGGGCCATGCGAGAACAGGTACTGCGCCCACTGCTTCTCCTGGTCGGCCGCCGTGCGGTAGATCTGCAGCGCGCGCTCGCGGTTGTCGCCGATGATCTGCACGAACTCCGGATCGTCCTTCGGCAGCGCTTTCAGGATGTGCATGACCAGCGACAGGTGGATGTTCTCGTCACGAGCGATCAGCTTCACGACGTCACCCGAACCCGAACACAGCAGGCGCTTCTTGAAGTTGAAGACCGTGGCGAAGAAGTTGAAGAAGCGTAGGGCCTCCAGCGCGTTGGCCTCGCACAGCGCGAGATACAGGTTCTCCTTCGTCGGGTTCGTCTTCATCCGATCGTAGGCATCGGAGATCGCGGCCGCGCAGTCCGTGATGGCGGTGATGCCAGGGATCGCATCCACCACGGCAGTGCCGCCGTCAGGGTACACGGCTTGCAGGATGTGCGTGTAGCTCTCGCTGTGGATGGTCTCGAACTGCTGCCAGGTCGTGATGCAGTTGCTCAGGCTCGGGTCCGTGCAGCTGGGGCCGAAGACCAGAGTCGGCTCCTCGCCTTGCTTCGTATCCAGCATGATCGCACGCTGGAGGCCCGACGTGAAGATGAACTGCTCGGCGTCGGTCATCGAGTTGTAGGACCGTCGCTCCCCGGACATGGTCACCGTCTCGGGCTCCCAGTTGAAGCTGCGCATCAACTTGTTGAGCTTGTCGAAGATCGGGTAGCGCGGCTTGTCGTAGCGCGCGATGGGCTTGCCTTCCGGCGCGAAGAAGAGCTGGCTCGGGTTGGAGTAAAGGGGTCGCATCTTTGTTCCTCAAATCTTGCAGGCGCCGGACTCGCAGCCGTCGTCTTCGGTTTCCTCGACGCCGAGCTTCGGCGGCTTGCGCACGTTCGAGTAGTACGCAGTCTTGTAGCCGAGGTCGTACATGAGCGTGAAGATGGAAGCGAACGTGGACAGCAGGACCTTGCCCGTCTTCGGATCGCGCGCCATCTTCATCGGGTCGAAGCTGTTGTTGATCGAGATGGCCTGATCGTAGTAGTGCTGCTGCGGAGCCAGCGTCTTCAGGTACGCCACAGGATCGACTTCCCACTGGGTTTCGTACAGGTGGTTGTACTTCGCGAACTCCGGCACCACCTGCGGCAGCGATCCGTCCTTCGAGTCCTTGACCGTGACCAGGCTCTTCGGCGGTTCGTCGCCGTTGGTCTCGTTCGCCAGCTGGCTGCTGGTCTCGCTGGGCATGCCAGCCATGAGGGTTGCGTTGCGCGTACCGCCAGCGGCCTTCATGCGCTTACGCAGCGCTTCCCAGTCGAGAGTCTTGGGCAGCACCAGCTTCGAGTCCTCCCACGGGAACCAGCCATCGCTGTACTTCGTGCGCTTCTTGCACGGGCCCAGCTCTTCGGCCAGCTCGACCGATGCTTCGATCAGGTAGTAGCTGATGTGCTCGTACAGCTCGTTGACCATGGCGATGGTCTTGGCCTCGCCCCAGCGGAGACCGTGACGCACCATCCAGTGCGCGAAGCCGATGACGCCGATACCGAGCGGTCGGTACTCCTCGACCGACAGACGCGCTTCTTCTAGCGGATAATCCTGGTAGCTGAGCAGCGAGTCCTTGGTGCGGACCGCGATACGGCAGACGCGACGCAGCTCGTCCTTGCCGGCCTGCGTGCTGAGGTCGACCTTGCCCAGGTTGATGGCGCCCAGGGTGCAGAGGGCGATGCGACCGACGCTGTGGTCTTCGGCGCTGACCGGCGTCGTCGCCAGACAGATTTCGACGCACAGATTGGTGCTCGTCACCGCTTCCAGGAACGGCGTCTGCGTGTTGACCGTGTCGGCGAACATGCAGTAGACACGGCCGGTCTCGAAGCGCTCGAGTAGGAACTTCTGCGCCATCTCGGCGGCAGGGATCTGGCGCTTCGTGATCTTCGGGTCGGCCTCGTACTTCTCGTACAGAGCCTTGAACTTCTTGAGGTCCGGGCTGTAGAAGGCTTCATAGAGGCCGGGGACTTCCTCCGGGCTGAAGAGCGTGACGTGCTTGTCCTGCGACCAGCGCTCGAAGAACAGGCCGTTGAAGGCCGGCACGTAGTCCAGGGTCCGGACGCGCGTCTCGTCGGTGCCCTTCTCGTTCTTGAGCTCGATGAGGGACTCCCACTCGAGGTGCCAGAACATGTAGTTGTAGGTGGCACTCGCGCCGCGGACGCCGCCCTGGGCGCTGGACTTCAGGTCGCCGTTGAACTTCTTGATGAACGGGATCTGGCCGGTGCTGATGGCTTCGCCGCCGCGGATCGGCTGGTTGACAGCACGGATGCGGCCGCCGTCGATGCCGATGCCGGCCTTCTTCGATGCGTAGCGCAGGATGGCCTGGCCAGCGCGCTCGATCGAATCGAGGCTGTCGCCAGCGCTGATGACGACACAGCTGGAGAACTGCTTGACGAGGGTGCGGACGCCAGCCATGACCGGAGTCGGCTCCGACAGGCTGTGCGTCGAGATCGCGTCGTAGTAGTCCTTGATAGACTTCATCCGCGTCTCGCGCGGCTCGTTGCTGCACAGCGTGGCCGCGACCATGATGTACGGGAACTGGAACGACTCGGTGGGCTTCCGGGTCTTGCGGTTCTGACACAGGTACTTGAGTCGCATCTGCTCGGCGCCTGCGTAGCGGAACAGGTCGTCACGCGTGTGATCGATCATGCGGTTCAGCTGGTCGATCTCGTCTTCGTCGTACAGCTCGTAGATCGCCGGATCGTAGAACTTCATCTTCACGTTCTTGGCGATGACGTAGCTGAGGTGCGGCGGATGGTTCTGCCCGAACGCTTCCTTCCGGACCTTGAACCAGACCAGGCGTGCTGCCACCTGGTCGTAGTTCGGCGTGTCCTCGGAGATGAGGTCGCGCGCCGACGCGATCAGCGTGTCATGGATCTGGCTGGTCTTCATCTTGTCGAAGAACTGCAGCTCTGCATTGGCCTCGATGTCGGCGACCGAGACCCCACGGATCGGGCCCATGTTCTCGTCGCCGTTGACTGCCCACTCGAGCACCGCGTGGATCTTGTCGATGTCGCGCTCTTGCAGCGATCCGTCACGCTTGGTGACACGAGCCTTCGACTGGATCTTCGGGGCCGGCACCGCGTTGCCTGCGTCAGCGATTGCAACTGCGGCGGTGTTGTCAGTTTTGTCCATGTGTTCCATTCCAGTAGTTGATCGGATTCGGTGCTCAGCAGGCGCGGTCGTGGATCAGGTAGTCGCGCCAGATGTCGGCGCTCTTGCGCACGTACTGGATGAGGGTACGCTTCTGGCGCTGCTGGACCGAGTCGTTGCCGCTCTTGATCCAGGTGTGATGCATCACGTTCGCGATCTCGGTCACGTTGTTCGGGTCGGCCTGGTAGGCATCGTCGAGCCACGGGATGTTGGCGCCGACGACCGGCACGTCGCAGACCACGGAGTCGGCGAGCACGATATTGAAGGTCTCCGAGTTCGACACCTGGGAGACGATGTCCATCTCGGTCAGCAGCTTCATGAAGTCGTGATGGTCCATCCACGGGACCTCGACCAGCTCGTGCGGCTTCATGCGCTCGAACAGGGACTTCAGGCTCCGCAGCAGCGCGTCGCCCTTGTTCTCGATGCGGCTCGCGTTGATGTAGAACTTGAGCTTGAGGCCCAGCCGCGATGCGACCTTGAGGGCTGCCAGCGCCTGGTTCATGTTGTTCTTCAGCGGACGGATGGCGCCGAAGCAACCGACGTGGAACTCGCCGTGGTGCTTGACCTTCTGGTGACGGATGACCAGGAGCTGCAGCCACTCGCGCGGCAGCGACAGGTGCGTGTTGAAGTCGTAGTAGTTCGGCAGGTAGACGATGCGACCGGGCCGCTCGACATCCGAGTCGCGCACGAGTTCGCGGATCTCGCGCGCCGCGTCGGGGCTGTTGAAGCCGACGGTGATGCCGCGCTCCAGGTAGTCCAGCGCCCAGCCGAACACCGTGCCCTCGTGAGCCAGGAACTCGGTGTTCGAGTGACAGCGGACCATCCACTCGATCTCGGGATTCATGGCCGCCAGCACCTTGAACTTGTCGGGCACGACCCAAAAGCCTTCGATGATGACATGGGTCGGCGCGTAGGACACGACCTCCTGGTGGATGAAGTTGTTGTCCTGGACCTGGACGAGCTTGGCCTCGATGCCCATGTCTTCCAGAGCCTTGACCATCTGCTTGACGCTGACGCTCATGCCCGAAGGGAGCAGGCCGCCGTTGGCACTGTAGCCCCAAGTGCCGTAGCCACCGCTGGGCCTGGCCTTGAGGACGAAGAGGACACGAGGACAATGGTGGTGGTGATGTGGTGCGTGACCGAAGTTCATGAACTTTCCTTTGGAGTCGCCAAAGGGTCCGCTTGGGACCCGTTGACCTCTATTTACCGTTTGAATCAGAAGTACGGGAGCCCACGGTATGCTCCGTAGGCACCGCCGTACAGGCTCGCGGGACTGATGGTGATGCCCACCGCTCCCATGGCGCCACGCTGCAGGGCGCCGAAGTTGCCGTCTCCATTGGGGCCCGATCCATCCCCGTTTTGGTTCCCCTTGATGATGAGGTTCTGCTTGAACGGCTTGAGCTCGTTGTCCAGTGCCGACTGGATCTTCGAGGCCATGTTGTCGAGGTACTGCGTGCGATCCACATCGAGACTGATGTTGGCGCCGCTGAAGTTGAATGCCTTCTCACCCTCCAGGAGATACTGCGCTTCGAGCGCGTACTTCTCTGCGCACAGCAGCCAGTACTCGCGCACCGGCCCCATGGCGTTCGTCATCGTCAGGCTGGAGAAGACGCCCGCGTAGCCGTTGAAGAAGTCCATGCCGCGGCGCAGCCACTTCATGATCTCGGTCGACGGGAACAGGGAGTCCGGCGTGCCATACAGCGTCGTGCGTGCCTTGTTGATCTTCGCCTTCACATCCTCGATGGCTTGGATCATCGAGTCGGTGACGATCCACAGCTCGGTGGCCTGACGGAAGGTCTGCGCCGGCACGTTCCAGAACTTCCAGTTGATCTGATACGGCACGCAGCTGGGCGGGAGACTCGTCGTGTCGATGGTGGCGCTCACGCAGTAGCCGCCCGCGATCTTCTCCGGGTTGAGGACCGGCATCGAAGCCAGCACCTGACCGCCTTGACGCAGCTCCACCACGTAGTTCTGGTACAGGTCCTTGGTCGCGAACAGGACGGTCGCGGGATCACCCTGCATCTCGATCGAAGGCTGGCAACCCAGCTGCACATCGATCAGACCTTCGACCGTGATGGCTTCGAACTGGTAGATGTTCTGCTCGCCGACTCGCAGCGTATAGCGCAGCTGGTAAGGCTTGCCGACCGACGGCGGGATCGACGACGGCACGTTGATGACCGAGCGAGCGATCACCGTGTTGGCAACGCCCGTAGCCATGATGCGCATGTCGAAGGCATTGCCCGAGGCGTAGACGGTGCCCGTCTCGTCCAGGATGTCCCACAGCACGTAACCACCGCTGGGATCGAACGTGTTGGGGAACGGGATGGCAGCGACCGCGACCGCGCTCTTGCCCGCCTGGATCGAACCCACGAGGTCCTGGTACGAGTCGGGGTCTGCGTTCGGGTACGGATCGAACGAATCGGAGATGACGTTGAGCGCCACCGTGAGCACGAACGTGCGCAGGTTGGTCACGAACGTCAGCGGCCAGCCGTAGCTCACGCCAGTCGAGCCACCGGTGGCCGTGAATGCGACAGGCAGCGCGGTGCCGCTGGTCACGGTCAGGGTCGGCGCACCCGTGTCCGCAGGCGTGACGGCACCGACCGAGATCGATGTCACGGTCTCACCTGCTTGCAGCGCCGGCGTGAACTGGTTCGAGATGTCGGACCCGTCCTTGGTGAAGACGTAGAGCTTTTGCATCATCAGCCTTTGGGTACGTGATAGAGACGGGGAAGCCCCTGCTCATTGAACTTGGCGAGCGACGGCCACGTGATCTGCACGGGAGCGCCCGTGTAGTGGAGCCGGAACTTGAACGCGTAGGTCTTGCCCGCCTTGTCGAGTTCGCCCTTGATGGCACGACCGTTCTTTTCCAGGATCGCAGGGCCCGGGACGAAGCCGTCCATCTTGTGCAACGACTTGAAGTACGAGGCGTCGACACGCGGACCATACTGATCCGTGTTCTTCTCTTCCTCCTGTGTGCGCTGCAGGCCGGTCTTGTACTCGTAGTCGTCGGTGGGATCGAAGCGTCGGGGGTCGAGGCCAACGTGCACCATCCAACGCTGCCAATCCGGCCCGTGGCCCTGCGCTGTGCGGTCGTGTACGTGATCCACCGTCCACACCGCCTGGTGGCACATTTCGTGGAGAAAAACCTCCAGAAAGAAGGGCAAACGGGCGTTCCACATGATCGTATTGAACCAGAGGAATTTGGTCCGAAAACCGGCTTCTCCGACGTGCAAACCGCGTGTCGATGGGCGACTGCCGATGCCCGGAACCTTTGCGTCCGAGACCAATTTCGGCAGCTTCATGCGGCCCTGGAACTTGTGCTCGTTGTAGTACTCCCACAGCGCCTTCATGAAGGCTTGCCGCTTGGAATCCGAGACCTGCGCCTTCTGGTACATGGCCTCGAGTTCCGGGGTCACACCGCTCGACTTGGACAGGTGGGTGTCAGTCGCCTTCTTCTCGGTGCGCTTGCCGGCGTCGATGAAACGCACGACGTTGTTGCTGGGGCTGACGCCGAGCTTGCCCACATCCGGGATGTCGTAGACGGCGACCGTACCCTTGGCCGCCATCGTCGGCTTGACCGAGATGACCTTCGGGTTGAAGAAGCGGAACTTGAAGGTGTAGGTCGCTGCTTCCTCGTCAGCCTTGATGAGGCTCAGCTCCGTGAAGCTGAGCCGCGTCAGCAGCGACTTGACTTCGGTGATGTTCATTCCTGGGCTCCGTTCTTGCGAGTCCACTCCGACATCGCGTGCTCGAGCCTCGGGTGCATGGGCTCGGGCAGCTCGTCAGCGCCGCACCACTTGTAGTCTGTGTGCTCTTCGTTGAGCGTGGGCTCGAACTCGTCGGGCACGACAGCCATATGGTTGTGGAAGATGAAGTTGGGCTGGACGTCGCGATGCATGAACAGCAGTTCGATGGGCTCATCGTAGCCGCACTCTTCCGAGAGCTCGCGCTTCGTGCCCTGATCGATGGTCTCGCCATCCTCGATGCCGCCGCCGGGAACACACCAGGTGCCAGGGCAGTCGCCAGTCTCCGAACGCTTGATGAACAGGAAGCGACCCGTGGCCTGGCTGTAGAGCAGGACGCCGCCGCCGAAGCCGGTCTCGCGGCCAGCCTGCGTCCGTCGCTTGTAGGCGTCGAGCAGCACCTGCTGCGAGATCGCGGCCTTGACGACCTTGGCACCCGCAGCTTTGAGGCTCGCGAGCTTGGCTTCTGCGCGTTCGATTGCCTGCTCGGTCGACAAGGCCATGACGTCGAAGCTGACGATGTTCATCGTGCCGTCTTCTTCGTTGTAGCTGTCTGCGAGCTGAACGGTGAACTCGCGCTCGGTATCAGCGGTCAGCTTGCGCACCAGCTCTTCACCGACCGGGCGATCCATCGAGCCGATGTCCACGGACTCGGGATCGAAGTTGTGCCGACGCTCCGGCATCCGATCCAGCTTGTCGACCGCGACCGCGAGCTCGTGATCGGCGCTCATGCCATCGTGACGCGGGACCACGCGGTCGAGGTCTTCATCGGAGGCAGCGAGCTCGCGACCGCGGGCTTCCGACCAGGCAAGACCCGAGTACGGCAGGCCGTTGCGGCGTTCGTGCAGCCGCTGCAGAGCCATATCGATGTCGATCTTGGCCGCGAGCCTTGTCGCGGCGCGAAGTTCTTTGGGTTTGGTCATGACGGTGAGAGCGGATCGTTGAAGACGAGCTGGGTACCACGCATCATGAAGTTGCGTGTGTAGAGGTCCAGCCGGTTGAAGTGCTTGGCCATGAAGACGCAGAGCTGTCGCTCATCGATGCCCTTGGCGAAGCGGACAGCCTGCATCCACTCCGGGTACGAGAGTCGGGTCTGCTCACTGAAGCGCTTGAGGTCAGCACCCGGCGCCAGCGTCTGAAAGCCCAGGACCACATCCTTGTCGGTCGCGGGCTTCAGAACCTTCATGAACACGATGTCGATTCGCTTGTCGTCCAGCGTCGACTCGTTGACATCGATGATCTCGGGCAGCCACGGGTTGCCCTTGTTCTTGCGACAGAACGCGACGTACTGCATGTACGCATCGTCGGCCTTGACGATCTTGACCGCCACGTCCTTCATCGTCGGGTGCTGGAAGATGACGCCGAACTCACCGCTGGCGATCTCGGCGACGTCCAGGTCTCGAAGACGCTTGATGTACTCGTCGTAGGTCTCGGCCAGCAGTTGGTTCGGTCCCATCTCAGTCGCCTTCGTTGATGATGTTGCAGAGCTTGCGCACCTTCGTCGGGCTCAGCTTGTACTTGTCTTCCATGAACTCGAGGTCGATCGGATGGACGCCCTCGGAGTGGTCCATGTTCGAGAACGTGAAGGTCAGCACGTTCTGGTCGCGCCGGACGCGAATCTGCGTGCCCTTCTTGCGCTTCACGATCGCCTTGAGTTCGAGGAAGATTTGGGCCTGAGCCTCGGCCACCTTCGCAGGGTCGTTCGTGTTGAGCGTGAAGATCAGCTCGTCGCGTGCGGCATCGACCGACTCGATGGCCTCGGCTGCCGAGAAGGCTTCACGGCGCAGGCCACCGGCCGGCTCGCGAATCTGCATCGAGACCGGGAGGTTGCCGATCTGGCTGGAGAAGCCTTCGAGGCTCATCTGCTTGGCGATGGCCTGCGCGGCCGTCGTCAGGCTGGTGATGGTGTGCCCGCCTTCGAGCTTGCCCGGCGGCACGAAGTCGTGGTCGATGAAGAGCTCGACGTTGCCGCCGACCGTCCACTTGACCGCGATGTAGAGGTGGGGCACGTCCTTGCCCTCGTCGTTCACCGCGTTCTGGAGGATGATGTAGCCGCAGAAGACCAGCTGGTCTTCCTTGTCGAGCGCGGCGTACGTCATCGTCTGCAGCGACTCGCACTCGATGTACTTGTTGTTCTCGATTTCTTCGGCCAGCGCCTTGACGAAGTTCTTGTACTGCTTCGGTGCGTGTCCTTCAGCGATCTTGGCCAGCGCCTGGAACAGGGTCTTGAGCGAGTCCTCGATCTGCGTCTTGAGCTTCTGGAAGCCGCCCAGGACTTCCTGGAACTGCTTCGAGTTCTCGCCCCGCATGTTCATCTTGAACTCGTTCTCCGCGTTCACGAGGAACTTGTAGCGCTCGCTGAGCCGCTCGGTCAGCGCGTAGTGCTGCTTCAGCTCGTCGGCGTTCGGGACCTCGACCTCGGGGAAGTCGATGTTCATGGTGCGGCGACGCTTCTTGCCGTCACCGCTGATGTCGAGCGTCTTCACGTCGAGCGCGATGACCGGAGAGGCCTTGACGACGCGTGCGATCTGGCTGAGTCCGCGGTCGACCATCTGACGGTCGAGGTCGAACTCCTTGGTCTGCTCTTGCAGGAAGCGCTTGACCTCTTCGAGGCTGCGGAACTTCGTGGTCTGATTGGAGGGCATGTTCATTCCTTGTCGTCAGGTTCGGGATACACGACGTCGCGTGTGTAGGTTCGTACTTGACCGTCGGAGCCGTATCGGTCGTTGTAGGCTTGGGCGCTGTCGGGCCCGATGTTGAGCATCAGGTTGTCGCCGTGTTCGCAGCTGAGGCGGGCCATGTCCTGACCGACCTTCATCATCTCAGGCGGGATGCCCTTGACCTGCATCCGATCGGAACCATCGCCGTCGACGAACATGCCGACGACGACGCTGTGACCGGCGGTGCCTTCCCATTCGACAGCTGCCAGGAAGTGAGCCATCGCACGGTACTGCTCCTCGGATGCGAACCCGAGCTTGAGGTCGAGGTGGAACGGCAGGTCATCGATGTGCTTCCGAGCCTCGATCTGCTCGCGCTGCGCTTCGAGCTCGATCCTGGCGCTCATCTTCTCGGCTTCGACCATCAGGGGATGGATGCCTCCTGCGAGCAGCTCGACCTCACGGGCGCACATGGCGCACGCCAGACGAGAAGAAGGGCCGCCGCACTTAGTGCGAAGGCCGTCGGGACGAGGAACCACGTGACCATGGACTTGGAGCGGATCGACATACTTGGCGATGAAGTCGTGGACGTTGATGGTGTACAGCGTCTGAAGATCGGCGTGCTCGCCGTTCGACAACGTGCAGGTGTAGATCCCGTCGTGGTAACGCCCGTGATACGAGTCGGCCACGGGCTGACCATTGACACCGACGGTGAAGGTGTGGATCGGATGGCCGGGCTCACCGACGATCACGATCTCGTGGTTGCGCTCGAGCTCATGAGCGAGACTGCGAATCACGGTCGCCCTGCAGTCGTTGCCCTTGACCGGCATCAGGCCAGCGCCCATCTGCCCCATGCGCTTGAGGAATGCTTCGACGCTGACGTTGCCACCGTCGCCCACCTGCTTGGCTTCAACAGCCAGGAGCGCTTCGATGAGTTCGAGCCTTGCGGCCGCGTGTAGCTGCTTGACTTTGGTCATCGCATCAGCTCCGCGATGATGGCGTTCATCTCCGCCAGCTGGTTCTTGCAGTCGACCAGCGCATCATGATCGCCCGGCAGCCGAGGGACGTCGCGGTCGAACTTGCGTCCGGCCTTCTGCCGCGCCACTGCCTTGATGGCGTTCATGTCGAAGTACTCGTAGTGGAACGTGCCGTCGACCGGCGTGTCGCCATCGTAGTGGCTGAGATCGATCACGTTCTTCATGTAGAGGAACAGGATGTCGGTGGGCACGCAGTCGCCGCACGGACTGACCTTGCCTTTCCACGTTCCGAGCCACTGCTCGAGCAACGACCGCGCCATCTTGTAGTCGATCTTCGACTCGTTGGCCTTGCGGTAGATCTCGGTCAGGTGCTTGCGCGCGAAGTCCGAGGTCGGCGCCAGGTCGGTGTGGATGAACAGGTTCAGCGTCGACTCGTCGTCATCGAAGTAATCGGGTCGGGCGTACGCCTTGCCGTTCCATTCGAGCTTCAGAGCCGTGAGCTGGATGATGTCGTCCTTCTTCGGATCGAGGCCGGTCATCTCGCAGTCGAGCATGACCAGCCGCTCCGGCATGAACAGCGGACTCGGGTCCATCGGTTGTTCCGCGCTCAGGAGGCGCGCCTTGGCTTTCAGTTGGAGTTCCATCTTGTTCTCTCTGGTCAGAACGTGAAGCTGCTGCCACCGTCGGTGATGCCGCTGATCGTGTTCGCCTTCGACGGCGTCGCAGCGTTGGTCGTCTGCTCCTTGACCATGACGTGACCACGGACTGGGAGGATGCGCCAGAGCTCGGCCGGCTGCGCGACTCGCACCTGGACCTCTTGACCGAGGAAGTTGCGATCGCGCGTCGTCCACGGGTTGACTGTACCGACGATCAGCAGCCGCCCCGATTGCGACTCGGCGATGATGTCCAGGGTCTGGACTTCCGGGCACTCCGGGCTCATGAGGATCTGGAACGGCTCGGTCTTCTCGAACACCGAGATGTCCTGGCTCTTGCCCTTCTTCGGGAACTCGAAGTACACCGGCTCGGGGTTGAGACCGGCCTGGGCCTCGAAGTGCGTGACCGGGTCCTGGCTGTTGATCGTGATGGTGTGAGGCCGACCGTCAAACCAGTTGAGGACACGCTTGTTCATCGTGTCGGTTCCGTCGATCAGGATCTGCGCCCTGACCATGCGGTCGCCGTTCATGACGCGGAAGCAGTCGACGACGGCAGCACCGAGAGGCAGGACCATGACGAACGTGAAGGTACCGGGCCGTAGGGCCAGCGGGCTCGTCGTCAGGTCGAGAGTCGACGTGGTCTGCATCCGGGTCGCATCCACGACCTGACGCCAGCCCCGGAAAGGCGAGAAGCCGCCGATGTACCCCGATCCGAAGCACAGTGGGCAGCTCACGTCGGTGAGACCGATCGATCCGTAGTCGAAGTCGCGCAGCAGCGCGTCGATGTCGGGACTGAACATGCCAGTCTCGGTCATCGTCGGTTCGTCGGTCACCAGGTTGTTTGTTCCGTCGTCGGGACCCGCGCGCCGCAGGTCACCGAGGAACTGATTGGTCGCGTTGTTCGGGCTCGTCTCGTGGTCGTGGAAGTTGTCGATGTCGTCGAACTCGGAATCCGGCGACAGCGGGTTGTAGGCGCCGACGCCGAACTTGGATTCACCGGTCAGCACGCGATTGATCGTGCCTGTGTCGGCCTTACCATCGGGATTCAACTTCAGGCCCACCGCCTTCTCCGCACCCTTGCAGGTGCAGGCGATGCCCTGGCTCAGTCGCGAGTAGAGGATGGCCTTGAACCCCTGGACACGAAACGCAGCGATCATGCGCTGCTGTTGCATCGATGCCACGTGCTCGACCATCGTCTTGGCGACATCCGACGCCCGCATGTTCGCAGGCGTCAGATTGGAACGGTTGTCCATCAGCGGCACGTTGGCCTCCTTCAGTTGCTGACCGCGGACTCGAAGTCGTCCCACACCTTCGAGACGTAGGTCTTGACCAGATCAGGGTCCACGCCCTTCATCAGCGCCTTGACCCGCGGGTCCTTCATCACCAGTTCGGTGACCTTGGAGACCGGAGTCGGGCTCTTCAGGTTGTAGATGGCGATCCTTGTGATTGCGTTCTTGAGGTCGGCGCTCAGCGACGCAACGATCAGGCTCATGTTGAGCTTCGTCGGTGGGCCGATCTCGACGCAGCGGATGATCTTGAACTTCGGGTACTTGTGACCCTTCTCCTTGCGGAAGACGCGCTTGGCCTGCTCGGCATCGACGCAGTGGTCGATCTTGATGCGGGCCGACGCGAGGTCGCCGCCCTGGCGCGGATCTTCGTAGCTGATGTAGAGCTCGAAAATCTTGTCGCTGGCGGCGCTGGCTGTTGTCTGCACGTGCGAGGCCACGAGACCCTTGCCCTTGCATTCCTTTACGACGTAGGCCTTCGCGTCGTACAGGTCCTGGTGGGTTGCACCCGTCGACATCGACCCGAAGTACTTCTTCGGCTTGCCCGGAATGTCGACCTCGAACACGTCGACGTTCTTGCGACCTTGCTGCTGGACGCGGATCACGGCAGCCATCGTGCCGTTCTCGTCGTAGTAGTCGATGCGACCGAAGCCTTCTTCCCAGTGGCCTTCGGTGGCCAGCAGGCGGCTCTTGGCCTGGAGCTCGAGCGACGCATGGCTCATCTTCTTGAAGATGTTGGTGACGTAACCGTAGTCCTTGGCGTGGCCTTGCTTGCCAGCCGCTTCCTTGGCGTCGTCCCACTTCTTCTCGAGTTCGGGCACGGAGCCCTTGCCTTCGCGGCTCAGTTTCTTGATGTACGGTGTCGGCATGTTCAGCTCACATCAGTCGTAGTACGGAAGAGTAGACTGCTTAGCCTTCTTCGGGCCAGTGATCCAGACGTAACCTTTTCCGTTGATGGTCACGGTAGCGACGACCGCTCCTTGGTACAGGAGTCGCACCGCTTTCGGGTCAGTCGCGTACTCGAGATTGCGTTCAACCTTCCAGCCGTTGGACTCGAAGGTCTTCACAACGTCCTCGATCTTGCTCGGATCGAGCTGACAGGTCATCTGCTGGAAGTCTTCGTAGGGATTGGAATTTCCCCACTGGCCGTGAGCTTTGGCTCCCCAGCGCTTCACCAGCAGATTGCGGATCAGTGTCGCAGTAGGCTCCGACACTTTTGCTGCTGTCATTTGCAGACGGGATTTGGCTTGGAGTTTCATCTGGTCCTCACGAGTCATCGCGGAGAAGCTTCTCCAGGAAGCTGGGTGGGCGGAAGCCCCAGCGGGCCCACAGCTCGGCTTGCAGGTCACCGTCGATGTAGGACAGCGCCGCAGTCGTGCCGGTCACGCTTTCCTTCTCGGTGCCGACGCCACGCTTGTGATTCAGCAGCTCGCCGACCTTGGCGGTCATGGCCTTGTACCGCTCGAGCGCTTCCTTCTCGTTCGAGGGCGGCCGACGCGTCTGCGCGTCCTTGTCGATCAGCTGCTTGAAGAGCGTGGTACCGCGACACGTGCGCAGCTTGTGGACCGTCACCGACTCGGGTGCGCCGAACGTGTGGAACGCCTTGTTGACATCGGCCGGGCTGACTCTGGCGATGCGGCCGTTGACGTTCACGGTGTAGAGCCACATCGACGGCTTCTTGTCGCCGATGAGTTCGAGCAGGCGCTTCACCAGCAGCGCGTGCTCCGGGCTGTCGGCCTTGCGGATGATGTGCTTCGTCGGGATCGAGTCCTTGCCGATGTAGGCGAGATTGACGCCGGCTTGCGTGATCGACGCGTTCTTGACCAGCAGCGTGCCGGCACCGCGGCCAGGGGCCGAACCGATGCGAGCAGCGTAGGTGTAGAGGATCTCGAGCACGACAGCGGAGACGCACAGCTTGTCAGCCGGGTTCCACTTCTTGATCTTGGCACGCCACGCGTTCTGGATCGAGCCGATGTTGCGCATCAGGTCGGCCACGTGCTCGTACTTGGCGCTCGACTGCGAGCGACGGAAGTTGGCCGTGTAGCCGTAGGCGACTTCGCCGTCGACCTTGTAGGCCTTGAAGACCCAGTTGGCTTCCGGGTCCTTGCCGTCGTTCATCGCGACGTGGGTGTAGGTGTTGAGGTTCGGCACACCACCGATGAGCTCGCCGTCCTTCGTGTACCAGTTGCCCTTGTCGTCGATCAGGCCGTCGAAGCCGGGCACCATCGAGTGGGTGAAGCCCATGCTCGTGATCTGCTTGTAGACCTTCTGATAGTCGGCCTTGTCCTCACCGCTCTTGCGGATCAGGTTCGACAGCGTGGCCTTGAACTCCGCGTTGTGGGCCTTGCGATGCTCGACGTACTGCGCGTATTGCTTCGGGTTCGTCTCCTTCAGCATCTCCGACTCTTGGCGAGTCAGGTGCGTGCCGTCGCGACCGACCAGCGACTTGACGACCTTGCGCAGCGCCTGGTTGTCGGCCTTCGGGATCGGCGGCGTGAAGATGGCGGCCATCTCCGGGGAGCCGAAGGTCGACGCGTTCTCACGAATAAACTTCAGCGCCGACACGGAGTCCGAGGTCAGGTAGGTGCGCAGCGCGTTCAGCATCCGCAGTTCCGGAGTCGTGTACGCGTTGTTGGCCTTGAACTCGGGGAACGCGGACTTGAGCTCGCGACCGAGTTCGACCAGAGCCTCGATCTTGTTGGTGCCCGAGGTCGCAGCCTGGATGGCATCAGTCAGCCCCGGCAGCGTCTTCCACTTCGGAGCCGCCTTGACGTAGGGCTTGAGGTCGGCCTTCATCGCGGCCTTGGGGTTCGAGATGTAGTCCGCGACCAGCGCGCCAAGGATCTGGAGCAGCGAGGTCAGCTGACTGGCGGTGAGTTCGTAGACTTCCACGATGGGTCCTTTGTTTGATGCGTAGTGACAGCGTCGTATGCGCATAAAATTGGGACCCAGGAATGCAAAAGGGCACACGGAGTTGCCACCGTGTGCCCTTCGATCAGTCGTCAGAACTGGAGTGCGGAACGCCGTCTTTGACGGTGACCGTGACGCCGCAACTGCGGCCGCTTGGCGCCTTCTCGGTCTCGAACTGGTAGGTGCGACCTGCGCCGGCCTTGTCGAGAGCCGCGAACTGGCACACGTTGGTAGCCTGGATGCCGAGGTATGACCCGTCGGCGGGGACCTCTGTACCGCGTGCCACGATCGCAGCCAGGTAGCGAAGTTCGACGGCCATCAGTCGTCCTCGTCTTCGCCGTCGACGCGGTCGTGAACGTCGATCCAGTCCTGGTCGGTGTTGTCCCACACGACTTCGCCGAGACCGATGATGGCGTCACCCGTCAGCACATCGTCCAGCGGGTTGCCGTCGAACCGGTACATGCGACGCTTCTCGACTGCCATGAGACACGCGTCGAGCGGGACGCGAACCGTGACCTCGAGCATCGTGCCCGTCTTGGTGCCGACTGCACGACTGCGCAGCACCTCGGGCGTCAGGCTGTTCTTGACCAGCAGCGGCGTCTCGACTTTCTTCTTGCTTTCTTCGTTGGTCATGCGTCCTCCCGATCGATTTGGTGAACCGGCCGCGCCAGACCGTTGTGGCGCAACCAGCGGGTGACAGCGAACTTGCGACCGTCAGCAGCAGTACGTGAGTCGATGTCGTTCGCGTACCAATGCTCGCGATGCCAGAACGGGAACAGGACGTCACCGTCGATCCGTTCGTGCAGCGTCGTAAGCAGCAGCTCGTGAGCGTATGGCAGCGCCTGCTCGTACATCTGCGCGCCGCCAGCGATGTAGATCGGCACGCCGGCATCGCACCGATCATCGAGGACACGAAGCGCGTTCATCAAGTCCGTGAAGACGTGAGCGCCCTTGGCCTCGTAGCCCGGCTGGCGACTGATGACGATGTTCTCACGGTACGGCAGCGGCCGGTACTTGGGCGGGATCGATTCCCAGGTTCGACGACCCATCACCACGTAGCGACCCGTGGTCGTGGCCTTGAAATGGGCCATGTCCTCGGGCAGATGCCACGGGATCGAATTCGAGTCCGAGCGGCCGATGACTCGGCCTTCCGCCATCGCGGCGATGAGTACGATCTTCATGTCGAGCCCTGGTCAGACGGCCACCGGTGCCTTGATGGACGGATGGTGCCGGTAGTTCAGCACCTCGAAGTCCTCGGGCTCGTAGTCGAAGATCGACTCGGGCTTGCGCTTGAGGCGGAGCGTGGGGAAGGGATACGCTTCACCCACGCGCGCGAGTTGCGTTTCCACCTGTTGGGTGTGCGACTTGTACAGGTGGACGTCGCCGCCGGTCCACACGAAGTCGCCGACGGCCATGCCGACCTGCTGCGCGATCATGTGCGTCAGCATCGCGTAGCTGGCGATGTTGAACGGCACGCCCAGGAACGTATCGCAGCTGCGCTGGTACAGCTGGCAGCTGAGGGCGCGACGCGGCACCTGCTGCTCGTCCAGGAACTTGTGCATGTGGGCTTCGATCGCTGCCGCATCCTCGTCATGCAGCGACCAGGAGCCGACCAGGCCCGGGCCTTCGTACAGCTTCGCGCGCTCGTCCACCGTCAGCTCGTGCGAGTAGAACTGGAACAGGCAGTGGCAGGGCATGAGCGCCATCTTCGAGAGCTCGGCCACGTTCCAGGCCGAGACGATGATGCGCCGGCAGTCCGGGTTCGTCTTCAGGCGGTTGATGACCCAGTCGATCTGGTCGATGGGTTTCTGGTACACAGTGGCGGGCGGGCGGCCCTTGCCGTCGATGTCCGTGCTGGCGATTTCGACCAGCGTGTTGCAGCCGGGAGGCACGGCGCCGCCGGGAGCCGTGACATCGACCTGGCCGGGCCACGCGCGCCACTGCGCACCGTAGACGGGACCGAGGTTGCCGTCCTTGTCGGCCCACTCGTCCCAAATCGTGCAGCCGCGTTCCTGCAGCCACTTGACGTTGGTGTCGCCGCGCAGGAACCACAACAGTTCGGTGATGACCGACTTGAGGGCCACCTTCTTGGTCGTCACGAGCGGGAAGCCCTTGCTCAGGTCGTAGCGCAGCTGGTAGCCGAAGATCGAGGTGGTGCCGGTACCCGTGCGATCACCCTTGTAGCGGCCGTTGTCACGGATGTGGCGCATCATCGTCTCGTACTGCACGTCCGGTGCAGCTTCCGGCGTCGTCGGCTCCGGGAAGAACGCTGCATCGTCGACGATGACCATGCTCGGGGTGACACCACGCTGCTTCGGCTCCGACTTCTCGGTCGCCTGGCTGAAGTCAGGATGCGCACGCGACCAGCCGGCCTTGTGACAGGCCGGGCACGCTTCCTTGGCCAGCGTGCAGTCGCCGCAGAGGCAGCCTTCGGGAGCACTGGCGTGCATGTAGTTCGTGTTCATCGTCTGTTCCTTGTCGTTGAGACTCATGGCATAGGCCAGGAGATCGTTGAGGTTGCCGGGGGTGATGTGGATCGTTCCCCTCGGCGACTCGGGGTTCTTCGTGCCGTCGCGGTAGTGGAAGTTCGCGACCAGCCCGACGACCTGCATCTTGCGCTCGGGCGACGACCTGATCCAGCAGCCCTTCATCTCCCGCTTGACGTTCAGTACGAACGTGCTGTGATCGTCGGCCATCATGCACGCTCCGCTTGTTGACGGAGTCGAGTATCGTCATCGACCGCACCCGTCGTCTTCGCCCCGCCGGTGTGGACGTGTGCCTGCATACGTGTCTGCGACCAGCGCAGGCAGTCGCTCTGCGTCAGACACCGCATTGCCATGTTGGACTTGGTCTCGCGGACCTCGACCTTGGTGCAGACGACACGCGGCCAGTAGCCGTGGATCTTCAACCAGCCGTCTGGCCCGTTGAGGTAGTCGAAGATGAAGTCCGAGAGGCCTTCGCAGCCGGTGCGTTCGACCTCGACCACCTTGGCCAGACCATGAGCGCGAAGTGCGATCAGGGTATCGCGTTGCGGATCGTCCTGCGCCACCAGCAGCGTGTGGTCGAACCAGTCCTCGAAATCGTCCTTCAGCGGCTTGAGCGATCCGAAGTCGACCACCCAGTTGCGGGCGTCCAGGTCAGCGGCGCCGAACTCGAGATGGATCGACAGCGCGTAGCCGTGCACGACGTTGCAGTGGCTGTCGGCACGCCACTGGCGGTACGCGACCGGGAACGCCTCGCTGTACGTCTTGGTCGAGTAGAACGGGAACTCCATCATGGTCAGCCTCTCATCTCATCGTGTAGATGCGACGACCCGGAGTAGGCTCGTCGCACGTGTGACTCTTCTGCGGCTCAAGCCGCCTCTGTACTTCCTTGGGAAGGTCCTTGGCTTCAACAGGCTTCGGTTCCTTCTTCGCACTCTCTTTATAGTTCCGCCTCGGTGGCAACTCGGAACCAGGCAGAGCACGGAACTGCGTGGCCGTCAACCTGGTCTGGTGCACAGGAACGCCACAAGCGCCGCCAAGCTCAACACGCTTGCGGCGCTTTCGGATCTTGCGCACGTGTAGGTTCTGCGCGATCTGGTATGCCATGGGGTCCACGAACTGCTTGTCGACCGACCAATACTTGTGACCTTTCGGGCAATCGTGTGCTATGACCTGGCCCTTGCGACCTGCGTTGGCCATGACGGACCCGCAGTCGGGACAGCTCAGTCTGCGTGGTCCGCCACCCATGGTCAGCCCTTCTTCAGGTACTCGGAGAGCGCCGGTTCCTCGTGGACCAGGAAGTCGCGGATGAACGAGGTGTTGGAGAGACCGACATAGCGCCAGCGCTCCTTCACCTCGTCACTGATCACGACCTGCTGGCCGTTGTTGAAGACCTGGAGCTGATCGAAGGGAACAGCGTCGAGGGTGCGAAGAGCCTCGACGTGCGCCATCACTTCCTCGACGTTGATCCTCATGGCTCAGACTCCTTCGTCTTCCGGCTCGTCGTCGACCGGCGCTTCGTCGGCCAGGTCACGCGCCACGTCCTGGTGCTCGGCGTCGGTCATGTTGGCGCCGAAGTCCGTCGTGGCCGTGCCGGCCGAGCCGCCCAGCAGGTTCGCGACGCTGTTCGGATGCGCGTCGGTGCCGCGGGCCGCGATCTCGGCAGCGGAACCACGGAGCATCACGCCCGACTCGGTGACACCGATCGTGGCTTGCGCAGCGCGCAGGCGATCGTTGGATTCCACCTGGTCGATGTAGGCCTTGGCCAGCGGCAGCGCGAGCTTGGACCAGCCTTCGAGGCGTTCCTGGACCTTCTCGAGTTCGGCGATCGTCAGCCATTCGCTGTTGTCGATCTGGCCGGCTTCGGGGTTGATCGCCGCCTTCTCGGCCGCGCTGACGTAGCGGATGGCGACGACGCCGCAGTGCACGCAGCCGACCTCGTTGGTGTCGGCCAGCAGGTGCGTGAAGCTCAGGGTCTGCTCGGGCAGGCCGGCTTCTTCCGCGAGTTCGCGGTTACCCTCGATGCTCAGCCAGGTCGCGAAGTTCGTGGCGGCGGGGATCGCTTCGTCCATGTGGCCGCCCAGGCCGATGCTGAGGTTGCCGATGAGCCGGCCTTCGCCGCCGGCGCCGCCGCGGCTGTAGGTGAACACGCGGTAGTCGTCGTCGATGCAGAGGATGTAGGGGATGATCTGGCGCAGGCTCGTGTCGGACTCGCAGTAGGCGCGGTCGACGAGGCGCAGCTGCGTGTTGTCCAGCGAGTAGAAGCTGGAGTCGATCGGCAGCGACATCGGGCGCGAACCCGAACTCGGCTTGCCGTCGGAGCCGTAGATGGCCTGGTAGCTGGGCTGGAGAGCGGACAGTGCGACGCACAGGGCGTACTTGATCTTCGGAGCGTTCATGGGAACCTCAGTGTGGTGATGAGCTTGCGCTCGGATTAGAGCTCAGGGCTCACTTGTGGAACTTGTTGTCGGACATGGAGACGTTGATGTCGCTCATGTCGAAGAAGGGCTCGTCCGGCTTGCAGCCGAAGAGCGTGGTCTTGATCGCCGACGCGATGGAGAAGCCTTCCTGCTGTGCGCCGATGATGGCTTCGAGCACGTTCTCCATCGGCATGCCGAACTTCATGGCTTCGGACCGGCACGCGATCATGAGGGCACCGAGGCCGGAGGCGAACTCGACCATCACGTCCTTGCGGGCCGACTCGAGATCGTTGCTGCACAGGCGGTTGAACTCGAGCAGTCGCGCCCACGGTGCGTCGAACGAGTGCTCGCCGAACGTCTCCTTCATCGTCTGCTGCGCACGCGAGAGCATCTCGAAGAGCAGCTGCTCGAAGCCGCGGTAGCCGACGCCCAGCTTGACCTCGTCCGGCGTCTCGTAGTGGCCGATGAGACGGACCTTCCAGTAGATCTCGTAGAGCGACTTCATGTGCTTGTCGAGTTCGTACCGGAAGTGGTACAGGCGCTGGTCGGCGGACTCCGGCACCTTGTTCTTGTCGAAGAGACCGTACAGGCTGGTCTCGGTCGAGACCGGGAGCTTGTTGCTCTCGTTGTAGCGCTCGATGTTGAACGCGAAGTTGTGCTCGCTGGTCCTGCTCAGGACCTGCTGCATCTGCGAAGCAGTCAGGTGTTGGTACATGGTCAGTCCTTGAAGGTGGGGATGAAGCGCATGAACTCGGCGCGGAGCTCCGGGGCTTCCATGAACTTGCCGCCGAGCTTCGATGTCACGGTCGAAGATCCCTCGTCGCGGACGCCGCGGCTCTTGACGCAGTAGTGCTCGGCTTCGATCACGACGGCGACATCGTCGGTGCCGAGGACGAACTGCAGCGCATGGTAGATCTGCATCGTCAGCCGCTCCTGGATCTGCGGTCGCTTCGAGAAGAACTCGACGATGCGGTTCAGCTTGGAGAGGCCGAGCACCTTGTCTTTCGCCAGGTAGGCGACGTGGCACTTGCCGGCGATGATGACGAAGTGATGCTCGCAGTTCGACTGCACGCTGACGCTGCGTTCCAGCACCATCTCGTTGTAGCCGATCTTGTTCGAGACCACCGTCGCCTTCGGGAACTTCGCGTAGTCGAGGCCGTAGAAGATTTCGTCGACGTACATCTTGGCGACGCGCTCGGGCGTGTCGCACAGGCTGTCGTCGGTGAGATCGAGACCCAGCGTCTCCATGATGGCGTGGAAGTGGTACCGGATCTTGGCCTTGCGTTCAGCGTTGGTCATCGGCGTCGAGTCGCCATTGACGTCGATGATGCCGTTGCGGCCGACCTGCGGGCTCATCGGCGTCTCGACGCCTTGGGCCTTCAGGTGCTGGTGGACCTGGAAGCCCAGGCTGTAGTCGGTCTTGGTCATGTCGGTCATGCGATTGCGCAGAAGAGGTGTTGCTGGATCGAGAGCCGGAGGCCGTTCTCGATGGCGTACTGGGCGGCGTAGCCGTAGTTCCTGGCCGTCGCCACGGGGTCGATGAGGTCGTGATCCCAGGCCGAACTGATCTCGCCCTGGTACGGCTTCTTGTAGACGGCGATCGGGCTCACGTAGAGCGGGATGCGGTGCTCGCGTGCGAAGACCTGGGCCCACTGGGGCACCTTGTTGTACAGCGGGTCATCGGCGCTGATGAGGAACTTGAGCGCCGTCGAGTCGAAGACGTTGCGGAGCACGGTCTCGCTTGTCGGCGTGTAGGTGCCGGTGAGCTCGGAGGCCTTCGGGCTCACGACGATGGTCGTCTTGTCCAGCATCTCGCGGAGACCGAAGGCCGTGTTCTCGGCCTGGCGGAAGAAGCGCGCCTGCGTGCCGTTGGTCTCGATCTGGATGCGGGAGAAGAACGGCGCCGCCACGTTCATGAAGCGCAGCAGCGTCTGGACTTGGAGCGTCGGCTCGCCACCCGTGATGACCAGGATCTGGCTGGCGTCGAAGCGCTCGTCCTCGATGATGGAGCGAAGCAGGAAGCTGGGATCGTACTCCGTGGCTTCGCTGAGCTTGAAGTTCGTGTCGCAGAAGGCGCACATGCCGGGGCTCTTCTCAGCCGTGGTCTTGTCGCCGAAGTTGCAGCCCGCGAGGCGAACGAACCACGCGGGCTTGCCTGCTTCCGGCCCCTCGCCTTGGATGGTGAGGAATGGCGCGCCGGTGACGTAGAGCAGAGGCGAGTTGTCGAGCTCGGACGGCTTGACGATGCGATCGACGTTCTGGATCACACGCTGGATGGGGATGACTGTCTGTTTCACGAGAGGCCCTCGGTCGAGAAGACGTGTTGGCTGTAGGCGGGGAACACTCGCTTGCACGCCTTGATGATCTGGCGCTTGAGCACGAGCGTTGCGGGGGTCGGGACTTCGATGCCCAGTTCCAGGCCTTGACGCTTGGCCCACATACGGTTCGAGTCGCCGTACTTGTCGAAGAGCGGGATCAGGTTGCGAGACCCGAAGTAGACGCGCTGGTAGCCGATGGCGGCCGCGGCTTCGAGGAACCGGCCGTTGCGGTTGTCGAAGATGCCGGGCTTCCCGTCCTGCGTCGGGATCGGCGGGTACTTGATGTACTTGAGGCGCTTCAGGCCTTCCTTCTCCATCGATTGCACCGCGATCATCTCGCGCTCCAGGTACGACTGGCCGTAGTCGAAGAACAGCAGGTCGGGCTGCTCGATGCGACGCTCGGCTTCGATCAGACAGTACAGGCTGTCCCAGCCACCCGAGAAGAGGATGGCGGTGCGGCTCGACTGCCGGATGCGCCAGAGGTCAGTCACGACGGGTTCGGTCTTGTCCTGCACGACGCAGGACGTATGGAAGGACGAGGGCATGGGGCCATTTCCAGTTGAAGGGGAAGAGAGGGCGCGGCTGCATGACGCCAGCGTGGCTGGGGATGTCGAGGCAGACGTGAACGAGCCAGCCGAGGCACCACCAGGCGGTGCCGAATGCGCAGTAGCTGAATGCGGCCACGAAGGCGATGACCAGCAGCGAGTGGACGAGTCGGTACGGGATCAACTCGTTCTCGGTCAGGGTCCAGGACCAGACGTACCAGTCGTGGAAGCCCGACTTGCGGAACTTGCGCTCGACCGGCAGCCACACGAGGTCAGGTGCGACACACATGGCGGCGGCACCGTAGTGGCCGGTGAGCAGGAACGGGATGGCCGAGGCCGCGTGGACAAGTACGTGCATAGGAACTCCTATTTACGGTTTGAGCCCTGCAAAGAAGTCCGTCTTGTGGTACTTCCCATAGCGCTTGATGATCCAGTACTGTCGGCTCAGGTCTTCCTTCGGAACCGTCTTCACGGTGTCGAAGAGCGTGCCCATCGCTGTCTTCTTCACCGAGTAGTCGATGGCACAGGCCTGCTCGTACTTCTTAGTCTGGAGGATCAGATCGAAGGCGCGACCCATGGCCGGCAGCACGCGCTTGTCGAAACCGACGCCTGCCTTGTAGAAGAAGCGCGCGATCTCCGTGCCCTTCAGCTTCTTGGCGATGGCGATCGAAGCCAGGCCATTCAAGGTCTCGCAGCCCTTGTTGATCTGCTCCGCGTTGTGCAGCAGCATCAGCGTCGGGAAGCCATCCATCCAGTACTCGTACTCGATGAAGTTGCAGATGGGGCAGCTGCACTTGATGCGGCCGTAGTTCCCTTCGCGCGGCGGGATCGTCCCGTTGATGAAGTTCTTGAACTGCTGGCCGTTCAGATACGTCGTCGAGTCCGAGGTCACGACCTTCTGGTGCAGGTTCGCGATCACGGCCGCGAGGCTCATGCCGATGACAGAGCTCAGACCCAGCAAGTGGTAGTGCTTGTAGTCGGCCGGATGGAGCATGCCCACCAGCATGTGGGCCGCGATCGCCATCGGGTTCGCGCCCACCGCGGTGTCGAGGATCGAGCCGCGCAGGCCTGCGATGCACAGGCTGTCCATCGGCTCGGCGAGCGCGATCTTCTGCCATTTGGCGCGGAGCTGCGGTGTCAGGCCGTGGCTCACGTTCATCAGCGCCCACTTGGCCTTGCGCGCCTTGACCATGACCTTGGAATTCGCGGCCAGCATCCGGGCGCCGGCTTGCACCAGGATCGGATCGTCGACGAGCGAGAGCGGGAGGTCGAGACCGACGCCCGAGTCGGCGAACGTGTCGTGCAGCGCTGTCAGCTCGATAGGATCGATGAAGTCCTTCAGGCCGGTGAAGAGCTGGAAGCCGCCCGAGTCCTGGATGCGGTAGCACAGCTTGCCGAGCTCACGTGCTTGATGAAGGTGCGACTCCTTCATCACCTTGTCCTGCGCGTTGTAGAGGCCGAAGTGCGTGCGCTGCAGCAGCTCGCGACCCGGATGCCAGGCGTCCTTGAGTTTGATGCGCGCGCTGTGAGCGATGCGCTGACCCATGCCCTCCATGATGCGGACGCCGGCAGCCTTGCCCTCGATCTCCTTGCGGTACATGTGCGGCTCATACGAGCCGTGGAACGGCTTCTTGATGAGAGACTGGTTGTAGAGCTGCTCCATGGCAGCAGGCGCCCAATAGTATCCGGGCTTCGGAAGCTGTCGCATCGTCTTCTTTCTATTTCGAGAGCAAGAGCTTGCGGCCTCGATCGAGGAACTCGCGCATCATCTTGGCTTGTTTGGCTTCGAGGTTGAAGTTGGCGCTCAGAACTGTCGCATCAGCGTTCAGCTGCAGGAGGTACTTGTGCTCCGGCTTGAGGACGTGCTTGATGGCCGCAACGGAAACCTCGGCATCGAACTTGACCAGGGTCCACGTAGGCGTCACTTCGGCGTCGATAAAACTGTTGATCGACTCCTTGATCTTGAGCAGCTCCTGCTCGGTCAGCACCGCATTGATCCACAGCAGGAAGATGCGGGTCGGCGGCGCTCGGAGCTCTCGTCTCTCATCGACGTAGGTACGTGGTACCAGATCGTTCATGTCACCACCTCATTCGGTAGACGCGTCCACCGTATTCGTTGGTGGACACGAAGTGTCCGGTCTTGATGTACTGTCGAGGTCCGGAGCTCGTGTCCTCGGGTTCGGACTCCGGTTCAGGCTCCGGCCTCGGAGGCGGCTCCGGCGGATCACCCGGTTCGAGGAATCGCACGTCAGCATCCGTAGGGCTGGGCCGCTTATGCTGCCGTGCCACATCGAACTTGTTGTACGACGGACGGTCGATGAAGCGCAGGCCAAGCGTGAAATGGACATGACCCTCGTCACACCGACGCTTGCGAGCCTCGAAGCGGGTCTCTTTCGTCTTCAGGGGCAGACCGCAGTCAGGACAGTCTTGTCTCAGGATCGGCTTCAGATACATAGCGCTCTCAGCTGCTTCACTTTCTTCATGGGCATGTTGCCCGGGTCCCACAGGTCGACGCCCGCGGCCTTTGCTGCCTTGGTAGGCTCTTCCTCGTCACGGTACGGCCAGTACGGGCTGTCCTTGCCACAGAGATCGAAGACCACGACCTTCACCATCGTCTCGAGCGTCGGCTGTGCCAGCTCCGTTGCCTTGATGCCCGCGTCATCTCCGTCAAATGCTAGGACGATGCGTTCAGCGCCGGTCATCTCGATCAGTTGGCTCTTGCGTGTCGACCACGACTGCGTGCCCAGGATCGAGATGGCTGGGATGCCCAGCGTCTGCAAGCGCAGAGCATCGCGCGGGCCTTCGCACAGCACGATGGTCTTGAGGCCGAGCTTATTCATCAATGCTACGGCCTGGTCGTAGAGGAATAGCCCGTAGTCATGCGACCAGCCACCACGCGAGTTCAGATAGCTGGGCTTCCCGTTCTTGTCCTTGCGTGTCCGTGCACGGATGTAGCCCCTGAGCTCACCCTTGACCATGACCGGGAAGTAGAGCATCTTGGCGCTCCTGATCCCGTCGTCGTAGATCGCACGGCACATGCGTGCCTTCACAACTTCGAGCAGGAAGTCGGTCTTGATCTCTCGCCAGACCTTGCCTGCGGGCAGCGGATAGAAGACGAGCTTGACCTCGCCGGGGTCCTGCCTGCGTTCGCGCAGGGTGTGGGCATACTGCTCGCTGGGCGGTGCCCACTTGTAGGCCTTGAGGCCGAGCATCGGCGCTACTTCATCCCAAGGCGCAGTCTTGCCACAGCCATAGCACTTGAAGAAGCCGGGACTCTTGGTCGACTGCGAGTGGAAGATGCGTCCACTCGGTGTGTTCTCGGAGTGGAACGGACACGAGACGAACGTGGTGTCACCAGACCCACGCTTCTTCGGACCAGAGTAGTGGCCGAGCTCTCGGATCACGTGCTCCAGTTTACGACTGTCCATCGTCAGAGTTCCATGGGTTGGCCGAACAGCCTGCGCTCCAGAGCATTGAAGGGCTGGAGCGCATTGAAGTCGGTGCGCTTGATCCACGTCCACCACTGCGCGCAGATGCGCTCTTGCGGTAGGAACAAGGTGTCGTACGCCAGGGTTGGAAAGCGGTAGAACAGATACCGCAGAGGGTCGGAGTCGGATACCAGCAGCTGCTGGATGTCCTTCAGGTCGGTTGACCACGCGAGGTAGGAGCCCTTGTGCTTCAGGTCGTGCAGACCGTAGAAGTGAATGGGCGTCTCACCGGCAAGGAAGGCAAGGCTTCGATGCGTCGAGGTGGAGACATTATTTACAACACCGATGAAGTCGGGTTGCAATGCTCCGAGCACGTGACGCAACTTCTCCCTGTAGTTCTGACCATCGGTCGAGTCGATGATGGACATCATGTCCCGGAAGTCGGGATGTCCACGGGCCGGCAGCCACTGAGCGCCGTGGTTGAAGAACAGCTGCACCTGCTTGTCCCGCGATGGGATCGACAGCGTGTGGGTCTCAAGGTCGGTGTCCATCTTCCACCGACCTCGTTTCGGACCCACGCCCTCACCTTCATACTGCGTGAAGTGAGGGAACACGACCTCTTGCCCTCCACCGAGGGCCATGTAGCCTCTGAGCTTCATGTCTTGCGCGCGCCAACGAGGGCGCGTCCTTTCTCTGTGAGTGCGAAGTCACCGCGGCAGTTGCAGGCACAGCCATCAATGAGACCGCGGGCAATGAGCGACCTCATCTTTGCGAGCACGAGCTTGGGTGGCGTCTTGTCCCCTTGAGGAAAGGCTGGCGTCACCGAGTTCTCGAAGCCCGGCCACGGACAGCCTTGGCGTTGGACATGGAACAGACCGGCGACCTTCCAGTTGGGGAGATCGCGCAGGAGTTCGAGGATCGGCAGGTCGGGGATGTCCTTGCACTGCAAGCGCTTGGGGATCGACGATGCCTCACGGACAACGATACCCTGGGCCTCACAACCTGGAGGCAGCTTCGTCGCTCCGTAGAGAGCACCCAGCTCGCTCGTCATCATGAGCGCGTGCTTGGAGACGGGGTCGGCGATGGGGACGACGGGCTGCGGCTTGAGAGGCCAGCGGATCGTCCACATGCCGTAGTAGTGCTTGTCGGTCCGACGCTTGATGGCTCGGAGCTTCATGCTGCTTCCTTCTCTTTCGGTTTGGCCTTCGCGCGCTTGCGGTAGTCCTTGTCGAAGACGGCCAGCGCTTCCTTGATCTCGGCTTCGAGGTCGACGCCCAGGTACGGGAAGCGCTTGTTCAAGAACGCGAGGCACTCGTCGCTCCGGTATGGCTGGAGGATCTGCTTCATGATCTCGTCCTTCGACTCGGTCAGGTAGCCAGCCTTCACGCCATCGTCGACCGCGGCCTCGATGTGGGCGAAGAGCTCAGGCAGAGCCCAGCCCCACTTACGGCTCTTCGTGTCCTGGACGCCGATTTCCATTTCGATCTCGGGCTCGACCGTGAACTCGAGATCGAACTCGTCCTTGTAGGCCTTGGTCACGCCGTAGGTCGCATCGTACTGGAGGATGTGCATGAACGGCAGCACCATCGAGTACGGCACCGTGAAGTACGATGCGTCGTGGACGATGCGGTTGAACCTGACCGGGAACTTCGCCTTGGCGTCGAGACCGATCATGGCCTTGAGCTTCGGCTGCAACCGGTAGTAGTTCATCATGACCAGACGACTGCCCTTGACCGCGACCTCGGATGCGAAGCCTTGAATCGGCGCGTTCATACCACGACGCACCTGGCGGCTCACGATCTGGCGATCCTTGGTGAGGGAGGCCCACAGGTGACGGATGCGATAGATCGGGCTGTAGACGTGCTGCTCGTTCTCCGCCTTGTCACTCATGCGCTGCAGCCACTTGTGACCCATCTTGAACGCCGAGAACATCTTGTCGATGATGTTCTGCGCGTAGTCCTCGCGGTCGTCCTCCATGAGCGCGCGGTACTGCTCTTCGAGATCAGCCAGCTCCTTCTTGTTGCCGGCCTTGTAGGCGACGCCCATCTTCTCCTTCAGCGCATCGAACTCGGCCTTCTTCGTGTCGTGCCCGAGGGTCGATGCCGACTTGCCGTAGATGGTACCGAAGACGACGGCCTTGATGGCGTCGCGCAGTGGGTCCGACTTCTCGACCCACTTGTTGAAGAACCGGTAGACGTTCTGGATGTGGACGTCGCCTTCCTTCTTCAAGCGCGTGGCGATGTCGTCGGTCTCGATCACGCGCTTCAGCAACGTGATGCGAGCCTTGTCCTTGCACTTCTTGAGCTCGGCCTCGTAGGTCTCGCGGATCTCCTTCGCCATCGGCAGCTTGATGGGCTCGCCCTTCGAGTTGACGAGGATCATCGGCGGATGCTTCTTGATCCAGGCTTGGCGCAGACCCTGGCCGACCTTGAACGTCGCCGCCAGGATCTTGTCGAGCGCAACGATAGACCAGCCACGTACCTCGTGCGCCGAGTAGTCGAACCGGATCTGGAGATGACCATCGGCAGTGATGAACATTTCCTTGATGATCTTCGACAGCTTGCCGCGAGTCGGGATGTTCTGGAGATTGGGATTTCGGCTTGCGAGTCGACCCGTGTCGACATCGAAGAACACGATGTCGGAGCGGAGGTGATCGTCGAACAGGCCGTCGATCGCCTTCAGCAGCTTGAGCCATCCCTTGACGTTGGTGCCCAGCATCTTCGACGCCGCGGTGTACTCGCCGAACTTGGCAACCAGGAAGTTCCGATCCTTGTAGGTCTCGATGAACTCCTTGTCGACCGAGGGCTCCCCCTTCTCGGTCTTGTTGATGGCCTCCATGCCCATGACATCGAAGAACAGCTTGGCCTTGTGCTTCGGCTTCGTGAACGAGAATGTCCAGGCAGCGTTGCCGGAACCGAACAGGCCGCCGGTCTTGAAGCCGGCCTCGGCCAGCAGTTGCTTGTTCGCTTCCTTGACTTCGGGGAAGGTCTTGAACTCGTCGCCCAGTTCTGCGATGGCCTTGACCAGCACCGAGTCGGGATGCAGGAGCGAGCGCAGGTACTTGCGGTTGACGAGCGAGCCAGCTTCCTTCAGGTGGGACAGCTGGTGGATCGTGTCGCTCATCTGACACAGCATGTGGCGGATGAAGAGCGGCCGATAGTTCTTGCCGTCGACGGTCTGGAAGCCCGCGCGCTCGATCTGCGAACGCTTGATGCCGAGCATCGAGACCGTGTCCATTGCGGCGTACCGCAGGAAGTCCTTGTCCTTCGGACTCACGTTCGCGACCGTGGCTCGATCTTCCTTCGTGAACCCGGACTCGAGCAGATAGAAGTCGTTGCCGTAGGAGGCGAAGACACCGGCCAGGCCGTTGGCGCTCATGCGCTTCTTGCCCACGCCGTCGCCGTAGACGCCCACGTACTTGAGACTCGAGCAGTTCTCGTCGAGGTTGTGCTCGCCTGCCATGCACTCCCAAATGGGCATGCCGATGATGTCGAGGTGCAGCGCCTTGCGAATGACGCGCAGGTCGAAGGCACCGTTGAAGCAGATCATGAGGCACTTGCGCTTCATGTCGCCGAACCTGTGCTTGAGCTCGCGCTTGATGTACTTCCGTTCGTCGATCGAGAACGGGTTGTCCGCGTGCGGGTGGTCGATGGGCAGGACGTAACCCTTATTGGGGCTGTGGTCGAACGTCATCTGCATCGTGAAGATGCGGTTCTTGTTCACCGTCAGGTTCTTGGTCTCGGTGTCGAGCCCGAACTCGCCGCCACGATCAGCCACCGCATCCCACTCGACCATCATCTGGTCGAACTTCTTGATCGTGTCGACCAGGACCGGCTTGACTTCGAGGCCCGCCAGGCTATGCGGCAACGTGCCGACGAGCAGGTTGGCGAGGTGCTGGCACCAGAAGCCCAGCAGGTTGGCGTAGAGCCCGACCTTCTCCAGCAGCCGGCTGAAGTCGACGGTCGACACGACCTTGCGTCCGTCGATCTCGTGCACCCAGCCGTTCTTCAGCTGAGCATGCTTGATGCTCGGGTACAGCTTCTGCACGTCCCCGCTGAAGAGGATGTGCGTCGGGTTGAGCTTCTTGATGATGGTCTGGAGCCTGGCCTTGAACTCCGACTCGGCTTCGGCCTTCGCCTGGTCCTTGAGGTGGAGGTGCCGACGTGCGTTGTAGTTGACGACGGCCCACCCGAAGTCGGGTAGATTCGAGTTGCGAAGGCGAGCCATTTTGCGTGCCATCTTCACCGATTCGACGAAGGCGGTACGTGTCTGCTTCGACGCCAGCAGTCCCTCTTCCTTGAGGTCGCGGCTGTCGACCGTCTGCAGCACGACCAGAACGCGACGCTTCTGGTTGCTGTAGTTGGGGTCGATGGGGAGGGTCAGGTTCCAGTCGTGCGGGTTGGTACCTGACTTGTAGGTGATCGTCTTCTCAAGCATCGGTGATCCTTTGTGTCCCTCTATTTACAGCACCGACCGAAGTTTAATCATGAAGCGACCCACCTGATCTTCCGTCGGATGGCCCTTGAGTCCGACGTGAGCGCAGAACTCCTGGACCGTCATCTCGTTCGTGGTCGACATGCATTCGCCGGTCTGACGATGTTGCCAGTAGCACTTCCCGGCTTCAAGCGGACACTTCGAGACCACGAGCTCTTTGTTCACAGCGACGCAGTGAGTCATGCTCCCTGTCCCTTCTTCGACATCAGTGACGCAACCTCGGCCCTGAGTTCCTCGGTGCGGAGCTCGAAGTTCGCAAGCTGCACGCGCTTCTCGGCCAGCGTAGCTTCGTCGGCAGCCATGCGAGTCGGGTGCAGGTTGATCCTTGACGCGTAGCGCGCGCCGGTGCCGTCCGGCTTCGAAACCAGGACGTTGATGCCGACGTTGATGACCTTGACTTCGGTTGCGGGCCATGCGCCCGACTCGTAATAGGTGAAACCGGCTTTGAGGTCAGCCATGGCGCTGCTCCTTCGCGAACTTGATGATGTCGGGATGCTTGACCATCTCATCGTGGAGGCTGGTTGGCATCAGTGTGGTGATGAGTGGGCCGCCCGGACCCGACGGAGCCTTGATCTCGGTCATGCCATCGTCGTAATGGGTGACCGAGCCTCGCTCTTGGTCGAGGTCACGTGGCTGACCCAGGTACTTGATGGCCACGAGTTCATTGGGCTGCCGGTAGAACATGTTGCCGTCACCGCGCGCCAGGTTCGGGCTCGTGTTGAAGTGGAGCAGTGCCGAGTGCGGGTAGTCGAAGGCGAAGCCGGCCATGATGTAGGAGCAGGCAGCATCGTGATCGGCTTGCGCGCGCTTCAGGGCCTCCACCACTTGGTTCTCGTGGCGTTGCTTGCGGCTCATTGCTTCAGCTCCTTGGCGATGTCATCCAGCAGTTGACGTGCGAGTTCAGCGTCGCCGACCGACGGACACGTGATGGTCGCGTGCTTCAGGAGATGGATCACCGATGCCATCTTGGAGACGATACCGGGGTTGAGCTCGAGCTTGACCGGCGAGTCGATCCAGCCGACGCCGTTGACGAAGACCTGCCCGCTCTTGCCCAGCTGCGATCCCATCGTGATGACGTCACCGCTGGCCACGGCAGTGCTCGGGTCGACGCCACCGATCACGGTTCTGACCTTGCCCGTGATCTGGCCCTTCTCGTCCATATTGATCTCGGAGATCGCGAGCTCCCTCGGTTTCATGTCGTCCTCGGTCAGGTACCGGAGGATCTTCGGCTGGCAGCACGCCATGATGTGCATGACACCGGGGATGCGATGGCAGTCGCACCTGCAGTCTTCGCCGAACGAGTCGACACCTTGCGTCGGCAGCGACTGTCCGGTACGGAACGGGTCTTGACCCGGATCACAGAATGTCATGATCGTCTCCTAGAAGTTGGGCTTGGTCAACGGCTCGCCGATACGCGCGTAGAGATTGCTGATCTCAGGATTCGAGCAGCGTTGCCTGGACAAGCGACGGTACAGCTGCTGCCAGAACTCGGCGCGATCGTGATGGTAGCGCAGCGGGATCGTGAACATGCGCGCGTAGAACCGCATGCCATGCTGGGCCTTGACGCGCATGAGCTCGTACTGACCGATGCGTTCCACGCTCATGGTCTTCGTGTACTCGCCGGTGGCCTTGATGTGATGATTCGGCATCCGGTACACGATGCAGCCGGGCCTGACGTGGAAGCCGATCATGGGGCCTGTCGACACTTCGTACCCCGTCCGGTACTCGATCAGTTGGCCGGTCTGGAAGTCGTGGACAAGGCTTATGAGCACGCCCTTGTCGCCGGCTTGCAGGTCTCGATGATCGTAGCTGATTGCCTTGCGTTTCATTGTCCTACTCCTGACAGGAGACGCTTGCGAAGTGCGAGCGTGCGTTGCTTCAGTTCGTCAGGCCGTGTCTGGTTCTCCAGCCATGCCTCGAAGAACTCGTCCGAGCTGACCTCGACGCTGCGGCCGCCACTGACCTCGCTGAAGTACTCGGCGACACGGGCCTGCATGGCTTCGACATCGGTCTTGGCGGCCATGACCTTGACGACGTTGAGGTGCGCCCAGTCCTGCGCCTGCATCTTCGACGAGCGCACGATGAGCTTGACCAGGTGCTCCTTGCCCGTCGGCACGTTCTTGAGATCAGCCTTCGACTCGCACTCGATCGTGTGGAGGGTGTACGTGGGCTTGACCGGGATGAGCTCGACATCGAACCCATCGTCGTCCTTCACGACGGCGAAGAACTTGGATGCGTCCTCCCCGAAGTTCGTCTGATACAGGGTGCCGGGGTACACCGAGTTGCGCACGCGCTGGCTCGTGTGGATGTGACCGATCAAAGCGTGCGCCTTGCTGGTGTTGAGGCCCTCCTTGTCGTTGAGCCTGCCGCTGTCGGTCTTCGATCCTGCTACATCGATGTGCGCCAGGTTGAACCGCGACTTCGAGAACCTGGAGTGAGGCCACGGCAGGACTCGACACGGAATGCCGCCGATGTCACAGTCGGTGACCTCCGTGATGACCGTCACGTTGTCGAAGCCCCACAGCTTCAGGACTTCGAGGCTGTGCCCGATGGCCGGATCTTCGGAGAACAGGTCGTGGTTGCCCAGGTAGAACCAGCAGTGGATGCCGTGCTTCTTCGCCTTGCGGATGATGTACGCCATCGCAAGCTGGGCGCTGTAAGAGAGGCGGGTCGACTCGCAGAGGTCGCCCAGGAACACGAGGTCACTGATCCCGTGCTTGACCGCGTACCGCATGGGCTGGGATTCGACCAATCGAGCGACCATCATGTCGTGGTCTTCGATGTAGTTCGAGAGCCCGCCCTTGCCGGTGCTGTCGGTCAGGTGGAGGTCACCGATGCCGACGAACATGGTCAGTGCGTCCCGGCCGCGTACTCTTGCATGATGCGACCGAGCGTCTCCGCGTCAGCCGGGTCACCGTAGCAGTCGGAGCCCAGGACTTCCATCTTGGTCACCAGCAGCAGCGGACCTTGCTTCTGGCCGCCGATCTGGCGATTGCCGCTGATGTCCTCCGGGCTGTAGAACAGGCCGTAGAACGTGTGCGTGAAGATGTAGTGCTTCTCGGGCACAGCGTCCTTGACCTCGGGGTCCGTGATCTCGACGTAGTAGCTGATCTTCACCGAGGTGCTGGGCCGCGGGTTCTGGCCGAAGATCCACTTGTTGATCTCGCGGAAGGAGGCGCCGGTGATCTGGTGGGTCAGCACGAGCTCGCGGTAGTCGTCGACGAGCTCGCCCCGGTCTTCGTCATCGTCCGAATCATCGTCATCACCATCATCGTCTTCGTCGTCGTCGGCCAGCTCCTCGCTGCTGAGCACCGGACGAGTGACGCGACCGTGCGCGTCGGTCTCGGGACCCTGGTCGTCGGACGGGTCATCGAAGTGCAGGTCGGAGTCGTCGGCCTCGGGTCCGAGATCGGGCGGAGGTGGCGCCGCCTCGAAGCTCCAGCTGACGATGGTCGACCCGAACTCCGACAGCTTCTTGACCGACTTGCCATCGTCGTCGAGCACGTTGATCTCGATGTCGAAGTGGCCGCTGTCGACCGGGAGGTTGGATGCCTTCATTGCGCTCTTCAGTTCGTTGCTCATGTGAGACTCATGTGTGGGTTGGGGACAGACACCACTTCTTTACAGTCTCGTCAACGTGTGCAGACTGGGCTCCTGTGAGGACTCACTTGTTGCACACGACCCAAAAGTGAGCTGCCAAAGCAGCGGCCACATAGAGACCGGAACCAACTTCTTTCCGTAGCACCTGGAGGACCGTCAAGGGGATGGATGCAGCATTCTTGTGTCGGCTTCGCCTCCACAAGGAGGTCGCCCTGCGGGCACGAATTGCTGCATGTAACCCCTGAATTTCGGAACGAAAGTATATGGTTGCTCCATCTTTTAAGATACAGAGGTTCCCATATACTTTCACAGTCCGTTCCTAGCAGCTGCCCGAAGGGCAAAGACTGTAAAGGAAGGGGACAGGAGAACAACGATGAACACACGCACGTTCCACTACATCGATGCGATGCCGGGAGCCGGGAAGACGGAGTACTTCGTGAACAAGGCTGCGAAGCTCTTGCGCGACGGAGGTGACTACATCCTGGTCTATGTGGCTCCGACCGCACGACTGTTGCACGAGACATACCGACGACTGCAGAGCAAGGTCGGCTACGAACTCATGCTGGCAAAGGTGCAGGTGGTGGCCGAACCTCATCGCGTGTCGGAGGCATTTCATTCCACACCGTACAAGGTGATCGGTGACCAACCGACGGTGGCACTGAACTACATGTTCGACCTCATCACTCGACAGCAGTATGTGGACACGAAGTACCGCGTGGGCTTCAGCCACAGCTTGCAGGCAAACGCGCAGCTCGGTCACGTGGTGATGACGACACATGAGTCGTTCGTGCGGATCAACCGTCAGGATCAGACGGGTCATGGCTTCGCACTGCTTGGCAAGATGATCGTCGTCTTCGACGAGGCGCGCAAGTGCGTGATGCAGCCGAGCGACTTCAAGATCCCGAAGGATCAGTGGTCGATGCTTTGGAAGTCGCTGACGGTCGACACGGTCGACTCTGAGACACCTGCCTTCCGCAAGAAGCGTGAGCTGCCTCCGATCCAACTCGCAGCCGGTGTCGTTCCTCACACGCTCTACCGCATCAAGCAGGTCGAGCCGCTCAAGCGCATCCTCGAAATCTTCGGAGTCAAGCTCAAGTCGCTGCTACCGCCCGAGGTCAAGGCCATGCTCGCCATGTACCGTGAGTACGCAGAGACAGGTCGAGGTTCCATCTACATCCTGTCGACCGTCAACCTCGACGAGATGTACGAGCCGCTGGCGAGCAAGGAGAAGATCAGCGTTCAGATCGTCATGCGGCCGACAGCGTTGTTCGACAACTACCAGCACGTGATCTTGACCTCGGCCTTCTTCACCGACAGCCAGATGTACCACTTCTTGAAGAAGGACGGTCACAAGCTCGTGCCGATGCTGAAGCCGAAGAAGCTCGGACCCGCACTCGCTGCCATCAAGGAACGCTCTGAACGCTTGCGTAAGTCTGCGGCAGAGCGTCTTCACGTGGCAACGCTCCTGAACTCGGACATGCCATCGCGGCCTGGCCCCAAAGCCTACAAAGAGAACCTGACCTCGACGTTGCTGACGACCGGCATGGTCTTGCCACGTGCACTTGAGGTCCAGGCACGTGGCGCACTTGACCGAAGCCTGAGTCACAGAGAGATCGTCTACAACCTGGCACAGGTCAATGGCCCGTCCGTGTCAGAAGATCCCGACATCGACGCACGACTACGCGACTGGGCAGTGCCGCCGCTGTGGGTCTTGCTCTTCTACGCAGCCGTGATCGTGCGGCGCTGGATGAACAAGTATGGCAAGCCCGGACAGCGGTCGCTGTTGACCCTCAACGTCAACGACAAGAAGGTGTGGCTGCCGAACGGCACGCGTTACCTGCGCACCGTCAAGTTCACGCTTGCGCACGGGACGCTTGATCGCAAGGCTGGCCACTCGAACTCCGATGTCTACGACGACAAGCACCTGCGTGATTCAGCATTGATCCCCGACCTGTGGAGGACGCGTCTGAAGGAGAGCTTGTACGATCGGCTCAAGACTTCGACCTTCACGGTACCGCAGTCGCCTGCACTGCACGGCATCAACCGCTACTCGAAGATGTGCGCCTTCACGCACATGGCTGCACTGAACCCGAGTCCTACTCAGACACGCTTCTACCGCATGCTCATCCCCGACTACGACGTTGACCAAGATCACAGCATCGAGAATCTGGTGCAGACCTTGTACCGGACATCCTTGCGTGATCCAGACGCTGCTGATCCTGTGCTCATGGTCATCCCATACGAGTCGAGCGCACGTCTGCTGGCGACCAAGATCGGTATCCGGTCTTTCAAGAAGGAGGTGAACAAGCCACCGCTGACGACACTCAGCCACGTGAAGCTCATGGGTGAGGAAGCGCGCGAGCATCAACGCCAGCGGACGCAGGAAGTGAACCGCAAGTATGACAAGGATCTCAGCAGCGAAGTCGACAAGGCTCGTGCTCGTGTCATCGCCGCGCGCGCGAACTTGAAGAAGGCGCCCGACTCCAAGGCTCGGCAGGCAACTTTGGCACGCCATGAAACCGCGTTCGAGGCTCTGAAGGCCAAGGCGACGCTGAAAGGAAAGTGATGAACGCCGAAGAGAAGATTGTAAAGAAGGGGATGCAAGTCAAATGCGATCGCCACTTCTTGCGCTACGCAGTACCGTCACCTGTGTGGCGCCAGTCCGAGTTCCGTTGGTACCCGACCGAGATCGATGGACTCACCCTCGAGTCGCAGATCCACTCGGTCGGGCTCTGGAACCTGAACCCGATCAACGCGCAGACCTTCGTCGTCACCGCGTCCGACATCCTGCGGGCCGAGTACTTCGCAGCCATGCTGGTCGAGGCCCACGTGCGACAGAACCGACATGCCAACGTCCAGTGGCTGCCGATCTACCACGACGAACTCGATCGGTCGACAGGGGAGTTCCGACACGCTGTGCCGTTGAGGAAGCAACAGGAGCTCGACCCGACGCTGCTGGTGCTGTCCAACCTGGGCCTCGAGTCCAGCGACGTGCAGGTCGAGAAGGCGCGCGATGTCATGGCACGCTGGCCTTCGTGTCCGGTCATCCTCATCGGCGCCGGAAAGCACATCGGGCCCAAGGCCTTCGCCAAATACATGCTGGTCGCGATGCACCGCGCGGTCCACGTCAACTACAAGAGAGGGCAGATCGATGTCTGACCTGAGAGATCCGAAAGCGCTGCTCGGGCTGCTGCTCGACCACTGGCGCTTGAAGGACGAAGCTACCGTCCACATGACGCTCGACACCCTGGTCTACGAGCAGGATCGAAGGCAGGGCTTCAAGCCTGCGCCACCGAACACGATGACGCGCCTGCTGGACACGCAGATGGCGGCCAGGACTCCGGTCACTGCGTCGCCTATTGCCATTCCTGGACGACAGGACCCGGCCTTCATCCCGCCGAAGGACAAGAAGCTGGACGACAACAAGGCCGGCGAGTTCGAGATGACCGCGGGTCAAGCCGAAGCCTGGGCCAAGATCACGGCGTGGCTCAAGACTGAAGAACCGTTCTTCGTCCTCGAAGGCTTCGCCGGCACCGGCAAGTCATTCCTCCAGCAGAAGCTCGCCAAGTATCCGGGCCACTCGTTCTACTTCAGCGCTCCGACCAACAAGGCGACGAAGGTGCTGGCCGACTTCATCGGCGAGATGTGCAAGACCACGTACTCGCTGCTGGGTCTGAGGATGGTGAACGAGGGCGACAAGAAGGTGCTCTCGAACTCGGGCCGATTGCCCGACCTCGGCCACGCACCCATCCTCGTCATTGACGAGGCCGGCATGGTGCCGAAGATGCTCGCTGACATGCTGAAGGAACTTTCCGAGTCGCATGGCTGGCGTGTCATCTTCGTCGGCGACCCCGCACAGCTCAACCCGGTCGGCGAGAGCCAGTCGCGCGTCTGGAAGATGGCGCCGAAGCAATGGAAGTCGCGGCTCACCGAGGTCAAGCGCTTCGACAATCAGCTGCTGCACCTGTCGGTCAAGGTCCGCGACTGCCTGCGCAACAAGGACTACTCGCAGTCTCCCATTGCGAACGACAACGATGGGCGCGAAGGCGTGTTCGTCATCGACCGCAAGGCCATGTTCGACGAGATCAAGAAGTTGCAGCTGCAAGACTGGCGCACGACCAAGGTCGCTGCCTGGCGCAACAAGACGGTCGTCGCCTACAACAAGATGATCCGCAAGAGTCTCGGCTTCCTCAACGAGTACGATACCGACGACCTCATCATGCTGGCCGAGCCCATTGTCGACTCGAACGGTCAAGTCATCGCCTACACAGACGAGGAGTACAACATCAAGGCCATCGGTAGTCGCGTCTTCGACTTCCCCGAAGGCAAGATCGAGGCCAGAGCCATCACGTTGCAGGACTCGCCACTCGTGCTGTACGTGCCGGATGACGACGGCTCTTCTGTGCTCTCCATGTTCCTGTCGGAGCGTGCATCGAAGGCCGGTCGCGCCACCAAGGCACACGAGCGCAAGATGCTGTGGGATCGCTTCTGGCAGATGAAGAACCAGTTCCACGCGATCCGGTATGGCTACGCGCTGACGGTGCACCGGCTGCAGGGATCAACGCTCGACCACATCTACGTCGACCAGGCTGACATCCTTTGCAACCAGAACGAGCGCGAAGCCTACCGCTGTCTCTACGTGGCGGCCACAAGGCCTCGGTTCAGCCTCACCACTTACTAGGAGTCACTATGAGTGTCCAAGTCATCGACAGCTTCCGTGGCGAGTACATGTTCCTGTCGAACTTCGACACGGAGTACTCAACGCTGTACCGCTCGATCTTCTTCAAGTCGAGCGAGCACGCCTACCAGTGGGCGAAGTGCGCGAACGATGCTGGCCGCCGTCGGATCAGGGACGCGAAGACACCCGCTGACGCGAAACGCATTGGTCACCACGTGCTCATGAGGGCCAACTGGGACACCGAGCGCGTCAAGTACATGCGCAATATCATCCACGCGAAGTTCTCGCATGGCTCTGACTACGCGCGCATGGTTACTCGACACCGGTGACGCATTGCTGATCGAGGGCAACAAGCACGGCGACACCTTTTGGGGTCAGTGCAACGGCGTCGGAGAGAACTGGCTGGGCATCCTGTTGATGGAACGCAGGGCCGAACTTCGTGCCCTGGAGAAACTGTAAAGAAACCATACACAAGGAGTTACCACCCATGAGCACGAACGAGCAACAAAGTCAGCCGGCGGAACAGCAGCCGCAGACCATCGACCTGTCGAAGCCGAACGTCGAGCACGGCATTCCCGCGCTGCAGCTCGCCGGCTACTACGACAAGAGCCGCGGCGTCGTCCTCGGCTTCATCCCTCGCGGCCAGAACGAAGTGAGCCCCGACGACTTCGTGTCGAAGATCACGTACCCGAACCTCACGGCCGCGATCAAGGACATGCAGGCGTGCCTGGACATGGCGTTCCAGGCGACGGCGACGCTGGCGACCGACATCGGCTACGCCCGCGGCTACAAGGCGGCCATGAACGACGTGGCGGCCAACATCAAGACCGCGACCCGCGTGCCCAACTCCGAGTCGAAGGCGAGTTCGCCGACGCTCGACGCCGAGGACGCGGCAGTCATGGACTCCGTGGCCGAGCCGGATCGCGTGCAACCTGATCCCGCCGTGGAGAAGGTGGTCGGGCAGAAGGAAGACCCGGAGGACGACCCGCTGAACTTCAGCCTCGACCTCAGCATGAGCGGTGCCGACTCCAAGCCGACGAAGCGCAAGGCGCCGACGGGCACGATCAACCTCAACGCCGACGCGGAGGAATGATGGCCGACCCGTTCTACACCGACCACCTCGGCTGCAAGGTCACGGCCGACGACGAAGGCGGCTTCGTCTACTACGTGGACCCACCGACGACCCCGGTCATGCCCGAAGGAGTCGACTGCGATCGCGATGGTCTCGCTGTCGCACGGCTGCAGTTCCAGAACGGCAACCCGCACACGCTGGGCATCAACGGCCTGACCAACGAACACCTGCTGGCGATCCTGTACCACCGCATCGGCGTCCTCGACGCGAAGATGCCCGACCAGGAGAACAAGATCGCCAAGCACTACGTGAAGAGCGCGCTGACGGCGCTCGAGCGCAGGACCAAGGCGCGACAAGCGCGCAACGTCGAGGGAACGGACGCGCCCTAGCCGCGTTCCGAATCGGCGACAAAAGTAGAGCGTAGACACGCCTTCCAACAGCACCACACGGCAACTGCTTCATCAACTTCTCGCGCATAGCGCACACCATCATGTCCTTCATTCCTTCCCTCGACGACGAAATCACCATTGCCTCTCTCGAAGAAGGCGACCACACCAAGGCCATCTGGGCACTGAACGGCAGCGCCAACAGCGCGGCCCGCCAGGCCGGCGAGGTCCACATCGGCATCCCGAAGCGCAACGGCACGAAGGTCGACGACCTGTTCCTGCCGATGACGTGGCTGCCGATCCGCATCACGGACCAGATCCCGCGCGCCCAGCTGCTGGAGAGCTCCGAGTTCCGCAACGCCGTGAACAACGGCCTGCTGACGCTCATCAGCGAAGAGAAGGCCCGCGCCATCATGAGCGAAGACGGCGCCGCCGACGAGCGCGAGCGCCTGTCCGAGCGCGCGAAGCAGATTCGTGACGCCACGGCCGCTCGCACGATCAAGGACTCCGGCGCCGAGGTCGTATCCGTGCAGGAGCTGGCCGACGCCAGCCGCAACCAGGACCAGGCCGAAGAGCGCGACCCGAATGCCCTGGACGCCGGCTTCGTCATGTTCGTCAACGCGGTCAAGGACCTGCCGGACGTCGACGCCCTCAACCGCATCCGCGGCCGCCAGAACTTCACCCGCCCCGAGATCCAGCACATGGTCAAGGAGCTCAAGGGCAAGGAGAAGGTCGTCGCCTTCCTCAAGAAGGCGCTCGGCTGACCCCGGTCCACCGCTTGCTTTCCTCCTAGCGCAGACCCCTGTGCTTTCCACCCCGTCACTGGGCCCCTGGTGACGGGGATTTTTTCGCCCTGTCAAGGCCCGAAACACCCGTTTTTGACCCGTTTTTGGCTCAAAATTGCACAAAAATGAGGCAAAAACGGGGCATTTTCCCTCTGAAACACGGTTTTTGTCACATTTCCGGGTCTATAATGGAGGCGAGGGACGGTTCGCTCGCCCGCGGTCCGGTGATCCCTCGCATTCCCCATTCACAACGGAGTTCCCACATGGCCAAGCGCCTCATCTCGAAACAGCAACGCGCCAACATGCTCGACGACGCCGCGAGCATCATCTTCGACAAGCTGCCGACCATCGGCAAGCGCGACCAGAAGAAGATCAAGCCCGGCGTCATCGTCGTCATCAAGTGGAAGGACTCGATGCCGACGACGGAGATGGTGCTCGACGTGCTCGATGTCAACAGCGACGAGTGCAGGTACAGCGCGGACGCGAGCCTGCAGTCCTTCAACCTGAAGGATCGCTACATCCACAGCAACGCGACGTGCGACCAGATCGTCGCTGTTCTCGGCAAGCTCTAAGACGAACAGGGCGGCGACGCCGCCCGCATGAGGAGCACATGGACAAGAAGCTGATCGAATCCGTTCGCAAGCGTGTCGACTTCGACACATACGAGCTGGATCGCAGGAGCGCCGACAAAGACGTGGCGGCGCTGTTGAAGACGTTGCCGAAGAACGGCGCCGACTGCAGAGTCAGAGGCGCACTCCCCGGAATGTGGGAGCCGGCGACAGTCGTCGGGTACATGATGACGAGCCAAGGCCTCAAGGCGCTCGTTGTCTACATCGACCGCGAAGACGAAGACAGCGCTGCCTTCGACTTCGTGCCCCACAAGCGCATCATGCAGCCGCATCAACCGAAACCCAAGCGCGACATCCTCGACCGTCGCAGCCGCTGAACACACAACGCAGGAGCATCCACATGTCTGACTTCGAACTCTTCTCTTTCGATGACAAGCCCGCACGCAAGGCCAAGCCCGTGGCGCCGATCAAGAAGGCGACGCCGGTGCCCAAGGCCAAGGCCAAGGCCGTGAAGGCGAGCCCGAAGCCGGTGATCGTCGTCGCGCCGGTCGCGCCGGTGAAGAAGGAGAAGGCGATCGCCGTGCGCAAGCACGTGCGCCAGACGAAGGTGCAGCGCGTCATCAAGGTGCTGGCGGGCAACGTCAAGGTGACGTTCAAGCGTGTCAAGGGCGACGCCGTCGTTGCCTCCATCCGCGGCACCGGCACGAAGATCGTCGTCGCCCCGCGTCTGGACGCGAACCCGGAGCGTCAGTTCCGCGCCGTCGTCGAGTACAGCACGAGCAACATGGCCGTGTACTACGGCCCCACCGCCCGCGAGGCGTATCGTCGCGCGGCCTCCATCGCCTGGCATTGAAAGGAATCAGCATGAGCAGCCTCAAAGTGCGCGCCATCAACCGTCTGGTGGCGCAACCGAAGCCCTGGAACCAGGGGCCGAAACCCGGCACCCGCAGCGCCTTCGAGCAGATGCGCGCCGCACACGTGCCGGTCAACGAGATCAACGTGGGCTCGCGTCGCTGGAAGAAGGCGATGAAGAAGATCGAGCGGAAGCAGCCGATGGCCGGCCGCGTCGAGCGCGTCGTCTTCTACTGCATCCAGCGCGAGCTCTGGCGCCAGGCCGAGGATCGCATCTACGGCGGACCCTGATCGGGCCCCCACCTACCGCATTCACATTCATCACAACCGAACGAACGAAAGACAGATCATGATGAACACCAACCCGCACCGCGCTCTCCAATCCACGAACGGCAAGACGTTCTACGCGCACCCCGATGGCACGTACAGCTACTGGTTCGCACCGGCGCACGGCCGCCAGCACAGCGTCCTCAAGCTGCGCTGCTCGAAGGCAGTGATGGCCGCCTTCCGCAAGAGCAGCGAAGGCCGCGCCCAGGATCGCTTCGCCGACGTGCTCGAGATCGGCAACGGCTGGTACGAGATCACCAGCAAGGACATGACCGAGTGGAACGCGTGGTTCGGCACGAACGCCGACGGCACGAAGACGTGGCTGAAGGCGTTCAACCTCGCGCACGTCCGCAACGTCGATGCGAACCCGAAGTTCAACATCAAGCGCGTCAAGGAGCGTGTGCGGGCCATCGATCCGAACACGCTGCTGACGACGAAGACGCCGCCGCTGTTCGTGCCGACGCCGCGCCAGGTCGTCGATCAGCAGCTCATGCAGCGCAAGCTCGGCGCCCTGGTCGAACGCTTCGGCCGCAAGGAGCGCTAACATGCGGCTCGTCCATCAGCACCTTCCCGTCCACGGCTGCGTCGGCGGTGAAGAGATCATCCTGGCTCGTTGCAACGAGCAGGGACACCGCAGCGCCGACATCTACGTCTACTACGCGGCGACGCGGAAGTGGAACTTCGTTCGCGCTGCGACGACGCAGGAGATCGTTGACACGGCCGACGCCGAGTCGAAGCTCCCCGGCGTTGCCGCCGTCGTCGGCTGCGTCCTTCCCTTCTCGTGGGTTCACACGAAGAAGGTGTGCCAACGCTGGCAGGCCGCGTTCGCTGCGATGCCCGGCCAGAACCCGAACAACGTCTGCTAAGGAATCAACATGGCAACCATCTCCCAACTCCAAGCTGCGGGCTTCAAGATCAGCTCGGCACCCGTCGGCACCGATCTCACGCAGGTGTTCCACGAGCGAGCCTTCCGTTTCTGGAACAACCTGCACGAAGACCTGCGGCACAGCGCCGACGCCGAGAAGGCGAAGCCGCTTCTCGACGCGGAGGGCAAGGCGCGCGGCTTCGTCATGCTGACGACCGACGTCTGGAAGCGCGGCTACGAGCACACGGACGACCCGCAGTTCCCGTTCTCGTTCATCATGGAGAGCGACGCGGTCATGCTCGACGCCATGGACGACTTCGCCGACCAGATGCTGCGCACGGCACACAACGCGAAGAACGCAGCCGACCGCGCAGCCGCAACGTGCGCGCAGTGCCTCAAGGAGCGTTCGCTGTGAGCACGATCATGTCGGGCAGCCGCTACCTCATCGTCAGCGGCGACACCTCCAAGTTCTTCGTCAAGGCGGACATGGAGGACGAGGACGACGCGGATTCGCTCACGAACGAGCCGCTGAAGGCCACGCTCTTCGCCCATCCGTCGATGGCTCAGCGCCTGATCGATGATCGCTGGCGCGACATCGTCGCCGAGTGCAAGAGCGGCGTGATCCAACCGGGACAGCTCAATTCGTGGCAGCTGTTCTGGAAAGACGCGCAGGTCGTCACCTTCCACTTCTCGGTTCGCAAGGAGAACAGTCATGGACGATAACGAGAACCTGGCCTGGCTCACAGCCGAGCGTGAGCTCCGGGATCGCAAAGCTGCGAAGAAGAAGCCACGCGAGCCCAGCTCGACCGATGCGCCGCCGAAGTACTGGATGCAGGGCAAGCTGTTCTTCATCACCAACAGCGACCACACCCTCTTCTTCGTCAAGGGGCAAGGTGATGTCGGTCCCAACCGTGAGGAAGGACACTGGGTCACGGACACCTTCGCATCCGCCTCGACGTTCAAGACCTTGCGTGAGGTCAATCACGTCATCGAGGAGTTCGCCGAGTACGAGCGCAAGGACTTCGAGCGCGGCAACGTCGGGCGCTGGATGTTCAAGCTGTTCCAGGACGCGCAGCCCGGCGTCGTGGTCTTCAAGTGCCGGGACATTCGTGTCCCGACTCACCTGCAGGCCGGCGACGACGTGAAGCACGTTCACAAGTGGGTGAACTTCATGGACAAGGCCGACCGTGTGATCGGGCAGCGCTGCAAGTGCGGTGCCCAGGAATGGTTCTAAGGAGATCAAGATGGCAATGCATCGCTTCACCTACAAGGCATCGGAGGCGACCCTCGGGCTCGCCGCCGTGCAGAAGAAACTGGCCCTGGCGCGCAAGCGCGTGCGTGAGCTCGAAGCCGAAGAGCTGGGCCTCAAGGGCTTCCTCGTCCCGTACTACAACGAAGGCGAGCTGGTCGATGTCGAGTACCCGGACGGCACCGTCGTCCAAGTCTCGCGCGCCGAGTTCGAGCGCTTCGATGTCGACGACGAGGCCGTGAAGGCCTTCTACGCGAAACACAACAGGCCCGTGCCGTACAAGAAGACGACGATCAACAAGTTCACGGCCAAGCTGCTGGGCCGCATCATGAAGGGAAGCAAGACATGAACCCGACCCGACAACGCATCCGGGACGCCCGGGATCGAGAGATCAAGCGTCTCCGATGGGGCGCATTCAAATCGTGGCTGATGATGTTCATGCCCTACGTCATCGCCAGCGCGGCAGCCCTGTACTTCGGTGTGCTGAGGGCGCCGGTGTGGGAGTTCGTCGTGCTCCACATCATCGCCAACGTGATCCTGGTCGCCTTCGCTGTCGTCTCCTATCGCAGTAGGCAAGTCTACGCGCTTGCCGACTGGGCATTCATCGAGCCGCCGCCCAGCATCCTCGAAGAGCCCGACGATGATACCGTCTTCGACGACGCGGAGGACCAGGCAGCGTGGGCGGCGCACGCCCGAGACGGTAAATAGGGATCTCTGCAAGGGGACCTCTATCATGAACGACATCGTTGGCAACTTGAATCCGAATCCGCGAGCCCTGCTCCAGACCCACATCGACGCCCTGAGCGCGAAGTTCGGCTGGGCTGACTTCAACGCCGTGCGCAGGAAGCACGGCGGCGTACAAGACCCAGGCACTCCGCCGGCACAGCTCAACTACGAGAACTGGAAGCTGGTCGAGGCCTACCAGCAGGAGCTGCATGAGATGGCTCGCAAGGTCAGGATCGAGGCATTCGACCTCATGGTCAATGACCTCGCAGCAGCGCTGGGATCGTCGGCGCCGGAGCACCTGCTGGCCAAGATCAAGGCCGCAGGCATCAAGATCATCGACGATGACGTTCACGTGGTCGACTGGCCACTCTCCATCGTCCCGCCCGTCTTCGACGACGAGGCGTGGCGTCTGTACTACTGAAGAGCAAAGCGCGAGGCGACCAGGGTGTCGCCTCGCTTTCGTTGACTGGAAGGAAGAAAGGAAGCACCATGAAAACCATCGACTATCTCCCGTATGCCGTCATCTTGGCCCTGAGCGCTGTGGCCACGACGCTCGTTCTCAACAACTTGAAGAAGCCGCCCCGGCACGACTACGACGCGGCCGACCTCGCGCGCGACACGCAGGTCTGCAAGAACTTGGGCTTCGGCATCGCCCCGCGCACGAACCACAATCGCTCGGGCGATCGATGGATTCAGGGCGCCGACTGCATGGGGCCCGACGGCGCGACGATCCCGCTGCCTGCTGTTCCGGCTTCGGGAGCGCAGCGATGAGCGGTCGCACCGTCCACGGCAACATCATGCCGGTCTTCGCGCTCATCGTCATCGCTGTCACGGCCATCGCCTGGCACTCGGAGCCGGTGACCTACACCCAGGATGCGTACCACGACGACATGAACTGGTGCATCATCAAGGGCTACGAGGTCGCGTCCTCCGGCATCAACCAGCCGGTCACGTGCCTCAAGGACGGTCAGCCCGTGGCGATCCCGCCGCACTCCATCAACGCTCCGGAGCACAAGCAATGAGCACCACCAAGGAACCGAAGACGGTCAACGGTCTTCTCCAGAGCTTCTACATCGCGAGCATCAAGTGCAAGAACGGGATGATCGCGACCCTGTACCCGGGCTCCGGAAGCAGCAAGGCCTTCGAGTCGGGACACAGCAACACCCTCTTCTTCAACCGTGGGCATGAAGGACACTCGCTCACGCAGTACCGTCTGACCAAGGCGCAAGCGCGCAAGGTCCAGAAGCTGATCGACGACTGCACGCCGAGCTGGTTCGACACGCACGGCCTGATCAAGCGCACGTTCAAGATCGAGTACGTGATGCACAGCCGCTGCAAGGTCCATCGTTCCGAACTCCTGGGGAAGTAAATGATCCACACCACCCTCGCACAACAGAAGGTTCTCTACAAAAAGGCCAAGGCCGCCTATGAGGCGGGCAAGCCCATCATGTCGGACTACAAGTTCGATGAGCTGGAGGACTGGATCTTGGCCCTCGATCCCAAGTGGAAGGAGCTTCGCAAGACCGGCGTCACCGTCAAGTCGAAGAAGGCAAAGCGTGAGCTGCCGCAGAAGATGCCGAGCCTCAACAAGCGCTACCCCGGCGAGATCGACAAGTGGCTCGATGGTGACGACAAGGTCGCCATGGACAAGGAAGATGGCTCGTCGTTGCTGCTCGGCGCCAAGGGCGGCTGGTTCACGACCCTCATCACCCGTGGCGACGGCAACGTCGGCGGTGACATCAGCTTCCTGCTGCCGTACATCAACGTCCCGAAGACGCTCAAGTACAACAGCACCTATTGGTTCAGGTGTGAGGCCGTGATGTCGGAGGCGACGTTCAACAAGTACTACGCCGACAAGTACGACAACCCGCGCAATCTCGTGGCCGGCATCCTCAACCGCAGTATGACCGGGGCGCCGACGGCCGAGGAGCAACGCGCACTCCGGCGCACGGACATCATCGTCCTCGGCACTTTCGACACGAAGCTGCTCGAGGGGCTCGACTTCGCCAAGCGTTGCGGACTCACGGTCGTGCCCCATACCTTGATCCAGAAGCCGACGGCCGACGGCCTGGCCACGATGCTGGCGCGAAGGCGCAAGGCCAGCCCGTATGCGATGGACGGTCTGGTCATCGCTGCCCCGGACTTCCAGTACAGCTACAAGACCAACGACAAGCCGAAGGACATCATCGCCTTCAAGATCAACAGCGAGGCGGACGCGGTCGAGGCCAAGGTCAAGTGCATCCACTGGCAGGTGACGGGTCACGGCCGCATCGTTCCCAAGGTCGAGATCGAGCCCAAGCGTGTCGGCGGCGTCACCATCAAGCACGCGACGGTGCACAACGCTGCCTGGATGCTGGAGCGCAATATCGGCCCCAGCGCGATCATCAAGATCGTCCGCTCGGGCGACGTGATCCCGAAGATCGTGGGCGTCGTCAAGGCTGGCAAGATCCAGCTGCCGGAGATCCCGCACAAGCTGGAGGGCAAGCACTTCGTCGTCAAGCAGGCGACGGCCGGGACGCAGGGGCGTATCGATGTCCTGAACATGCACAAGTTCATGACCACGATGGGTATCGAGCTGCTGGGCACGAAGACGCTGACGACTCTCCAGCAGCAGGGCTTCGACTCCGTTGCCCACTACCTCAATCAGTGGCATCGTGGCAAGCTCGTCTCGGCATTCTTTCACGCGGGCCTCGGCGAGAAGACTGCGGCCAACATCCAGGCGCAGTTCGACAAGGCGTTCAAGGGCAAAATCATCCCGATGAAGGACCTCATGGTCGCATCGCGGTGCTACCCCGCAGGTGTCGGTGGCCGCAAGCTCTCGGCGCTCGAGGCCGGCGGCATCAGCATGGACGATCTCGTCGCTGGGATCAAGGCGAAGAAGCCCGTGGCGCTGGAGAAGCGCATCGTGGACGTTCATGGCTTCGAAGCCACGATGGCGCGCGCCATCTGCAAGGGCACGATTGCTTTCGTCGAAGAGCTGGAGGTCTATCAACGCTACCTGTCGATCGACGGGTCGCTGCCCAAGGCCAAGGCGAAGAAGACCGCCGGCGAGCCGCTCAGTGGCCAGTTCATCTCATGGACGGGCTACCGCGACGAGGACGAAGAAGAGACGGCCGAAGGCCTCGGTGCCGACATCGGATCGTTCGGCGCCAGGACCACGATCCTGCTGTACAAGGAAGGCGGCAAGGCGAGCTCCAAGGTCGACAAGGCGCGAGAGAAGGGCATCAAGGTCATGACGTGGCCGCAACTCGTGAAGGAGTTCAAGCTGTGACATTCAAGCCGTGGGAAGATCGCGGCCCGTGCTCCATTCGCATCCTTGAAGGATCGGACGTGGGCCGAGCGCTGTGGGTCAAGAACCCGCATCCGGCGCCGAAGCCTCACAGCTTCAACATGCCTGGGTCTCAGGTCAAGGGCATGTTGCCGGCCATCGACAAGGCGACGGGACAGGTCAAGACGTTGCTCGTGCCCGAAGACGTACTGGCAACGATGCGTGAGTGGGCCGAAGAACTGCGCCAGATCGAAGAGCGCGAATCCGAGACCCGCAAGCTCATGAGCTTTCAGCAGGCGGATCACGAGCGCTTCAAGGCCAAGCGCACGCGAATCCGCGCCCTGGCCTCGTGGTGGCGTCACGAGCGTGACCCGATCAAGAACCGAGCAGCCAACAGGAGGTAACCAATGCTCCAACTCTTCGTCATTCAAGCCATCTACCACAGCCGCGGGTCGATGCCTGAACCTGGCCACTACCTCGGCTTCCTGGATCAGGCCAGCGCCGAGGCTCACGTCAAGGCACAGTACGCTGGCCGCGACGTCAAAGGCCCGACGCCGCACAAGTACGTCAATTGGGAGATCCTCGGGCTCAAGGAAGCAGGGTCCAGGACGGTCGGCATGCTGATCCGCCAGGTGCAGCAGGGCGGCGGCAATCACTTTCGTTTCGACAAACTGGAGGACATGCACGATGCCTGATCCAATGTGGGACCCACTCGCGAAGCCGAAGCTCCAATCGTGCTTCACCATCAAGCTGAGCGACTATCAGTGTGCGATCGCCGATCTCTGCGAGTACTACGGCAAGGGCTACCTGCTGACGCGGGTGAACGTGCCGGCCGAGTTCCGTGGCAAGGGCTATGCCACGCAGCTGCTCAAGCAGGTCCTGGCTGCTGCCGACGAAGCGCAGATCACGCTCCTGCTTGAGGTCGCACCTGGCATCGGCTCCAGCATGACGGCCGAGCAACTCCGGGCCTGGTACAGCCGGCATGGCTTCCTCGACTGGAAGGGCATCATGCGCCGCAAGCCTCACATCCCCAACAAGGAACCGCAATGAACGAACTCCAACCGACCTTCTTCATCCTCCCCAACCTCGACGGCAACGACATCCTGGTGCAGGCGAACCAGATCACGGCCGTGCTACCTCGCTTCGAGTACGAGGACGCGGCGGACGATGATCGAGAGATGCCCAAGCGCGGGCCGCGCAAGATCAACGGCGCCATCCTCGGCCTCGGCATGAAGAAGGAGGCCGTGGGCGCCACCGTCGAGCAGGTCATCGCGCTGATGAAGCGCGCTGGCCTTCCCGTCTTCGGTCTCTCCGACATCAACTGCTACCCTGCGGCGACCAGGCCCCTGTCTCGGTCCGAGGCGTACGGACCGGCCGGTGGCGACGACTGATGGCCAAGCTCGTCTGGCACGACGCCCGCATTCGTGACTCCGACATCTGGCGCTCCTCGTGGCCGGCAGGGACGAAGGTGCTGGTCGCGAAGTCGGGGCACAAGCTCGCAGTCGGAACCATCTGGTGGGTCTTCGACGGCAAGCACCTGCGCTCCGTCGCCGAGCCCCTGCATCGACAGGCGTTCGTGGTCAAGGGCCAGCACTCGGATCAGCGCGCGTGCAACGCCCATGCGCGCCCCTTCCTCGTCCGGCATATGGAGTTCCGACGCCCTCCCGAGGACTGAAAACGGCCCCTGGGAGGCCGAAAAGTGGGCATTTTGCACAAAAATTGAGCAAAAAGTGACGAAAAATCGCCCCTGGGGTGGTCCTGGGGGCGATTTTTGGTCTACAATGGAATCACAGGATAGGGAATCCCGACCCTGAAATTTCCGATCCCGCGCAATCCCGCGCAATGTTCCATCCGTGATCTAGAAAGGTCCATCATGAAGTCCAACACTTTCGCTCCCGTCGTCGCCAACGTCAAGGTCGGTGGCAACGTCCACAAGGTGCGTTTCGTCGCCTACCCGAACCGCGTGACCGTCACAGGCCACGGCCTGCCGAAGCTGACGATCAAGCCGACCAAGGACGGCACGGTCGTCGCGACGGCGCTGGGCGTCACGAAGCGCGGCAAGCCCGTGACCGCCGACGCGAAGACGCCGTTCGGCGCCTTCAAGAAGATCGTCGCCGCGGCCTGGAAGCACTGAGCGCCGGCGCTCACAATCAAAAGGGGACCCTCGTGGTCCCCTTTTGCCGTTCCTGTCCGCAACCTTGGAGGGTTTGCCCATGCCTCGTCCCCAACTTGTCGCCACGTTCGGCCTCGATGCCGAGCGGCTCAAGCGCATCAACGCCGAGTTCGGCGCCGTCACCGAGAACCCGCTGGTGATCGAACCGCATCGCACGTTCCTCGAGCATGCCAACGCGTGCGGTGACGCGCAGAACGTCATGCACCTGATCGGCGCCGTCGCTGCCCAGGGCGAAGACGCGCTGATCCGCGTCGACCGCGTGCTCAATCGACCAGCATGAAGCGCCGCCATCTCCGCAGCACGTTCGAGCAGCGAGAGGCGCTGCGGCGCTGCGTCGACCGTGACGAGGACATCACCTCGTCCGAGCTCGATCTCATCGAGAACTACGAGGAGCGCGATAGCAACATCCGTGAGCAGCGCACTCACGATGAGATGATGTCCTCGGTTGGCCTCGTCTTCGCCATCGTCATCATCTTGCTCGTGCTCGTCGCTCTCTATCCCGAGCTCAAGCCTCACCCCTGACAGCCAGAGCCCTCCCAGTTGGAGGGGCTCTTGCCGTTTGTGTCCGCCACCCAGCCTAGAAAGGCATGTCATGAGCCGCAAGATCAAGGCCCCGTTCAAGGGCATCGTCACCCTCTTCAACATCAACGGCAAGACCAGCCGCAAGAACAGCAACTACGGGCGCAAGATCACGGCCCTGCCGGCCGAAGGCCGCTCGCAGCGATACCCCGCCATCAAGATCGTGCATCACCGCGACGGCGAGCGCTACTGGGTGAGCCCCGCGCTCTATCCGGGCGCCGAGGTGCTGGTCATGGCCGGCGACCGCGTGAAGAAGGGCACGACCATCGCGCTGTATCCGCGTCCCCGCAAGGATGATGCGACGCGCAAGGAACTCGATATCGTGGCACGCGCGCTCAAGGGCAAGAAGGTGCGACCCCTGACCCGGAGCGAAAAGGACCTCGTCAATGCGAACATGGTCAAGACGGCGCTGGAACGCCAGTCGTGGCCGTGCCGCTACGGCCGCAAGATCAACACCGGCACCTCCTACGGCCTGGTTGAACTCGACTTCTTCGCCAACGAGAACGACACGGTCATCAAGGTCGACATCGGTTACGTCGACCAGGATGATGGGCAAGAGTTCTATCTGATCCGCATGCCGTTCCCTGAGCGCAAGGCCAAGCCGTGGGTCGTCTACACCGAAGGCATGCGGTGTGACATCGATCCGCAGAAGACGGCGTACCGCGCGTGGCTCGAAATCCTGGACGGCCTGGGCATCGACCCGGACACGACCACCGACGTCACCGACTACACCGAAGAGGACGAGGACGAGAGCGGCCCGCACGGCTTCCACTTCCACGAGTGATGGCCGTCCTGTAAAGAGAATGAGTCGACCCGCAGCGACATCCACTGCGGGCGTGAGCGAGGATGCTGGTAGCCGGCCTCGTCAACGTACCATTTGGTTACCTGGAGAAATGAAATGTCGAAGACTGAAAACAAGCTGGTGAACGGTGTCTCTTGCGTCCTGGCCGCGATCCAGCGTGCCAGCGTCCTGAGCGCCGCCCTCGACGTCGCGAAGTTCCGCGACACCTTCAAGCTCACCTCGATGGGCAAGAAGCGGATCGCGTCGGCCATCGACGACCTGCTGACCACGGAGCTGATCGTCAACCAGTTCGGCCCGTGGGTGCTGGCCGAGATCGAGCACCCGAACTACCAGCTGTCGGCCGCGACGGGCAACACCGTCGTCCTCTTCCACAAGGAAGGGGCGCCGAATCCGGGCGCCGATGTCGTGGCCGGGTACGGCACCAAGCCGGCGGGCGACGACGAGGACGACTCGGAGATCGATGATGACCCCGACAACAAGAAGCCGGCCGCGTTCGACGCAATGAACGCGGATGCGATCGACGACAAGGAGCGCGCGGCGTGGGACGCGTTCATGGCGCTGGTGGCGCAGGAATACAAGGACGCCTTCACCTGGGCTCAACTCGAGTTCCTGTGGTCGAAGGGTGTCTTCTATGACGATGCCTCTACGGCGCTCTCGATCCCGTACCTGCGAGTCATGGTCGCCAACCACGACCGTGAGTCGAGCCAAGCGATCAAGGATGCGGAGTCGGACTACTACGCGTCGATCCAGTCGGAGTTCAAGGCCGACGACTGGGAATGGCTGCTGCGTGAAGGCCTGGTCGGCGAGAACGCGGACTCGCCGGCTCTCGCGGTCGAGAAGCTGCGCGATGCGCTCGAGCGCAAGGCGCCCAAGACCAAGGTGAAGAAGGCCAAGGCTGGCAAGGCCAGCGTCAAGGAAGCGCTGGCCTCGAACGCGAAGCGCAAGGCAGCTCCGAAGGCCAAGAAGGCGCCGGCGAAGAAGGCCGGCAAGTAAGGCCGTAGACAAGGGGTCGATCTCAACCGGGGTCGACCCCTTCTCCATTTCTGTGTCCCCAACTGTTCCATCCGACCTAGAAAGGTTACCGCAATGAACCGCTACATCAAGTACGTCACGAGCCTCGGCTTCTCAGGTGTCACCGAAGCCGCGCAGAAGA